>JAABUS010000002.1_pt1 | contig 606960 bp, 625 predicted proteins | sample 5560161 | NCBI WGS metagenome assembly JAABUS01 (sample SAMN10711885, study PRJNA513376) | rock metagenome | isolation source: Antarctica rocks | place: Antarctica: Victoria Land, Trio Nunatak nord | collected 2016-01-04
TCCCCAGTGTCTTAATTGGCTCACCGCCGGCTCTACCGCGCTTGGCCTTTCCTTTCTTACCGTTCACCGTCGGACGGTACTTGTACTTCACCCCGGCGGCACCAGTCACCCAAGCGGTGACTCTGCATCTACTTCCCGACTTCTTCGACCGGTAGCGTGCCTTGAACGATCCCACCGGTGGTCCGGTGTAGGTGATCGTCTTGGACACCGTTTCGCCAGGGCCTGACCCTACCGATGCGGTGATCCGCATCGGTCCCTTGGGTGCGGCCAGAATGCGGTTGCACTGGTAGCCTACTTCCGGGCGGAAGCACTTCGTCACGTACACCTTGCCTACGGTGTTGCCGCTCTTCCAGAACACCCTAAGCGGCGTACGGGAGTATGTGACGAGGAACAGCTCGGTGCCCCGCCTCGGCGAAACGATGAGGAGCTCCACCGGAGGAGGCAGTATGCGGTATACCCATATGGCTCCCGGGCTGGCGTAGACGCTTTGCCCGGTGTTGGTGTTGGTCACCTTGACCGTGGGATAGAACGTGCCGGCATCCCCGTACCAAAAGCCCGCGTTCTGCTGGTCTAGGTACTCCGGCGGGCCACTCGGCGTATCCCCCCACCAGTCGTAGCGGTAGGGGCCCGGGCCGTCGGCCTGGGCCGTCACGCCGACATTGCACGTGGCCGGCCCCGGGCCGGCCGGGCACTTGCCGGTGCTATCGTTGTTGAACGTGGCCGTGGTGGTGACCGAGAACCCTGGACCTGGAGTCAACGTGCTGAGCGTCGCCGCATCCGCCGTTCCGGCGAATGCGAACGTGCTGAGGATAACCCCCAGCATCAGGCACTTCAAGGGGAAATGCTTCGTGATCATAGGGATCACCCTTTCTATCCGTGGCTCACCTTCCGGCGAACCGTTTTTTTGAGTTGTGAGACCTTAGCCTCCCGCCGCGTCGCCAGTCTGTTTAATGGACGGCGGCACAGTGGGAGGCCAAGGGATCGAACTCTTATGCGCGCTGGTTGTTAAGGAGTGCCCTCTTAAAATACCCGGATCTGCGTTGTATTTGTCAGTTTCGGGTTGGGGCAGTGCAACCTCGGCAGCCGTACGCTGTAAGCGGTTAAACTATACGCCAATTCTCCAAATTGTCAAGTAAAAAAGCAATATAAAGTGCTTTGCTGAGGCATTTTACTTTTTTAACGGGTTGATAATTGGGCACGTTTTGCTACTATAGGTTTGACGAGCCTGCTGGAGTTTTTGAACACCTGCCACCTTAAAGAGCCCTCCGGGGCTCTTTTTGGAAGCTTTCCGCAGTGGCGGCGTCTTGACGGATGGCTCGAATTACGCTAATATGAGCCCGTCAACTCCTGCTAGGCATTTCGAACACCTGCCACCTTAAAGAGCCCTCCGGGGCTCTTTTTGTATTTTCTAGCAATCTGTATGCTTGCCTGGTATAATATGGTCGGTGGGCCGGGCCCAGGTCGGGTAGTGGGAGTTGACGTTCCGGCTATGGAGTTCGATTCTCCCCCGGTCCACTGGCTTTATACTTTCTTGCGCTCCAGCGGCTTGGTGGCCGGGCCTTGCAACACCGCGCCATCGGTCGTGAACCGCGAGCCGTGGCAGGGGCAGTCCCAGGTCTTGTCGGCGTCGTTGAAGTCGACCAGACACTGCAGATGCGTGCAGACCGGGTCGACCGTATGCAGCGCACCGGCGTCGTCGCGGTAGGCGGCCACCTTCTGGCCACCGGCCGTCAGCACCTTGCCTTGGCCGGTGCCGAGGGATTCGATTCCCCCGCCGCGGCCGCCCGGGCCCATCAGAGAGAATCGATCAGTTATGTAGCGGATCCCCGTATTGAAGTTCTCGCCGATGAAATTTCCGGCCGAAGCGAACGGCTTGAAGCGGTTGGAATCAAACGTCGCCGCCCAGGCATTTTGCTGGCCCAGCACGCGGTCGCTTAAGACCATCCCCGCCGCCGTGCCGGCAGCCAGCCCCCACTTCCTGAACCCCGTGGCCACGTAAATCCGCTTGGAAAACGGCGTGTATTTGCCCACGTACGGCAAGCCGTCCAGCGGCATGTTGTCTTGGCTGGCCCAGCGGTAGGCCACCGATGCCACGTCAAAACGCTCCTTGGCGTAATCGACCAGCCGCTGGTAGCGCTCGGTGGTGTCCCCGCCCTGGCCGGTCTTGTGGCCTTCGCCGCCAATCAGGAGGAAGCGGCGGTCACCGCCGTCGTACGGCATGATCGAACGCGTCGAGCCGTATCCTCCGGCCGTGCCGGGCGCCGGCGTGCCGATGTACATGCCGTTCGGCAGCGCGCCCTTTAGCCGCACGGCAATCAAATACGAGCGGTGCGGGTGGACCCGGGCAAACCACAGCCCGCGGTCTAAGAACGGGATGTGCGTGGCCACGATCACGTTGGCCGCGGTAATCGTGCCGTGCTCGGTCTTGACGGTGCACGGCTTGCGGCCGTCCTTGGAACCGTCCGTAGCGTCCAAGGCGCGGGTGTTCTCGAACACGTAACTGCCGCCCCCGGCGACCTTAGCGGCCAGGCCGCTTACGTACTTGACCGAGTGGAAGTAGGCCTGGCCGGTCATCTTGACGGCGCCTTTGACGGCGAACGGCAGCGGCGTTTCCGTAACGTAGCTCGCCGGCAAGCCTAAGCTGGCGGCGGTTTCGGCCTCTTGGCGCAGGCTCTCCGCGGCCTCGTCAGTCTCGGCGTAGCTGTAGTTGTCGGCGCGGTGCCAGTCGCAGTCGATTTTTTCTTGCGCGATCAACTCCTCGACCTGCTCGATCGCGGCCTGGTTGGCCTGGCCGTAGATGCCCGCCCCTCTTTTGCCGAAACTTTTGACGATGTCTTTGTAAATCACGTTGTGCAGCGAGCTGAGCTTGCCGGTGGTGTGGCCGCTCACGCCGCCGGCAACCTGGCTGGCCTCGGCTACGGCCACGGTCTGGCCGGCGCGTTTAAGCAGCAGCGCCGCCGTTAAGCCCACGATGCCGCCGCCCAGGACGGCCACGTCTACGGTGACGTCACGGGACTGTTTGGGAAACGTTTTGGACGGGCCGGTGTCGACCCAGAGGGAAACTGCCTTGCCAGGGAGCGTTGCCATGCGCCCGTAGTATGCCCCGGAACGTCGGAAAGGTACATATTGCTAATCATCCAAATAGGAGCTAAAAAGAGCCGCCGCCCTGCCTGAAACCTGGGTGGTTTGTTCGGTACAAACCGAGGTATCAGGGCTTACGGGCGGCGCGGTACAGGTGCTAGCCGGAGCTAGCGGGACGGGTCCGGAACCGGTAAATCCGCTCGAAGCGGCAGGCCGGAGAGCCGTTGGCGTAGCGGACTACGGTCTTAAAAACCAGCCGGAGCCGGTGGTCGTGGAGGACGAGGCGGTGCAACGTGTGCCCCCGGATGGCTGCGGGGCGTAGACCGCTCCACCTTGCGACGCGTTGGCCGGTTCGGCCGGGTAGGCCAACTCCGTGGTGATCGCGCAATAGCTCAGCACGATTGCTACCAGCAGAAAAAATACGCCGGCGAGCTTGGGGTGGCGCTGCCACAGCTCCAGTTTCGGATCCTTTTTATGCATCACGCTTCCTCTCTGTCGAAGGTCCAGATGCCGCATTAAGCCAAAGCCTAAAACGACTGCTTTACTTTGGATTAAATTGTTATGGTTGTGAAGTTTTTTCGCTTGCTCCCAAAAACCGATATACTAAAAGGCGGCCGAGAGGGAAAACATCGGGGCGTGGCGCAGCCTGGCAGCGCGTACGGCTGGGGGCCGTGAGGTCGCTGGTTCGAATCCAGTCGCCCCGACAAAGCTCCTCTCTTTTGAACCATCGCCACGAGAGGGGCGCGCTTGCCGCTGGCGCGGAATAAAACCGCCCCGCCGCGGCAATCGCGAGCGGGACGGAGATGAGGGCAGTTCCCCAGTCAGGCCTATACTTGAACCTGGCTCGCCAGGTGGGTGTCCGCAGTCCGTGCGCCACGGCGCCGGACAATCTAGGTCTCCCGAGTATAGTGCAAAGGTTCAATGTAACCGACCGGGGGACTTTCACGATACTACACCGGCCGCCGCTTGTGCATCGGCAGATTTACTATTGACGGACTATCGGCGGACTGTTGGCGGCGCCGTTCCCCCGAGCACTGTTCAACCGATGCTAGTCGGGAAAAATACCAGGAACCCGAACAGCGCCTTGAGCGGGTCGATCAGCGGACCCAAAATGTTCAAGCCAGGAATGATGAACGGCAAGATCAGGATCGCCAGCAACAGCACGGGCCCCACTTGCAGGTAGCGTTGGTAGGCCGCTTCGTAGCGCCGCGGCACCAGGATGCCGATCGCCTTGGAGCCATCCAGCGGCGGGAACGGCAGCAGGTTGAAGGCGGCCAAGAGGATATTGACGGCCACCATCGCCTGGGCGAACAGCAACCCGTAGTTCTGGCTCTGGATCAGGTTGGAGTTTGAAATGTCGCCCCCGGTGGCGGCGATGAGCTGGAACGGGACCGCGAAGAGGAACGCCACGATCAGGTTGGTGACGATACCGGCAATCGACACGTAAAAGTCGCCAAGCTTACCGTCTTTGAGATTGTACGGGTTGACCGGGACGGGACGTCCGTACCCGATGCCGGCCAAGAGAAAGAGCAGGGAGCCCGCCGGGTCGAGGTGTTTTAGGGGGTTGAGGCTGACCCGGCCTTCGTGGCGGGCGGTCTGGTCGCCTTGGCGCGAGGCTACGAACGCGTGGGCGAATTCGTGGACGGTAATCGCCAGCACGATCGCGATCAGGAAGAAGGCAGCGCCCAACGGGTTGCGCGCGAAGTTGTCGATGATGCCGATGCCAGTATCCATAGGCTTTAGTATATACGTTATGTCGCTGAGGTTTTTAGGCGCGGAAGGTGGTGCGGGCGGGATTTGCCGGAACTAACTGGGACACCCCGGAGGCGGAGCGGGAGGAGTGACACGCCCGCAGCCACTCGCTATACTGCCCAGGTATGCCTAACCCAGACAACAAATCAGCCAGTCCAGTCAGCCCGAAAGCGCTCAGCTATAACCGCCGTCGCGCCCAGCGTCGTGCACTCAGCGCAATCGGTGCCGTCGAGAAGCGTCCCACGGCCGGCCATAACGTTTCGCACGCCCAAAACAAGACCAAGCGGCTGTTCAAGCCGAACCTCCAGAAGACCAAGCTGCGGATTGACGGCAAGCTGGTCAGCGTCCGGCTGGATACGCGTACGTTGCGCAGCCTGACCAAAGGCAAAAAGACCCGCGCCGAGCAAAGACAAGCGGCGAAATAAAATAGCGATTCCCGCCTTTAGCGCTCGCTAACTACTAACGATCGTCCAGGTAACTGCCGGTTCGCGGAGCGTCCAGCTCCTCCACCCAGACGCTAGGTTCGGGGAGGCTTCCGCTGCCGCTCCCTCCGAACATCCCGCCGCCGTGCCCCTCCTTGCGCCGGCCGCTGAGCCGGCCGCGCAGTCCGCGCACCCAGCCGGTGAACTCGCTCCAGCTATCGCCTACCCCGGTATGGACGCCGAACAGCGGCGCTTCGTCGGACGACCCGGGCAAGCCAGCCGCTTCTTCGGCGTGGCTTGAACCAAACCCGTGGCGCGAGGCCACCCTGCCACTCGCGCCAGCCCGGCTGCCATCCAGTTGTCCGGCGGCGGCGTGCTCATCACCCAAGCGTTCGTGCAGGCTTTCCAAGCGCTCCGATAACGTTTCGGCACTGCGCATCGCCTTGCCATACGCGTGTTCGGAAATGTAGCCAAGGTCCCGGGCCACCAAGATCGAATACTTGGTTTCCTCCAGCGCCGTCTGCGACTCCGACAAATGCCCCAAGTACGACTCGGCCGACTTCCGGGCGTAGCCCTCCACGATGTTGGAGGCGATCTTGACGCTCGAGTTGCGGAGCTTGGGAATCAGGCTGGCATTTTCGCTGTGCGGCAAACGGGCCGTCAGCTTGTAGATGTCCAGCACGAATCCGTGGGCAAACTTCCACGTTTCAACAGCCTCCTGTGTGGTGATGTGACTGGGCATAGGGGTGGCGGACAGCGCCGCGTTTACGATTTACGGATCCGGGAAGACCACGACGTGTGATTCGTCGTCGGGCAGCTCGGACGGCTTGAACTTCCAGGTGGATTTCTCGAGTTTGATTTCCTTAGCGCCAATCTGCTTGATGAAATCTCCCACTTCGGCCAGCTCGGCCGGCAGCTTCAAACCCGGCACCTTGTAGTGCATCGGTACGGTCACCCTCGGCTGGAGCTGCTTGACTACCTCGGCGGCGGCCTTGGCGTCAATCGTAAAGTGGCCGCCGACCGGAATGAACAGCACGTCCACGTCGCCTAAGCGCTCGACAGTCTCGTTATCCAGCTTGTGCCCTAAGTCCCCGAGGTGGACCAACTGCGTGCCGTCCACCGTAAACGAGTAGACGACGTTCCGTCCGCGCTCGGCTCCCTGCTGGCCGTCGTGGAAGGTCGGCAAGCCCTCGATCATCACGCCGCGGTACTCGTACTCGCCCGGCATGTCGATTACTTCTGGGTCGCCGCTGACGGCGGAGCGGTTGTTGTGGTCAGCGTGGTCGTGGGAAAGCAAAAGGATGTCGGCCGAGAGCTTGGGCTCTTTGAGGCCGATGTCGGCGAAGGGATCGATGGCGATGGTAGCCCCCGCCCCCTTGACGGTGAAGCACGATTGACCGTGCCAGGTGACGTCCATAGTGGATTTAGTATAGCCGCCCCACGCCTGGCTGTATACGTTGCCCCGCAGGTGCACGCTATAATGAGCCGTATGCTGGAAACTCCCCATAGTTTGGTCGGCGGCGCGGTCGGAGGGTTGGTCGGTGCCGCCGGCGGCAACCCCTGGCTGGCCGCTCCCGCCGGAGCGGCGTCCCACTTTGCCGGCGACGTGGTGCCGCACTGGAACCCGAACTACCCGTTCACGTCCAAACCGCTCTACGCTTTCGTGATCGTGGACTTTGTGGTGGCATTGGGACTAGTGGTTTTTTTTGCCGCGGCGTTCCCCGACCGCCCGGAAATCGCAGTCGGGGCGTTCTTTGGGACGTTGCCGGACATCATCCTCGGCATCCGTTTTACGTTCAAGGTGCGCTGGCTGCAAGCCTACGAGCGGGCTCACGGGTTTTTGCACTGGGAAGTGCCGTTGGCATATGGCTTGTTGCCGCAACTGGTGCTGAGCGGGCTGGCGGTGGCGTACTTGGCGGGTCTCTAAGTTTCCACGTATTCCGCACGCGGTGATTATATACCTAAAACACCCAAGACCTCAAGCGGCCGCGCACCTACCCTTGATCAGAGGGGGGCGGTTCCGGAGTAGACGGTGGAGCCAGCGCGAATCGGCCACTTCCCAGCATACGTACCAAATCTTGGGTGTGTTTACTGGTTCGTTTTACGATTCCAGATTGACTACAACTTGGACTTTCCAGCCAAGAATTTTTTCAACTGTTTCTTCTACCAAGGCGTGCATTGCCGGAGCCATCAACTTGGTTTGGAAGAACTCCGATTGAGTCACCAAGGTGAACCGGGCTTTCGTGAGCCGTTTCGGCTTGGTCTTTTGCAAACAGACTGACACGGAGTACTTTGTCTTGGTTGCGACCAGCAGCCGTTCCCACAACTCGGTAGCATCTGCGTCAGGGGCCTGAACGGGCTGTACCGAGGGAGCCTGGGCCATCCGTTTCAGGTTACCGGCGAAGCCACCTGACAGCTTTGTGGGCTTCTCAGCCGGAGTAAGACGACGTTTATCCTCCGCCTTGAGACGTTTTTCAATCTCTTTAATATGTGGCTCCGGCGGTAAGTCCTCCGGGAGGGTTCCACCAATCTTTTCAATCGCACCTCGAACCTCCCGACCCACATTTTGGTGAACCTGACCGGCTTGGTGCTGTCCGATACGCTTACCCTTTACAACTTCTCTATTCAATTGTTCTTCGGTCTGGGTGACGCGGAACAGGTTAGCGGCCAGTTCGGTGGTGCCGGCCCGGTCAAGCAATTTATCTTTACCTAGGCCTTTCCGATTGGCCACCTGGTAATTCCTCATCCCGTACAAGCCCTGGTATCCGGCGTCGTGAAACTGAACGTAGTCTGTGACGCCGCTGCTACTGGCTGCCTTATTAAGTAACTTGTTCCGGTCTACGACCTGCCGCCTAACGTACAGACGCTTTGCATCCGCAGGTAGTTGGTCGTATTGCTCCTGACGGATTGTTTGGACTGCAAAGTAGGCCTGTGCGCTGGCAATGGCCTCTTTAGATGAATCACCATTTTGAGCGATGACGTAGCAGCCATAACGGGTGACCTCGTAATCGATCCGCTTACGATCAAATTTCCCATAACGATTACGAGATTTGTAGTGATTCGTGATCTTACGAAACACTAAATCAGGCTCTAGGTCCGTAGACTCAACTGATATCATCGCCTTTCTGATGGTTCCGTGAAAGTTTTCCCAAGTGGTGTATCCCAAATGGGGCATGATTTCACGGGCTAGCCAGTACTCGACACCTTCAGCATCAGTATGCTTAAGGTCCTCAAATTCTTGCATCCGGGACTTAATAGTCTTTCTGCTCATCAGATCAACTCCTTATACGTTAGTCTCTTACCAATTCTCCCGAACCACTGCTCGAACCGGGCGAAGTCGTTTAGCGTTGGGGTGTTATGCCGGAAAGCATACTCGTCACAGTACCGCTGGAGGTGCTTAGGGCTGACGTGGTGATAGACTCCGTCGATGCCCCGCTTCAGCTGCGACCAGAAGCCCTCAATCGTGTTCGTGTGTGCATCCCCGACCCGCCACTCGTTCTGGTTGTGGTTCACGCTCCGACGGTAGTACCCAAGACGGTCGAGGGCGTCATAGGCGGGGTACTCATCCGTGTATACCCACGAATCAATCTGTACGTTCTTCCGAACAAGTGGAGTGATCGTGCTGCTCTTGGTATCGTTCGTGACCTTGGCTCGCATCCGACCTCCGCGTTCGACCATGCCGATGACAGAGGTCTTGTTGTCGAGGTTGCTGCCTAGCTTACGGCTTCGCTTCCCACCTACGTACGTTTCGTCTACTTCGACTTCACCAGACAACAGGAGACCATCGGAGCCAAAGACATGACGGATGCGGTGAAGCATAAACCAAGACGTCTTTTGGGTGACGTCCAGGTACTTGCTGAGCTGGATTGAACTGATTCCCTTTTTCAGACTGCTGGCGAGGTAGATCGCGAGGAACCACTTCTGCAGCGGAATCTTACTGTCTTCGAAGATCGTCCCGACCCGGACGGTAAACTGCCGACGACAGTCACCACATTTGTAGAGCCGACCGTCAAAGTACTTGTAGGCGTTTCCGATCACGCCACACTTTGGACAGGTGATTCGTTTACCCCAGCGGGTCTTTTCCAAGTAATCCCGACAGGCCTGTTCAGTTGGGAATTGGGCAAAGAAATCTATGAGACTTAGGTTCATATTTACACCATAGCGCATCAGATTGGGTGTGTCAAGTAAGTAATCGCCCCGCACGCACCACGCCTTCGACCATGTTCGAATCTGATGGCACAATCGTCGTAATACCGTTCTTCTGGCAGATTTGCTGGGCCAGTGCGCAAAACGCCCGGGCCCCGTGCATCCACGTGGGATTGTCGGGCATCATCGCCTCGAGCTCTGCCAACGTGACGGATTCGTAAATCTCCTGGTTTCGTTGCGCCAGCGCCTCCGATACAACCATCGACGGATGGGCCGGGTCGCCGAACAAGTCGTTGGGCTTGAGCGGATACCCCGCCACCCGCATATACGTCAGCTCGCCGCCGCTGAGGAATGCCGCGGTGGCCTCGCTGCGTAGCCTTGGAACCAAGGGGGCGGCGAACCCCATCACGCTCTCCAGCGAGACCTCGGACAGCTGTCCGTTGATGCCGGGAAACCGGGTCAGGGTGCTGCCCACGCCGATGTCGAGGTGGTGCTCTTCGACATTCTGATGGTTTTGTAACACGACCAGTTCCGTCGAGCCACCGCCAACGTTAATCAGCAGGACGGGCTCTGCGCCCGTATACCGGCCCGCCAGGGCAATCTCTAAGTAGCGGCTTTCTTCGGCCTGGGTGAGCACGCGCAGCTTGTGGCCAGTTCGCGCTTCCAGCCGCTGCTGGAAGGCCGCCAGCGCCGCTGACTCGAACTTGCGGAAAATCGCCGTCCCCAACAGTGTGATCTCGGCCGAGGGATGCTCGACCCGGAGCGCACTGAGGGTTTGTAACAGCGCGGCTTCGACCGGTGCGGCCAAGCCGGCTTCAGGGGAAAAGCCCTCCTTGAGCGGAGCGCTGACCGTTTCAAGCAGTTTGGCCTGCTCCCCTTCGACGCGATACGTCTTTGTGGTCGACGATCCGACGTCAACCAATATCCGGCTGGCGCTCAACGCCGCACTAGCTGCCGGTCACGCAAGCCGTTGACGACCACTTTCTTGGGCTCGCCCAGCATCAGGGTGATGAAGCGGTCGAACAGCTGGTGGCGGTAGGTGAACTCGGTTTCGCTCATCACGCTGTAGCGGATCTCGCCGTGGGTGGATTCCATCTCGGCAATGTACGCCTTGAACAAGGCGTCGTCGATGTCGCCGACCAGCAGGATGTCGGCCGGAGCCTCCTTGGATCCCACGAACTTGCCGTTTTGCACCAACAAGCGCACGTCGCCCAGTTCGGGAGCGGGCGGGGAGGTGTCGCGTGGCGGCACCTGGACGCCCGAGAACGCGGCGGCACCGGGCTCGAGGACGGTCTCGGCTACCGGAGCGGGAGCCGGCGGGGCGAAGAGCTGCTTGAGCTCCTTGATGCCGGCGGTTTCTTGGTTGAGCCGGTAGTAGAGCTTGCCTTGGGCTTGCTTCTTAGTGACCAGTTCGGCTTTTTCAAGGTTGCCCAGTTCGTGCCGGATCGCGTTGATGTGGTCGGCCAGCAGGCGCGTCAGCTCCCTAACGTAAAACTTGCCGTCCGGCTCACCCAGGAAGTGGCGGAGCAGCTTGACCCGGGTACGGGAGCCGAAGAGGATGCTCAGTTGTTCGTTGTTCATGCGGAGATGATTCGGTGGTAAAAGTCGCTTGTTGCTGGGCTGGAAATAAAAACCGCGGCACGTTTTGTGGGCGGTTTCTAGTAGTGGTAGACGAAAATATTAGACGGATTCAGTCTAAACCGAATAACTGGCTTGCGCAAGATTGTCCGAGGAATTAGTAGGTTGAGCCTACGGCCGGATTCGAAGGCTACGATCCCGCCGGGCGGCTGGTGAGGTAGACCACCTCGAAGGTGAAGACGATGATGCTCAGTACCAAAAAGATCCACACCCAGGGGCTGCGTAGGGATTTTTTCAGCATCGCCACCGGGTCGTCGGTGCGGCGGTAATTACGTAAAAAGATGATTCCTAAGATGAACAGCGGGATGCCGAACAAGCGGCCGAACAGCAGCGGCAGGCTGTAGCCGAACATCAGGCCGCCCTCCGTTTACGCGGGCGGTGCTCGGAAACGATCTTGCCGTCCTGCATCCGGACGATCCGGTGACACTCGGCCGCCACGGCCTCGTTGTGCGTGACGAGGACGAAGGTCTGGCCGAGCTTGGCGTTTAAGTTTTGCATCAGCTTGACTATAGAATGGCCGGTCTTCGAATCCAATTCCCCGGTGGGTTCGTCGGCTAGCACCATCGCCGGCGAGTTGACCAACGCCCGGGCGATCGCCACCCGCTGCTGTTCGCCGCCGGAGAGTTGCGACGGACGGTGGTTGGCGCGCTCGAACATCCCTACTAAACGCAGCCCCTCCTCTGCTTGCTCGCGTTTGACTGACTTGGCGCCCGAAGTGTAGCGGAACGGCAAGTAGACGTTCTCGAGCGCCGTCAAAGTAGGGATCAGGTTCTTCTGCTGGAAGACCAGGCCGATTTGTCGCTGGCGGAAGGCGGGTAGCTTGCGCCGTTTGATTTGGGAAGGGTCTTGGCCGCCCACCATCACGCTGCCGCGGTCGGGGGTGTCCAGCAACCCGATCATGTTGAGCAGGCTGGTCTTACCGGAGCCGGACGGTCCCATCACGGCCAGCATCTCGCCCCGGGGTACTTTGAGCGAAACCCCTGCCAAGGCGTGCACCGGTACCCCCGTTTCGCCATACGTCTTGTGCAGTCCCTTCAGGTCGATAATCGGGGCTTCGAGGGCCTGGCGGCGCTTGCGGAAGATTTGCTTGGCCATCGGCCGGCGGGATTTGGGCTGGCGCAAGCCGGTGCTCCGGCGGTCCGGGGAGCGTTTGGAAGGTGCGGCGCGTTTAGCTGAGCGGCGTGTGGATGCTTGGGCGCGGCGGTTACGGACGGCCATTATTCCTCCCTCAGCACGTTAACCGGCTTGATCCGGGTGGCGCGGTAAGCAGGGTAAATGCCGGCGACTGCACCCAGGATCAGCGCAAAGCCCAGGCTGGTGGCCGCCAAGGCCGGGGTAATCGTAAATATCGTCACGCCGCTCTGGCCGGTGTAGTAGTTGATCGCCGCTACCAGGGCCGCTCCCATCCCGAATCCCAACAGCCCGCCGAGCAGGCCGATCAGCGAGGTCTCGGAGATGATTTCTTTTAGGATGTGGCGCGGCTTGGCACCGACCACGCGCTTGATGCCGATTTCCTTGCGGCGTTCGGCCACGCTCATGATCATCGTGTTGATCACGCTCAGGCCCCCGACGATCAGGGCAATCAGGGCACTGCCAACGATGATCAGGTTGAACACCGCGCTGGCCTGCTCGATCTGTTTTTTGAATTCGTTCGGCGGGATCGCGCTGACGCCGCGGATTTTCTCGTTGATCGAACGGGCCAGTTCGTCCGGATTGACGCCGTCTTTGGGGAGCACCACGATGTCGGTTACCAGCGTGCCGGCGTCGACGCTGAAGACGTTTGACTGCCGGAGCATTTCCTGGGCTTCGGCCAGCGTAATCGCGTAAAAGCTGTCCGGCGCCCCGCCGGTCCGCTCGAGCGTGCCGACTACTTCGAATGGTTTGCCGCGGATTTCGAGGCTATCGCCGAGCTTAACTTTTTTGCCCTGGACGATGCTTGAGCCGACCACCACCTTGCCGGTGTCGGTGTCGGTCAGGTCGCGGCCGGCCTTCAGCTTGAGCTTTTTCGGATCACCGGCGACGTCGGCCGGACGGTAGGCGTAAATCAGCGGCGGCGAGGAGAACGTGGCCACTTGGCTGTTGTCGACGGCCAGCGTGATCGTGGGGTAGGCTTTTTTGACCCCGTCGAGCACGGCGATACGTTCGACCAGCGAGGCCGGCACCTGGCCGCCCTGGGCCCCCAACCCGCCATGGCCGGCCGACCCGGACGCCTCTGCCGAAACCGTCACCCGGCTGGTGTAGTAGTCCAGCGTGGTGTCGAGCGTCTGGCTAAGGTTTTGGGCCAGTGCTCCCATCGTCGTGAAGGCGAAGATGCCGATCGCGATACCGAAGATGGTCAGGGCCGAGCGGGCCTTGCGGCGGCGGATGTTGCGCAGCGCTTCTTTCATCAGAGGGTCATGAGAGGGGCGATTGGCTCATGTAGCTATTGTACGGTATTGCTGGGGAGGGTGGGATGGGCTAGGCCCGGTCGTCTAAAGCGTTGAGCTCGTACGAAGCCTTGGCCATCCTTACCACCGGACTGTCTTCCGCAACACCTGAAACGTCGATCAAGACAGCTTCTACACCGTGTGAGGCAAACCGGCGCTGAAGCTCAGCTGACTGGGGATCTTCAGGGTTGCGGTAGGATAAGGCTCCCACAATACCGCTTGCAAGGTGGGCGGGAACTTCGCCGCCTTCGAAAGACAAAATGGCGGGTCGAATCAAACGATCCTGCGGTCCCAGCTTCCTAATGGGATCTCGAGCTACCCGCGCAGTGGTATCTTTGAGGTGTGGATTGCGAAAACGGCCAGTAATCCGGTCAGCAAACGCTTGCTGACTTTCAAGAGAAATATCAGGGTGCCGACCGACGATAACCGGGGCTATCTCTTGTAAAGCTCCTTGTACGAGAGATTGAATCCGGGTATCAACTATCGCTTCGTGAATGTACTCATAGCCAGCTCGGTACCCGAAGTACCCGACGAGTGCATGAGTGGTGTTCAGGGTAAACAGCTTCTGTTCGAGGACCGAGTCGAGATTGCTCGCCACCTTCATACCTGGAATCCGAGGGAGGGGTTCATGAAGGGCATTGCCATCGACTACTAGCTGGTAGTAGTCCTCTACCGTCACACCTAAAGGATTGTCTGCTGCCAGGCCTGAATCGTTCGGGACGATACGGTCAACCACACAATTTGGAAAGCTGATGACGCCTTCAAGGGCCTGCTGTTGATCAGGGGTAAGGTGGTTCCAAATATGCCGCTTCAGAATGGCGGTATTGTCAGTGATATTCTCGCACGCCACCACAACCACGTGTAGCTCTTCCCGAGGCCGTCGCTTCATACGCTCAACCAGGCCATCGGCGAGCTGTGGTGCTATCTTTTCCAGCACAGCACTTCCAACCGCTGTCGTCACTACATCGGCTTCGACAACAGCTGAAACAAACGACTCCCGATCCAGGGGGTTTATGGCGTCGACATCTGTTACATGAGTTTCTTCTACTCCGGCAGCAGAGACCTCAAAGACTGGGTATGCTTGTTCAGCGTTTAGCGCCTCGACTACTTCGGGGCGCACATCAGCAAAGGTCGTGTGAAACCCCGCCTCATGGTACACAGCGCCAAGGAGACCTCTTCCAATGCTTCCAGCACCAATCTGCATGGCTTTTTCACCGTCAGGCATACACAAACCATAACAAAAAAGCCGACTCATGTGGCGGTTGCTTGGCTCCCGAATCGGACTATGTTCAAACCAGAACAGCTTTTTATCCGGCCGCTGCTCTTCTAAAACTGTATAGCCGCTTTTGCAGAGATTTAGTTGACATAGAGTTTACATAGAACTATTATTTAGTTGACATAGAACTAACTAGATATCTCCGTGATACCTCCCCTAAGAAAAGAAATACTGCTACTGGCGAAGCATCACCGCACCTTTTCTGCCGGTGATATTGCGACTGACCTGGGGAAGAAGGTTTCCCGCCAGTATATTTCTCTCCAACTCAGGAGGTTGGTTGAAGATGAAGAGCTGGTTAAGGTTGGACACGGTCGCTGGACCCGCTACGCCCTCCCCCGACACGCGGAGAAACTGTCTGATCGGGCGAGCGCCAGGTTGCAGAATAATAACGCGCTCGATGAGTACAGGGTCTACGCTGACATAAAAAGGAAGCAGTCGTCGATCAGGAAACTGCCGGAGAACGTAGAGCACATCCTAAGCCATGGGTTTACCGAGATGCTTAATAACGCGATAGACCACTCCGGATCGTCCGCAATTGTGATTGCGATAGAGATCGCAGACGGCACGGCCAAGTTCATAGTTAGCGATAGCGGGGTGGGAATATTCCGTAATATAATGGGCAAACGGAAATTAGCGAACGAGCTGGAGGCGATCCAGGACCTGACTAAGGGCAAAGTCACGACTCAAAAAGCGAGGCATAGCGGCGAAGGTATTTTCTTTACTTCCAAAGCGGCCGACGTTTTCGTTATTGAAAGCTACGGTTACAGGTTACGAATTGATAATGGTATCAACGACATCTTTATAGAAAAATTGCGGGCCGGATGCCACAAGGGAACCGCGATACATTTTGAGGTTGATGCGCGTTCCCCTAAGAACATGGGTCAGATTTTTCGGCAGTATTCCGTGGATCCGGACGAAGGAGATTTTGACGTAACTGAAATAAAGGTCAGGCTGTTCCGCGAAAATACCCGGTACGTATCGCGGTCACAGGCAAAGCGATTGCTAGTCGATTTAGACAAGTTCAAACGCATTATTTTAGATTTTGAGAACGTTGAAACAGTCGGGCAGGGTTTCGCGGACGAAATTTTCCGGGTGTTTGCTACTGAAAATCCCACCATCGAACTCAAACCTATTAACATGAACGACGAGGTTTCATTCATGGTAAATAGGGTGGATCGTCCCAACCCATCTCTGTTTAAGTAGGTCCTGGCTCCCCAAGTCTATTAGTATTAAGTCGGACTATGTTCGAACCAAAATCTCGGGGCTCTCACGCACAATCGCACCATTGCTCACGCTTAACACAGTGTCGGATTAGGTTTATTTTGTCCAATGGAACTTGTGAAAGCTGCCTTCCTAACTGTGAACACCCTCTGTCAAAATATCCAGAATCTCCTCATGACCGACTGATTCGACAATAGTCCAAGACCGCTTATAATCATCGTGCTTCTTGTTAGTAATTTCACTCTGCATCCGGTCAGCCCGATCCATTTTCATGTAAACATGCTTATGCATCGCGTGGACTGGTATGTGGTTCCTGGTAAGCCGAGGTTCAGACGCATATTGCTCCATCAGTCGCAGCCAGCCTGGTGAATTGACAATTTCTCTTTCTCGCTGAATCGTATACCGATGAATCATCTCGTGCGTCAGGACATCAAATCCTTTTTGGGGATCATCAAAATACTTCAGCGTCAGCGGGTCAGAAAAGCTGGGCCCGACGCCAACGATATAGCACAGATGCTCTTTTGGTTCCCACGGGATACCGAGTCTGCCCTCAATCAAAGAAAGCACTACCGGGCCATGCCGCTGCCAGATTTTTTCTACTGACACGAGGTAGGTTTCTAAAACCTCTCGATCTGGATACCCGTCCGAGCTATCAGTCCATTTCTGAATTTGGCGATTATAAATCCCCGAGTATCGGAATGTTACCGTTGCTTTCATCTTGGTTCGATTGTACGGCCTGCCTACAAAATAAAATAGCGCCACTGAGACGCTATTTACGTGGCTCCCCAAGTCGGACTATGTTCGAACCAAAATCTCGGGACTCTCACGCACAATCGCACCACCTCCCACGCTTAGCGCGGTCTCAGATTAGGTTTATTAATTCTTACTGAAAAAGTCCAGGATCTTTTCTTCACCCTCGGCCTGCACGATCTCCCACGCCCTTTTATATTCGTCCCTAACCAGGTTGGCGATTTCCTTTTCAAGCCGGTCCCGCCGGTCCATTTTCAGATAAACGTGCTTGTGCAATGCATGAACAGGTATGTGGTTGCGGGTGGTCTCGGTTTCTTTCGCATACAAGTCCATTAACTTTTTCCAGCCTGGATGTTGGTATAGCGAACGATCATCCTGGATGTAATACCGATGGATCATCTCATGAGTCAGATGGTCGAACCCTTTCTCGTCATCTTCGAGATAGCCGATGGCAAGGGGGCTAGAGAGTCCGCGCCTCACTCCGATGATGTAGCAAGTGTGCTGCGGGTCGGCCCAGGGTACACCGATCCGTTTAGCGATGATAGACATTACTTCATCGCCCCGCTCCGACCATAGTTTCTGCAATGACCCCATGTATTCCCTCAGGGCGTCATGCGTCGGATACCAGTCTGGATCGCTAAGCCACTCCTTGATCCGGGAGTTGAAAAACCGGGGGTAAACAAATTTAACTTCTGGGTTCTGCATTTCAATTCTTCAGAAAGTGGCTCCCGTTACTTGATACATTTCGAACAACCTACTATACGGACATTGCGACAATACGGGACGACCTAAAGGTAGCAGTCAGAGAGCTTGGGCTACAAGTTGCCTAGGAAAGTACTTCCTCAAGCAGCTCAGGAAACTTTGGTGTTCCCATATCGCCCATGCAAAAGTGGCCGTAGTCGTGAAACTCTCGATAGTGCAGGTCTTTCACTTTCTTACGCAGGATATTCACCGTCTTCTGAACGTCAGCCATATCACTGTCTGAGTTGAAAGTGGTCACGCCTGCAGTGCGTTGAGCAAGATCAGGGTCTATTTCAAAGTCGTCAAAGAAGTTCTTGGTATGCGTCTTCTCAGGATCAAGCCATGGTGCTACCAGTACGACCTTACCAACCCGCAGATCTGGGTGTGTGCTTAGGTACTTCACCCAAAAGCCTGAGCCTGTGCTATGACCTACTAAGATTGTCTCTGGACTGATTTCAAACCGTTCGACTTCTCTATTCCAAGTCTCCCAGTCTCTGTCGAAGGCGTGAGGGACTTCGGGTGTAGCAGCCGTAATCTCGTTCTTCAGCAGCTGCGCCTGAAGCCACGGAAGCCAATGCGCATTGCTCATGCTGGGCATCGTCGGGTCGTAATACTCTTCCTTACTAGGCCCACCGTGCAGGATAATAGCGTTCTTCATGGTTTGAGCATAACAAAAACAAACTAAAGTTTGGTTGGTTGCTCTTCAAACCGGATTATGTTCGAACCAAAATCCCAGGGCGCTCACGCACAATCGTACCACTACCCACGCTTGGCACAGTGTCGGATTAGGTTTATTTATCTGATGGCGGCAACTTCAGGTCAGCGACCTCGTCTAGCACTTCGATTAGCGTAGCTCGGGTCGTGGTAGCAAGCGTAGCTCCAGTAAATCGTTCGTCATCCGTTACCTCTGCAAGCGCTATCGAAGGTGACGCGAAACCATCTGGATTACCGTTGGCACCGAAGTCGACCTCCAAAACAACGAGCCCGTCGAGTGCTCCGTGAAACTGGTCGACCCCCACCGGTACGTTTCCGGCTTTAAAACTGTGGCGGGTTTTTTGTAGTTTGTTCGAAGGTAAGGAAGTCACTAAGTCATACTCTGATTCAGACAGGTAGATATTGGTGTGCAGTATCATTCTTGTGTCTTGAGGATTCGGTCGGATTTTTTGTGCTAGTTTGTACCGGGTACCTCCCTTAGTCTCCGCTTTGCGCAGACGTAGTGTGCTGTCCTTTACATAAAGATCTGTTATCTCAGAGTGGAAAGTGGCACTGGACGGAACCCCTCTCAACAAGAACTTGCGCTCCACTTCCGGGTTCGCGTACTTACCGAACTTTTTGTCTATCGTGAACATACCCAAAGCATAACAAAACCGCCCTTAAAAGTTCGGTTGCTTAGCTCCCAAGCTCGGATTCGAATCCGTCCCCCGCACAGGAAAAACCGGCCGAACGCTTCTGAGTAAGATGCTCAAAAACCTTCGGCCGGTGGGAACTCTTAGGGAAATTCTGGAAAGCGGTGGGCTCTCCAGCCGTTCCGTAAAAGTTCGGGTGGTGTGATCTGATCGAATCTGGTCGAATCCGGGCAAACCCGGTCAACCGTTGAAAGGTACGAATGTGGAGGGCGGTTGGGGACGATCGCCGCTGCGCCGCCTGATAGCGGAAGTCATCCCCAACCACACTCACACTCCCGCCGGTTCTGTCCTGGCCGCCCAGCGAGCTTCTACCTGACCGTCCCCGGCCGACTTCTCATCTGACCGTGACCGGCCAATAGACGTCGGTGGGACCGAACCAGTCCTTGCCTTCGGCCACCGGGCGGAAATACTCCCGGTAGTCGCCGGACGGGACCCAGTCGGCCACCTTCACCGGCAGGGTGAAGCTGAACTGCCCGCCGGGCGCGACGCTCGCCTGATCCATCTTCACTCCCTGGCCGCTCCCGACCACTAGCGGTGAGGAGGTGTCGAGGAAACCGCTGCGGCGATTGTCGGGGCGGATGCCCCGTAGATGCACCGGGTTGGCACCATCACGGTAGAGCGTTTCCCGGCCGGTGTTGCGGTACGTCACCTTCAGCGTGGCCCGTTCCCCCCGGCTGACGGCGCCGGAGAGGTAGCTCTGGTTGACCCAGGCGGCCTGGTAGCGGCTGGCTACCTGCAGCGAGATCGGGATTTCCAGGGCGGAGAAGGCGTAGCCTTCGTGCACTGGAGCGTACGTCCCGGTCAGGTACTGCCCAGGCGTAACGTTGGCCCGTACCTTGAACGACAGGTTCCAGTGGGCGTATTCGCCCGGATCCAGGTTGCCCTGGCAACCCACGGCGGCCACCCGGTTGGGTGAACGCCACGGACTGGCCGGCCAATACCCGGCGGAGTAGTCGGCAAACCTGGCTGGCGCGTTGTTGCGCGTACCCAAGTTGGCGTGTCCGCAGGGAATCGCGGACGGACCACGGTAGCGGGCCGTTACGGACGCCTTGACGGTGTCCCCCGCCGTCACCCCGACGACATTGCCGGCGTAGACCCGCACGTCGTCGAAGACCGGACGGGTATCGCCCGATCCCGGTTGGTTCTGGCTGGTCACCCTGGCTCCTGTGCCTGGCACGCCGGCTTCGGCGAACCGCGACGGCTGGCTGATGCCAGATCCGTTTTCGAGCTGGTAGTGGAGGTGGGGGCCGGTCGACTTACCCGTGCTACCCACCCGTCCCACCAGCTGTCCCTGCCCGACCGACTGGCCGGCCGAAACGGCGACCGAGGAAAGGTGGCCGTAACGGGAGCAACTGCCATCGCCGTAACAGACGATGACGACGTTGCCCCAGCCATTGTTATAGCCATAGCTGGCTACCGCTACCCGCCCCGGTGCGGCAGAGAGTGCGGAGGCGCCATACGGCATTCCGAAATCCCAGCCGTAACGGGTGTAGGCCGTGTTGTGACTGTAGCTGCCGGAGTTGCCCTGGACGACACTGTAGTTCGTCCCGGCCTGCCACGGCAGATACGTTGGGGGTTGGGCCGACGCCTTGGCAGACGCGACCAGGATGCACAGCAACAGCGCCGCCAGGATGGCGGTGATCTTAAACAGGCGGTACATCGTTTTCTCCTCACGACGGGCTCCGGTTTGTTGGAGCGGTTTTTTAAGGAACTAACCATATATTACATATGCTTACTTGCTATGTCAATGTAGGGAGCTTGGGGGCCACTGGCAAATGGAGGTTTATTATAAATATGCTGGGTTGCTAATCTGCAAGTATACTTGACTGCTAATTTGCAAGTATATTATACTTAAAGCAATTAACCACAAGGAGGTCGATATGACCTATCTACGAAACCTATTAGCCGGCTTGGTCCTGGCCGTTACGGCGGCCGTCCCCGCCGCGGCCGCGGTAGCCGTGACCACACCCGCCGACGGTGCCACCGTGGGGCGTACCTTCGTGCTGAGTGGCACGGCTGCTCCTTCAGCGGCAATCGGCCTGACGATAGACGGGCGCGCCTACATACCCCCAGCCGAACGTGGCCGGAGCGGCGGCGAAGGCAGCGGGACCGGGCAAGCCGATGCCCAAGGCCGCTTCAGCATCCCGATCGACCTTAACGGCGAGGCGGCGACCAATGACGTAAGCGGAGAAACCGTCCGCAGCAGTGGGGTGGCAGACGGGCGCCATACGTTCGAAGTCCAGGAGTTCTTTTATAACGGCCAAAGCGGACAGCCGAGCATGGCCCGCCTAACATTGGAGGTCCGCTCGGCTGCGGGCGCCCCGCTCGCCCCCGTCACGCCGAAGCAACCGGCAGCAGGAGCGGTTACCCCTCAGACTCCTATCCCCACGGCTACCCCCACGCCCAGTCCAGCCGCTGAGCCCGCGACCGTGGCCGGCAGTCAGTCGGAGCGCGGAGGCGTACCACCGCTGCTCCTACTGGCCATCCTGACCCTGCTCGGCCTGGCGGCCGTCGCAGCCGCCCACCGTTTCAGCCCGGGCAGCCCGAAGAGCCCAAAGTAGACGGCCCCGGAGCCGCGGCTACCGGTTCGGCAATGGAGAGGGAGAAGGCGAAGCGGAAGGTGAGGGGCTCGGACTCGCACTGGTATCGGGATTCTGTCCCGGTACCGGTGCGAACGGGTCTACCCGGCCGCCGTCGATGTTAGGTGTGAGCGGGGCGCCGTACTTCGGCCGAATGAGCAAGGCGGCTTTGGTAGCCTCGTCCACGTCGAGCTTGGGCACCTTGTACGTCGGGGCGCCGGCGACATGGGCTTCGGCTTTCTGGTTGAAGTAGAGCAGCGTGCCGTACGTCGAGCTGGCGACCACCACCGCTACTCCGGTCACCATGATCGAGAGGAAGTGGTACGCCACAAACCGCCGCGGTGTCCAGTGATTGTATACCTTGAAGAAATAAAGCAGCGCGCCCGGGGCAAACAGGGCCGCTACTACCAAGCGCCACTTGGTACGTTCGGTATTGCTAGGGTAACTGCGGCGGAAGCTGTCGAGCAGCATCCGTACCCAGAACCAGCTTGCCAAGACCAGCCCTACCCCAGCCGCCATCACTACGGTCAGGCGTTCGGGGGAAGCGCTGGCGAAGGCGTTGAGCAAGCCGGACGGTGAGGGTACCGGGAGCGAGCCGTACGTGCCCGTTCCGCCGATTACCAACAGGGCGCCCAGCGTGATTGCCACGGCCCCTCCCACCAGCAGCAGGTGCTCGCGGTGGGCAGCATGGCCCGGGGTGCTGGAAACCTCCCCGAGCACTTCTTGCTTGGCTTGGCTGGCGTACAGCCGGCGGAGCGGGGCGCTGACCGGTGCAAGGAGGGCGGCGGCGCGGCTGAGCACAGGCTGGGCGGCGGCGCGTACCCCTGATGTGAGGTGTTTAGAGTCCGCGGTTAGTTGGCGTACCAAGTCGATCGTTCCGCGCTTCAGGCCTTCATAAAGATCGTTCGATTTAGCCGTCGCCCGCTTGGTGGCCAACCGCAGGCGCAAGCGGGCTGACTGAGCCAAGCGTCCGGGGGCGCCGGCCAGGTGCTTCGCGGCGGCAGTGGCTACGGTGTAAACGTACTTGAAAAAGTCGGCTGTATTCCCTGCGCCGCTTTCAGCTGTGGTTACCTCGTAATCAACGGCTTTCCTGACCGTTCTGCTGATTGTCCGGGCGACGGCGGCCGGCATTCCCAGCATGCGGCGTACGCTGGCCGTGACATTCTGGCGGGCGGCGGCAGGCTTGCTTGGCCGCGAGCGCTTAACCGGCCGAGCCACTGAGGTACCACGGGGCTTGGCAGTCGGAACCGTTCTCGGCTTGGCCCAACCTTTGGAACCCTTCCGGATCGCTGCTTTTGAGTGTGGGGAGCGTTTCATGGTTTTAACCTGGGATATAGAGCGTTTGTAATTCCAATGTAGCCTTGAGGGCGCCCGACTTATCGGATCCCCCCAGGTCCATGCTGGTGACCTTGGTAAAGCGGTCCATGCGTTCCACCCGCTGGACGAAATCCAGCACCGTCGCGTACGTCCCGCTCAGCTCGACCTTGACCGGAATCGTCGGAAAGCCACCAGCCTGAGCGGGAGCGGCGGCCGTAGCTGCCGGCGCTCCGGCCTTTGCGCCACCCGTACTGGTGTCGACCGTGGTCAGCCGGTTGCTGGTCAAGCGGGCGACGTCTTCGAGTTGAGTCTGGTAGCCGGCCACGTCTTTGGTGCGCGGCAAACCGCTGATTACCGGGGCGTAGGTCTGTTCGGAAGCAGCGTAGGTATCCTTGAGCTTACGCAGTTCGGCGACTTTCGTTTCAACGGCGGCCAGCTCGGACTTGGTCTTGGTGATTTCGGAGGTGTGGGCGTTCAGCATGCCGAGCACCGGCCGCACCGCGAAGAACCCGATCAGGAGGAGGGTAACCAGGTTGCCGCCGATCAGCAGGTAGAACGTGCGGTCGTGGGGCAGCTTGGGCAGGGAAGGATGGATCATTTGGCGGGCCCGTTGAGCTTGTCGTAGTCGACGTCCAGCGTGAGCTTGTAATCGACCGTTTCACCGCTCGCGTCCTTTTGGCTGCTGCTTTGAATTTCGACGTTCTTAAAGATCTTGGATTGCGACAGGGCGATCTGGAACTGGCCGAGGCTACGGCGGCTGTCGGCCGTGCCGACCAGGTCGGTCTTGGTGGAAGCAGCGGCGGCTCCCGGCTGCGCGCCCCCACCACCCGGAGGCACGAACTTCACCGACTTGATCGATACCGTCGGGGGTGTCAGCGTCTGGAGCTCGGTCAGCAAGCTCGACCAGCGGGTGGTCTGGCCTTGGGCTTTCTTGAGGCTTTCGAGCTGCTTCTCTAAGCTGGTCGCCTTCTTCTCCACGTCGAGGTATAGTGCCGCCTGTCCTTCGGCGGACGCCTTTTGGGTTTTCAACTGGGTCAGGTTGAGGCGGTAAATCTGGTCGAACACCAGCAGCACAGCGGCCAGGCAAACCGCCCCGATCGCCACGCTGATGCCACCCATCAGGGTGTAATAGTTGAGCTGGTCGACGCGGCGGGCGCGCCGTTCGGCTAGTGGCAGCAGGTTGATCATGTTCGTTTTGGTGTGATTTTTAGCGGGCGGACGATTACGAGAAATTAGGAAACTATATCATTTTGGACCGTCAGAGTCAAGGGTCACGTAGCTTGACGGAGGGGTATAATTGGAACGTAAGCACCAACCGCCAGGAGCACGAATATGTCCGGACACAGCAAATGGTCCACCATTAAGCGAAAAAAAGGCGCGGCCGATGCCAAGCGGGGCGCGGCCTTTACCAAGTTGGCCAACGCGATCACGATTGCCGCCAAAGAGGGCGGCGGTGACCCGACTACCAATTTCGCGCTGCGGCTGGCAATGGACAAGGCCCGCGCCGGCAACATGCCCACCGCCAACATCGAGCGGGCCACTAAGCGCGGGACGGGCGAGCTGGGCGGCGAACGGCCGGAGCAAATCGCCTACGAGGCGTACGGCCCCGGCGGCGTGGCGCTGCTGATCGATACCCTCACCGACAACCGCAACCGGACCGTGTCTGACGTGCGCAGCCTGGTTACCAAACGCGGCGGCTCACTGGGCGAATCCGGCTCGGTCGGCTACTTGTTTACCACCAAAGGGTATTTGACGATTCGTAAACCGGAGGACAACGAGGCCTTGATGCTGGCAGCGATCGAGGCCGGCGCCAGCGACGTGGAACTGACTGACGAAACGGTAGAGATCGAAACCACCAAGGATACGTTCCAGGCGGTCAAAGGTGCCGTGCAGTCGGCTGGGTATGACGTGGCCAGTGCCGAGCTGGCAAAGGTGGCCGAAACGACAGTACCGGTCGCAGACAAAAAGGCCGCCGACACGGTGGTCAGCCTGGTGACCGAACTGGAAGAGCTAGACGACGTGCTGGCCGTCTCGACCAACGCGGAGATCGAACCGGAACTGGTCGGTGGCTAATCCTGCCAGGCGGGCTACCCGGACCACGGGGTCGTCGCTGAACCAACCGCCGGTGCGGATCCTGGGGCTGGACCCGGGCACGGCCCGAACCGGTTTCGGGCTGGTCGAACGCGCTGGCCAAGCGTTGCGGATGAAGGACTGCGGGCTGATTACTACGCCGGCCGGCGAGCCGGCCGAGCGGCGCTTGGCGCAACTGGCAATGTCCTTGGAAAAGGTCCTGGCGGAAACCCGCCCCGACGCAGTGGCCGTGGAACGGCTGTTCTTCGCTACCAACACCACTACCGCCCTGGCCGTGGCCGAGGCCCGCGGGGTGATCCTGCTGACCTGCGCCCGGGCCGGCCTGGCGGTGGCAGAATACACCCCGCTCGAGGTGAAGCAGTCCGTTACCGCGTACGGCCAGGCCGACAAGCAGCAGGTAGCCGGAATGGTCTGCCGGCTACTCAAGCTGGCTTCCGCTCCCAAACCTGACGACGTCACCGACGCGCTGGCGATTGCGGTTTGCCACTCTCAGCGGCGCCCGACAATCGGGAAGCCGGCGGGCCAACCGATCGCGTGAAAGCCGTCTAAGGTCGCGGGCTGAATTAAGCGGTAGCCAGGGCCGTTCTGAGCCGGTCGGCGGCGGCCTCCGGGTAGACCGCCAGGACCGACATTCCGGTAGCCAGTTCCAGTCCTCCCAGCGTGGCCAGGTGAGGGACCACGTCCACGTGCCAGCGGAACCCTGGCGGCTGCTCGCCCACCGGTGCCGTCCTGACAAAGGCGTTATAAGCGGGGGCATGGGCGACGCTGCCGAGGGCGGCCAGCACCGCGTTCCATAACGCGGCCAAGTCTCTGCGGGCGCCGTCGTCCAGTTCAAACTGGCTCCCCGCCTGCTTCGGGAAAATCCGCACGTGATAATCGGCCAGCGAAGCGTACGGGCAGTACGCGATGAAGTGATCGGTTTCGGCCACCACGCGTTCGTTTGACTGCACTTCCGAGACAGCCTCGTCTTCGGCCACATCTTGGCCGCCTTTGGCATGGTGGGCCTTAGCCGCCCGCATCAGCTGCTCCACGTACGGCGGCACCACTGGCAGGGCAATGATCTGGCTGTGCGGATGGCGCAGCGAGGCGCCGGCATCGCTCCCCCGGTTGGTAAACAATTGCACATAACGGATGTGGGGTAGCTTACCCAAGGCTTGGTAGCGCTTTTGGTAAAGCTCCAGCACGGCCGCCGTCTGCTCGGTGGTAAATTCTTCGAAGTCCTTCTCGCGCTCGGGCGAGTGGACCACCAGCTCGTGGGCACCGTACCCGGGCATAGACTGGCCAACCAGCTCCGGCTGGTCAGTACCGTCACCGGGCGCCACCAACGGGAACACATTCGTCAGCGCCAACGCCTGCCAATCCGGTTGCCCGGCCGGTGGATTGGCTGCCTCAATCCGGTCGACCACTTCTTCCGGGTTGATGTTAGCCGGGTCAAACGGGTCGCGCTTGCTGGCCGCCGCGGGCTCGGCAATAGCGTCGTGCGGGCGCTTGGCCCGGCCCGGTGCCACCAGTACCCAGTGGTCCATCAGGCGGCTGTGGCGTAACTGCGATGGATACTCGCTCACTGAGCAGGTACTATTAGCTTAGCGAAGATAGAAAACGACATACCAAAAGTATACCCCACCAGCTTGAAATGCTTCCGACCGTCAAGACAGAACCCAAGGCCCTGGCCGATTACAAAGGTATCGTCAATGATTCGTTGCTGTCAGAAATCAGGCAGGCTGCCAAACAGCTGAACGGAGCGCGGATCTTACATTTGAACGCCACCAAGTACGGTGGCGGCGTGGCGGAAATCTTGCAGGCCGAAGTGCCGTTGATGCAGGATCTCGGGCTCAAAGCCGAATGGCAGGTGCTGACCCCGGCGCCCGGGTTCTTCGAGGTGACCAAGTTGATCCACAACGCCTTGCAAGGCGACCCGGACGCGATTACCCCGGACCAGTGGCAGCTCTATGAACGCTACAACCAGTCGATCGCGGCCAAGATCAATCCGAGCGACTGGGATTTCGTGTTCGTGCATGACCCGCAGCCGGCCGCCGTCCGGCAGTACCTGCCGGAGCAACCCACCAGCCGCTGGATCTGGCGGTGCCATTTGGATTCGTCGCACCCGAACAAGGCGGTGGCCGCCCGCTTCGCCAGCTACTTGGAGCCCTACGACGGCTCGGTATTCACGATGCAGCAGTACGTCTTGCCCGGCCTGACCGGCAAGATGGTCGCGATCACGCCGGTCACGATCGATCCGCTCAGCCTGAAGAACCGGCCGATGGACAAGGCGGAGGCGGGTAAGATCGTCAAGGCGTGCGGAGTCGACCTGGATAAGCCTTTAGTTACACAAGTATCGCGCTTTGATCCCTGGAAGGATCCGGTCGGCGTCATCGAAGCCTGGCGACAGGCCAAGCAAACCGTGCCCGACTTGCAGCTGGCGCTGGTCGGCAATAGCGCCGCCGACGACCCCCAAGGCCCGATCATCTTGGGCGAGGTGATGCAGGCGGCCAGCGAAAAGGATTTGTTCATCATCGCCAACAAGGCCGACGACCGGATGGTCAAGGCCTTCCAGGCGGCTTCCGTGGCGGTAATCCAAAAGTCACTCCGCGAAGGCTTTGGCCTGACTGTTACCGAAGCACTCTGGGCCGGCACGCCGGTAGTCGGTACCAAGGTAGGAGGAATCGTACTGCAGATCGAAAACGGCCAGGACGGATTCTTAGTGGAGGGCGTTTCCGAAGCCGCCGAAGCGATCGTCCAGCTGGTCAGCGACCCCGCCGCGGCCGCCAAGATGGGCAAGCGCGGCCACCAGCTGGTTAGCGAACGCTTCTTGCTTCCCCACTTGATCCGCGATGACCTCAATTTCCTGACCTACCTTGCTAGCCTCAAGCGCTGAGTACTGCCTACCCGGCTGGCTCAGGTACGCTGCCATGATGCCACCTACGCCACTGTCGCATGGAAGCTTTATACTGTAGCTATGATCGCGTACGTTTCCGGCGAATTGGTTTCTAAAGATCCCTCCGAGGTGGTCGTGGCTGCCGGCGGGCTGGGCTACCGCGTGTTCGTGCCGGTTTCGACGTTATCGGCGCTCCCTGGAATCGGCAGCGCAGTAAAGCTGTTCACCTACCACTACGTACGCGAAGACGCCGTGCTCTTGTACGGATTCGCCACACCGGCCGAGCGCCGGTTGTTCACGCAACTGCTGGGGGTTTCCGGAATCGGGCCCAAAGTCGGTTTGGCGTTGTTGGCGTTAGCCACACCAAATGAAATCCGCACCGCGATCGCCACCGGCGATACGGCGCTGCTGGGTTCGGTCCCGGGCATCGGCAAAAAGACCGCCGAACGGGTGGTGGTGGACTTGCGTGACAAGATGGAGGCGTCCGCAACCACCGGCGGGGCCGGCGGCCCAGTTAGCGGCACCCAAGAGGTCGTGGAGGCCTTGGTTGGGTTAGGATATTCCCAGCCCGAAGCCCGCCGGGCTGTGGGCGAAGTCGGTAGCGAGGCGAGCGATCCGGACGAATTGCTGCGCGCCAGCCTAAAGCGATTGGCCCGCTGATGGGAATCGTGCGCCACAACCAGGATCCGGCCGTGCCCGGCCAGCCCAATCCGGATGACGCGCGGGTACTCGCTCCCGAACCGGCCGAAACGGAGGTGGCGTACGACGTGGCTTTGCGTCCTAAGCGGCTCGCCGAATACGTCGGCCAATCCGAGATCAAAGAAAGTTTGGGAATCCTGATCGAGGCGGCCTCCAAACGCCAGGATCCGCTCGAGCACGTCTTGCTCTACGGCCCGCCCGGCTTGGGTAAGACCACGTTGGCCGGCGTGATCGCCCACGAGATGAAGGCCTCGCTCACCACCACCAGCGGCCCGGCGATCGAACGCCCTGGCGACCTGGCTTCGATCATGACCAACCTGGGCGCCGGTGACATTCTCTTCATCGACGAAATCCACCGCTTGCCCCGGGTCGTCGAGGAAATCCTCTATCCGGCGATGGAAGACCGCAAGCTCGACATCGTACTGGGTAAAGGGCCAGGGGCCCGCTCCGTCAGGCTCGACCTCGAGCCGTTCACGGTGATCGGAGCGACCACCAAGATCGGTAGCCTGAGCTCTCCCTTGCGCGACCGCTTCGGGGCTACCTACCAGCTGGCCTTTTATGCGAATGCCGAGATGCAGAAAATCCTGGAGCGCTCGGCGAATATCTTAGGGATTTCCGCCAAGCCGGACGCTTTGGAGGTACTGGCCAGCCGCTCCCGCCAGACGCCGCGGGTGGCTAACCGTTTGTTACGGCGCGCCAGGGATTGGGCCGAAACCAGGGGTACCGGTACGATCACCGCCGATGCCGCCGCTGCCTCGCTGAAGTTGGAAGGAATCGATTCACTGGGCTTGGACGGTACCGACCGCCGCTTGCTCAAAACCCTGATCGAAAAGTTCAAGGGCGGGCCGGTAGGCTTAAGCACCGTAGCGGCGGCCACCAGCGAAGACGCCGAAACGATCGAAAGCGTGTATGAGCCCTACCTCATCCAGCAGGGCTTGCTAGAGCGGACGCCGCGCGGCCGCACCGCTACGAGCGCCGCCTACGGGCACTTGGGCAAGGAACCGCCCGCCGGTTCAGTACAAAAACCCCTTCTCTGAGAGGTAATCCCTAGGATTTTCCTTCGTCTGGCCGTACTATACAACCATGGGTACGCTGCTGCTGATTTATATAGGAATCTCGCTGGTCATCGCCGGTTTCGGGCTGGCGGCGCTCTACCACGCCAGGAAGTTCCGCTACGCCGGGGATAAGAGCGCGCTGGCTTCGCTGGTATACCTAGCCCTGTTCGGGCTGGTCTTCTTGGGGACCCTGGTTTACCTCGGCTCGAACGCAGGGAGCGCTAACTTATGACGAACGGATCGGATTTTCCTGGGAAGCGCGAGGACGAGCAGACGTTGGTGTGCCAGCACCGCCACTGGCTGTTCTTGCTTCCGGACATCCTGATTACGCTGGTGCTGGGACTGCTACCGGTGGGCGGGCTGGTGTTGCTCAGCGTTGTCGGCGCGGAACCCTTCGGCGATCCCGGCGCAGTGATTACGACCTTGGTGCTCGGCTTGTACTACCTCGCGCTGATAACGTTCTTTTTCATCCGCTGGCTCGATTACTACCTTGACCTGGCCATCGTGACCGATAAGCGGGTAGTCGACATCGACCAGCACGGGTTGTTTAACCGCAACAGCTCCGAGTTGGAGTACGAGGCTGTGCAAGACGTCTCGGCGGCCAAGCACGGTATTTTACAGACGCTGTTCAATTTTGGTGACGTGGAAATCCAGACGGCTGGAGAAAAGGCCAATTTCATGTTCCGCACGGTAGCCGCACCTGAAACAATTACCGAGCGCATCAACCAAGCTAGGGAGGGAGCCTCGAACTCCGAGGACAAGGCGGCCGAAGAGATGCGCCAGGCGGCTGAAGAAATGAAGGAGGCCGCTGAGCACATCAAAGAGGCGCCAATCGGCCAGGGTGAGGGATCCGCGGCCCATGGCGGCGAATCCGACCCGCCAGCGGATGCTGCCGGCGGCGGGCAGGCGGATTCTGGCCAGTCGCGCACGGGAGAGCCGGCGGCTGCGCCAGGCCAGCACGACGAAACAGCGACACCAAATCCGATACCTCCGGCAAGCGGATCGTCGCCGGCTGATCCCGCCGCGGCCCCACCTGAACCTGCGCCCGCCTCTGAGACCCCGCCTCCGGCTCAAGCTTCGCCAACTCCAGAAGCTCCTTCGCAAACCGAACCTCCACCAGAGCAGTCGCCGCCCCAATCCGCGCAACCACCTCAACCTGAAGGCGAACTTCCCCGCGAGTACGAACGCTAACGCTCGGTACTGATCCGGTAGCCAGTCGGGCCAATCTGCACCGTGACCGTCCCCCGCTGGTCCGTTCGGTAGACCTCACCGACAGCTTGTAAGGCTTGGATCGCTTGCGGCGACGGGTGACGGTAGCGGTTGTCGGCGCCGACCGAAACGATGCTAGCCTGCGGCGTAACGGCTTCTAAATACGAGGGCTGCGACGAGGTCTTGCTGCCGTGGTGGCCGGCTTTCAGGATATCGCTATCGAGCGGTTGCCCGACCCCTACCATCGCGTTTTCCGAAACCTTTTCGGCATCACCCGAGAACAACACCGTGGTGCCCGCCACCGTCACCTTGGCTACCAACATCGCGTCGTGGGCATGCTTGAGCTTACCTTCGGCCGGCTCGAGCGGGTAGAGTACTTCCGCCGTTCCGGCCGGAGGTATGTCCAGGTTGGCTCCAGCTGAAACTTGCTTGATCACAGTGCCATGCCCGGCCGCGGTATCTAACAAGCGCCGGTATTCGGGCGAGCCCTGCTCCCCGGTAGAGACCAGTAAGGCAGCTACTTTGTACCGCTCAAAGACGTACTGCAAGCCGCGGAAGTGATCGGCGTGCTGATGCGAAAGCAGGACGGCGTCGATCGTTTTGTCACCGAACGGCATCGCCTTGCCTAAACCGTGTAGCACACTGTCGTCGGGTCCTCCGTCAATCAGGATTTGATAGCCGGACGGCGTGCCTACCAAAGCGGCGTCACCCTGGCCGACGTCAAAGAACCAGACGGTGGCCAACTCGTCGGCGGCGTTACCACGCGGTATCTGCCAGATGGCCAGGGCAAGGGCCACCGCCACAACCAGCCAGATCTTACGCATAGCGGAGCGCTTTACCGGAAGTTGCCTCGGGAGCGGAAGCTGCACGGCGCAAGCGGTAGCTCACCACCATGCAAACTGCTAAGACCGAGCCGGCCAGGACAGGTTTGGCGTGCTCCATTTGCACCGCGGCCAGCGGGAGGAGGGCCAGCCAGCCGATGCATTGCAGGAGCAGGCTGACGAACCATGCCACCAACGCGGCCGGCAAAACGGCGAGCGGGGCACTGACCAATCCCACCACCGTAATCGCGAAGCCGGCTAGCATCAGGTACGGGATCATCGGCACGATCAAGAGGTTGGCCAGTGGGGAAACCAGGCTGAGCGTGCCAAAGCTTAGCGCAATCAGCGGGGCGGTAGGGAGGGTCGCAGCGAGCGTGGCGGAAACGGGCTCGCGCAGCAAAGCGGGTATGCGTCCCAACCGCTGCCGCACGGACGGCTCGAAATATAAGATCCCGAGGGTCGCCAAAAACGACAGGTCAAAGCCTAGGTCGTACCTCAGCGACCACGGGTTCCAGGCCAACAGGGCTGCTGCTGTAACCACACACGCCAAAGCGGCTACCTGGGGCCGGCCTAACATCTGGCCAAGCAGCAGGAAGCTTCCCATCAAGGCCGCCCGGAGTACCGGCGCATCAGGCCCGACCATCATTACGAAGGCAGCGATAAAAGCGAAGCTCAGCCACAACACCGCCGGACGCCGTCCAAGCAACCGCACGATCACCGCGATTAGGATGCTGATGTTGTACCCCGACAGCGCCAGCACGTGCGTGGTGCCCGTTCGCTGGAAGGCGGCCTGGAGCTCCTCCGGCAGGCCGGCCCGTTCGCCGAAGAGGATGCCGAGCAAGAACCCGGCGGCTGGTTCCGGGAACAGCCCCTGCAAACGGTGCTGGAAACTTTGCCGTACGCCGTACAGTCGGCTCGTCAGCGTCGGACGGTTGCCCAACACCGTTACCTTGGCGCGGTAGATCACGCTATGGACCCCGTCGCGCGCCAGGTAGGCTCGGTAATCAAAGCCGTCGAACTGGGCTGGCGCTTGGAGCTTGCCGGATACGCGTACCCGGTCGTTGGGCTGGAGCGACGGGTACGTTTCCAGGCTGACCAGAGCGGTACCCCGATGTCCCTTACTCTCCAGCACAACCTCGGCCTTTTGGGTGCTCCCCTTCCGCTGTGGAAAGGATGTGACCGTGCCTTCGGCTTCGATCTTATGGCCGGCCGGGCCGGCCAGCTCTACCAAGTCGCCAGGCGGTGGCGTCAGCGGGCTGATCGTAACCCGCCAAATACCTACCCCGGCGGCGAGCACGGGCAACCAGGGTATCCGCCGGGAGCGTACCGCCAACCCTCCGGCCATCACCAATACGGCCGCGGCGGCAGTCGCCGGCGCTAAGAAAGACGCGGCCAGGACTCCGCCCACGAATCCTAATGCTACACGTAAAATGGCTGGTTGCTTCACGCAAACAGTATACTATATGGTAGGTTGCTATTCTAGTTTGATGCGAAATGCAGCGGCTAGTACAGCGTCCCTAAGTTCGTCCCGGTGTAGTAGAACCCGAGGATCTGCTGGTAGCTGCGTCCTTGGGCAGCCTGGTTATACGCCCCCCACTGGCCCATCCCGATGCCGTGCCCGAACCCGCGGCCGCTGATTACCCAGTCGTTACCCGAGCGACCCAGTCCCGTCAGCATCGAGGAGCGCAACGTGAACTTGCTGCGCATGGTGTCGGCGGTGTAGGTCCGGTCGTGGGCTTGGCCACCGACCGTAAAGCGGACGGTCTTGGTCCGGCCCGACGGGTACGCCGCCAGCACGTTGATCGCGTCCACGTTGCCCGGCAAGCCGAAGTTGGCTTGCAGCGTGGCTTGCGAAACGGTCTTCGACCAGACGTCGGGCTTTTGGTAGGGGTCGGCCACACCGCGCAGGTACGGGATCGGTGAGCCACCCCAGACGTTCTCGTTGCTTTCCGAAGCCCCGCCGGTATCCGATGAATAGTACGCCTGGGCCAGGTTTCCCTGGTAGTAGAGCGCTACGCCTTTGGTGGCGTTGATGGCGGTGACGTGGTTGGGCTTGGCGGCCTCGTTGTTGTAGCCGTTATAGACCTGGTCGCGGGTGTCGTCGTAGAGGTTGAAGATATCGTTCGGCGGCGAGGCCATCTTGCGGCCGGCGTACGTACGGGCGGCGACGACTTGGGCTTTGATCGACTCGATCGGCCAGGAGTCGGGCACTTCGCCGAGACCGCGCAGGTATTCCTCGGCATCGATCAGGTTGACCAGGTAGGTACCCGGGCTACCGACGTTGATCAATAGGATTCCTCGGAACCGGTTGAAGCTGGCGTTGTCGGCCAGGTTGGCCACGGTGGCCACGGCGCCCGGTGCCTGGTCGAGCAGGATTTGCGAGGACGAGCTGAAGGTGCCGTTCGGGGTGGAGACGCTATAGCCGTTGCCGGCGGAAACCGTCATCGAACCGCCGGCGCCGACCGTCGTCAGCGTTTGGCCGCCCGCCGTCTTGACGGTAGTAGTGCCGGTAGACGTCGCCGTAAACGAGGACTGCTGGGCGAGCCCTACGCTGATCGGCTTTTGGATCACGACCGTCCAGTTGATGCCGATGTCGCGCTGCCAGGCCACGCCTTCGACCACCGGCGTAAAGAATTCCTGGTAGGTTCCCGGTGGTGGCGCGCCGGTGACGGTGAACTCGAATTCGCCGGTTTCTCCTGAACCGATCGTGGTTTCCCCACCGACGTTCTTGGAGCCGTCCGTCAGGTTACGGGTCAGCTTGATCCGGCTCGGCGAGAGCCAGCTGCCGTTGGAGAAGCCTGAGCCGCGGTCCCGCGGATGGTCGGTGCCTAACCTAAACGGGGTAGCACCGCCGGAGTTCCAGACCCGGCCGCCGGTATTACGCAGTTGCAGCTTAAAGGTAGTCTGGGCGTCTTTGGCCAAGGTAACGATTCCCACGTTCTGACCGGCATAGGCGTAATCGTAGGTCGCAGCGGCCGGGTCGGTCACGGTAACGTCGTAGTAAATGCCGATGTCGGCCAGCCAGCCGACGCCTTCCAGCACCGGGTTAACGTACTCCCGGTACGCTCCGCCGCGATTAGGGGCAACCAGGTCAAAGCTGAAGCGGGCAGTCTCGCCGGGAGCGATCGTGTCTTGGCTGACTACCGCACCGCCTGAAACTTTGCCGGAGAAGTTGCCGGGGCGGCCCGGTGACAGCCAGGAATCGTTGTAAAACCCGCTGGCGCGGTCCAAAGGCCGTCCGGTCCCGAGCCTGAGCGGGTTTGCTCCCGTGCGCTTCCAGGTAGCCGTTCCGGTGTTGGTAAGGTCGAGCGTGGCGGGGGCGCGTTGGCCCACCTGCAGGCTGACCGGCGCGGTTTGGCCGGCGTACGCGTACTGGTACGTTTGGTTAACGACCGTCGGCTCTTGGTAGGCGCCGTAGTCTTCCATCCAGCGGATGCCCTCGGCCACCGGCTGGAAATATTCCCGGATTGGCGTGGTCTGGTTTACGAAAGGCGCCTTCATTTCGAATGCGAACCGGGCGGTTTCGCCAGGAGCGATCGTGGCGGTAGCGGTGAGTGATCCGTCCGCTTCCACCTTTTGGGTAAACGTAGCGGGACGCGCCGGATCGATCCACGCAGCAGTGGCGAATCCCGAGCCACGGTCCATCGGATGGCTAGTACCCAACCGGACGGGATTGGCCCCGCCATTCGACCAGCTGGCCGGACCATTGTTGCGGTAATCGATGTATACGGTCGACGTTTCACCCTCCAAAATGGTGGCCGGAGCCGATTGGCCGGCATAGGCGGCCGAGTACTTCATCGCCGCCGGTTTGACGATCACGTTCCAGAACATCCCGTAGTCTTCCATCCACTGCACGCCCTCGACTACCGGTTGGAAGTATTCGGGGAGGGCCACAGGAGCCGCCACGTTCGGAGCCTTGATGCGCACTTCAAAGCGGGCGGTTTCGCCAGGCGCGACCGTATCGGACGCCGTCACCGTACCACCGGCTTCTACGCGTCCGCTGAACGATCCGGGGCGGGCGGCATCAAGCCATTGGGAACTCCTCAAGCCGGATCCCCGGTCCTTGGGGTGGGAGGTCCCCAGCCGGACCGGGTTCGGGCCCTGGTTCGACCACGTTTCGCTACCGGAGTTGCGGTAATCTACGTACAAGGTGGTTTCGTCGCCGCTATAAGTGGTCGGGTTGGCTGACTGGCCGGCGTACGTGGCGCTCCACGAGGGCAGGCTGGCCAGGGCACGTTGGGCGTTTAACCGGCCGGATCCATACAAGTCGGTACGGGCGGCACCGTTCATGCCCGGGACCTTATCGGCGCTGCTTTGGAGGATGCTACGGGCTTGGCTGCTCGTGAGGTTCGGTTTGATGCCCGCCAGCAAGCCGACCACCCCGGCCACGTGCGGCGTAGCCAGGGAGGTGCCGCTGGCCGTGGAATACGAGCTGTTGAGCAAGGCGCTATTGACGGCCGGCGGAGACTGGGCGCCCAACGAAGCCGCCCCGGTGTCGGTATACGAGGTAGCCCCGGAGCCCAGCGTGGCGAGGAGCTTTTGCGAACCGTCGGCGCCGTTGACGGGGCTGCGGTAGACCTTGTAGCCGGTGGCGCCAAAGGTAGCAGCCCAGTTCATCGTAACCTCTTGGGCCGCCCCCACGTCCACCCGCCCGCCGCCGGAAGCCGCCGGGCGGGTGGCGGAGACCGTTTCCCCGTTGGCATTGAGAGCGGTCACGGCATACCGGTAGGCGCCAGGGGTTAGCGTCGCGCCCACGCTGGTCTGCACGTTCAGCCCCACGCCGGACGGCTTGTCCATCACGGCGTCGGCGCCGGCGATGCCGTTACCCGGTGCCACCACGCTCAGTTGCGGGCCGGCGTTGGAGTAGCTGGCCCGGTTGTCATTGCCATCGGTGGCGCCAACGGCAATCACGTTGGGGTTGATCGCAGGGTATGAGATCGTCGAGGCCGACCCGTCGTTGCCGGAAGCACCGACCAGGACGGACCCACGGCTGGTGGCGTAGCTGATCGCCTCGTCGGTGGCAAAGTCGCTGGTAACGCCCTGGGCGCCCAGGCTCATGTTGATTACCTTGGCGCCGTTTTGAGCTGCGTAGCGGATGCCGTTGGCAACGTCTAAGAACGTGCCGACGCCTTCGGTGTCGAGTACTTTGACGGCCATCACTTTGGCATTCCAGTTCACGGCGGCCACGCCGAGACCGTTGTTAGAGGCACCCGCGAATACGGAAGCGGTCAGGCTGCCGTGCCCTTCGTCGTCAATCGGTCCGTTGGCGTCGTTGACGTAGGTGCTGCCGGAGAGGGTGCCGCCTACAAAGTCCATGCCGCGGTAGTCGTCGACGTACCCGTTGGCATCGTCGTCGAGGCCATTGCCGTCGATCTCCGCAGAGTTAGTCCAGGATTTGGCGGCCAAGTCCTGGTGGTTGTGGTTCACACCGGTGTCGAGGCTGGCGATTACGGTCGCAGAGTTTCCGGTGGTACGGTCCCAGGCTGCCGGGGCGGCAATCTTGCCGAGGTTCCACTGGTAGCTGCCGTAGAGCGGGTCGTTCGGCACGGCGGCTTTGGTAACTACGTAGTTAGGGCTGGCGGCGGCTACTCCCGGGCGCTCCGTAGCGGCGGCGGCGGCCTGGTCGAGCGCTTGGCCGGCGGGCACTTTCAGCAGGTACGTTTGCGGCGGGCCGGCCGGGGTTACCTCCGAGCCCAGGGCTCTAGCGGCGGCCGGATCGGGAATCTTTACCAGCAGCTCGCCGGCGACGGCTTTGGTGGAGGCACCGCTGGCCAGGCGTACTCCGGTGAGGGGCTTGCCAGCCACTTGGGAAGCGCCAGCGATGCTTGAGGCGTGGCTAGGGGCGTCTTTGCCAGCCGCCTGCGGCGCGGGGTGCGCCGATCGCAGCTGCACCGCACCGAACGCGCCGGCGGCGAGGAGAACCATGATCACTGAGAGTCGTTTCATATGTTGGTTTTAGGAGCGGCAAATCTACCAAAATTACCTAAGTATAGCTAAAGTTATGCAACATGTCAAGAGTAAATACTTTAATTAAGCTACTGTTGTTGAATTTCATACCTCCACGCACCTAAAAATGCCCCAACCATACGCGTAATCGGACGGGCTGATAAGCTTAAGCCATGGCTAAGACTACCCTGCTGTACGACTTGGGCGCCCTGGTTACCGAATCGCTCGTGGACCAGGCGGCCGGCCTCGCCGAAGCGCTGGGCCGCAGCGAACCCGAAGTAACCGAGATCATCGCCAAGACCGCTGTTCGCTACGCCAACGGTGAAATCACCCAGGCCGCGCACTGGGAAGATGCGGCCTTTTACTTGGGCTTGGACGACACCGACCTGTTGAGCGACTTTGCGCTGGCCGGCGCCACGGTAGACCAGGCACTGCTCGGGCGAGCCCGAGTGCAGGCCGGCACCATGACAATCGGTTTGGTCTCCGATGCCACGCCCGACTGGGTCGGCCACTTCCGCCGCACACTCAAGCTGGATGAGCTGTTCCACGCCAACATCATCGGCTCCGAGCTCGACGAGGAGCAGAGCTACTCCCAGCTGCTTGGCGTAGCGACGGCGCGGTTACAGGCGCACCCCGGGGAGGTCTGGTTCGTCGACCGCAAGCCGGTCCACCTCACCACTGCCAAAGCGGTTGGGATGCGCGGTATCGACCTGGCTACGGCTCCGGATTACCGAGCGGCGTTTGCGGCGCTGCCGCGCGAGTAATCTCCGACGCCTCTTCTACGGCCGCTGAGCAGAGTTCAAATCCATCTAAACACAGTTCCGCTGGCTTCTCGGCGTTCGGATTCGCCCACGCGAGGATTTTCAATTCACCCGTTTGGCCCTCAGGTCCGCTCGAAAACAACGTCACCGCCTGCTGGCTGATTACGTCAGGAAGCGCCTCAAGCGGCACTGCGACCGTTTGTTGAGGATCCCATTCCGGGATTCTATCGTGTTGCAGGGTTTGCTCCCCTTGCGAGAGCCTCAGCAGCACGAATTTGCCACCGAGGCGTTCCGTAATTCCGATGCAGGTAAGCTCTGCCTGCACATAATCAACAGGTGTCGCGAGGCCTGCTCGCTCCGCTGCTTTGAGGGTAGGGTCCTGCAGGGACTCGAGAGACTCGATGCTCCATCCTGCTCTACTTTCACCTTCATTAGTTCCCATACGGCTCCGCTTTATTAATAATTGAGCGTAGAGCAAGAAGGTGGTACCAAACTGTCTATATCTATAGGCAGTTTTGCACTGCTCTACCTCAATACGTGACCCTAGATATTAGCAAAGCGGTGCTTAAAAGTCGAATCAGCGTTGGAGCCTTGGAACTATGGAGCAGCGACCTGCTCCCCGAGCAGCTGGTCGTAGCCTTTGGTGACGCGGGCGGATTCTTCGATGCCAAGAGTCTTTAAGAAGTCCCAGAGTTCGGCTTGTGCCACGTCGCCGTCTTCGTCGGTCATTTTCTCGACTTCGATAAAACTACCCAGGCCGGCAACTTCGTCCACGCAAATTTCGTATTCCCCGTGTCTGGTTTTCTGGCGTAGCTTGGAAAGCGTCATGATTTTCTTGAAGTCCATCCATTCCAGCAACTGCTCCATCGCCGCTGCATCCGACACTTCGGTTTCCGACTCCAGCTTATCGAGGTGATTCGTGACCGGAATCTTGCCCGTCAGGATGGCCGTGCTGCCTTGCCGGCGAATCCGCATTACCAAATCACCAATCGTAAACTCGGTAATTGGTTTGTCTATTGCGGCGTAGAGCGTGTCGTCCTGCCGGATTGGTGCGCTTAACATGCAGCCCAAATCAGTGAGCTTCGCCACCAACGCATCCTTGTCCCGGAGGCGGGCTTTGACTTCGACTTCTTTCATGCGGTTATTCTATATGAGTGTGCCCGTGCCGTCATCGGAACGGCTCACCTGTTGAAAATCTCTAATGCTAGCGCACGGCCGACTGTATGAGCTGGCGCTTGTTAGTTCTATTTGCCGAAGAACCATGAAAAAACCGATAGATGGGAGAGGGTGCGGTGCACCATACATCTATCGGCGGTTCGTTCCTGTCACGTCCTAAGACGCGGCCACACACGGTAAGAGGACAGGGTCGGGATACCTTTAGTCAGCCTAGTTCGTGCCCAGAAGGGTCTCGCAAGCGTTGCAGCCCCAGGCCAGGTTGTCGCTCCAGAGGTCGTCACTGCCACAATCCGGGCATCTGCCGGTGAACGCTCCTGTGGGCTGGCCAGCTGGGTTATTGAGTTGATGTTGCCTGTCGGATTCTGCCGCACTCATGGGACGTCCAGCAGGGAAAAAGTTGGTTCGATCGTCTCGATCCATAGCCATAGTCACTCCTTGTTGGTTTTCAGGCCCCAGCCAACTTATCTGCTGGCTTGAGCCTGGAAACAAACTTGTAAAAGGACAACGGATTAGATTACTACTAATTCACGAGATATCCAAATCACAAATTACGCGTGTGCCTTGTAGTAAACGAGATTAGAACCGTAATCCGGGAGTTCTTAGAGATAAACACGCCGCCGTTATTCACGAGCAGTCTTTACGCAGCGATTTTCCAGGTCTGAAAACGACTATTCGGCCACCAAGGCTCTTGCAAGCTGGACAGGCAACTCAGAGTCACGGCCTTCTCTCAGCCACTCAATTACTGAGCGACCCTCAAGAGATTTAAACGGCTGCGCCAACCAACCAGTCTCGGTCCAGCGGCTCCAGTTTCCGCCGTGCAGTATTTTCGTAACTTCTGGCAATCCGTTGATGACGCCACTTTCACCAAGGTGGCTGACTGGGACTACCTCTGTACCATCTTTGGTAATCAAGACAAATAACTCACCATCCCCTGATTGTTCGCGGAGCGTTTCGACATCAGTTCCCCATCGCTCAGCAATCACACCGAGTTCAGATACAGGGCCGATAATCTCAGCCCACGAGGTGACTCTTTCAACAGCGTCTGGTTGTTCAGTGCCAGGTTTATCTACCATTTGCATCCTCAATTACGTAACGTTAAATTTTAGCAGGGCGTATCATAGAAAGTAAAGGATAAAGCTGGAAAACGGGGGCGCCCCGAGCAGGGCTCGAACTGCGGTAACCGCTAGCCTAGAACGTGCTTACGAAACAAATCCACAGGTGCGGTCATACTATGCTCAAGGTCAAATTGGGGATACTCCTTACCAACGATTGCGTACCCTAATGATCCTAATAACTGTTTACCGGTATTTCCTCGCTCAGTCCACTCGTCGGGAATCGGCTCGTTACCCCACTCTCGAAACGCCGTAGCACGCACGTCATCCGGTACCTCGCCAGCTAACCATGGCGCGTGCCACCCGGTCCGGTGGGCAGCATACTGCCAGGCGCATCCTTCCGCCACCAGCCTCTCACCAAGCCGGCTGGGGAACGTTACGCTTTGTTCTCGTGCGAGTGTATAGAGGCCGTACGTGCAGGCGTGGTCCAAGGCTGCGCCATCCAACATTTCCCAAGAGGGTAAGCCTACCTGGATTTCCCGATTTCCCCGGACCCAGGCATCTGGGTATTTTTCGGCGATCTGATCAGAATACTCAGTATCCCGCATGAATAATACTACTGTCTGCTGAGTGGTGAATTTACTAAGCTCACCCCAGATGTCCTTGAGGCGGGCGGGAATCCGGGGCCGCGCTGATTTACTGCGCACGGCCAGAGTTACCACTACCAAGTCTTTGTCGTCGGCTGTAAGTGTCTGGGTAGTGAGGGTTTCTGGCTGTGTCATGGTCGCGACTGCTGCTATACGTACATGGGTATCATAGTAGACGATATTTAATCCGTCATTCGCAGTTAGTCGAATGCTTACCCTTGGTGCATTGAGTATTTTCCGCTGGGAGTTACGGCGCCATCTTACTGCGTGTCCCATAGTGGACGACGTTAGAACCGCGATTCGGGAGTTTCTGGAGAATAACTCGCCGCCACTGTTCACAAGTAGTCTAAGGCCGTAATCTAACAAAATCTTCCTCAGAATTGTCGGGAGACAACGACCCGTCAACCACCAAGTCAGCATGGCTTTGAGGATTCTCCGTCTTCACATACTCATCTTCAGCTGCCATCCACTCTCGCCACAACCCGTAGGCGTCTTGCCCATCCCGCTCAAGGCCGCGCTGCAGCCTCAAGTCACGCGGACATTCTACCCAGATGCAAAAGGCTAGCAAATGCCGCCAGGCTTCACGAGTAGCAGTAACGCCTTCGATTATGACAACGCCCCCAGGCTCAGTGTCTTGCCATTCAGCAAGCTGCTTGTTCTCCCAATCGTAGCGTTGCCAATGTGCCGTCTCATCCTTCGACAAGGGCTCAATTACTTGCCCAAGAAGGCGTGGCCACCATTCAATGGGATTGTCCCAGCTCGCAAAGTCATCAGTGTGAATCAGCTTTTCCGTTCTCAGATGACTCGCGAGTCTTTTAGCGAATGTTGATTTGCCTGAACCGCCACACCCATCCACGCCAACCAGCCGAGTCGGGAAGCCGTTTGGCCGTTCCAATATTTGTTTGGACAAGTTACTAAATCTTTCTATTGAGGGCATGGTTCGATTGTACGTCTGGGTCAGGAAAAGAAATAGCGCCGTACGGCGCTATTCGAACGTGTGCCCCATAGTGGACGACGTTAGAACCGCGATTCGGAATTTTCTACAGCAGAACACTGGGCCGATTTTCGCCAGCCAGTTTGCAAGAGTACCGGATAAGCCTTAGGGAGCAATTCCTTCGTCCCAATAGTTAACCTCAATGGGGCCTTCTTCGTCGTGAATTGTCGGATCCTCTTGAACGAAGTGTTCCTCGACAAATTTGTCGTATTTATCCCCCGTCAGGGCTCTTAGCACTTGATCCAGCACCCAGGCTCGATGATGGTCACCCTCGATAGTGCCGTATTCTTTTACAACCTCGAGCGCACTCCCGATTCTAGCGCTAAGCTCTGTGGCTCGTTCCGGACCTTCTCCCCCGTCTTCGACGCCTTCATGAGGCGATTGATGTTCTGGACTACTCATTATTAGTCTTGTTTAATATTGAGTGAGTATAAGCAAAAAACAACATTCTGTCAATGAGTGTGCCTCATAGTGGACGACGTTAGAACCGCGATTCGGGAGTTCTTGCAGGATAATTCGCCACCGCTCTTTAGCAGCAACTACTTGTACACGTGAGCGTTTTCGCGCAGCTTTCTAACGACGGGAGATTGCTCAGCCATAATGGGCTCGACGTGGTCCATGAAATTGAGGACTGCACCTGTGCCACCCTCTTTGATGAAATCGATCTCTTCCTCGGTGTGCAGTCCAGGAATCGCTTCGCTGACTTCTTCCCAGAAGCCGACAATATCATGTCTCTCGCGATCACCAATGACCTGACTCAGGCCAACCTCTTCATACGCAGCGTGTTCTCCACGAAGAAATGCATCGACCACAGCCCAATCTACACCATAGAACTTAGTGACATAAGCCATTCCGACTGCGTTTTTCTGTTCAATCGTTGCTTCGATCCTAAGCCGAAACCATCGATCCGAAATCTCTTGCGACTTTGGGTTTTCGAAATGAAATGGGTTACTCCTTGGTTCGGCTTCCCGGCGTCGTGCCAATTCTTGCCAATCAAGGGCATCCGCCGCAGCGGCAGGTTCCACACCGCGCAAACTATCAAGCACTTCTTGGGCTTCGTTAGATGAACTCATGACACGTAATTATAGCACAGGCTCAATCAGTTCAATTTCTCATTTGGACTACCGCAATTTCGCGCCTGAAATATCACTGTGCCTCATAGTGGACGACGTTAGAACCGCGATTCGAGAGTTTATGGAGACTAGCAATGAAGCATTATTTACGAGTTCCCTTGCCAGCAGACGGCTGCCTTAGTGATATCAGAGTTTCAGTTCTCGCTCCAGGTCTGGATGGCTAAAGAAACCGTGAATACGCAAATTCCACTCGTCGAGAGCGCCCGTTATTTCATCTAACGTCTTCGGCCCTATGCCGGATATTTCCAGTAGTTCTTTTGGCGACTTTCGAAGAAGCCTTTTTGAATCGGCGACACCGCCATTTTCTAATGCCTTAGTAATTTCGGACGGAAGCTCAAGATAGCGAACAGATACGGAGTCGTAGCCACCACTCATTAGAGCGGCTATGGCCTCAAGTTCCTCGCGGTCAGCGGGTGGTGAACCGCGAAGTAGCCGAACCACGGCAGGCGGGTGAGCAAAAAATAAGTAGTCTTTATTGTTCCTGCAGAGCATTTCAAAGGCCTCCCGACGTCGGATCGGATACGGTTCATCGAGGCACATTTCCGGGAAAGCACGCTTCCTGTAGCTCTGGTCGTACTCTCCTGGCTGCCGGGGAATACCTTGGGCCGCCAGGCGGTCAGTCAAATTTTCTCCTGCGTAGACATCGCCTACTAACAACTCCGCCAACTCCATAGTCCTACCGCCAGATCGCTCCGTTGCCCATTCCTCCAGTGCACCCGATGCTTTCCCTTCGGGAGAAACGAGCCAACTATGCTCGACGTACGAGCGCAGTAACACGAACGAACGTTGCTCAACCAGTTCGTCAGTATGATGCAAGCCTTTGGCAATCTCCGCTACTACGCCATCTTGGTAGTCACTAAGGTGGTAACTGTGAAGAAAAGGCTCTTGATATTCTAGCTTCGGTATGAAGTAGTCGAGTGAACGATTAGCGACCACGGGGTCAGGATGCGCCACCGCGCAGGGCAGGCGTTCACCTCTCTTTGAGTTAGCTATAACAAAGCTGGGGTCGGTCTCGAAGGCCTTCTCGATTATTCGCAAAGCATCAGCAGCTGGAAGCTCGTGCAAAGGTAGACCGCGGTACTCTTCTTCTGTAGGCATAACGGGTTATTGTAGTTACGTGAGCACAAATACACAAGACTCGTGTTTATCCAGTTCGATTTCTCATCTGGGAGGCGGCCATTTTCGCGCCTGAAATATCGCTGTGCCCCGAGCAGGGCTCGAACCTGCGACACATGGGTTAAAAGCCCACTGCTCTGCCAACTGAGCTATCGGGGCGGAGGGTACGCTGCCAGTATACGAAAAAACGCCCGCGGGCGTAAGTAATCATCAATCATCGCGGCGGTTCGATCGACTTCGCCGCGTGCGTCAGCCGGCCGACTCAACACCCCAGCTTAGTCTTCGTCCTCGTCCTTGACGAAGAACATTAGCACGATCGGGATAACCGTCCAGACCAACACGGCCGTGGGTGTGGCGAACAGCGAGCGCGTGCCGCTCAGCAGACCGGCCACCCGCTCCGGCGGGATGAACGACAGTACCGAAGCCACCATCAACCCCGAGGCGGCTATACTGAAAGCGATGATCTGCCAGACCTTGCCGTGCTTGTCTTCAATCCCCGCCGCCCGCCTGAGCCCGGTATTGGCCAGCGCGAAGAACACCAGCAAGAGCGCGCCGATGAAGGCCGTAATCTGGATGATGAAGAACGGGCTGGAACCCACCGTCACGCTGGCTTGGCCGGCCACCCCGGCTTGCGTCGACGTAAAGGCGTGCAGCACCGCCAGCGCGATGTAGGTGCTGATTAGCAGCATCAGGATGCGCGAACGACCCAGCGTGAAGCCGTAGACGAACACGCCGATGATGAAGAACAGGAAGATGAACAGGTCCCAGCTGGGGCTGTTAACGTCGAGTCCGTTCAGAAACTGGAGTTGGTACATGCGTGTGATTTTGGGTTTTTAGGGAAGTGTCGCTGATTCTACCTGGATTCAGTCTAACAATACCGCCGTTTCCCGGCAATACGCAAGCGGGAAGGGCCTAAAACCCCGACGTACTAATTACAGTCCGAGCTTATCAAACCAGCTCTTCTTGGTGGCCGCGCCTTGGCCGCCGGCTGCCCCGAGCTGCTCGACGAGCGTACGCTCCTCGGCGCTAAGCTTGTTGGGCACCACGATTTCGACCGTCACCAGCTCGTCGCCTTTACCACCGCCCTGCAACCGCGGAATCCCCTCGCCCTTGATCCGGAATGTCCGGCCGCTCTCCGTACCAGCCGGGACTTTCAGCGTGGTCCGGCCATGCAGCGTCGGCACCTCGATTTCGGCGCCCAGCACCGCTTGCGGGTACGTAATCGGCGCGGTCAGCTTCACGTCGGCGCCTTCGCGTTGGAACACTTTGGACTGTTTCACCCGCACCGTTACGTACAAATGGCCGGCCGCTGCCCCCCGTTCGCCCACTTCGCCCTGCTCCGGTACCCGGATCGTCTGCCCGTCGTCGATACCGGCCGGGATGTCGATGCTGACGGTATCGGACTGCTGTACCCGCCCTTCTCCGGCGCAGGTATGGCACGGCTTTTCCGGTTTCTTGCCTTCGCCGCGGCACTCGGGACAGGCCGCCACTTGGGCCATCGTGCCCAGGATCGTCTGGCGGGTGATCCGGATTTCTCCGGCGCCGTCGCAGCGCGGGCAGGTCACGATTTTGGTGCCCGGTTCGGCGCCGTTGCCGTTACACGTCGCGCATTTGACGCGCCGGCTGACGTTGACCTGCTTGTTAACGCCGTCCACGGCCTCCGCGAACTCCAGGTTGAGGCGCATTTCCAAGTCGGCACCGCGCGCTGGGCCGCGCTGGGCAGCCGACGCTCCGCCGGAGAAGAACTGCTCGAAGATATCGCCGAAGCCTTCAAAACCGAAGCCCTGGGCACCTTGCGCTCCTTGAGCGCCTTGGCCGAATCCACCGAAGCCTTCGAACCCGGCTCCGGCTCCTCCGGCATCACCAGCCCCCGCGCTAAATCCGGCCGCTCCGAACTGGTCGTAGCGGCTGCGTTTTTGGGGGTCGCTTAAGATCTGGTAGGCCTCGTTGACCTCCCGGAACTTGGCCTCGTCGTCCTTGCTGCCGCCTTTGTCGGGGTGGTACTTATGCGCCAGCTTGCGGTAGGCCTTCTTGATGTCGGCATCCGTGGCGTCTTTGGCAAGTCCTAAGAGGTTGTAGGGATCTTTGGTGGGCATAGCTTAGCAATTATACCTGAGTTTAGGGCGAGAATCCGGGTACAAGGCCCGTTTTCGGCACCCGCGCGCGTTTAGGCTAAGCCAACAGAGGCCGGACGCACCGGAACAATAGCCGTCCTCATCCGTCGCCGAATTCATCCGCCACCGGCCAGCCCCAAGATGCGCCCGAATTCCGGCGCGAACGTGACGCCGAAGACGATTCCCAGCAGCAACGCGCCGAACACCATCAGGATCACGATGATGTTCTTGACCGACGCCGACGCGTAACTGGCGTAGGCCGCCAGGTTCGGCGGCTGGATCGAGCCGATGATCATGCCCAGCGCGAAGCCGATGAAGACGCTGTAGCCGAACACGCCCCCCACGCCCGAGGCCGCTAAGATTGCGCCCAGGCCGGCCGCCAGGACCGCCCCGATCGCGCCCACTTCGGCGCCACGCAGCAGCGTGTAGAACAAATTGAATCGTCCGGTGTTGGAACGCAGTTTTTCGGGCGTATCGCCGTCCGACCCGGCCACCGCGCCCACCAACACGCCGAGCAAGACCAGCGGCACCGTGACCACCGGCGTGCTACCAAACGCCGCGCGGTCGATTGCCGCTCCGACCAGCCCTAGGTAATATGCCAAGCTCAGGCTCATCAAGACGGTCCGTGCAAACGTGTAGCTGCGCCCTAGCCAGCCCGACCCCATAAAGGTCTCGACTTTGAAGTTCAGGTCGGCCGCCCAGAACGCGCCGATGGCTCCGGCGGGCAGCGAGCCAAGCGCGACCCGAGCAGGAGAAAACGGCCGCCCAAAGAGCAAGTCTAACCCGAGCTGTAAGAAGAACCCTACCATCGCGCTGAGCAGCGCTAAGCCGACCACCCGGGCCACGGCGGCCCGGATTTGAGCCGCGCGGTAGGGGCTTTCGTAACCGGAGCCGGCGGTTCCTGCCGGACCGGGTGCGGTAGCCCCACTACCTGCCGTGCCGGACGGCGCGGGCCGGCCGTACCCAGCGCCAGCCGTGGCATTGGGCTGGCTGTAGCCGCCCGTAGTTCCGGCGCTGGCGGCACCTCCTGCATTAGCCGCGCCTCCGCGCACCCCGCTGTCGGCGATTTCCTGGTCGTAGTCGGCCCGCTTCAGCGAATCGGACAACGTGGCGTAGGCCAGGTTGATCTCTTTGAAGTTCGCTTCGGCATCCGGGCTGGGGTTGACGTCAGGGTGGTACTCCCGCGCCAGCCGCCGGTACGCTTTCTTGACTTCGTCTTCGGTAGCCGTGTGGCCGACGCCCAGAATCTTGTAATACGTTCGTTTGGCCATGGGTACAGCTTACGGACTCAGTCGGCTGGCCGCCACTGCGGTGCCCCTACAGCTCGCCGGATTTGACCGGTCCGACTGCCCCGCTGGCGGCATCTATGTACAGCTCCAGCCGTTGCCGGGTCCCGTCACCAGCATCGTAGCGGAAGTACCACTGCAGCGGACTGTTGCCCGGCTTGGCCAGTTGCTGCAGGATCTTGTAGCCGGCCAGGTGTTGTTCCCGAAACTGCTTGCCGCCGTTTTCTTCGGCGGTTTTCAGCGCTTGCTCCGGATCGATTTGCCAGCCATCGGCGTCAACCGGCTGCATCATCAGCTCGAACGGCGGTTTTGCCTGTCGACGCTCGCGGCGGTTGTCACCACGCGTTTCCACCAAGAACGCTTGGCTGGGGTCGGCCAATGAGGAAAACGAGAATACCAGCGGCGGCGGTTCGGTAGGCTCGAGCGTGCCGGAGTACTGGCGGTAGACCCGGGTCAGTGTGGCGTTGGATTGCCAGCGCTTGGCGGCTTTGAGCGCTTCGGTGTACTGCGTCTTGGTTGCCGAAATCGCCCCTTCCGGACTGGCCGATGAAGCGGGTGAGGCACCCGGTGGCGACGTGGCCAGCGGATTGCACCCGGTGGCGCCCAGGCTCGCTCCGGTCACTACGGCCAGGCCAACGGTGGAGAGGAAAATTCGCATCGCTTTCATCCCCCCAAGCATACCAAGACCGGCCTGTTCCGGGGCCGGTCTTGGGGTCGCGCTTGTCAAAGAGAGGTTGCGGAGTGGTTTGCAAGGCTCTTATAAAGCCTTACCTTAGGATTTTTTGTCGCCGGAGTCGGAAGAACCGGAACCATCGCCAGGCTTGCCGGCGTCCTCCGCGCTCCCATCACCCGGGGCGGCTTCCCCGGTAGCGGTTTCCTCCGGCTTGGCAGCGTCGTCGGACTGGCCGGCGCTGGTAGTGTAGTCGACGTTCTCGCCGGATCCGCCTGACGAATCCGAGGCAGCTGAGGAGTCGCCGGCATCGCCGCCGCCAGCCGAACCACCCGCCGCATCACCGCTTTGGTACATCGCCGCTCCGACCTTCTGGATTTTTTCGCTCAAGGCGTCCGACTTGGCTTTGATCGCCGCCACGTCTTCGCCGCCAGTGGCCGCGCGCAGGTCGCGGATCGCGTCTTCCACCGCCGACTTGTCTCCTGCGGCCACCTTGTCACCCGCGTCTTTCAACGTCTTCTCCGACGTGTAAATCAGGCTGTCGGCTTGGTTGCGCGCCTCGATCGCCTCCTGCTTGGCCTTGTCGTCGGACTCGTGCTCGGCGGCTTCCTTGCGCATCTTCTCGACTTCGGCATCGGACAGGCCGCTCGAACCCTGGATCGTAATCTTCTGTTCCTTGCCGGTACCCTTGTCCTTGGCGCTGACGTTCAGGATGCCGTTGGCGTCGATGTCGAACGTCACTTCGACCTGCGGCACGCCGCGGGGAGCCGGCGGGATGCCGTCGAGGACGAACCGTCCCAGCGACTTGTTGTCCCCTGCCGTCGGGCGCTCGCCCTGCACCACGTGGACGTCGACCGAGCCTTGGTTGTCGGCGGCGGTCGAGAAGGTCTGGGACTTGGAACTCGGAATCGTGGTGTTGCGCTCGATCAGTTTGGTGGCCACGCCGCCCAGCGTCTCGATGCCGAGGCTCAGCGGGGTCACGTCCAACAGCAGCAGGTCCTTGACGTCGCCGCTGAGCACGCCGCCCTGGATTGCCGCACCCAACGCCACCGCTTCGTCGGGGTTCACGCTCTGGTCGGGCTCTTTTCCGAAGAACTCCTTGACCGCCGCGTGGACCGCCGGCATGCGGGTCTGGCCGCCGACCAAAATCACTTCGTTGATGTCGGCCGGCTTCAGCCCGGCGTCGTCCAGCGCCTTCTGGCACGGCCCGATCGTGCGCTTAACCAACGATTCGGTCAGCTGCTCGAGCTTGGCGCGCGTCAGCTTGAGGTTGAGGTGCTTTGGCCCGGTGTCGTCGGCGGTGATGAACGGGATGTTGATTTCGGTCTCGCCGGTGCTGGAAAGTTCCTGCTTGGCCTTTTCGGCGGCTTCCTTGAGCCGCTGCAAGGCCTGGCGGTCCTTGCTCAGGTCAACGCCTTGGTCGGCCTTGAACTCGGCTACCAGCCAGTCGATTACCGCGGTGTCAAAGTCGTCGCCACCAAGGTGCGTGTCGCCATTGGTGGACTTCACTTCGAACACTCCGTCGCCGAGCTCCAGGATCGTCACGTCGAACGTGCCGCCTCCCAAGTCGAAGACGGCGATTTTCTCGTCCTTCTTCTTGTCGAGCCCGTACGCCAGTGAGCTAGCCGTCGGCTCGTTGATGATCCGCTGCACGTTCAGCCCGGCGATCTTGCCGGCGTCCTTGGTGGCGTTGCGTTGCGAGTCGTTGAAGTAGGCCGGCACGGTGATCACCGCGTCGGTAACCGTTTCACCGAGGTAGGCTTCAGCGTCGCTTTTGAGCTTTTGCAGGATCATCGCCGAGACTTCCGGCGGTGAGTAGAACTTATCGCCCATCTTGACGGTGATGTCGCCGTTTTGGCCCTCGCCGAGTTCGTAGGGAAAGGTGTCCTTTTCCTTTTGGACGATCGGGTCTTTGAGCTTGCGTCCCATGAACCGCTTGACCGAAAAGATCGTGTTCTCGGGGTTGGTGACTTGCTGGCGCCGCGCGATCTGCCCAACCAGGCGTTCGCCGGTCTTGCTGAGCGCGACGACCGACGGGGTCAGCCGGCCGCCCTCTTTGTTAGCGATTATTTTAGACTCGCCGCCTTCCAGCACGGCCACGGCCGAGTTTGTGGTACCTAAGTCGATTCCGATTATTTTAGCCATTATTTCCTCCTGCTCTTTGTTGAATTGTCTGCGCTATTTTTAGCAAGGTTTCAGAATCTGCGTTCTCTTTAACTGCACTTGCTAGATCCTGAGTAGCTGAAGTTGTGCCCCTTCCTAACAGAAGTTCTACTGCTTCATTAAATTTATCTTGTTCTTCCAAAATTACTCCTAACTTATTTAGATATTTCCGCTCGAAACTTTTACTCTGGCATGCCGAATAACTTCGTCACCCAATTTGTACCCTGCTTCGAACTCTTCGGAAACGACGTTCTCGGCATGCTCGTCGCTCGGCTCCGTAGTAACCGCTTCGTGCAGGTTCGGGTCGAACGGCTCGCCAACGCTCTTGATGCGCTCGATGCCGAGGTCTTTTAGGACTGACTCGAACTGCTGCTTGATGGCTTGGACGCCACCGTACCAGGGGTCGCTAGCGATCTGCTCCGGCACGGTCTTGAAGGCCCGCTCGAAGTTATCGATTACCGGTACCAAACTGAGGATTACCCCGGTGCGGGCCAATGCGACGGAGCGCGACTGCTCGCTACTCGCCCGGCGCTTGTAGTTCTCGAAGTCGGCCACGGCGCGCAAGAGCTGCTCGCGCAGTTCCGCCGCGTGGCCGCTGTCCGCGCTGGTTTCGGGTGAATCGGCTTCCGCGGTACCAGCTTCCTGAGTTGTGTCCGAAACAGCCTCGTCAGCTGCGGTCTGGCTGTCGGCCAGCGTGACCGGGTCTATCTCCGGCTCCGGGTTCGGGTGGATGTGGGAGGCCTGGCCGGGAGCGTCAGTATCCGGCGGCGTAACGTCGTCGTTTGGCTGGGGCTTATTTTTTGCCATACAGTTCCTCCACTTGTTGGTTACCCCACTCGAACAGCGACATCGCCTTGCGGTACGGCAGACGGGTCGGGCCGATCAGGCCGATAAAGGCCGGCTTGCCCGAAACCTCCAGTTGCATCGCCAGTACCGAAACGTGGCTGGCCCGGAAGTCGTCGTTCTCCTGGCCGATCCGGACGGCTACCTTGCCGGGTTCGGGAGCCAGGCGGGGCAACCATTCGGCGGCTTGGTCGAACAATTCGGCCACGTATTCCGCCACGGCCGGATGGGCCAGCTCGGACTGCCCGAAGACGTGCCGTAAGCGGTAGGCTTCGGTGCCGTCAGCGTCACAGAACAAGGCGGCCGCACCGGAAATCTCCGCCAATTGGGCGGCTAGCGTGCGCATGGCCTGCTTGGCCGTGCCGGCCTTGGCCAACCGGCGGCTGAGCTTTTCTTGCTCTCCTAAGCTGGGGTGGCTGGCTTCGGCGCCTTCCAAAAACAGCCGGTACGCGCGTTCGGTAGGGACCCGGCCGGCGGAAGTGTGGGGTTGCTCTAAGAAGCCCGCTTCGGTCAGCGCCACCATCACCCCCCGGATCGTGGCGGGTGAAATCCCTAGGCCGTAGCGCGTCCACAGCAAGCGGGAGCCCACCGGCTGGGCCGAGCTCATGTACTCGTTGACGACTACCTTGAGGATCTGGTGTTCGCGGGCGGTTAGCATAGGCGGGAAATTCAATTGAGTGATTAGAGGTGTAACGCTATTGTCAGGACTATTGGCACTCTGTCTATATGAGTGCTAGTAAATTGTAGCAGCTGGAAGAGGCGTGTCAAGCACTCCGGACTCCTAAGTGCCAGCACTTCGTATACCCATCTCCAAGCGGTTTCGTCGTTGACAGCCAACTACGAACAGTAGGACAATGGTTGCAGAAAATAACTTTTGAGGAGAACCATGCCACACCGGACCGTATTCCAAATCGGGAAAAACCACGCCCACCCGTTCACTAACTTTATCGGCGGAGTGGTTGTCGGCGCGTTGGTCACTTCCGGCATCGCCTGGTACTACATCCTCGACAACTACACCGAAGACGCGGCCTCGCAGACCGTCACTGCACCGGTACGGAAGGCACCCGCGGCCCAGCAAACAGGCAGCCCCTCCCCAAGCATCGAGCCGAGTGCCAGCGCCAGCCCGGCCGTGACGTTCTAAAGTCACCACCGGATTATTCCCGCGGGATCACTCCTACACTTTAAAAACAGCGGCTACGGCCGCTGTTTTTTTATTTGTCGGCCATCAGCATTACCGCGATGGTCCTTAGCGGCTTACTTCTTTAGCACCGCCATGAACGCCTCGGTGGGGATTTCCACTTTGCCGAACTGTTTCAGCCGCTTTTTGCCCTTCTTCTGTTTTTCGAGCACCTTGCGTTTGCGGGTAACATCCCCGCCGTAGAGGCCGGCCGTGACGTTCTTTCCCACCGAGCCAATGTCTTCCCGGGCAATCACCCGCCCGCCGATCGCCGCTTGCAGCGCGATCTTAAACAGCGCCCGGGGAATCAGGCCTTTCAGTTTGGTGAGGACGGCCCGGCCGCGGGATTCGGCTTCCGAGCGGTGGACCATCGTGGCCAGGCTCTCCACCAGCTCGCCGTTCACCAGGATGTCCATCCGCACCAGGTCTTCGGCGCGGAACTCCAGCAGGCTGTAGTTGAGCGAGGCGTAGCCGGAGGTGGCTCCTTTCAGCGCATCGTAAAAATCCAGCACCAGGCTGGCCAGCGGCAGTTCGCCTTCGATTAGCACGCGGGATTCGTTGAGGTATTCCATGTTCTTAAACTGGCCGCGGCGGTCGTCGATCAGCTGCATCACCGCGCCCACGTAATCGGCGTTGGAAAAGATTTCCAGCTTCACCCATGGTTCGCGAATCTCGGCGATTTGGGAGGGATCGGGCAGCTCGGATGGGTTGGAGATCGCCAGCGAACTGCCGTCGGTCTTGCTGACCTCATACGACACGCTCGGTGCCGTCACCACCAGGTCGAGGTCGTACTCCCGACTGAGGCGCTCTTGGACGATGTCGAGGTGCAGCAGCCCCAAGAATCCGCAGCGGAACCCCAGCCCCAACGACGGCGAGGAGGTAGGCTCGAACGACAGCGAGGCGTCGTTGAGGCTTAGCTTGGTCAGCGCGTCGCGCAGCTTGGCGTAGTGCTCGCCGCTAACCGTGTAGAGCCCGGCAAATACCATCGGGCGGGCTTCGGCGTAGCCCGGGAGCGCGTCGGTGGCCGGCGCGGCCTGGCTGGTGATGGTGTCGCCCACGCGCGCTTCGGTGACGTTCTTCAGCCCCGTCACCACGTAGCCCACGTCGCCGGCGGAAAGTTTTGCCACCGGGGAAAACGCCGGCCGCAACACGCCGGGTTCGATCGCCTCGGTGGTCCGTCCGCTGACCATCAGGCGAATACGCTCGCCTTTGGCCAGCGTGCCGTCGACGATCCGCACGTAGGCCACCACGCCGCGGTAGGTGTCGAAGGCGGAATCGAAAATCAGCGCGCGCAGCGGCTTGGCGGCATCACCCTGGGGCGGCGGGATGCGCCCGACGATCGCGGCGAGGATTTCCGGCACGCCGGCCCCGGTCTTACCGGAGGCGTAGAGGGCGTCGGCGGCCGGCAGCCCGATTAGCTCCTCGATTTGCTTGGCGGTGGCGTCTGGGTCGGCGGCGGGGAGGTCGATCTTGTTGATTACCGGGATGATCTTCAGGCCGTGCTCGGCCGCCAATTGGACGTTGGCCAGCGTCTGAGCCTCGATCCCCTGGGCGGCGTCGACCACCAGCAGCGCGCCCTCGCAGGCGGCCAGCGAGCGCGAGACTTCGTAACTGAAGTCGACGTGGCCCGGCGTGTCGATCAGGTTAAGGGTGTGGGGGGCGGTGGGTGCCGGTTTGGCATCGCTCTCCGCTTTCCCGTCCGGCGCGTGGCCGCTTGAGCCCGGCGGGCTCCACCGCATCGTCACCGGCTGGAGCTTGATCGTGATGCCGCGCTCGCGTTCGAGCTCCATGCTGTCGAGCACCTGGGCTTGCATGTCGCGCCCGGCGACCGTGCCGGTCACTTCCAAGAGGCGGTCGGCCAGCGTGGACTTGCCGTGGTCGATGTGGGCGATGATGCAGAAGTTGCGGGTATTGGCTTGCATACCTCCTGAGTATAGCGTGCGGCTATTACGACTGAGCCAAGATGGTACGGCCGCCGCCCGTTGACTCTTGACACCAAACGGTGTATTATGGTCTAATATTTTCCTTTAGTGAGCAGAATGTTTTCATGTGCTCCGCGATGTGTTTTTTCAACCGGAACACGAACACCAAAACAAAACAATGAACGTATCCTTTCACCGGTTTCGCGCCCAACGTGGTTTCACCTTAGTCGAAATCATCGTGACGCTTAGCATCGTCGCCCTGGTATCCACCCTGGGATTCCGCTTGGTAGGCTTTGAGCGAGGGAACAAATTCGACGGCCAGGTCCAGGAAATGCTGGTCGGGCTGCGGAAGGTGCAGTCCAACGCCCGTACCGTGGCCGACAACAAGGAGTACGGGATGTCGTTCAGCGGCAACAGCTGGACCACCTTCAGCCGCGATCCGGTATCCGGCACCCAGGCTACCCTGGAAACCCGCCAGCTGGGCACTACCGCTCTCGCTGCTTCCGTGACGCCGGCGGCCACCCAGGTGGTATTCGAACGTCTGAGCGGCCGGACCAAAAACGGAGCTTCCGGTACGCTGACCTTGAGCAGCACCAATCCCGGCCGCAGCAAAACAGTCCGGTTCGAACCGACAGGAGTGATGTATGTCCAATAAGTTTCGGCTTCCCAACATTCGGCTCTTCAGCGTCCTTCGGCGGCTGATGAACTACCGGCACTGGAACCCCCAACGCGGCTTTACGCTGGTCGAAGCCGTCGTCGCAATGACGGTCTTTTCCGTCGGTATCATCGGCGTAATCCAGGTGACCAGCACGGCCAAGTCCTCGTCCGAACAGGGCCGCGACACCGTCCAGGCCTCTAACTACCTGCAAGAAGGGATGGAAGCCGTCCGCGCCGTCCGCGACACAAACTGGGCTAGCGTTTCCGCCGACGGAAGCTACCGCCTGGTAAGCAACCCCGGCGCCAGTCCGGCCTGGACGCTGGCCTCCGGCGGCACGGAGACAGTCGGTAAGTATAACCGCACCGTGCAGATCGCGGGCGTCAGCCGGGAAGATACCGATTCCAGTGGCACGCTGACGGCCGGTGACAAGATCGTTCCCAGCGGCGGCACCCTGGCCGACCCGGATACCAAGCGCGTCACCGTCACGATGAGCTGGAAGCAAGGGCCCCGCACCGTCACCCGCTCGGTGTACGCCTACCTGACCAACTGGCAAGGATGATGCGTATGCTCCGCCAACAGAAGGTTACGCAGTTCCAAATGGCGCGCCATCGCACTGCCCACCGCGGCTTTACGCTGATCGAGCTGCTGGTGGCCGTATCGATTTTCATCCTGTTGGCGACCTTGTCCGCCACGCTGCTGGGCAGCGTGCTCAAGACGTATGCTTCCGACAAGCTCACCCAGGACCTCCAACGCGAGGCCGACGCCGCCCTGGCCCACATGTCTACCAACCTTAAGGAGGCTACGAGCTACGATTCGGCCAACTCGAACCTCAGCACCAACCCGAACAGCCTGGCCGTAAAGCTCTCCACCAACCAGGGCCGGCGCTACTACGTTACCGGCAGCCAGCTGCATTACGTTAACGAATCTGGCGCCGACGAGAACCTGCTGCAGCCGGGCACCACGGTGACATCGCTGACATTCGAGCCGACTAGTGAGGGCACCGCACTGAAAAGCGTCAAGATCCGGGGGACGCTGCGCCGTGCCAAGGGCGGAGCCGTGGTAACCACCGACGTGGGCTCGACCGTCGGAACGAGGCCGCAATGAGCGCCCTCGCCACACGACTGCGCAACCTGCTCCGGCACGGGAACGCCGCCGCCCGTAACCAGCAATCCGGCGTAGTCGGAATCCTCGGTGTGCTGGCGTATTCCTCGATCATGGTGGTGGTGGGTTCGACGATGGTCACCACGTCCGTGCTTAACTACCAGATTTCCGGCAAGCGGATTGCCAGCACGCAAAGCGTCTACCACGCCGAAAGCGGCGCCGAAGACGCCCTGATGCAAATCAAGCGCAACAGCGGCTACGGCTCGACGGCTACCAGCCTGACCACTACCTTTGATGCTACCAACCGCGTCGAAACCTCGATCAACACCATCACCGGCCAAAACTGCAGTTCCTCCAAAGAAGTCACGGCGGCCGGCTACGTGGGTCCGCTGGTCAGAAAAATCCAGCTGAACAACTGCCCCACGCCATCCCCGAACATCGACTTCGTCTATGCGATGCAAGCCGGCGCCAACGGCATTACGATGGACAACAACTCCACTATCAACGGAACCTCCTACACCAACGGCAACCATACCGGCAGCAACGGATCCACGGTAACCGGCGATGTCTGGGTGGCCGGCGCCCCTGCCGCCACGGCTACGCCCCAATACGATCCGGGCTCTCCCGCCGACTTCGTGTTCGGTAAATCGACGGATACCAACAAGACAGACGTGGCCCAAAGCTTCATCGCCGACACCACCAGCAGCAACAAGCTGGTCAAGGCGCAGCTTAAGGTCCGCAAGTTCGGAAACCCGTCCAACGCCACCGTGAGGATCGTCACTGACAACGCCAACAAGCCGTCAAGCACGCAGGTGGCCAGCGGCACGCTGGTGGCTTCGACGGTGGGGCTGACCCACCAGTTCATCGACGTCAGCATGGAATCCCCGCCCACGCTGACCAACGGCACCAAGTACTGGATCGTAATCGACACGTCATCGGACTCTAGTAATTACTGGAGCTGGCAGAGCCAAGACGGTTACGCCAATGGGAAGGGGATGAACTCGCCACAGTGGAAATCGAACGGCACGATGACCTGGATCGATACGAACGCCGATTTTGCGTTCAAGGTGTTCATGGGGGCACCGGCTACCGTCGCTTCCGGCCTAAACATCGGGGGCGACGTGCACGCCAACACGATCACCGGCAATACGGTGGGGCGTGACGCCTACTACCAAACCAACAACGGATCCAGCGTGGTGCGGAACTCCTATCCCGGCAGCGCCGACCCGCCCACCCGAGACCTGCCGGTAAGCGCTGCCAACATCCAAGACCTCAAGGACCTGGCAGACGCCGGCACGGAGTATACCGGAACCTATACGGTGCCGCTCGGCGAATCACGTACGGTCGGGCCGATGAAAATCAACGGCGACCTGGTGTTGGAGAACAACGCCGAACTCGTCTTGACGGGCACGCTCTGGGTAACGGGAACGATCACGTTCTCAAACAACGCCGAAATCCGCCTGGACCCAGGGTATGGAGCAGACAGCGGCGCGATCGTTTCTGACGGCACGATTACCATTTCCAACAACGTCACGTTTACCGGATCCGGCAACAGCGACAGCTTCCTGATGCTCGCCACCACCAGCAATTCCGCCACGGCGATCGACGTTTCCAATAACGCTGCCAGCATTATCCTGGCGGCGATCTACGGAACGATCAACATCAACAACAACGGGGGTGCCAACGCGCTGGCGGCCAACGGCATCAGCCTGGCCAACAACGCCACCATCACCTACGTCTCGGGCCTGGCCGACGTGCAGTTCTCGGCCGGACCGGGTGGGTCTTTCCAGGCCAAGGGCTGGCGCGAAGTGGTTTTGGACTGACTTTCAGCAGCGGGTGGCCAGACGTTCCTCTCGAACGCGACAGCCTGGTTAGCGTTCTCGAGGAAGCCCGGCCACCCGCTGGAAACAGCTGCCTAGACTTCGAGTATCACCGGCAGCACCATCGGGCGGCGCTGGGTCTTTTGGTATAAGAAGTCGCCGATGTCGTCGCGCAGCTTGGCCTTGAGCGTCGCAAAGTCAGCGTGGGGCTTGCCGTGGTTCGCCTTGGAGCCGTCCTTCGGGAACTTTTTACGCACTTCGTCCCGCATCTCCTGGATCAGTTTGCCGGATTCGCGGAGGTAGATGAATCCGCGGGAGATGATGTCGGGGTTGCCCTGGAGCTTGCCGGACCTCCGGTCGACCATCGCGATGATCACGCACATGCCGTCTTCGGCCATGTGCTTGCGGTCGCGCATCACCACCTGGCCGACGTCGCCCACGCCGAGGCCGTCGACGAACACCAGTCCGCTGACGACCTTTTCCTTGGTCATGCCGACTTCGCCCTTGTGGTTCACTTCCAGCACGCGGCCGTTGTCGAGCAAGTGGACGTTATGCGGCGAGACCCCGACTTCGTTGGCCAGCCGTCCGTGCAGGACGCGCTTGCGGTACTCGCCGTGGACCGGCATGAAGTGCGTGGGTTTGAGCATCGTCAGCATCTGCTTGAGCTCTTCTTGGTAGGCGTGTCCGGAGGTGTGGATATCGAGCATCTTGGAATACATCACGTCGGCACCAAGCCTAAAGAGGTTGTCCATCATCAGTTCGACCGAGCGCTCGTTACCGGGAATTGGTGAGGAGCTCAAGATGACGGTGTCTCCCTGCTTGATCACCACCTGGCGGTGCTCCCCGGTGGACATGCGCACCAAGGCGCTCATCTCGTTGGCTTGCGAGCCGGTGCAGATCACCAATAGTTCGTCGTCGCGGTAGCGCTTGAGGTTGCGGGAGTCGACCAGGATGTCCTTGGGGATTTCCAGGTACCCCAACCGCTGGCAAATTTCGACGTTCTTTAGCATCGAACGGCCGACGATGGTCACTTTGCGGTTGTTCTTGGCCGCCGACCAGAGCGCCTCCTGCATGCGCGGGATTAGTGTAGAGAAGGTAGACAGGATGATCCGTCCCCTGGCTTTGCCGATCAGCTCGTCTAAGTTGCGCCCGATCTCCGCTTCGGAAACCGTGTGGCCGGGGCGTTCGACGTTGGTCGAATCGCACATCGCCAGGAGGACGCCCTCGCGCCCGATCCGCTCGATTTTCTCAAATTCCGCTGGCTCGTCCCCGACCGGGGTTTCGTCGAACTTGTAGTCACCGGTATGCACCACCGTACCGACCGGTGTGGTAATGGCGAGTCCCATTCCCTCCGGGATGTTGTGGTTGACGTGGAAGAACTCGACCCGGAACGGACCGATTTGCAGGATGTCGGAGTACTTTACCGTCTGCCATTGCACGCGGTTTAGCAGGTTGTGCTCTTCCAGCGGTCCTTCCATCAAGGCGCGGGCGAACTGGGTCGCGTATACTTTCGGGAAGCCGAGCTTCGGCAGCAGGTAAGGTGCACTCCCGATGTGGTCGAGGTGGCCGTGCGTAATCAGGACGCCGCGGATGTTCTGTTTCTTCTTTTCGAGGTAGGTGACGTCGGGAATGACGTAGTCGACTCCCGGCATGGTCTCGTCGGGGAACATCCATCCGACGTCGACGATCACGATGTCTTGGCCATACTCGATCGCCATGCAGTTCATGCCGATTTCTTCCAGGCCGCCCAGCGGGATAATGCGCAGTTTGGATTGGCGGTCTTTCACTTCGTGGGACTTGGATTGGAACTGGCTGCCCGGGTAGAGCATGCCGGAATCGCGGTTATCGAAGTCTGGTGCCGGAGCGCCGGCGCTCGGCAAGGTGCTGGCCGGCGGCTGGCTGGTCGGCCCGGCGGCCATCTGGCCGCCAGCCGGTTTGCTGTCGGGGGTAAGTCCTTTGGCGACGCTCTGCATCAGGCTGCTCATCGACGGGCGGGCGCCCTTCGGTCCACTAGAACGGTTCCCCCGTTCTGGCGGGCGGCCCGGCGGTTGCTGGCGGCCGCTCGGCTTCGGGCCGGCGGGGCTGCTGAAGCGGTTCCCTTGGTTGTTACGCGGGCCGCCGGAGCGCGGCTTGTTGGGACCACCGGAGCGGTTCCGGTTCTGGTTTCCCGGCCGGTTTTGGTTGCGGCCTTGGTGGCCGCTGTTCTGCCCCGGTTGCTGGGAATCGTTTGGTTGGTTTGGTTGGTTCATGGTTTTCTCCTTTTCGCTCGAATCAGGTGATTGAGTGTCCTTGTTTAGAAATAGTACTTATTTAATTTAGTTAGTTATTTAATTTATTCAGTGGTTAAAACAGTGGCGTTTGCGGATCTGCAGCAGCCTGGCGGGCTGGGACTTTTGGCTGAGGCGCTTCTGCGCCAGCCTGTGGTGTTTGGTTAGTTGACGGTGACGGTTCTTTCCGTTTGGCTGCCACATCCGGTTGGGCCGGCTCGATCGTGACGTCTTCCGGTGGCAACTTCCTGACCTTCTCGAGCAAAGCCGGTATCTTGGCAAAGTCGTCGAACAGCGTCTGGCGCAGCCCCCCGTTGTACAGCGCCGCCGCCGGGTGGTAGACCGGGTAATAGGCCTGGCCGCGGTAGCGCTTGGCTTGGCCGTGTGCCGTGGAAATCTTCAGGTCAGGCAAAAATCGGTCCATCGCGTGGCGCCCGAGCAGCACGATCAGCGTGGGATGGATCAGCTCAACCTGGCGCTTCAGCCACGGCCAGCTGTGGGCTACCTCGTCGGCCCTAGGGTCGCGGTTGCCGGGCGGGCGGGCTTTCAGCACGTTGGTGATGAAGACGTCTTGGCGGCTTAGCCCGATCGATTCGAGCAGTTCACCCAGCAGCTTTCCGGCCGCCCCGACGAACGGCTCACCTTGCAGGTCCTCGTTCTTACCAGGCGCCTCCCCGATCACCAGGATCTCGGCAGCGGCAGCGCCTTTGCCCGGCACCGGGTTGGTACAGGTTTCGCACGGTTCGAATCCGCATCCGCGGTGGGCGCGGATTTCTTCAGCTAGCGATTCTAATTCTTTCAATCGACGGTATGTAGGCCGGCTACGTTGGTTTCGGTTTCGTACAGCACGTACGAGGGCTTACGGCCGAACCGGCCTTGGATATCTCCAGGATTAACGAGTTGGGTGTCCGGGCTTTCCGCCGGACGCTCGGTTTTGGCTTCGTGAGTGTGTCCGTAAAAGACGATGTCGAAGCCGGTTTGTAAAAGGGACTCGGCGTCCCGTGGTTTGTGAGTGAAGGCTACGTGGCGTTTTTCCGCGCCGACCGTGAGCCTACCAAAAAGCTGATGGTAGTATACCTTGAGCAGGCGTTCCCTGTCAATGGTCTGCTTAATGTCATCCTCGGAATCAGTGTTGCCGAGTACCAGATGGATCTCTTTGGGAAACAGCTCGGCCAGGTACAAAAGCGTGGAGTTTTTGGACAAGTCGCCGCAAAAAATCAGCATCTCCGGCGCGTGCCGGTTGATGTCTTCAAGCACCCGCTCGAGGTTGTCGAGGCGGTCGTGGATGTCTGAGATGACGGCGATCAGCATGGGCTGCTAGTGTAGCAGCTTAGTCTCCCCGTGAGCCGATGAATCAGCGTCAAGCGTCTCAATAGCGCCAACGCCGCCGATGAAAAACGTGGAAACTTGCCCGGCTAGAAGCTTCTTCTTTGGTGCCCAAGAAATTTTGGGCAGGATCAATAACATAGCGTTCACCAGTAGCGTTCTGGTATTCCGCCCAGGCGTGGCCGCCGAAACCTTTAACGATGTTGCGCCGTACTGAGGCGTGACCGCGGATGCGGCCATCATCAACCAGCCTTTCGAGTAAATATCCTGCTAGTAGGGCTTGGTGGCGGCAAACGCCGGCACGCTTTTGCATGAAGAGCCCGAGGCTCACTTTTTTGCAGCGCTGAAACGGTTTTGCTATTTCTAATGTCCGACTTAAATCATACGGCAATCGCTCGGCAACCAGACTTTGCACGGTCTCGAGTACTTTGCCTCGGTCGACCCGGCCATCAACCGATATGCGTTCAAGTAAATCATCATACGTTTTCCAAATTTGTGGGCTTACACTATCGTCGACCACTATTGCTTCAGTTAACCCATCGATCCAAACGCCGTGGTTGATTGGAGTGTCGCGTCCGATCATGAACCGGCCTTTGAAGTACCCTAATTCGCTAAGCTCATCGGCTGGCTCGAAATAATTGTTCTCTCGAGCAAACTCTACGCCCATACCCGTGTAGACTTCGAACACCTCATCCTCCTCAGGTGCCTCAAAGAAATTATCAGCCGACGGTACAATATCTACAGAAGCATGCTCGGGATGTGCCTTCATAATCCCATAGTATAGCAATTAATTAGTCCTTTTGCAATACCAGTCTAGGCGCTCATTGAGTCAGCCGCTTCAATACCTTGATATTCTCCACGTCCGTGTCCTCATACCCCGTTCCTTTTTCTTCTTTGGGCGTTTCCAGCACAAAGCTGTGCTCCTGTACGCGCTTGTCCGTTAGCAGCGCCCGGAACGCCGCCTCGCCGATTTCCCCTTTGCCGATGTGGTAGTGCCGGTCGAGCCCGCTCTCCAGCGCCGAGAGCGTGTCGTTGCAGTGGAACACCCCGACCCGCTCCAGCCCGATCAGCTGGTCAAATTCGTCCAGCGTTTTTGGCATGCCGGTACTACGCACGTCGTAGCCGGACACGAACACGTGGCAGGTGTCGAAGCACACCCCCACCCGCTCGGGATTACCGATGCCGTCCAAAATGTCGCGGAGCTGCGTAAACGAACTGCCGACTTTTTTCGGTCCGGCAGAGGTTTCCAGCAGCAACGTGCAGTCCGTCTTGGCTTTCTTGAGGATTTCTGTGACGGTGTGTACCGTGTGCGCCGTGCATTCCTCGATCGTCACGCCGTCACCCGGCGTACCCAAGTGCACCACCACGCCGTCGGCTCCCAAGAAGTCACCTTTTTCCAGGTCGGCGGCGGCTACCTCGATCGCGATCCGCTGGTTGCGCGTTTGTCCCGAGCCCACGTTGACGTAGTACGGCGCATGGATGTAGAGCTTGCCGTCGCGCGCGGCGAGCTCCTGGCGGAACGCCTTGGCGTCCTCGGCGGGAATGACGGTTTCGCCACGGCCGCGTGGGTTACGGGCGAATATCTGGATCGCCGTCCCGCCGATTTCCTCGGAGCGCGCCAGCAGGCCCGGCATCCCTTTGGCTACCGAAAGATGGGCACCCAACCTCATCGCAGCCGCATTACCGCTGCTTCCCGAACCCGACCGAACCGCTCAGTTCGCCCGTGGATTTATTCAGTTTGAAATCGCCCCGGGCCGGGCGGGTCGCCAGTACCCACTCCGAAAGCACGTCGGGGTCACGCAGCAAAGTGGAGGCCTCGGAAACCTTGGCGCGGATGGCCAGTTCGCCACCCCCGGCCACGTCTTCGCCGGGAGCGGCGGTTACCTTGAGCATCCGGGCCACGCCATCCGGGGTACTGGCCACGATCAGCCGCTTGTCATCCAACAGCAGATGTACCGCCCCGATGCCCGGCAGGGTGACGGCTTGGCCGGTCTTGCCCTCTACCGTAAAGTCACTGAAGGCCAGGTTAGCCCGCCCTTCGGCCACGATTTCCCGCGACTGGGTGCCGTCCGGCAACGCCCGCACGACCTGGCGGCGCACGGGCACCGTCAGTTTCTGCTTGGCTAACTCCGTGAATTCCGTGTACGTGGAGCGGGCGGCCTCGCTGGAGGGGAACTCGGCCAGGCCGCCGAACTCATTGGTGTTGCTGGCTGCGCCCGGGTACCGGGCATAGACGAAGCGTCCCGTAGCTTTGCTGAGGAAGTCGCGGTCGAGGTCTTTGCCCAACGAGCGGTTGACCGAGGCGATACCGTTTTGGAGCTCGAGCACTTTCGGAAGGTCGGCTTCGGAGCGTTGCTCCTGGAGCAATCCGAGGTAGCGGCTGAGGTTGGTGCCGGATACGCTACCGGTCGCGGCGGCGTCCCCGCTGATCGGTGGCAACAGTTTGCCGTCGGTGTCCGACAGGGTAACCGAGGTCACTTGGGGTTCGGCGCTTTCCGCGTGGAGGTCGAGCGAATCGCCGGCATCGCTCCACGACACGCCCACCAGGGGGACTTCCAGCCCGCTTTGGGTGCGCACCGGTTCGTTATCCAGGAAGAGGTAGCCGTCTCCGGCCGGGAGCCTGCCGGCCACTTCGGCAAAGCCGGCCGTGGTATTGAATCCCGAGGTTTCTCCCACGGCCGCTTTGACCAGCTCGGGATTGGAGGCCACGTACAGCTGCGAGCCGTTCCGCCCGACCGCCACGCTGCGGGTGGTGCCGCGGATTGTGCCGGTCGTAAAGTCGGTGTCCCCTTCGGAGAACGTCTGGCGGTTGTCCAGCTGCTCGCCGAGAGGAGCTGCTAGTTCGTCATACGCACCGCCGCCGTTCAGGGTGAATACGAACAATCCTCCCCGCTTGGTAGCCGCGAAGACGAACTTGTCGTCGAGCGCTTTTCCGACTTGTTCGCGTTTCAGGCCGCTGCGACCCACGGCATCTACAAGCTCCGCCGCCGGAGCGGCATACGCGTTCAGGCTGCCACTGAGCTGCTTCAGCGTCCCTGGCTCGACCGTATCCAGCGTGGCCGCCCCAGCCAGGTAGCTATCGGAGGGCAGCTTACGGAAGAGATCGTCACTGATCGTCTTGGCCTCGAATCGTTGGGACAGCAACGCGCCGCCCGCCAGCAAGAGCACGCCCACGGCGAGCACCGGCCAGTAGCGGATGGTGCGCTCGCGTGGATCGGGAGCCGGTTCAGCCGGCTTGGGACGTGGCTGGGGGGCAACAGCCGCTGGTTTACGAGTAGTTGCCGAGACAGCGTTGCGCGATTTTTCTCGCGGCTGGGGGTTTTTTGCCATTACCAGTAGTATAGCAAATGGATGGGACTTTACTGCTCCAGCGTACGCCTGACAGACCGGTATCCGTCGGTCTGCAGGTCTATGATTCGCGAATTGAATATGTAGTCATGCAGCTCCTGAAGTTTGGTGACGTTGGCGGATTCTCTTCCCTCATCGTGCAAGACCGCATAGCGACCAGACTCAGAAGAGTATTCTGCGCGCGCAAAACTTTCATCACTAGCATTGTCGCCTCCAGGATTGCCTGAGGGAAGCACCTGCTCTTTCATCTGGAAATAGTCCACCCTTCCGCTTGGTCCACGGGTCAAATTAATCGTCGTCCCGTCAACATGTAGCAGCTTGATACTCCGTATCCTGTCTGCGCGGTCTTCTATGACGTTGGGTGCTTGTTTATGAGCCTGGTGGGTAATTTCGCCTAATTCCGTCTCAATATCCCTGAACATCGTTTCCGATTCCGCAATAATACGCTCACTCAACGAACGGACTTGTTCCTCCTTGAATAGCGCTACTGGATCGGGGGTGGTTTCGCCTTTTTCAGCTTTTCCTCGTATTAATAAGAAGCGTCGCGGCGACTTTTCCTTACCAGGAGGCTTATTGAATATACGTTCGAGTGCTCTGGCTGCTTCCATGCGCTTCTCCTTAAACACTTTAGACTAGTCTGATATGCCTGGCATAGTCAATGTGTATAACTGCGAAAGCAAACGACCGCCCTGGTGGGCGGTCGTCGTTTGAGTGCTGATCCTACGCGTAGAGCGACGCTCGCTACCGCGCTTGCTCGGCTTTGGCAGCCTTGATTGAGAGGTTGTTGCGGCCTTGGGCGTCTACTTCCACCAACATCACGGTCACTTCGTCGCCGGCTTTGAGCACGTCTTCGACGGATTCGACCCGCTGCTCGGAAATCTGCGAGATGTGGACCAATCCCTCCTTGCCGGGCATGAACTCGACGAACGCGCCGAAGGCCATCAGCTTGACCACCTTGGCCTGGTAAATCTTGCCCACTTCCGGTTCGGCCACCAGGGATTCGATCCAGTCGATCGCTTTCTTTGAGGCGTCACCGTCGGCGGAACCGATCATCACGGTGCCGTCGTCCTCGATGTCGATGGAAACGCCGGTTGCCGCGATGATTTCGTTGATCATCTTGCCGCCGGGGCCGATTACCACCCGGATCATGTCGGGCTTGATCTTAAGCGTCGTGATGCGCGGTGCCAGCGGACTCATTTCCGCGCGTGGTTCCGGAATCGCCGCCAGCATCTTTTCCAAAATCGTCAGCCGCGCCTGTTTGGCCTTGGCCAGCGCTTGCTCCATCACCTCGAACGGTACGCCGACTACCTTCATGTCCATCTGGAGCGCCGTAATGCCGGCGTCGGTGCCGGCTACCTTAAAGTCCATGTCGCCGGCAAAGTCCTCGGCTCCCTGGATGTCGGTCAGGATCTTGGTGGTGCCGCCGTCGGTGACCAGCCCCATCGCGATGCCGGAAACGGGCTTGCGGATCGGCACGCCGGCGTCCATCAGGCTCAAGGTCGAACCACAGACGGATGCCATCGAGCTCGAGCCGTTCGAGCTGAGGATTTCGGTGACCAGTCGGAGCGTGTAGGGGAAGTCTTCCTTGTTCGGGATTACCGGTACCAGCGCGCGTTCGGCCAGCGCGCCGTGGCCGATTTCGCGGCGGCCGGGGCCGCGCATCATCTTCGATTCGCCGGTGGAGTACGGCGGGAAGTTGTAGTGGTGCATGTAGCGCTTTTTCAGGTCGTGGAGCATCGTGTCCACGACCTGCTCGTCGCCGGGCGTGCCGAGGGTGGTGACGCTGAGCCCTTGGGTCTGGCCGCGGGTAAACAAGGCCGAGCCATGGGTGCGCGGCAGCAGGCCGACTTCGCAGGAAACCGGGCGGATTTCGTCCAAGGTGCGTCCGTCCGGCCGTTCGCCATCTTCCAGGATCGCGCGGCGGACTTCTTTCTTGACGATAGATTCGAATACTTCGTGGACGTCGCCGGCCGTAAAGGCGACGTGTTCGGATTGGGTCTGTTTGGCGGCGGCCGGCACCAGCTGTTCGACGACCCACCCTTGCAGCTCGGCGATCTTTTCTTCGCGCGTAGACTTGTCAGCGCTGCGGACGGCTTCATGGAGCTTGTCCGAGACGGTTTCGGTAACGGCGTTGACCACCGCCTCGTCCGGAGCCACGAGCACGGCCTCTTTCTGGACCGGCTTAAGCTTTCCGGCCAGCTCTTCCTGCAGTGCGATCGATTTCTTGATTTCTTCCTGGGCCAGCTTAAAGGCGCTCAGCATCTCGTCTTCGGGGATTTCGTTGGCGCCGGCCTCGACCATCATGATCTTGGTCTTGGTGGCGGCCACGATCAGGTCCAGGGTAGAGCTCTCACGTTGCTCTTCGGTTGGGTTGACCACCAGCTGGCCGTCGACCTTGCCGACCCTGGCCGCTCCGAGCGGCTCGGCGATCGGGGCTCCGGCGGCCAACAGGGCGGCCGAGGCGCCGTTCATTGCGACGATGTCGGGGTGGTGGACCTTGTCGGCAGAAAGGACGGTGGCGATGATCTGGACGTCGTTGCGAATGCCCTTGGGAAACAACGGGCGGATCGGGCGGTCGATCAGCCGCGAGATCAGGATCGCGTCTTCCGAGGGCCGGGCCTCGCGCTTAAAGAAACCGCCGGAAATCTTCCCGGTGGCGTACATCTTTTCTTCGTAATTGCAGTTCAGCGGAAAGTAGCTGAACCCGGCTTTGGGCGCGCCGACGATCGCCGTTACCAGCACGACCGTGTCGCCGTAGCGGCAGACGATCGCGCCGTCGGCCAGTCCGGCCAGCTTACCGGTTTCTAGGGCTAATGTGGTCGGCCCGAACTGGCCGGAAACGGTTTGGACGTTGAACATTGTTCTCTCCTCTAGCTTAGCGAGGCCCGTGCCAATGCCCCAGTGGGGCGTGCCGCAGTGCGGACACGGAGAGAACGTGGAAGCTCAGGGGTTGAAGCTCTTCCTTCAGCGCCCAAGGCTCTACATTCTCCCTATCGGCGGAGCTTCAGTTTTTTAATTAATGCTTGGTACTTCTCGTGATCAGATTTTGCTAAGTAGTCGAGCAGGCGGCGGCGTTTGCCGACGATCAGCAGCAGGCCGCGCTCGCTGTGGTGGTCTTTCTTGTGGACCTTGAGGTGCTCGGTCAGCTCGGTAATCCGGGCCGTCAACAGCGCGATTTGGGCCGCGGCACTCCCCGTGTCCGTGGCCGAGCTGCCGTGCTCGGTAATGATCTTCGACTTTTGCTCAGCTGTGGGCATAACGGGTAAGAGTGTAGCAGGCTTACTAACGTGAGTCTAACTGTCTACGTGCCCTTCCCCGGCCAGAAGCTCTTTAGTACCTGGCATTTTCTCGCCGACATAGTAGTCACCGGAAATAATATGATGCTGTAACACCTGTCCATCGTGCAAGCCGATTATCAAGGCGGCAAACCTACCCTCGGTGGCCACGTCGAGGATTCTTCCATGACCGAATACCGGCCTTTCACTGCCTGGGGTGAAAACCTTATTTCTATCTACATCAGCACCTGTAAAAACGTACGTAGTTCCGCTTGCTTCCAGATACTCTGGAAGTTTTGCCGGGTCATAGCCGTCAGTATCGACGGGCAGAGGTGACATAATGGCTCCCTCTTCGATGTATATCGCCCTGTCTTTCATGTCATCTATCTCGATACTTAGAGCTTGGGTTTCCCATTCTAAGAGCGTGTCGAGTTCCTCTGCCCTCGCGACTAGCGGGAAAAGTCTAATGCTTTCAGCTTCCCATTGGTCTATTCTGCAAGTCCTTCTGCTGATTACTTTTGCTGCGGTGGTTTCCGCTAATCCTCTTTCGGGCTCGTAAGGCTGCAGTTCAAGATTACCTTCTTTTCTGTCGGCCATTTGGATTCCTCTCGTTTAGTTGACGGTTAATACTGCCACCGGGTCTGGAGGTTGTCAATAGCGAGTGCGTTACATAGCGAGGGCGTACTATTTGAATAACTTTTCCGTGGGATAGCCCTTGATGGCCTGTCGGTTGGGACGCAAGCTGAAGTAGGCTTGGATACCCACTCCCAACGCGATCAACACCAGGCCGAGCAGGCCTTCCGGGCGGAACAACAAGATCCACAACCCGCCAATGACCAGGCTCACCACGGAAGTGGTCAGGCTGTAGCGCGGTTCAAGCGCGTACCGTACGTTGCGCTGCGGGTCGCGCCTGCCAAGCCAGCACCCGGCCAGTGCGAATCCCAGTCCATATGTCACCGCTGCAACCAAAGTAACCGGCCATCGTTGCTCGGTGTCCAGCAGCGACCAGTGGAGTACGCCAAAGAATGCTACCGACCAGGCGACGCTGAAAAGTACCAGTATTTTTAGGTTCCGTGTCATTGTGCAGTCCTCATGATTAGTTGTTGGTTACGCCGTGCATAAAACACCTCGACGATGTTACGCCGTGCAAAGGCGCGCAGCATCCGTTTGCCGGATCTGCTGATTGAGTAGACTTTGTGGTCGGGACCATGCACATTAGGCTCGTTTTCAAAATCGACGAGTTCGGTATCGTAGAATCGCCGTAGCGCGCGGTACATGCTCTGGTCGTCGGCCGAAACAGTCCCGCCTGTGGCTGAGGTAATGAAATCCTTGATCTCAGACATATGCTTAGGGCCTTCCTGCAGGGCCAATAGTATCCATAACGTCAGTTGGCCTTTCTTGAAGACCTCTTCCCAGGCCTGCAGCAGCCGTTGTTCGTAGGTATCTAATATACGCATATGAGTAGTTTACTTCTAGTATTGTACTTTCAGTATACTACTCGGTAAACGTTTGTCAATGGCCCGCTAAGGGACTAGTTAGCCAGGGCAATCAGCCGCTCGCGCCAATTCTTTGCTACCTCATCCATAGGTGCCGCATCGTCCACCGCACACGGACCGACGCTTACCCTCCGCAGCTCTGTCAGGTATCCGCCGGTCCCCAGCTTGTCGCCAAGGTCGCGCGCGATCGAGCGGATGTACGTCCCTTTGCTGACGCTGCAGCGGAATTCGATGTCCGGCCACGTGTAGCTGATCAACCCTATCCGGTGGATCGTGATGGTTCGCGGCGTGCGCACCACCGCTTTACCTGCCCGGGCCAACTGGTAGTGCTTCTTGCCTGCCGTCTTCAGCGCCGAGTACACCGGCGGCAACTGCTGCTGCTCGCCCATAAACGAACCGAGCGTTTGTTCAACGGCATGCCGCGGCGGTTCGGCCGCACCTGGATGCGGCCTGAGAACCCCTTCGGCATCGTCGGTGTCGGAGCTTGCGCCCAGCCGCACCGTCGCCAGGTACGTCTTGTCGCCCTGCACGAATTGCTCGAGCTGCTTGGTAGCCGCCCCAATCCCCACCACTAACAAGCCCGTCGCCAGCGGATCCAGCGTACCGCCGTGCCCAATTTTCTTGATGCCGGTAATCCGCCGCAGCTTGGCCACTACGTCGTGACTGGTCCAGCCAGTCGGTTTGTCGATGAGTAAGAATCCAGACGGTTGCATCCAGGCTAGTGTACCTTGTGACAAAGCTAATTAGGCACCCAGCCTAGGAACCAACCGCTCAAGCTTACGTAAAGCGTCATAGGTTTCTTGGGAGCCGAGCCGTGACCACTCAACGTTATCTACACCGCTTAGCAGCTTTATCAGCCGTTCAGCACTTTCCGGTCCAGCTTGTTGTGCGTCCTCAGGCCGGTCGATAACGGCAAAGTACGTCCGGCTGTCTTTGACAGCGTAAAGTTCGGCAGCCGGTTCACCGGCTTCGGCGATGGCTACCATCCGCATGTCATCTCCTTGTAGGTTTACCACCATGAGATTTGCCCGCGTGCCCTGCTCAAACGTAATTAGGTGATTGTGTAAAAGGGCTTCAAGCTTCTGGTCCATCACCATGCTCCACGACACGGCATCTGCGAGCTCTTGAGCAGTTTCCTCGCTGCTTGAAGGCTGTATCGGAAGCTCTATTACCTCTGCTAAGCGGTGGATGGTTTCGCCGGGATGACGCCCGTTACTTTCTGAATCACGGTCAGGCATCGTCGGTGTTTTTTGCCGGCTGCTCGATCACCCCGTCCTTACCACCGGATGTCTTGCGGAAGTAGGCATCGAGTTGTTCGTCGGTCAGGGGAGCCTGTTCGCTGCCAGCAGGCACCGCAGCGGGGACGGCTGCCGTCGGTGCAGCGCCAATAGTGGGCGCACCTGCCGCAGGTGCCTGGGAGGGGCTAGCGGCGGGCTGGTTGGCTGGCGGCCGCCTGGTTTCTGGAGCGGGCGTAGTGGCTTGCGGACTCGGCGTTTTGGCGGGAGCCTTACGGTCTGGAGCTGGGCGCTTTTGGTTCGGCTGCTTGGCGGGGGCTTCTTCAGGAACCTCACCGCTGCCCTCCAACCGCTCCAGCTGCCAGCTCTTGATTTGCTTGACCACTTTGGCTTCGGCTTCTTCGATTGGGCCGGGCACGTCGAAGCCGGCCGCACCGGTATGGCCGCCGCCGTTCCAGAACCCGACCACCTTGGTGGCATCCACCCCCTTGGCCGTGCGCACGGAGCCGTCGACCTTGCCTTCGTTCTCCCGCAACAGCAGGATGATTTCGGCGTCGGGAGCGCTGCTCATCAGCGCGTCAATCACCTGCTTGGCCTCCGTCGGCGTGCCGCCAGTATCGGAAAAGTCCTTGGCGCTCAAACTCGACCAGACTAGCCGCGCGGCCGGGTCGTACTGGAGCTTGGTCAGGGCGCGCCCCCACAGCTTGAGCGTGGAGAGCGGCTTGGTCTTATACACGTGCTGGATGATTTCCTGCTGCCGGCCACCGGCTGCCACCAGTTGCGCGCTTACCGTCAGCGACTTGGGCGTGGTGTTGCTGTTTTGGAAGCTGCCGGTATCGGTGATCACACCAGCCAGCAGCAAGGTCGCGACATCTTCGGTCATCAGGTTATCGCCCAGTGCCTCGATTACGCCGACCAGAATTTCTGAGGTGGAGGTGGCCGTCAGGTCGACTAAGTTGACCGCCCCGAAGTAGTCATTGGAAGGGTGGTGGTCGATGTTGACGACCGGCGTTTCGTAAAACAAATCGGGGAACTGGTCGTAGAGCTTACCCAAACGGTCCAGGTCGGGTGCGTCCAAGACGATTACCAGGTCGAACTTGTAGCTGCCAACGGAAACGCTGACGTCTTTTTCGGAGTACGAACCGGACTTGGGCGTGATTACCACGTTGAGCTTCTGCTCGGCGGTGTTGTACTTGAGCTTGTCGACGGGTGTGTCGGTGGTGTCGATCGAAACGATCAGGTCGCGGTTGCCTTCCAGCGTCGGCGAGACCTGGTCCAGCGCCGGCAAAAAGCCGAGCATCTCCGGAATCGGGTCGAGTACCACGGCCGTGGCCTCCTTTTGCATCGCGGTCAACACTTGCTGAAGCGCTAGCAAACTGCCCAGCGCATCGCCGTCGGGACGGGCGTGGGTGACCAGCAAGATCCGGTTGAACTTGCGGACCAGTTCGGTGACTTGTTGTTTGGGCGTTAGTTCCATGGGCATTGGGTGACCTAAGATAGTACGGTTTCGAGGAGGCGGTGTCAACTAGTTGGGCGGCGGGCAAAAGGCAGGGTGGAGCGTTAGGGATTAGGTTAGGGATTAGGTTAGGTATTGCGTGTATAGCTGTAAAATTGCTTAAGTATAGGCTTTTTTATGCAAAATGTCAAGAGTTTGACTGTCTGGATCTCCGGTGGACGGCTCAATAATCTGCCGCTATACTCGGGAGAGCCATGCCGCAAATCCAATCAGCCAAGAAACGGGTCCGCACCCAGGAGCGCCAGACAGCCGAAAACCGGTTGCACCGCGCCCGGTCGCGTACCGCGCTTAAGAAAGTGCGGGAGCTGGCCGCCGGGGGGAAACTTAAGGAAGCCGTAGCCGAAGTGGCGACGGTACAGACGTACTTGGATAAGGCCGCCAAGACCGGCGCCTGGCACCCGAACACCGCGGCGCGCTACAAGTCGCGTCTGGCCGGTGCGCTGAAGAGGGCGGGAAACACGGAGAAGGTCCCGGCGCGGCCGGTAACCACACCGTCTGCGAGTAAACCGAAATCGGCCAAACCAGCGGCGAAAAAGCCGGCAGCTAAAAAGCCGACCGCGAAAACCCAAAAACCAGCCCAGCCGAAGCCAACCACCGCCAAGGCCTCCGCCAAAAAACCGGCTGCCAAAAAGTAGCCGTCCGCTACTCCATGCACTCGGCGCTTTCACCGCGCCGCTGCTTTTATGCTGCTTAAGTCCGCGCCGTTTCCGAATACGCTGACGACGTTTCCACCACGAACAGTTCCAACGCCGTATCCGCGTCGATCCGGCCGGTCTTGATACGGTGGTCGATTTCCGCCAGCTCGCCGTACAGCTTTTGGAGCTCACGGGCCGTGAACGATTCCGCCTGACGGCGCAGCTTCGTCACCAGGAACGGCTGGATTCCCAGCTCCTTAGCTAACGCCCCGTCAGGCTGGCCGCGGCCGGTGCCGTCTTTGACGCCCAGCAGCAAACGGTACTGGCGGATTACCATCGCCAGTACCCGCAGCGGCGGCTCGCCTGATTCCAGCAAATCGCGCAGTTCACCCAGCGCCACCCCGGCGTTGCGGCGTCCCAGCGCATCGACCATGTTGAAGATGTTCGGCGAGGTCTGGTGGATTACCAGCTTAGAAACCAAAGCGGGAGTAACCGGGGCGCCGTTAGCAGCGGCTGCCAGCTTTTCGAACTCTGTGGCTAACGCCCATAAGTCGGTTCCCACGGCTTCGAGCAAAGCTGGAGCGGCGGCTGGCTCCAGCGTTACGCCGTGGTCCTTGGCGCGCTCCCTCAACCAACGGTTGGCAGCAGCAGGATCCAGCCGGCCGAGCACCCAACTCTTATCCGCCAGCTTACTGAGACGCTTGAAAGCCGTCCGCCGCTTGTCAGGTTCGCCAAACTCAGCCACTACCAGGATTGTCGAGTCAGGAGTGGCCTCCAGGGTAGCGGCCAGCTCCTCGCTTTCCGATGCACTGCGGGTAGTAAGCCAGTCCCTCACCACGACCAGCCGTTGCTCGGCCAAAAACGGCGCTGCCCGGACGGCTTCGGCAACGGCTGCCACGCTGGCTTCCGCACCGTCAAATTCGGCGGTGTTGGTGGCGTCGATTCCTTGGCTTACCGCTTTAGCACGGATTTGCAGGAGCTTCTCGCGGACCAAGAACGGTTCGGCGCCGTACAAAAACAAGATCATCGGACCGCCTTTTTCGGCCTAGAAATCCTGAGCTTGGTCGGAACCGGCGCAGAGGAAGCGCCGGTGGGCAAGGCGGTGCGCCTCCGTGGCAGACGCTGGCAGCGCGGGCAAACGTGCGTTCCCCGGCCAGCCACGACGATCCGCCGGATCGGCGTAGCACAGGCCCGGCACGGCTGGCCGGTGCGGTGGTACACCCGGGCGTGGACTAAGTAGTCGCCCTTGCCGCCCCGTACGTTGACGTACGTATTGGAAGAAGTCCCGCCGTACGCCAACGAATCCTCCAACACTTTTTGGATCGCCGCGTACAACGCCGCCCGCTGGACAGGCGTCAGCGAGCCGGCCAGGCGCAGCGGATGCAACTTGGCCAAATTGAGCGCTTCGTCGACGTAAATGTTACCGAGCCCGGCCAGGAACGTCTGGTCCAGCAACAGCGGTTTGAGCTTGGCGTTGGGCCGGCGGCCCAAGCGCGCCGAAAACGCCTCCGGCGTAAACCGTGGGTCAAGCGGTTCCGGACCAAACGCGCGCAAGAGCGGTACGTCGGGCAAGTCCTGGTCGGCGACTAGCTTGATGTAGCCGAACTGGCGCAGGTCGTTATAGAACAGCTCGCTGCCGTCATCGAAGCAGAAGATGGCGTGGGTGAGCTTGCTGGGCAACGCGGTTTCCGTGGCCAACGCCGGCACCGGGTGGCCGCCGGCGATTACCACTTTGGAGCGTTCCCGGAAGATCAGCTGCCCCGTCATCTTGAGGTGGATCAGCAAGTGCGAGCCACTGGAGAGCCCGATCATCAGTAATTTGCCGCGGCGGCGCACGTCGGTAACGGCCGCCCCGACCACCCGCTCCGGCACTTCTTTGACGTTATGGCCGGCCGGAGCAGGACCGCCCGTCACCTGGTAGACCTTCGGCAGGCGCACGTCCAGCTCGGTAATCCGCTTGCCGGGGAGCGCGTCGGCCAAACCGCGCCGGATCGTTTCGACTTCGGGAAGCTCGGGCATCAGCTGGTAGTTTCGGTAATCATAATATGAAAGTGCTACTTAAGGATTTCCTGGTCGACGAAGACCAACCGATCGGGTTCGGCGGCGTGGTAGGTCAACCGCGAGCGCGGCTTGCCGTCGATTTTCGAGGTGACGACTATACGGTAGCCTTCCACCGCTCCCGGCGTGTCGCGCTTGGCTTCGTTCTTTAAGTCGGAGGTTAAAAACAGCGTGCGTACCGAGCTCGGCTCGACCGTACTGGCGGAGTCGACCCGGCCCCGGGCATCGCCGGCGGCTTTGGCGCGTAACACCTCCAAGACGTTGGGCGGTGGCGTAGATGGGGCCGCGGACGTAGCCGGGGTAACGCCGACGCGGACCGACGGAGCCGGCTTGGTTTTCTGCCCCGAACCGGAAAACGCGTACACCAAAAGGTAAACCACCCCCAAGGTAGCGACGATCACCCAGAGCTTCCTCATGGCCGATGCCTCGGTTTGACGCGCCGGCTACCGAGTAGCCGTTTGCCAGTTTCGCGGGCCTTCATCTTCAGGAAGAACCGCCCGTATTTGATTACTTCGCGGAACTTGTAGCGCGTCGAAACCGCCTCGGTGGTCTTACGCTCGAGCGCCTCGCGGAACTCAGCGGCAGTCTTGCCGGGGAACAGCGTGTAACCTTTGCCAATCGCCTCGACGATGTGCGCGTCCGAGCTGCCGGTTTCGGCCCGGAACAAGATCGAGCGGTTGAGCAGGCGGGCCCGGGCGTTCTCTTTGCCCAATGTCGGGCCGCCGTTAATGATTTCGACGCCGTCGAAGCGTTCGGCCATCAGCACGTCGGCCCCCACGCCGTTGGCCGTCAGCATGTCCGGGTCGATGTAGCGCAGGATCAGCATCGGATGGGCGGCGATCGCCAGCCCGCCTTGGGCGTGGATTAGCTGGACGGTTTCGTGCGGCGGCAGCTCCTTGGGGATTTCTTTGGTAATGAACAGCGCCAAGATATGGCCGGCCGTACTGGTGACTTCTTCCCCGACGATCAGGTCGAAGCGGTAGTTACCCTCCTGGTGCAGCCGGGCGGCTTCCTGCGCCCCGTCAATCGTATCGTGGTCGGTAATCGCGATGACGTCCAGGTCGGTATGGCGTTCGGCGTAGTCCAGCACTTCCTGCGCCGTGGCACCGCCGTCAGAGGCAGTGGTATGGATGTGCACGTCGGCCTTGCCGGCTTCGGGAATGAAGGCCTGGGCTAAGGTGTCACGTTTGGAGCTGGAGCGCTTGGGTGCCTTGTTCCTTACTGAAGAGCTTTGGTTCACCTAGACAGTATACTGGCAGCAATTGTCATTCGGACAATCGAATAACCAATTCCGACTGTCGGGGCTTCTCGCTGGCTTTTCCGGACTTACGGTTAATCGTAATTTCATTCCTTTTGACTAAACGCTTCAATGATTGCTGGACGAGTGTACGCGAGTGTATTCCGTACGCCTCGTGATATATGCCGCAGACATCCTCAACGCTGATCTCATCACTTTTTTCAGTCAGTTTTTCTAGTGAAGCGAGAAGCTCCAATTCGCGGATGGCTTCGCTGATTAATTCTTCTAACCGTTTAGGTTCATGGAGGGCTTGGAAGAGGACGTCTGTTCCCTCCTTGGTCATCCACAATTTCCTGCCTTCTCTTGTGTGTTTATAGTGGCGGATGAATCCCGCCCGCTCTAGCACCTTCACGGATTCACCGATAATAGAGGTAGCTGGGGCGGCCCCTTCCACTTCTTCCCAGTGCCTGACAAAATCTTGCAGTTTAAGAGGCTCTTCTCCCGAGCCATGCGTCCACACATAGTCCAATAGTGCGTCCGCCATAGAGTGTAATCGCGTGTTTCGTCCCCGTTTGCGCGTGATGCTGCTGGCTTTATCAGGATTAGTCACACATTTATAGACGTGGTTATTTACTTGCCGCTTGCTTAAGAACGGGTGCCTCTTGTGATGTTCACTCGCGGTTGTCCTAAAATTTTCTATTGCAGCGGTAGGAGATTTTGGATTGTTGACGATTAGCCACACGACGTATGTCGGAGGAAGGTCGCTGGCTTCAGTCGCAGCCGTTTGGATTTCGGCTGGAGGATGGTACAGCGCCAGGGTGTGGTCTAGGGTATCGTACGAGTAGCGCTCAGAGGCACTTGCTAAGATCTGACAAATGGCCTGATGGTCGATTAGCAAATCTGTCAGCAGCTCCGATTTTTCATCTTCACTTAAATGGAATACGGAACGGGTTATTTCACCGTTTCTCCAGGCGCGATCACTAACCTTTGAGAGCAGCCTCACCAAACGGAAGTACCCCTTCTCAAACAACTCGGGGCTGTCGTTGCGAAGCGGACTATCTAAGTGTGCAGCTGCTTCAGCGGTAAACCAACTCTCAGCGTATTGCTGCCATTCCTTTTGTTCTTGAAGGACTTCCTGGGAAAATGATCCCGCCGTGTTGATGCTAGAATCACTCAATAAAGCCCTGATATCTGCCAAGAACCTTTGTCCTAAGAATAGTTTTTCCGATTCAGTAACTGATGCTACGTCAGCCGATGGCTGGAACTGTTCGAGTGCTTTTTTGGGATTTTGCGGTGCATTCGCGACGATTCTCCTGAAGTGCCCCTCAGAAAGGCGCCTGAAAGGGCCCTCCCTGAGATGCTCGATGTATGACGGCGGATGGAACAGTACCGGACTACGCTCAAGCATATGCCTTGTATAGCTTTCGCCGCTTCCTGCCATCACGGCAGCCGTTTCGCAATAGTCAGAAAAGAGGAGTCCGAATATAGCTTCTCGTTCCGCTGGCTCCAGCCGGCCGATGCCGACGAGCGTAGATTCTTCTAGCTGTCCAATCCTCTCAGACACAACCACCAGGCTTTTAACCTCTTTGATGAAGCCCTCGTTAATTCGGCTGGTAAGTTCAGTGCTGACCGTTTCAACGTTGCTCAAAATAGTAGATGCCCACTCCTCCGCTTCCGCAGCGACCGCTTCAGCCGTATCGCGTACGTAGGTGGTTCTGCCACGGGCGCGACCTACCGTTCCTTTGCGTAGCTCTTCCCGAACGGTAGCGAGATAGTGCTCAGGACTACCTGCCGTATGTTCCGTATCCGTTACGTCTGGAGAAAGCAGTAATCCTTCGCGCCGCTCATTCATCAAGCAGGTGGTTAACCGTATCCTCCGCGATGGTATGGGGCTCGAGTTCAAAGGCTGAAAGGGCTCCTGTTTCAGATGGGGGCAACAGCTCGACGCGCTCGTCCAACCGTGCTAAGGCCGCCACAATCTCAGGATCCTTAAGTTCGGCGGCGGCGAGGATATCCTCCGGCAGCGGGATGGGTGGTACTTCTTCGGGAGCGTTTGACATATATTGATTGAAAATCGGTTGGCAGATTATCTTACCGAAAGCCCTCCTTTTAGTCCACTCCCTCCATCTCACCCCAGTTATCACCGACCTTTGCTTCGGCCACGATCGGCACGTCGAGCTCATAGGCGTGTTCCATCCGGTCAGTAACAAAGCCCGCCAACGCCAACGCCTGGCCCTCGGGCACTTCGAACACCAGCTCGTCGTGGACGGTCAGCAGCATGTAGGCCTCCGGCACCGCGGCCGGCAACTCCCGGTCAATCGCGACCATCGCCAGTTTCAGGATGTCGGCTTGGGTTCCTTGGATCGGCATGTTGATCGCCATCCGCTTGGCCGACTCGCGTACGGGGTAGACGCTGGCTTTGATTTCCGGTAAGTACCGGCGGCGGCCGAACAGTGTTTCGACGTACCCGTCGGTCTCGGCCTTGGCAATCATCGCGTCCATGTACTCGCGGATTTGGGGGTAGGTCTTGAAGTAGCGGTCGATGTACTCCCCGGCATCCGTGACGCTCATACCCGTCGACTTGGAAACGCCGTGGGGGGTAGCACCGTACAAGATTGAGAAGTTGACGGCCTTGGCGGCGTAGCGCTGTTCCGGCGTGACCTCGCCTAGCGGTATGCCGGCCACTTCGGCGGCCGTAGCGGCGTGGATGTCTAATCCTTGCCGGAACTTCTCGGCCAAGTTGACGTCGCCGGAAATGTGGGCCGCCAGCCGCAGCTCGAACTGCGAATAGTCCGCCGAAACCAGCTTCCAGCCGGGTTGGGTTACGAACCCTTGGCGGATTTTGCGTCCTTGGGGAGTGCGGATCGGGATGTTCTGTAAGTTAGGATCGGAGCTGCTCAGCCGGCCGGTGGCTGCCACGGTCTGACTGTAGGAGGTGTGCAGCCGGCCGGTGTCGGCGCGGACCTGGTGCGGCAAGGCGTCGAGGTAGGTGCTCTTCAGTTTGCTCAGTTCGCGGTAACGGAGCAGTTCCGCGACGATCGGGTGGGCGTCTTTGAGCTGCTCGAGCCGCGCCGCCGCCGTGGTAACGTGGCGTTTTGACTGGCCTCCGCCGCGCCGTGAGCCCTTGCCGTCGCCCAACTTGAGTTCGTCGAACAGCACCGTCGCCAGCTGCGAAGGTGAGTTCAAGTTGAACTCGCGGCCGGCGTGTTTGTGCACGTTCCGCTCGATTTTAGTAAGCTCGCGGGCGAACCGCTCAGACATCTTCTCCAAGAACGCCGTATCCAGCTGCACGCCGCGCTGCTCCATCTTGACTAGCACGGCTAGCGTCGGCAGCTCGATGTCTTCGAGCACTGACTGCACGCCTACCGTGGCCACGTCGGCCGACAGTTTCTCATACAGCTGCCAGGTAATGTCGGCGTCTTCGGCGGCATACGGGGCGACGTCTTCGCTGCTTACCTCGGCCATCGACTTTTGCTGCTTGGGCGAACGTCCGGTCCCTTCCCCAATCAGCTCGGTAATCGGCTGCATTTCGTACCCCAGCTCTTGGTAGGCCAACTTGGACAACCCCAACGTCCGGGCACCGGGGTTCAGCAGGTACGAGCCGAGCATCGTATCGAAGGCCAGGCCCTGCGTTTCGATTCCGTACGCCCTCAGCACGGCATAGTCGTACTTAAGGTGGTGGCCGACTTTGCCCACGGCGGGATCGGTCAAGATTGGCGTCAGCGCCTCGAGGGTCGGCTGGAACGGAAGTACCGGTCCGCTGGCGTGCTTGAGCGGCAGGTAGTAGCCGGTGTGGGATCCCCAGGAAAACGACAGCCCGACTAGGTTTTGGGCGATCGAATCCAGGCGTTCCGTTTCGGTATCGAACGCGAAAATAGCCTGTTCCTTAAGTGCCTTGAGAAACGCCGCGAAGGCTTTTTCGGTCCCGACGAGTTCGTACGACTTCTTGCTCCAGTCGCGGGGTGCGGGGGGTGCAGCGCCGGCCGCACCAGCCTTCTGCGCGTCCGCCAATGCGGTCCCGGTCGCGGCTCCTGGACCACTGGCCGCCACCTCCCCAGCTAACGACTGCAGCCGCGGCAGCAGCGAGCTGAATTCCAGCTGCCGGAACAGTTCCGACGCTTTGGGCAGGTCGAAATCGGTCAGGGTGCAGGCTCCGAGCTTGAACTCCAACGGGATGTCGGTAACGATCCGCGACAAATCACGCGAGAGGAACGCCTGTTCGCGGTAGGTAGCCAGGTTCTCGCGGACCTTCGGCTTGATCAGCGGATGTTCCGCGGCCTCCTCGGTAAGGGCGGCGTAGACTCCTTCCAGCGTTTGGTAGCGCTGGACCAGGGCGGTGGCCGTCTTCTCCCCGATGCCGGGAACGCCCGGGATGTTGTCTGAGGTATCGCCCAAGAGCGCTTTGTATTCGATGAATTCATCCGGGCTCAGCCCGGTGTCTTCTTTGAGCCGCTCAAGGTCATACGTTATTGTTTCGCGGCCGCCGGGACGCCACTTCAGCATGTGGATTTTGACGTGCTCGTCCACCAGTTGCAGCGAATCCCGGTCGCCGGTGACGATGTACGGGTCGACTCCGTCCCGCGCGGCGGTTTGTTTAGCCAACGATCCGATTACGTCATCGGCTTCGTATCCGGCCACTTCGAATATCGGCATGCCGAGGGTCTCGACCACCTCGCGTACCCGTCCGAACTGCGAACGCAACTCATCGGGCGCCTTTTGGCGGGTGGCTTTGTAGTCAGCGTATTTCTGGTGCCGGAAGGTCGGCTCCGGCAAGTCAAAGCTGACGGCGACATACTCCGGCTGCAATTCCTTGAGCACCGTCAGTACGCTGGAGGTGAATCCGAACACGGCGTTGGTCAGTTCGCCGTCCTTGGTCGAGAGGAACGGGATCGCGTGGAATGCCCGGTGAATCAGGGCGTGGGCGTCGATCAAGACCAGTTTGGGACGGGTAGCGGAAGCTGGGGATGGGGCTTTTGCCATATCCCTATTGTGGTACGGCCTGCGGGAGCTGTCGATTAGCCCGATGGCTCGGCTCAGGCCGCGATCGACGGTGTGCCTGTTTGCTCGCTGAGTCGGCGACGAACCTCACTGAGCTGCGCAGCATTGCGGTGGCCCTCGATTTCTTCCAACACTCCCCTTATTAAATGAGTGCTCTGGCGGCCGGCGCGGTGGGCGCCATCGGCTTCGGACATCAGTTCCAGTAACCGCTCTGGAGGAATCTCCCGTAGTGAATCTATCGGCACCTCCTGTTTTTCAGCACCTTCGACCAAAATGGCGATTCCGGGAGGTCGCACGCCTTCCAGTATCCGCGTAAGGCTGCCTACGGTCTCGAACCGGCTCAGGCGGGGTACTACCACGACCCCCTCGTACGGAGCGTGGAGTTGGCCCGCGCGTTCATACATCCGGCCTTTCTCCTGGGCGTACTGGACGCTGCGCCACGTGTCATACGTTTCGATTTCCGGAGCGGTCATAAACGTCCGCTGCTCCGATAGTAAAGGCGGTGGCGAGGCCGGCTCCCGAGTCTCCGAAGCGGTTGGTAGTGGCAACTCGGGTTTTAAAAAAGACCCGATATCCGGGTCTGAGGGCGGTGGGGAGAGAGCTGCGTCTGGTGTGGCATTTGCCATTCACCCAGAGTGTAGCACTACCAGGAAAAATCTCTAGGCGGCGCGGCGCTGCTCGGCGGCGATAGCCTGGGCAGGTTTACCGACGTCTGAAATGGGAGTAATCGTATCGCCTTTATTGATCAGGATCTCTACGTCCGGCTTGAGCAACCCCAGCACGGTTGCGGGAATCCTTGGCTTGTCTTGACCAATGCACAAGGTTGAAGCCACTACCACGTCAATACGTGCTGATTTCGTACCTGCTGATTTCGCGGCTTGAGGTTTAGCGTCTTTGCCAAGCGCGTACAATTCGCGATTCGCCACTGCCGCTAAGACACCCACCACATGGCGGGCACGCTCCTCCTCCGCGCGCGCGTGGGCACTTTCCTTAACGCGAATGAGAAGACCGATAATTGTGGATTCTGGATACTGTTCGAGGGTTTCGCCTAGCACCCTCAATTGGGTTGCTTCCTCTCGTTCTAACGGCGCGAACTCTCTGTTGTTCATAAGTTCGAGCCAGTGCCCCTCACCGCCACGCGGGGAGAAGCTTTCAATGTCTCGGCCTTGCAGGCCCGGCTCCCCGTCGCCTATTTTTTGTCCGGCATCCGGAGAAAATGTAGCGGGAGCTAATTCTGCTGTTGAAGATTTTTGTTTTTTTGCTGACATTTTGACTCATTTCGACACTAAAAAGACCGTTTCCAGGTCCAGCGCGTCTTTTTACTTGTTATTGATTCATGGGCATTTTTGTTTTTACTACGGTTGGCACTATAGCACAACCAGCCGTCCTGGACAAGTCAGTTATTCATTATGTTATTCGTGGCGGGCGGCGTTTTGGGTGGTAATTGCCTCAGCCGCCACCGCCACTTCGTTCCACGGCCGCTTGCCGTCGGCATAACTCATCACCCTCTCGTGGCCTTTGCCTAGCAGTGCCACCGTGTCACCGGCTTCGGCCAAGCTGATCGCTTGGGCGATCGCTTCACGCCGGTCGAGCATTACGTGGTACTTGGCCGCATCCGGTGCGCCGTGGTCGATTCCAGCCACAATTTGTTCGGCGATGTCCGCCGGATCCTCACTGGCCGGATCATCTTCGGTAATCACGACGATGTCGCTGAGCCGGGCGGCGATTTCGCCCAGCAGCGGGCGCTTGCCCCGATCGCGTTCGCCGGCCGAGCCGAAGACCGTGATCAGTTTGCCCTCGGTCTGCCCCCGGAGCGTGCCGAGCACTGATTCGAACGCTTGCGGCGTGACCGCGAAGTCCACTACCACGGCAAACGGCTGGCCGGCCTCGACGCGTTCCATCCGGCCAGGCAGTTCGCCCACGGCGGCTACCCCGGCGGTAATCTGGCTGGGCTTGAGGCCGTGTGCCACGCCCACGCTGGCCGCCGCCAAGGCGTTGGAAACGTTAAACCGGCCGGGCAGGTTGACGGCCAACTGGAACGGGCGGGTCCCATCGGCGTGGACCGTACAGCTACTGCCGCTCGGCGTGAGCTTGATGTCGGCGGCTAGGACGGTGTGGGCCAGCGGCTGGACGTCAACGGCGGCCGGACTGGTGCCGAAGACGTACTTGGTATCGGCCAGGAATTGCGAGAAATAGCCGGCCTCGGCGTCGTCACCGTTGACGATACTGACGGTCTGGCCGCCGGGCGGCCGCCGGGCGGCCAGACCCGCGAACAATTTGCCTTTGGCGTGGCGGTAGTTTTCCATCGTCTTGTGGTTGTCGAGGTGTTCGCGGCTAAGGTTGGTGAACACGGCCGTCTGGATCGGGATGCCCCAAATGCGCCACCAGTTCAGGGCTTGTGACGACACTTCGATTACCGCGTGGCTACAACCCTCGTCGGCCATCCGCCGCAACAAGCGCTGCAACCCGAACCGCCCCAGCGACGTCATCTTAGTCGTGTTCTCCCAGCGGGTATCTCCCACCTGGAACTCCACGGTGGTACTCATACCCACGCGGTGGCCGCCGGCGCGGAGCACTTCGGCGATCAGGTGGCAGGTGGTTGATTTTCCGTCGGTGCCAGTGACGCCGATTACCGTCAGCTGGCGGCCAGGGAAACGGTAAATCAGCGCGCCGAGCACGGCCAGCGTGTAGTGGTAGGCCGGCCGAACCGCATCGGCCAAGCTGGTGGGGACGATGCGGCGGAGCGTGGCCAGGAGTTTTTCCATGGGTTTATTCTACCCGATGATGGATTAGTCCAGTTCTATAGAAATACGCGGTTGTCACGCATTAGGTCAATCCTATCTTACAACCCCGACCGCTTAGCCAGCTTCCGCCGCACCCGGTCCGCTTGGGTAAAGGCCGTGTAGCGCAGCGGTTTGTAGACCTGGTCGCGGGCGCCCAACAAGGCCACGATTTCCCCGCCGAACTTCAACTTGAACTGGCGCAATCCGGCCCAGGCGTCGTCCGGGTCGTCGGTCGGAGCCACGCCGGTCATGTTGTAAAACGTGCAACCGCGTTGCTTGGCCAGTTGGATTCCCTCCCACTGCACCAGGTACGACGCGTTCGTAGTGCGGTCGTCCAATGAATTACCGCCATACAGATAAATCGATTCCTCACCCAAGAACGTCACGATGATCGACGCCACGGGCTCCCCCTCGTGCCAGCCGGTCAGGAAGGTGGCGTGCCCGGCGTCGACCATCAGCCGCTGTCGCATTTCGGAAAAGTAGTCCTTGGCGCGATAGGTAATGCCCTGCCGGGCGGCCGTCGCTTGGTGGAGTTTGTAAAAGATGTCGAGGTCGGCTTCGGTGCTCCCGGCCTTTACTTCCACACCTTTCTTCTGGGCGCTTCGGATATTGTAGCGGCCTTTCTGTTTCATCGCCGCGAAGATTTCCTCGGTGGTTGGGCGCAGGTCGACGTGCACCACGAACGGCGCTTGCACGTCTTCCACCGAATCCTTAAACCCCAAGTTGGTCAGCCAGTCCAAGGGAAAATCGGCTTCGGCCACGTGCGGGTCGACCTTCAAAAACAGCGCCCGCTCCGGTTTGGCGTCAGCCTTGAGGTAGTCCGCCAACGCTTCGAAGGCGGCTTGGTTTTTGGGATCGTGCCAGTCGCCGCCTTTGACGACGGGACTCAGCGGGCAGTAAAAGAAGCAGAATCCGGCCGGCAACGGTTTTTGGAGGACGGAGGTCACTAGCCGCACGTCTTCCCCGTCGCGCACCTGTAAGCGGCGGACCTTCCAGCCGTGTCCCTTCTTGAAGTCGCCCCACTCCCAGGATGCCAAAACGCCGCCGCCGTTGGCTTTGAGATAGTCGGTCCACGCGGTGCGGTTACCGGAAAATTCCTCTACGTGCATACCGTTTAGGATAACAGCTACACTGGGCTCATGCGCGTTTACTTTGTCAGGCACGGTGAATCGGTAGGTAACGCCGATGATGCCGGTAGCCCGTTAAAATGGGATGATTCCGATGATTTAAGTGAAACCGGCTGGGTCCAAGCCCGCACGCTTGGCCAGCGTCTCCAAGGCGAAGGGATTACTAAGATCATCCATAGTCCACTCAAGCGAGCCGTCGAGACCGCGGCCGCCGTTAACGAAACCCTGGGGCTGCCCGCCGAGGTGCATCCGGATTTGTACGAGGTGGAGGCGCCCTCCCGGTTCTACGAAGTGCCGGTGGCCGACCGCCTGGCACTTTCACCGCACATCTGGATGAGCGAGCATAACGAGGATCAGGACTACGCCAAAGAGGACGGGGAATCGTTTAACCACGCCTTGGCACGGGTCAAGCGGGTCCAGGAGTTTTTGGTCGGTGCGATCAAGGACGACGTGGTGCTGGTGGTGACGCATGGCGACTGGCTGCGGTTCTTCCTCGGCCATGCCGTACTGGAAAATGAATTCCAGCCTAAGCACTTTGACATGCTCTGGAGCATGCAGACTGCTAATACGGGCATCAGTATCTTTGAGTACGATGACCAGCCGACGCCGCTAGGCCGCGACCCGCGCTACTGGCAATTGGTGACGTGGATGGACCGGGCCCACTTGTGAGCGAAAGGCTTTGGAAGTGAACATCCTCGCCATCGAAACCTCCTGCGACGAAACCGCCGCCGCGGTAGTAGCCGACGGACGCGACGTGCGCTCTAACGTGGTCAGTTCGCAGATAGACGTCCACGCCGTGACCGGCGGAGTGGTACCGGAGGTAGCCGCCCGGATGCAATTGGAAACCGTGATGCCGGTGGTTGGTGAAGCGTTCCGGAAAGCCGGGGTTTCTTGGGCGGAGATAAACGCTCTGGCAGTTACCGCCGGGCCGGGATTGATCGGCCCGCTCCTAGTGGGCGTGGAAACAGCCAAGGCGCTGGCGTACGGACGGAACCTGCCGCTGATCCCCGTCAACCACTTGGCCGGACACCTTTACGCCTGCCTGGCGGAAGAACCGGAGTTTGCGTGGCCGTACTTAGGGCTAATCGTTTCCGGCGGCCACACCGAGCTGGTGCTGATGCGTGGCCACCACGATTTCGAGCTGGTCGGTTCCACCCGCGACGACGCCGCCGGCGAAGCCTTCGACAAGGTCGGCAGGCTGCTCGGTTTTGACTATCCGGCCGGTCCGGCGATCAGCCGTTTGGCAGAATCCGGAAACCCCAAAGCGATTGATTTTCCCCGGGCGATGCTCGACCAGGACAACTCCGACATGAGCTTCAGCGGACTGAAGAGCGCCGTCCGGCGATTTATAGAGGGGCACGGCGGGACGACCGCGCTGGCCGGAACTGGCACTGGCGCCGTAGACGGGACGGATACGTTGGCTGGTGCGGACGTCCCGGCCGGGAAATTACGGGCCGACATTTGCGCCTCTTTCCAAGCCGCCGTAGTGGAAGCGCTGGTCACCAAGACCACCCGGACGGCCGAGCGGCTAGGGGTGCAAACCGTGCTGTTGGGCGGAGGCGTGGCTGCCAACACCTTGTTGCGCCGAGAGTTGGCCGACTCGCTGGCGCGGGCCAGCCGGCGGTTGCTGGTCACGCCGCTTCCGTACGCCACCGACAACGCCGCGATGATCGGGATGGCGGCCTACTACAAGCGCGACCAGGCTACGGCCGGGGAGGCCGTGTTCGGAGTGGGCGCCGATCCCGCCTGGAAGCTGGCCGAGTCAGACCGGCGCGTCTAGGACGCCGCACCGGCAGCCGCAAGAAGCGTATCTTCTGGCGCGCCAGCATCCCGACAATAATCCCAACCAGCGCCACCAACGAAACGGCTCCCGCCGCCGTTGCCGCGGCGGGTGGGTCGTAGCGCACCTCCAAGCGTGAAACGTTTTCCGCCGCCGCGCCCAGCACCATCCGGCGCTGGCTGTCTTTGACCGTAGGGACGGGCTTTCCGTCGGCCGTTACCGTAAGCCACGGGTGGTGGCTGAGTGCTAACGTCGTTCCCCGCTCCAAGCTGGCCGGTTCGCCAAATTCCAACGTGTAAACGCCGAGGTCGTCGAACCGCACGTCGCTAAGCTTGGAAGCGGCCGCGGCCGGCAGCCCGAAGCGGTTCTGGTAGCCGGCCACTTCGTAAATCGCCAGTTCTTCGCCGGCGTAGACCGGCCTCAGCCACGGCAGGCTGGCCACGTTCGGCCGGTTGGTCGGCGCCGTGGTGATGAGGTAGCGCATCCCACGGCTGGCCAGGTAGGCGCGTTGGCTGTTTAGGAAAGCCGGGTCGTGAAGCGTGCTGGCCGCCAGCACCGGCTGGGCCGCGCCGTCGGTACCTTCCGGAAAGTTCCCGTCCAAGTCCCACAAATTGCTGACCAGCATCGGCAAACGCTGGTTGATAAAGTGTGGTGAGCCGAACCGCAGACGCGTTTCCCAGTTGAATTCGCTCAGCACGAATTCGCCGGTGCGGAGGTTGGCACGTAGGTAATCGGCCGCGGCTTGCAGTTCGTCCCCTTTGGATTCGTCTACCACGTTCACGAATCCTTTTTTGGTCTGGAGCGTGGGGTAGAGCACCGCTACGAACAGCAAGGCCGTGGCGGCCGCCAACACTAGGTGCGGGGCATACCCGGCGCTGGAGGTGGGGGCCGGCTTTGCCGCGGTCTTTGGCGGGCGCTTGGAAACAGCGGCAGACTGTGGTGAGGCCGCCGCGGTTCCCGAAGATCCGGCCCGTTTGAGCAGCTGCCAGATTCCGACCAGGCCGAACACCGCCAGGACCATCATCAGCCAGGCAAAAAACGCCTGGAAGCGGATGAACTGGCTCGAGCCGACCACGCTGCCGAACGGCAGGAAGCGGTTGATGACGTTAAGCGACAGCAACAGGCTCAGCACGCTCAGTCCGACGAACAACCAGAATGTCCGGAGCGAGGTCCGCGCGGCCAGCGTAAATAATCCTCCGGCGGCCAGGACGGCCATTACCAAGCCGCCGCTGTCTTTGGCAAAGACCAGGCTGGCAAAAATCTCTGACTTTGGCGCCTGCTGGATTACGCCGGTGGCACCCATCGAGCCGAGGTTGAGGGCGAGCGGAATCCACCAATACGCCGAAAGGAGTACGCCGGTGAGCAGGACCGTGCCGTAGCGCAGCAGGACCGCGTTGCGGCGGCGCCGCGCCGTGGCGCCTTTAGCGTAGGGCAGCACGCTGGCCACCAGCGCCACGGAGGCCAACCCCCACCAGTAGGCGCTGAAGGTGTGGGCCAGCACCAGCAATCCGAATAGCCCGCCGCTGGCCAGCAGCTGGGCCACGCCGCGGGAGGGATCGCTCACGTCACGCTTCAGCCGGCCGAGCAGCCAGATTGCTAGCACGAAACCGAGCCCGTTCGGCAGCAGTCCCACGCCATAGAGCGCTCCCAACCCGATTCCGAAGCTGGCGTTGAGCGCCAGTAAGAACGAGGTGCCGATCGCGGCGATTACCGGGCTTTGCTCGCGAATTACCTCGAAGCTGCGTAAGAAGTAGTACGTAACGGGAACCAGGCTCAGCCACAACCCGGCGGTGACCAACCGCAACGCCAGTTCCGGATCCATCACCAAGGTCAGCGGCCCGAGGATGTAGTACAGCAGCGGCGGATAGAACTGGAACAAGTCGAAGCCGCCGTGCCAGCTCGGGAACCAGCCCGTGAGGTGGCCGGTCGGCAGGATGTGATGCGCGAAGTAGTCGGCCTTGAGCAAGTGGCCGCCGGCATCCCAGGCGGACAAGTAACCGGAGGCGTTGAGCGAATGGGCGACAGTCGCCAGCATGAACGCTACTACCGCGCCGAGGATGGCGTAGGCGATAATGCGCTCGTAACGCTGGAACCGGTTTCGTATCCGGGGGGTTTGGGCGGGTGAGTTTGCTTTGGCTGACATCCCTCCAATCATAGCAGCGGGATTGACATAGCCGGGCGAGATAGTGGATAATGCAGCGTTATTGAGCGCTCTTTTACAAACCTCCTTCCGCATCTTTGGGACACCCCGGCGTATTTACTCAGTACCTCGAGGTGTCCCAAAACCAAAGGAGGGAACGTTGGGTTTCACAATAGTTTTCATAATAGGCGGGTTTTTGCTGGGGACGCCAGTCATCATCTGCTTGCTCATAGGTAAATTAAGCAATGCTGGAGTGGCTCTACTCGTCGTTACCATGGTGTACTTAAGCGTCGGCATGTACGTGCTCGGCCAGAACAACAAGACGCTGCCTGACATGGCGGGTTACTGCCAGGGAGGGCCGGTGAAACTGCTCTACATTGGCAAGGAAGACAAAGAGGTAACGGAGAAATACCGCCAGGCCCTGCAACACAACGGCAAGTGCCGCCTTGCGGTCAGACCCGTCGTCAGGCGATCAGCCTTCGGCGAGTAGCCCCCAAACAGCCACACACGGACCTACCCTGCGCTCCACCGATGGAGTTGTCCGTGGGCGACGCAAGTCGCCGCAGGAGCCGCCCTTTGGGTTTGACTGACAGACGATTGACGTTCCCCGTCACCCGCTTCACCAGTCGAATCCTCAGGGCTTTTTCAATTCCAGTATCATAGGGCTATGAAGGAACTCCCCAAGGCCTACGACCCGGCCGCGTATGAAGACGCGGTGTATGCCGGGTGGGAAAAATCGGGGGCGTTCCAACCGGTGTCGGATGCTACGCCTGCACTGCGCGACAAGCTCAAGCCCTACACGATCATCATGCCGCCGCCTAACGCCACGGGCGTGCTGCACACAGGCCATGCGATCATGCTGGCGCTGGAGGATGCCCTGATCCGCTACCACCGCATGAAGGGCTTCGACACACTCTACCTGCCGGGGACCGACCACGCCGCGATCGCCACCGAGAACGTGGTCGAGCGGCAGTTGATCGAGGAAGGTACCACTAAGCAAAGCCTCGGCCGGCCGGAATTCGTCAAACGCGCTAAAAAGTTTGCCCTGGAGAACAAGTCGTACATCGAGAGCCAGTTCAAGGCGATGGGCGCCTCAGCCGACTGGAGCCGTAACGCCTTCACGATGGACAAGCCGCGCGAGCAGGCCGTCAAAGAAGCGTTCCGCCGGCTGTATAAAAAAGGACTGATTTACCGCGGCAGTTACATGGTCAACTGGTGCCCGCACTGCCGGACCGTCCTGGCCGACGACGAGGTCGAGCACCGCGAACAGGAGGGCGTGCTGTACTACATGCGCTACGGCCCGTTCGAGCTGGCCACCACCCGGCCGGAAACCAAGGTCGGCGACACCGCCGTGGCCGTCCACCCGAAAGACAAACGGTATAAGAAGTACGTCGGGCAGAGCGTAGACGTGCAGACGATCAACGGCGTCCGTCAGCTGCAGGTAATCGCCGACGAGATGGTCGACCCGGAATTCGGCACCGGCGTGGTCAAGATCACGCCGTTCCACGACCGCAACGATTACGCCGTCTACGAACGCCACCCCGAAGAAGCCGGCCCGCCGATCGAAGTAATTGGCGAGGACGGCCGGATGACGGCGGCCGCCGGCAAGCGGCTGGCCGGGCTGGACCGGTTCGAGGCCCGCGCCAAGATGGTCGAATGGCTGAAGTCCGAGGGGCTGCTCCTCCGCGAAGAGCTCCACCAGAATTCGGTCGGGCGGTGCTACCGCTCCGACGACGTGATTGAGCCCCGGATTTCCCAGCAGTGGTTCTTGAAGGTCTCGGCGCTCAAAGAGGCCGCCGCCGGGTTCGTTGATACGGAGGAGCTTAAGTTCGTCCCCAAGCGGTTCGAGAAAACCTACCGCGACTGGATCACCAATTTGCACGACTGGTGCATCAGCCGCCAGGTCTGGTTTGGCCACCCCGTGCCGGTGTACCTCAAGGGCGACGATGTTTCGCTGGTTAAGAAAGCCGGCTACACGCCGTCGACCGACACGCTGGACACCTGGTTCTCCTCGGCCTTGTGGCCGTTCTCGACGATGGGCTGGCCGGAGGCTGAGGCTGCCGCTGACCCGGGTTCCGGCAGCGGTCCCGACAGTGATCCCGACAAGAAGCCCGGCGACTTCCAGCGGTTTTTCCCCGGCGACGTCCTGGAAACCGGCTACGACATCATCCCCTTTTGGGTCAGCCGGATGGTGCTGATGACGGTCGGGCTGGACGTGCGGACGGCCGCAGCGGTGGGCGAAGCAACAGAAGGTTCCGCACCCGGCCGACTCCAGCCACCCTTCCACACGGCTTACCTCCACGGCATGGTGCGCGACAAACGCGGCCGCAAGTTCTCCAAGTCCCTCGGCAACGGCGTCGACCCGCTGGAGCTGATCGGCAAATACGGCGCCGATGCGCTCCGATTCATGCTGACCACCTCGAGCACGCCGGGTAACGACGTCAAGTTCGACGAAGACCGCGTGGTCGGGGCGCGCAACTTCGCCAACAAGCTCTGGAACGTCAGCCGGTTCGTGCTAAGCCAACCCGGCCGCAGCGCCGACCTCAAAAAGCTCGATCCGGAAACGCTGACCACCTTCGACCGCGCGATCTTGCACAAGCTGTATGAAGTAGCGCAAACCGTCGAGGCAGCATTTTACGACGCCGCCGTCTACGACAAGCCCGGCGAGCACCCGACTCCCCGGCCGCCGAAGCGCCAGCGGGCATACGACCTGGCGGCGGCCGGCAACGCCTTGCAGACGTTCGTCTGGTCGGAGTTCGCCGACTGGTACGTAGAGGCGGCCAAAGTGCAGCTGAAAAACGAAGATCAGGCTGCTAACACCAGCATCATCCTGCGCTACGTCACGCTAACCAGCCTACAGCTGCTGCACCCGTTGATGCCGTTCATTACCGAAGTGCTCTGGCAGCAGGGCTTCGCCCAGCCGCAGCCGCTGATCGGTACGGCCTGGCCGGAGCTACACGAGAACCTCGACCAACCCGAAGACGCCGCCCGCTACGAGGAGGTTAAGGCCGTAATCGAAACGATCCGCCGCCTCCGCGCCGAGCACGGCACCCCGGCGGCTGCCTTTGTTACCGCCCACTTGGCCACCGACGAGCCGGCCTGGCTGCTCGAGAACAGTGATACGATCAACGCTCTGGCGCGGCTGAAAATGCTCCGGATTGCGGTGGATCCGCCGGCTGACGTCGACCGCGATTCCGCAGCCACTGCCGTAGCCGGAAGCGTCACCGTCACCTTACCCTTGGCCGGCCTGGTAGATGCCGCCGCCCGCGACCGGCGATTGCAGAGCGAGCTGGAGCAGGCGACACTAGAGGTGAAGCGGCTCGCCGAGCGGCTCGCCAACAAGGACTATGTCAGCAAAGCGCCCGCCAAGCTCGTCGCCCAAACCAAGGAAACGCTCGCCGAAGCCGAGCGTCGCCGCGACACACTCCAGGCCCAGACGAAAGCGGGGTAGGGCCTTGGTTTGGGTTCTGGCGGCCTTGGCGTCGCTGGCCGTGCTAGCGGTGGTCGCGTGGTTCGCCACGGGCGGACTACGCGCTGACAAAGCCGCCTCACTCGACCGAGAAAGCGCGGCTGCCCTGGAACGCAACGACCTCCCAGCTGCCCATCAAAAAGCCGAGCGTGCCTCAGCACTCGAGCCGAACGACCGCCGGAAGCTCCGCCTGGCGTCCCTGCTGTACCTACAAAAACAGTACGAGGAGGCGGCTTCGGCCTTTACGTCACTCGCTGAAACAAAGGACAGCCCGATGCGGCAGGGTGCCCTGCTCGGCCAAGCCGCCGCGGCCGGCCGGGCGGGGAACCTCAAGCTCTACGACCAGGCGCGGGATGCGCTGGGCGCACCAGATGGAACCGGGTCGGATCGCGCTACACGCATAGGTCTGGCGCACGCCGCCGTAGACGCCGCTGACCTCGACACGGCCAAGCGCCTTTTTAAAGACGAACCGGCCGCAACCAAGACAGCGGCCTACGCCAAAGCCGCCGGACTACTGCTGGACTCACCCGACCAAGCCCGGGAAGCACTCGAGGCGGCCGGGTCGGGCTTCAGCAAACCGGAGCACGCTGAGCCGGCGTACCAACGCGTACTGCGCGAACTGGTGTTCATCGAACCGGAAGCGGGCACCAAACTCGCGGAAGCCGCGCCGAAAATAGCAGCGACCAGCGGCTTGCCAAGCCAGCGCGTCTTGCTCGCCCAAGCGCTGTACGAAATCAAGGAGTACCGGGCGGCCGAACGCCAGGCCCGCGAAGCCGTGGCGGCCGCGCCGGAGTACCGCGACGGCTGGAACACCCTGGCCACCACCCAACTGGCGCTCGGCAGTACCAAGGATGCCGCGCGTTCGCTGGACATCGCTTTGGAATTCGACAAGTCATTTGCCTATACCTGGTACCTCAAGTCGCAGCTCGCCAAGGCCGAAGACGATCCGGGCAAAGCCAAGGAGTTCCAGGAGCGGGCGGAAGAATTGGGTTACAAGTTCTGATTTGTAACGTGGGTCTCCGTCATCAGGATTACCCGAACCCGAACAGCGTGTTCTTGAGCAACGGGTCGGCATCCGGCGAATTGACATTGAAGATCGCTTTGAACCGTGGGCCGGAAACCGTCTTTACGCCGGATGAGCCGACGATCTGTACCACCGTAGCCCGGCCGGAAACGCCTCTGCCAATAATCCGGATCGCGCGCACGTCGCCCACGGCAGTGCGGGCGTCCTTGCCCAGGATCGCACTCATCTCGCCTCTAGAATAGGTCTTGGAACGCCAGTTCCAGTGCGGCGAGTCGGTTTCCCCGGGGCTGGAAACGCCCCGCAGCCACGGTAGCGGTGTCCCGCCCCAGGCGTTCTCGTTGTTTTCGGTACAACCGCCGGAGGTCGAGTGGAAGTAGCTGGCCACCACTTCGCCGTTAAAGCTGTTCACCTGGCCGGCCGTTTCGCGGACGGCTTGCCTGGCCCGGTCCGTCTGCCGGGACGGTCCCACCCAGGCCTGGGTGCGGGGCGTGTTATCCAGGCTGCCGCGGTTGATGTACGCGTAGGAGCGGGCGGCCACCGCTTGGGCTTTCAGTGCTTCCATCGGCCAGTTCGAGTTCATCTCAGCCTCCACCACGCCTACCAAATAGCCGTCCGATTCCCCCTGGTTGGTCGAAAACGATCCGACGCTCTTGAGTGACGTCCCCTGGTAGTAGTGACTGAGGATCTGGCGGTAATTGCGTCCCTCGTTGGCGAACCCTTTGGCGCCGTACTGGCTCATGCCCAGGCCATGTTCTGTGCCGGAACCGACGATCGTGAAGGTTTCGCCGCTGGCTTCTGCCCCGAAGTTCCGGCAGCCGCCTTGGGTATTAATGCCGGTGGCGCTCAGCAACTGCTCTTCCAGCTTGCGGGCGGCATCGAGGTCGCCTTTGTTGGCAGCCAGGGCGGCGCGGATTTCAGCGGCGCGTTTTTGTAATCCGAAGATCTCCAATTCGTAGGCATTCCGCTTGGTGACCAGGTCGCGGCGTTCGCGGTCGAGCTTTTCCAGTTCCCCGTCCAGGTCAGCCACGCGCTTGGATTTCTGGTCGAGCAAGAACAACGTGTACTGGCTGCGCCGCACGAATTCCGACAGGCTTTGGCTGCTGACCAGGGCATAGAATATTTCCACCTTTCCGCCGCCCAAGTACGCGGCAGCCATCGCCTGGCCGCGCTGGCGTTTGAGCTTCACGACTTTCTGGTTGATATCCTCCAGCCGCTTGGTGCCGGCGCTTAATACGGCTTGCTGCTTTACCAACGACGCCTCGGCTTCCTTGAGGCCGTCCCCCGAGAGGTCGGCCTGCTTACGCAAGTCGTCTCCCTGGCGGTTAAGCAACGCCTGCTGCTCGCGGACGGCTTCCAACGAGGATGGCGATCCGGACGATCCCTCCGGAGCGGGCGCAGCTTCTTGGGCCACGGCCGGGTAGGCCGACGTAGCGCTTAAGAGAGTGGCCAGTAACAAGCTGGGTACTTTTGTTTGCATGTAGTTTTCGGTGGGGCGCTAAAGCGCGGCGAGGCGCAGGACGTTTTAATCGGATCTTAGATGTCGCGGGCGACGCGCCAGACTTCGTCAATCGTGGTCACGCCGGTCAGGGCCTTTACCAGCCCGTCTTGCTCCATCGTCATCATACCCCGCTCCAGGCTGGCCTGCCGTATCTGCGAAACCGGCGCGCTGGCGATGGCCAGTTGTTCGATGGTTTCGTCCGGCACTAGCACTTCAAAAATACCGATCCGGCCTTTGAAGCCGGTATTGTTACAGCGCGGGCAGCCTTGGCCGCTTAAGAACAGCCAGTCGGCTTCCCGTGGTACGGCGTCCTGGCTGGCTTTGGCGATGCCGGCCAGCCGGTGCTTGATCTCTTCTTTGACGCCTGCATCCGGTTGGTGTTCGACGGCGCAGTCGGGGCAGACCTTACGCACCAACCGCTGGGCGATGATCACGTTGATCGAGTTGCTCAGGAGGAAGGGGCGGACGCCCAAATCGATCAGGCGCGGGATCGCGGTGGGAGCGTCGTTGGTGTGGAGTGTGCTCAGCACGATGTGGCCGGTCAGCGACGCCTGGGTGGCCATGTCGGCGGTCTCCTTGTCGCGGATTTCGCCGACCATCACGATGTCCGGGTCCAGCCGCAACACGGAACGGAAGCCGTGGTGGAAGTCGTAGCCCTGGTCAGGTTCGATCTGGGATTGCAACACGCCGGCCAAACGGTACTCCACCGGGTCTTCCAAGGTGATCACCTTCTTGCCCGGGTCGTTAAGCTGGTTCAGGAACGCGTACAAGGTGGTGGTCTTACCCGAGCCGGTCGGGCCGCACTCCAAAATCATCCCCTGTGGGCGCTTGATCGCGGCTTGGACCTGGCGGAGCGGTTCGCCGGTCAGGCCGAGCGAATCGATGCTGAGGTTTAGGGTCTGGCGGTCGAGCAGCCGCATCGTCACCGCTTCGCCGTACTGCACCGGGATCGTCGCCACGCGGACGTCGATCTGGTGGGGTTCGGCGTCGCTGGTGGAGGCGTTGCCTTCGTCGTTAATCGTAAAGCGGCCGTCCTGGGGCATCTTGTTTAGGTCCAGCTTAAGCTTGGCCAAAAACTTCAGCCGCGAGAGGAGGGCGTTGGTCACTTTGCTCGGCAGTTCGACCACGTCTTCCAGTACGCCGTCCAAGCGGTAACGCACCTTGATCGCGTTTTCGGTCGGCTCGATGTGCACGTCCGAGGCGCCCACTTTGACGGCGCCGGTCAGCAAGATGTCGATCAGCTTGGTGGTCGGCAGGTCGCTAATCTTGGCTTTCAGGTCCTCCAGGTTCTGGATGTCGCGTTCAAAGTCGGTCCGGCCGGCGGCCGAAACCGTCACGTCGTCGGAATCGCGCACGTGCTTCGGGAGTTCGTCGTAGAGCTTCATGGCGTAGCGGTACGAGTCGTCCCCGATCGCGGAGATGATGAATTCGTAGGGCGTGTTGTCGCGGAGCGTCCTGATTGCCTCGGCCGTCTGCTGGTTGGTCGGGTCAAGCACGCCGAGCCGCACCTTTTTGCCGGCGCGTAAGTAGGCCACCACACCGTGGTTTTGGGACATGTCGTACGGGGCGATGCCCAGCACGTCCGGCGAAATCGGGTAGCCGAGCAAGCTGACGAACGGCAGCCCGGCTTTACGGGCCAGCTCACGGCGCTCCTCTTCGGCCCGCTGGTGCTTTATTTCGGCGACTACCTTGTTTACGTCGGTGCGCGCGAACATGTCGACGTCGAGTTCGTCGGAAGGGGCGGGCGGTTGGATCTGCTGGTCAGACGGGCGTTCGTCGGCTATCGAAGGCGTCAGCGGGTTAAGCCGCTTGTTGGAATCGGAGGCCTTTTGCTTGAGGTCGTGGGTCAGTTCGCGGACGTGGCTCGATATTCCCGGTACCGCCACGCCCGGCTGGGGGGCGGAGGCGGCGTTGGGCGTGGCCGGAGCGGTGTCGTTATGCAAGTCCTTGCGGACGAAGTCCTCAAGTTTGGCTTGTTCCCGGGCATTCAGTTGGTGTGGATCCATGGGCGTTGAGGTTGGCGTTAGGTGGCTTGAGGCGGGGTTGGGACGCTGACGAAATTACGTAACCATACCATAATCAGGCGTGGGTGTCAATAGCGTAAGAGGCCAGTATACACCGCTCCGCAACTGCGGCACGAGCAAGGCTTTGGTAGACTGAAGGCACCCGGAGAGGTGGCCGAGTGGTTGAAGGCAACAGTCTTGAAAACTGTCAGGCCCGCAAGGGTCTCGGGGGTTCGAATCCCTCCCTCTCCGCAGGATAAAAGTTTCCCAAGCGACCCATCCACCCTATACCGGATATAAGGTGGTAAAGGGCTAAAAGGCATGAAAAAGGTCTTCCGAATAATCTCCCTCGAGAGGCTTCGAGTGGACGCGATTCGAACCATGATGCCTAAATTTTTTTCGTTCGGTTCGGTCGCTCCACGTAAATATGCCTGTCTTTCAGCCGGAGTTTGCCAGTGACGCAGTTGAGGATTTGCCGTTTCTCGTCTTTGGTGCCTTCCTCCTAGCCGTTACACTGGATGCAACTTTACGCTATGATACATGAATAAGGGGGCTTAACGAGGTCCTTTTTATGGCAGTCCATGAAATCCGAATTAGCGGCGAAGGGGAAGACCCGCAGGGACGAGATGCTAGGGAAGAGGCGGAGCGTCTTGGTATTCAGGGTGTTGATGCCGTCGAGACGAGCAAGATTGTTCGGGTAGAAGGTGACCTCAGCGATGAAGAACTAATACAGTTGGCCGATCGTCTACTGTCAGATCCACTAAAAGATAATTATGAAATCAATCCGTCTCGCGAGGAGCGAGACTGGCACATCAAGGAAGTCGCGATGAACCCCGGGGCAATGAATCCTGAGGTTCCTTCCATCATCAAGGGTGCTCGCGATATGGGAATCGACCTTGCGGCTGCCGACTCAAGTACGGAATATCGCTTTGTCGGTGATGTGAGTCGTGAGGACGTTGAGGCTTTCGTTACTCGGGAACTCGCTAATGAGACCGTTCAGAGGGTGGACCCGCCGGAGCCAGAAACCCTACTAATCAGCGGAGAGGTCGGGCCGGTGGAGCATATCCCGGTCAGCGGTAAGTTACCGGAGGAACTGGAGGAACTCTCGAATCTCATGAAGCTCCAACTCAACCGTGAGGAGATGCTTACGGTGCAGCGCTACTTCGAACAGGAAGGGCGTGAACCCACCGACTGCGAACTCGAAATCATCGCCGGTCGGGAGAGCGAGCACTGCGGACATAAGACGTTCAAGGCTAAGCTGATCGTCGAGGATCCGGGAACCGGCGATCGGACGGAAGTCGAGCCGCTAATGGAGCGGATCCGCCAAACTTCCGAGAAGTTTTACGGCGACAAAGTCGTTTCCGCGTTTGTGGACAATGCCGGGGTATACGCACTCGACGACGAGATGGCTGTACTCGGCAAGGTGGAGACACATAACAGCCCCTCCGGAATCGAGCCGTATGGCGGTGCCGCTACCGGCAGCGGTGGGGTCTTCCGCGATATCATCGGGACCGGTCAGGGTGCGGAAGTAATAAGCTCCACGGATATGTTCTGCTTCCAGCCGAACGACACGCCGCCGGAGGGAATCCCGGAGGGCGTGCATCCGCCCGACTACATCTCGCGCAACGTCTACCGCGGCGTCCGTGACTACGGCAACCGGATGGGCATCCCGACGAACAATGGTTCGGAGCATCGACACCCTGACTTTGTGAAGCCATCCGTTATCGTTGGCGCATACGGCCTGATCCCGATTGAACGAGCCGAAAAGGGTGAACCCCTTGTAGGCGACCGAATTGTTGCAGTCGGGGGCCGGACCGGTCGGGATGGCTTGCACGGTGCCACCATGTCGTCCGCCGACATGACCGAAAGGACAGTTACAGTGGACTCTCAGGCGGTGCAGATCGGCAACCCGATTGAGGAAAAGCGATTTGCGGATGCGATTCTCGAAGCGCGCGACGAGGGTTTGATTCGGGCGATCACCGATTGCGGGGCGGCTGGATTCTCGTCCGCGATCGGGGAAATGGCCGAGGACATAGGTGCGAAAGTCTATCTCGAACGCGCACCACTCAAGTATGAAGGCCTGTCGCCGTGGGAAATATTCCTTTCCGAATCACAGGAGCGAATGATGTTGGCAATCGCGCCCGAGCACCTGGATCGGTTCAGGGAAATCTGTGAAAAGTATCGTACGGAAGCAACTGAGCTCGGCGAATTTGACGGCAGTCACCGTCTCACCGTGACCCATGGCGAAACCATGGTTGCTGATCTCGATTATGAATTCTTGAACCATGGATTTGGCCAGCGAACGCTTGAGGCTCGGCCGGAACAGGTTCGAATCAAGGAACGTGAGCCCCAGCCGCCGTCCTCTGAGAGCGAGTGGTGCCGAACGCTCGAACAGGTGTTGGCGCACGACAACGTTTGTTCTAAGGAGCCGATTGTCCGGCAGTATGATCACGGCGTACAAGGACGGACGGTGGTTGGCCCGTACGGCGGTCATCGGCAAGACGCGCCAAATGACGCCGCTGTGATGCGGCCGTTTCCCGATAAGGGATATGGAATTGTGCAGGCACACGGCTTAAATCCGATTCTGAACCGGTTGGACCCGTACGAGGGAGCGAAGTGGGCCGTGGCGGAGGCAATGGCTAACTACGTTTCTGCGGGCGGCGATCCTGATGATTGCGCCTTGATCGATAACTTCATTTCGCCGACTCCCGACAAGGAGTCACTGGGCTCGCTCCACTTGCAGGTCGAGGGGCTGACTGACGCTCTCGAGGCCCTGGAGAGACCGGCGATCTCCGGGAAAGACAGTCTTTCGTCGACGTATCGAGGTAGGCTTGCTGGCAAGAAAGTGGTCATTAAGGTTCCGCCAGTGCTCTGTATGTCAGTGTTTGGGAAGATTCCGAACGTTGAGTATCCAATGACGACCGATCTTAAGCGGGCTGACTCCATTCTGTATTTGGTGGGCGAGAAGGCAGGAGGGCTAGGAGGATCCGTCTACCATGATGTTCGCGGTGGTGAAAGCGCCCGCGTACCACAAACGGATTTGGCGAAGCTCCGTGAGACGCTCCGGAGTGTTCACCTAGCCGTCCGTGGCCCCCGCGTTCTCGCATGCCATGACATCAGCGAAGGAGGGCTCGCCACGGCCGTTAGCGAAATGGCGTTCGGTGGAGACTGCGGTGTCGAACTGGATTTGGATGCGGAGAGCGAGGCTCTTGCTGCAGAGCTCTTCAATGAAACGGCTGGGCGATTCGTAATCGAGCTTCCGGGGGAACTCGAACCGGGAGACTTCCTCATGAATAACGCACACTGGCAGAAGATCGGAAGGACCCGACCCGAGCGAATCCTTACAGTAAACGCTCGCTCCGGTAGCCGCATTTTTTCCGCCCCCACCGATCAGTTGAAAGCCATGTGGAAGCGGCCCCTCACGGAGACACTGGGATGAGCGCGAAACCGGAAGTCGCCGTCCTGTTTGCAGATGGTACGAATTGTGATAGCGAGACAGTGGAGGCGTTGGAACTTGCTGGGGCTGACGCCGAGCGGGTCACAGTGTCCGAACTCGAAGCCGGAACGAATGACCTGGCCAGCTACGAAGCCCTGGTCATTCCCGGAGGCTTTTCATACGGTGACGATGTGGCGTCCGGAAAAGTAATGGCAGTGGAACTGGAGACCCAACTGGCGGATCAACTGCGTTCCTTTACCGAGCGGGACGAAAAACCGGTCGTGGGTATCTGTAACGGCTACCAAGTTTTGGTCAAATCTGGCCTGCTGCCGGAGGGGTCGATTGACGCCGAGCAGCGATTGACCTTGGCGCGGAATGACTCGAACCGATTCGAATGCCGCTGGACGAGGGTCGCATACAATCCGGAAAACAACTGCGTCTTTCTAGACGAGTTCCCTGAAACCGTCCATTTCCAGGTGGCACACGGAGAAGGGAAGTTGGTGATTCCGTCGGAAGGATTGCGCGAACTCCGGGAGAACGAGCAGGTCGTGTTCTCATATGCGGACGAACGGGGGTTTGCCACCGAGTCGTATCCGGAAAACCCGAACGGATCTGTTGAGGGCATTACGGCTATCACGGATAAGGCCGGGCGGATTCTCGGCATGATGCCGCATCCTGAGCGATCGATTAGGTCGGAACAACATCCGTACGCATTTCGAATCCGGTCATGGAACAGAGGAGAACCTGGATCTCCTGGCAGGCTTTTCTTTCAGGGGTTAATTGACTATGTTCGGAAATTCTAAACCAAACTCATGCCTTCAGAGCCAACACCCGATAATGTCGAAACACCAGAGCTATTTCCAAAAGCGGAGCGACTTTTTTCAGTCGACCGCTTAGCAGTACTGGCTTCAGGCAGCGGCAGCACGTTTGAAGCCATTGGGCGAGCGGTCAGGGACGGTGAAATACCAGCAAGTTATCTGGTTTTAGTATCTAACAACGCCAATGCTGGTGCCTTGGCGCGGGCCGATCGGTTGGGTATCGAATCCATAGTGGTGGATTGGGACGAGTATGAGGACCATGCCGAACATGACCGAGTAGTTACCGAGTCCCTACTTGAACAGAAAGTGGGGTTGGTATTTTTGGCTGGCTATATGCGCAAAATCGGGTCAACGATGCTGAACGTATATAAAAACCGAATCCTCAATACCCACCCGGCTCTACTAGAAGACGATCCCGGACAACGAAAGTATGGTGGTGAGGGTATGTTCGGTAGTCACGTCCACGAAGCAGTTTTTCAGAACGGCGATCAAGTCTCTGGAGCCAGTGTCCACCTCGTTGATGGCGAATTCGATCACGGTCCCGTACTGCAGAGGGCTGAGGTTAATATTTCCGAAGCTCAGGATGCTGACGAAGTCTCCACATTAGTTCAAGGAGTAGAAAAACCACTCGTCGTTAGCGTGGTCCGGGATGTTATTAGTGGCCGGGTTACACTGCCATGAGCTTGAGCTAAACTATGGTTGCTTGCCGTATCATTTTGACGCCCTTTTTATAGTGTTCCGTTTGTTCCATTTAGGCGTGAAATGGGACAGTCAGGCCACCATTTCGGAACACGAAAATCCCAAAATCGACGCCGGATAAAGCCCTTGGAAGACTCATGAAAACACCCAAAATGGTTCTAGACCCACCTGCTCCGCAGGATAAAAACGTGCCGGGCGACCTACCCACCTAATACCTGATGAAAACTACTGCCACCATCACCTGTCCATTTTGTGGGCATCAAAAAACAGAGACGATGCCCACAAACGCCTGCCAGCACTTTTACAAGTGTGAACGGTGCGGCAAAATACTCTCCCCTAAAACCGGGGACTGCTGCGTGTTCTGTTCCTACGCTGATTCCAAGTGTCCGCCTAAGCAAGAAGAACAAGCTCGCTAAGCTTTGGGCACATGGGTGCTCGGCGCGAACAAAAAGTAGCCGATCACCAGCATGACAAGGGTGGCCAAGATGTACCAGAACCATTTTTGCTTAAGTAGGTTGTGCATTGCCCGCTTACGCTATCATCAGAGTTGGCTACTGACAACAAACCCCTATGAAAAAATTCGCCAACCTTGCCCTACCGACCGTATTCATTGGGGCCTTTTGCTGTGGAGGTGCCATTCTGTTACTGGCTTCTTCAGGCTGGCTACTGGTGTTAAGTACCGAAGCCCGCGAACGACATATCTTACTGCCGTTGATCCTGCTCACCATCGCTACCATTTGGCTGTGGCGTCGGCAGGCTGGCCGGTGCGACCTCCCAGGCCGTACACCAAAAAAGTACCGCTACGCCCGTGACGGCCTATACCTGCTCTGGCTCCTGCTGATTGGTGTGATATTGGCGATATACCTCTTCGTCCCATTCTGGGTTCCGGGATATACAGGGGGTACAATACTGTTTTAGCAAGAAATACAAAGTGGGACACGCCTTTTTAGGTGTCTAATTTCATGCCTAAACCGGGTCAGAATTGGACACCGGGGGCGGAGTGAACGGACAAACGGCCGTTCTAAGAAACCGAAAGCTTGGAATTCGACCTCTCAGAAAGCCCGTGGAAGCCTCACTAAAATGCCCTAATATGATTCTAGACCCACCTGCTCCGCAGAAGACTCAGCTGCCTTCTCCAACTTATGAAGATATTTGCGCTATATACCGATGTCGAACTAACTCACAAGCCTCCGTGGTTCGATGGTTTCCGGCAGAAGTACGACGAACCGTGGCCTCTGCACGTTACCCTAAAGCAGCCCTGTTTTATTGAAGAAGGAGGGGTTAGTAATCTGAGGCACCAGGTTTCACAATTCTTCTCAAAACGAGGCAGTAAAAGCTCTCCGCTGGCAGCCCGTTTTAACCAGGTGGTTACCGGCAAAGACCGGGATGGAGTGACGGTAATGCTCCGAATGGCAAATCCGGAACGGTTAGCGGTGCTGCAGAAGTCTTTGGTTTCAGCCCTTTCCGCATATGCCGACTACGTCAGACCCCACCACCAGCGCTATGAAGAAAACTTCGATCCGCACATTACGATTGCCAGGGACCTTTCTGAGCCGCAACATGCCGCAGCGTCGGCATACTTGAAAGACGGGTGTGTCTGCGAGGGCGTGATTCGGGAAGTCGTCTTGATAATCGTGAATGAAGATACGGCGGCGGAGGGCTCTAACCCGGCCAATCAGACAGTGTACTGTTTATAAAATCCCCAGCCTACCTGACACCCCAAATCCGGCGGCCTTTTGCTGCTTTCCTTATTTTTGTGTAACAATCAAGTCAATGGAAGACAAACATACAAGCCATATGGTTACCCCAGAACAATCTGAACAGACTTCGCCTCCCGCTTCTCCACCACCTGCCGAACCGCAGCCCCCGTCGGAGCCGCCCGTCCAAACCGACTGGAACCATAAGCGCGGGTACGTCCGCACCTTCCTCTTCGGTATTTTAGGCAGCACGTTTTACGGGATGTACTGGTTTTACGTCACCCGCAAGCTCGTCAGCCGAGAATTAGGGACGCGTGACCGCGCCGGTTGGCAAGCCGTCGGGCAGATCGTACCGGTGGTAAACCTTGTAATTACGTACTGGTTGTACCGCGACATCGAGCGCATGCGGACTAACCAAAACCTGCCGGCCGGTTTTTCGGCTAAAAAGTTCACGGGTATTGTGGCCCTCCCCCAGCTACTGGTCCCCCTGGTGATTGTGGCCCTCCCCCAGCTACTGCTCCCCCTGCTGGTGTTTGTTCCGTACATTACCCTCCAGGCCGCCGGGAGCACCGATATCAACCTAGTAGCGGGCGTCCTGGGGATACCGCTGCTACTAAGCATAATCGCCGCAATTTACGTGTGCGCACGCATCATCAAGTTGCTCAACGGGTATTGGGACCACCGGTCCGGAGGACGCGCGGATTATGCCTCGGTCAGCGGTGGAGAAGTTGGAGCCGCACTACCGGGTCCGCTGCTGGTTATACCTCTGATGATTGTGCTGTTAAACCTCGTAGTCTTGACGTTCGTTGACGAAGGGCCTGGGCCGCCGCCGCCACCACCACCGCTACCACGGCTTACACCGGGTTCGGAGGTTACTACGTCGCCGTCGCCACGTTCAAATCCAGACGATGCCGACAACGACGGCCTTAGCGAGCTAGAAGAAACCCGCTACGGCAGCAAGCCGGATAACCCCGACACGGATGGTGATGGCTTTAGCGATGGTAAAGAAGTAAAAGGTGGCTTTAACCCTGCCGGGCCTGGCCGGATTTCCAGAGGAACGGCCACTCCTTCAGCTCCTGCCGACGAAACACCGTAGTGTCAGTCACTGGTCTGCGAACGGCTGATCTTAGTCCGCGCCCGCTCGATTGCGTTATCAATAGTCTTACGAGTAACTCCCAGCGAGGCTGCAAGTTCTCCATACGAGTAACCCTTATAGACGCCTAGGATTGCCTCTTGCTCAAGTTCAGTCGTTTCCCACGCGGCGACCCTAAGCGCGCGGTAAATTTTCTCATTTTGGGCACACAACTCTGCCGGATTAGATTGGTTCGGAGTAGGTAAGGTTTCCTCCAATGAAATATTTGTGTCTTCGTTTACCGGAGCGCTAAGAGAAACTGCCTCATTCACCGGGCCGTGCTTCTTTCTGGTGGAACTTTTCACCGCCGTAATTACCTGACGAAGCATCGCCAACTCCGCAAAATACTTAAAACTAGAGCGCTGGGGCTTGTAATCGTGCATGGCTTTCATCAACCCAATCCGCGCCTCCTGCACGATGTCGTCAGGCTCCATGTCCGGACCGTAATACCTCTCCCTCAAATAGTGGATGTATGGCTTGAACTGGTCTGCCAGCTCACTATAGGCTTCCTCGTCCCCTCCACGGAAGCGACGGAGGATTAATTGGTGGCTGCGCTGGCGATCGTCCGGGTTTAACGCTTCGACGGTGCTAGTCTCGTTGGTTAACGAGTTGCTGCCCTGATGCCACCGTGCTTCAGCTGTTTCGGCGAGTCGCTGGGCAAATCCCCCTCTTTGATTTTGCTCAGCCGTTTCAAAGATAATAGCTGGGGCAGTTTCTAAGACTTCCTTCTTTGATACTTCGCCTTGATGGACATAGTAGTATCCAATAAGTACCGGGATTCCAAGCGCTTTCCGCACCAGTTCTGGAGCAGCCCCGGGGGCATTCGCGTGATAGTCACGTAGCGCCGACTCAAGGCTCTCAGCCGTCAACGTGCCGCCCATAGAAGCACTCAGGAAGTCATCGAGTGCCCTATCAAAGAAGGGATGCTTTTCGGGGGTGGTGGCTAATTCAGCACGTGCTTGTCCATCCGCGGCCGATTCTGTCTCTGAGCTATCTTTTGCCATACGTGAATCCTTATTAAGCCTATTATTAACACATATTATCCGCTGCGCAACAAGAGGTGCTTTGCCATCGCCCGGCTTGTAGGACGCTGTAGTCGACACTGTGTTCGGATACCGCAACAGTTACCCTTGACCATCCTGGGCAGAAATGTTACTATTATCCAACTTTTTATGAATGCCGAACAACAACAAAACCAACAGTACGACGACGACGCCGGCCAGACCGACCGGTTCGGAACCGACCCGCTAGCTGGCTCGACTACTCCTGACTCGTCAGCCCAACCATCCTCTTCGGCTCCCGGGTCCTCCGTACCGCCTGTTTCACCAGCAGCCGCCGCCCCAGCCGCCGGTGGCCGGCCACGCTTTCGCCTGCCGCGGTTGCCGCGCCTCAAAATCCGCGCTGCGCTAATCGCCCTCGGCCTGGTGGTAGCGGGAATACTCGCCGCCGTTTACTTTTCGTACTGGCAAAACCCAGCCCGCGTCCTAGGTAAGGCCGTCACCAAGACCGCCTCCGCCCAGAGCCTCCACTACGAGGGAAGCCTCAAGGTACAAGGCGAGCTTGATAAGGAATCTAAGGAGAAATTCTCGAGCGACATTGCCTTTCGCGGTGATTATGACGGCCAGAAGAGTGACAACCCAAAGCTCACCCTGGCGCTCGGCGGAAAAGTCGACCTGGGAAAAAGTATCGGTAAGTACGAAGGCGAACTCGAAGGCCGCTACCTGGACAAGACGTTTTACGGCGCCCTGACCAAAGCTCCCAAGAACGATTTCATCGACCTGGAAGGCTTCACCAACCTGTGGGCCAAATTCCCAGAGGAAAAGACCGAGGACAAGCCGCTCAGCGATTACGCCAAGCCGCTTTCCAAAGAAGAAAACAAGCGGCTCGAAGCAGCGCTCAAGAAGCACAAGGTGGTGAGTAAGCTGATGACGGAAAAAGACGAGCAGGTGGACGGCGTCCCCAGCCGCCACTACAAAGCGACGCTCGACTACAAGCAGCTCAAGGAGCTGGCTCCGGACGTGGCGTCGATCCTCCTCCGGAAACCGCTCGATGAGAAGGAAAAACAGGAAATCCGTGACAGCATTACGGAACCCAAGACCAATACCCCGATCGACGTCTGGGTATCCAAGCGGGACGGCACGGTCCGCAAGGTGTTCAGCCACGACGAAGTCAGCGCTCCCGGCGACGCAGCGTACGCCGTTTCGGCCGATTCGACATTACTGTTCAGTAAGATCAACCAGCCGGTTACCATCAAGGCTCCCGAAAAGTCCCTGACCGCCGAGCAGCTGGAGAAAGAAAGTACCAACGATACGGACAAGGACGGCCTGGTGGATTTGGCAGAACGCTACTTCAAGACCAACCCAAAGAACCCGGATTCGGACGGCGACAAGTTCAAAGACGGCACGGAAGCCGCGCGGGGATTCGACCCGGCCGGTCCGGGGAAACTCTCCGACCAGGAGAAGTCACTCTACGGGTTGCTCGTCCCCCCGACGGACGCGGCTAACCCTGAGCCTCCGCAGAGCCGCAACCCGGTGCTCGAGACGTAAGCCGGTAAGGTATTCTATTCGCTGAATCCGGCGCGCCGTTACAAAAGTATCGCCGACTCGGTACACTGGAGGGGCATACTCGGAGAGGTACCCAAGTGGCTTAAGGGGCGGGATTGCTAATCCTGTAGGTCGGAGTAATCCGGCGCGAGAGTTCGAATCTCTCCCTCTCCGCAGGATAAAAAGTTCTCTAGTGACCCACCCAGCTATTACCTGAAACAAGGTAGTAAAGGGTAAAGAAAGCCCGGAAATCCGAATCGAAAAATCCCCCGGTTTGGGGTCGACGAGATGCGATTCTTTGGAGCCCTTCTCGCGGACGACAAAATCCCGTCAACCGTGCTAAGATAGTTTGTTATGCCTGCAAAGTCAGCGAGAGGAGAATGTTTTCGGAGAGTAATTGATGCCGTTCGAACCGGTGGCTTGAGTGTGCGAGAAGAGGCTCAAGGTGAGGTATTCCCCAAGGATGGACCGGAAACCGGTTTTGACGACCGTTTCTATGAACTGATAGATAAGTACAATATCGAACAATCTGTGAGTGTGATTATGGAGGATAGTATGCGGGACATTTTGATTGGTAGCCACCGGCTCGCACTACCTAAACTAGACGTTGCTGTACACGTCCTGGAGGGGCACTTGGCTACCACCCGTGAAGAACTTCCATTCAAAAAGCTAAAGTCGTTAAATGAGCGTTTGATCGACATCTACGAGTTAACCGCACGAGTTGCCGAAGATCTAGGCGATGTCGGACGAAGAGAACAGGCGTTGTCTAGCGCTCGTCAGATTACCAAGCGCTTGCCACGAAATGAACGTCCTAAGATAGCTCCCGTAATTCTCCCAGATTTGAGAGGGGCGTACATGACGGAATATAGCCCCGCCGACGATATCGAGAGACAGGTTGCCATTTTAGCGGCTACTGAGAAACCATTAGTTGGTACACATCTGAAACAGGAGTCTGGACTTACTACCGAAGCACTTGCACCAGTTTATGAGTGGCTCGAGAGTAGCAGGTATGCCGAAGGGCTCGATTTGGGCAAAACTGATGACATGTATGGCTTCAGAATTCCGTCGTACGTGATTACGCAAAAGGGTCAGCAATACCTGAAAGGTTGCCGTCTTGTACTCGCCAGTCGGTTGGGCAGCGAATTTTAGTGCGAAATAGGATAGCCCAAATAGGAGGAATGGGCAGCTAAACCATTGATTCCATCCATCCAAATTACCAAAATCGATACCCGATAAAGCCCTTGGAAAACTCATGAAAAACGCCCAGAATAGTCTAGACCCGCCTGTTCCGCACTATGCTATGCTAATCCGTCAGGTACACATTCTATGAACATCGAGCACCAACGCAATCCAGCCATTTTTCCAGGTTCGGACTGGATCGAAATCGACCACCACTCTGACGCCGTAAGTTCTGACCCGGAGATTAAGCCTGAAGTGCTCGAGCATTTCGAGGTGGTCCTTGATCCGTCTGATGAGTGGAATAAGTGGGCAGTTCCAAAACCTAACACGGCTTTGCTTGAAGTACCACTACTCTATGACGAAGAGGGTACCGATTTCCGATACAGGTACCCATTCGTAACCTCTGAGGGAGAAGAGTCGCTCCTTGTCTATGAAGATGATCCGTCTGGTCAGGAGCACCGAACGGTGAGAATAGAAACGGACGGGCAGCTAGTCTTCAAGGAAGCAGCTTAATTTTAGGCCAGCCTCTCCGTACTAAAAAGACCTGTATCACGAAGAGCCCGTTACGTGTCACTTCCTCCGGGCTCGCATTACTTCATTTATCAGTCAATTACACCATACCTTGACATATGTATTACACTTTTATATAGTATTACACATGCAATACGTATCCCGCGTCACCAGTAAAGGTACCATTACGCTGCCAGCAGCCATCCGCACCCAGCTCAGTATCACCCCAGGGGTGCAGGTTCATATTGACCACCTGGATGGGGCGATTCGTGTAATAAAAGACGACTACGACGAACGGCTAGCAGACATCCGCCGTAAAAATGCTGCGCATCTGGCCCGCTACTCTGCCCGTGGCGTGAGTGCGACTAACGAACGCGAGCTGATTGAACGCGGCTTGGCCGACCAGGCGGTGCAGCGGCACAAACGGGCGCTCCCGTGAGCGCACACTCGCTGGATACCAATGCTGTCCTAAGGTTTTTGCTCGGTGATGTGCCGGCCCAGACCGCTGCGGTCGAAAGGCTTCTGAATGACCGCAAAAAGAGTTTCCACGTGGCCGACGTGGTGTTAGTTGAAGTAGAGTACGTCCTTCGCCAGGTATATGGGCTGAGCCGGCAGGCCGTGGCGGAAAACGTGTCCGCGGTCGTTTCCCATCCCAACATCGTGGCCAACCGGACACTGGCAGACAAGGTGCTGCCGGAATACCTCGCCCACCCCAAGCTGTCTTTCACCGACTGTTGCCTGGTTTCTTACGCCGAGTTGAGCCAGGCCACCCCCTTGTATACCTTCGATCGCGTTCTGGCCCGTCAGGCCGACGGGGCGGCACTGTTAGCTGGACCGTCGTCTCATACATTAAGCTGATGATTAAAAACCTCTACTATTTCTCTATCGTCCTGCTAGTAACGGCCTGCTTATTGACGCTCTACCTAGGGATTGCTCCTATCTTTGAACCCCCAGAAAATCCTGATGGAGAACCGCTATTTGAGGCAGTATTTATAAATCTGATTGGAGGACTCGTATTCTTAATAGGGCCGCCGTTGGTGTTGGTTAGCATCCTTAAAAAGGCTTACAGGCTTGAAAAAGGCGGTTCTCATACATCAGCTTATCTTAAACAGCGCGCAGGCATAATGGGGAGTGTAATCGCCTTCTTGCTGACGGCGCTGCTTCTCGTGGGTCTACTCGTAGCTGATTCATTTTCCGACGATCCCTCCTCGACGGCCGCCCTCGCGATTTTATTTATCCCCATCTACGGCGGAGCGGCTGGTTTACTAGGGTACGCCATAGGCCGCGTTGTCGCTTACCTCAAGTACCGGGGCATTCCGGAGTAATAATGTGCCCTACTAAAAGGCCGACACCATCCAGAGCCGGCCTTTTTCAAATTTCAAATAAAGCCAAAATCCGGGCTATTCGGTCGGGGCGTCGAGCGCCTTCCAGTCGGCCTCGCTGACGAACTTCGTCAGGTTGGTTCCCTGGTAGCTGGCGCGCAAAGCGTAGCGGACCTGCTTCTTGCCTTCTTTGGTGGTCCGCTCGTAGGTCACTTTCTTAACGTCGCTCTCGTCGACCGAAACCTTCTGCCGGCTCTTTACGTCGTAAAATTGGATTGCCATGTATCTGTCACCTCCTCTCAATGGGTAGTGCATTAAGCGTAGCACGCCTCGGCGGCTGCCCATAGGGTGGCTGAGCCATTGACTTTTACGGCAAAAAGTGCTATATTGTGATAATTTAGTTCCCTCGGGGAGCACCCCTACCAACCACCCATGGCTGACGAAACCACATCCACCCCTACTTCTCCCGACGCTCCCGACGCTGGCGCCCAGCCCGCGGCGGCTCCGGAAGCCCCAGCGGCGCCCCTCAACACAGAGCAACCGATCATGGTCTGGGAAGCCAAGGAGTACGCTGAGTACGACCGTAACCACCGCTGGTACCTGGCCGTCGGAATCATCGGCGCAGTGCTGACAGTGGGGATGCTGCTCGACGCGGCCTTCTTCAGCCACGGCCTGCGCGAATCCCTCAGCAGCGTGCTGGTAGCCGTGGTCTTCGCCCTGGCGACGTACGTAGTAATGAAGCACGCCGACGACCCGGCCCGGACGATTACCTACAGCATCACCAAGCTGGGAGTGCACGTGGGAGGAAAGTTCCGTCCGTACAACGAACTGAAGGCGTTCTGGATCATCTACAAGCCGCCGGTCAGTACGTTGTATTTGCAGACGGTCAACCGCTTCCACCCGCTGATCAAGATCGACTTGGGAGACGTCGACCCGCTGGCCGTCAAGAACGTGCTCAAGGAATACCTACCGGAAGAACAGAAGCACGAAGAAGACTTTATCGAAAAGTTCAGCCGGATGATCCGGTTGTAAGGCGGCCATTCCGATGGCTCTTTCCCGCCACCGCAGCCGCAGCGCCGACCATAGCTCGGCTCACGCCAGCCGCCCCGAATCCAGTCCTGCTCCGCCGGACGAAACCTCTAGGCGGATACAGTGCCGGATCGAAGCGCTCGTCGACGCAGCCCAAATAGCGAGCCATCCGGAGGAGCCCCTTGGACGGGCGCGCGGCTTAATTTTTGCTGAAGCGACGCGGCTAAGGCGATCGGGTGGCTCCGACGTGAGCGTCTTAGACCAACCCTCGCAGGATACCGCCCGGCTCTACTACGAGATTGGTGACCCCCAAGCCGCGGCCGACCTGTTGGACACAATCCCCAACCCCAAAGCGCGGATAGAAGGCTGGATGGAACTGTTCAGGAGAGGCCACGCTGAGGTATTCGAACCGATGCTCCGCGTGGTCGATGAGTACGATGACGATCCGCTACTGCAAGACGCCCTGCTAAGCGAGATGAGGGATACACTGACGGCCCACCAGGGCCTTACGCAGGCAAAAATTGCCGACGACTACCGCCCCGCGGTTGGCCGACCAGCACCGGGCCAGCTAATCCGTCGGCAAAGCCGAAGTAGCCCAAGATTTGCCGGCCATCAGCTAGGACGGCTTCCCTGACGGCAGCCTGCTACCTGATACACTAGGTGCATGATTGCCGTCGTCAACTACGGGAGCCAGTTTACGCACTTGATTGCCCGGCGATTGCGAGGGCTCAACGTGCGTTCGGAAATCGTGCCGTCCGACGTTACGGCCGCCAAACTGAAAGCGATGCATCCGTCGGGTATCGTCCTCTCAGGCGGCCCTACCTCCGTAAACTCCCCGGACGCTCCGGTTTCTGATCCGGCGATCCTGGAACTCGGCGTGCCGGTGCTGGGAATCTGTTTCGGCCACCAGCTGATGGCAAAACTGCTCGGCTGCCCTGTTACCACCGGCCAGAGCGGCGAGTACGGCAAGGAAGTTATCCATGGTTCAGACAGCCCCTTGTTCACCGGGCTGCCACGGGAACACGTGGTGTGGTACTCGCACGGCGATGAGGTAAAAAAGCTCCCTGAGGGATTCCGGGTGATCGGGAAGACTGAGCACGGCCCGTTGGCTGCGATGGAGCATCCCGCCAAAAAGCTGTACGGCCTGCAGTTCCATCCCGAGGTTTCCCATACCGAGTACGGCCTGTCGATTTTGCAGAACTTCGCGATCGACATTTGCCAGGATCCGGCCGACTGGACGATCCAGCAAGCGCGCCAGACGATTTCGTCGAGGCTGCGGGAAGAGGTGGTCGAAGGCGATGTGCTGGTGGGAGTTTCTGGCGGGGTCGACTCGATGGTGGCTGCCACCCTGCTCGACGACGTGGTGCCGGAGCGTCTGCACGCTGTCTTCGTCGACACCGGGTTGCTGCGCAAAGACGAAGCGGCGGAGGTGAAGGCTGTCTTCCGGCAGCATAAGTTCAGGGACTTCCGGGCAGTCGATGCTTCCGCCACGTTCTTAGAGCGCCTGCGCGGCGTAAGCGACCCAGAGGAAAAGCGGAGGGTCATCGGCCACACGTTCATCGAGGTGTTCGAAGCGGAGGCTGCCACGATTAGCAAGGAAGTACCGGTGGCCTACCTCGCCCAAGGGACGATCTACCCAGACCGGATTGAATCGGCCCAACCTGGCGGAGGCTCCGCCAAGATCAAAAGCCACCACAACGTGACGCTTCCGGACAAACTGGGCTTGAAAATCGTCGAACCGCTCAAGGAGTTGTACAAAGACGAGGTCCGGGAACTCGGCTTGGAGCTCCGTCTCCCGAAACACCTGATTGACCGCCACCCATTCCCCGGTCCGGGCCTGGCTATCCGGGTGCTAGGGGAAGTGAATCCGGAACGCGTGGCTACGCTCCAGGCGGCTGACGCCATTTACTTGCAGGAGCTACGCAGCGCCGGTTTGTACGATCAGATTTGGCAGGCATTCGCCGCCCTCTTGCCGGTCCAGACCGTCGGCGTCATGGGGGACGCCCGGACGTATGAATCGATGGCCAGCCTGCGGGCCGTTACGTCGGTCGACGGCATGACAGCCGATTGGTTCAAACTGCCGGCGGAGGTGCTGGAGCGGATTTCTTCACGGATCGTTAACGAAGTGGACGGAATTAACCGTGTGGTCTACGACGTGACGCAAAAGCCGCCTGGCACGATTGAATATGAGTAGGGCGGCGGGCTACACTGGATGGAGCGAGCCAGTTCGCTAAAGTTGCGCTTGTAGCTCAGTGGATAGAGCGTCGGCTTGCGGAGCCGGAAGTCGCAGGTTCGAATCCTGCCAAGCGCACAGTGCGCCGGATCTGCCGGTGCGGCCCGTCCCCGTAGCTCAGCGGATAGAGCACTGGCTTCCGGAGCCAGGTGTCGGGAGTTCGAATCTCTCCGGGGACACCCTCAGCCCGCCTTTCGGCGGCGCGAATAAAACCACCACGGGCGGGGAGGCGCGCCACCGGCATAGTCAATCACCGCACTGAACGTATCCAGTACGCACGGATCCTGACGGCTTCCGCTCAAAGCGCAGAGCCGATCGTATAACTTGTGCGGGTCTTGTCCTACTAGTTCAGCTGGCGAGTGAATACCCAAAGACAGTAAGTCCCGCGCCATTGCCGGCCCGATATTCGGTAGCTTCTGCAATTCCATAAGAATGGCCGTCTCGGACATATGCTGACTACTCAGCGCTTGCCGTGACGATTGCTTCTTCTTCAAGTAGTTGTGCGATGTCTGCGTCCGTGATTAATTCCAAACCGGGCTCCGGTGGCTGCGGCGATGGCATAACCTTCGGCGATACGGAGCGGGCACCTCGAGCCAGGGTACCTCTTGTTTCGCGGAAGTGAAGTTCATCCAAGGCTGCTTCCAAGTTCGCTCTCTCACGCAGGCTCTCCCTGGAGCCATGGCTGAACCATGCCTCGCGGTATTCATCGTCGCTTTTGAGGTATTCCCAGGCATCGAGCGGAATCAGGTCCATCCGGTCAACGTCCACTCCCACGTAACGCCACGGCGCTTCGGAAAAACGGATTGACACGAAGCCCGGAGATTGGACGTTCCAATGCCGTGGCTCCGAAAAACTAACCACCGAATCTACCTGGCCTTGCAGCAGCTTCCTGGTACCGTCACCGCGCACCACCGGGAAGGCCAATACGCTTTGTCCGACTTCGAATTCTTCCGGACGCCGCGCGGTAGCCAACGGTGGATAAGAGTCGGGCTGTAGCTCCAGGCAAGGAGAGGTTTCCGGCTTCTGCCAGACGGCTTGTTCAACCACTTGTAACCGCGGCGGCTGCACCGTTTCCGCAGCAGTACTTTCTGCCAGCCGACCCGTAGTCTTGAGCAGTTCGAAGTATGCCTCGATCGCCGAACTCTCTTCGGCTTCCCTGGCATTATCGTTTAGCTCGACAAGTTTGAGGTCGGGCGTTTCTGGGGACGGAAGTGGCCGGGGTGAGGCTTCCACGGTTCTAGTATGCGCTTACGCGTCAGACTAAACTAGGGCGAAAGCACCTAAATCAGGCAAATTCCAACAAGAGTTACAGGTGCCGCATCCAGGCTTCGCGGTAGCCCGGGTCCTCGAGCATCCGTTGCCAGGCCCGCTCGGGGATTACACGGGGATTATCGGGGCTTTTAAATAGATCCTGGCCCAGCGTTTTCGGCTTTGTTATCCGCACGACCATTTGCGGATTCCCCGTTCCCCTGCCTCTGGGCTGGGTTTTGTGATGGCCTTTTCGATCAATTCGCACCACGCCAGCCCAGGCGTTTTGTAGATCCTCCAACGTGCCCGTATGTTCCGGGAGTAATAGCCTGACATCGTCTTTATCTGCGAAATCATTAAGCGCCCGCTCGTGGGGCATCCTAAAGAACCGCCCATGCCTGGCGGCGTGCTCGCGGACGTGGCCGTATTTCTGTTCAAGGATCTCCGATTCTAAGAAGCGGCCGCCCTCTCGTTCGGCGATGCAGCGCAGTACTTCCAGCCGCTCCTTTTCGCCAATCTCATGGAACGGCAGTGGAAAATCACGCTTGGTAGCTTCTGCATAGGTAGTCCGCAGCAAGCTGACGGCCGTACCAAGCATACGGCGGGTCAGGGCTTGGTGGCGCCGCCTGGGCGTCCTGCCGTAAAAAGAACTGAGCTGTGGGTCGTGTGAGGGGTTGCGTTGGGCATCAGCAAGATGGTTCTCCAGCCGCGTAACCTCAGCGGCAATCAATTTCTGCGACTGCTTATCAACTATCTTTTGCTCAGCCGGTGCCTCTGTAAGCCTCGAGCGGGCAGCGTAAAGGGAGTCTACGAAACCGCGACGCATTGTTTCGAGGGTTTGCTCACGGGATTCCGCCTCGGACTGGTCCGTTGCCTCTTCTGGTTCCGGCCTCTGGTCGGTGGCATCGGTGGCCGAGCCGTCTGGTTCTGGAGCAGCCGGTACTTCTGCTGGCAGCCCTTCCGGAGTTTTAGGAGGAGCGGCCGGACTGGCCGGCTCGGCACCCTTGTTGAGGTAGGCGGCCAAGTGTTCGCCAACGACCCCGCCGGCCTTGAGCTTTGGGGTTTCAAGCTCACGGGCGATTTGGTTGAGGATGACGCGGTGCAGCTCTTTGCGCTGCTTGGGGGAGAGGGCGTAGTAGCTCGGCTGCTCAAAGGCGTCCAGTGAGGTTGTTTTCATCACCAGCCTGGCCCGGACCGAAAGCTCGTCGGCGGCGTACGTGCGGTAGCGCTTCTCATAGGGCAAGCCTTTCAGTGCCTTATGCAGGCCGCTTTCCTCAAGTTCCCTCAGGACCTCCTTACCGAAACGCCGCACTTTGCCAATGGCTTCCCGTTCCTGTTTGGAGGGGCGCCCGCTGCGGTGCAAATCCGCAGGAACCGAATCCAGAACATTTTCATAGTATTCCTCGGCATTGAAGGCGGATTTTCCTTTGCGCTCGGGTACTGATTCGCGCTGGGGTTCGGATTTGGATGGGGCGCTTTCGGGCGCCACAGCAGCTGGCTCTGTAAAGGGAGCTTCCGGCTGAGAAGGTTCAGCCGGGGGCGCTGGCTCGGGTTGGGTGTCGGGTACCGCTTTGGCAGGCACTCTGTCCGCACCAATTAAAGCAGCCGACACCTCCGGTGCGGCCGGAACCTGCATCTCCTCACCTTCGGCTAGCAGTACAAACGTTTCCCGTGCGGCATTGGGGTCGGCTTTTGCCGGATCGGTCTGCCATACCTCATGCGGACCGATCCGGTGTTCCAGACGGTAGTTTTCGTAAAACGTATAGGCGTCGTATTGGACCGGTTGCTGGACCGTCTTCAACTTACCGAGGGTTTCGTCAAGCTTGTGACGTTCGGCCGCGAGTCGCGCAGCCTCTGCCTTAAGCTCAGCTTGGCGGAAAGCGACGGCTTCTTGTTCGGCGCGGAGTGCTTCCCGCTCCTGGCTGAGGGCGGAAGCGGCTTCTTGGAGCAGCTGGTCGACGGGCTTGCTTTCAGGAGGTTTGGGATTCGGGGGCATCGCTAAAATAATTAAGTACTAAGCGAACAATCGTCGCACACTCATAAAAGGGTGTCAACGGCCTCTAAACCGGAGATAAGGAAAGCGGTTACAGGGCTGCCAAAGCGTCACTGGACGATTCGGGGTACAGCTTACGGAGCTTTTCCAGGCCGCGCCGCTCAATCTGCCTGGCCCACTCGTTGCTGTGGCCGAATCTTTGGCCGATTTCCTTATAGCCCAGTTCTTTGCCATCTTCCAACCCGAAGCGCCAGCGCAGCACTGTTTGTTCCAGCGAACTAAGGTGCTGGAAGACCTCGGGCAGCTGGCTCTCGGAGCCAAGCAGCACCGACTCCGGCGTTTCGTGGTCTGTGGCTTGGATAAAGTCACCCAGGGTTGCCGCATCAGGATCCTTTCCCGATCTTACCGGCGAGTCTATTGATACTGTGCCAGCATCGGCTTGCAAGATGTCTTCGACTAACTCTAAATTGCACTCGAAGTGTTCGGCCAGCATTTCCGGCGAAGCTGGCTGACCGGTAATCTGCTCGTGTTCCCGGGAGAATGCGTCGAACTTACTCAGTAACTGCACGTTGTGGAGCGGCACCCGCACGGTTCGCCCTGTATTGGCCACGCCCCGCCAAACGCTTTGCCTGATCCACCAGGTGGCGTAGGTCGAGAGCTTGTACCCTTTCCGGTAGTCGAACTTTTCTACCGCCCGCACCAAGCCAAGCGACCCTTCTTGGATCAGGTCCGTCAGCGGCAGGCCGCGGCCTTGGTAGTGCCTGGCGATGCTGACGACCAACCGTAAATTGTGCTCGAGCAGGCGGTCTTTGGCTTCCAGGTCCCCGGTTTCGTAGCGTTTGGCCAGTTCCACCTCCTGGGCAGCCGTCAGCACCGGTTTTTTAGAAATCTCATGGAAGTACTGGTCGAGCACTTCAGGACCAGACCCTTGGGTCGGCATTACATCACGCAACTCAATCGATAGCCTGTCGGTCAAAGTAGGCTCGGGGAAGGCGCGGGACGGTTCGGCCACGACGGGTTCTTGAAGAATGGGCCGGTTGGACTGAGCGGAGCTAGCCGGTCCGGGCTCTTCCGTAGCAGGCGGGTTTCCTCCACGTACCTCCCCTTCCACCAAATCCAGTTGGGGTGTTTCCGCGGTATCCGGGGGCTGGCGTCGGGAAGATTCCATACGCACAGTATCCTCGTTTTGTCATAGTTACGCTAGTTATTCGAGTCCGTGGGTTTCGGCGATCGTAGCTGCTACCGGCTACTTTTTGTCGACGCTGGCGCTGCCGTTTTTCAAAACACTCTGGAGCCAGTACATTTATAAGCGTCCCTCATAACGGAGGAGTGCCGGAGCGGACGAACGGGGCGGTCTCGAAAACCGTTAGGCCGGAAACGGTCTCGGGGGTTCGAATCCCTCCTCCTCCGCATGTTGATGTACTCTATAGATATGAGTGAATTACCGAGATTCGAATACGAGCCAGGAGAGCTGGACGCTACTATACTGAATGTCATGGCCAAATTTGAAGAACCTATGACGAGAAGAGAAATTACGACCGCCGTACATGAACGTATGGATTACCGCGGACCGCTCCCAGTGGAAGAAGTAATGGATTCCCTTTTTGAATTAGACTTGATTGAACACGACGTTGACTCACGACGGCTTAGGCTTACCCAAAGCGATAGCGTCAGCTAGCAGGTTTTAGCATTCTTCTCGCAGACTAGTTCTAGATCCGCCCTCTCCGCAGGATAAAAACTTCCCAAGGCCGCCTGCGTAGAAGTGAGTTTGCCGGGATCCCTACAATCCCAGCCGCTGCTCAAACTCGGCGATCGGGTCGTACCAACCCCGCTCCAATACGAACGTTTGCAGGCTACGGTCGAGACCAAATAGCACGGCGGCGCCGACTAGCAGCATGACCACCCCGGTCACACGTCTGAATGTACCGTGTGGGGTAGCCAGCCAGCCCAGCCGACGCACGGCGCTTTGCCCGGCGTACGCAATCAGCAACAGCGTGCCGGCCAACCCGGCGGCGTACGCCAGCAGGTACGCCGTGCCTTCCGCGAACGACGCTGGCAGCACGGTAGCCACGATCAGCGCATAGGTCGGGCTGCAGCTGTTAAACACTGGGCCGAGGGCGGCACCCAGCAGAATGTCGCCGCCAATCCCCTGACGTTGCTTGGACTGACTCAGCCACTTCCCGCTACGGCCGCTTAAATTGAACCGCGCGCTTAGCCGCTCCCACAACTCCGGCCAGACCAGCTGTAATCCTAACAACAAAATAATTAACCCGGAAATCGCGCTCCACACGGTTTGTGGAACGCCGAGCAAACTGGTGGTGGCTTTCAGTAGCAGCGTAAACGCCACCAACGAAACCGCCAGGCTGCCGCAGATGATCAGCGGACGGTGCCACTCCCGTGCGCCGTTTTCCTTCGTCCCGTGCGCCCCTTGGCCACCGCGCACAACCGAACCACCCACGATAACCGGCAATAACGGCAAAACGCAGGGAGCCAACACGGTCAGCACCCCGGCCAAGAACGAGACGATCAGCAGCGTCATCAAAGCAACCGGGTCATCGACTTAGTTCAGGAAGTTGCGTTTTACAGAGTCGAAAGTCGGGTCTTCGTACGCCACGAACGGTGTGCCGCTGGCGTTGCCTTGGGCGTCCACTTTTACAAAGGAGGTCTGCAATTTGACGCCGTACTTCTGGCGCAGCGATTGGTTGGAATCGTAGTCAACCTTGACGATGCTGATGCCGATGCCGCTAGGCACTCCGTCGGACTTGATGCCTTTTTCGATGGAGCGGCACTGCGAGCACCACGGCGCGTGAAAGAACAGCACGCGTTGGCCTGTAGCTCGCCCGACGTCTTTGTAATCCAGGTACTGGCCGGCCGTAGCGGCCGGGGCGGCTTGGCCAGCGGGGGCATCCTGGACGGAAACGGCGGGTGCCGCGCTCGGGCTGGCCGTCGACGATGGCTCGAGGCTGGCAAGCGCGGTAGTTTGGTCGGAGGCGGAATCTTGGCGCGTGGCCACGTAGCCAACCGAGCCTACGGTGAGAACGGCGAGCATGGCCGTGATGATTAGTTTGGGACTCATTTGGAAGGACTCCTTAGTTGAATTGCTATTACGTATCTACCTGTCAGAAATCGCTTACTGCCAAAAGCGTAAGGCCAAAGAACTGCCGCGCTTGTCGAGCGGCGCCGCGGTCAGGGTGCGGAACAGTTTCGGCTTGATCAAGCGATAGCAGACTTGTTTGCCCAGCTTGTGGGTGGCCACTATATCGGCGTCGCGCAAGGGACGCAACGCGTGAGAGACGGCCGGCATGCTCATTTCCAGGATGTGCGAAAACTCGGATACGCAGAGCTCGTCATGTTCGGTTAGCAACATCACAATCTTCAGTCGCAACGGGTTCGACAATAAGTCAAACAGCTCAGCTAGCTCGTCGGCACGCGGATTGTCCGCAAATTCATGGCGCAGCTTGGCAATTCGACTGTTTGAAAGGTTAGGAATCATGCATGAATACATTAACATTTGTTCATATATAACGCAACTGCGCATACTGACACCCGCTCGGCGTACTGAGGTAGCAATCCGGTGCAAGCCGAGGTCCGGCGGCGTCACCAGCTCAGTCAGTCAGTCTGAAAACCGTAGTACGGGTTGCCTCCCAAACGAGCTGTACCCCTCGTAGCGTCGTATCGGCAGTAGGTAGCGAGTACTTTCCCTTGCAGTTTTATGCTCTTTATAGTATGGTTAAGCGTTGTTTGCTGCACCATGAGCGGTAAGTAACACGCTCATTAACAAGTGATTCTTATATCACCACCTACCTACGACTCCCGGAAGGAGGACTATGTCATTCCGGGGAACCACTGAGCAATGTTTGGACGCCCTACCAACAAGTGATCCGACTACGATCGGAGAGATTATTGCCTTCTGCGGCGTTACGCGAAGCACCGCCGGGCGCTGGCTGGGCGGGAAGAAGTACCCGAATGCCGAACGGCTGATCCGTCTATGGGCGCTGCTTGAGGTGAGCGGATTCGAGGTGGAAGAGTTTCTCAACTTGCCCCAGCTTTCCCGCGACCTTTCCCGGCTGATCGCCTTTGAAGTCGCTTCTCCCGAAGAAGTGATGGTTGCACTCCAGTCGAGTGCTCACTCCAAGAGCCATCTCTGGCGCACCCTCATGGGGAAGCACGAGCCTTACCCCGATAACAAGGAGTCAGCGAAGAAATTCGTTGAAAGCAAACGGGAAGAACTCGATTCGGCAAGGGATAGGGCCAAGCCGCTGACAGCTGCAAGGAGGCTGACTGCAGCTCAGACCCTCACCCCATCACACACCCAGACCCCCCTCCCCGAACCCACGCCGCAGCCAACACGGACGGCGCGTGGTAGCTCGGAGGAAATCGACCACATCGCGATTCTCGCGAAGTACCTGCGGATCACACACCCGCTGGTGGAGATGGTCGAGTCGGATTCGTTTGACGAAGCCGACCGCAAGCGTCTACGGAAACTGGTAGGCGTCGAAGAGTTCTTCGACCTTACCAACCGGTTGCATCGCCTTGGCAGTAACAAGGCTCGAGAGATCTACTAAGAACGGAGCATCGCATGGAAGAGTCAATCGGACTCAATAACGGCAAGGTGCTGATGCATCTCGCCAAGAACACGTACCACACGCTCCGGCAAGTAATCGTCGAGGGGGTGCAAAACGCGATCGATGCAGGGGCTCAGGAAATCTGGATTCGTGTCGACATCAAGCGGCGCCAGATTCACGTTGCCAACGACGGTAGTGGAGTGGACATTCCGCTCTTCACGAAGGCGCTTAACAGCGTCGGCCTGGGGGTGAAGGCAGAAGAAAAGCTCGGACGGTTCGGTCTCGGCTTGATCAGTGCGCTCGACAAGTGCGAGTACTTCACGTTTACCAGCAAGCCCGAGGAGGAAACCAAGTGGCTCCAGTGGGAATTCCGGGCAGGGAACATCGAGCCTCAGTCAAACGAGGTGCGTATCCCGCGGCGGCGTGTAGGACGGGAGAAGATGAAAGGGTGGCTGTTCGCCACCACCGTCCTAGCGATCCACAAATTCACAGAAGACCGCACCACGTCAGCACTTGATCCAGGAGTTCTCACCACCAGCATCCAGGAGAAGCTGGGGCCAGCGCTGCACAAGAGCGGGGTCACCTGCCACCTTGAGTTCATCGCCAAGGACGGCACGGTAACCAAGCAAACGGTGAAGCCGCTAGAATACAGCGGTGACCCCCTACCGTTGTGGATGACCCACGAAACGGACGCCGGCGAGGTAGAGTGTGAGCTGTACCTCAGTCGACGGACGGCCGCGGGTCGCCAGGGCAGGGTGGTATTCTCTGAGATGGAGGACACCTACCCGATTACGCTGCTCGAGTTCGCTAAGCAGGCCCAGGAGTGGTTAAGCCGGGAAGTCCGCGAAGTGTTGAATTCGGGCATTTTCGAGGGCATCATCCGGGCAGAAAATATCGAACTCCACTCCTCTCGCAGTAAGTTCGTCTGGAACGACGCGGTAGCGGGACTGTGCGTGGCTATCGAGAAGTGGCTTGAAGACGTAGGTCGCGAGGTCTACGTCAACGAGCGGGCAGAGCATGAGGAGCATCGTCTCCAAGAACTCTGTCTGAAAACCCTCGGCAGGCTTGATGACCTGCTCCGCGACGAGTCGTTTGCGCCTTTGCTCGATGCATTGCGCAGGGCAGACTACGGCACGATCGGAGTCGGTCACGTACCACCTGGCCAACGAACCCGGGAAAAGCTTAATGAGCCGGGATTGCGGGTCGGGCAAGGGGGTGTCGGACAACAGCACGAGTCAAACGCCGACACATCACCGCCCAAAGAAGGTCCGCGGGATCCGGAACGGGAGGGCGATAGGCCGCTGGTGGCACTTGGTCCGCGAGGACAGCGCCGGCAACTGGTGCGGCACGGTTCTACCGGGCTGCAGCTCTCACTGGCCATGCCGGAAGGTAGCGATCGTTTGTGGGAGTTTGATGTCGCCCACGGTGTCGTCTATCTCAACACCAGGCACCCAGTCTGGGTTAACTGTGAGGACAAGGACCATTACCTGCTGCATTTGCAGGAGTGGATCATCCTCCAAGCCCTTGGGCTGTTGCTGCAGCCTGATACTGCCCACCCGGTCATCATGCAGTTCACCGACGACCAGGCCAGGGCCTACGCGGAACTGATGATCCGCAAGGGTCACCTCCGCAACCGAAACAAGAAGTGAACAAGAATCACCAACGGACACCATAGCCTCGGCTTGCTCTGCAAGCGTTGTCCAGCGTTGTCTCATTCACATAAATCCTTCGGGATTTTTGAGACAACGTGGAGGCGCCCTATAACGCATAGCGTCTGATGAGACCTGGGCAGCTCAGGTCGAAATAGGAATCATACGGATTAGCTGCGTCACCATCGCAGCCGAACATAACCAGGGCAACCTGTACTCTCCCGCCTCCGCCAGCTACCGTAAGGCCATGGGTCTGAGAGTCATCCGCGGGGCCGTCATGGCCCTGGTTCCGCTGGCAGTGCTGTGCCTGGGCGTGACGGCCTTGTTTACCTCGGTTTTCGTGAACGCCGAGTACGCCAGTGGCCAACTCCCTGATGACCGGTTCGGCCTTGGTCACGATCAGCGGCGTGATTTTGCCGCCACCACCGTTCGGGCGCTTGGACCGTTCGGCCCCGGAGCCGGCTCCAGTGTTGGCTCCGGCACAGACTCGCTCGGTACACTTCGCGATTTGGCCTTCGAGGACACCGGCCGACCGCTCTACTCCGCACGCGAGCTGGCGCACTTAGGTGACGTGGCTACCGTCAGCCGGGCTGTCGGCCTGGCGGCCCTGCTCAGTACCGTGGCAGTCGTAGCCGGCCTGGCCTGGCTGCTCCGCCGCCCAGCTACCCGTCGGCATGGCTGGCTCGCCCTTCGCGATGGTGGCCTGGCCACGGTCGGCGTGGCGGTGCTGGCCGCTCTCCTGGCGCTGACGGCGTTCGACCAACTGTTCGCCGTGATGCACGCCGCCTTCTTTGCTCCCGGCTCGTTCGTATTCGCCCCGAGCGACGCCCTGATCAGGCTCTTTCCCGAGCGGTTGTTCGCCGATGCCGCGGTGCTGCTCGGCGGGTGGCTGCTGGTAGCCGGCGCGGCCATGGCCGCGGTGGGATGGCGGTTGTCCCGCCGCCCGCCCGTAGCCGCGCCAATAGCCGGGTCCCTAGCCAGCGGGCACACAACCCCAGCCAGCCGAACCACGCCACCGCGATGAGCACGCGGTTCATCAGGACGGTCTATACAGTGGTAATCGCGGGCTTACTGCTCGGCCTGGCGGGAGCCGGAGCCTGGGGAATATACACCTCAAACCAAACGGATGCCGCAGAGCGCGACGGCGCGCGCGTCAACGACCTCCTCCGCTGGCGCCAGGTACTGGCCGACTACCACGCCCGAACCGGCCGCTTCCCCACCCCCGACCAGCGCGAACAAGCCTTTGCCGAACTCGAGCAGCAAGGCGCTCCAATCCCTCCTAAAACCCAGCCGAGCGAGCCGCACTACCGCTACTCGGCGGACCAGCCCGGCGGGTTCTATGTGATGTGCGCGGCGTTGGAACGCCCCCCGGAATCAGCGGGACGCTCTACCACAGAAACTGCCTACTTCGTGACGGCCGGCGGCTCGTTCATGGCCAAAGCCGAGTACTGCACCGATGCGTTGCCCGTGCGGACCGCCAACTTCGTCACCGCCACTTCGATGACCACCGACGCGGCCAACACGTTGCTGGGCATCCCCACCACTCTCGAGAACAAGGAACGGATCCGCGAGCTGTGCGCCGGGACCCGCGACACCCGGACCGCCGTGTACGGCTGCTTCCGCACCGGCAAGCCGGAGTCGATCGCGATTTTGGAAATCACCGACCCGGGCTTACGGAGCCAGACCGACGTAGTGGCCGCCCACGAACTGCTGCACGCCGCCTACGAGCGCTTAGAACCGGCCGAACGCGCCAGGGTGGACAAACTGCTAGCCGAGCAGGCCGCCCAACCCGGTTTTGAAGTGCTGGCCGAAGAGCTCACGCTCTATGCCGAAGCGGAGCGTACCGGTGAGCTGCACTCGCGGCTGGCCACCGAGTACGCCGGCCTCTCGCCAGAGCTGGAGCGCTACTACGCGCGCTACTTCCGCACCCGTGGGCCGCTGGTGGCCAAGTACGAGCCGTACCGCGCCCTGCTGTCGAATATCCGGAACCAGGAGGCACACCTGGAGCAATCCCGCACCCGGCTGGAAGCGTTGCTGGCAGACGGCCAAGACGATGCCTACAACGACGGGGTCGGCCCGTACAACCGAGAGGTCGCGGAGTACAATGTGCTGGCCAACCGGTACAATTTGCTGACGCGCTAAGCGCGGTAACAGCTGAATCTCATTTTTGATGCCACCACGGGGTAGTACGCCGGATTTTACGGTACTGTGTACATATGCCCTCCCCCGAAACACCACCCCCATCGGCTGAGCTGGAGACTACGCCGGGTTACCGCGTAGCAGTAGTGGGTGCAACTGGTGCGGTAGGCCGGGTGATGGTTTCGGAACTTGATACGCGCGAGTTTCCAGTGCGCGAGCTCGTCTTATTCGCGGGACCGCGCTCAGCAGGTAAGAAGGTGCCCTTCCGGGGCGAAGACCACACGGTGCGCACGCTCAGCAATAAGAATGTCCGGGGATTTGACCTGGCTTTATTTTCGGCTGGAGGTGAGGTGTCGCGGGAATGGGCTCCCCGATTCGCGGCCGATGGGTGTACGGTAATCGACAACTCGAGTCAGTGGCGCATGAATCCGGACGTACCGCTGGTTGCCGCCGGAGTAAACGATGATGCATTGGATCGATTCTCCAGACGCCAAGAAATGAGAGCTATAACGGACTCGCTTGAAGAGGAAGGTCTGGCCTGGAGAGTACTGGAAACTCCGGATGGTAAGTACTGGGTTGATGTGCAAGATCCTGTCGAACCTGCCTAAACACTAAAGCACGTCTCGTACCCTCACCCTGGTACAGTACTAGTATGGCCGTCACCACCACTGCTCCCCGACCCACCGCCCTGGTTACCGGCGCCTCCGGCGGCATCGGCTTTGAGCTGGCCAAGCTGTTCGCTGCCGACGGGTACGACCTCGTGCTGATAGCCCGCACCACCTCAACGCTCAAAGCTGCTGCTGCCGAACTAGCCAAGGCAAAAACGGATCCAAGCCGCGGAACCATCCGCACGATCGCCGCCGACTTATCCGAACCGGACGCTCCCCAACGCATCTACGACGAGTTGGCCACGAACCAGACCGCCGTCGACGTCCTCGTCAACAACGCCGGATTCGGGGACCGCGCTGCCTTTGTTGAGGCAGACCCAGCCAAAATACAGGGGATGATTGCCACCAACGTCACCGCCCTGACGCAGCTGACCAAGCTCTTCTTACCCGGGATGGTCGCCCGCGGCCAAGGCAAAATCCTCAACGTCGCCTCGATCGCGGCCTTCCTCCCTGGCCCGCTGATGGCCGTCTACTACGCCACCAAAGCCTACGTGGCCAGCTTCTCGCAAGCCCTCTCCAACGAGCTGGCCGGAAGCGGCGTGACGGTGACCGCGTTGTGCCCGGGGCCTACCGACACCGGCTTCGCCAGCGCCGCCGCGGCCGCAGGCAAGCCGCTCTTTAAGAACGCCGACTCGGCCGCGCGGGTGGCGCGCGACGGCTACCGGGCCATGATTTCCGGTAAGCCGTTGGAAATCGTCGGGCCGCGCAACAAGTTCGGCATCTGGCTGCTGCGCTTCATACCGCGCCGCGCGCAAGCCAAGATCGCCCGCCGCGCGCAGGAATAACGTTGGACTCAGCCAGCCGCCCGTGGGTAACGTTACCCGGACTATTGGTCCCTTCGTAACGCTTCTTTTATCTCAGATTGGCTGCGCCCGGTCTGTTCGGATAAGCCGCTGAGCAGACGGCGGCGATCTCGGCGTGAGGGCTCTACCCGTGCGTAGGCGTTTTGTAAGGCATCCCGGTATTGCCTCAGCGGATCCGGAGAGTCGGCCAGGCTAAGCGCCTGATCGACCATTGTGCTGCGTAGCCGGCGCCTCTCCTCCCGACTGAGCCCTTTCTCGTTTCGCTGGTATAGAGCCGTAATCATATTTTCTTCGGGACGGAGGAATTCTTGGCTGAATTCGCGGACTGGCGGGTCAGCTACCTCTTCGATTCCCAGCAACCGCTCGCCATCTGGGTCTCGCAGATGTACCGATGCCTTCTCTGCCCAGGCTCTGAATGGAGAAGGTTCTCCCTCGTTAGCCATTGCGGCGCGGCGCTTCCATCTGCCGGCGGATTTTCTGGACCGTCAGTCGGGTCAGTTCGTCCTCGGTGTATTCGCGCTCGGCGGCGGCGGTGGCGTTGTGCCGGGCGAACAGTTCGATCGCTTCGTCGATCGTGTCGTAGGGTTTGACGATGAAGTTCATCGGGACTCCTCGGGATTAGTGGGTGGGGCGGGGCTGGCGTAGTCCTTCTTGGCCAGGCGGTTGGAAATCCGGTAGATCAGGACGCGGCTGAGGGTGTCGCGCAGGCCGGTGCTGGTGCGGACCAGGCTCGAGGCAGACAGGTCCTCCAGGCGCGTCAAATTCAGTTCGATGCGTTGGCGGAGCTCACTATTCGAGGTGTCGAGGTTGAGCTCCAGCAGCTGGCGGTAGGCTACGTCCGTCAGGCCCTGCCAGGCCTCGGCGCCGACCATCGCCCGTAACGTGGGGTACGTCTGGTAGACGGTCTGGAGTTCCTGGGCCAACCCGAGCAGGCGCGTCAGCTCTGTGGCCACGGCCTTATGCGCTGCCCGTGCGGCAGGCGTTTGGGAATTTCGGGAACGCGAAAAGCCCGGGCGTTTTTTTCTGACGTCCTTTTTCATACTGTGGATTGGGCGCCGGTGGCGCGGTTACCGTGGCCGGGTGGCGATTGCTAAAGCATTATACAATATCGCATAAAAATAGCTTTGTCAAGGTAAATTTAAGTTTGCTACACTGGAAGTCATGCGAGTCGCACCGGAAATTTTCAGGGCCTATGACATCCGAGGGGTAGTTCCAGACCAACTGGACGCCGCGGGCGCCGAGCAGGTTGGGCGGGCGTTCGTAGCGTATGTTGAGCCAGACCAAGCGGTAATCGTGGGGCGCGACGTACGTCTGACCGGCCAGCAGATACAGTCGGCACTAATAGCCGGACTGACTAAAGCCGGAGCCGACGTAACCGACATTGGCCAGGTTTCGACCGACGAATTCTACTTTGCCTGTCAACGTAACGGCCAGCCAGGCATCTTAGTGACAGCCTCACATAATCCGTCCGAGTACAACGGATTCAAGATGGTTCGGAAGATGCCTAATGTAGTGATGGCCAAGGAGTTCCGGTCACACGTGCTTGAGCGGGACTACGAAGATGCTCCCGTAGCCGGCAGCGTCACCACCGAAGACGTTTCCGAAGCGTTCGTCGGGCGCATGCTTGAATTGACCGACGTCAGTGCGCTGAAGCCGCTGAAAGTAGTGGTCGATACCAGCAACGGCGCGATGGGTGCGGTCTGGGAGCGGCTGGCACCTCACCTGCCAATCACTGCGATCCCGCTGTTCTGGGAACCAGATGGGAGCTTCCCTAACCACGGCAATGACGTCAGCCAGGCCGCCAACCAGCAGAAGTTGCGGGCGGCCGTGCTGGAACATTCGGCCAACCTGGGGCTTATCTTTGACCCCGACGGCGACCGTTGCCTGGCCGTCGACGACCGCGGGAAGACCGTACCTGGTGACTTTATTATGGCGCTATTGGCGGTGACTCAGCTGGAAAAGCAACCTGGCAGCACGATCGTCTACGACACCCGGGCCAGCAATGCCGTACCGGACATGGTCAGCGCTGCCGGGGGTACGCCCCTTATAAACAAGCCCGGTCACGCCTACTTTAAACCCGTCATGGCCGAACACGACGCCGTGTTCGGTGGAGAAGTAAGCGGGCACTTCTTTTTCAAAGCATTCGGGTTTGTCGATTGCGGTACCTTGGCCGGCTTGACTATGCTTGAATACGTCAGTAAGCTCGGCGCACCGTTGAGCAGCAAGTTGGCGGAGCTCGAGAGCACGTACTTTTTGAGCGGAGAGATCAACTCGACCGTCGCCGACTCGGATGCCGTGCTGGCACGCATCAAGAGTCACTACACCGACGGCGAACTCAGCGAGCTGAGCGGCGTGGCAGTACGTTACCCTGATTGGCACTTCATGGTTCGACCATCCGATAACGAACCACTCATGCGGCTAATTGTCGAAGCGACTTCCCAGCGGCTGATGGAAACCAAGCGCGACGAGCTGCTGACGCTGATCCGCGGTGAGGACGTTTATAATGCCTAACCAAATTACCCTTCACGCTCCCGGTATTACGCGTTAGACTGGCCGGGTATGGCAAAACCTACCGCTAAAACGGCTGCAAAGTCAGCTAAATCCACCGGCCTCGACTACGGTATCATCGGCAACTGCGAGACCGCTGCCCTGGTCAGCAAGGATGCCAGCATCGACTGGTTCTGCTTCCCTCGCTTCGATTCCGCCTCGGCCTTCGGCAAGCTGCTCGACAGCAAAATCGGCGGCTACTTTTCGATTACCCCGATCGGCAAGAAGTACTGGAGCAAACAGGAATACGTGGAAGACACCAACATCCTCCGCACCACCTTCATCAGCGACGAGGCCGAGGTGGAAGTGACCGACTTCATGCCGATATTCTCCGAGCCGTACCGCACCAGGCCGCTGCAGCGGATCTGCCGCACGGTCAAGGTGATCCGGGGCGAGGCCAAAGTCGAGATGAAGCTCGAACCGGCCTTCGACTACGCCCGGATCAAGCCGCGCTTCGAGCACGTCGGCGGGGTCTGGCTGGCCCGGGGCGATGGCCAGACGTTCTTGCTTAGCGCCAGCGTAAACCTCGACGACGCCTTGCACGAAAAAGGCGGCCGGCTGGAGCAGGTCTTCGAGCTGAAGGAAGGCGACAAGGTGGACCTGGTACTGGGCTACCGCAAGAACCTCTTTGACGTCAGCCACTTTGACGGCAGCGTCGACAACTCCGACTTGTATTCCAAGACGCTCCACTTCTGGCGGCAATGGCTCTGGAAGCTCGAGTACAACGGGCCGTACCTGGACGTGGTCAAACGCTCCGCCCTGACGCTGAAACTGCTGACCTACGCGCCGTCGGGGGCCGTAACGGCCGCGGCCACCACCTCGATTCCCGAAGAGCCCGGCACCAACCGCACCTGGGATTACCGCTACTGCTGGCTGCGCGATGCGTCATTTACCGTCGACGCGTTATTCCAAGTGGGGCTCTACTCCGAAGCGTTGGGCTTTATGCACTGGGTGCGCGAGACGATCACCAACGCCGGCCCGGAAGTGCAGATCATGTACCGCGTGGACGGTTCCGAAGAAATGACCGAACTGACGCTGGACCACTTAGCCGGCTACAAGAACAGCGTGCCGGTGCGGATCGGGAACCGCGCCGCCAACCAGCTGCAGCTGGATGCCTTTGGCGAGGTGATCGACGTGGCCGCGGTGGTGTTCGAAGAAAAGCACTACCTCTCCCCCGACATGTGGCAGGTGATCCGGGACTTGGTCGAGGTAATCTGTAAGTTCTGGAAGGAGCCCGACAACGGGATCTGGGAATTCCACAGCGAAAACCTCAAGCTCAACTATACCTCGAGCAAAGTGATGGCCTGGGTGGCCGTCGACCGCGGCGTGCGGCTGGCACGCAAGATGAAGGACGCCGAACGCGCGGAACGCTGGAGCGGTATCCGCGAAGAAATCAAGAACGAAATCATCGAGCGCGGCTGGAGCGAAGAAAAGCAGTCGTTTACGATCGCCTACGAACGCGACGAGATGGACGCCAGCTTGTTGCACATGCCGCTGTTCGGATTCATGGAGCCCAATGATCCGAAGATGAAGTCGACGGTGAAGCGAATCATCGAGGAACTCGGCCGCGGCGATTTTATCCTGCGCTATAACATGCCCGACGACCAAGGAGAAACCAAGGCGGCGATGATTATCTGTAACTTGTGGCTGGCCCAGGTGCTGGCGATGCAGGGCGAGTACGAGGACGCCAAGCGGCGCTTTGAGCTGGTGCTCGAGCATGGCAACCACGTCAACCTGTTCTCCGAGAACTTACATCCGGAAACGGGCGAGTTGACCGGGAACTTTCCGCAAGCGTATACCCACATCGCGATTATCAACACGGCGATTTTGCTGGAGCGGCTGAATCCGAAGAAGAAAAGTGAGAATGGGGGCGGTAAAGACGCCGCCAGCACGCCCGCCGCTAAACGGGCGGAACGGAAGTCCGAGGCCTGAGCTAGTAGTTCCTGACTAGGCGCCGCTTACAGTCCAATGGCTTTTTTGGCCGCTTTTAGCGTTCGCTCGGCGACCGGCCGTGCTTTGGCAGCTCCGTCGGCCAGCACTTTGTCCACGTAGCCCGGATCCTGTTCCAGCTCCGCCAAGCGCTGCTGGATTGGCGCTAATGATTCAACCACCACGTCGGCGAGGTCTGACTTGAAAGCGCTGTAGCTTTTGCCGGCGTAGTCATTCTCGAGGTCTTTGATAGCGCGTCCGCTGAGCAAGCTGTAGATGTTGAGCAGGTTGGTCAGCGCCGGCTTGTCGGCGGCCGCGGTAATCTCGCTGCCGGAATCGGTGACGGCTTTGGAAACTTTCTTGCGGATCAGCTCGGGCGGATCGGCAAAGGCGATGTAGTTGGCCGCACTGGCGGCACTCTTGCTCATCTTCACGCTCGGGTCGTCGAGTCCTTTGATGCGCGCGCCGTGCTTGGAGATGGTCACGTCCGGCACCGTGAACGTATTCCCGAAGCGGTGGTTGAAGCGGATCGCTAAGTCGCGGGTCAGTTCGACGTGCTGTTTCTGGTCGTCGCCGACGGGCACGGCTTGTGGTTGGTAGAGCAGGATGTCGGCCGCCATCAGCGGCGGGTACACGAACAGTCCAGCCCCGACCGCGCCGGACTGTTGGCCGGCGGTCTTGTCTTTGAACTGGGTCATCCGGCTCAGCTCGCCCATCGAGGTAATGCTCGTCAACAGCCAGCCGAGCTCGGTATGGGCGGGCACGTCGGACTGCCGGAAGAACGTCACCTTGGCCGGGTCGAGTCCGCAGGCGAGGTAGACGTTGGCGGCGGCGCGGATGGACTGGCGGAGCTTGGCGGGGTCTTGCAGCGTGGTCAGGCCGTGGAGGTCTGCGAGGAAAAAGTAGCAGTCGTGGTCATCCTGCTGGGCGACGAACCGCTTCAGCGCGCCCAGGTAGTTACCCAGGTGGAGCTCGCCGCTGGTGCGGATACCGGAAACGAGGCGTTGTTTGGCGGTGGCCGGGTTGTTTGGGCTAGCGGCTGGTGAAGCTTTTGGCATGGCTTAAGTGTACGGCATGCAAGGAGAATGGGCAGCAGCGGTTAGCCCCGAGATAGGCTTTCGTGCTACTGTATGGGGCTTATTGCCCGCGCTAAGACGGACTCTTGGCAACCGCACCTTAAGGAGCCACTTTGTTGGTAACGGTAAAAATAGACGGCGGGATGAAGGCGATGGAGGATTTTCTCGACTACATCCAGAGAGGTGCGGAAGAGATCGGCGTCGACCTCACGGTCACGATCGAGGAACAGCAGTGGGAGGTTGGTAGCTCAGTTTCGAGCAGCCCAATCGGCCCGCCTCTCGAGGGATTCGGAGCTGACGACGCCTGGGTTAAGAAAGAGCTTAATAGCCTGGAGCATTCGGTGTCGAAGAGGACGATCGATCCTGCCCTCGCAGAACTTGGAATCGACGAGCTTGAGCTTGGAGTTCGCGCATTCAATTGCCTTAAAAGGGCTGAAATAATAACCCTAGGTCAGCTCGTTGGCAAGAGCGAAAAAGAGCTTCGGAAAATCCCGAATATGGGGGAAAAGGGCATTCGCGACATCGTCGAAAAACTCAGCGAGCGCGGCCTCAGCCTTCGTGAGTAACCACCCCACCCAACGGCCCCATAGTCTAGCCTCTCACGAGGTGGCCTTAAACAGACGACCAGGGGAACCACAATTTGTTTATGAGATACCCATCTCCTAACGAATTGCCCCGCCCTTTCGCATAGCGACTGATGAGACCTGGGAAGTTCAGGTCGAAAGGGAAAGTCCAGCCAATAAAACGCACGGCGGCTGGCAGAGGCGGTATGATGGTTCCAGTATGCCTACCCGCGGACGCAGCAGTTCCCTCCACGCCAACCACACCACCTACCAACACCGCTCGGGGTTGGCCAAGGTCGCGCGTGTCTGGCCGGAGGGTAAGCGCTTGCGGGTGTTCGACGCCGGCTGCGGCGACGCCCGTCTGAGCCAGCACCTGGTCAAGCACGGGCACGCGGTGAGCGGAATAGATGCCTCGGCGGCGGCCGTCCGGATTGCCAAGCAGCGCGGCGTGGCCGCGACCATCGGCGACGTAGAGGGGCGCTGGCCGGCCCGCACCAGCAGCCAGGACGTGGTGCTCCTGCTGGACGTCCTGGAACACACGGTCGACCACGCCGCCGTGCTGGCCGAAGCCAAACGGGTGCTCAAGGCCGACGGAGATCTGATTATCTGCTACCCCAACCACTTTGACTTGCGGCAGCGTCTGGCGATGCTAGCGGGCCGCGGCATCGTGCACTGGGACAAACGTCGCCAGGAACCGAACGCCTGGGAGTACGGGCACTTGCGTTTCTTACGGTTCGGCGAGTTGCGGCGGTTAATGGAGTCAAGCGGGTTCTCCGTGGAAGCGATCCAGTTCAACTTCATGGGCGGCGGCGTCCTGCCCCGCCGCGTGCTGCCGGCGTTCCTGCGCCGCTGGTTGACGCGCCGCTGGCCAGAACTATTGTCCGGCAAGTTCGTGGTGCGGGCGGGTGTAAAGCAGCCTGGCCGTCGCCGCGTCCCGCTGCGCATGATTACCTTAGACAAAACGCCGGTGGGATTGTGAACGGCCCGCCCAGACCGTCGGGCTCCCCACGCCCGCCGCTGGACTGGTCGGTCGCCGGGACGCTGGCCTGGTTCAACCTGCGCGGACGGGCGCTCAGCGTGGCCGAGCTCCAGCGCTTGCTGCTCCGTAACACGGCCTCGGAACCGGAACTGGCCGCTACGCTGGCCGCAATGCCGGAAGTCACCGAGCAAGATGGCTTGTACAGTTTGTCCGCTACCACCGTGACCTTCCCGTCCGCCACAACCGCCCGCTATTACCGCCACAAGTGGCGTCTCGCCCAGCAAGCCGCCAACCTGGTCCGGCATTTGCCGTATGTCCGGATGGTTTCGGTGGTCAACACCGTCGCCGACAAGACCGCCAAGCCACGTAGCGACATCGATCTGTTCATCGTGATCGAGCACGGACGGCTCTACCTTGGCCGCACCCTGATTACCGGATTGCTCCACGTCTTCGGTTTGCGCCGGCACGGCACCAAGATCGCCGACCGGATTTGCCTGTCATGGTTCGCCAGTACGACCGGAATGGATATCGAGCCAGTGACGTTCCCTCCGTACGACTTGTTGTTGGCGTTTTTGTTCACCGAGCAGGTCCCGCTGGTCGACAGCGGCACCACCTACGAACGCTTCATGCAGCAGAACCGCTGGATCGGCGAGTTTGTTCCCGCTTACGAGAGCCGCTCTTTCCACGCTAAGCGGCCGTCGTTGGTAAGCAGAGGGCTAGAGCTTTTGCTGAACAACCGGTTTGGGCAAGCCCTGGAAACTCGCCTGATGCACGGGCAACGCCAACGGATTAGGCGGAAGTCTTCCGGAGCTGCCGCGGTTGATTCCGAATCGGTCGCGTCGGCGGAGGCCACCAATGACGAACGCGCCGACGTCCGGATCATTGCCACTGAACGCATGCTGAAGTTCCATGAAAAAGAGCGGCGCGGCGTCTACCGAGCCGAATGGGAGAGCCTGATGCGGCGGCTGGGCTACGATCCACTATTAGTTGTCCCGTACCATGCGGCTGGCGAGCTGGCGGACAGTGCAGGAGGAAGCGACAGCGCGGCTTTGTAAATAGCAAGCTGCTATACTGAATATATGGCCGCTTGGTTTAATTTACTGGTTGACGTACTGTGGCCGTCCCATTGCGCAGGATGCCGCAGCGCCGGGACGTGGTGGTGCGGCGAATGTGCCGCCGCGGTACGTGTTTCGCGTAATGCCCGCTGCCCGGCCTGCGAAGCGCCCAGTGGGCACGGGCGGTACTGTCTGGCGTGCGAGGCAAGCACCCCGCTGCGCGGAATCGTCGCTGGCGCCTCGTTGGGCGGGGCGCTACCCCAAGCGATCAAGGCGCTGAAGTACCGCCACGCCAAGGCCGTGGCACCACTCTTGGCTCGCTATCCGCTGGCGGCGTTGCGGAATACCCAGAACCCTCGGCCAAACCCCGCGGTTGCGGAAACGCCTCTGGCTACCCCGCCACCACTTACAGCGTGGCTGGTCCCCGTCCCACTCCATCCTCAGAAGCGGCGGAGCCGCGGGCACAACCAGGCCGCGCTAATCGCCCGCGCGGTTGCCGCCCAGACCGGCCTACCGCTGCAGGATGGACTGCGGAGAATTCGACATACGCCGTCGCAAACCGGCCTGGGGAGAGCCGAGCGCCAGCGAAACGTGGGGGGTGCTTTCCGGTGGAGCGGGCCGGAGCTGCGCGGCCAGGCAATCTACGTGGTCGACGATATCGCTACCACCGGCGCCACGCTGGCAGCCTGTGCTGCCACCCTCAAAGCCGCCGGAGCTGCCGAGGTGTGGGGTTTGGTAGTTGCCCGCCGGGAGTTCGTCGGAAAACGTTTCAATGTGAGACGGCGGCGGTTGGAGCCGCGTGACTGAGGACGCCAATCCGGCTGGAGCGTCCGAAGTGCGCGAACCAACCGACACCAACAACTAGTTCAGGCTCCCCGTCTGCGGAAACTGGCTTTTGGGCTTGTAGGTGGAGTAAAACATCCGGTCGATCGGTTCCGGGCCTCCGGTCACCGAGTAGCGGAACGATGCCGTCCCGCCGCCCTCTTCGGTGGCATTGCTCGAAACCACCTGGGCCGAGGATTGGCGGCCGTCGTTGGTGCCGTAAAAGTCAAAGGTAACGGATTCTCCGACTTGGCGCGCTTGTACCAGGATCCACCCCGGAGAGTTGTTCCGGAACTTCATGTCGGGATTGGGCGGGTAAATCGTGGCATCCATCCCAATCGGCGCGTAATAGTGGACGGCGTACGAGTGGTTGGTGCGGGCCGTAATTGGTAGGCCGGCACCCATCGCTGCCCGGAACATGGTGGTCGAGACCTGGCAGAGGCCACCGCCGTATTGCTTTTCGGTCTTGTTCTCCAAGATCACCAGCTCCTCCACGTAGCCCGTTTCCGGGCCGACGTCCCCGAGCACGTCGTTAAAGCTGAATTCCTGGCCGGGCTTGATCAGCGCGCCGTCAAACTGTTTCGCTCCCACCCCGATGTTGTACGTCCGGCCTGGCGGGCTGCCGGCAAAGGTGGTGGTGGAGCTGCCGACCAGCGTCTTAAGGCCCAAGGTAGGGAGCGTTTCAGGCCGGATGTCGGCCGGCTTGTCGACTACCGGCAAGGTAGCGGCCGGGGTTACGCTTTGGGCCGCGGCGGCCAGCACCTTGACGGCTTTGGCGCGCTCCACCACGGCGCCGTTCTTAGGAGCACCGCTGACCGTGACCTGGCCGTTCACGAACGCCAGTCTGGCGTTAACGGGCGGGCTATCGACCGAGTCGGCCACGCCTTTGACGTACTTCCCTACCCGGTCTTCGTTGATCGCCGGCACCAGAGTGGCAGTCCGGCTGGGAATTACGGCTTGGCCTTCTGACCCACCCAACAGCACGCCGTCCAGCGTCCCCAGCAAGCTCACTTTGCGTTGCGGCGAAGTATCTTCCTGGTCTTGCCGAACGAACTCGATCCAGCTGGCTTTGGCCTCGGCGACAGGCTCGAAGTTCCGGCTGCCCGCCGTAACCGTCAGGGGAGCCGCCACGATCTGTTCTGCCTGGGCCTTGGCCGGCGCGAGCTGGCTGGTGACGATTTCCGGTTGTTGGGGACGGAGGTAGAGTTTGGCCGTGCCGGTGAAGCGCTCGATTGCCACCTGGGCGGCTTTGAGGTTACCTGCCAGATCGATCACGGTGCCAGGATGCTCCTTGGTAATCGTGAAGTCGCTGCCGCTACGGATAATCCCCGCGTTTTTCACCGGAGTGGCGAGACCTTTGGCTTGAGCCAAAAGTTTTTCGGTGAAGGCAGCCTGGTTCAGCTCATAGTGGAGCGTTATGTCCGGGGTCCCGAAAGCCGCCCGGAGTGGTCCGACCAGGGCAGCCACGGTTCCGTCGCGTCCTTCGGCCATCGCCGCCTTGACCGTCCCAGCGGCGTCTACCTTCAGGCCGACGTCGGCGGCCGGAATCGTGATTACCTGCCCGTCGTGCTCGAACTTCAGCTCGGTCAGCTTAGCCGCTCGATCCGTAACCACGGCCTCGGCATCGGCGGCACTGCGTCCTCCCAACATCAGCGGGCCGGAACGGATTCCCGGGTACACCTTGTCGGCATACACGACGTGCATGCCCGCCAAAAGCAAGGCGGGCACGGTGGCCACCATTAAGAGCGCCTTGGCGGGCCCCCCCAGCGCTTTCACGAGCGGTTCCCTAACAGTTCGCTGAGCAAGATCCGGGCCTGCTGCTGGGACTGGGCCTCGAGCTGGCCTTCTGCGAGCACCTGGACGGTCACGGTGTCGCCTTCCGAGAGGTGGGCCGGAAGCAATTCTCGGGGCCACTCCAGGGTTTGCGGGGTGAAGTTAGGATCGCCCGGCTGCTCCGAACTGAGTTCCAGGCTGGCGGTGTGGGCGGTGACATGGCGGATGGTGGCGGTGGCGCTTGTTGGTACGTCCATAGTGTAGCAAGTTACGTGCTCGACGGCTCAGTATACCGCGGCCGGCTAGCAGCGGCTACCAGGCTAGTAGCTCGTTTTACCTGGTGGACGGCAACCGGTCCAAGGCCGCCTCGTAGCTGGCGAGCGTTTCGGCGGCGGTGCGGTCCCAGGAATACTTCTGCACTTGCTTGAAGCCAAGCCCCCGGTACCGTTGGCGGCGGCCCGGCTTGGCCAGCAGCTCGAGCAGCGTTTCGGCGATCGAATCGATACTGTACGGGTTAAAGTACGCTGCGGCCTCCCCGAGGATTTCCGGCATCGGCGGAGCCGAAGACGAGGCCACGGTGGTGCCGCAGGCCATCGCTTCCAGCGGCGGCAAGCCAAAGCCCTCGGATAACGAGGGGAAGGCGAACACGTCGGCGGCGTTGTAGTACCGCGGCAAATCGGCATCGTCGACGAAGTCGGTCAGGATCACGTCACCGCTCAGGCCTTGGGAACGGATCGTTTCCTGGATTACGGGGAACGCGGGGTCTATCTTGCCTACCAGGACGAGCTTGGCGTTGCTCTGCCCCCGCACTATCTTGAAGGCTTTGATCAGGCGGACGAGGTTCTTGTGTTGGCGCCACTGGCCGGTATACATGATGAAGGGTTCGCGGAGGCCGTGGCGGAGGCGGAACTCGGAAGCCTCGCTGGCTGGAAGGGGTTTGAATTGGGAATCGACGGCCAGGTAGACCACTTTGACCTTCTCCGGTGCCACGCCGAAGTTTTCCACGATTAGCCGTTTTTGGTGGTCGGAATACGTCAGGATTTCCAGGCTGCGCTTGGCGCCTTGGGCCATCACCAGCCGCATCGGGCGCGTCTTCAGGCCGGAGAGCCGGCTGCGGCCGGCGTAGCTTAGCAAGGTCAGGTCGTTGATCGAGATAATGAACGGGCTGCGGTAACCCAGCGGAAAGTTGAAGTTGGTGAAGTGCATCAAATCCAGGTTGGCCCGCTCCAGCTCCCGACCGAACAAAAGCTGCTCGCGCACGGTATACCAGCGGGTGGTGGTGGTGCGGACTTCGAGGTTCGGCCACTTCCAGTCAGCCTTGTCCGCGGCATTCAAAAACGCTACGAAGGTGTGCTTGGTCTGGAGCTTGGCCAGGTGGGAAACCAATTCCTGGGTGTAACGGGCCAAGCCGGCGGAGCCGGCGTTGAAGAAACGAGCGTCGATGCCGATCCTCATGCGGGCCGCGCGCGCTTAGCGTCCAGGCTGAGGACCAGCGTCAGCATCATGATGATCGCCAGGTCGTTCTTGAGCACCGGAGTATCGACTAAACCGTGCACCATGATCGCCGTCAGCATCGCCAGCGGCGCGGCAACGGTAGGACGGGCGCGGACCAACTTGACCAGGCAGATTATCAGCAGCCCCGCCAAACCGACCAGGGTCAACAGTCCCCATTCCACCCAGACGCTTAGCTTGAGATTGTGCGGGTTGAGGGCGTAGGGGGTCACGTACAGCCGGTAGGCCTCCACGTGTTCGACCCGCTTGCCGAACGTTTCCTCGAACTGGCCGGGGGCGGAAGGGAACAGGGGGTTTTCCTTGATCAGGTTGGTGGCCTCCTTCCAGAGCACCGGGCGCGAGGAAATATGGGGAGGTGGCGGCGGGTGGGCCGGGTCGACGCTGTAGGCCGGCGTGGGAGGTGGCGGCGGCGGATCCAGTACCTTGGGGCCAAACACGGCCGCGGCCACGAGTATTCCGGCCACCCCGGCCACCAGCAAACCCTTGCGTCGGGTAAGGGCGTAAGCCGCTACCAGGGCGCCGGCCGCCAGAGCCAGAATCCCGCCCAGCGAAGCCGAGGCCACCAGGATCGCCAAGGCCACGCCCCCGGCGGCAATCCGGCCATATGCCCACTGCCGGCCCGGCCAGAGGGCTACTAATAACAGCAGCGGTACGAGCAACAAGGCCGTATAGTTCGGGGATTGGTAGGGTCCGACCAACCGGCCGTCGTAGCTCAGGTCACCGGAACCAAGGAGCAAGCCGGCCGTCCAGACGGCCACCACGGCAATCGTGCCGAGGGCGCCGGCCAACAGGGCCCGGGACGGGTGGCGGCGGAAAACCGCTCCAGCGGCCACGAACCACAATGCCGGCTCCAAAAAGAACGCCCGCCATAAGCCGAACCCGCCTCGCAGGTCAGGACCGAGCGCCACAGCCAGCAGCGCCCCGAGCACGTAGATCCCGAGCCAGAGGTCGTAGGGCGTACGGACCGGGCGGTAGGCCGGCCAGCGGGAAGCCACCGCCCCCAGTACCGTCAGCAACAATAGTTCCAGCAACGTGGTGGGCAGGCCGAACAGCTCGCCGCGCACCTGGTAGAGCGGCAGGGCTGCCACCACCAGGCCGAGCCCGTAGTCAGGGCGGCGGCGGGTAATCACAAAGGCGGCCGCTAAAAGGATCGCTACGACCCCCCACCCGAACACGCCTCCCAGTACGATCGTCGGTTCGACGCTGAGGGCGGTCGGGTTCATCGACGCGGCCGCGGGGAGGTTCGCGCCGGGGTGGCAGCCCGGTTAGCGCCATCCGGCGCGCCGCCAGGCAGCAGCACGGCCAGCAGCACCAGCCACGGCGCCAGTAACGAGAGGTAGAGCAGGGCGTTGTTGAAGACCGCCACCGCCACCCAGCCAACGGTGAACCACAGCAGGGCATAAGCCACCCAGCCGTCCCGTCCCCCGGCCGTAAACCGGCGGCGCAAGGCCGCCCCAGCAGCCAGCAGGAACCTCACGAACAGCAGCAGCCCGATGATCCCGGTGGTCGCCCAGACGTTGAGCAGCGAACTGTCGGAGCCTTGGCTGCCGCGGCTTTGCAGTTGGTTTTGCCTCAGCAGGTCGCGGTTCTTCAGCGCCGGGGCATACGCGTTGTAGCCCACGCCGATCAGCGGACTGGTCTGGATCAGGCGCGTGGCTTGGCGGATCGTCACCACCCGGGCCGACCCGCTCGGGTCGCAGATCGTCACGTCGGCGCACTGGTAATCGTCGAGCTTAGCGCTATAGTTTTCGGTCTGCACCAACCCCTGGCTGTCGGCGAAGCGCTGGGCCAGGCGGTTGGGGATCAACAGTGCCACGAGGAACACGGCCAGCAAGGCGATCGCGTACTTCCGGCGGTAGCGCCAGGCCAGGCCGGTAATCGCGAGGATGCCGGCCAGCCAGGCGCTGCGGGAATACGCCAAAAAGAGCGCGATCCACGAAAGGGCGAAGAGTCCCAGCCACCAGCGCCGGACGGCTGGTCGGGCTGGTTTGGTTTGCTGCGCCTCGAACGAACGCGCCAGCGCGAAACCCATTACCAAGACCAGGAAAATGCCGAAGTAGTTAGGATCGTAGAACGTCGACAGCAGCCGGCCAATGTGCGGGTCCCAGCCGTTTACCACCATGAAGCGAAAGTCGTTGATGAAGATGAACTGCAAAAACCCGAGTACGACCAGCGCGCCGGCCGACACCGCGAAGGCGCCGAGGTACGCCTGCTTTTCAGGACGGGTGGCGAGGTAACTGATCAGCCAGGCCACCACGAACGCGAAACTCAGCCGGAGCAGGTAGGCCGCAGCCAGGATACCCTGGTTGGCCGAGTAGCTCGGGAGGTTGATCGCCAGCGTTAGCACCGCCCAGCCCAAAAACAGCAGGCTCCACTTCCAGACGGGGTGCTTCCAGGTGGCGCGGGCAAAGTCCCGGACGCGCCGGGTGGCGATCGTTTTTACGGCCAGCACCGCTGCCAGTACCGCCAGTGCCCCGTCCAACGCCGTCAGCGCGCCATTGGTGCCCGGGAACGGTTCGAACCGCACTAACTGGCCGGCCGTCAGGGCGGCAAACAAAATCGCCGGAAGCGCATACGTGAGGAGGGTTCCGGCTCGAAGGCGCATATGCCCTATGATACGTGGCCGGGCCAGGCTAAACAACGGCGCGGGAGGCGGCCGCCCGCAGCATTCCGGAGGGTACTGCCTTACGGATTGTTGCCGGCGGCTACCCGCCGCAGCGTTTCCAGGGTGGCGGTGGCGGTGCGGTCCCAGGAAAACTGCTCCGCCCGGGTACGGCCGGCCGCGCCCAAGCGCTGGCGTTCGGCAGGATCACCCAGCAACTCCTGGAGGCCCGCGGCGATTTGGCCCGGCTCCAGCGGGTCGACGTAGCGCACGGCGGAGCCGCCTACCTCCGGCAAGCTGGACACGTTCGAGGTGACTACCGGCGTTGCCGACTGCATCGCCTCCAGCACCGGCAAGCCGAATCCTTCGTACAAGCTGGGGTAGCAAAAGACCGTGGCGGCCGCGTACAGCGGAGCCAGGGCGTCGTCGGGCACGAAGTCGAGGTGGCGGACCTGGGACGGGTCTGGCAAGGCCGCGATCGCCTCGAATATCCCCTGCTCCTGCCAGCCGCGCTTGCCGGCCAGCACCAGCGGCGTGGCGGCGCGCAGGGAGCTTGGCAGCGTAGCGTAAGCGCGTACCAAGCGCTCCAGGTTCTTGCGTGGCTCCAAGGTACCGGTGGTCAGGATGAAGGAGTCAGGCAACCCGTAGCGATCACGGACGTTTTGGAGCGCTCCTGCCGGGTACTGTTCGGCCGGCTTGAAGCGCGAGTCAGCGGCCAGCGGCGTGACGCTTATTTTGCCACCGGCGGCGGGTAGCATCTGGCGGAGGTCGGCGGCCGTGGCCTCGGAAATGGTCAGGATGCCGGCCGCGCGTTTGGCTGCCCGGGCGAGGGTGCGGCGTTCGATCAGGCGCGCGCGCCGCTGGGGAATCGCCAGCGGCTGGAAGGAAATCAGGTCGAACACGGTTAGCACGTACGGCACTTTGAGTAACTGCGGTGTTAAATAGCTGGTGGTGGAAAAGTAGACGTCGCAAGCGGTGGCGGCTTTGCTGGCGGCGCGGTGCCAGGCCAGGCCGCGGCCGGCCAGTACCTCCCAGGAGGCGTTGGCCGGGAGGGCGACGCTGGAGGGAACTTCGCGGGTAAAGCAGCGCCACTCGATTTGGGGATCAAGCCCCGGCAAGCGCCGGAGCAGCTCTTGGACGTAGCGGCCTTTGCCGGCCGGTTTGCCGGCGGCCTCCCTGGCATCGATTCCGATGATCATACGATCAGCGCCTTGCGGTACGCCGCCAACGTCAGCTCCGCGGTGCGCTCCCAGGAGAACTGCGCGGCCTGCTCGCGGCCGGCCTCGGCCAAGCGGGTACGCAGCGGCTCGTCTTGCAGCGTCCGCCTGAGCGCCAGCTCGAGCGCCTTGGTATCGTTCGGGTCAAAGTACAGGGCGGCCGCCCCGGCCACCTCCGGCAAGCTCGAGGTGTTGGAGCAGATCACCGGCGTGCCTGCCAGCATCGCCTCCAGCACCGGGATGCCGAAGCCTTCGTAGAACGTCGGGAAGACGAACAGCTTGGCACCGGCATACAGGGCCGGCAATTCCCCGGCGGGTGCGTAACCGGTAAATATTACCCGGTCACCCAGCCCCAGTTTGCGCAAGAGCTCCTTGGTTTCGTCGAACAGCCAGCCCTGGCCGCCGACCACCACCAGCTGTTCGCTGGTGTGCTTACGGATACCGGCGAAGGCCAAGAGCAAATTCCGCAGGTTCTTGCGCGGCTCGAGCGTCCCGACCGCCAAAAAGTAGTCCCCCTCAATCCCGTACTTGTCTTGTACGCGCGCCAGCTGCTCCTCGCTGACCGGCTGGCCGAAGGACGGGTCGGCGGCCAGCGGGGTCACCCGGATCTTGCCTGAGGGCGTCCCGAATTCGTCCACGATGGCGTCTTTGGTGGCCTGCGAAATCGCCACGATTTGGTTGGCGCGCTCCAGCGAATCCGGCACGAAGCGCCGCAGGTACTCCAGGTTGGCGGGCTCGGTAAATTCGGGATGGCGGACAAAGCTCAAGTCGAGCACGCTCAGCACGAACGGCCGGCCAGTGGGTGGTGCCACGTAATTGGTGAAGTGCCACAAGTCGGCCCTAGGCCCAACCAGGTCAGATGTAGGCCAGCCGACGGTCTTCCACCACAGTTGCCACGCCCGGCGGTAGTACCCGCCGAATTGCTTGTGGCTCAAGTTGGGGGCGGTAATGCCCACCGGCGCCCCCCAGGTGCGGTAGCGGTTCTCCTGGTCTAGCCGCACTAACGCCCGGGCCAGTGAGTTGATGTAGGTAGACGTACCGGCCGCCGCAACGCTGCTCTCCAGCCAGCGGGTGTCGATTGCGAAAGTCTGCGGCATCGGTTTTTGGCCGTGGGCTACTGCGTCGCTAGACGCCGCCGGCTAACGCCAAGTCGGCGTCCACCATCATCTGGATCAGTTCTTCAAAACCTACTTCGGGTTTCCAACCAAGTTTGGACGAGGCCTTGGAGGTGTCAGCCACCATCGCCGAAATTTCCGTCGGCCGCTGGAAGCGGTCGCTGACCTTGACGTGTTCCTGCCAATCCAAACCGATCCGCGAGAACGCTACCTCGCAGACGTCTTGGACCGTCTTCAGCACGCCCGTGCCGATGACGTAGTCGTCCGGTTTGTCCTGCTGCAGCATCATCCACATCGCGCGCACGTAGTCGCCGGAAAAACCCCAGTCCCGCTGCGCGTCGAGGTTGCCGATTTCGACGATTCCGTCTTTGACCAGCGGATTACCATCTTCGTTGATCGGAACGTCCTGCTTATTGGCTTTGATACAGGCGGCGGCCATCGTCAGCTTGCGGGTCAAGAAGTCGATTCCCCGGCGCGGGCTTTCGTGGTTGAAGAGGATGCCCGCCGAAGCGTGGAGGTCGTAGGACTGACGGTAGACCGCGACCATCCGGTGGGCGTACGCCTTGGCCACGCCGTAGGGGTTGTTAGCCATCAGTGGGGCGCCTTCGTTGATTTTCTGGGTCTTTTGTTCGCCGTAAATCTCACTGGATGAGGCCTGGTAAAACCGGGCGCGAGGAGCATGTTCGAGCATCGCCTCCAGCAACCGCTGCGGACCCAGGGCGGTGACTTCTCCGGTATAAAGCGCCGACTTCCACGATTCGCGCGGCACGGACTGGGCCGCCAGGGAATAGATTTCGTCCGGCTTGACCTGCTTGACGACCTTGTTGAGATTGCTCTGGTCGAGCAGGTCGCCGTGGATCATCTCCACTTTGCCGATCAGGTGGGAGGCATTGGCCAAGGCGCTGCCGCTGTTGCGCCGGATCAGTCCGGTAACGCGGTAGCCTTTCTCCAGTAAGAATTCTGCTAAGTATGAGCCGTCTTGGCCGGTGATTCCGGTGATCAGGGCTGTTTTCATGATTCCTCTGCGTTAAGGGTAGCGCGGGCCTCGTCGAGGGCCTCTTGCAACGTCTGGATAATTTTTATGGTCGGTTGCCAACCTAGGTTTCGCAACTTCCGGTTATCGCACCGCATTACCGGGATGTCGGTCGGCCGATGCAACGCCGGGTCAACAACAGCCTCTATTGTAGCAGTCGAAAGGCCGCGCAGGTGTTCCAGCAGTTCGCTGATCGAGCAGTCCGTGCCCGAGCCGGCGTGGTAGGTTTCGCCCCGCTGCCCTTTTTCCATAACGGCCACGTAGGCAGCGGCCATATCCCGCACGTCGCTAAAGTCGCGTCGCGCCGTTAGGTTTCCTACCTGGAGCGTACCTCCTCCGGTACGTTCAAGCTTGGCGATCTCGCTGGCAAACCGTGCCACCACAAACTGGGGCCGTTGCCCCGGCCCGATGTATGTGAATGACCGGACGATCGACACCGGGACATCAAAGTGCTCGTCGTAAAACCGGCAGACACTTTCATCCAACGTCTTGCTTAAGGCATACGGGTTTTCCGGGTGTGGCGGGAGGTCCTCGCCCTGCGGCAGTTCGGCTTCGCTGACTGAGCCCAGCACTTCAGCAGAGGAAACGAACAAGATCTTAGGGCGTGTGGTGAGCGACCGCGCCGCTCCTAGCAAGCTGACCGTCGTCCGGTGGTTCGCTTCGATCGCGTTTTCCGGCTCTTGCCAGGAATGCCCGACCGATGTTTCCGGAGCGGCTAAGTGGAAGATGCCTTCCGGAGCGACTTTTTTGATCACGGCGCGCACGGTTGCCTCGTGGCGCAAGTCGGCAATCGCTTCTTCAGCTCCGGGGATTTCCAGCGTCCCGCCGCGACGCACCATTCCCGTTACCTGGTGGCCGGCTTGCACCAGTTGGCGGGTGAGCACGCGCCCGGCGAATCCACTGGCTCCGGTGACGAGGTAACGCATACCGCTAGTTTAGCAAACGGGTCAGCTGGACCGCGGATGGCGGCGCAGGTGCCAGCGCAGCACGGCCTTTACCACGCGCCACTGGTTGGCCACGGCGCGCGCCAGCGGACGGCGCGTTACCGTACCAGCCAAGGCCAGCGGGAGCCACAGCACCGCCAACCCCACGGCCGCTGCCAGAGAGCACACTACCGCCAAGCCGTACGCCGCGGCGGCGTAGGATCGGCCGCGGTGCTTGGTCAAAAACGCGTAGAGGCTCGGGTAGTAGAGGTCGTAGCGTTGCCGGGGCGTGGTGACGCTGTCGATGCTGCCGCCCCAGTGGTGGACTACCGCTACGTCCGGGAGGTAGTGGAGCTCAAAGCCCCGTTGCCGGATCCGCAGGTTAAAGTCGGTTTCCTCGAGGAAGATGAAGAAACGCTCGTCCAATCCGCCGGCCTGCTCTATGAGGCGGCGGCGGACCAACAGGCAGGCCCCGAGCAAGTCGCCGACCACCTGGGTGCGTTCGAGCTCGCTCCGCGAGAGCAGCTGTTTGCCCGGGTAGCGCTTCTCCGGAAACAGCCGGTAGAGCACCCTGTTAAGCAGCGTGTACTCGTAAAACAGCGTCAGTAGCGTCGGCTCAGTCCATCCCGCCGAGTGCTGGATTTCTCCGTCCACCGCCGCCAACCGCGGCGCCACGATCCCAACGTGGGGGTGGGCGCGAAGGTAACCGGCCAGCTTTTCCAGCACGTAACGCTCCGGTAATTCGGTGTCGCTGTTGAGCATCAGCACGAATTCGCCGGTGGCCAGGTCGAACCCCTGGTTGTTGGCGGCGGCGAACCCGCGGTTGGTCTGGTTGGCAATCAGCGCAACATCGGGAAACTGCTTGCGGACCAGTTCGTCGCTGCCGTCGGCGGAAGCGTTGTCTACCACAATTGTTTGCAGCCTAGCCGTCTGGCGCTGGAGCGATTCCAAACACGCCCGCAGCAAGTCCACGGTGTTGTAGCTGACGATCACGACCGAGATCATCGGTGCTCCTGGCCGGATGGCGGGGTGGCCGGAGGTGGCGCGGTGGTTCCCGGTGGCGTGGCGTTCCGGCGCTTCCGGTTGAAGCGTTCGAGCAAACGGGAAGGCCCCGTAAAGTAATCGAGGACCAGGCTGTCTAAATAGGCTACGTCTGCCTTCCTGTTCCGCTGGATCCGCTTACGCTGGGCGAGCTTTTTTGGCAGCTTGCGGAAGGCATCGCGCCAAGCCCGCAATAGGATGCGCAGCTGTTTCTTACGGATTCCCCCGAGCAAGGTCTTGGCATACGCGAACAGGATCTTATGGCTCTTAAACACAAGCCTGCTGAGTGGGTAGTTTTTGACAATCATCCACACCAAGTTGCGTTGCCACAAATAGAGCGCAAAGTCACTGATGCGGGCCGATGTGGCTCCTCCCAAATGGTACGCCTTGGCCCGAGGTTCGTACCACGTCTTGTAGCCAGCCAATTGGGCGCGCCAGTGGAGATCCGAATCCTCGATATACGCAAAAAAATCATCGTCGAATGACCCTACCTTTTCAAACAACTCGCGGCGGTATACGGCGGCGGCGGCGTACGGCGCCCAAATCCACTCCGGCGTGTCATATTGGCCCCGGTCCAGTTCGTTATGGCCGCGTTTTTGGAAGGTGGAGTACCAGCTTACCTGTTCGGCCGTGGCATCTATCCTCTCCCGGTCGTGGTAGTGAAGCACTTTGCACCCCACGGCGCCGGCTTCCGGATGGTTCCGTAGCGCTTCCTCGAGGTACCCGAGCCACTCCGGATCAAGTTCCAGGTCGTTATTAAGCAACGCGATGAATTCAGATTGTGATTGGGCGATTCCCGCGTTCACCGCTCCCGAAAACCCGCGGTTTTCCGGCAAAACGATCAGTTGCACGTCCGGCCATGACCGGCGGACGTATTCGGCGCTACCGTCGTCGGATCCATTGTCGACCACGATCACCGTGTAGTCCTGGAACGTCTGGGCGTGTAACGACGGCAACACTACCTTCAAGTGCTCAAGCCCGTTCCAGCTCGGAATCAGCACGGAAACGCTGGGGGTAGGTAAGGAGCGCGCCATTTTCCGGATTTACTAAGGCGCGGTGCGCCGCGTGTAGATGAAGGCTAAGCTGCCGTTCTTGTTTTCTACTTGGTAATGGGGAGGGATCAGCCTGTAGGAGTGGTGGGCGTCTTCGAACATAGTCAGCATCTTTCCGAGCTGGTTGATACCTTGGACATAGTGGAACTCCATTTGGATTTCCGCGATTTGGCCGAGGCAATCCTTGAGGTCTTCGATGACCAGTCCTTCGCTCCCCTCAATGTCGATTTTTAGGAGGTCGACTGCGCCTTCCAGCTGCTCGGATAACCGCCGGGCCGGCACCTCCGTCCGTCCGGAACCTTCCTCTCCTGATTCTCCGGCTTTCCAATCCTTGCTGCTTTCCTGGTAGAGTTCCGGGCTGATGGAAGAGCCCGGGTTGCCGCCCGCGCCACCCTGTTCGCTGTAGAACGTCACGGTACCGTTTTGGTTACTGAGAGCTTGGTTATAGAGCACCACGTCGGAAAGGTCGTTTCCTTCCACATTCTGCTTGAGTAACTGGTACGTCTGCGGATCGGGCTCAAAGCAGGTAATCCGGGCTGCCGGATAATTGTACTTATAGTATAAGGCGGTCAGGCCGATGTTGGCTCCGGCATCGATGATTATCGGCGACTCTTTGTCGGTGTCGTAGACATACGGGCGTTCGATGAAAATATCCCTAAAAAGATTCTTAAGATAGAACATTGACCCGTAGGCTACCCGGAAACCGAGGATTTCCACGGGCTTGGTCCGGTGGGGGCTAACGCGGGCCAGCAAACTGAGCCGCAGATAGGCCCATATAATAGCGCCTTTTCCTTTTACGTCACGGCTGCGCAGGAAGTTCAGGTTGACCCGCAGGTGGGCGAGGCGGGAGCGGACGAAGTTTTCTAGGCTGGGCATTCTTTTGATCCTTTCTTAGGTCTCTTACGTTTTTGCTACGAGTTGGTTGAGGAGGCGTTCGATATGTTCGGCGGTCCGGCTCCACTGCCAGTGCTCGAGCACGTCCGCCCGGCCGTTCTTTCCGAGCCGTTCGGATAATTCGCGGTCTTTGAGGAGCCGCTGCAAGGCGGCTCCGAATTGCTGCGGGTCGCGCTCCACCAAAATGCCGTTTTGGTTGGGCACGATCGATTCGGTCAGGCCGCCTTCGGCCACGGCCACGATGGGTGTTTCGCAGGCCATCGCTTCGATGGCAATCAGCCCGAATGGCTCAGCGTACTGGGCGGCGGCCACTACCGATGCCTTGTTGTAATAGCCTACCACCTCTGGAAACGGGATGTTCTTGAGGACGGTAACTTTTACGCTCAGCCGGTTAGCTTGCTCCACGAACTGGCTGGCATCGCCGCCGCGGTCGCCGATTATCACCAGCTTGGGGCGCTCCGGGTCAGGAATGGTAGCCAAGGCATCGATCACGAACCCGTGGCCCTTGATCGGTGCCAGGGCGCCCACCGAAAGTACGAATCCCTCGCGCCGCAGCCGGAGCGGCCGGAACTCGTCAGTGTCTACGCCGTTGTAGACCACCTCGCTCTCCACGCCGTATACCCGCCTAAGGTTGCCTTGCGAGAAGTTGGAGTTCGTAAAAACCTTACTGGCCGCCCGGATCGAGCGGGCATCGAAGTTTTTTATCCACTGGCGGCGGGGGTAAAAGGCCAGATCGCGCAAACGTTGTTTGGCAGTCCGCCCGAACGGCTTGTCGTAAACCATCCGGTTATACTCAGGGGCAAAGTAGAGCGTCGGGGTCTTTACGTACGGCAGGATTTCCGGTGCTTGCGTGAGCTGGCTGGCCGAAGCCAGCACCACGTCAAAACCAGCGCCGTCGATCTGCTCCGAGGTACGTTCAGCGAAGCGCCGGATTTCTCTCAGCTGAGTAATATTACCGATTTTGCTTTGCACCTGTGGATACGGCAGCCGGTGCACGTGATCGACAAAGGGGCTCAGTGGCACGAATTCGTCGTTGGCGCTGTCCGGCAGAAAGAGCTCGGCCTGGTGGCCGTCGGGCCGATGGCTCAGGTACGCCTGGAGTACGCGCAACGCGCCCCCCGACGGCAGGTTGTGGTAGACGGCTATTTTCATTTGCTGGGACGCATTACTCGCGCAGGTTCTCTTGGTTAGTACTGTATATCATCGCCACCCGGCCAAGCTTGTTCTCGAGCGGACCGTCCAGGTACACCCGGTAGGTATGGCCGGCCTGCTCGAGGATGTCTAACAGCTGCGAGAGCGTGTTGTTAGCCAAATAGTGGTACTCCATTTGGAGCAGCGGCACGTGCTTCAGCTGCCCGAGGCTGCTGCCGAGGGCAGCCACTTCGCTACCCTCGATGTCGACCTTGAGGATGTCGGGTGGCGGGGCGAGGTAGCCCGCCAACGGCACCGCCGGGACTTTGCGCGAAGCCACCGCGGGCCGGTCGTCCAGCGCCGCACGGAACTCCCGGTTGACGGAATGGGCTACGTCGCCGCCCGAGAGATTTTCGTCAAAGTAAAACTCCAGCTCACCGGCTACGTCCGAGACGGCCACGTTATGGAGCTCGACGTTTTCCAGCCCGTTGCCGGTGACGTTGGCTTCGAGCAGTTTGAAGGTGCTGGGATCCGGCTCAAAGCAGATGATCCTGGCATCAGGGTACTGGTAGCGGTACCACAGCGTCGCGATGCCGATGTTCGCCCCGGCGTCGATGATCAACGAGGCCTCCCCGGGTTGGTGGCGGGCGTAGAGCCGCTCGATGAAAATCTCGCGGTAGAGGTGGCGTAAAAAGAACAGGCTGCCGTGGCTCACCTGCCAGCCCAACAGTTTCACCGGCTGTTGGCGTTTGGGCTGGAGTTTCTCCAACACGCGTAGCTTGGCGTAGCCGTAGACCACTGCGAACCGGCGTTTGGTGCCGGGGTTACCGAGCAGTCGGACGTACTGGTCGAGGTAGTAAAAGAAAGCCCGGATTTTTAACCGGTAAAATCGGTTCATGCTCCTCCCGGCTTCAGTTTAGCCAATAATGAGCGGTCGATCCCACCCAGCCGGTAGAGGACGGCGAAGTAGAGCAGCGAACCGAGCGGGAGCAGGATTAAGAACGACAGGTCACGGGCAAGGTAGAGTGCGGCCGTCATCAACGACGCTGCCACCAGCACTTTCCAGAGCACCGACAAGCTTGGGAAGCGCCCGAAGTAGCGTTTCATAAACAGGTATGCCCCTACCAATATCAGGGCTTCCGAAAGCACCGTGGTGACGGCGGCGGCCAGCATTCCGTAGCGCGGGATGAAAATGAAGTTAAGGATAACGTTGAAGGTGAGGGCGGCCACGTTGAGCCAGAGAATCGCCCTGATCTTATCTTTAGCCACCAACGAGTAACCAAACAGGCCGTTGACGAAGGCGAGCATCGCCGCCACGAACAGGTACTGCAGCGGCACTACTGCCCCCGCGAACTCCTGACCCCCGGCCAGCCCGATGATTTGCGGAGCCAGCACGATCCCGCCGCCGGCCAGCGGGACGGCCACGATCGACAGTGCGTCGAAGGCGGTCTGGACCGTCGAGTGAACCCGGGCATCAGCCTCGGCAATGTAGCGCGACAGGAGCGGAAAGACCGAGTTATAGAAAAAGCCGGCAAACGTCAGGAGGATTTCCAAAATCTTGTAGGCCAGGGAGTACAGGCCGACCTCCTGGTACGGACGGTAGAGTGAGAGGATCAGCGTGTCCACCCGGAAGTACAGCTGGTTGAGCGCCAGGGCAATGCCGAGCGGGATGCTGGCCTTGAAGAGTTCGGCGGCGATTTTGTAGTCGGTCAGGAAGCGGATGCGGACCATCTTCCGGGCGAAGAAGTAAGTGACACAGAGGGTCGCGAACGACCCTACGGCGGCCGTGGCCACGATCGGGTAGAACCCAAGGTCGAGCCAGGCTACCACCAGCACCGCGGCAAAGGCCGACAACCGGCCGACCGTGTCGGCCATCACCGAACGGTCCATTCGCAGCCGCGCCTGGAAGACCGTCAGCATCGAGGAATTAAGCAAACCGAAGAATATCGCCACGCCGGTAATCAGGATCGCCACCCGCACGTCGGGCGTGTACGGCAAAAACTGGGCAATCCCAAAGGCCAGCCCGATCACCGAGAGCGACAGCACCAGCCGCAGCGTCAGCACATTGCCGACCAGCTCTTCGGTGCGCTCCGGGGTCTTGGATATCTCCCGGACGACGATCGTGAACAGCCCCACGTCGGCCAGGATCCCGAAGATGCCGAGGTAGGAGAGCGCCAGGTTGAACTTGCCGTAACCTTCCGGGCCGAGGTAGCGCGTCAGGACCACTACGCTGACAGCCGCGATCAGGCTGACGCCTACCTTGCCGATAACCTGGATCACGGTATTGTAAGCGATCTTGCGCGTGGCGGAGTGGACCGGGGCGGCCGTCGGGCTTGCGTTCGGGCTGGTTTGCTTAGGGGGTCGTTTCATCTTTTTTGGGTATTGGCGGGCTGGTTTGGGCGGCGAAGAAGTGCCTGAGGCCGTCCTGCCAATCCGGCAGGACGATGCCGAGGGCGGCTAGCTTGCCGGTGTTCAGCTTGGAGTACGCGGGTCGTCCGGCCGGTAAGCCGTATGCTTTGGCAGTGGTCGGTTCTATTGTAACCGGGCTGCCGCTTTGTGCGGCAATTTCGGCCGCGAACCCGTGCCAGCTGGTTTCGCCGCCCGAGGCGGCATGATACAAGCCGTACGAATCGGTTTCTATTAGCTGGCGGAGGGCGGCTGCCAGGTCACCGGCGTAGGTCGGCGCGCTCACTTCGTCGGCGACTACCTTCAGGCTTTCCGGCGGCGGCTGGCCGGCCCGCTGCAGTGCAGCCCGCTCCGCGAACAGCCTCAGCATGGTGGTAACGAAGCTCTTGCCGAAGTGCGAGTACAGCCACGAGGTGCGAACCACGAACGTGCGCGGGTTGGCGGATAGTGCCGCCGCTTCACCTTCCAGCTTGGTGCGGCCGTAGACGGAGAGCGGGTTAGGCGGGTCGGTTTCGACGTACGGCGCGCCCTTGCTGCCGTCGAAGACGTAGTCGGTGCTGATGTAGACCAGCGTGGCCCCGGCTCTCGCAGCGGCGGTAGCGACGTTCTCTGAGCCGCCAACGTTCACGGCACGGGCACGGTCTGGCTCGGCTTCGGCCTGGTCGACTTTGGTGTAGGCCGCGGCGTGCACGACCAGCTCCGGCCTTGCGCGGGGGATTACCTCGCTAACGTGCCGGGCATCCGTTACATCGAGCTGCGTGCGATCTAGTAGTACCAGGTCGTCATTCGCCCACGCCCGGGCAAGTTCCTGGCCCAGCCCGCCCCCGGCACCGGTCACAAGGATTTTCATTCCGGGGGGTTCCGGTGCACTATTTTAGAAGACACTTTTCCACCTAGTTATTTTTTCTTAAGTCGATTATTTGCCGCTTCCACCCACTCCGGATGCTCGGCGTACCAACGGACCGTGGCCGGCAGCGCTTCGGCAAAACGGTGCGCCGGCTCCCAACCCAGCTCGGCTTTAATCTTGGAGGCATCGATGGCATAGCGCTTATCATGGCCCGGGCGGTCGGCCACGAACTCGATCAGGCTCTCGGGCTGGCCGAGTTCCGCCAGCACCAGCTTGGCTACTTCCAGGTTGGTGCGTTCGGTGTGGCCGCCCACGTTGTACACCTCGCCGGCCCGGCCGCGGCACACTACCGCCTCAATCGCCGCACAGTGGTCCTCCACGTACAGCCAGTCGCGGACGTTACTGCCGTCGCCGTAGAGCGGCAGCGGCTCGCCCGCCAGCGCCTTGCCGGTCAGCACCGGAATCAAGTTGTCCATGCGCGGGTACGGGCCGTAGTTGTTGGAGCAGCGGGTGACTGTGGCCGGGAATCCGAACGTGCGGAAGTACGCCCGGCAAAGCAGGTCGCCGCCGGCCTTGCTGGCGGAGTAGGGGCTGTTCGGCGCCAGCGGCGTGGCTTCGGTAAAAGAGCCCTGCTCGCCCAAGTGGCCGTAGACTTCGTCGGTCGAAACGTAGTGGAAGCGGGCAACGTCCTGCTGGCGGGCAGCATCGAGCAGCACCTGGGTCCCGAGCACGTTGGTGGTGGTGAAAACCTCGGGACCGGTAATCGACTTGTCGACCTGGGCTTCCGCGGCAAAGTGGACGACCGTGTCGGCCCCTGCCATCGCCTGGCGGACAGTGGCGTGGTCGCGGATGTCGCCCTCGATGAAACTGTAGCGGGGGTCACCTGCTACCTCAGCCACGTTGGCCGGGTTGCCGGAGTACGTCAGTTTATCCAGGTTGGTCACGGTGATGTCTTGGTCGTCTTGGCCGCCCAACAGTTGCCGCACGTAGCAGCTCCCGATGAATCCGCAGCCGCCGGTTACCAGGATGGTGCGTGGGGTATGGGTAGTGGTAGGGTCGGCCATCGGACGTTACGCGTTAGGAAAAAGCCCTTTGAACGTCGGGTTGGCGCGGTCTTTGTCGGAAACGATCCGCTCGGCGGGCGGGACCGGCCACTCGATCGCCAGGTCCGGGTCGTCGTAGGCTACGGCCTGGTAGGTAGCCTCCGGGCTCCAGTGCTCGTTCACCAAGTACGTATACGCCGCGTGCTCGCTGGTGACCGCGTAGGAATTGCCGACGCCGCGGGGAACGTAGATAGCGTTGGAGGAATCAAGCGTGGCGGTGACGGTCTGGCCGAATGAGGGGGAATCGGGGCGGAGGTCTACCCATGCCCCGAATACCTCGCCGGTCACGATGTGGACGTACTTATCCCACGGCTCGGCGTGGATTCCCCGGACCACGCCGTAACGTGACTCCGCCACGTTGTACTGCACCGGCTTGAACTCTGGCAGCCCGCCGTCCGTCATCTTCTGGTTCTGCCAGGCTTCCCGGAACGTCCCGCGGGCGTCTTCGCCCAAGACGTTCGAAACCAGCCCGACGAGGTACAGCCCGGCAATCGTCTGCTCGGTTACGGTCGGCAAGGGCAGCGGGGGACCCACTACAGCTCGCCCTTCTTGACCAGTTCCGCCACCTGGTTGTTGGCCGCCAGCAGTTCGTCAAAGGACGAGCCGGCATCGATCCAGTAGCCGTCCATTACTTCGCACTTTAGCGAGTTTTCGGCTAAATACTTGTTGTTAAGGTCGGTAATCTCCAGCTCGCCGCGCGCCGAAGGCTGCTGCTCACGCACGAAGTCGAAGACCCGCTCGTCGTACAAATAGATTCCCGTCTGGGCCAAGTCCGACTTTGGCGTCTCCGGCTTTTCTTCGATCGAAACCACTTTTCCGCCGGCCATCTCGATTACGCCGTAGTGCTCGGTGTTAGGTACCGACTTGGCGAACACCATCGCCCCGGCGCTGCCGGCGCCGGCTGGCTCGCCGGATCCGTCACCGACGCCAGCCTCCCCTCCTGTATTACCAGACGCGCGGGCTTTGAAGTTATCGACGGCCGGCTTTAGGTCGTGGGTGAAGATGTTATCACCTAAAATCATCAGCAGTTGCTCACCCCTGGCGAACGGCTCGATCAGCCGGATCGGCTCGGCCAGGCCGCCTTTGGGGTTTTCCTGGATTTCGAATGTCAGCCGGAGGCCCCAGTCCTTGCCGGTCCGCAGCAAGTTGACCAGCTGCCCGACGTGCTCGGCGTTGGTGGTGATGATCACGTCCTCGACCCCAGCCTTGGCCATCGCCTCCAGCGGGTAGAAAATCAGCGGCTTGTTATAGACCGGCAAGAGGTGCTTGTTGGTGACGTGCGTCAGCGGCCGCAGTCGGGTGGCCTTGCCGCCGGCTAAGATCAATCCTTTCATACGCTTAATCCTACCAAGGTTAGCGGCGTTTCGGGTGGCTGCCGTAAAAAACGGGCTCCGGGATCCGCGAGATTACCGCGGCTGCTACCGCCGCCACGATCCACAGACCCTGCGGCAGGCTCCAGAAGAAATGGTCGGTCATCCCCATCGCGATGAACGCCCCGGCCAGTGCGAAGACGGAGAAATTAAGGCTGTTGGCGACCTTTTTCTGCGGCCGCAAGCGGTGGAACAGTAATCCGACGCGCACCACGAACGCCAGCACCAGGAGCATCGGGATCGCGCCGAGCTCGGCGCCGATCAGGAGCGGGGCGTTGTGGACGGGCTGGTACTGGTAGCTCGGCAAGTCGGAGCGAATTTCGGCCGCCGCCGGTACGAAGTTGCCGGCACCCACTCCCAGCGGGCGGTCGCTGATCATGCTGGCGGCCAGCTTGAGTCCGGCCGCCCGGTTGGACAAGCCGGTTTCGTTAGCCGACTCAAAGTTGCTGCGGCTTTGGTATTGGGGCAGCAGCAGCAAGGCGATCGCAAAGAACCCGATCGCCGCTGCCGCCGCTCCCAACGGCAGGCGCTTCCAGCGTTTAAGCGCGAAGAAGATTACCAGTGCCCCGTTTACGGCCGTAATTAAGATCGCCGCGCGGGAGAACGTCAGGAGCAGCCCGGCGCTTAAGCCCAGCAACAGCAGCGCCAGCCCGGCCTGGTACCAGTAGAAGCGCCTGCGGATCTGGCTGCGGATTACTTCTGCCGGCCACAGGATCACCGTGCCGACCCAGAATATCGCCACGGCCAGATAGGCGGCTAACACGTTCGGGTGCGGCAGCGAACCGTAGGCCCGGATTTCTTTGCCGGCCGCCGTGTCCAGCTTGGCCACGCCCCCCACCTGCGGGCCAAGCACGCTCTCACCGAGCCGCTGCAGGCCGAGGTCGTGCTGGAGAAGGTATTGGGCGATTCCCCACCCGGCTTGCAGCAGCGCGGCGGCGGCCAGCGTCCACCCCGCCGCCCTCGCGAAGTCACCGTCGCGGAACTCGGCGGCTAACATCACCAGCAACATCAAAGCGGCCGCTAGGTGTAGGGCAGCGGTGGTGGCCAACAGCGCATCCGGTGCCCACCAGGTGGAAAGGGCCGCTACTCCCACCACGGCCACCAGTCCGGCGTACGGACGGAGCACCTGCCAACCCGGCCGACGCAGCGCCAGCCACAACGCAAAGCAAGCCGCAATCAAGCCTTCCAGCAGGTACAGCTTAGGCACGACGAACGTGTTAGGCAGCCCGGCCACCGCGCCCGCGTCGCCGGCTACCAAGACCACCACTCCCAACGGCATACAGAACAAGACCAGCAGCAAGGCCGACCGGAGTATCCGTTCCACGGGAGCGGCTAGGCTTAGGCCTTTTTGATCATCACGCGACGGTTACCGCCCTCGCCGAGCGATTCGGTAACCAGGTCGTCGAACTCGGTTACCACCATGTGGACCAGCCGGCGTTCATACGAAGTCATTGGGCTTAAGACGGCCAGCCGCCCGGTTGCCCGGACTTCCTCGGCCTTGCTCCGGGCGGTGTCCTTGAGCTGCTCCTCGGCCCGCTGGCGGTAGCCGCCAACGTCGACCACTACGGAAGTGTCGTGCCCCTGGCGAATCAACAGCAGGCGCAGGATGTGTTGCAGGGCGTAGAGTCCGTCACCGCGGTGGCCGATCAGCACCGCCGGATCCTCGGCTTCGATGTTTAATTTAGGCGGGTCGGTAGAAACCACCTCGATGGTCGCGTTGACGTCCATCCGGCGCAGCAGTTCGGCAAGCGCGGTCTCGGCGGCTGATACGGCCGTGGCAGCGCTCATTGCCCGCGCTTCCTGACTGTGACATTGGCGCCCTTGGAACCTCTTTTGGATGGGTTGCCCTTCTTGGCTTTGCCGGGAGTTTTGCCGGGCGCAATCGCATCTTTCGGATTGGCTTCGTTCCAATCTTCGACGGCCGCTACTTTTACGCTAGATAAAGGCATTTCCTTAATTATGACATACTGCTGCCCGATCGCGAACAACGTGGTCACGGCGTAGTAGAGGGGTATCGCGGCCGGGAAGTTGGCAGCCACTACGAAGGTCACGACCGGGAATACGTACATCAGCTGCTTGTTGATGGCCGGGAGGTCGCTCTTGTCTTTCGGTAACAACATTTTCGACTGGTAGAATTGCAGCACGGCCGCCAGCAGCGGGAGCACCACGCGGTCCGGCTTGGAGAGGTCAAACAGCCCCAGGAAGGTGGGGTCAATTTTGGCCGGGTGGGCCACAAAGCTATACAAGCCTTCCAGGGCGTGCCCGGTGACAGCTCCTTGGAACACGTAAAACAGCGAGATGATGATCGGGATTTGGATCACGATGGGCAGGATCGAGCTGGCCGGATTAACCCCTTCGCGACGGTAGAATGCCATCATTTCCTTGGCGAGAACCTCGCGGTCGTCTTTGTGCTTTTCCTGGAGCTTCTTAAGCTCCGGTTGCAACGCCTGCATCCGGCGTTGGGCCCGGGTGGCCTTGTTGGCCAGCGGCAGGGTAATCAGTTTCACCAGTACGGTAATCGCGATGATCGCCAGGCCCATGTCGCCCAACAGGTTATAAAAGAAAATCAGCGCGTTGAGGATCGGGTAGTAAAAGAGGTCTTTGATAAGTTCCATCGCTTATTCCTTAAGTAACTTAAGTGCCTTTAGCAAGTCCGTCAGTTCATCGTCCAGTTCCTGGTAGCTGCATCCGGCTGCTCCCGGCTTAGTGATCACGGCGATGGCCGCAGGACGGAGCGCCGCGGAGCGCTCCCTGACGATCGCCCGCAAACGGCGCTTCAACCGGTTACGTCCGGTGGCCAGCGGGGCCACTTTGCGCCCCACGATAAAGCCGGCTTGGGATACGCCGGATCCTGCGGGTTCCGCCGCGCGGACGCCTAGGGAGCGGCCATACCGGCTGCGTCCGTGCCTGAAAATCCGGTCGAATTCCGCGTTGGTGCGTACCCGGGCTGGCTTGGGCAGCATGGCTAGGCGGTGACGGCCAGGCGCTTGCGACCCTTGGCGCGGCGGCGCTTGAGGATGGCCTGCCCGTCGGAATCCTGCATCCGGGTGCGGAAGCCGTGGGTGCGGGCACGGCGGCGCGTGGAGGGTTGGTACGTACGTTTCATAACTGTCTAAGCTTACGCGAGAATGGCCGGCCGGGCTAGCGGCCTAGAGACCCTCGGTAAAAAGCTTAGTAAGTTAGGGAAACTTGTCGGGGTGTGGATAAGGTTGGTATGATTCTCAGGCCTGTGGGTAACCTACCGGCGCTAACTAGGAAGAGATTGATGAACCCCCAAAAAACATGGCAGGCCGTTTTAGGCGAACTCGAAGTTACCGTATCCAAGGCCAATTTTACGACGTGGCTGAAGAACACGGCCCTCGACGGCGTGCAGGGCGAAGTGGCCCGCGTGCTGGTTCCCAACGCGTTTACCCGGGAGTGGCTGCAGCGTAAGTATGTCGACGAAATCCTGGAGGTCTTAGTCAAGCACCTGCCGGATTGCCGCCGCCTGGAATTCAAGGTCGGCTCCCTGGGGACTCCGGCTGCCGCTTCCGCTCCCGACCACGCGGACACTTCTTCCGGACCTGCCGACGCCAGTAGCACGACTGCGGACTCCGACGAGGAAACCGCCGGGACGCCGTTCCTTGGCCAAACGGGCGGGTTGCACCGTAACAGCTTCAAAAATTTCATAGTCGGGGGTTCCACCCAGCTGGCGTACGCCGTTTCCACTGCCGTCGCCAAAAATCCGGGCGGTACTTATAACCCGCTGTTTTTGTATGGCGGCGTCGGGCTCGGCAAGACCCACCTAATGCAAGCCATCGGGCGGGAAGTAGCGGCCACTACGGAGAAGAAAGTGCTCTATGTGACGGCCGAGAAATACACCAACGATTTTATTTCGGCGATTTCCCAGAACCGTACGGCGGCCTTTAAGAGCCGCTACCGCAAAGTCGACGTGCTGCTGATCGACGACATCCAGTTCTTGGCCGGCAAGGAATCCACCCAGGAGGAGTTTTTCCATACCTTTAACGCGCTACACCAAGACGGCCGCCAGATCGTAATGACCTCGGACCGCCCGCCAAAAGCGATCCCGGCCTTGGAGGAGCGTCTGCGCAGCCGGCTTGAGTGGGGCATGACGGCAGACCTTGGCATGCCAGAACTCGAAACCCGCACCGCGATCCTCCAGGCCAAGGCCAAGGAGCGCCACTATGACATCAGCCTCGAAGTACTAAACTACATCGCCAAGTCGGTCCAGCAGAACATTCGGGAGCTCGAGGGGGCGCTGATTAGGATCGTGGCTCACGCCGAACTGACGGGGACCGCTCCCACGCCGGAATTGGCCAAAGAGATTTTAGGGGCGGTGCTGGCCAGTAGGCACACCCGCCAAGCCAGTTGCAGCCAGATAATTGAAGCTGTCTCCCGGTTTTACGATGTCAGCATCGACGACCTCAAAGGCCCTAAGCGCCAGAAGGAAATCGTCAAGCCGCGCCAGATGACGATGTTCCTGATGCGGGAAGAAACCAACCTAAGTTACCCCCGGATCGGCGCCGAACTGGGCGGCCGCGACCACACTACCGTAATCCACGCCGTCGGTAAGATTGCCCGCACCTCAGAGGAAGACGAGCCGCTCCGCCACGAACTAAGCCTGATCAAAGAGCGGCTCTACGCCTGAGGATTACCTGTTCGCCGACGGTGGATATGCTGGGGAGCCACCGCGTAGGTTTTCCCCGCCCAATGCAGCCTTGCCAGATTGAACCGCCTACGCTAGCCGCTATCCCTATCCCCACCTTAGACCACATCGTTCTTTCCATCAGACCCCGGTCCCATAGGCAGGGGGACACATTTTGGTTATGATGAAAGCGCTTTTGAGGGCTTTCCCCGCTACCCCCAGCCCTACTACTGCTACTACTAATCTAAAAGGAAGTTCTCTAACGGAGCGCTGTGTATGAAAGTTATCACCACCCAAGAACACCTCTCCAAAGCGCTTAGCGCCGTCAGCCGGTTCGTGAATCCACGCGGTACATTGTCGATCTTAGGAAACGTCTTACTAGAAACCAGCGACGGCCGGCTGAGGGTTTCGGCGACCAACCTGGAGCTCGGGATCGATTACTTTATCGGAGCTAAGATCGAAGCCGAGGGATCACTGACCGTACCGGCCCGCCTACTGACCGATTACGTCGGCAATCTTTCCGAAGAAAAGGTCGAGCTTTCTGTAAAAGACTCGATCTTACACGTCAAAAGTACCGGGACCCAGTCGACCATCAACGGCATCCCTGCTTCCGAATTCCCCCTGATTCCCGAAGTCAAAGACGGCAAGGCAGTAACGGTCTCAAGCTCCGGCATCAAAGACATCATCTCCAAAGTCAGCATCGCCGCTTCCACCGACGAGACGCGGCCGATCCTTTCCGGCGTACTGTTCCACTTCAAAGACCCGCAGCTCAAGGTGGCCGCCACCGATTCTTACCGCTTGGCGGAACTGACGATGCGCTTTGAAAAAGCGGCGCCAGAAGAGCTGAAGGTGGTGGTACCGGCCAGGGCGCTGGCGGAGCTTGGGCGGGTGGTCGACGACAGCGAGGTGGTGCTCCGGACCTCCGAGAACCAGATCCAGTTCGAAACCGAGAACGTCCGGCTGGTCGGGCGGCTACTCGAAGGCGAGTTCCCCAACTACGAGCAGATTATCCCCACTAAACTGGAAACCACCGCGACGATTCCCCGGGAAGACTTCATGGGCAAGGTCCGGATAGCCAGTCTGTTCTCGCAAGACGCCGGCCTGGGAGTGCGGCTCGGGTTCGCCGCTCCTGGTAAGGTTGAAATAAGTTCCGAAGCGGCCCAGGTAGGAGACTCCAAGGCCAGCCTGTCGGCCAAAGTAGAGGGGCCGGAGAACTCGGTGTCGTTCAATGCGCGGTATTTGTTGGATGCGCTGCGCGCGATGGGCGGGGAGAAGGTCACCTTGGCCACGTCCGGCAAGCTCAGCCCGGGCTTGTTGCGCTCCGATAAGGAGTCCGACTACTTGTACGTGATCATGCCGCTGCGGGTATAGGCGCCCCCCGCCAATGGCAAAAAAGCTATTTAAGGCATTCACAATCCTCTGCCTAGGCGGAGTGGCTTTCATGGCTAGTTTTATAATAGGTTTCGGTGCGTGTTTTGGAGAGCAAGGCACAACATTCCCCTGCTCTGCGTTAGGGTCTTTTATATTATTCTTCCCCGTAGTGGCATTTTTAGCAGCTGCGGCATTAGTCGCCCTTGATGCCTTATTAGGATGGTTCACACCTCATTGGGCGACAACTTCTCCTCCCCTAGAATCATCAAAGTTATTAGCACTGGTAGCCTGTATTGATAGTGCGCTAGCCTTACTATTAGCTGCGTTTATAGGAAGTTTTGACCTGCCACTTTTCATATTAGAGTATAATTTTATCCTTTTTTGCCTACTTGTTGTTTCGCTAGCATTCATTAGCGGTGTTCTAATCTCATTGTGGGCTAAAAGGAATCAACAAGTCTAAATCAATGTCTTTAAAGGTCCGCAAACTCTCACTCACTAACTTCCGTTCGTACAAAAAGGCGAAATTTGAATTTGGTGACCGTACCGTAATAGTCGGCGCCAACGCGTCCGGCAAGACCAACCTGCTCGAAGCGCTCTACCTGTTGTCTAGCGGCAAAAGTTTTCGGGCCGACCGCGAGTTGGAGATGATCAGCTGGGGTGAGACGGCGGGCAGGGTCGCCACTGTGGCTACCCTCTCTGGCGGGGCTGGGACGCAGCATAACGCCAAGGAAAGCCGTAGCCAGGAATTTGAAGCAGTCGTCCAACTCAGCGCCGGCCCGAGCGGACGCACTGCCCAAAAAGCCTTCCAGGTCGACCGGCGCAAGCTGACCCCCAAAGAGGCCGCCGCCCTGCTGCCGATGGTGCTGTTTTCGGCTGACGACGTGCGCTTGGTGGACGGCGCGCCCGGCCGCCGCCGCCGCGCCCTGGACTTGGCGATCGGCCAGGCCAGCCCTACCTACCGTACGGCCGGCAGCCGGTATGCCAAGGTGCTGGCCTCGCGGAACCGGCTGCTCGAAACCATCGCCAGCGGCGAATCAAGCGCAGGCGAACTGGATTTTTGGGACCAGGAACTGATTGAAGCCGGCCAGGTAGTGATCGAGCAGCGGGTGGAATTTGTGCGCTACCTCAACGCACGGCTGTCCGAGGCCTACGCCGCAATCGCCGTGCTGCCTCCAGGCCGGGTCGCTCCCCCCGCCGGGCTCCAGCTCGACTACCAGCCGCTGATGAGCGACTTAGCGGCCGGGCTGCCCGCCCGCCGCGCCCAAGATATTGCCGTGGGCACCACCACGGCCGGCCCGCACCGCGACGACTGGAAGCTATTGCTCGGCAACCGGCCGCTGAGCTCGTTTGGGTCGGGCGGCGAGTACCGCAGCGCGCTGTTGGCGTTCCGCCTTTGCGAAGCCGACTGGCTGTCCGGACAGCGCTTAGTCCCGCCGATCATCCTGCTCGACGACGTTTTCTCCGAGCTCGACGAGTACCGCCGCTCAGCGCTCCTGGCCAGCTTGCCGGCGGGGCAGACGATTATTACCACGCCGGAAGCTGATGTGCTGCCGCGAGCGTTCTCGGAGTCGGCGACCGTGCTCGCTATCCCAGCCCCTACCAACCAGACAAGCGCTAACCAGCTGGCTCCGCCACACGGAACGTCCGCCGATGTTTAAGCCACTCGGCAGTCTGTTGCCGGGAGCGCTGGGCCGGATGCACATCCGTAAGCCGGTGGAGGCCGCCGTGGTCTGCCGGGCGTGTGACACGGCCCTCGGCGAACTCTGGGACCACGCCGTCCCGATGCGCGCGGTCAGTTACCGCGACGGTACCGTCACGGTAGCGGTGACCAGCTCGGCCTGGAGCCACGAGGTCACCCAAAAGGGCGAGTCGCTCAAGGAGCGCGCTAATAAAAAACTCGGGAGCGCGGCGGTCAGCCGGGTGCGTACCAAAGTGGCGCCCTCGGCGGCCAGGGGAGAGATAACGTAGCCTACAACCGGATGAACTGGTCGACGTCCAGTACGAACACGGTCGCACCGCCGACCGTCACTTCGACCGGGTCGGCCATTACGAAGTCGCCCGGCCCGCTCATCGTCGGCGTGGGCGCGAGCTGTTCGGTGTGGCTCTTGGCGGTGCTGCCGATTACCTTTAAAATCTGCTTGATCTTGCCTGGCTCGGTGCCAACCAGGATCGTCGAGTTCTTCTCTTTTAGGAACCCGCCCACCGAATCGATTCGGGTGGCCCGGAATTCCGCAGCCGTCAGGGCGGAAACGGTCTTCTCCGCGTCCGATTTGTTGACGATGGCGAGGACGAGCTTCATGGCTTAAGCCTAGCAGAGCAAGGCTGTCACGCCCAGGCTGGCGGTGGCGAACATCGCGTCAGGGGCGTATGAATCTAACTCTGGTTATACGAGTTATCGATAGCATTTGTCTGGTAATCGATTTCATACGTACCGTCGGGTTGCCCAATGCTGCGGAGGTACTGAATAACGAACGGCTTTTGTTGCTCGATTTTTTTGGCTGGATCATCTACCCCCTTAGCGTAGTGAATGGTGGCCCGGAGGCGATATTTATTTTCCCTGTTCCCGTTGAAATCGAGCTCAAAGAAGCGGTTTCCGTAAGGCAGGTGCGTGAGCACAGGATTAGTTCTCCCTTCCTCTTGCTGAGCCTGCTCGGCGTCGTCGTGAGGGTCTTCCGAATACGAATCCACTAGAGGCGAAGGGCTCGGAGACGGAGTATTAGAGGGTGTATTCATAGGCATTGGTGATTGGCGGGGCGTACCGCTTTTTGAAACCAACAGAGCTGTTGCTGCAAAAATCAGTAACAACACGACAGCTAGGACTATAAATAGCTTCTTGTGCCTCACGGGGCCTCCCCATGCCACTCAAAGTGCATCCAGTCTTTTTTAGTTCGGTAATTTCCGCCCCAGAAGAAGCCGTACTTTTCAAACGTCTTCACCCAAGCTTCGGGGATGTCGTGGGTTTCACAATTACAGAATGGGTTGGTATCCCAATTGATATCGATTGCTGCTCCATACATGTGGAAGAAATAAAGCGGTTCGCCTGGTCGGGGGTTATATGCGCCAATCAATCGTATTTTGTATTTATCCTCACCTTGCGCTTTCAAATCCTTTTCGACAGCCTCTAGGCAAGGAACAACTTTTTTGTGGGCCTGGAACTTATTCCCCATAAAACTGACGGGCTGTTTGGCGTCTTCGCTATTCGCTTTGCCGAATACCTTTTCCCGATCCGCAATATTTGAAGCAGGCAGCCCGTATGCAGGCTTTCCTTTGGCGGCGCACTCACCGCTAAAATCGCTGGAACTGTCGGGAGTGTTACTGCTTTTTTCACCGCCTCCTCCCATCGAAGCCAGGGCTAGCGCGACCACTATCAAAGGTATGGCCATTATTCCGGCCACAACCACCATCCCGATTCCGATCCACTTAGCCATCAGTCCGTTGCTACGTGTACGTGGTTCGGAGGATCGGGGTTGCTGCCAGTCTGCTTCCCGCCATCTAGAACGCAGCCAGGAGTAACGATTCCGAATAGCTCATCTATTTTGTAGGGGTTCTTTTCTTTAAGCGCCGAGTCGCATAAGAATTTATTTATTTTTTTGGGATTATCGGTCCCTACGCTTCCAATGTCGAGGGCCAGCCCTGGAGGACAATGTTTGCTTCCAGGTTTGTGACTGCGGCAGGCTGCGGAAGAAACGGCAATCGTGCCCATGCCGGGCTGTTTGGCGGCAGCTAGTACCGCCCGGAGCGGGTTGTCTTTGACGTCTCCCGCTGCAATATCCGCCTTGGCACCGGAATTCTGAAACGTAATATTCTTTTGTTTAAGGAAAGCATCTCGGAGTTCTTTGCCAGATAGGTTGATGGCGCCTGCCGGGGCATCGGATTTTTGGTCGGTAGGACTAGCTTTGTTTTGGCCTTTGCCACTTGCCGCGATACTAATGATAGCTAGCCCAATGACTAGTGCGAGAGCAAGTATCACCACCACGCCTATCAGTACGGGTCCCCACGCCCACGAAGTACCGACCGCCGCCGCCGTTCCCTCAGCCGCGGCCGCGCCGGCAGCAGCGCCTTCGGCTGCTGCAGCGCTGCCCGCCGCTGCAGATCCTCCGGCGGCGGCTCCACCCGCAGCGCTACCTCCAGCCGCCGTTCCACCCGCAGCGCCGGACGCTCCGCCGGCTTCGGCCAAACCGCTGGCTTCACTGGTACTGCCGGCAGCCCCTCCGGTTCCCTCGGGGCCTCCGGAAGCTGGCTCGCCGGCTTCTCCGCTTTGGGCGCGTTCTTCCGGCCCCTCCGGTTCATTTTCTTTGAAACGGTCCAAATCGGGTCGATCCCGTTGATCGTCACCCTGATTCTGCTCGGGTTGGGAGAGATCGTTTGCCGCTCCGTCGACCGGGCCGTTTTGGTCGAGCGGCGCACCGACGGCCGATTGGTCGAAGGCACCCGGAGGCTGGCTCGCTTCCGCAGGCGCCGCCGCTGGATCATCGGGCGTACCCGTAGGCTGAGCCGCCGGAGCATTCGAGCCGAGCGGGGTGCTCGGCACGCCTCCTGCATCTACTCCCGGTTTGGGAGGGTTGAATCCTCCCGGTTGGGCGACCGACCCGTCCTTCGGCACGTTTTGATCGGCGATCGAGCCGCCTTCTCCCTTAGGGGACCTTCCCTGGTCACGACCTTGGCGTAAGATGTCGGATGCGCTCGGACCCGAGGCTGATTGTTGGGCTTGGCCCGAATCGCCCTGCGGCTCTCCTTCTTCCGGATTTATGAGGTCATCAATTGTTGACTGGTTGTCGTGTGTGGCCATAATCACTCACCGTACTTTTCGCGGTTTTGGAGCGACCCGTCGCTATTTAAGGAAACGACCACCCAGCGCTCTCCCCGTTTTTCCCAACGGAAAGTTAGTGATTCTTCGTAGCTCTGGTTATCACTCGTGCTTGATTGGCCGTCGACTTTCATGTCCGCCACTCGTTCAGTGTTTGTTGCAAAGGTTACCGAACCCACGCTTGTGGTGACAGAGGGTATATCCGGGAAACGAGCGGCTTTCTGGTTTTCCAATGCGACTTTAGTGTGTAATTCCGAGGTCATATACGGCTTGATACTGTTTAAATATTCGCCCGAATCCGGGCGCTTATAGCTAAGGTACTTACCGGCAAACTCTCGGGAGAGTCGCTCGAGCAATTCTTGATCACTCCTTGTGAGTGCGGGCGTTGAAGTTGGCGAGGCAGATGGTGTTATTCCAATAGATGCTGGGCGTGAATCACGTGTCATAAACGCCAGCGCCAGGGCGATGCCCGCAAGTAGCAGAGTAATAATTACCAAGAGGATTTTTCGGTTCCTATTCATACTATTTACACTCCTCGATTTTGAACTTCTTCGAGCCGTTTATGACTTTATTAACATACCAACCCGCGTGGTTATACGCTAAGACCGCCTTCTGCCAGTTGGGCGCCCCGCTCGCTTTCAGGTAATTTGCTGCCCCAAAAATTGCATCTTCTGGATCGTGGACATCTTTCTTGCCATCCTTGTTAGCGTCTACGCCGTATGAGCGCCAAGTCGGTGGCATGAACTGCATCGGTCCTAGCGCCCCGACGTTTGAATTATTTCCTTTCGCCGTCCCGCGGAACCCCGTCTCGACCTCGTGTACAGAAGCCAGCATATCGGGTCCATCCGGGCCAAGCTTGTACTTTTTAGCCGCGGCTTGGTAGAGGGGAACAAATTCTTTGAACTTACCACCTTTGTAATTTTTGCCCGAGGGACCCGTGCCGTCGCAGCTTAAACTAGCACCTGAGCCACTGTCTGAACTTTCCTTGCCTCCCGGCAACCCCGCATAACCTGCCGTCACGAAGACCACTGCCCCGAATATTAAGAAAACTATCAGTAAGCACGCTACGCCACCAAAAAGCCACGGCGCATCTTTTGCAAAGCTTCCCACCCTACCCTCCCGCGGGCAGCATCCCCGCGTCTTCCAACTGCTCGAGTTGCTGCGGGTTGGTGGTAATGATCTGGTCTTCGGCGTAGCTCGCCAGCACCTTGATCGCCACGTGGTTCACGCCGGCAAAGAACAGCCCTTCTCCCACCTCGGATTCCAGCAACAATAATTTTTCGCCTTCGGTCAGGTTGAACGTGTCGGCCACCAGGTCGATCGAGGCCGGTGACTGGCGCAGCAGCATCTGGATCGAGCTGTTGGTGACGATCGCCTTGCCGGAGCTCGAGCCCAAGAAGTCTTCGACGTCCTGGGTGATCGTGGTCAGCCCCAGGTAGTACTTGCGCGCGCGCTTGGCCAGCGAATACAGGAACTTGGCCGAGTCGGCGTGGCCCATCATCAGCCAGGCCTCGTCGATCACCATCAGGCGCTTCTTGCGCTCCACCCGGATCAGGTTCCAGATGTGGTTTAAGATCATGTACATCGCGATCGGGCGCAGCGAATCCTCGAGGTCGCGGATGCTGAAGGTCAAAAAGTGCGTATCGAGGTTGACGTTGGACGGCTTGTTGAGCAGCCCGGCGAAGCTTCCGTCGACGTACTTCTGCAGCTTGGCCGCCACGCCCTCGGCGCCCTGCATGTTCTGGAGCACTTCGTGGAAGTCCTGCAGCGTCGGCGGCGGGTTCTTTTGGCTGGCCACGTCTGTGGTGATGTCGCGCAACGCGTAGGTTTCCAGCAGCGCCCGGTCTATCAGGGCATCCTCTTCGGGTGACGCATCGCCGATCATCAGCGAGATCAGCCCGTGCAGGTTGGTCACGGCGGATCTCAACACGGACTCACCGTCTTCGTCGTCGTCGATCGCCGGCGGCAGGTCGAACGGGTTGATGTTGTGCTCGGAATTGAGCGAAACCTCGACGTAGCGCCCGCCGACGGCGGCGGTCAGCGCCTGGTACTCGTTTTCCGGGTCGATGATGATCGCCTCTGTCCCGAACATCAGCGATCTCAATAATTCCAGCTTGACCGCATACGATTTACCGCCGCCTGACTTGGCGAAGATCACCATGTTGGCGTTCTCCATCTGGAAGCGGTCGAAGAGAATCAAGCCGTTGTTGTGGCGGTTGATGCCGTATAACACGCCGTCCGCCATCGTCAGCTCAGACGAGGTGAACGGGAAGGTCGTGCTCAGCGAGTCGGTATCCATGTTCCGGGTGACGTGGAGTTCGTCGGTGCCGGTGGGCAAGCTGGAATTGAATCCCTGCTCCATCTGTAGGTTGGCGTACTTGGTGAACACCAGCTTTCCGCCGAGCGTACTCTCGAGCTGCTTGGTCAGCGTGTCGAGCTCCTCCTTGGATTTGGCGTACAGCGTGAAGTAAATCGCGCACTGGAACAGCTTTTCCTCGCCACGTTGCAAACGGTCGCGCAGCTCTTCGGCGTCTCCCAGGGCGGTTTCCAGCTCGGGGTCGCGCACCTTGCCCTTCTCGCGGTTGATCATCCAGGCGCTCTCCATCTGCCCCACTTTCTTGCGCAGGTTCTGCATCACTTCCTTGGTCTCGATCGGGTAGATGAACATCGAGAGGTCCATCGTAATGTCGTAATTGATGATCGGGCTGAGCCAGTTGGTGTTGATGAAGCGCGGATAGGTAAACACGAACAGCGTGCGAACGTAGTAGTCCTCGAGCCGCAGGTAGTTGAAGGTAATTTCCATCGCCGCCGGGGCAATCAGGTCCCTAATGGAACTCAAGCCCTCTTCGTATACCTTGGTAGCCTCGGCCAGTTTCTGCCGCTCGGCCAGCAAGCGCTGTCGCTCGGCCTTGGCCTGCTTCTCGTGGCGTCCGGTGAAGAAGCGCTCGAGCATGCCGGTCTTAGCCGTGGTGGCGGGAGCGGGGGTGGGCGCCGGAGCCGGGCTAGCGGATGGTGCCTCCGGCGGAGTGCCTCCGGCGGGATTCGCTTGCTGGGGCTGCTCAGCCATCAGAAGGCCCTCGAGTTATCGTGCAGCGGATTGGCTGGGGTAGCGTTCTCAGCGGTCGGGTCAGCAGGTGGAGCGGGGGGTGCTCCGGCGGCGGCAACTGGCTCGGTGGCGGGAACTGGCTCCGCCGCCGCACCGTTAAACGCCGCTTGCACGCCGGCGACCGCTTCGCTGGCAGCCAGGTGCGGTCCGGAAATGCTGGCGGCGGTCAGCTCGTCGACGTTAAGCAGCCGCTGCTTGGACGCCGTCGACGGATTGTAGATGGAGTAGTAGAGCTCGACCAGTTCTTCGGAATTCAGGGTGACGGCCCGGAGCCCAATGCCACCGAGCCCGGAGGCAATCGCCTCGACCTGCTGCATCAGCTGGACCTTGCTGGTCTGGAAGGCCTCTTCCCGCTGCCTGGTCTCGAGCTGCTTGGAAGGCTTGGTGGCGAACAACTTGGCCAGTCCCTTGAGCTGCTTGGAACCGGCCGGATAAAACGGCACGACCACGAAGAAGCGCTTGTCCATGATGTTGGTGATCGTGATCAGCCGCTTGATGAATTCGGTATACTCCAGGATCTGCAACTTGATCAGCTCGATCTCCTGGTTCTCGGCGCGCTTGTTGAGCCGCTCGAGGTACTGCTCCAGGTCGAGCCGTCGCGATTGCACCAGGATCTGCACGGGGTACGTCAGCGAGTTGAGGAAGCGCTGGTAGGCGTAAATGATCGCGTCCTGCTCGCCGCCGGACTTCAGCGCGAAGTTGATCGAAGAGCACAGCAGCACGGCGCGCAACGTGCCGTCTTTCATCACTACCACGCCGTCCTTGATCTCGGCGATGTTGAGATAGGCTTGGGTGGAAGCGCTGGCGGCCTTGGCGGCTTTCTTGGCTTGGGTTGGAGGTGTCTTGGCCATGGTGTGGGGGTTAGCGAACGGCGGGTACTGGTTGGTTTGGCGTGGCGGCGGGGGCGGAAGCTGCGGTAGAGCCAGTGGCCGGTTTCGGGACGCCGGTCCGCAGTGCCCGATTCAACTCGGCGCTGGCGCGGTCGAAGCCCGTTTCGCCGTCCTCTCCCGCCAAAATATCCTCGGGTTCTTCGGAGGCGGCGATCGGGAGGTTGTAGCGCTGGCGCGGATCGCCACCGGTGATGCGTTCGGCCAGGTCGGGAGCGGCCGTATCGGAGCCCGCGTCCCAGCCGCGGGTGTCGACCACGTGGGCCAGGCGCTGCAGGCGGGTACGTACTTCGTCGGCACTCGGCGTAGCGGCGGCCGGGGCAGCAGTGCGGACGGGACCTTCGTGTAAGTTCAGGCGCCCGAGACTCGGCAGGCGCTTCCAGGTGCGGCGCTGGGGTTTGGTCGAGAACCAAATGAGGGAAAAGATGAACTTCGAGAACGACTGGTCATACGGCCGGATGAACACGAACGCCGCGGCCACCACCCATGTCAGCACTACGACCAGCCAGAAGATCCCTACGGCAGCCACGAAGAACAGCTTGAAGCTGACGAACGTCACCAACCCGGCTGCCAGCAGGTATAAGAACTGCTTCAGCGTGAACGGGCCGAAGATCTTGTCTTCCAAATCGACGTTCTGGGGGATTTTGTACGAGGAGGGCATGGCGTTTGGGTGTTAGGAAGTCTAGGATCCGGGCTGGCCGGGGCTGGCTAGTATGGTCGCTTACGTGAGCGCTGAGCGCAGGCCCCGTGGCGGTTTCAGAAATTACGTAATCGTAACAGGATTAGGGCCAAAAGTCAAGGGTATTGGGGCGGCTTTCGGGGAGTGCGTACGGTGTGAATTACCTCGGCTGGTTGTTGCGCAGCCACTCCCGAGCTTGCTCGATTGTCTGTGGTCCGCCAGCCAGGGGAAGAAACTGGGTTTTTGACTCGATGTCGCCTTCGACGATCGCCCGCTGCACCTCCCTACCCATGTGGCGCCAGTTTCGGGCGTACGATTCACGCTTGTTTTGGGCGGTAGCGTTTCGGTGGGTTTCGTTCATGGTCTGGTTCATTGCAATGGTGTTGACGCGTAATCGCTGGCCACCACCTGTATCAAAGCCCTCCCCGACAACCTCTGAGAATAGCCGATGGGCACCCGGGTTAGCCCGTGAAAATTCAGAATTCGGATCGGCATATTCCCAGGTACCGGCGATAATGCTGCCCATTTTGTCGCCTTGGGTGTTGGCCATCTGGATTGCCATATCGAGCCCGTTAAAGTCGTTATAGCCGAGTTGTTGGCCAGGCCGCCGCCGCTCTTTTTTGACGGAGGCCATCAGCGGGTCGCTGTCGCGCATCAATCCCTGATAGCCTAGGTGGGCGTACTTGTTTAACATGTCGCGGTCAGAAGACCACCACCCGTTTGCGGCCAGGCCCTTGGCCGCTGCCCGCTCACCCACGTAGCTTTCGGCGAAGGCTCGCTTGTCGCCGCTGAGGTCACTCATACTCATTCCTTGCCAGCCGTTCTTGGCATACACGATGTCGCGCATGTCTTGGTCACCATAACCGACAAGCTGCATTTCCTTGAGGTTCTTGTCGACCAGTTGCTCAGTCGCAGACTCTGCCTGCGTTAGGTCGCGACCGGTAATGGCGGTGGCTAACCCGCCCCCGCCGAGCCGGCGGTGTATCTCGCCGCCAGCGGCGGCTGCCCGCTCGGCTGCCCGCCCGGTTTGCTGCTCCTCACGTTGCTTAAGAAATTGCTTTCCCGAGCGGGCTACATCCCCCACACTTAGACCACGTCCAAGCGGAATTCCGCCGGCTAAGCCCAACCCGCCCTTGCCGGCCAGGCCACCCGCCCGTTTGCCGTGGCGGCTGGCCAGCTGGGCAATCCGGCCGCCCAGTTGGAACGGTATCACCACGGCAGCAATCACTGCACCAGCGTAAAACAACGCGTGGTAGAGCGCGTTGGAACCTTCGTTGGAAAACTGTTCCTTACCCAGTATCGGGCTGGCCACTTGTGCCCCCACATATAAAATGAGGAATGCAATCGGTGCCAGGTAAATCCACCGGATCAAACTTTTCAGCATGTCTTTGCTGAGGCTTCTGGTCAGGGGCAGTACCATCAGCAAAAACAGCAATGGCGACATCGCCGCCAGCAGCCAGATCACGATTACCCGTACCACAAAGAAGAACAGCAGGATCGCCAGCGCGATCAACATGATTACCGCGGCAATCAGCAGCACGATCGCCGATCCGAAGTCCGTTCCAGCGCTGGAATCCGGCAACGTATTGGCACCTGCCTCGATTAGCTCTTTGGCCGACTCCAAGAACGGTTGGCCCAGTACGTAGGCCGAGTTTGTCAGGACGTTGGCAAACAGCAGGCTGAAGTTGACGGCGATAATCGCGAACACCAGCAATGGCAGCAGCGAGTGGATGTTGTAACTTTTAGCATCCAGCCGCATGATCGTCATCAGGGCGATCGCCACCAGCACCATCAAGAACAGTACGTTGACCAACGTGCGGATCGTCAGCCAGGCGTCCTTGAGCCCTTCCACGTCGTCGAGGTTGCCTACGTCCATCGTTTGCAGTAACACCTCGCTCATCGCCCCGTTGATTTTGAGCACGGCCTCGGCCAGCTTGCCGATGGCCATCCCGAACGGGTCGTCCCCGCCGCCATCGTCGTTGACGCCGCTCTTGTTACTGCTGACAGCCAAACCAGGCAGCCCGAGGTCTTCAGCAAAGGCTTTCTTGCTCTTGCGGAACGCATCGGCATCGGAGGTGTCCTTGAGCAGGCTCGCCAAATGTGTACCGTCAAAGTTTTCCAAGTCGCCGATGCGGCCCTGGTCAACGTCCGGTCCTTTCTTCTGGTCGCCATTGAGCGTAAGCCCGGTGGCCGGGCGGGAGCCCGGGACGTTCTTGAAGACGAACTGCAACTTGGGGTTGACCTTTTTGCCGTCGATCTCCGGGGTGAACAGGTAAGTCCAAATGTCTTTGCCCTTGACGCGCTCTTCAAAGTCAACCTTGTGCAGCACGAACGGCACGGCGTCGGGCGAGTCCGGCTGGCAACGTTCGGTCTGCTGGCAGACGAATATTTTGGCTTCCTTGGGATCCTTGCCTTGTTTTGGTTCGGTCGTGTACCGTTTGTCCGGCACGCTCCCGCCAAGCCAGGCCTTGGCTTTTTTAGCCGTCGTAAGGCCCTGGATTTCTTGGGCGCTGGGGACGGCAACGGCGGCCAGCGGCACGGCCAGTATGGCCAGCGCTAAGCCAGCGCTGATCAGGCGGGTGGTCGTCAGTCTGGAGAGTTTAGGAATCATGGGGTATTTGGTAGGGAGCTAATACGTGCGCTAACGGGCTGGCCGAAAAAAAGTAAGATTCCATTGTACCCCCGCCCCGGCGTGAGCGTCGAGTAGTCGGGAGCCAGGTTGGAGGGTGGGCGTGCGGGGCGATGGCGATGGATGTTTAGATAACAAAAAAGCGCTTAATCATCGCCTAATTAAGCGCTTTTGTCAAGGACTGTAAAATCTAGACGGAGCGCGTGCCCGGTGGAAGAATGACACCACCGCCTGAAGTGCGGTTTCCCGACGGCGAACCCCCACCTCCACCCCCTGAGGGTGAACCTCCTCCTGACGGACGATTGCCACTCCCGCCGGTACCTCCTTGGCCAGGGTTAGTGGCTGCTATTCCTTGCCTATAGTCACTGATGACACGAGCTGCTACATCAGCATTGAGGTGGCCCTTCGTAGCAGCGCGGTATATCATCTCCCGCTTGCCTGGATCGTAAAGTTTGTTACGGTGGCTGGCATCGACGGCGTTACCCGCTCGGTCTGCGCCAAGTGCGTTGATTACGGCTACCGCGTTAGGATTACCGTGTTGGGCACCTTCAGTTATGCTCGTATCCAAGCCTTGCATGTCCCCGTGGCTCATTAAGCGGGCTTTTTCGGTCATCATGTGACCGTTGAGTGTGCCACTACGTTCATACGCTGCCACAATCGGATTTCCGCGGCTTAGTTCTTGGTAACCGGTGTCTGCAAAGTTACCTTCATTGAGTGTGCCGTCAGCTTTCTTTCCTTGGACCATATCCTCACTTGCCAAGTCCGATTGGGCCAGCTGTTTGAATGAGGCAGCGGCATGGATGCGGCTGTGCGCGAACTCCTGTTGCTGTGCGTCGAGTGCACCCAAATCTTCGTTAGCACCATCGAACGCATGAAGCTGACCATCAACCATCCCAGTCCGTCCCATATGAGCATTTGCAATACGAAGGTGGTCGGCTGAGTTTAACGGAGCCATCTCTTTTTCGGCATTACCGACTGCAGCTTGGAAGGCCGTAAGCCGCTGCCCCTCAGTAGCTCCAGCAATCCGAGCAGCACCTCCTTCGCCAGCCCCAATTTGCTGGGCTAGATATTCTCCGGCAGCCTGCTCTTTGAACGCCTTGCGCTGGTCCAAGCCCATTTTTGTAGCACGCAACCTGGTGCCCAAAGTGGCATCTCCTCCGCCTGGGAGCTTCTTAGTAAATCCTCTGTCGGCTGCGGCCATGCCTAGTTTTCCACCTAGTTTGCCTCCTAGTTTTCCACCCATTTTGGATTTTCCAACGGCTTCTCTCATTACTTCGCCACCCAGTTTCAAGGGGATCATCACGGCCGCAAAAGCCGCTCCCACAAAGAAGACGACCTTCAGGAGTAGGCTTGGGTCATCAATATTGGTTTTTTCGGCAGTTCCTCCACTCAGTAACGAGGCCGCTACGAACAGAATCATAAAGGAAATCGGTGCCATGAAAATCCACTTCACCGCGTTCTTCCACCACATACTGGATAACGACCTAGTGAGCGGCAAGATCATAAACAGAAATACGAACGGCGAGAGCGCCGCCAGCAGCCAAATCACCAAGATGCGGATTATGAAGAAAAAGGTCAGGACAGCAAAAGCGAACACGATGCCAAGCACTACCAAGATGGCGAGAATCGCTTGCCCGATTCCGGCCTTGGGCTCGATGAGGCTGTCGTCGGCCGGCGGGTCGGCTAGCAAGTTGATGGCCGTGTGCAAAAACGGCTGAGAAATTATGTATGCCACGTTGACCATTACTTGCACCAAGAGGAAGCTGAAGTTGACGGCGATGACGGCAAAGATCAAACGCGGCAGCAGGGCACGCACCCCGTACTTCTCTGTATCAAACCGCAGGATATTAGAGAACGCGACGGTGATCAGGATAAGCACAAAGGCCAAGTTTACTAAGTCGCGGAACGTCTTCCAGGCGCTGACCAGCCCGGGATTATTAGTCAGTGTTCCAACATTGACGGCCGACTTTAAAGCTTTACCGAAGAAGTTCAGGCCAGTACTTATCGCGTCTTTTATCGCGTCCAGGGCCTTTTCTATCGCGCCGGCGAATAATCCATCAGCGGAATCACACCGCCCGCCGCCTTCGTCTAAGCCGTACTCCTTGAAGCGCTTTTTGGCTTCGTCGCTATCCGCATCGTGAGGGAGGTACTTTTCCCGGTTAAACTCATGAGGGCCGCCTACGTCTTTAGCAATCACAATCTTGTCACTTTCTCCACTAACCCTGTAGCAGCTAGAGGTGAATACGAAACGGTTGATGTCCTTGCCCGAATTTCCAAGCTCAGCAACCCTACTCCAGAGGATTATCTTTAGATTCGGATTATACTCATTGGTAAACATCCAAATGATGCCATCAGCTTTACCATCAAGCTGTCCCGTATTAGTGTCGCTAAACGTAGATTTCCGTACGCTGGCATGGGTGAGTACGAACCGCACTGGCAATCCCCCCTTTTGTTGATTTCCAGTTTTGCCTTCGGGGTTGCTCCACTCTAGCCACGGGTTATCCTTACGATCTTTTGCCAGCCGGATGCTGTTATCACGAGGCTGGAAGCCGTCCTTACGGTCACCGTAATGTCCCCGCATATCAATGTCGTTATCGCTGGTATTAGGGTGCATACCGAACACTTTGCGGGCTTCATCAATGGTGTTGACGTTGTTTAAAATCTTCTTTTGTTCGGCACCGGCGGTATCCGTCTTACTTTGGCCCTGAGACCCGGCGGGTTGGGCAAGAGCCGGGGCAGGGCTAAAGGCAGCGGTTACCGCAGGGATAAGCAGCACTATTGCTAACGCAAATACTAACGTTCGGCGCCCGTGTAAAAATTTGCTGATTCTTTGGTGTTTCATACGGCAAAAGGAAATTGCACAATCATACTAAAAATGACCCCAAAAGTCAAGCCCCACAACCGGCCTCAATAGGCTAGGAATCCTTACGGAAGCGGTCGATACCCTTCTTGATTCCCTTCGCTCCGATAAAGGCGGCCATGCCTACCAGCTCAATCGCACCCCGACCATAGAGCGTTAACAGCTGTCTAGATTCTCCTGTTTGGTTGTGCGCGCTCGTCTTCGTCCTGTTCCAAGCCGCGCGCCCATACTGCTTGACGGGTTGATCCAGCAACGAGCCGAAACGTTTGGGCATGCCTCTCACCTTGCGCCCTACCCTGTTTCGCCACCCTGCATCCTCCTTCTCAACGGTTTCATCTAGAGTCTTGGCAGATGGCACAACATCCTCGGTTACCTCCCCGATCAGCTCGTCTTTTTCATCCTGGCTCCAGCGTTCACCATGCTGTTCGGAAAGCCTGATCGTTTCCCGGGCTGCCTCCAGCGCTTTCGCTTCTTCGGCCTCCAGCGCTTTCCCCGTACCAGACTCAGGATCGTACAACTCTTTGGCACGCTCATGGTCGCGGTTGAACATTCGCTTGAGAATGGCCTCTTTGCGCTCGTCGGATAGCAATTCGTTTTTGGAAACATCTTCGAACGATTGCCGCTCCCGCAAAACTTCCTCGCGGGTTTCTGGACTGAGCGTATTTAAAGCTCCCATCCGCTCTTCCAAGAGCTCATTTTCTCGCTGGGTAGTTCGCTCAGCATCCATCGACAGGGCTTCATCCCAGTCCTGCTCTACCAGAGCATCTTTCAAATCCTCGCGCAGCGGTTTTATGTAGTCTTGTCGCGCTTGACCCTCAAGGTTGGCGTACTCCTGTTTTTGTCGGGCGAAGGGTTCGCTAGAGTGGGGTGATTCGCGCTCGGCCATAGTTTACGTACCTTACTTGCTGCAATAAAATTGCTTAATCATAGCAAATAAACATCCTTAGGTCAAGGTGCCACCCGGCGCTCCGTCGGTGGTCTGCCCCAAACCAAACCACACCAAAAAAGAGGCCGACATGTCGTGGAGCCTCTTTTTTGCCTGACGGCCGCACCACCCGGCACGCCGCCAACCACTCGTTACAAACTAGACCTTGAACTTACGGTCTACGCCCAATTGGGTCTGGACGACCTGGACCAGGATGTAGGCGATGAAGATGATAATTAGACCAAGCAGCGCGTACAAAATAGTCTTCTTGGCGCCTTCGACCTGTTCGGGACTGCCCGAGCTGATGATGTAGCGGAAACCGCCGATGATCAAAAACAGCACGGCGATCGCGCCGGCGAACAGCAGCAAGGCGTTGATGACCGTGACGAGCAGGTCGCCAAAACTACCGGCCCGCGGTGACGGGTTGGTCAAGCCGGGCTTTTGCAGGTCACGGTTCTGGGCGTGGGCTACGCCGGACAATGACAGTCCGATCGAGGCGGCCGCGCCGAGTTCGGCGATTTTACGTTTGATGTTGTGCATGTGATTCACCTCCTTTCTAAGGGGATAGCTGGTTAGTGTAGCAGTTTATCGAGCAATGGGCACGAGTGCGGAGAGCGCAGCGCGTTATAAGCGTCCGGGGGCGCCGACCGCCCGCAAGAACGTCGCGAACAGGCCGAAGGCCGCAAAGATCAGGATTACCCCGATGCCGGAATAGAGGATCGTCTTCTTGGCTTTTTCGACCACCTCGGGGTTCCCTTGCGAGATGATGTAGCGGTAGCCGCCTAAGATCAGGAAGATCACGGCCGTCGCCCCCCCGAAGAGCAGCAGCAGGAAGAACAGTTGCTCCAGGATTCCGCTGGCCGTGCGTGGCGTGCCGAATGCGTCGGGAGAAATGTCGGACACTTTTTGTTTGGCCAACAGTGTGGCTTGGAGCAGCGAGACGATCGCGAACGCGCTCAGCGCCAGGATGAATCCGCCGATCGACCAGGTCAGTCCCAGCTTGGCCTTCTCCAGCTTCTCCGGGTTACCGGCGGCAATCACGTACTGGTAGCCGTTGACCACCAGCGAGATTACGCCGATCGCCGCGGCGAACGCCAGGGTATATTGGATCAGCCGGATCAGGATCCGCTGGATGTCCCCCAGCCCGATTTTTGACGGATCTTTTTGCAAAATATCCCCCAACAGCCCCTGGGCAGCCGCCGGTTCGGCGGTCGTCAGGAACAGGGCGGCCACGGCCAGGCCGCTGCCAACTGCCGTCAAAGCCGTCAGGCGGACGCGGCTCATATGTTTAACCCCGTCGTAAATCCCAGCGCGTGGCCCACTACCGAGATGATCAGGACGGATCCAAACGCGATAATTGCTCCGAAGATGGCATACGTCAGGCTTTTCTTGGCCTTCTCGATCAAGTCGGGCTGCCCTTGGGCGATGATGTAGCGGTAGCCGGAAAGGGCCAGGTAAATCACCGCGATGGCCGGGAAGAATATCAACAGCACGTTGAAGAGCCGTTCGACCACGCCTTGCAGGCCTTCTTCAAAGGTGATGCCGCTCTGCGACTGGATCTGGGCCATCGCCGGGGAGGCCGGCAGGAACAAGGCGGCGGCCAACAGGGCGTAGTAGTAGTGGCGGAGGTGCTTCTTCATAGCGTGTGGCATAAGATGTGGCATAAGAGCGTGCGGCTTACCCACCCGGCTTGGTAAAGTCGATTTCGCCGGGGTTCTTGTTTTGGTTCGGATTAATCGTCGCGGGATTGATCGTTTGTAAGATTAGAGCTGCCACGATCAGCAATCCCAGCCCGAGCAAGGACTTTTCGATGATGTCTTTGGCGTCGGCGATTTTCTCGGGGTCTCCGTAACTGGTCATGTAACGGTAGCCGGCGTAAATCAGCATCAGCACCGCAATCAGGCCGCCGAAAACGGCCGAATACCTATAGGCGCTGTTAATGTAGTCGACCACCGACGTGTCCTTGACCTTCTTGCCGCTGACCGGATCCTCGTTGTCGCCCTTGGTGTTTTGGCCGAGGTTCTTGATACAGTCGTCGAACTCCGCGCCACGCTTGTTGTCGCATTTGCCTTTGGCTTTGCCTTGGGTGCCCGCGTCGGGCCCGACCGCTTTGCTGGGAGCGTCGCTCTCATTGAGCTTCCGCTTGATACAGCCGCTGTAGGCTTGTCCCTTGACGTTCTTACAGGCCTTTTGGGCCTCGGTAAAACTTGCCGCCTCGGCGGGAGCGGGTACCGCCACCACCGTCAGTACGACGGCGGCGAGGAGCGCGGTAATGAGCGTGGGGATGGCTTTCATAGAGGCAAAAAGAATTGCATAAGAGTACCACCTTAGTGCCTGGTTGTCAATGTGTAAAGGAGCGGCTAGGGATGGTTTTTACTAGCAGGACAAGGTTTATTGGGACGGACTGCCCGGGGCGTTGGAGGAAGTAGCGCCGCGTGGTGTCCCACCGCTTTTGAACGCTTTGAGCACCTCGGTCTGCCTGTTCGCGGCGTTATCGGCCGCCCGCTGCGCGTCTTCTCCCGAGAGCACCTGGGTAATCATGTCGGCAAAGATCGCTTCGGCTTTGGAGTAGTCGGCCTGGTACCACCCCACGGCGGTTTCCGCCTGGATCTTGAACGTTTCCAAGCGGCTTTGCGGCGGCCCCATCTCTTTGCGGGCGGGGATGCGCTTGGTGTTTTCGTTGATCAGCCGAAGCTGCTCCTGCTCGCTGGCGAATCGGATGAACTCCCAGGCTTCGTCCTGGTGGCCACTTGATTTGGAAACCACTTCCGACCAGTAGCTGGCGTAATTGACCGGGTCAGAGCCGCCGATTTGCGGGACCGGGGCGATGTCGAACTTCAGGTTAGGGTTCAGCCGCTCGACCGTCGGGATGTTGTACGCGTAGCCGACCATCATCGCCGTCCGGCCTTCGGCGAAGGCCTTGACCGAATCCCCGAGGCTGCCGTTCCAGGAGTAGTTCGGGGTGCGCGGGTCGGCGAAGCTAGTATAGAAACGCAGCGCTTCGGTGCCTAGGTGCACGTCTTTACCATCCACCTTCTGGGTCAGGTTAAAGGTGGCCTGGTCGCGGTTGTCGTTGGTCATCGCGGTCCGTTGCTGCAGCATCATCAGCGACAACACGTCGGAAGACCGCTGGGTCTGGTTGTTGCCCACGGCGATGGCCGACTGTTTAAACGCGTTACCTTGGCGGTTATTAAGCTTGGCCAGCATACTCGGCTTGGCCGCCTCGCTTGGCCGGCTCGGGTCGGCCGGCTTTCCGACCACCTCGTCCCAGGTTTTGGGCGGCTCCGAGATGTCCGCTTTGCCGTAGAGGTCGGTGTTGTAGTAGAGCGCCAGCGTGTCGATGCTGTACGGGATGCCGTAAATCCGCTTGTCCTTGATGTTATCCTTGGCCGCGATCGGGTAGTACGCCTTTTCGAAGTCTGCCACGCTCAGCTTGTCTTCCGGCGATGGTGCCAGTTTGTCGAAGTACTTTGGCATCCAGGCGTTGCCGACGCTGAATAAGTCGGGACCACGGCCGCTGGCAATCGCGTCGAGAAGCTGGGTTTCGTAATCCTTGATCGGGATTTTCTTGTACTCTATCTTGACCTTGGGATTGGTCTTCTGATACTCGTCGATGACCGGTTGGAACGTCGCGGAATCATCAAGAGGGCGCCAGTAGGTCAGGGTAATATTGTCGTCTTTCGGCGCAGGCCCCGCCTGCTTTTGGCGCGTAGCAAAAAAGGCCGTAGTAATCCCAATCAGGACCACGAGGGCAATGGCGATGATGATAATCAGTCGGCGGTTCATGGTATTTGTTTTCCCCCTAGTTATATCACGCTGCCAGGCGGCATACAAGCAGCCGGCGTGCCCGAGGGCCTCTACCCCCTCCACGGTCCGAGCGTATACTGACTACATGGCCACTGCCGCTTTCCCCGCCCGCCCGCTGGCCGACCGCTTACGACCGCAGACGCTAGCCGAGTTCGTGGGGCAGGAGCACGTGATTGGCGCTGGCAAGCCGCTGCGGCGGCTGATCGAAGGCGGCTCGCTGAGTTCGGTCGTGTTTTGGGGTCCGCCCGGCACCGGCAAGACCACGCTGGCCCACGTGATCGCCGGCGAGCTGAAGGCCGATTTTGCACCTTTTTCGGCTGTTACCAGCGGATTACCGGAGCTACGCAAGGTTTTGGCCCGGGCCGGGGAGAACCAGCGTCAGTGCATCCGGACAATTTTGTTTATAGATGAGATTCACCGCTGGAACAAGGCCCAACAAGACGCCCTGCTGCCACACGTGGAACAGGGGACAGTAATCCTGATCGGTGCCACCACCGAAAATCCCAGTTTCGAGGTAATCGGGGCACTCCTCAGCCGGGCACACGTCTACCGCTTGCACCCGCTCAGCCAGGAGAATCTCCAAAAGATTTTGCAACGCGCTTTGCGTGAAAAAGAAAATGGCTTAGGTAAGCTAAAAGTAAAGATTGAACCTGAAGCTAAGCACTTCCTCTTGACGAGTGCCAGCGGCGACGCCCGGACGTTATTAAATACGCTGGAGCTGGCCGCGGAAGCGGCGCCGCCGGGCAAAGGGACGGTGATTACGGTCAAAGCGCTGGAAGAAGTCCTTACCAGCAAGGCGATTTTCTACGATAAGCAGGGCGAAGAGCACTACAACGTGATTTCCGCCTTCATCAAGAGCCTGCGCGGCAGCGACCCCGACGCCGCGGTATACTACCTGGCCAGGATGATCGAAGCCGGGGAAGACCCGCGCTTTGTTGCCCGGCGGATGATTGTTTTCGCCTCGGAAGACGTCGGGAATGCCGATCCCCACGCCTTATTAGTGGCAGTCGCGGCGTTCCAGGCGCTGGAAGTGGCCGGGTTGCCGGAAGCGCGGATCAACTTGTCGCAAGCCGTGACGTACTTGGCGTCGGCTCCCAAAAGCAACGCCTCGTATACGGCGATCGAGCGCGCGTTGGCCGAAGTCAAACGGAGCGGCGCCCTGCCGGTACCGCTGCATTTGCGCAACGCCCCGACGGCGCTGATGCGGGAGGAAGGGTACAAAAAGGGTTACCAATACGCCCATACCCAGCCTGATAAGCTGGTTACGCACCATCACCTGCCCGACCAACTGGCGGGAACGGCTTACTACGAGCCGTCCGAGCAGGGCCACGAGGCCAAAATCAAAGAAAAGCTGGCCAAGGCACGTCGCAAGCGCGCGGAGTAGGAGGTTGCGGCAAGCGGTTCCACGTGAAACGCGGGGGATATCAGGGGAGCCAACGGATTCAGTCAAAAGGGCACTTAAAAGCACCGCCGGCATCAGCAAAAACCCTCAGCAGCAGAGGCTATTCGGCCTTTTTTACCTTAATGACGCGCTTTTTGGCCTTCGAGGCCTTGGGAATCGTAATTGTCAGGACGCCGTGCTTGTAGTCGGCTTCGGCTTTTTCAACTTCACACGGCACGGGCAGCCGGACGCTCCGGGAAAACGCCCCCCAGTAGATTTCTTCGGCGAATAGGTCGTGGCCAGCGGTAATGTGGGCAGCCGCGCGCTCACCGCTGATCGTCAGCTCGTCGTCGGTGGCGGCAATCTCGATCTGGTCCGGGTCGACGCCGGCGATCGGCGAAACAACCACTACGTCAGAGTCTGTCTGATAGGCATCGATCGCGATTTCGCCTTCCAGGGCGGCCGCGGCAGTTTCCGCCAGCTCCTCGGTAGGCTCCAAGGTCAGGTTTAAGTCCTCGTCGGAACCGGCATCGGTCCCCCCGAAGAAATGCGCGACTGAATCCCCTTTTTTCTGAGCCATCGAAACCTCCTTTATTGCTCTCCCACTCTAGCCCGAGCAGGCGGGCGTGGTCAAGGCGTGGCCGTGCTAACCGGGACTGCGCAGACTTCTGGTGCTCGCGCAGGTTGACAGCGGGCGGACACCTTGACTAGGATAAGGAAGTTGGCACTCGGCAAATTGGAGTGCTAAAAACTGCCAAGCAAACCCATCACAACCTAACCGGAGTTTCTCATAATGAATATCTCTCCTCTCGCCGACCGCGTCGTAATCGAACCGATCGAAGAAGACGAAACGTCGGCTTCCGGCATTGTAATCCCGGATACGGCCAGTAAAGAACGCCCCCAAAAGGGCAAAGTAGTAGCCGTTGGCCCCGGCAAGCTGGGCGATGACAACGAGCGCGTTGCACCCGAAGTAAAGAAAGGCGACACCGTGCTGTTCAGCAAGTACGGCCCGACCGAAGTAAAAGTCGACGGCAAAGAAGTACTGATCGCTGCCGAAAGCGACATCCTGGCGATTTTGAAGAAGTAGCGCCCCGCCTCAAGTTTCAGCTCATTAACCACCTAACGAGGAACCCATATGGCTAAGAAAATCATCTCGGGCGCAGACGCCCGCACCCAACTGAAAGCAGGCATCGACATCCTGGCCGACACGGTCAAGGTCACGCTCGGCCCCAAGGGCCGTAACGTGGTGCTCGACAAGTCGTACGGCTCGCCGACGATCACCAACGACGGCGTGACGATCGCCAAGGAAATCGAGCTCGGCGAAGACCAGCTGTTCGAGAACATGGGCGTCCAATTGGTCAAGGAAGTCGCCAGCAAGACCAACGACGTGGCCGGCGACGGCACCACCACCGCGACGGTGTTGGCTCAGTCTATCGTCAACCAGGGCCTTAACCGGATTGTGCACGGGTCCAACCCCGTCAACATCCGCCGCGGCATCGAGCTGGGGACTGAGGCGATGGTGAGCGAACTGAAGAACATGAGCCAAGAGGTCAAACGTTCCGATGAAATCCGCCAAGTCGCCACCTTGAGCGCCCAGAGCGCCGACGTCGGCGACGCGATTGCCGAGGCCTTCAAGAAGGTTGGCAACGAAGGCGTCGTCACCGTCGACGAAGGGCAGGGATTCGGCATCGAGCTCGAAGTGACCGAAGGCATGCAGTTCGACAAGGGCTACGCCTCGCCGTACTTTGTGACGAACCCCGACCGCATGGAGGCCGTCTACGACGATGCCGCCATATTGATTACCGACAAGAAAGTATCGAGCTTGCAGGAACTGTTGCCGGTGCTGGAGAAAGTCGCCCAAGGCGGCAAGAAGGAACTGGTAATTATCGCCGAAGACATCGAAGGCGAAGCGCTGGCCACGTTGGTAGTCAACAAACTGCGCGGTACGTTCAACACGTTGGCGTTCAAAGCGCCGGGATTCGGCGACCGTCGCAAAGAGATGCTGGCTGACATCGCGATCCTCACCGGCGCTCACGTGATCTCCGAAGACGTCGGCCTGAAACTCGAGAACACCGAGCTCGGGCAGTTAGGCCGTGCCGCTAAGGTGATTTCGACCAAAGAAAATACCACCATCATCGGCGGTAAGGGAAAGCGTGCGGCGATTACCGAGCGCGTCGAGCAAATCCGCGCCCAAATCGAGCAGTCCGACTCCGACTACGACAAGGAGAAACTCGCTGAACGCGTGGCCAAACTGGCCGGCGGGGTGGCCGTCATCAAAGTAGGCGCCGCTACCGAAGTCGAAATGAAAGAGAAGAAGCACCGCATCGAAGACGCGCTGGCCGCGACCCGCGCCGCCGTCGAAGAAGGTATCTTGCCGGGCGGCGGCGTGGCGCTGTTCCGCGCGGCCAAAGCCTTGGACAAGGTCCGCCCCGCAGACGAAGACCAGAAAATCGGCATCGACATCTTGCGCCGGGCGATTGACGAGCCACTGAAGCAAATCGTCGATAACGCCGGCGAAGAGGGCGACGCGGTCCTGGCAGAACTCCGCAAGCGGGACGACGTCAAAGTGGGCTATGACGCCTTGACCGGCAGCTACGTCAACATGTTCACCAAGGGCATCATCGACCCGACCAAAGTGACGCGTTCCGCGCTGCAGAACGCGGCCTCCGTCGGCAGTTACGTGTTGACCACCGAAGCGGCCGTGGCCGAAATCCCCGAGAAAGAGCCAGCTGGAGGCGGCGGCATGCCCGGCGGAATGGGAGGCATGGGCGGGATGATGTAGCCTGCCCGGCACCGTCCGGTTTACATACTGTCTGTATTAAGCCCCGCGAATCGCGGGGCTTTTTCATTGTGGCTTTGAGGCCTTTTGTTTGAGGATTTGCGTGTGCCAGCTCACTCTGAGCCTTGACTGCGACGACCGTCCGTGGTACAGTTTCATAATTTCTTCACGCTCCGGAAAGCCCTGGAGCGGATCCAAAACCAGCCGCACCAAAACCAAAAACCGATGACCTTCGACAAAGAATACTTCCTGAAACTGCTCACCCAGGCCCTGGACGGCCAGGCGCAGTTACGCGCCGAGGGCTTTACGCGGGGTGGCGAATACGCGGACGGGATCAAGCACGTGCGGGGACTGTTCGACGAAACCTTTGACGAAACCGTAGCCGGCGAAGACCTGCTGGAATTCTCCGTCAGCCTGATCTGCAGCATCCAGCCCGAAGATCCGCAGCATAACCGCAACCTGACCGGCATGGAGCAAGGCATTTTGGCAGGTGCGTACTTCTTGTACTCGGCGATGCAGCCGCTGCTAGTGGCCGGACCGATGGAAAGCCCCAAGCGTTTCGGTGGTACGGCCGGTGAGTGGCCGAGCGAAGGGTAACCCGTACGATGCAGCTTATGAAGCAGACCAAAATCGTCGCCACGATTGGCCCCAGCTCGCGCGGACGCAACCTAGCCAAGCTCTTGGACGCCGGCGTGAACGTAGTCCGGTTGAACTTTTCGCACGGTACCTACGGGGAGATGCGCCAGATAGTAAGCGACGTGCGCCGTTACAGCAAACGCACCGGCCGGCCGATTGGGATCATCCAAGACCTCCAAGGCCCGAAAGTCCGGGTCGGCTCGATGGCTGATGGGACGGCATTGCGAGACGGTAGCGAAGTGACGCTGACGACGCGTAACGTGCTCGGGAACTCAGCTACGATCCCGCTGGATTACAAGGGTTTGCCGCGCGACGTCAAGGCCGGCGACACGGTCTTGCTCGACGACGGACTGATTGAGCTGGAAGTACTCCGCGCCTCGCAAACGGAGATCACGGCCACCGTAATCCACGGCGGCCCGCTACAATCGCACAAGGGCATCAACGTCCCTTCGGCCAGCGTCAGCCTGCCGGCGGTCACCGCCAAAGACGCCAAGGACTTGGCCTTCGGGCTGGAGCTGGGCGTGGACTTTGTAGCCTTGTCGTTCGTGAAGACGGCCGCCGACGTGCACGGCTTACGCCGGCGGATCGCGCGGCAGACGGGCAGCCCACGTAAAACTCGCGGCAGCCGGGCGTCTACGCGGGTTCCGAAAATCATCTCCAAGATCGAAAAACACGAGGCCGTCACCAACTTCGCGGCGATTTTAGAAGCATCGGATGCGGTCATGGTAGCCCGCGGTGACCTAGGCGTGGAACTGAAGCCGGAAGAAGTACCACTGATCCAAAAGTCGATCATCCACCAGGCCAACCGGGCGTACAAACCGGTGATTACGGCCACCCAGATGCTGGAATCGATGACCACCCACGCCCGCGCCACCCGGGCCGAAGTCAGCGACATCGCCAACGCGATCCTCGACGGTACCGATGCCGTGATGCTAAGTGCCGAAACGGCCACCGGGGCGTTTCCGGTGGAGGCCGTCACTACGATGGCGCACACGGCAGCCAACACCGAGGCGTTCTTTACCGGACGGCGTCCCCGTGGCCTGAACCCCGAAGTATTCGACAGCCACCGCACCACTGCCGCCGTCTCGATGGCCGCCTGCGAGCTGGCCAACGACATCAACGCCAAGCTGATGGTGATTCCGACCGCAAGTGGATGGTCTGCTCGCGCCGTGGCCCGGCATCGCTTGCAAAAGCCGGTAGTCGCCCTGACCGAGGACGCCGCCGTAGCCCGGGAATTGACGCTTAGCTGGGGCGTCCAGCCCTATGCCGTGCCCGGATACCGCTCCGTGGATGAGATGATTCGCCTGGCCCGGCGCTTCGTGCTCCGCGGGAAACTGGCGGCCAAAGGCGAACGCGTGGTAATGACCGCCGGTTTGCGCCTGCACCAGTCGGGGAAAACGAGCATGCTCCAGGTCGTGACGTTGTAGTCGGCGAGAGCACTACGCGGCGTTAGCCTAGGCTGTGGATAAGCCGTTTTAGCTTTTTGGTTACGCGGATATTGCGACGGTAGGTTTTACGCCCGTTAACGGAATTACCAAAAACCCTTTACATACGGCCACTTTTTTGGTAGTTTTTGGAACAACACTTTCCGGTACGAGAGCCGGAGTGCGGTCCTTACCATTTCGAAATACACAAGAGAGGAGATATCGTGTTGATTCTGGCTGATTCATTCTGGAGCTGGCCGCAGGGTGCCCAAGTGGCTGTGTTCGCACTGGTCGCGCTGATCGCCGCCGGAGTGCGGCTCGTCTACGGGCCGCCCAAGCGAACCGGTTCCAAGCGCAGTAAGTAGGTCGACCGGAAAACCGGGGCTTTGGATAATTGGATAGCCCCGGCGCACTGCCTGACGCAATACTTCGGGCGGAGGTCGAGATCTGGTAACGCGCCCGCCCCTAAGCGGGAAATGCCGGTTCAACTCCGGCCCGCCCGATTTCCTATGAAAAACGACAGAAGGAGAAACACCTGCCACTCTGAAGCACACCGTTGCCTGATACCTACAATCTCAAGAGGAGTAACGTTGACGATAGCAACGCGGGTAATCCCCCGGATTGAAAATACGTCCCACCTGCCGGAGGTGCCTCCAGGAACCAAACACAAATGCGTGCCGGCTGGCTTTCTCGGCATGCACTGCTACCACTGCGACCGGAGGATGTTCCACCAGGTCACGCCGTCCGATGGCAGCCGGGCTGCCCCTACCTCTACCCCGCCGAACGAAGGAAGCGAAATCACGGACCAGCCAGCAATGCAGCAACCGTGCAGAAAAGATCTGGAGAGGGAGCTCCGGCATCTCCAAAGAAAGCTGCGCGAGTACGCCAACCATTCGTACCGCCAGAGCTACGTCCACGAGATAATCGAGAAGCTCATCTTTACGCAGGATCGCGTTCTTTCGCTGCTGCAAGAAGTGGCAGTGTGATCTGGCTCTGCTTGCCCAGCGGCACGGAGCTGCGGCTCCCCACGATCATCCGACCCACAGACCATCCGAACAGAAACAGAAAGACGAACATGACCAACAGTGACGCTTTGCTCGAGCAGCGCAAGACCGTGCTCGAGCAGCGCAGCATCCCCGAGCTCCGGAAGAAGATCGAGAAGCTGGCCCGCCAGCTCAAAAGGACCAGCGGAGAGCACGCGGCCCACATCAAGCGTGGGCTCAATAGGCTGGAGGCCGACCTCTCCGTGCTGATGAAGGAGCTGGCGGTAATTTGCACCGCGCTCGGGCTCCGGCCGGATCCCAACCCTGCAACGACCTAAGGACGATTCATGGCTATCAGACGAGTAACCGGGCCCGAGATTTACGGGCGGCAAAAGACGAAGTACCCTAGGCCCCCACAGGGGCGGATGCGGAAGGCGAACCGCCGCGGCCTCACTAATTCCCAGGAAGGAGCGATTAGCCCGAAGTTCAGGCCTTCCCGCGCCTGAGCTGTCCAAGGGCGGATCACCGACGGTTCGCTACTGGGCACGGATGCCCACCACCACCACACCACCACGAGAAGGAGAAGCATGCCACCTGAAGACTACGATGGCTTGGGTTACTCCGGCGGAAACCCGCCTGCGCGGACTACCACCCCTGATTCCAAGCGCCCAACCCAGCCAGCAGGAGAAGAACATGGGCCCCACTTCCGTTGCCGTCAGGCTGCCAAGCCCGACTCGGGCAGCGGCAAGCCGTTCAACCGGGATACCAACCACACCTCCCACCAGAACGACCCGCAACACCCGGCCTAGGGAACACCCTCGGCCTACGTAGCATCTTAATCACGACCGAAAGGAGGTACCCGTACATGCTTACCGCATTGCGGTGTACCAGACCCCTGTCCGGCTCCGGCCGGACGACCCATTGCACCACCGAAAGAACCCGCTTCGGCGGAACGCATGGGAAAGACTCTATTGATTAGATACGATGTGCCTTCCGGCATGCCGACCATCTGATGAATAGAGTTTTTTCTTTGTAATATTTTGCGGCGGCAGGGCATCCGCCTCGAATGTAACAGCCGGTTTAACATTCTCGGCTGGATAACCCTGCCACCGCACCCAAACAAAACGTATACTACTGAATATGGAGAGGTGGCCGAGCGGCTTAAGGCGCACGCTTGGAAAGCGTGTATGCGGGCAACCGTATCGCGGGTTCGAATCCCGCCCTCTCCGCCAAGATTTGCATCAAACAAGACCGTATTACATAGTATTTTTTATAATCTGTTGAGATCTATGTTTCTTATTTATAGTGCTAATAGATTAAACTTAAATTACAGCCATGCTAATGCTGGCTTTCCTAAAGTTTATAGTATTTGATAGAGGAAGTGATTATAAATAACACTAATCAAGAATTCAACTTTGAAGGCCATACCTTACACGGCATATTATCAAACCAGGATAATGTTAATATGCCTGTTATTATTATGCCTGGAATTTTACTAGCAGATAATTATTGGGCGAGCTTTGTGGCAGCTTTACCGTCATTATCAAATCATCCTCTACTTTTCTTAAGCCTTCCGGCACATTCGCCGTCTAGGGCTCCACAGAATTTCTCAAAATGTGATGTTACGCCACATTTCATGGCTCGTGCCGTTGACGTCGCCATCTCAGAACTGTTTGTAGGTAAAAAAGTCATTGTTATGGGTCATTCAACCGGTGGTTTCTCTGCCATTAATTACACGGCTCATTATCCAGAAAAAGTCTCGGGTATTATCAGTATTGCTGGGTTTGATGACGGACATTGGAAAGGGGGCGAAGGGTTGCTTCAGCGACTTGCTGATGGAAATAGATTAAGCAGACTTTTATTCAGATCGATTATTCGGGTAATGCAACGGTCAAAGCTAATATATTATCTATTATCAGTATCTTTGACAAGGAATATAAATACTTATTTAAGAGATCGCGAGTCAAAAAAAGCGATGTTTGAAGCACATACCTATTTTAAAACTAGTAACCCATATGTACTACAAGAATTTATGGCGGGAGTTCTCCATTTAAATATTACTGATAGCCTAAAAAACATTACAGTGCCAAGCTTAATAATGTATGGCGAGAGTGATCCCGTTATACCGAAGTCAATGAGTGAAAGACTAATAATTAAAATAGCTAATTCAAAAAAGTCAGAATTTAATACCGGCCATATGATCTTCGCAGAAGATAGAAATAAATTTTGTGACGAGATATCAAAATTCTTAAATAGTTTATCTTAAAAGTAGGCAAGTTTTACACACTCAAACCCAATATCTTTAAGTACTAGACCCATGTACTCCGCAGGATAAAAACGTCCCAAGCGACCCACCCACCTAAAGGCAGATATAAGGTAGTAAGCTCGAAAACGAAATCCTGAAACGCATGTCCCAGCAATGGCAATGGTGTGGGATGCCATTGGGCGTTAAGCACATCCAATACCAAATGCGACTACACTACAGGTATGGGTCAGATACCAATTAAGAAAATTGGCGTAGTGCTTCAGAATGACAAAACAGGATTTCTTGAGTCCAAATCTTCACCGGATAAAATACAGCCGCCCTGGCGAAATGTAGTCGACGAGTTGGTAATAATAAGTAAGGCGGAACTTGGCTCCAAGTTGCACTCGGTCTACATTCGAGGGTCGATCAGCCGTGGGACAGCAGTCGAAGAAGTCTCCGATTTTGATTTTCTCGTAATCCTGACAGACGATAGCGCAAAACCGCAGATTGAAAAGCTTCTCCAACGTGCAGATAGTCTGACGAAAAAGTATTCATTCATAACGAAAATGGATGGCACTGTAAAAACCGAGGAGCAAATCATGAGTCCGAAGGGCACTGTGCCTAGAATGCTTATTAAGCTTTTTTCGGCATGTGTGTACGGGGAGGATTTAGCGGTGAGAATCGATCCGATCAGACCGGGTAAGGGCGTTTGGAATCACTCCTACTCGTTTGCAGATGATATGCGCAAGCAACTGACGAAGCTAGAAACAGCCGGACGTAGGATACCCCTGCAGCAATGTCGCTGGATCATGAAGCGCCATCTGCGCGTCGGCGCGGAACTTGTTTCAGAACGAGCCGATGCGATTACCCGCGACCTTTACCCATGCTGGGAATTGTTTTCTCGGTTCTATCCGGGTCAAAAGCAAGCAATGTTGCAAGTATTAGATTTGGCTCTCAATCCGACGAACCAGGCCAGCGAGATAAAGAATGTAATCAATACCCTCGGCAAATTTCTATCTGCGGAGATTGAGAAACAAAGAGTAAACTAATTTTTGATCAACCGCAGAGAACCGAACACGTACCGCCAAAAAGTGACGTCTAGATGAGGAGTGAGCGGCCTAAACCCTCATTTAAGGAAAATAAAAGTTCGAAATCCGACCCCACAGAAAGCCTATGGAAGTCTTCCAATAAACCCCGCAGGCGGTTCTAGACCCACCTGCTCCGCAGGATAATAAGTCCTCATGAGACCCCCCACCTCTTTAACAAGGCAAAGTATGGCACATACGCCAGGCTTGTTGAGCCAAACCAGCTAACGGCGTAGTCTGAACGCATGAACACGACCACCCCGGTTGCCGGCCTCGACTTTGTCGGTGTCCCGTCGAAAGATGCTGAGCGGTCCCGCACGTTTTACGTTGAAACGCTCGGGCTTAAACCAGACGCACACTCCCGGTTCGAGTTCTGGGTCGGGCAGACCTGTTTTGGCATCTGGGAACCAGATAAGATGGGTGGCACGTTTGCTCCGCAGAAGAACGCCCACCTTGCCTTACATGTAGACGATATCGTCGCCGCCCGGGAAGCGCTCGAGGCAAAAGGCGTACAGTTCACGGGCGAGACAATGGACACCGGTGTCTGTAAGATGGCTTTTTTCACTGATCCGGACGGAAACGACTTGATGCTCCATCACCGCTACGCGCCGCGAACGTAGGGTTCAGGCGCGGCCCGAGCCACCATCACAACTGGAGCAAAGGGTGGGGGATCGCTCTATCCAAAAGTATCAGCCGGCACCGTGGAGGGGTGCAGACGGAAGCCTGAGCACCCGGCCGACCCTCGACAAACGATGATGGTTATGGTATAGTTTCTTAATTTGCCAAAACCAACATGAAATTACCCACCCCAACTTTCCGCCGATCCCTCGCCGCTACCGCCGTCGCGATCGGCCTGATTGTCTCAGTCAGCACCTTCGCCGCCGGTGGCCGCGCGTTCGTTGGCGACTTTGAAACGGGAGACCTGAGCCAGTGGGATGCCCTGATCACCCCGCCCCTGCGGGTCGGGATTACCACCGCTCCGGTACGCCAGGGTCGTTATGCCGCTTTGTTCAGCATCCGGGCTGGCGACGAAGCGCAGGGTCAAGGCAAGCAACGCGCCGAAGCGCTGGTTTCCTCAGACAGTTCCGGCGCCGTCGAAGGCAACACCGCCTGGTACGGCTGGTCAACGTTCGTGCCAAACGACTTCTCCACCACCACCCCAGTCTCCTTCACCCAGTGGAAGCCGGAGGGAACCGGTGACTGCGCCCTCCCCTCGAACGTCGCGTTCCAACTCAACTCTGACGGCCAGCCGCAGGTTGCCGTGAGCGGCGGAGGCTCCAGTGACGAGTGCGCCGTGCCGGAAACCAAGACCCTGGGCTTGGGCGACATCAAGAAAGAAAATTGGAACGATTTCATGGTACGTGTCCACTGGTCCGCTAACGACAAGAAAGGCTCGATTGAGGTCTGGCAAAACGGCAAGCGCGTGGTTTCCCGCACCTCGATGGCAACGCTCCATGCCGGCCGCGCCGCTGCCCTTGGGCTTGGTGCGGAACGAAGCCTGGCGGGTGGCAACGTGATCCTTTACCACGACGCGATGCGGCGCGGTAACAGCCGCGCCAAGGTGACGCCGCCGGCTATCCCTAAGAACCAACCTCCGCCAGCCCGACCCAGCAACCCCCTTGACTCCGTACGGTTCGTGCCCGCCAAGGCGCCTACTGGCAATGCCGCCGCCAAGTTAGCATCCGTCACCTCCAGCGGCAAGACTCCGGCCAAAGTAGCCACGTCTCAGGGCAAGGCAACTCCCACAGCGAAGCCGAAGACCAAACCCAAAACAACCAAGAAAAATGCTAAAGGCACGCCTCCGCCTAGCCAGCGCCCGACGCCGGGCCTAGCCCTGCGTGATAGCGGTCAGCCGGCAAGCGCGACAAGCGCGACAAGCGCGCCGGGTGCGGATGTACCGCCAGAGAACGCCCCGAACGTCAAGAATTCGTACCTCACCAAGCCGGTACTGATGGCTCTGCTGGCCCTGCTACTCGCGATTGGCGTGATGGCTGGCGCTCTCGCCTACGGGCGCCACCGGATACGCTCCAGCTCGACTGATGCTACCTCCGGCGGCAGTGACGCGGCAGACGAAGTATCGGCCGTGACTCCGACGACTCCCAAAAAGCGCAAGCCGAAGCGACGCTGAGTCATGCTGTGAGCCACGCTGGCCACGAGAAAGTCGTGACCACTTTTGCAGCCTAAAACTACCGACATCTGGTTCACGTTATGTATTGGTACAACCGTGAAAGCGCCTACCCGCTTCCTGCACGCCTCCTAGTTTGCCAAGGGTTGAAAGAAGAATTAGAGTAAAACTGAACTGAAGGAGGAATAATGCTAAAGCAAATAACAATCGCAGTGCTTGGTGTGGTGGTTGCCGTGAGTGGCATTCCTATCAACGCCGAACCAACCTCCGCCCAATCGGCCGCCCGGCCTCGTGCAACCGCCTTTACGCCCGCTAACGCAAGCAATCAATCGAGCAATAAGGTGAACATCACCTTTACGTTGGATGCAAACGGCAATACTGACTATGCCAACAAACAGGTACGTGTGACATTATCGACCTCCAACTACAGCTATAATGACCTTACCGGTTATCCTGATCGCTCTGACGAACAACTTAATGAGCAAACCGCCGTTATAACGTTCAGTTCGGCAACCGATACGGAAACAGTCACGATGAATGGCGTGCCGCTGCTCCACAAAGGCAGTAATTATTTCGTAATCAACACGGCTTTGAACGACGGCACGGGCAGTGCTACTACTGCTAGTGACGGTACCACCTTGGATGAACTCGCGCTGAATTACACGGGTAATAGCCTCCCGATTTACCGCTTTTGGAGCCCTCGTTCTGGCGAAGCACATTTCTTCACCCAAGATGCCCATGAAAAAGACCTCCTGGCTGCCCAAGATAATTTCTACGCTGGGGGAAACTGGATTTACGAACGACGGGCGTTTACCGCTGCCAAGCCAGCCAATGACATGAGCTGCGGCAGTCAAACCCAAGTGGATCGTTTTTATAGCCCTCGCTTCAAAAGCCATTTTTACACTTCTAATGCCACTGAGAAAAATCAATTAAGTACCAGTGATAACTATTCCAACGGCGGCAACTGGATACAAGAGGGTGTTGAGTACTGTGCTGATGCGAACGCCGTTGCCGGAACCCAACCACTTTACCGTTTCTGGAGCCCCCGCTTTAAAAAACACTTTTATACGGCCGTTGAATCAGAAAAGGCCCAGCTCATTACCAATGATAACTATTCCAATGGCGGCAACTGGCTATACGAAAAAATCGATCATTACGTTTTGCCGAGCTAGCCCGTCTGAAAGCCGTAAGGAGAAACTTCAGCAGAAGCTGACCGTCTTCTTGAAGGCGACTGGATAGCTGTTGAAGGTGATATTGTTGCTGCCTTGTCGGGCGAGACCAGGAATGGGCCGGATAGGGATGCTGCAGCGCGAGCTGGACGCCTGGCGGACATCCGGAAGGAAGCAGTCGGACTTAGCTCCTTCCGATGCTCTGTTGACACCTAAATACCCCTTTGATATGGTATTGTGCAGTCAAGGAAGACTGCACACGTAGCACCTCATCAATCCAACCAATCCAGGCACGGACGCCGCCACTCGTAAGGAGCCATCACATGGCCCGAGGAAGCCCACCGACGCACCCCGCCGCACCCCGAAGTCACAATGCGAAGCCCAGCGTCCCGGCCCCCGCCGGCGCCGCGCCCATCCGCGAGGGCGGCATCGCGCGGTAGTCTGAGTTCTTAGGGCAGTGATTCCACTGCGAAGACCTGCCCCTGAGAACGTGAAAGTTGGCCTCGGCCATTCACGAAAACTCAGACTGCCAGGTGGATGAAAAGTGCTACGCACACAGGGAGACCGATCGATCCGTCGCAAGACAATCAATCACTCCCTGTTCCACCCGCGCTTAAGTAGGCGGCCGTATTAGCCTGCCGTATACTTAGGGTGACACCCAAATAGTTTGGGCCGCTTTGTATTCTTAATCCCACCTGTATCAAGCCATGAGTGACGTCGAGAACGTTAAATCCCGCATAGACATCGTCGCCTTGGTCGGCGAGTCGGTGGCGCTGAAGAAAGCCGGCCGGACGTTCAAAGGCCTCTGCCCGTTCCACGCTGAAAAGACCCCGAGCTTCATGGTCAACCCGGAGCGCCAAAGCTATCACTGCTTCGGCTGCGGCGAGGGCGGCGACGTACTGGAATTCGCGATGAAGCGCGAGGCCGTAGACTTTCCGGAAGCGCTGCGGATGCTCGCCAACCGCGCCGGCGTGGAGCTGACCGAACGGCGCAGCGGTGGCGACTCCAAGGCCAAGCAGCGGCTGTTCGACATCAACGAACAGGCCGCCAAGTACTTCGAGTCGGCGTTGGCGCACGCCGCCGGCCAAGCCGCCCGGGCGTACCTCAAGGCGCGCGGCATTTCCGAGGAAACGGCCAAGGCGTTCCGGGTCGGGTTTGCCCCGGACGACTACGATGCGCTGGTAGCGGCGCTCAAGAAAAAGGAGTTTACCGACAAAGAGCTGGTCGACGCCGGCGTAGCGATCGACGGCCGGCGCGGACCATACGCGCGGTTTAGGAACCGTTTGATGATCCCGATTACCGACGCCACCGGCCTGGTGCGCGGATTTACGGGGCGGGTGCTAGACGACGGCAAACCGTCCTTCAAGTCCGCCGCCAAAGCCGTCACCAAACCAGCCGCCAAACCTGCGCAGTTCGTCGAACCCAAGTACCTCAACACCCCCGAAACCGCGCTCTTCCACAAAGGCAAGCTGGTGTTCGCCCTCAACCTTGCCAAGCAGGCGATCATCAACCAGGACGCGGCCGTGCTGGTGGAAGGCCAGATGGACGTGTTGGCTGCCCACCAGGCCGGCACCACGAACGCCGTAGCCACCTCCGGAACGGCGCTGACCGAAGACCAGGTCGTCCAGCTGGGCAGGTTTTCCAAGACGGTGATCTTGGCGCTGGATACCGACGCTGCCGGCCAGAAAGCGCTGATGCGCGTAGCCGAACTGGTCGGTGACCGCGACGTCGAGCTGAAAGTGGCCGACTTAGGCGATGCCAAGGATCCCGACGAACTGATCCAAGCGCATCCCAAGCGCTGGGAACAGGCCCTGAGCTACGCCAAGCCGGTGATCGAATACCTCTTGGACCGCGGATCTACCGGGCATAAGAAGCCGTACAGCCGGGAGGCGATCGCCGAAATCCTGGACTTGGTACTGCCGGTGTTGCGCTACCGCAGCGCGGTCGACCATGATTACTACTCCGAGCAGCTAGCCACGGTGTTGGGAATCGAGAAGAGTTCGGTGCGCGAACGCTTGGCTAAAGTAGCGGCCACGCGTATGGCTACCCGGCCGACGCCGCCCTCTACGTCGGCAGTCCGGGGCACTGACGAGAAATCTGCCGAAGTATTAGGTGAACCGGACCTGAAGTCGTCCACGCCGGCCGAGCGTGTGACCCAGCGGATGCTCGGGCTGGTGGTGACCACCCCGAACCTGGCGGCCAAGCTCGAGCCGATCGATTACCGGATTTTTCCGGTGCCCTACCAGCCAGCGGCGGCCAGCCTTCAAAAAAACCCGCCTAGCAGCTATACTAATGGGACTGACACGCATGCCCCGGTGACCAAAGTCCTCGACATGTGTGCCCTGGCAGCCGCCGAATACGAACCGATGGCTGCCGACGAGCGGGCCGCCGAGTTCGACCGTCTGTACGCGCGATTGAAATCATTATGGGTCAAGCAGCACCAACCAAAACTGCTGGCCGCCATTAAACGCGCAGATGCAGGTGGAGACAGGGCGCGGCGGAACCGCTTGATGGAAGAATATACGACCCTAACGAAAAGGATTGCCCATGGCTAGTACCAAGACCCGGCCGAAAGCGAAAGCTCCGGCGAAGAAAGCCCCGACAAAGAAGTCACCCGCTCCAAAATCCGCCAAGCCGGTGGTTAAGAAAGCTCCGGCCAAACCGGCCGCTAAGAAAACCGTCCCTACCAAGTCAGGGGCTAATTTAAAGGCAGCGGCCACGCCCGCCAAGAAAGTCCCGGCCAAGCCGGCTGCCAAGGGTGCCGCAGCTAAGCCGGCACCTAAGGCTCCCAAGAACGCCCGCCAGACCAATCCGGCTCGCAAGGCCGGCTCCGTGCAGACTAGCTCCAAAATTACCGAATCGGCCGCCCAGAAATTCGCTAACGTGACGGCCGCGTATGAATACTCGGACGCCGTCAAAGCCGTGATGCGCCGTGGCCAGACGACCGGTTTCTTGACCTCCGAAGACATCGAGCGTGTGGTCCCGAATGACGCCGACGAGCTCCGCAAGAAAACCTTGTCGGCACTGAAGACGCTGGACGTGGAAGTGCAGGGCGCTCCCAAAGGCCGCTGGGACAAAGACGAAAACGCCGAGGATTCCGATACCGAGCCTGACATTGGCGAGCAGAAGGAGGAGGAAACTTCCGACATCCAAGACGACAGCGTGCGCATGTACCTGCGCGAAATCGGTCGGGTGCCGCTGCTCAAGGCTCCCCAAGAGGTCGAGTTAGCCAAACGGATCGCCAAGGACGACAAGTCGGCCCACGACGCGCTGGCTACGGCCAACCTCCGGCTGGTCGTCAGCATCGCCAAGAAGTACATTGGCCGCGGCCTGCCGCTGCTTGATTTGATCCAGGAAGGCAACACCGGACTGCTGCGCGCCGTCGACAAGTTCGACCACACCCGGGGATTCAAGTTCTCCACCTACGCCACCTGGTGGATCCGCCAGGCGATTACCCGGGCGATTGCCGACCAGGCCCGGACGATCCGGATCCCGGTCCATATGGTCGAGACGATCAACAAGCTCGTGCGTACCCAGCGCCGGTTGGTCCAAGACCTCGGCCGCGAACCGATGCCGGAAGAAATTGCCGCCGAGATGGAAATCGAAGTGGAGAAAGTCCAGCACATCTTAAAGATTTCCCAGGAAACCGTCTCGCTCGAAGCGCCGGTCGGCGAGGAAGAGGACTCGCGGTTGGGAGACTTCATCCTGGACGAGGACACGCTTTCGCCCGAGGAAACGGCGGCCTTCCAACTGCTCAAGGAAAACATCCGCGAAGTCCTGAATGCGCTCACACCGCGCGAACAGAAAATCCTGAAGATGCGTTTCGGGATCGATTCCGGCAAGACGCACACGCTGGAAGAAGTCGGCTCCGAGTTCGGCGTAACCAGGGAGCGCATCCGCCAGATCGAAGCCAAGGCGCTGAGCAAGTTGCGCCGTAAGCACGAGTCGAAAAAACTCCGGGAGTACCTGGGCTAACGCTGCCCCCAGACGGGCCGCTCCCTAACCACGCCGCATGACTGAAAAGCCTGACAACGCAGCAAAGCCCGAGAAGTCCGTGGCTCCCCGCCAATCGGCCCAAAGGACCGCTACCAAGTCGCCCCTGGTAGTCCGCCGCCGGATGACCCTGCTGATTGCCGCCGTGCTAATTGTCGGCGGCGCGGCGGGATTGGTGCAGGCGCTGGCCGGCGGCGAGCGGACGGCGTCGTTACCGGCGGCTTCGCCAAGCGGTTCGCCAACGGCCAGCCCCGCGGCCGCCGCGACTCCTGGGCCGACCGTTCCCCAAATCAGCAAAGCGCCTAACGACTTCTTGATCGAGAACTTACGTAAGCGGCAGTTCCCGGGAAGCCCGATCGCGTTTGAGCGCGTGGTGGCCGACACCCCGGCCTTCACCAAGTACGCCATCTCATATACCTCGGACGCGCTGAAGATTACCGGCCTGATGGCGATCCCCAAGCAGCCGGCCATGGCGGCCACCGGCAATAAATACCCGGCGATCATCCTGAACCACGGCTACTACCCCACCGAAAGCTACCGGCCGGGCAACGGTACCGACCGCGAGATGGACTACCTCTCGGCCCGGGGCTACGTCACCGTGGCGCCGGATTACCGCAACCACGCCGGTTCGAGCGACTTTCCGGACGTCTACCTAACCCGGGTTTCCTACCCGGTAGACGTACTCAACTTGGTCGGGTCGCTGAAGCAAGAACCCCGCGTAGCAGCCGACCGGATCGGGATCTGGGGCCACAGCATGGGCGGCGACGTCACCCAAAAAGCGGTGGCCATCCGCCCGGAGGAATTAAAGGCGGTGGTAGTGTACGGCTCACTGAGCGCCACCGAAGCCGAGAACCGCGAGCAGATCAGGACCGTCTTCCGCCGGCCGGATTACGTCGCCGAGTTCGACAAGCGGTTCGGCACGCCGGCCTCAGCTCCCGACGTGTACGCGCAGCTATCGCCCGCCAGCTACCACCAAGACGTCACCGCCCCGTTCAGCATCCACCACGGCACGAATGATCCCCAAGTGCCGTTCGCGTGGTCGGTGAAGTTGCGCGACCAGTTAGCTGCGGCCGGCAAGCCGGTCGAGTTCTTTGAATATCCGAATGGTCCCCACATTTTCCAAGGCCAGCAGTGGGCCGACTTCATGAACCGGATCAATGCCTTTTACGACCGGCATTTAAAGGGGTAGCGTTACTCGCCGGTCATCGCTGGAAGCTCGGCCAATGGCGCAGCGTGCATTGTACGCACCTGACTCAAGCCGCTTTATCCAGGTATTCCTTTTCTTGAAACTCTTTGAATGCCTCTAGTTCAGGAAGCACATGTATCGCAGAAAAGTCACACTGCATACCCGGTGGCTTGTACATCCGGATGTAGTCGTAGGCAACTGGTTCCTCAGATTCCGTACGGCCAAGCCCAGGACAGAAGGCAGACAGCAAAAATCCTTGCTCCTGGTAGTGCTTGATTAGTGGCAATGCTACCGGAACACTGACGTTTACGTGCACGGTGTACGAGCCTTTCCCAGATTTTTTTACGATTGCGCCACGCTCCACGAGCGGGGGGAACATTTTTCCCGCCACGTCTTTGCGCTCGGTAGCATCCTGAAAATTAAACCCAAGTAATTGCATCGCCTCACGGTACTTGTCTGGTAGGTATATTTTGTGACGGACAATCCTCATTTTCCGATTGCTTTCCGCGGACTCACATTCCAGATAGCGCATCGCGATTGCCATGCTCTCCGCTTGGCCCTCCGGCAGCCTCCTTGTGTTGAGACCTGGAAGCTTAAACGGTTCGATTCCAAGCGGCGTGAAACCCGCGTGGCCAAGAATATTTTTTTGGGATTCACGTTCCTGGCGTCCGCAAACAAGGTAAAAGTGCGCCACGGTACCACCGTTTCCCCGCATTAACTCAAGCCGTTTTTCTATCATAAGCTTGCCAATTCCGCGACCACGGTATTCCGGGCTAACCACGATGTCGCTGGCGTAATACAGCCACGGCTGTTCCGGCCGGCGGGCAGTGGTAGCATACGCGATTAGCTTTCCGTCATCCTCAAAACCAATGTGAATGCCACGCGTAAGCGCATCGGTAGTAAACAAGGTCGGGCCAACATAAGAATCGGCATATTCTTGCCCGTATTCCGTAGCGAAGAGTGCCCGTACCTCTTCTTCACGTGTCGCGTCAACGGTTACAAACGTTAACTGCCCTAACTCACGTTCGGCGCTCATAGCACTAGCATAGTCGATGTTTTCAGCATTCATAATTCAAAAGGTAAGGCATAAAAAAATACCACCATGGTGGTAAATTAGCAAGGATTAGGAAATACTTTTAGTGCTGCCTACCGCGTCAAATAGCTGAAAATGTCCTTGGACGCCTCGGCCATCTTGGGCGCGACTTTCTCCTTGTCACCCATACCCTGCGCGAAAATCACCACGGCGTAGGTGCGGCCGCGGTATTCCACGATCCCGGCATCCGACAAGCCTCCGGCGGCGTCGCCGGTCTTGTGTAAAACTACCGCGTCTTTCGGCAAGTCGGCTGGCAAGCGGTCTTCAAAGTCAGTGTTGCGCATGAATCCCCGCATTTCGGCGGTCAGCTCCGGGCTGGCGAACTCACCGCGCTGCAGCTGTTCGAGCAGCCTGAGCAAATCACCGGCGGTGGTCGTGTTGCGCCCGATCGAAGTCTTGGCCAGTCCGTGGGATTCGGCGAATACCTGTAACTCGTCGTGGCCGAGCTTGTCCGCCAGCACGAACGCGGCGGTGTTGTCGGATTGTTTGACCATCAGCTCGGCCAGCTTGCGGTAGCTGTAGCGGTACGGGCCGGGTTGGTACTGGATGCTGCCAGTGCCGTAGCGCTGGACCTGCCCGGCCGGAATGGTGAGCTCCTCGTCCAGGTCGATCCGCCCGGCGGAGGCCTCGCTATACAGCCGGGCCAGGTAGACCAGTTTCATGGTCGAGGCGGCGTCGAACTCGCGGTCGGCGGCCAGGCTGATTTCTTCCCCGGTGCGCAAGTCCTTGGCGGCGATGCCGGTTTCCCCGACGCGTCCGAGGTTCTGGCCGAGCCGCACGGTCAGCTCGGCTTGGGTTTCCACGGCGTCACCGCCGCGCCCGGCCGCCCCGGCGGAACCGGGGCCCAAAGTGGGCGGTGAGAGCAACAGCGAGAGCGCGAACATCACCAAGATTATGCCAAGGTACTTGCGGCGTTGGTTCGGCTGGCGCGGGTGGTGGCGGTTTGGTGTTTGGTGTTTGGGCATGTTCTGGCCTGCTAGCGGTACGCAGCCTGCTCAGTATACTGTAAAGAGGCGGCAGATTAACATCTGCTTGCCGGCGGGGATGTGGCACGCCCGGAGGCAGGCGGCCCACCTACACATTCCGGAGTAGCTCAGCGGTAGAGCGCTCGACTGTTAATCGAGTTGTCGTCGGTTCGAATCCGACCTCCGGAGCCCCGTAAAATAGCCCGTCATTGTGCTATTTCATTTTGTAGGCAGACCGTACAGTTGAACCCACTAAAGTTTGCACCGACACCTCACGGGCATGTATACTTGGACGTTATTATCGAGGTCAGCCGTGAGCAAAAATACACCAGAAGGACTGATAAAGATCGATCTTGAGGGTCGACCGCGACCGCCGTGGCGCACCGGCTTTGATGATTATCGTGAGTACGATCTCCGATCTCGAAGTGTCTTTGAGCTATGGCATTCCGGAGAACATGAACGTGCGGTGGACGTTTCCCGGTCTCTCCTCGATGAGTTTCAGGCTGAGTATGAAGCGGAACTAAATATGGCACAATGCTTAGATCGTTATATTTTACCGCGCACATATCACCGTCAGCCTTGGCCAGTAGAGCGAAAACTACGAAGTCTATATACGGATTATTTAATCAGTCTGGAAATTCGAGATCGCGGTAGTGTTCCAGACAGTATAGGGATGCCTAACGCTGACAACGTAAATGTAGGCGGCATTTCCTCAATCTCGGAATTTGAGGGAAGAAAGCTCCTCTTCGATCAGACTCGATATGATGGCCACGATGTGAGTTGAGATTTCAATATTTTCACTTCACCCCTAAAGCTCCCCGATTTTGGTTCGAACATAGTCCGACTTGGGGAGCATAGCAACCGACTATAATCAAAGCCTTGTGTCTACTAACAGAGGCCAGCTATATACTAGAGATATGAAGCAATCTTCTAAGCTCTATCTCACTACCGTGGGCGTACTGGCTGTGATAGCTGTTGCTGTCGTTGGGTTGGCAAATGACAGTAAGGAAAGTGAGAGTGCAAATCAGGCACCAGTTTCGTCATTCAGGCATGCCCATGGGCTAGCCGCTGACATAGCCGACCCCGCCAAACTCTATATCGCCACGCATGAAGGACTCTTTTTGCTGCAGAACGATAAGGATCTCTATCGAGTAGGCAGCAAGTCGGACGACTACATGGGCTTCTCAGCGCACCCGACCAATGCCAGCGTCTTCTTTACCAGTGGACACCCGGTAGGTGGAGGCAACCTCGGCTTCCAGAAATCTGAGGACGGCGCTAAGTCGTGGACGAAACTATCGTCGGGTGCGGGCGGGCCTGTCGACTTCCATGCCATGGCCGTCGGCCAGGTTGATCCAAATCTCGCCTACGGTAGTTTTGCCGGTGCACTGCAACGGAGTACGGACGGTGGGGCTACCTGGCAGGTTCTCAAATCCAATGTTTCAAACGTACTAAGCCTGACCACTGATTCTAAAGAGAAAGATAGCGTTTACGCTGCGACAACCGCTGGGCTTTTCATGAGCAAGGATCAAGCACAAACATTTTCTCCGCTCGGAACGCTTGGCGCCGTCAGTGCGCTGGCAGTGAATCCGACGGATAACCTCGAATTGCTGTCGTTTTCCCAAAGCCAGGGATTAGCAAAGTCGAGCGACGGGGGCAAGACGTGGAATAGGTTGCCTTTCAGCGGCGAGGCAATGTTCATTGCTTACTCAAAGCCTGCACCAAGCACGGTTTATGTGCTTACCGAGGACAATGGGATTTCGAAAAGCATAGACGCCGGGGCTAGCTGGACGAAAATCCGTTAGGTTGGGTGTAAGTGCTAGCCTCTGGATTGGTAAATAGGGTTCGAACTTCATCCCATGTCCGGAGCAAAGTATCGAAAAATTTTCTCAGTAGTAGCTTAAAGTGTATAAAGGAGACACCATGTTTTTTCGCCAACTGATTCATGAAGACCGTAGCTGCCTTTCCTATATGGTGGGCTGCAGCACCGAGGGAACGGTGGCAGTCATCGATCCGCGGGAGGATATCGACATGTATCAGGCAATAGCCAAGCGTCACGACCTGTCCATTGATTACGTCATCGATACCCACGCCCACGCCGATCACGAATCCGGTGCCCGAAGGTTAGCGGAAGCCACCGGCGCCGGCTGGTTGATGTCAGGCGATACGCCGGTCGAGGGGGTAAGCCGAAAACTCAACGACAGTGAAGTGTTCAAGGTAGGCAACCGTACGTTCAGAGTTATCGCTACCCCCGGCCATACGCCGGACGGCATCACGTTGTATGTCGACGACTGGTACGTCCTAACCGGGGACACGCTCTTTATCGGGGACGTCGGACGGGTCGACCTCACGCTCGAGGAATCGAGCGAGGCAGAACTGCGAGAAAGTGCCGGAAAGCTGTACGACTCGGTGCAAAAACTACTCAACCTACCAGAATGGACCGAGCTCTATCCCGGCCACTTCGCCGGCTCTAGTTGCGGCAAGGGGATGTCGGCCAAGATGATTTCGACCATTGGACGGGAAAAGCGCAAAAATGAAGTCCTACGGAAGTCCCGAGAGGACTTCATCGAATATGTGACCAAGGATACACCTGACCCCCCACGGGATTACCTGAAGATTAAGAAGAAGAATATCGCAGGTAAATAAACCTAATCTGACACTGTGCTAAGCGTGGTGAGTGGCACGATTGTGCGTGAGAGCCCCGATATTTTGGTTCGAACATAGTCCGACTTGGGGAGCAAAGTATTGACAAAGTACCTTAAACAAGGTATATTTCTTGGCTATAACAAAGTGCTAATGAGGCGATATGGAAGTTGAAGGTAAGCTAAGTCGACGGGATCTATTGATCCGAGGCAGTGAAGCGGCTCTCGGGCTGACTCTATTTGGTTTAGCCGCATGTGAGAAATCGAACAAACCTTCGCTATCGAAAGCTGCTAAACTCGCCGAAGGTTTTGGTATTGAACGACAAGAGATCTTTAAGATTGGCTCTCTTGAATTTAATATATATTCCGAGAACCTTGGTGAACTGACTCCGGAGGTGATCCGGCAAGGTCTCTGGGATGTAGTGGACAGCAGTCGAGAACTAAGCTCTGAGCAGCCAACTCAGTGGACGAAGCCGTATGAACAAGCTATCGGACGTTCGCCGCGCTATTTCGAAGGCGAGACGAACAAATCCGTGAAGGTGCACATAGTTATTCCCCCGGACGGGTACTACTGCTCGCAGAGGAGTGGCGAGCACTTTGTCCATATTCCGGATACCAAGGATAGCACCATCAAATCACGGTGCTATAACACCTCGAACAAGACCACCTATTTTGACAAATCTGGATTCCCTTCTGAAACGGTTATCACTCCTGGGTCAGTGCAGACAAGCGATGAGGTCGTGTTACCAGAAGGCTTCAGGCCAACATCAAGAGGTATGGTCGAAATCCAACTTGATCATGAGTTCGGCCATTTCCTTATCGATCTTGGTGGTGGCCCCCAAGATAACGGAAAGCCAGAGGCCGAGCGACTTGAGGAAGAGGTGGTAGAAGCCATCGAAGCCCGCTGTGTTCAAAAAATCGCGGCTCGGCAGTAACAGTTTAATAAACTGAATCCGACACTGTGCTGATCGTGGACAGTGGTACGATTGTGCGTGACCACCCCGAGATTTTGGTTCGAACATAGTCCTTGAGAGCTAAGCAGCCCACTATTTAGATTGATTTTGTTATGCTCAGGACATGTAAAAGATAAACCGGAGCATGCTATGAGTGGTCAAGAGAAAAATCCTGAAGAACTACCATTGGCCGAAGAGGAAGCGCTTTTGAGGGGCTATTCGGAGGCAGACAGACTTAAGGTAGCTGGTTTACTCGATGCCCTATTGCCTCACCTAGACGCCACTAAAATGTTCGTGGTGGGCGGGTTAGCGATTCGATATTATGTAACAATAGCAGGAAATGAGTATCCAGGCCGCCCTTTTAATGATCTGGATATAGCCGTCACTGATAACGCGGCGGTATCTCCTTCAGTGACCGATAGCTTCTTGATTGCCCACCACCATACGGATGGCGAGGCCGGTTCTTACTTCGCCTTGGTTCATCCGATTACTAAGACGAAAGTTGATATTTTCGGCGGTATAATAGGTAATCAACCAGGTGCTACTAAGCCAGTAAGATGGAAAGAATATATGTTGCGGCTACCTAGCATCGAAGAACAGTTGGTAAAAACAGTGCTCGATCTTCAGAGGATTTCTCCGGAATCCCACGTCGATCCAAAGCAATTCCAAGATGCGGAACTGTTACTCAGCTTGACAAGCTTGGAGGTTGCCCAAGCTGCTTGGGCTGTACAACGAACCGAAGGTCAGCCGAGTTTGATTCAGGATGCATTCGAATCGGCGGTTAGGATCGCCACACGCCATCCGGAGTGGGTAGAAAAGGATCCTTTCAAAAAACCACCGGGTTACGTGTGTCCTGAATGCGTTGAGACAGACGACTTTCCGCTCACTTCCGGAAATAAAATCGGGCGTATTTTAGGCAGACGATAGCTTTTGGTCAATATACGCAATCTACTAACGGTCTAAACGCGGGTAATAGTGCGACTGCGTCTGAGAGCCCCGAGATTTTGGTTCGAACATAGTCCGACTTGGGGAGCAAGTATTTAAAAAGTATCTTAACCATAGTATAATTCTTGCTATGAACAGGCCTGACTCAGAAAATGGCGAAGTTAGGTATCCATTTCCCGTCGAGTACGACGAAAGAGTAGATACTGACAGTGTGACTGTGGGAGTAGAGTTTTCAAGATTTCTTTCTGATCAAGACAGGGGATCTTTTCAACAAATACTAGATGACTATGCACGCGAAGCGGCGGAGCGAGCACACGGCAGCATGTCAGCACGGTATGTTGATGATTTGGTTCAATGGGGTGAAACCGAGCGAGGCACATATGCCGAGGTTTTTCTGGATCTGGGCGTGAACGATATTGTTCGCATCCAACTCGATGCTGTTCGTCCTCCTCTTGAACGCCTCTACGACAAACTAAATGGAGCCTTTAGCTCCATAAAAAAAGTTAGAGTTGGAAGTGGCTATGAAGACTGGCCGCAAAGACCTGAGGCCGACTAAGTATAGCTAATCCGATACCGTGCTCATCGTAGTAAGTGGTACGATTGTGCGTGAGAGCCTCGAGATTTTGGTTCGAACGTAGTCCGCTTTGGGGAGCCACGTAACCATATGAGACAAACAGCATTTCCACCGCATCTCGTGTCTTCGTTGCTCGCGAAGATCAACACGAAGAAAAAGGACAAGCACTATAAGTCTAATCTTCTTAGCTTTGAGGAGCTGTATGGACTCCTATCGTTGGAGGAAAAACATCTTGTCGAGGAGTTGCTGGGGGTTAAACCGGATGATTTCGAGGTGCGTTATCCCTACCTAGGTGTTAGCAACGTTCCTAAAGATGTTGTTGCCATCACTAAGCAAAAAGTGAAAAACCAGCAGGGTGAAGTAGAGCTTGGGAACAAGTACTTGCCGCAAAGGGTGTTCGATGCGTATGACCAACTGAACAAACAGCACATCGCTGATACCGGAAAGCCTATTCTCATAGGTTCCGGTTATCGGTCTCCGGCATACCAAGCCGTACTCTTTCTTGCCTATCTTAGAGAGGATGATTATGAGTTCAAAAAAACCATTAGCTATGTAGCAGTACCTGGTTACAGCCAACATGGCCACCCTGATAAGACAGCTATCGATTTCAAGACTGTCACGGGAATCCCCCATGAAGAACCTTGGCAGGACTTCGACAAGACTCCTGAGTTTGAATGGCTCAACAAAAACGCTGCTTCGTTTGGTTTCAGTCTCTCATATCCGAAAGGAAATAAATGGAACGTTGTGTACGAGCCGTGGCATTGGCAGTTCGTAGGGTATAAATAAACCTAATCCGACACCGTGCTACGCGTGGGCAGTGGTACGATTGTGCGTGAGAGTTCCGAGATTCTGGTTGGAACAAGGTACGCTTTAGGAAGCCAAGCAAGCTACATTATTAAATGAGTCAAGGAATACTGAATGAAACTGATTGTGGCAGACATAGACGCCACCTTAATTGACTCTCCCAAACAGAAACTGCCTAGCAAACGGCTGGTTAGTGCTATTCAGTCTATAAAGAGTGAGTATCTGGTTACTTGCGCAACCGGGCGCTCCAAATCGTGGGCTAAGCCGTTTCTTGAAGCAGCAGGATTCACAGCACCATGTATTTTAGGTGGCGGCACCCACCTAGTCGACCCACAAACCCAAGAAATAATTTGGGATCTGCCCTTACCCTCTGATCAGTTAGAAAATATTAAGTCTCTTCTTCGACCACATCAAAACCTGTACGTGCTGTTTAATGACTACACTGAAAATGACTATATTAATGGAGGATGGGAACTTGAACGGCTCTTTGATGCCAAGGAAGTATTCTTAATGGAGGTTGTATATCTGCAAGACGAATTAGCAACTGAACTGGTGGAAAAATTCAATAACCTGCAAGGAGTGACCTCAATTAAAATGAGGTCATTTAGGCCGGGTTTGGTTGATATTCACGTGCTCAACGAAAATTCCACCAAAGAGAATGCCATAACGAAACTACGAGAGATGTTAAGCATCTCGTTAGAAGACACGATCGGTATTGGTGATGGGCATAACGATATTCATATTTTCAATGCGGTAGGTACAAAAATCGCTGTCGGCAATGCGATACCGGAACTTAAAGCCACGGCCGATAAAATCATTGGCAACGTTCAAGAAGACGCCGTAGCTCAGTATTTAGAGTCATTTCATTAAGCTAAGCCATGACCAAAACCGCTTCTAAGATCCGCTTCAGAGCGACACTCTTCCGGCCGGCAGCGACCGCGAAGGCTGACTCTGAAACCCTGCTAGCCGTACCGAAGAAGGCCAGTAGCAAGCTCCCCTCGCGGGGCATGGCGTCGGTTGAAGGCACCCTCAATGGCTTCCCCTTCCGGGCCACGCTCGAACCAGACGGCCAAGGCCGCCACTTGCTCAGAGTGGACCGGAAGATGCGCGAAGCGGCGGGCGCAGACGCGGGGGAGGTCGTTTCGCTGGAGATCGCGCCGGTGCGAGAGGAGCCGGAGCCCAGGGTGCCGGCGGATCTGCGGAAGGCTCTCGCGGCAAAACCTTCGGCCCGGGCGTTGTGGTCGGACATCACGCCGATCGCACGCAGAGATTGGATCCACTGGATCGTCTCCGCCAAGCGACCCGAGACCCGCATGCGTCGGATCGACAACGCCTGCGCGATGCTCGCTGCCGGGAAGCGACGCCCTTGCTGCTTCAATTACCTTAGCCCCGTAGCAAACTACGAAGTCAAATGATACAAGGCGCTGTAACAGGAGAAAATAGCGTCTCCGTGACGCTATTTTGCATGCAGGCCGTACAATTGAACCTATGCAAAAACTCATCATCATTCGTGGCCCTTCCGGGGCGGGTAAAAGCGCTGTTGCTCGCGAGCTACTACAGAGGCGTACACGACCCACTCTTCTGGTTTCCGAAGACCAAGTTCGCAAGATGTTCAGCGATCATCATAGAACCGGGCATTCAGAGGGAGAAAAACTATCAGTTGCCGCCGTTCTGTTTGGTTTACAAAATGGTTACGACGTGATTTACGAAGGAATACTAAACATCAAGACAACCGGCCGCAGCTTACCCGATCTCATTCGGTCTCATAAGAAAAGCTACCTGTTCTATTTGGATGTCAGCTATGAAAAGACGCTGAGGCGTCATCAAACCCGTCCAGAAAAAGCTGAGTTCAAAGAAGAAGCTATAGAAAGGTGGTGGGAGTATGCCTCCCCGACAGGCCACGTTTCAGAAACGGTAGTGCCTGAATCGTCTTCACTTGACGACACGATAAAGACAATCAATCGAGTCGCTGATCTAGGATTAGAAAAGTAAGCCTAATCCGCCACCGCGCTAGGCGTGGGCGGTGGTGCGATCGTGCGTGAGAGCCCGAGATTCTGGTTCGAACAAGTCCAATTTGGGAGCCATTGACAAATTAATAACCATTGTATATACTACGGTTATGAAAACGGTTCTGAATGTAAAGACTGACGACAATCTCAAGAAACAAGCTCAGCAGCTTGCAGAAGAGCTTGGTCTGCCACTAAGCACGGTTGTTAGTGGTTATCTACGAGAGTTTGTTCAGAGCCGAGAAATCACCTTTTCCAATGCGCCTCGGATGAGCCCGTGGCTTGAAAAGATCATTGGTGAATTTGAAGAGGACCGCCGGAAAGGAAGGGGTCTATCCCCCGCATTCAGTTCGGCCGCTCAAGCGTTTGAGTATCTCAAGGGTCGAGCGGGGTGAAGGCTAAGTTTGGTCGGCGTTTCGAGAAACAATTCGTCAAGTTGCCGTCGGCAGTCCAACAGCAGTTCTCGAGCAAGCTGGAAACATGGCTAGCCGATCCGTTTGATACGCGTTTGCGGAATCATCCGTTGCGGGGAGAATATACAGGGTATCGCAGTATCAATGTCACCGGTGACTATCGGGCGGTTTACCACATGGTATCCAAAGAAACAGGTGAGTTTGTGGCAATCGGTACTCATAGCCAGCTCTACGGCTAACTAACCAATCCGGTGATGCCGGCGATTGTGCTTCGAACATAGTATGCTTTGAAGAGCCAAGAAACCGAATCATTATTCATAACGCTGGGGTTCCCAGTTCAGTTTGGTATTCGCTAACTCCTCAAACTGGTTACGGGCTTTAGGGTCTGTCAAAAACGTGGGGTGATCGGCTAAAGTCCCCAACACTTTCCCGTAAGCCCTTTCTTTAAGCTGCCCGACTCGAACCTGCGATATGTCCATATACTTTGCGATTTCATCAAGAGTGAAGCGGGGGCGATTTTCACCTGTAGGTGTCCGCCAGTGAAGAAGTCTTCGTTCACGATCTGATAAGTCAGTTTCTTCAACAGCCTGCAGTAGGTCTATTCCCCGCATGAGGCGGGTCGCCACACTTTCATTTGAACGACCGACAAAAGGGTTTTCTGGCCAGGTTCTCTCTCCATAAATCCCAAGGTAGCCAGTACTTTGCCTGGGAAACCAAGGGTTCTTCTCCAGAACGTCAAAATCCCTCTCAGCCCAGTACTGTTCGTCCGAAGTTATGGAACCAAAGGCATAGTACTCGATGGCTTTTTTTCGCATGGCTATACAGCTTATCACAACTCGTTACTTCACGATGCGGGGGCGTGAATAAACCTAATCCGACACCGCGCAAAGCAAGAACGGTGATACGATTGGGCGTGAGAAACCGTAGATTCTGTTTCGAACATAGCCTGACTTAGGGAGCCAGTCTCAGGCAAGAAAACCATCATGGTAGTCTGGTAAGCAGAAGTTGCTTTATGACTAAAGATCCCTCCATCGACTCATTGTTCCGCTCGGCCAAAAAGCGGGCGCTCAACGAGGTCGGCTTCCAAAAGACCAACGACATCCTCAGCGATACGGCGAAGGAGCTCGTGGCCGGTAGCGGAGAAAAACTGATCGCGTTCGCCTTCACCTGCGAATGCTCAGACCTTCTTTGCGTAGCGGACGTCCACCTGACAGTTCAGGAGTTCGAGCGGATTTCCAAGCGCAAAGGGTGGTTTTGCGTGATTGCTGACCACCAACAGGTCGATATCGAGAAGGTGGTAGAGAAGCACGACACTCACTTGATCGTCGAAAAATTACCTGGGTTACTGTCGGGATCGTAAGGAAAGGCATCTCATTTCTGGCTATGCGGATATTGCGATCAGGGATCTACCTAGTGTGCGGAACCCCCGATGTCTGGTGGTATAGTAGGAAGTCATGGAAAAGCCGGTACCTATCCTCGAAGAGCTTTCAGCGGTAGCGCGCTCGGGTGCCCGCTTGCGACAAGCCGAAGTACCAGAATCAGCATTATTTCCCCAGGCTGAATTATGGAACAGGAGGACGGGCTGCTTCGCAGAGGCGCTCAGCGGCCCCGCGCTTACCCTCATCGCCGAACATAAGCGACGCTCACCCAGCAAAGGAGCTATCCGGGAAGACTGGGGCGTCGTCGAAACGGTCGCTGCCTACGAGTACGGAGGGGCGGCCGCGGTTTCGGTGTTAACGGAGGAAACTCGGTTTGGGGGCTCTCTCGAGCACCTGCAAAGTGCCCGGGCCGTTACGGAGCTGCCGATCATTCGGAAAGACTTCATCACTGACCCGTACCAGCTGCTGGAAGCCAAAGCCGCCGGTGCGGACGCGGCTTTGCTGATCGTCGGGGCCCTTAACGATGAAGCATTAGAAGATCTCGATTCCTATGCCAGGGCGATCGGGCTGGAAGTGCTGGTTGAGGTGCATGACCACGCGGAACTGGAGCGTGCCCTGCGGATCGAACCGGCTATCCTCGGCATAAACAACCGGGATTTGCGGCATCCCCAACTAAAGACCGATACGGCTACCACGGCCAGGTTGCTCGCTGGCATTCCGGAAGATACGATCGTGGTAACGGAGAGCGGCTTTGGCGTGGATGCAGGATCCCGCCACGCGTTACGAGAGCTCTCTGCAGCGGGAGCGGACGCCGTGCTGATTGGCGAAGCGCTGATGCGTTCGCCGGATCCGGAGGAAGCGGTCCGGTTCCTGTTGGAAGGAGACTCAGCTTTAAGCTAGTACTGCGTCCCCCATCACGCCACCTGGCACAGGACGGTTTTAGGTATCCCAAAAACTGTAATTTGACGTATACCCCCAAGGGGTATACTATACTCTCTGGAATATCACTAACCGGAGCTCAGATGGATCACGGCGGAGCAAGCCCTCTCAACCAGACAGCAGTAAGCGCCACGTTGCACTGCCTGACTGGTTGCGCCATCGGTGAAGTGCTTGGCATGGTGATCGGGACGGCAGCCGGTTTTGGTAAGTGGACGACGGTCGCGTTGGCAGTTGCCCTGGCTTTCTTCTTCGGCTTCTTCCTCACTATGCGTCCCTTACTGAAGTCCGGGATGGCGCTTGGAGGAGCGGTAAGCCTCGCCTTCGCGTCAGACTTCTTTTCCATCAGCGTGATGGAAATCGTCGACAACGCGATCATGCTGTCGATTCCAGGCGCGATGGATGCCCACCTCTCCAGCCCGCTCTTTTGGGGCAGCCTGACGGTTGCCCTCGCCATTGCGTTTTGGGCGGCTTTCCCGCTTAACCGCTACCTGATTACCCGCGGCAAGGGCCACGCCGTCATCCACGCCAACCATGCTCACTAAACTAATAGTAGCTAAGTAGTAAGGAGCCTCTATGAAAAAAGCAGTATTGATTACCTTAGTCGTCCTCGCCGTTGGCGGAGGCTTGATCCTCGCTGGCCAGAAAGCAGAGCCAGCCCAGGCAAAGGAACGGGACCAGGCCTTCTTGCAGTCGATGGTACCGCACCACGAATCTGCCATCTCGATGGCCCAGGTAGCCAAAGAGCGGGCCACCGTTCCCGAAATCAAACAGTTGGCGAATGATATCGTCGGCGCGCAAGAGAAGGAGCTTGCCCAGATGCGCACTATTCACCAGCGGCTGTTCAATGCAGCGCTAACTTCTGACGAAGGAGCACATGACAAGCTTGAGTTGTCTGCTGACGAGGCCGGTATGAACCACGGAGCTGAAAGTACCACCAAGCTACGTACGGCCAACCCGTTCGACTCGGCATTCATCGATGAAATGACGCCGCACCATGAAGGAGCGGTTCGCATGGCGAAAGCGGTCTTAGAAACGACCGAAGACGCCGAGATCCGCCAGTTAGCCCAAGACATCGTCAGTGCCCAAGAAGCAGAAGTGAAGCTGATGAAGGACGTGCGTACCCGTGTGTACGGATCTTCCGCCACTCCTTCGGACGCCTCTCCAAGCTCATCCGCTAGCCCGTCCTTTGGTGGCGGCCATGGCGGCCACTGAGGCGCATGATGGTTGAAAGCACTGCCAGAGGCTACGCCTCCCCCAAGGAACAGCTGCTGAAACGGCTCGCCCGAGCCGAAGGGCAGGTGAGGGGCGTGAGCGAAATGGTTACGCGCGACCGCTACTGCATCGACGTTATTACCCAAATCAACGCCGCCCAAGCCGCCTTGGACCGCATCGCCCTTGGCTTGCTCGACGACCACGTCCGCCACTGCATGAAGAAAGGAACTAACCCGAAGCAGGCAAACCAGCAGGTCGAAGAACTGATGGGGGCGGTCGGCCGGCTGGTCAAACGCTAGCGATGGGTACCGCAGCTCCAACCCAAAATTCAGTCCACAATCACGCTGACGCGACGGCGAAAGACTACGCCCTGTTTACGGGAATCATCCTGGCCATCTTGCTCGGAGCACTTGCCCTCACGTATTCAGGGAGCAACCCAAGCCTACTGGAAGGCATGCGCTGGTTCGAGGGGTTGTTCTTCCTGGTCTTCGCGGGCTTCAAGCTCAGCCGCTACCGGGACTTCGTTGATGCGTACCGGGGCTATGACGTGCTCGCCAAGCGATCGGTGGTATATGCAAAAGCGTATCCTTTTCTTGAGCTGGCATTGGCGGCAGGCTATCTATCCAACACCGCCCTGCCGCTGGTCTTAGTGGTGACCTTGGTATTGATGGGAATCGGCTCGATCGGCGTACTCAAGGAGCTACGTCAGGGCAGCCATATTACCTGCGCCTGCCTCGGGACGGTCATCAAGTTGCCGCTCACCCAAGTCACCCTGACCGAAGACGTGGTGATGGGCGCGATGGCGGCATTCATGCTGCTGGCTTTGTAGTTCGCAGTAGCCCAACTCGTTCGCGCTAACAGTCCTGAAGCAGCATCACAGGGCGGCCTTCTGGAAGGTGACCAAGAAGTAGGGGTAGATTTTTTTAACCCGCAATTCGAACTGCTTGCCGCTGGCGGCGGAGAAGCGGTCCTTAAACAACGTTTCGTATTCGCCCTCCGACAACCAGTGGTCGATCTTGTTGACGCCATCGTCGTCTAATTTCTTAAACGCCCAATCGACGGCCGCCCCCGCTGGCCCGTACTTCTTTCCCAGGTTGAGGAAGGCCGGCTCCAAGACCACTACCCGCTGCTTGGCGTGCGTAAAGATAAGCTCGAAGAGTTCAGGAAGCTTTTCTTGCGGCAGGTGATGGATCACGTCCACCAAGATGAACACGTCGCTCTGCCGGTAGGCGGTGGGGTCAAAAATATCTTTGACAGCCAAGTCCCGATTTTTCTTCCGGCCGAACTCGACGAACTTCCGGTTGAGGTCTATCCCGTAATACGCGTTGGAGGAATCAAGGTACCGCGCCATTTGTCCGAACCCGGCCGCCACGTCAAAAACCCCGACGTTGCTCCCCACTTCTTTGGAAAACTGCTCGAGGACGGCCTTGCGATGGATAATCGGAATCAGGAGCTGGTAGAGCTGCGGGTATTTGTACTGGATCCTCATACAGGTAGTCTATCGTACCGTACTGGGCGTATGGGGCGGCCCTTGTTATTCTTGCAGCATGGCTGAAGGCATATACGACCGACTAGAAATACCAGACGGCGACCGGCTGACTGCGGTCAAACCGGATGAGGGTCAGTACCTCGCCCGCCTGATCAAGGACTACCGCCTCACAAAGACGCTCGAGATAGGCTTAGCGTACGGCTGCTCGGCAGCATACATTATGTCGGCCATACGTTCGACGAAATTTTCGTTGATTGGTATTTCTCCGACCTGCTACTCCGGCCGGAAGGAATCATCGTGTTCCACGACACCTGGATGCGTTCCACACAAACTGTCGTGGCGTTCATTCGCAAAAACAGGCCCGAGTACCGCGAGCTCGAATCTTCAGTAGAGAACATGGCCGCATTTCAGAAGATCGGAAAGGACAAGAGAAGCTGCGATCATTTTATTGAGTTTTATACGAGTCCAGTATAACTTGAGGCGTACCATGCAAACACTCTCAACCCCGACGCCGTCAGCCTGATATGAAATCCGTGCGTCGTCATATCTACCGCCTTGGGTACCCCGTTGCCCTGCTCTATTGGCGAGTTAGGCAGCCGCAGGCCCATGGGGTCCGGGTAATCGTTCGTCGTGCCAATAAAGTGTTGCTCGTCCGCCACTCGTACGGCGACCGTATGATGTGGAACCTACCAGGTGGAGGTATCAAGCGTGAGGAACGGCCCAAGGAGGCTGCCCGACGGGAGTTGTATGAAGAAGTCGGCATTACGTCCGGTCAGATGGTAACGGTAGCCACCATCAAGGCTCAGGAAGACTTCAGGCACTGTACGATACACGGTTTCAGCACGTCGGTTTCCTACGCTTCATTCGTAACCGATGGCGCGGAAATCGCCGAGGCCAGGTGGTTCGGCTGGCAAGACTTGCCTCACCGCCTCCGACCATCTGCCAGATCAATGCTTTCACACGCGTAGCATTTTACAGCAGCATCTGCACGGGGTAGGATGACCCGTTCGGGCAGTCCGCTCGGATCAAACCCCTTAACAAAGGAGCAACGGTGTTTGGACGCTTTCTTAAGCGCTTGATCGACGTAGTCGGTGCTTTGGGAGGGTTGTTAGTTACCGCTCCCCTCTATCCTGTGGCCGCAATCGTAATCAAGATCGATTCGCCTGGTCCGGTTGTATACCGGCAAACGAGGATTGGGCTCGCTGGCCGTGCATTCACGTGCTACAAGCTTCGCACCTATTATGCAGATGCGGATGATCGGAAGGAGCGTACTCATGCGGAAATCGCGGCCACCCAGCCGTATCGTCATCCGCCGGATGACCCACTAGTAACCCGTACCGGTCGCTTTTTGCGCAAGGCCAGCCTGAACGAGTTGCCCCAGTTCCTAAACGTCCTCAAGGGGGACATGAGCTTGGTTGGCCCCCGCCCCACCCTGCCGGTAGACGTGCGTTATTACGCTTATCGTCAACAGGTAAAACCCGGCCTAACCAGCCTTTGGCAAGTAAGCGGTCGAAGTGACCTCGACGTTGAAGCTGGTATGGAGTTGGATCGGTGGTACATCGAGCGTTGGTCGTTGTGGCTGGATCTTAAGATCATCTGCTTAACTCCACGGGCCGTTTTCAGTCGGAGGGGTGCTGCCTGAAAATCTGGTTTGCCTGTACCAAGGAATCATCTTGATTTCAAAAACAGGCCCCTCACGCATAGCGTCTGACGAGATTCGGGAAGATCGGATCGAAAGGGTATAAGACCGCGAGTGGTTCAGTACAATATCACCCGGGCGTAATCGCGGGAGTGCTAAGCCCCAATCAGTCCGATAACCAGGCCCATCACCATTATGGTGACAAACTCGTTGCTGATGTTGAACAACGTCAATTTGGCGGGGCGGCCTTCAATCGCGTCGTGGGTGATGAAGCGGGCAGCCGTGAAAGCGAGCCAAACCCAAAAGGCATGAATGCCAATACATCTATCCCTTATACTCACCGGCTATAGCGGCGGTCTGGAACACAAACGCGCGCTGCTTGAACTGGAATCACCGGTGCGCAGTCTGTTCGCAGTTTAAGAGCGTGCCGATCTAATTCGCGCTTTGACCGCCCGGCAGATTGGCTCGGCTGACAACCGGTAACCAGCGTCGTTTACGTGAAATCGGTCTGCCGAAAAAAGCTCACGGCTGCCGCGTGCAAAGGCCTCGCGGGTCTCGTTGGCGAGTTCCACATAGACGGCATTCTCTTCCCGGCACGTCTTACGGATGACGTCGTTGACGTACTGCACCCGCCGGTACACCGCGCGGCGCAGCGGCTTCGGAATGCGTGGAATCGTGTCCATCGGCGGAGAACCGGTATGCACAATCGGCAGGTCCGGCTGGTGTTCCCTCAGACCGCGGATCAGCTCGGCGGTTTCACGGTAGAGGCGGCGCTCGGCGTATTTGGTCCACAACCGCGGCCGGATTACTTCGTTGGCACCGAGCCCGATCAGCACCAATGACGGCTTAAACCGCGCGGCTTTCGGAAGCTGCTGGCGAACCACGTCGCCGGTGCGGGCACCCCGCCTGGCCAGGTTAGACGTGGTTACCACAAAGTCCGTGCTCAGGCACGCGGCCACCAACTCAGCCACACTGCCGCTTTCTGCGCCGACTCCTTCGGCCGTGCTGTCGCCGATTACTAGCAAGCGGAGCGGGCGGCGGTCGGCACGCCGCTTTGGATTAGGCATCCGACGCTTTGGCTGCCTCCTTGTAGCCCGGGCTGGTTTTTGGCGATACTGCATGCTGCCTGATCGTACCAAACACGAAACGTGGTACCGTCACTGCTTGCCAACCGGGCAGTGCTTCCTCCAGGGTTCGGCGGCTGAACGTAGCGCCTGCGCTGACCGCTTCCAATCGCACAACTCCTTGACAATAAGGACTTTTTTGCTATGATTTTTCAATTTCTAAAAACTGACCATACATGCCAAAAACCCCGAAAATACCCCAGTTCAAGCTTCCCAAACTGTCCTCCGGCCGTCTCCGGCTGGTCGTGGTGGCTTTTGCCCGTGGCCGGTAGCCTTCCCTCGGACACGCGGTCCGCTGTACCCGCCGGCTTAACCTGCATGGTAAAGTAAAAAGGATGGAAGTCGCCGACAACGAACTGCACCGGATCGCCCCGACGGCGATCATTTACCGGCATCCCGTAACCGCCGATCCTGGGGGCGCCGGCTCAACTCCTGAGTACCTGATTCTCAAACGCAGTCCGCACAAAAAGGTCTACCCCGACCGCTGGACCGTGCCGGGAGGCGGCATTGAGGTGAGCGATTACGTGGACAGCCCCAAAACCACCGAAGACGGCTGGTACTACCAGGTCGAAAAGTCGCTCCGCCGCGAAATCAGCGAAGAAACCGGGTTGCGCGTGGGCCCGCTGACGTACTTGCTGAACATGACGTTCATCAGGCCGGACGGCATCCCCGTGCTGGTGCTGAGCTACTACGGCCCCTACCAGTCCGGAGAAGTCCAGTTGGACGACGATAGCGTGGAGTACGCGTGGGTCAGCGCCAAAGCCGCCGCCGGGTATGATTTGCTGCCCGGGATCGTGGAAGAACTCGAGATGATCGACCTGTTGTTAGCTGGCACCGACCCGGCCAGCGTGACGTTTCCGGAGAAAGCCTGAGATGAGCGAGGCGCGCTAACCATGAAAACGATCATCGTCTATGCTTCGAACTCCGGGAATACGCTGGCTGCTTCCCGGCATATCAGCGACGTGCTCACCCGTGCCGGCCACGACGTGACAATCCGCAACGTCGCCGAGACCGATCCGGACGAGTTGGCCGGTTACGGCTTACGGATATTGGGATGCCCCAGCTGGCTGCGCCAAACGCCGGAGGGTCCGCTGGAGGGCCAGCTCCAGCAGCAGTGGTACGACTTCGCCGAAACACTGCGCGGTAGCCCTGCCAAAGCAAACCTTTCCGAGAAGCCCTTTGCCGTATTCGCGATGGGCCGCCATGAATACACCCACTTTTGCGGGGCCGCCGACAAGCTCGAGGAGTTGGTCGGGCAGCTTGGCGGAATGCTCGTAATCGATTCGCTACGCGTCGACGGGTTCGTCCAGCATAATACCGAGCAAATCGAGCAGTGGGCCGACCGGCTGGCTACAAAAATGCCTGAGCTGGCCGCCGTTAGCACATCGTCCTAGAGCTTTGGCTCAGGTATACTACCTAAGTAGCGTAACGAAGCGCGGATTTACTCTGGCCACGATTCCCGAGGAGGGATTGTTTGAAACACAAAAAAGTGCAGCGCAAAACGCAGCCTCGTGAGGAGTACGTACGGCAAGCAAAAGGCGGTAAAAAGCGCGGAAAGCAGCCAAGTGCGACCCCCCGCCTCTTCTGAGCGCTCCAAGGCTAAACGCCCCAACCCGCTGAAGAGGCAGCTGGAGAGGGTTCACGAAACCCGCAAGGGGCTCGGCTGAGCAAACCCTTATCAGCAGAGTTCCCACCGCGCCACTACACTACTTGACGGTTCCTTTGGTTCAACCCAACACCCTTTCGGAACCGGCAACGCATAAACCTGACAGGGCAGAGACCGGAATTGCGTCTAGCGCAAAGCCTCTCTGCCCTTCAGCCTGCCCGAAAACCTGGCCTAGGAACCTGGAGCTCAGGCGCGTAACTTATAGCCGCGCCGGAACACTTCCAGCGCCACCAGAAATAGCAGTATCGTAACCACGCTCAAAATCGCCAGCGATAAAAACGGGTCGGCATCGGACTTGCCGAGCATCCCGTAGCGGACCATGTTGATCATGTAAAAGACCGGGTTGAAGTGGGTGATCGTCTGGTAGGCCGGCGGCAACAAGCTGACGGAGTAAAACACCCCGCCTAAGAAAATCAACGGCTGGATTACGAAGCTTTGGTATAAGCCGAGCCGGTCGAAACTGTCGGCCGACACCCCCAGGAGCACACCCAAGATAGAAAAGAACGCGCCGATTAAAAACAGGCTGACGACGAATAGGAGGGGATGGACCAGCGGCAGGTCGAGTAACAAGTTGGCCGTTCCGAACGCCACCGAGGCAATCAATAAGCCGCGCAAAAACCCGCCTAAGGCATACGCACTGACTAGTTCGAAATTGGAAACCGGTGATGCCAACTGGTCGTCAATCGCCCGGGAAAACTTCTGTTGGAAAATCGAGGCGCTGTTGTTGCCGTACGCGTTCATCGCGAAGGCCATCATGATCAATCCAGGGATGATGTAGACTACGTACGGGACGCCCTGCAGCGTCTGGATCCGGCTGCCCAAGGCGGCCCCGAACACGGAAATGAACAGGTACGTTTCGGTCAGCGGCGCCAGCAACGTCTGGCGTTTGATCAGCCAGAACCGGCTGACTTCGCGGCGGAGAACGGTCCGGAACCTCATCGCTTTTTGGCCCTGCTGGCTCTAGTGCCGCTAGTGGCTCGGTCTAACTCTTTGTCGGTTAGCGTCTCTTTACTGGGCAACGCCCCCGAGCGGGTCAGTTCTTCGCGTCCCACCAATGATAAATACACGTCTTCCAGCGAGCGTTTGCGGTATTTTTTGCGCAGCTCGGCGGACGTGCCGCACTGTACGATTTGGCCGTGGTTGATCAGGGCGATCCGGTCGCAGAGCCGTTCGGCTTCCTCGATGTAGTGGGTGGTCAGCAAGATCGAGGTACCGGCTTTGTTGATCTGGCTGGTATAGCGCCAGAGCTCCAAGCGCAGCTCCACGTCTACGCCGGCCGTCGGCTCGTCTAAGATCAGCAGCTTCGGTTCGTGCATCAGCGCCCTGGCCAGGATCATCCGGCGCTTCATGCCGCCGGACAGTTTGTTGACGTTGGTCGATTTCTTGTCAGACAACGAAAACGCTTCGAGCAGTTCGGCGATCCGGCGCGCCCGTGCGGCCTTGGCCATGCCGTAGTAGCCGCCGTGGTAGTCCAAGGTGTCGTAGACGCTTAAGAAGCGGTCGAGGTTGATGTCTTGCGGCGCCAGCCCCACGAACTGCCGGGCGGCCTGGTAGTCGGTAACGGCGTCTTTGCCGAATACCCTGATGCTGCCGCCCGTCGGAACCGCCAGGCCGGTAACGCAGTGGATCATCGTCGTCTTGCCCGCGCCGTTCGGCCCGAGCAAGCCCAGGAATTCGCCTTTTCCGACGGTCAGGTCGATTCCTCTGAGCGCTTGGACGCCATCTTTGTACTGCTTGCGAAGCTTACGTATTTTTAACGCATCCATAATCCACAGTATACGCATATCGCTTTAAGTGCCTTGATTACGGTAAAAACGTGTGCTACTGTCGGCATACCGGAGTCCTTTGTACAACCAGAAAGAGGAACCAGTGGCATCTTTCCCGCGCATCCAGCCCTGCCCCCACTGCCGAAACCACGACCTGACGTTAAGCCCGGATCTCACTGAACGTACTTGTGACGAGTGCGGGTACGCCGAGTTGGTGAATCTTAAAACCAACCGCCGGCTCGGCGTCATCGCTGCCCCGCTCGCCAACCGCCAGAGGTCTGAGAGTCTCTCGCAGCGCTGAGCACATCCGTCTGGTATCAACCGAGTAGAAAGAGAGAAGACAGTGTTTGATCAAGGACAGCCTCCGACGTGGTACGTCGTACTCGAAGTGGCGGTATTTGCCGGTTGGATCGCCGCCTGGACCGTTTTTGGCATCGAAGGCTTCGTAGGTGGCCTTGTTGCCTTGGGGTTCATCGTTAGCGGCGAGAGCCTCATTTGGTGGAAGCACCTCATCATGTCCTTTGACGATGAACCATCTCCACCCGACGGCGGGTTAGGCCGCTTCAACCTCTTCCCTTAAAACGAGGACTACCGAAACCCCTTGCAGAGTGCTGTTACGCTCGCGTAACTCCGCCTTGTGCAAGGGGTTTTCCCCTTGCCTGAGGTCCGTGGTTACTAGGTCTTCCGCCAGCGGCGTTTTAAGAACCCGCCACCATCCGCGACGGGTTAAGCAAATGGATAATCGTCGGCTCGGCCGAGCGCAAATCAGGAAAACTGGGGAAGCTCAAGTTTTGCGGCACGGGCGCACCAATGCGGTTGATGTGGACGTGCCGCGCCCACCGGTAGCGTTGGGCAAGTTCCAGCATTTCATCCAAATCGTCGTTGACGAACACGGCCTGGCTGACCGCGGACAACGGTGCCACGCTGGTTTGGGCCTTGGGTTCGGCGACGATGAACACGCCTTGGAAGTAGCGCTCGATGTTGGCGCCCGTCAGTTTCCGCCGCTGGAGGTCATGGTCCCCGCGGGTCAGCAAGTACAACTGGCTGATTGGCGCAATCCGCTCCAGGAACGGCCGGGCTTCGGCGTGCAAGTACCACACGCCATCAGCGGTTTCGGCCTCCAACGCGCGGCAGATCGGCTCCGCCGGCTGGTCGGTTTTGGCCGCGATCCGCTCGGCCACCCCAGCCAGGGAAAAAACGTCTGCCGGAGAGGCCGGCTTGGCGGCGGTATTCCAGACCTGTCGGGACACCCCGAACCGCTTGGCCACTTCGCGCAGCCCAGCCAAATACGCCGTGGAGTCAAACAGCGTGCCGTCGAGGTTTATCACCAAGGTCGAACTGTCGCTAGCTGGCATCGCCGCTTCCCATCAATCAGCCGGCCGCTTTTCTGACGGCATCGGCCACTTTTTTGGCTACTGACTTATCCAACGGACTGGGCAGTACCTGCCCGGCCGTTGGTCCAGCCACGGCTTCAGACAAAGCAATCGCCGCGGTAATCTTCATCTCATCATCAATCCGCTTGGCCCTGGCGTCTAATGCCCCGAGGAAGATCCCCGGAAAGGCCAGCACGTTATTGACCTGGTTCGGGTAGTCGCTGCGGCCGGTGGCTACCACGGCTGCTCCAGCTCGGGTGGCTTCGGCCGGGTCGATTTCCGGGTCAGGGTTCGCCAGCGCGAATACGATGGCCTTATCTGCCATTGCCGCCACCCGCTTGCCCGTCAGCACGCCAGGCCCGGAAACGCCGATGAATACGTCAGCTCCTTTAATAACGTCATCGAGCTGGCCGCTCCGATGGTCCGGGTTGATGTGCTCAAGCAACGCCCGCTGGTGGGCGCTCAGTTTTGGAGAACCGGCGTGCAGCACGCCCGCGCGGTTTAGTAGGTGTACTTCCTTGACCGCCGTGCACGCCGTCTTGTACTCACCTAAACAGCTCAACAGCCGGGCGACGGCGGTACCCGCGGCGCCAGCCCCGACCACTACCACCTTGAGCGTGGCCAGCGATTTCCCAACAACTCTGCAGGCATTCAGCAGTCCCGCCAACACGACGATCGCGGTCCCGTGCTGGTCGTCGTGGAAAACGGGAATGCCCAACTCCTGCAAGCGTGCTTCGATTTCAAAGCAACGGGGTGCCGAAATGTCTTCCAAATTAATTCCGCCGAATCCAGGAGCGAGTTGCTCGACCGCTTTGACGATTTCATCGGTGTCTTGCGAACCAAGCACAATCGGATAGGCGTCGATTCCGGCGAATCCTTTGAACAAAATCGCCTTTCCTTCCATTACCGGTAGCGCCCCGGCTGGCCCGATATTGCCCAGGCCCAAGACGGCCGAACCATCCGAAACCACTGCTACGGCATTGCCTTTGCCGGTCAGCCCATACGCTTGCTCCGTGTCGGCAGCTATCGCCCGTGAAGCCGCTGCCACGCCGGGCGAGTACGCCAAGGAGAGGTCGTCGATGGTTTCCAACGGTACTTTGGAAGCGACTGCCAGCTTTCCGCGGTGTTTTTTGTGGAGGGCGATCGCCCGGTCGTTAAGGAAACTCATGGAACTAAGTATAGCGGAGCTGCGCGAGTGAGGATAACGGGTATACTTAAGCTGTGAAATACCGCTTCAACCAACATCCTGCCACCTCACTACGTCGAACCACCGCCTCCGGGCGTCGGGCCGTCCCATCCGGCCGCCGGGAAAAGCGGCCCTAACGATGCAGAGGGGGTCAGACAAGGTGGATAACGCACCCACGCACCGCTCGATGAACGGGTCACCGGTGACGTACCCGCGTGGCAATCCCCAGCATGACACTCCCCCGCTGCACAAACGGGCCGCTCACGAACACACCAAGCCCAAGAAGAACCGGCTGTCGGTGAAGATTGGCGGCGAGGCTGGCTTCGGGATAAACGTGACCGGCCTGATGTTGACGCGTAGCTTAAGTCGCGGCGGCTTAAGCGTGATGGATTACGTCGAGTACCCGTCGCTGATTCGCGGCGGTCACAACACGTATTTGATCCGGGTCGACGCCGAGCCGGTGTACGCCGCCCTGGCCTCGCTGAACGTGCTGATCGCGCTCAACAAGGCGACCGTCTTTTTGCACGAGCACGAACTGGTGGACGGCGGGGCGATCTTGTATGACTCCGACGAAGTCGAGCTTGACCCGGGTAAAGACCTGCAGCGCCAGGATATCCGGCTCTACGGCATTCCCTTGGAAAGCCTGGCGCTCAAGCACGCCGGCGAAAAGCTGATGCGCAACGTAGTAGCGCTGGGGGCCTTCCTGGGTTTGACGGGCTACTCCCTGGAAATATTGAACGGAGTGATCAAGGACGTCTTCGGTGACAAGGGCAAGCATGCCGTAATCGAGGCCAACCTGGCCGCCGCCGCCGCCGGCCATGCGTATGTTACGGAGCACTTTGATGCTACGGACGACTACGCGCTGGAACCGCTGAGCGACGCCCCCGAGCAAATGGCGCTGACCGGCGCCGAGGCAGTAGCACTCGGAGCAATCCAAGCCGGCTGCACGTTTTACGCCGCCTACCCGATGACGCCGGCCACGCCGGTAATGCAGTATTTGGCCGCCAAACAGCAGGAGGCGGGCATGATCGTGCGGCACGCCGAAGACGAGATTGCGGCGATCAACCTGGCGATCGGAGCCGGGTTTGCCGGAGTGCGGGCGATGACCGGCTCGGCCGGCGGCGGGTTCGCGCTGATGGTGGAAGCGTTGGGACTGGCGGCGATCACCGAAACGCCGCTGGTAATCGTCGAAGCCCAGCGTCCCGGCCCGGCCACGGGACTGCCTACCTGGACCGACCAGGCCGATTTGCGTTTTGTGCTGCACTCCGCCCAGGGCGAGTTCCCCCGCGTGCTGTTGGCGCCCGGCGATGTGGAAGAATCGTTCTACTTGACCCACGAGGCCTTTAACCTGGCCGAGCGCTACCAGCTGCCGGTGTTCGTAATGATCGACAAGCTGCTGGCCGAATCCCACTTTACGGCGGTGCCGTTCGATACGTCGGAACTGGAAATCGACCGCGGCAAAATGGTTTCTAATGCCGAACTGGCCAATCTCGACCGCCGTTTCAAACGCTACGAAATCACCGCTGACGGCGTCTCCCCACGCAGCATCCCCGGCCAAGACAAAGGGATTTACATGGCCAACTCCGACGAGCACGACGGGTTCGGGTACAGCGCGGAAGACGCCAAGGTGCGGATTGAGCAGATGGACAAGCGCTTCCGCAAGTTAGAGAAACTGCGAGGCGACGTACCGGCCGCCAAACTGCACGGTCCCAAGCACGCCGAGCTGACGATCGTCGGGTGGGGTTCCACCAAAGGCGCGATTCTGGAAGCGCTCAAGCACCTCAAGCATGAGGGCGTCAAAGCCAACTTCCTGCAGATCGTGACGGTCTGGCCGTTCCCGGTGAACGCCACGACCGATGTGCTGGGCAAGGCGTCTCAAACGCTCTTGGTGGAAGGCAATATGACGGCCCAGCTGGGCGGACTAATCCGCGAGCAGACGGGAATCGAGCTGCCGAATAAATTACTCAAGTACGACGGCCGGCCGATTTATCCGGAAGAAGTTTTTCATGAGGCCCAAGAGGTACTAAATGGCTAAGCAGCAACGGAACAAGCCCACTACCGGCCAGCCGATGAAACCCACCGCTGCTTCCAAGCGCACCGCCGAAGACTTCGAAACGTCGATCTTCCCGACCTGGTGTCCGGGGTGCGGCGACTGGAGCATCTGGGGCGCGATCAAGCAAAGCCTCGCCAACCTCGGGCTTAACCCGCATGAGATGTGCGTGGTCTACGGCATCGGTTGCTCCGGCAATATGTGCAGCTTCGTCAACGCGTATGGCTTTCACGCCCTGCACGGCCGGGCCCTGCCGGCGGCCGTCGGCATCAAGCTGGCCAACCACGACCTGCCGGTGCTGGTAGTCAACGGCGACGGCGACAACTATGGCGAAGGGATGGGCCACTGGATCCACACCATGCGCGGCAACCACAACCTCACCCACATCGTCCACGACAACCTGATTTACGGCCTGACCACCGGCCAGACTTCGCCAACGTCCGAACAAGGTTACAAGAGCAAGACCACTCCCAAGGGCGTAATCGAGCAGCAGACCAACCCCATCGCCTTGGCGCTGGAGTCCGGTGCTACCTTCATCGGCCGGGGGTTCGCCGGTGACCACCAGCACCTCCAACAGCTGGTTACCGCGGCGATGCAACACAAAGGCTACGCGTTCATCGACGTATTCCAACCCTGCGTCACGTTCAACAAAGTGCAGACCTATGACTGGTACCGCGAGCGGCTCTACAAGCTGGAAGACCGCGGCCACGACACCTCCGACCGGACCGCAGCCTGGCAGCGCGCCCACGAGTGGGAAGACGAGCTGCCAATCGGAATCTTCTACCAGGAGCAGCGCGCGGTCTTCCACGAGGAAATCGAACACCTCGGCACGCCGCTGGTGAAAACCGAACTCAAGCCGGACATAGCGCCGCTGCTCAAGGAATTCGTTTAAGCCGCGCCGCCGGATCAGGCGTATGGCCATGTTGCCGCCAGAGGTATATCTTATACCCATGAGCCTTCGCCGCATCGCCGCCGGGTTAGCGCTGGTTGCCGTACTGGCGCCTTCCACCGCGATGGCAGCCCAGCCCCGGGCAGACGAGACGATCATCGTTCCCCGCGAAGAAACCGTTACCGACAACGTCTACGCGGCCGGTGAAACCGTGACGATTGGCGGCACCATAAACGGTAACGTGGTGGCTGCTGCCCAGACCATCACCATCGACGGCACCATCAACGGTGACTTGTGGCTGGCCGCGCGGAGCATCACGATTTCCGGCACCGTCACCGGCAGCGTCCATTTGGCGTCCGAAGCGGCCACGGTATCCGGCACGGTTGGCGGTGACGTGCTCTCAGCCACCGGCACCACGACGATCGCCAAAGGGGCCACCGTCGCGCGCGACGTCTGGATTGCCAGCGGCAAATCAGAAGTGAACGGGACCGTTGGCCGCGACTTCAAGGTGTCGGCATCCGAGGCGGCGATTGCCGGCACAATCGCAGGCAACGTCGAAGCCAAAGCCGATAGCCTCCGCCTGGCTGACGGCAGCCGGATCGGCGGCTCATTGGAATACACTGCTCCCCAAGAAGTGGACAAAGCCAGCTCCGCCACCGTCGCGGGCGCCACCGATTACAAACCCAAAGAGAAAAAGCGGGAAAACTTCGGGGCGCGTTTGGCCGGACAGCTCCTGTTCTTCCTGTTTTCGATGCTGCTGTTGGCCGGGATCTTACTCTATGCCCGCCGCGCCGCCAGCCTGGCCGCGGGTTTCGTGTTCAGCAAGCCGGGCTGGAGCGCCCTGGCCGGACTGGCGTTTTTGATTGCCGGGCCGATTGCGATCACGCTTCTGTTGGTTACCGTAGTCGGCATACCGCTCGGGTTAATCAGCCTGTTCGGCTACGTGCTGGTGCTGTATTCGGCCAAGCTGTTCGTGGCGCTGGCCGTGGGCTACCAGATACTGCAGCGCCGCGCCGATAGCTTCTTCTTTGCCTTCGGGGCTGGCGTACTCGGCCTGGCGCTGTTTTACATCCTGAGCGTGCTGCCGGTAGTCGGATTCCTGTTGTCGCTGGCGGTAATGCTGCTTGGGACGGGTGCGCAACTGCTCTTGTTCCGCCAGTTTTACGCCGACAACCGCAAGAAGTACGGGGCCTAGCGTTGAAGGCAAGGGTCTGGTTTTGAAGGACGGAGCCTGACATGGCGCGCATTTATACCCGCACCGGCGACGGCGGCATGACCGGCCTCTACGACGGCCAGCGCATCCCCAAGTTCCAGACCCGGATGGAAGTGGTCGGCACGCTGGACGAGCTGAACGCCACGATCGGCCTGGCGCTGACCGAAACCACCGCCGACGACCTCCGTACTCCACTGCTCTCCATCCAGAACACGCTGTTTAACGTCGGTGCCGAAACCGCCGAAGGTGGCACCAAGGCCAAGCGGATGATCAAGGATTCCGTACGGGTGACCGAAGGCAAAGACAAGGAGTTGGAAGACTGGATTGATTCCTTCGACTCCGAGCTCCCGTCGTTGACTAATTTCATCCTCCCTGGCGGAAGCGCTGCCGGAGCCCGGCTCCACTTGGCGCGGACGGTCTGCCGCCGCGCGGAGCGCCTTCTGGCCAGGCTGGCCGAGGAGGAAACCGTCAACCCGAAGAGCCTGGTCTACGTCAACCGGCTGTCCGACCTGCTGTTCGTGATGGCACGGACCGCTAACCAGCGCTCCAAAGCCGCCGAAACATCTTGGCAGAAGGACATCGGTTAAGCAGCCGGCAGACCCGTGCAAACGAGTGCGGCGTGATAGTGTATGCTTTTAAGTTAGATAAACAATTACACGGAGGAGAAAAATGGGAGCTGAAAATCCTACCGAACTGCAGGCGTTTGCAGCCGGATCTAGCCATACTGACGAAACCTGCCCGGCTCAACACAGAGAACACTACGAGGCGATGCGTCCTCACCTCGATTACAAGGAGCAAACCGCGGCCAACCTGGGAGTCGTTGATCTGGACGTTACCGTCGATGGTCCGGCGCATAGGCGGGTAACGCACGGCAAAGCCCCGGACGAGGAAGCATTTGTTAAAGCAGCCAACGAGGTTTACCGGCATGAAACGGTTGAGGGAGCAAAGCAAATCGACAAGCTGCCCGAAACCCTGGAGGAGAAGCAGGCCTTGGTCGACCAGTTCCATCCCGGTGCCGGGTTGGATGCCAGCCAGATGGTCGACCATGAAGGGTTCAAAGCCCATCTCGATTCAAAACATTCATAAGGAGGATCAATGCCGCAATACACCGCCAAACCCTACGATCCCGCGCTGGATAACCTCCGCGGCATCTCTGCCGAAACCAACCAGGCCCACTACAAGCTCTACGAAGCCTACGTAAACAAGGCCAACGAGGCCTTGGAACGCCTGAAAGCCGCCGACAAATCCAAGGCCAACCAGATTTTCTCGGATTACCGCTCCGCCGCGATCGACCTCAGCTTCGCGATCGGCGGGATCAAGAACCATCAGATTTACTTCCACCACTTAGGCGGCGACGGCAAGCCGGTCGACGGCGCGTTCAAGCACCAGGTCGAAAAGGATTTCGGGAGCTGGGACAACTACATCGCCGACCTCACCGCCGCCGGCATGGCTGCCCGGGGCTGGGCCTGGACCGCCTGGGACGACGACTTCCAGCTGTTGTATAACTCCGTCGGTGACGCCCAGAATACCTTCCCGATTTGGAACGCCCACCCGATCGTCGGGCTCGACGTCTACGAGCACGCGTACATCAACGACTTCTCGACGGCCCGGCCTAAGTACATCGAAGCGTTCTTGGATAACATGGACTGGCACGTGGTCGAAGAGGCGTTCAACCGTGTCCGGCACTAAGGGGAACCATGGCCCAGCGACGGCGAACAACCAGCGCTAACCGGCCACGTCCGGGTGGCCGCGTCCGGACTGCTGCCGCAGCGCGTACCGTGAAACGGCCAACCCCACGCCGCGGCGTGCTGCCTTTCAAGTACAGCGTAATCCGCATTTTCGCGCTGAGCAGTGTCAGCATGTTCTACCCGCTGTACTGGTTTTACGTGTCACGCCGCAATGCCTCCACAGAGCTCGGCACTACCGATCAAACCGGCTTGCAGACGCTCGGCTTGCTCGTCCCCGTACTGAACCTCTTCATCGTGTACTGGCTTTGCCGCGACGTGGCCAAACTCCGGGCGCAAGCCGGCCTACCGGCGTTTTCGGCCAAGACCTACGTCTTAGCGCCGCTCTTGGCGGCATTAGGATCAGCGCTGCTCTTCATTCTTAGCGCGACGCTGGGCCACGGAATACCGGCTACGATATTGGTTTTGCTAGGCTTGCTTACCACCTTCGCGTGGATCATCCTGACCTATGTGCTCTGGGGCATGGTGATCCACAAGTTCAACCAGTACTGGGAGGCGCGAGGCGCCGCCGCGGAGGCGAGCTTTTCCGACGGCGAAACTGTCGTGCTGATCGTCGGGATGTTGGCACCGCTAGTGCTCTTCTTCGTATTTGGATTCATCAGTGCGCTGTCTAATCCGTCGTTCGGGGACTACCCCAGCGGCCGGATGGAGCAAGACGGGCCTTCCGGCAGCGGTAATTCAGCCGACTACCTCTAACTGGGTTTTGCCGGGACAATCCTCCCCGCCCACCCGGCCAAAATGGTACGATGTGGGTATGCCGAATGCCCTTACCATTCGCGGTTTTGCCGTCAGCGTCCAAGAAACGCCGATTCTCAAAGGTGTTAACCTGACCGTCGAGCCCGGCAAGATCCATGCCCTGATGGGACCGAACGGTTCCGGCAAGTCGACGCTTTCCTACGCCCTGCTCGGCCACCCCGCCTACACGGTGACCGGGGGCTCGGTAACCTGGCAAGGCAAGGACTTGCTCGGGCTGTCTCCTGACCAACGCGCCCAAGCCGGACTGTTTTTGGCATTCCAATACCCGCAAGAAATCCCCGGCGTTTCGCTAGCGCACTTCTTGCGCGCCGCGCTCAACAACGTGCGGGCAGCACGCCAGGAGAAAGAACTGTCAGTAATCGAGTTCCGGCGGCTGCTGAAAGCCAAGATGGAATTGCTCCAGATGCGGGAGGAATTCGCCGAACGCTACCTCAACGACGGCTTCTCCGGCGGTGAGAAAAAGCGCGCCGAAATGCTCCAGATGGCCCTGCTCGAACCTTCCATCGCGATCCTCGACGAAACCGATTCGGGGCTAGACATCGACGCGCTCAGGACCGTGTCCGAGGGAATCAACACCATCAAAAAGCTGAATCCGACGATGGGCGTGCTGCTGATCACCCACTACCAGCGCATCCTTAATTACGTAAAAGCGGACGAGGTGCACGTGATGGTAGCCGGGAAAATCGTCGAGTCGGGCGGTCCGGAACTGGTCGGCAAACTTGAGAGCGAAGGATACGCCTGGCTGACCGAGGCTGAACCTGCGCCGGACGGGGGAGCCCAAAAGGACACCGCAGCAAAGGCGGCCGCCCCAGCAAAGAAAAAGACCGCCGCTCCGGCCGGCCGCGGCCAGAAGACAGCGGCATGAACTTTTTCGCGATGCGCGTCGCACGGCGTTTCTTGGGCAGGTTCTTTTGGCCGTTCCTGATCGCCCGGCTGGTGTTCAAGGTGGTGCGCGGCAACCGGGCCCGGCACAATCGCCAACGCGGCGCGTCTAATAGTCCAACGGAGCGCCACTATGACTACGAGGTGAAGAAGTGAGCGACAAATTCAAAACCTCCATCTGGCTACCTGAAGAACCCTCTTCAGCTGCAGAAGGTGAGCGACTGGTCCGGGTGTTGGAATATGTTTATATTGAAGAAATCTTTGATAGTGAGCAACTGCTAATTGACGGTGCTTACGGGATAGAAGAAAAAGGCGAGCTACTGGAAGGAGTATTGGTGCGGCTCAGCGCGTATCCAATAGAAGAATTGTCTAATTTAGAGAAGAAAGCCATTGATTCCGATGAGTGACGCTGTCATTACCGACGTTGCCAAAGGGCTCGACCGCTACCGGCACGTCGACCCTGACCGCTCGACCTACCGCAGCAAGGCCGGCCTGGACCGGCGCCTGATCGAAGACATGTCGGCGCACAAGAATGAGCCGAAGTGGATGCGTGACTTTAGGCTGAAGTCGTTCGAGATATTCGAGAGCAAACCGGTGCCAACCTGGGGGCCGGACCTCTCCGGAATCGATTTCCAAGCCCTGACGTATTACATCCGACCGACCGACAAGATTGCGCCCACCTGGGACGATTTGCCGGCCGAGATGAAGGAAACGTTTACCAAGCTGAAGATTCCGGAAGCCGAGCAGAAGATGCTGGCCGGCGTAGTGGCGATGTACGATTCCGAAACGGTCTACAAATCGCTGCAGCGGCCGTGGGAAGACCAGGGCGTGATCTTTATGGACATGGATTCGGCGGTGCAAGAGCATCCCGACCTCGTCAGGGAATACTTCATGACCAAATGCGTGCCACGCCACGACAACAAGTTTTCCGCGTTGCACGGCGCGGTCTGGAGCGGCGGATCGTTCCTGTACGTGCCGGCCGGCGTAAAAGTGCAGATGCCGTTGCAGACGTACTTCAGGATGAACGCGTCGGGGCAAGGACAGTTCGAGCATACGCTGATCATCGCCGAGCCGGGAGCCGAGGTGCATTACATTGAGGGTTGCACGGCGCCGCTGTACTCCAACGCCAGCCTGCACTCGGCAGTAGTAGAAATTTTCGTCAAGGAGGGCGCGCGTACCCGCTACACCACCGTCCAGAACTGGTCGAAGAACGTCTACAACTTGAACACCAAGCGCGCGATCGTGGAGAAAGACGCCCACCACGAGTGGGTCGGCGGCTCGTTGGGATCAGGCGTGACGATGCTCTACCCGGCCAGCTGGCTGGTGGGCAAAGGGGCCAGCTGCGAGCACCTCAACATCGCTCTGGCGGTCGGGAAGGTCGACAAAGACACCGGCGCCAAGGTGATCCACGGGGCGCCGTTCACCAAGTCGCGCGTGGTCGCCAAGTCGATTAGCAAAGGCGGCGGCCGCGGTGCCTACCGTGGGTTGCTGAAAGTGATTAAAGGCGCGCACGGGTCGATTTCCAACGTCCAGTGCGACGCGCTGATCATGGATGCTGACAGCGTTTCCGACACACTGCCCTACATCGAGATCAACGAATCGGACGTGACGATTTCGCACGAGGCGACGGTCGGGCGGATCGGCCAGGAGCAGTTGTTCTACCTGATGAGCCGCGGATTGAGCGAACAGGAAGCGATCAACATCATCGTCTCGGGATTCTTGGAGCCGGTGGTCAAGGAATTGCCGCTGGAGTACGCCGTGGAGCTGAACCGGCTGATCGCGATGGAGATGGAGGGGAGCGTTGGCTGAGGCACGATACCTGCAGGTTATAACGACCACCGATACTGCTGCGGAGGCAGAAGCGATCGCTCAGACGCTCTTAGAAAGTAAGGTTGCGGCGTGTGTTCAGATTACCTCTCCAGTAAAAAGTTATTATTGGTGGCAGGGCAAGATTGAGAATGCGGACGAGTTTGTGTGCTCCATAAAAACTACCTCTGCTCAGTACCCAAACGTCGAAGACGTAATCAAAGAAGTACATTCGTACGATGAACCGGAGATAATCGCAGTTCCGATTACCCACGGCAGCGAAAGTTACCTAAAGTGGATCGAAGCAGAGGTAACAGGTGGCTAAGCTAAGCCTAAGAACCAGAGCTATCATTAAAAATGGTGCGAACCAATTGCTACTGGTGCGCTGTCACGGGGCAGCCTGGTGGCACATCCCCGGCGGCGGGGTGCGCGCTGGAGAGTCACTATCCGATGCGTTACGGAGGGAACTTCAAGAAGAACTTGGAGTGAGCGCTACGGTTAAGGATGTCCGGACGGTATGGGAATCCCTGGAAAAATCGACCCGAACTACCTACCTTAGCGTGTGGTTTGATTGCGCCTTGCAGGAAGACTTTCCAGAAACGCTGGCACAGTCGGAAGAGATTGCGCAAGCCAAATTTTTTACGTCAGAGGAGCTCGCAGGTTTAACAATCAACCCTCCCGCTGTAAAACAATTTCCCCAAATCCCAAGCTACATTTACGACGAACACGACGTCTTCCCCTGGAGAATGGAGAAAAGCATTGGCTGATGAGCCGAATTACGAATTGGCTCGCAAAGTCTTGCAAGCCAATGAGTTTATGTCGCTTGCCAGTTCGACTGCTGATGGAGATCCATGGGTGGTGGCGGTCAGGAACCGTGGCTATATTGGCGGATGCTTGAAGTGGTCTTCCGACCCTTCCCGCATGCATTCGGAAATGATCAAACAAAACCCCCGCATCGGATATCTGATTTACGACTCCTCACCACGAGTTGGAGATCAAGCAAAACCAGCCCTGTACGGACGAGCCACCGTCGATTCTGTGCAGCCTGATAATATTGAAGGTGAAACGTACTCTGCCCGGATTACGGAAATATGGCTGCTCGTGAGTGAAATGGTAAATGGCAAGTGGCGTCCAAAAGTAAAGCTCAACGCGGCAAAGATTGGTGATGTGGGATGACGCTGCTACAACAATCGATGACTGACTCGGTGACCGCAGCTTGGACTCCGCTTATTCCACATTTTGACCCGGTTGAGCCAACGACGTTCCGGAAGAAGCGTTTGGAGGCGCGGAAAATATTGGACGGACTGCAGCCACCATCCGACAAGAAGTACACCAACTGGGAGCGGCTCAAGCTGGCCGAGCGTTTCGCTGACAAAGACATCGGCGGCATCGCTCCGGAACTGGTGATCGACCAGCCGGACTACGACACTGGCCTGAAGACCATCGCGATCCCGCTCAGCAAAGCGGTCAAAGACTGGCCCGAGCACGTCGAGCCGTACTTGGCCGGCGAGGCCTTGCCCCCCGATTACAACTTCATGTCGGCGTTTTCCGCCGCCACGTATACCGACGGCGCCGTGGTAGTGATTCCCGACAACACCACGGTCGACGTGACCGCTACCTTCGCCGCGCAACCCGGCAAACTCAATAGCTACCGGACGATCATCATCGTGGGCGAAGGTGCTAAAGCGACGTTCACCGAACTGACTGCCCCGCACACGCCACGCAACCCCAACGGCGAATCCGCCGACACAACCATTACCCACGGCGTGGAAGTCTATGCCAAGCCGAACTCGCGCTTCAGTTACTACGGCTTGCAGGAGTGGACGGACGACGTGAGCTACTGGCCGGTCTATCGCGCGATCGTGGAGCGCGACGCCACGCTCGACTGGTTGATCGGGTCGTTCGGTGCCAAGCTGAGCCAGCTCCAGGTAGAGTCCGCGCTGAGCGGCCCGGGTGCTACCTCGGCGGTGCGGGCTGTCTACTACGGATCGGCCGACCAGCACTTTGACCAGCAACTGGTCGCCAACCACGTGGTCGGCCATACCACTTCAGATACGTACGCCCGCGGCGTGGTCGACGAACGCGCCAAAGCCGTCTACCGCGGGTTGATCAAGATCCAGCGCGGCGCCCACGGTTCGAGCGCCGACCAGAACGGCCATGCCATGCTGATGACCAGCGACGCCCACGCCGACGCCATTCCCGGCCTGGAAATCGACGCCGACGACGTGACTGCGGGGCACGGCGCCACGGTCGGCAAAGTCGACGAAGAGCAATTGTTTTACCTGATGGCGCGCGGTCTCTCCCGAGAACAAGCCGTCGAAATGCTGGTCCGCGGATTCTTCGAGGACTTGTTCAAACGGATCACCCGCGCTGACGTGCGCGAACGGTTTTGGAACGCGGTAGACTCAAAACGGAATGCTTGAACTAGAAAAAACCTATTTGCTTAAGTTCGTGCCGCCTGGTTTGTTCGAGCGGCCGTGCGAGGAGATGGTGGATCTGTACATTCCGGCAAGCGTAGACCATCCCGTACTACGCCTCCGGAAAAAAGGAAAGCAGCTTGAAATGACAAAGAAGCAACCGCGGGCCGGGGATACTTCGGAGCAAACCGAAGAGACCATCGCCTTGAGTTCGCAAGAATACGACGCCTTAAAGGATTTGCCGGGCAAGCGCGTCACTAAGCGCCGTTACAAGTATAAAGGAGCGGAAATCGATATTTTTACGGAAAAACTCAGCGGCTTGGCATTGGCAGACTTTGAATTTTCCACCACCGCAGAAAAAGAACAGTTCAGCCCGCCTGACTTCTGTTTGGCGGAGGTTACCCACCTGGAGGCGATTGCCGGCGGTAACCTGGCCGGAGAGTCGTTTGAAACGGTGTATCCTCAGCTTGAACAATTTGGATATTCACCGATTCACATTTCAAATTCAGATGTTTAACCCCGCCAAGCTAAAACCAGACTTCCCGATCCTATCCCGACGCATCAACGGCCACTCGTTGTGCTACCTCGACAGCGCTGCTACGTCGCAAAAGCCGGAAGCAGTCTTGGCGGCGATGGGCGACTACTACCGGAACCACAACGCCAACCCGCACCGCGGCGTACATACGTTGTCGGAAGAAGCCACAGAGGCATACGAAGGCGCGCGCGCCACGCTGGCCACGTTTATCAACGCCAAACCGTCCGAACTCATTTTTACACGCAGCGCCACGGAAGCGCTCAACCTGTTCGTCTGGGGCTGGGCGTCGCACCACGTTTCAAAAGGCGACGCGATTGTGCTCACCGAAATGGAACATCACGCCAACCTCGTCCCGTGGTACCTCTTGTCCGAAGAGTACGAGCTGGAGTTCCGGTTCGTCGGGTTGGGCGCGGACGGACAGCTCGACCTCGACGATTTCCGCCGGAAGGTCAAAGGTGCCAAAGCCGTCGGCGTCACCTTGGCCTCGAACGTGCTCGGTACGATCAACCCGATTGCCGAAATATCCAAAATCGCCAGAGCAGCCGGGGCGATGGTGCTGGTTGACGCCGCCCAGGCCGCGCCGCACCTGCCCATCGACGTTGGCGCGTTGGGCTGTGACGCGCTGGCCCTGACCGGGCATAAGATGCTCGGCCCGACCGGGATCGGCGCCCTCTGGGTGCGCCCGGCCGTCCTGGCCGAAATGGAGCCGGTTTACGGCGGCGGCGAGATGATTACCAGCGTCGGCAAAGGCACCTACACGCCGGCCGAGCCACCGTGGAAGTTCGAGGCCGGGACGATGCCGGCGGCCGAAGCGGTCGGCTTGGCCGCGGCCACCGGATACCTCCAAAAGCTCGGGATGGAGGCGGTCCGCGCCCACGAGCAGTCGCTGACCGGCTACGCCTTGGAATCGCTCAAGAACACCACCGGCGTGACCGTTTACGGCCCGGCCGACCCCGCCGCACGCGTCGGCCTCGTCAGCTTTACCGTCGGTGGCGTGCACGCCCACGACCTGGCGACGTTGCTCAACGAAGACGGCATCGCGATCCGTTCCGGCCACCACTGCGCCCAGCCGCTGCACGAGGTACTCGGGGTGCCCGCTACCGCCCGCGCCAGTTTTTCCGTCTACAATAACGAAGAAGACGTTGACCGGCTGGTAGCCGGGATTCGGAGCGCCCAAAAAGTATTCAGCGCCGCATAAAAATCGAGCTTCCATAACCAACCCATGAACATCTACCAAGAGAACATCCTCGACCACTACCGCAACCCGCGCCACTACGGGACGGTAGCCAAGCCATCTTTCACAATCGACGAACACAATCCGTTCTGCGGCGACCAGCTGCACTTTGAGGGCCGCGTTGAGGATGGCGAACTGAAGGAACTCACGTTCCAAGGCGGCGGCTGCGCGATCAGCCTGGCGGCCGCCTCGCTTCTCGCCGAGTACGCCAACGGTAAATCAATCGAGGAACTCGACAACTTCTCCGATGCCGAAATGCTCGAACACCTTGGCGTCCCGCTCAGCCCAACGCGCACCAAGTGCGGCTTGCTGGCGATTTCCGGTGTACGCAAAGGCCTGAAGCAGTATACTGAGGCCGATGTCCTCCACCCAAACAGTCACTAAAGAAACCAACTTAGGCGACGTTGCCAAGAGCTACCCGGCGGCCGCCCAGATCATGCTCGAGTACGGCCTGCACTGCGTGGGCTGCTTTGCTAACCAGTTCGACACGGTCGAGATGGGAGCTAGGATCCACGGCCTGACCGAGGTCGAGGTGCAGGAGATGGTCGACCGCATCAACCAGGCGATCGAGGCGCCGCAGAAAGCGTAATCCACTTATTTAAGCGTGGCATGAGTAAACAAAAACCGGTGATTGGCCTGACCACCGAATACAATAGGCTCAAGAAGAACGAGTACTACCTCTCCGAAAAGTACGGCGAACTCGTGAAGGCGAGTGGTGGTTTGCCTATCATGCTGCCGAACCTCGACCGCACCGAAGTCGGCCAGCTCGCAGACATGCTCGATGCCGTCGTGCTGAGCGGCGGCCCCGACGTCCCGCCAAATGTCTACGGCGGGGCTTCCCGCGCCGACCTCAACGTGGCGCCGTTAGCGCAAATCCAGTTCGAGCTCAAATTAATCCAGGCCATGCTCAAGCGCCGCAAGCCGATGCTCGGCATTTGTTTGGGCCACCAACTGCTGAACATTGCCTTTGGCGGCACGCTGATCCAAGACATCCCGACGGAAGTACCGGGAGCGATCGACCATAGTGGCGGCTACGTCACTGGTCACAGTGGCCCGCACCGCGGCCGGCGCCATACGGTGTACCTGAGCGGCCCGAGCCGCCTCCGGGAGATCCTCGGCGTAGACAAGTTCTTCTCACGTTCCTCTCACCACCAATCGCTCGCTACGCCTGGCCGAGGGGTACGCGTCGTCGGCCGGGCGTCCGACGGTGTGGTGGAAGCGACCGAATTCCCCACCGACCAGCTGATTATCTCGGTCCAGTGGCATCCGGAAGAAGAGCGGGATTCGGTCTATACGCAACGGATTTTCCGGGCCCTGACCGGTGCGGCCAGCCACCAGCAACTTAAGCCGGGCTCGCGTCAGCTGGCCTAAACGGGTAGTCCGCGGTAGTCTAGAGCCATGTCAAGAATCGCTAAAGTTACCGTCGACAAGGACCTCTGCATTGGCTCCGCCAGCTGCGTGGCTATCCTTCCCGAAGTATTCGACTTGGGCGAGGACGGCAAGGCCTACGTCAAAGAAGGATCCGTTGCTTCCGCCGACGCGGAAGCAATTCTGGACGCGGCGCGCTCATGCCCCGTCAGCGCGATCATCGTCACGGATGCCGACGGTAAACAGATCCACCCCTAATGGCTGACGACCCGATTCGCTACGCCGCCCCGTCCGAAGCCGCCCGCCCGCGGCGGTCATTGGCAGACCGGCTGATCGTGATCGTGCTCTTGCTCAACCTGGCCATCTTGGCGATGCTGGTGATCGGCGCGCTTTTGGCGTACCGCTACCTCAACCAAAAGGTCGACAGCCTCACCGGACAACTCAATGGCGCGACCGAACAATTACACAATTCGTCATCACAAGTGGAAAACCGGCTCGACGACGCCCTGAATCGTTTCCGCTAGCCGGCGAATATAATCGCACACCCCGCGGGTGGGCGGGCTGCTACGAGTAGGGCAGCTTGGCGGCCAGCGCTTCCTGGCCGACCGGCGACAACTCAAGCTCCCTGCTCGTCTCGTCGTCCGGCCACCACTGCAGGCGGGCAAGCTCGACGTGGCCATCCGCATCGGCTTCTACCCCTTCGGCTTTGAGTGCTGCAGCGTGGGCCGCCATCCCTCCCGGCCAGCCCGGTGCCAGCCGCCCGTGCCGGTTGACCACCCGCTGCCACGGCACTTCGGGGTCTCCCCAGTGGGCCGTCCAGCCCACGGCTTGCGCGGCGCGCGGCATGCCGAGCAACCCCGCAATCTGGCCGTAGGTCATTACGCGTCCCTCGGGAATCAGGCTGACTACGGCTGTTACCCGTCGTTTGAATTCAGAATCGTTTGGTTGGGTCGGCTTGGGCATACGCAGCGCTGCTTAACCGGCGCGCAGGTACTCCAGCAGCAACCGCACCCCGTATCCGGTGCCGCCGCGCTTGCGGTAGCCGGCGTCTTTCTCAGTAAAGGCCGGGCCGGCGATGTCGAGGTGGACCCAAGCGGTCTTACCCACGAAGTTCTGCAAAAACAGCGCCGCCGTAATCGTGCCGGCGCTGCCGCTGCCGGTGTTGTGCAAGTCGGCGATCGGTGCCTTGATCTGTTCGTTGTAGTCTTCGGGAAGCGGCAGGCGCCAGAGCGGTTCGCCGGATGGCTTGGCCGCCGCTTCAAAGCGTTCGGCCAGCCCGTCGTTGTTGGAAAACAAGGCGGCGATGTCGTTACCCAAGGCCACGATCGCGGCTCCCGTCAGCGTGGCCAGGTCGATGATTTCGTCGGGCTTTTCTTTGTCGACGGCGTAGGACAGCGCGTCGGCCAAGGTCAGGCGGCCCTCGGCGTCGGTGTTGCCGACCTCGATCGTCTTGCCGTTGTACGCCCGGACGACGTCCCCCGGCTTGTAAGCGGAACCTCCGAGGAGGTTTTCAGTGGCGCCCACGTAGGCCGTCACTTTGTGCCGGACGTCCAGTTCCTTCAGAGCGCTCATCGTGGCGATTACGGCGGCCGATCCGGCCATGTCCATCTTCATCTCTTCCAAGTGGCCGCCCCGCGACGGCTTGAGGTTGATCCCGCCGGAGTCGAACGTGACGCCTTTGCCGACTAACACGATGTGCTTTGGCGTGGCGGGTGTGGCGCTGACCCGTGCCTTGCCCGGGGTTTTTGCCGCGGGTTTCCGACGGGCGGGGACGTACTGCAGCTTAATGAACTGCGGCGGCTGGTCGGAACCCCGCGAAACTGCCAAGGTCGCTTCCAGTCCGAGCTTGGCCATCTGGGCCGGTCCCAGGACCGTGGCCCTCAGTCCGGACCGTTTTGCAACAGCTTTAGCGGCAGCGGCCAAGGCGGTCGGGTTCATCGACGACGGCGGTTCGTTGACCAGGTCGCGGGCTAATGAGGTCGCGGTAGCGGTAACCTGGCCAACCGCAATACCCTCTTTGATAGCTTGGGTAGTGGATGGATTGGCAGAAACAAAATAGTAGTCCAGCGGACCGGTTGGAGTATCTGACTTCTTGTATTTGTCGAACTGGTAATCTGCCAGCAGCGCGCCTTCGACGTTGGCTTGGGCCGCCGCCGCGGCGTCAACCTTCTTTCCAGGAGCCGGAGTGGCCACGGAACGAAGTTTCAGCGAGCGGATCAATGCTACCAGAGCCGCAGTGGTAACGCGGAACGAATCGAGCTCATACGATGGTTGGCCGAGTCCAATTACAATTGCACGCTTGGCTGGTGCGCCTGATCCAAGTCGGACAGCCAGCGTCTGGCCCTTTTCTGCTTTAAAGCCAACCTCCGCTATCTCGGTTTCGATGGATTTGGCTAGGGAGGGCGTGATTTGCTCCGCGGTGTGGGCCAGCTTCTTTTCGCCCTCGTACATACGGACGATAATCGCATCAAGCTTCTTCGGGTATTGGCTGGCGACGTGGAATTTCATAGCGCTCCTGGTTGCATGGGTAACCCTATCATAGCTACAATTGTCCGTTACGTCCCATGAATACACGCCACATAGACGCCATTGAGTGTTCTGCTCCCGAAATCGAAGCCGGGCTGGGAGAATTGGGGTTTCCATTCTATATGTACGAGCCAGAGTACCGCCTGAGAGTACCCGGAGCGTGCGGAGTAGTATCCGAAGCGATCAGGCAGAACCTCACCGGACACGGGTACGAAGCCTTCCTGGGAGTCCGTTCGTTACCCGAATCGCCCCAGTCCCGTACCGAGCAACACGTCATCGTCGTAGTAGAGACTGACGCCGCGCCACTCATAGTCGATGGGTCATACGGCCAGCTGTTTGCCCCGTTCGGGATGGATCAGTGGGAAGCCGAGCGAATCGGGAAAGATATTTTCCCGGCTCGGAAACTGTTATCTTTCGAAGCGTCTGACAATCACGTAGTGGCGGAGTGGATGTCTGAAGTAGTGTCTACATTCGGGTTACGCTACGGCCATCTTGAGGCAGTCCGCCGCCAGGCAGAAGCGCGGCGCTACTTTACTGGAATGTGGGATTTGTCTGAGTACATCCCCTGGGAGCCTTCCGACTATATCCGCCATGACGCGGAAAAACTGGCGGGGCGCATAGAACAGCCCGTCTAAATTCTCTATGATGGGACTAATCGGGGCGTAGCGCAGCCTGGTAGCGCGCATCGTTCGGGACGATGAGGTCGTGGGTTCAAATCCCGCCGCCCCGACTAAATGTCTCTCTTTGGAACCATCGCCACGAGAGGGACGCTTGGCCGGAGGGGCTTCGCTTTGGCCGAGCCGCTTGTATAGCTGCGGGTCGGTCAGGTCCTTGAAGGGTGGCGCTCGTTCGTCGTCGATGTCCTCCACGGAAACGTTGAGGCGCTCGAAGAAGGCCTGGTTCCATTGGCGGCGGGTGGCGGGGTCGGCTCCGGCATAGGTGACGGAGCAGCGTTCGGCCAGTTCGAGTGCCTGGTTCAGCACGTGCTCGACGTCAGCGACGCCTTGTTCCGCGATTTCTAGCTGGCGGTCGGCGGCGGCGGCATCTCTCGCGATGCGGTCCTGCTCGCGCTTGAGCTGTTCCACCGGGATGGCGTCGGCGTAGAAGGCCTGAAGCAGCTTGTCCCGCTCCCTTTCGAGGTGAACCAGCCGCCGGCGTTGGCGCCCGGCCTCTTGCTCGCTGACCGAGCGCATCCCGGTGAGGGCGGCACCCAGGCGCTCACGGACTTCGTCGGCGCGGGGCTTGGGGAGCCGAACCTTTCGCCAGTGCGTGGTGACCCGGTCCTCCGTCTGCTCGGCTGGGAGGTAGGGCAGTTGGCAGCCGGTGCCGGTGACCCGTCCGATGCAGGCGAAGTAGGGGTAGGTGCCGCCGTTGCCGCGCGCTTTGACGAACGTGAGCCGTGAGCCGCAGTAGGCGCAGTAGAGCGTGCCCTTGAGGTAGTGGCGGTGCTTGCGGTCCTTTTCGCCGGACTGCGCGTGTGCTCTGAGCACGGACTGCACGCGCTGGAAGGTCTCGCCGTCGATCAGGGGTTCGTGGCGTCCCTCGTATGCGACGCCGTTCCAGGTGATTCGGCCGATGTAGTAGGGGTTGGCCAAGAGGCGGGCGAGCGAGCTGCGCGGCACGGGCTTGGCGGCCTTCTTGCGGCTCGGCCGGGTCGTCAGGCCGCGGCGCTCCAATGCAGTGCGGAGGGTGTCGAGCGTGTAGGCCCCCGACCCGTAGGCGGCGAAGGCCCAGCGGATGTGCGGCGACCGCTCCCGGTCGATCTCGACGGTACGGACCTCGTAGCCCTCGATCACCTTGCGGACGTTGAGATAGCCGAGCGGGGCGGTCCCGGGGGTGCCGCCCTGCTTGGCCTTCTGCGTGAGTCCTTTCTTGGCCTCGGCGGCGAGGTTGGCCGAGTAGAGCTGGGCGTTGGCGGCGAAGATCGTCTGCATGTACTCGCCGAGTGGGGTGTCGTCGATGTTCTCGGCGACTGAGATGAGCTCGGCGCCGGCCTTGCGGATCGCAAGCGTTATCTCGACGTGGTCGGCCAGGTTGCGCGCGAGGCGGTCGATCTTGTGGACGATGACGTAGCGGACATCGTGTTCGGCGATGTAGGCGAGCAGCCGCTTGAGGTCTGGCCGGTTGGCTGAGCGGGCCGACTCGCCGCGGTCTACGAACTCGCAGGCGACTTCGGCTTCGAGCTGGGCGGCGCGGCGCTGGCAGGCTTCCCGCTGCGCAGGGATCGAGAATCCTTCGGGTTCCATGCCGCGCTTGGCCTGCTCTATCGTCGAGACGCGTAGGTAGAGGATCGCGGCGAGCTTCATGCCATCACCGCTTCCGGTTCGAGCAGTCCGAGGTGGTCGATGCGCACGCGCATCGCGGCGGTGCTGACGTCGAAGACGCGCCCCAGCATGCGCGGGTCACGGATACCTTGGTCGTAGAAGGCGCGCTTGACCCAGGCCTTTGGCATCAGCAGGGCGGCGGCAAACGAGTCGGCGGCCCGCTCGGCGTCTAGATAGCCGGAGCGGCCGGCCCGGTCGCGGTAGATCAGCCGGGAGACGGGGTGGTCGATGACGTGCTTGAACTCGTGGGCCAGGGAGAAGCGCTGGCGCCCGGCCGTGTCGTCGCGGTTGACGAGGATCACCCAACGGCGGCGCGTCTTGCTCCAGCGGGCGGAGGCGGCGAGCGTCCGGGCACGGACGTAGCGGACCTGCACGTAGGGCAGGCTGGCGATGACCTCTTCCGGTACCGGCGGCACGGCAATGCGGTGGTGGCGCAGTAAGCGGGCGGCCTGGCGCTCACCCACGCCCCGCGCGTCCCAGGCCGGCAACGGCCGCGCAGGGGCGAGGCTCCGCAGCTCGGCCAGGACGCTAGCCACCCTGTCCTCCTTTGCCTCGCTTGGGCTTCGACGGCCCCTTTTCGAGGTCTGCGAAGAACCGTTCCGCCTCCTCTATCGCTTCGGCGGACATACCGTACTTCGCGCGCAGGTATGGGGCGAACTCCGGCAGGCGGTCGGGCTCCGGGTAGTGGGCGAACAGCTCCTCCGGGTCGATCTTCAGCACGGCGGCGATGCGCTGGAGCTTGTCGGGGTCCGGTGCCTGGACATCGCCCTGTTCAAGCCGGAAGACGGTCGACGACGGGACGCCGATCGCCTCGGCGAGGTCGGGCTGGGTTATTCCCGCCGCTTTGCGGTGATGGCGGATCGTGGCGGCCAGTTTGGCGGCGTTCTTAGGGCTCATGGGACTTCCTTTCCCACCCATTTTATCGTTGTCAGTTGCGTAACGCAACCAGCCGAGCGGTGCGGTACGAGTCGCGATGTATGGGAGGAGTGGGCGGCCTGAACAAGTGAATGTTCTGTCCAGGCCGCCCGGGTGCATCTGCCTTTACGCCTCCAACGCGTCGAGCTTGGCCTGGATGGCCTGCTTGCGCTCGTTGGCTGAGGCTTTCAGCGCCTCATGTTCTGCCTTGGCCTCTTCGACCCGCTCCTCGGCGGTGACGATCTCGTCGTCAATCGCCTCGATGGCGCGGACGAGGACGGCCTTGGCGTCCTCCAGCGCGTCGGCCGGGGTGGTCTCTCGCTTGCGCGAGCGTCCCGGCACGGCCTTGCCCTTGCGGGCGAACCCGTAATAGGCGCCCTGGAGTGACTTCGCCGGCTGGCCGTACTCCTCGGCCAGTTGGCGGAAGGCGTCTGCCTTGCTCACCCCTTCTGCGACCAGCGCGTCTATGCGCTGGTGTACTTCCTCGGCCTTGGTCATGGCCGGCCTCCTTCGAGGTAGTGGATGGCTGATGCGGCGGGCAGAAAGCGATCGCCTTCCGCCCACCGTCCAGCCCTCCACCGGGCTCACGCCGCCCTCCGCGTGGAGGCGGTGAGCCGCTCCTCCGCAAGACGCGCGTAGGCGGGGTTGAGCTCGATGCCCAGCCAGTCGCGGCCCAGCCGCTCAGCGACCAGCCCCACCGTGCCGGTGCCGAAGAAGGGGTCGAGCACGACGCCGGGCCTGCTCGGGGCAAAGCAGTCGCAGCGCTCCAGTTCCCCGGCCTTCCGAACGTGCCGCTCGCCCTCGGCGGAGTGGAGCGTCACCACCCGCACCGGCCGGCTCCACGGTCGGTCGCACTGGACACAGATCCGTTCCGGGCAGGTGGCCAGGATGGACGGCTCGACCAAGCCCTCGGGGAAGGTGGCCTGGTGCCCGGACCGGTCCCTGGCCGTCGGAAGGGTCCAGACATCGCCCGGGTTCTTCCCTCTGCCGTTTCCCACCCGCCCAGCCGCCTTGAGCGCCCCGAGGCCGGAGTTGCCGCCCTGGTAGCGGCGCGCCGCCTCGGCAGCCCGCGGACGCCCCGCCCGGCCGGCGGAGCGGTGGGGTACGCGGATCGCGTCGAGGTCGAAGTAGTAGCGGCGTTCCTTGGTGGCGAAGAGGACCACCTCGTAGGTGGGGCTGAGCCGGTCGGGCGCCGAGCACGGCAGCGGGTTCGGCTTCTGCCAGACCACGACGTTGCGTACCCACCAGCCGTCGGCGGAGAGCGCGAGGGCAATACGTTGCGGGGCCAGCAGCAGGCTGCCCTTCGGAACCCCGCTCGTTGTCGTTCGTGCGTAGGCATCGCCGAGGTTGAGCCAGAGGCTCCCGGCCGGCTTGAGCACTCGCCGAACACCACGCGTGACGGCGCGGAGGTTGCCGACGTACTCGGCGACGCTTGCCTCCTGGCCGAGCTGCCCGGGCGTGCCGTAGTCACGGACGCCGCCGGCATAGGGCGGGCTGCTCACCACCGCGTCCACGCTCTCGGGCAGGAGACCACCCAGGACCGTCGCGGCGTCGCCGGGCAGCACGGTGTTGCGCGGCAAGACGTTCATGCCGTACCTCCGGCGAGTCCCGCGAGCGCGTCATCTGCAAGCACTACGCGCCAGAGCGGCCACGTATCGCCGGGTTGGGACGCGCAGACATCGACGGCGACCCCCTTGCGGGCTTCGTCAGGGACGACGATGACGACCCAGGGGAAGAGGCCGAAGCGTGCCTGTTCGCGGCCCGAGGCCAAGAAGCGCCGGTAGACGGCGAGCTTGCGGCTGAGGGCGGCGGCCGAATGGGTGGCTCGGTCGACCTCCACGAACGAGAAGTGCTCGTGCTCACCGGCCGCGACCCGCACGAACGCGTCGGGCTTGAGGGTGACCCTGGCACCGCCGAGCCCGGTGAAGGTTCGCCAGCACAGCGGCTCGGCATCGAAGGCGAGCAGTTCGAGGCTGCCTGCCACTTCGGCCTGGCGGAGTTGGACGTAGAGCTCGGTGACGGCGAGCGTGTGGGCGACGAAGGGCATGCCCGGGCTCCACGGCCGCCGGATGCGGTGGCCGCCCGCGGGCCCGCAGGCCGACGCCAGGCGCTGCCCTGCCGTATCGAGCGCGTAGACGTAGCCGGCCGAGCCGGACCTGACGCCGCCCACGCGCCGGTCAAGCCGGGCCAGGACGCTCAGGGCCACCAGCCGGGCCAGCGTGCGCCGGGCTCGCCGAGCGACCGTGGCGGGGCTGCCGTGGCCTGCGAAGTGGAGCGCTTCGAGCTGGAGGGCAGAGCCCAGGCGCACCCTGTCGAGGGTTTCGATGATCGCCTGCTCGGTGGGGCTCAGCCGCTCCGCCAGCTCGGTTACGCGCGCTTCGGTGACGTGGACGCGGCGCCTCACAACAGCCTCCCGTGGGGGCAAGGAGTCGTTGGCGAAGAAACGCCCGGCTGCAGGCGTGGCCTGCCGTGGAGGGCTGTCCTCAGCCACGCGAGCGGTACAGCGAGCGGACGCCTCACGACCGCCTCCTGCTCCCGATGGCCGCCGCCCCGGGCCGGGCTTGGACGCGTGTCCGAAGGGCTGCCTCGACGTCTGCGGCGTCCCGCCCGTAGCGCTGGCGAGAGAGCGCTCGGGCGGTGTCGGCGCAGTTCGTCGGCGGGGGCGGTGGGTTGGTGACGATGGTGGCGGGTGGGGCCACCCTTGCACCCGCACTGCCCGCGAAGATCGCCTCGTAGGCGCCGAGCCCCTGGAGATCGGTAGGGGTCAAGTACGGAGCGAACTCGCGGGCGAGCACGCGGGCGTCGTCGGCCGCGGCTTGGAAGACGACCTTCGAGCGGGCGTTGGCGAGGACGGCGTGGCGGACCTCCGTGGGCAGCTGACCGAGGTGCTGGTGGCTCAGGGTCAGTCCGAAGCCGTAGGAGCGGGCCTGGGCCAGTACGTCGGCCAGGTTGGTCGGCAGGCGCAGGTAGTCCTGGAACTCGTCGATGAAGGCGAACACCGGGCTCCGCGCGGCCGGAGGCAGGGCGGAGCGGGCCTGGACGGCTTGCCAGAGCGCGGTGAGCACGGTCGCGCCGAGCAAGCCCGCGGCGTCTTCGCCGAGCCGGCCCTTCGCCAGGTTGACGATCAGGACCTTGCGCTCGGCGAGCACGGCCTCCAGGGAGAAGGTCGACTCGCTCTGCCCGATGACGTTGCGCACCCGGCGTCGCAGCAGGAAGGTCCGCAGCTTGTTGAGGACCGGCCCGGTTGCCTGCGCGCGCTCGCCCGGCGAGAGCGCCTCGTACCACGACCAGAACCCTTCGAGCACGTAGTCGTCGAGCGTGCCGGTGAGCCGCCGCCGGAACGCCTCGTCGGTGAGCAGCAGCGGCACCTCTGCCAGCGTCATCCCCGGCTCGCGCAGCAGGGTCAGAAGGGCGGCGCGCAGGATGTCGTCGGTCCGCGGGCCCCAGAAGGCCGAGTACAGCTGCCGGAAGATCGCCACCACCTGGTCGGCTGCCGTCTCCGGCGTCCCGCCCGCCTGGGCCAGGACGTTGAAGCCGACCGGCCGTTTGGCGTCGTTGGGGTCGAGCAGGATCAGGTCGCGAACCCGCCGTTTGGGCAGGCGGTCGAGCACGTCGTCCGCCAAGTCGCCCTTGGGGTCGATCACGACGACGCCGCGGCCGGCCGCGAGGTCGCCGCAGATCAAGTTGAGCAGCAAGGTGGACTTGCCGACTCCGGTCGGCCCGATGACGTGGAGGTGCTTGAGGCTCTCGGAGACGGAGAGGGCCACCGAGCGCTCGTTGCCAGGCGAGCTCGTCCGCCCGACCACCCTCCCGCGGCGAGGCACGGACGGTGCCGGGGCGAGCTGGCGGGCGCCCGCCAGCTCTACTCCCAGGAGCGTCACGTCGCCCATCGGGAGCCCGCACACCGCCGCCAGCTCCTTGGCGTTGAGCAGCATCGGCCAGCGCAACGGCGGCACGGCACGGCGGCGGAGGCGCCGCGCGGCGATGGGCTCGGGCAACCACCGCCTGCGCAGCGAGGCACCCGGCGCGCTGGTGGGGTGGAAGGCTCCCTCCACCTGGCGGACCAAGCGGCGCGCGTCCTCACGGGCCGGGGCGTCGGCGCCGATCCGGCAGACCGCCCAGACCCCCGGCTCCGAGGTCTTCTCGCGCCGGGCGGCGGCCTCGCCGAGCGGCAGCGAGGCTTGGACCCGCGCGCTCGGAAGGCCCAGTTCGGCCAGCAGCGTCGGCGCCAGCGCGGACCGGCGCGGGGTGGGGGCCGGGCTCAGCACCCACTGGATCAGGAGGCGTTCGTCGGCGGCGAGCAGCCGGTGGGTGACGCCGTCGCGGTCGGCCCACACCTCCAGAACCAGCGACGGGATGGACAGCCAGCGCCTCCACCACGGCGGCAGGAGGCCGCTCAGGCTTCGGAAGAACGCCACGACCGAGCCAGGCTCCGTCCCGTACGGGAAGACCAGGCGGAAGCAGCGGAGCTGGCGCGCCTCGATCGCCGTCGTAGTGCGGCGAAGTCCTAGTGCTGCGGCCGGCACCCCGGCAGCCGCCGCCGTTCCGATCGTGACGAGGTCAGCCATCGGCCTCCTCACGCTCCGAGACCCCGTCCCTGGCGCGTTCTTCCTCGACCCGCGCGAGGGCGAGGGCGAGCAGGGCGGAGACGAACCGGTCGAGGTCGAGTGGTTCCTGCTTGGTGGCGCGGATAGTGATTCGGTGTCGGGTCATGGAGTTGCGTTACGCAAGTGATGTGCTTCTCCATCATGAGTTGCGTTACGCAACTAGCGCAAGCGAGGAAGCAACGGATTGGCAGAACGGGAGGCGCTCACCAGCGGCGCTGCGAGGGTGGCCGGGCAAGCCGGACGATGGCGAGCAGCACCAAGAGGGACAGCAAGGACGGCACCGCCGCCGACGCGGCGTCTGCGATCACCGGGAGGGCGAAGCAGAGGACCACCAAGAGGGCGACGGTGCCGGTGAGCCGGGAGAGCATCTAGAGGTCCGTGTCGCCGAGTCGCTCGAAGATCTCGTAGGGCGAGAGTCCGAGGTCGTCGGCGGCACGAAGGACGGCGTCCCGGAACGGGACCTCCGCGAATGACGGGTCTCGCACGTAGCGGCGAAGCCGAGCCTGCAGTTCGTCGGGGCTGGGAGGAGGGCCATGCATCAGCGCTCCTCCCGCTGGTCGAGCTGGCGCAGCTCCTGTATCGCCGTCCACGCGCCGGACTGGATGCGCGCCGCGGCCAGCAGGGCCGCCTCGTAGGGATCGTCTTCCGGCTCGGGCGGCTCGACGGGTTCGGCGAGTACCATTACTGCCAGGGCGATGAGGGCGAGCAAGCCAACCAGGGCGAGGATGTAGACAAAGGCCATCGCTCAGCCCTCCAGGGACAGGCGGGCGAGCTCGGTGGTGACCAGGCCCGCATAACAGTCGACGATCGCGCGGGCGCGGGCATCAAGCATTGCGCCTTGCCTCTGCACTGCCTGGACTTCGAGCGAGGTCAGCACCTCGGTACAGACCAATCCTGTATGGGCGGCCAGGGCCGCCGCCTGGATGCGGGCGGCAGCCAGCTTCGCCGGTCGCTGGGCAGCGGCGAGCTCGCGGGCTGTGCCTGAGGCCCGTCGATTGAGGGGTTGCCCGTGAGAACGGGTGAGATCGGTGCGCATGAGCGCCTCCTCCTTGGGTTTGAGTACTCGCTCATCCTCCGACTCACCCGTGCTGGAGGGAAGCTCCAGGGCGGCGGAGGCCAGCGGGCCAAGTGGTCCAAGAGTCGTCTCGTTTTGGACCAGCGAGTGAGGTGGGCCTCTATTACGCTGAGGCGGTCACTACTGGAGGAGGTCGACCGACGATGTATCACGTACGAGGAGGTAGGGCGGGCGGAATGCCCGGAGGTGGAGGCGGCTCGGGCGGAGGTGGAGGCGGCGGCAAGCGCACCGCCTAGGAAATTGGGCCTAGCCGGCGGCGTTCTAGGGCTTTTACATCGGGCGCCGTCGGTCTAGGCTGGAGTTGCAGTCCATTCGGAGGTAGCCACCATGCTCACACAACCCATCGCCTTCATCCCGAATGAATCAGACGACTTGCACTGCTTGCAGGCAAGCGTCCGTATGGTCTGGCAGGGCTTGACTGGCTCCGCACTCAGCGGTGAAGAGGCTGAGAGCATCACCGGGTTTGTCTCACAGCAGCAGAGCTGGCCCTTTGCCGCCATGCTTGGACTAGCTGAGCGAGGGCTCTGGGTCCGTTCGATAGAGGACTTTGACCCTCGTGGATTCATAAGAGATCCGGCGTCCGAGATCCGGCGTCAAAGCGAAGAAGAGGACATCGTCAGTCACGTCTTGAGGGTCTCAGATGTCGAGCAGGAGCGCAGCCGGGTGCAGCGCTGCCTCGAACATCCACGCATCGAGTTCGAGCGCCGCGTTCCTTCCTTGGACGACTTGAATACAGCTGTCACCCGGCCCGCAACCGGGGTCATCTGCAACGTCAATTACAAGGCGCTTGTAGGAGAAGATGGCTACACGGGCCACTTCGTCGTCATCGACCAGATCAGCCAGACGGAGTTGCGACTACAGAATCCGGGCTTGCCAGCCATTCCAGATCAGGTAGTGGACATCGGGCGCTTCTGCGCTGCATGGAAACACCCGAGCGAAACTATGGGTAACGCGTTGATCGTGGCCGTGGATGCCTTCGGTTCACCAGACGATGGTGACGCCCTGGCCTCGCACCAGCCAGTTCTCCACGGCTAGCGAATACAACGAGGCTGGGGCGGAGACCGGGTCGGCGACGCCAGCCATCATGAAGGGATGTACCGTGATCCGCCCTCGCTTGGCGGCGTCTAGCGGCTGAAACTGGTGCAGGTCGACACTCATTGAGCGAACGTAGATAGGGCGATCCGCCACCCAGTAGCAGAAGTGGTCTTCCTTCGACAGTTCGAACTCCTGCAGAACGATCAACCTCGCCAGGCCATCGGGACGGGTCGGCACCTCGGTCCGAAGCAGCCGAACTCTGTCCGCGTGAGGTTTGCCCCAATCACCTAAGTACGCGGCTGTTTCGGCTCCCTCTACAGGCGCGAGTCGTAAAGCCCTTTGGCGAGTTTGCCCACCTTTGTCTTGAAAGAGCACTCGGACGGCGTCTGGCGACTTGGTGAGCACCTCCGCCCGCTCGTCCCTATCGCGCTCACTCGAACAGGAGTAGACGTCGGTGATGCCATCAGAGCTACTCAATAGAACGTCACAGAGCGCTGGTTCGGCGACGACGCCAACGACGTACTCGCGGATGCTGGCGGTGAAGGTCAACTTCAGCTGGTAGCGATAGCGACCTGGATCTTCCGCGTCGATCAGCGCGATCTCAATCTGCGTGTCGTAGTAGACGGGGCGGTCTGGAATGACCAGCGCTGTGAGCTGCGAAACGTCCTGGCTCGGCCGGTACCGCGCTGCCAAGATGCTGCCCAGGGCTTGGGCCGTGGGTAGGGTCTCACCGGGGCGTTCGGCGAGCTGAGGGGTATCAGCACCGCCGATTGATGGATCGCGGCGAGCGGCCTCCTCGTGACGCAGCAGCTCACCCGCGACCAAAGCACGAATCCGCTGTTCTTCACCTTTACGGTAGGTGTCGTGGCCAAAGCCGAGGCGGTCTTCAATGGCCGACCGGCGGTCCTCAAGCTTCACCAGCCGTAAGTCCTCCTCGTGCTCCTGGCCCTCGTCGAGGAAGAAGTAGATCCGGGCGGCGGCCTGGGTCGAGCTGTTCGGCAACCGCGTTATCACGACTTCGAGCACCGAGCGCAGTCCGAATACACGTCCGTGGCGGGAATCTCCACTACTCCCACTCGCGGCAACGACGCTGTCGAGCGACAACAGAAGGTTGAGTTTGGCGGCGACTGCCTCCGGCCGCTCGAAGCCCTCTTTCTGGTGCGCAAGGTGCTTGAGCTCCTGCTCGAGCGCTTCAGCATTGAGGTCGAAGTCAGCCCCCTTCTCCATGCGCAAAGTATGCGCCCCTCACCGGGCGCACGGCAGCGAGCGGTAATCCCCACGGCGAGCCGCCACGGGAAGCCGTCGCTGCCCGAACTGATCGAGAGCGTGCGAATGGGGGGGATAAAACCGAGCCACGTCCGATTGGGGCGGCAGTTTGGTCGCAGGGTGGTGAGTGCAGCGCCGCGCCGCCCGCTCTTGGCCTTTCAGGAACGACCGGCTAGCACTTCACCCGCTTGCGGGTGGACTTCGGCCCGTAGGCCTTGCCTCCCACCGTGATGCGGTGCCAGATGGTGATTCTCTGTCCCTTGGCGAAGGTCTGTACGACCTTCCCCAGTGTCTTAATTGGCTCACCGCCGGCTCTACCGCGCTTGGCCTTTCCTTTCTTACCGTTCACCGTCGGACGGTACTTGTACTTCACCCCGGCGGCACCAGTCACCCAAGCGGTGACTCTGCACCTACTTCCCGACTTCTTCGCCCGGTAGCGTGCTTTGAACGAACCGACCGGCGGGCCGACGTAGAGGGCCCCTCGGCTCACCACGTCTGGGGATGTTGCACCCGCGGTGGCGGTAAGCTGGAAGGGACCTTTGGGTGCTGCCAGCACGCGGAAACACTGGAGGTACGTCACGACGCATCCTGTCGGATACGCCTTGCCCGTGGTGGTACCGCTCTTCCAGTACACCCTGAGCGGCGACCGCTGTGATAGCGCCGTGATGAGCGTGCGGGCACCGATCTTTGGGTAAGCGTCGATCGTGAACCCAACGAAGAGCTCCACCGGGGGCGGGGGCACTACGTATACCTGGATTGCCCCCGGACTGGCGTCCACGGATTGCCCGGTGTTGGTGTTGGTGACCCTGACCGTGGGACGGTACGTCCCGGCATCCGTATACCCGTACCCCGCGTTCTGCTGGTTTGGGAACTCCGGCGGACCCCCGCTTGGCGTATTGCCCCACCAGTCGTAGCGGTACGGGCCGGGTCCGTCTGCCTGGGCCGTCACGCCGACATTGCAGGTCTGCTTGTTGGCTCGGGGGTTGACCTGGCACTTGCCTGTGCCGTCGTCGGCGAAGTTCGCCGTCGTCGTGACCGTAAATCCCGGCCCGGGCGTGCTCGTGGTGAGAGTCGTCGCATCCGCCGTTCCGGCGAATGCAAACGTGCTGAGGATAACCCCCAGCATCAGGCACTTCGTAGAGAAATGCTTCGTGATCATAGGGATCACCCTTTCTATTCCCTCAGGCCTCGCGTAGCGCCGACAGTCGCTGCGCGAGGCCCACCCAGCCGATCTCACGAACGTGCCCTCGCGCCCGACCTGCGTGCGTGCGGCGGCGTTCTTGGCCTTGACCTCCTGCTAGGTCCCATCGAGTCACATCCCTCTCGTCGCGTGGCCGGGGAAGCCGCCAGCCTACCGGCTCCGAGTCCGAGGGGTTTTGTCTGTAGAGGTTTCGTCTGTGCGGCCGGAGCATGGCCGGCGTGCTGCCGCACGAGCGCTTCGCTCAGAATCTCCGCCGACTCCGGCTCAAGTCAGACCTCTCGCAGGAGGCGCTCGGTGATGCGTGCGGACTGCATCGGACCGAGATCAGCTTGCTCGAACGGGCGGCCCGCGAACCGCGGCTTTCCACCATCGTCAAGCTCGCCCGAGCGCTACGCGTGGAGCTGGCCGAGCTACTGGCCGGCATCCGGTAGGGGCGGGTCGATACCGCCACTGTGCGCGGTGGGCTCAGTTCAGAACGGCAGCAAGCTAACCGGTGCCCGCGACAGATCGGGCTTTCCCAGGAGAAGCCAGAGCGCTACGGGTGGCAGCGCGATCCACGCGGCCATCGCGCGGTCTATCACGGGAGCCGTTTCGAGACTCCAGCGTCGGGTGCCGTCGGCGGAGTGTTCGCGTTCGATCTTCAAGAGGGAGGTCCTTCGGCCGTCAGCCGTAGATCGGCTGGTCTGCCCGAATAGCGAACGACCGTCCGGGGCGGACCAGCTTCTCGCTTATATGGCAGACGCTCCGCAACGGAGGGCATCGACACGTCTGCGTGATGAAGTTCCCGAAGCATAGCGCGTCCGGGGAGGGCCGGAGCTGGGTATCAAGCCGGGTCCATTCTGTCCCGAGCTCCCCGTAGCTTCCGGACCGTGCCCAATGCCGAGCGAATCGACATCGTCGAAGACTGGTCTGAGGAGGGCGGAGCCACGCGGGTCTACAAGCTCCAGGTTGAGCCCACCGGTGACTGGTGGGGGTGGTTCAAAGAGCACGCCCGCGGTCGCCTAAGCGAGGTCCGGCCCCCGTTCGGCGTCGAGCTGGCAACCGGTGCCAACACGGTTCAAGTCTCGGGCGTGACGGATGAGGACGTCGCGAACGTGGACGATCTCGTCCAGTCGCTCGTCGCGGTGACGAACGAGCGCATGGTTCGCGAGGCGCTTAGGCGGTAAAGGGCTCAGCCGAATGTGCTGGCTGACTGCGGACGGCCAGGTGCCATGTCCGGTCTGGCGAAATCGCAGCTGCTAGGAAAGTGAGATCGTCGATTCGCGCATCGAGCCCATCCGTATTCCGGCGCCTCCGGAACCGGGAAGCTGGCGGACCCCGTACTCCGTGCGCTCGGCCCCGGGGCGGCTCAGCATTCCCATCGTGATTCTCGCTCGCCAAGCGGAGTGCGAGCGCCGAGCGTGGAAAAGCCTCAGACAGCCACCTCCGGCTCCAGCCCCAGAGCCAGAGCTCGGCGCGGAGCGACCCGAGCCAGGGGGCGATGAGGGAGGGGGGGCGGCCCAACCCGTGGACAACCGGCCTTCACCCCGTGAGCGCCGACTGGCGACCCTTGAAACGATCCGAGGTCGCCAACCCGTGCAGTCGGGTCTCGTTGGTGCTGCGTTTCAGGTCAGCGGCATGGAGGTGTGGCTCTGGGGCCCTGTGTGGTCGGTCGAACCCACCGGGCAACGCGGAGCCGTGGCCATCGTGGAGCCGAGCGGGAAGCCGGATGACCCTTACAGAGCGCTCAGAATGAGGTTGACCGCGCTGGTAATCGAGCAGATGGCCGAGGTCGCCGTCGAGGAGATCATCTGGCAGGACGGGGGTGAGGTCTGCGAGCTGTTCCAGGACGCCGGACGAACAGACGCGCTCCGAGCAATCGAGCGCGGAGTTGAATTGGCGCGTGAGGACGGTGAGCCATGGGCGCCGCTGGCTCCGTGGTGTCGCCGTTGTCCCCATCACGACGAATGCCACGACAACGCCCGTCGAGCCCGAGAACCGTCGCTCGTCCACGGGCTCTCGGCCAGAACTGCCCACGCCCTGCGGGGAGAAGGGGTCTTGACGGTTGAGGAACTCGCGAAGACCGACGCGGATTTGGTCGCGAGCCTCCCATACGGCGCGCGCCGGGTCGGGTCCAAGCGCGCCGCAACCTTCATCGAGCGCGCCGCGGCCCACGCCGCTGGGGCACCGAGGTGGTCGCAGGACCACACACCTCTCGCTCAACGGCTCGGAGGGCGGCTGGCTGTCGCCTTCGACGTTGAGGCCGACGCCACCCGATCGATCGTCTTGTGGGGCTTACGGGTACCCGGCGAGAGTGAGTCGCGGATAATCGACGCGGGTACCGGGCTCCACGCCGACAGAGAGGGGTGGCGGCGGTTTCTCGCCGAAGTCGAGGCGGTCCGCGCGGCGGTCCCGGACTGCTGGTTCGTCCACTGGGGCCACTATGACCGCACGGCCGTTCAGCACTACGGCGAGACCTACGGTGGCGAGGGCATAGACACGCTCACCGGGAGGCTCTTCGACGTATACGGCCATTTCAGGTCGATCGCGCTGCCGCTTAAGAGCTACTCGCAGAAGTCCGTCGAAGACCTCGCGGGCGTGAAGCGCACCCTTCCGGGCCGCGACGGGCTCTGGGCCTCAAGTGAGCTGACCCGTGCCGCAGTCCTCGCAGACCCTGGCCAACGACCCAGCGCGATCGTCGACGTGCTCACCTACCTGGGCGAAGACCTTCGTGGGCTTACCCGGATCGTCGACTGGGCCGAGCGGGAGCGACTCTGATCTCCGGCCGATCCCCCTATGATCCCCGCGCTCGGGCAATGGAGCGGTTAGGCCCGCACAGCCGATGCACCCGCGCCTGGGCTGTAGAAGCCCGATAGGTGGGAGCGGCTCTCGGGTGGCGCGTCGTGTGGGGTCTGGTCCCTTCCGCCGAACCGCGTGACAGTCGGCATCAGCTCAGCCGGCGATGGAGGCTGCGAATCTCGGACGCGTGGTTCATAAGCCGTCCAACCAGGGCGATTTCTACGGTTGGTTGCTACTTGCTCTCGGCTGCTGTTCCGAGCAGCGGGAGGCCGTTCGCTTACTTCCATGCCCTGGAGAGACCCCTCTGCCATCAACTCAACCCAGGCGGCGATGGAGGCGGCGAACCGGGGAAGCTTGGGTCATAGCCCCCCAATAGTGGGGCCTCATAATTCGCCCGCTCATGAGGGCCGTCCGCGTCTCGGATCCCGGGACGGCAGTCGAGCGCTTGACGCCGGCGCCCTGATCCGGTACCCACGCATCTCTTGACCCGAGGCACCACGGGGAGGCGCCCATGAGTCCAGTTGGCATCGTCGAAGCCACCGAGCGGCTCTACCGTTCCCTGTTCACCGCCGCGGTCGGCTTCGCCGTGGCGATGGCGCTGTGGGGATTAGCGATCGCGCCGTTCAACGGCTTCCAAGAGCACCATGGCCGGAGCATCGTCCTCGGCGCTGTGCTGGTTGCCGTGAGCCTCGCTGGATTTCAGTACCGAAGTGCGCTGTTCGACCTTCTTCGCCGTGAACAGGTCTGGGTGCTCCTCGTCGTCCTGCTCGGCGTAGCCGCGCTCTGGATCGACGGCGGGTGGCGGTCGAGCTACTACCTGGCGAGCTACGCCGCGATCGCACTCGCCGCGGTGACCGGCGGGCTCCGCTGGAGCCTTGGTTGCGCGGCGATCCTCGCCGCTGGCTACGTGGGTGGCCTTGCCGTGCACGGCTACTCGTGGACCGAACTCCAGGACCTCAAGGATGCAGACTCGGTGGTGGCCAACACCGGCGGGTACTTCATCGCGGCCTACTTCTTTGCCGCCCCAGTCGCCTGGCTCGGTAGTTACGTGGCGCGCATAAACCAGGTGGCGGGACGCCAGTCTGCCCCAGCGCAGGTGCCGCGGCGCACCCGCACGCAGGAGCTGTCCGTCCGGGAAGTGGAGGTGGTGCAGCTAGCCGCCGCCGGGCTCACCAATGAGGAGATCGCGGGGCGGCTCTTCCTTTCGGGCCGGACGATCCAGTCCCACGTCCGTACCGCGATGCGCAAGACCGAGGCGAAGAACCGCGCGGAACTCGCTGCCATCGCCGTACGGGACGGCTTGGTGCCCGAGCCGGCAAACGAACCGCCGGAACCCCCGGAGTAGGCCTCAATCCGCCGTATCGGCGGCGTTGCCGGGGCAGGTTACGCCGTTTGGCGGATGCGTGAAGCCGCTCTCCGGGGTCTACTGGTAGTGCGACCGCTCGGGTCGTCTCGTCCATGACCTGCAACGGGAGGTGGGTATGGCTCGCAAAGTGACGCCGAACTCATGGGCTGACACGACGGCCTACATCGCGGAAGGAGCCGACGTCAGCGCTGAGGCGGTCAGCTTTGGGGGTGGCCAGCACGTCAAGATCGTCGACTTCTGCCGCCGTGAAAGAGCTTCCGAAATAGGTGAGCACCGCATAAGACGCTGGCGAAGCACGAGGAATCCAAACGCGAGGGGATCGGGTAGATGAGAGGTAAGCGCAGGTTGCTGGGTGTACTGGTCGCATTGGCGGCGGCGGTTCTGGCGGCTCCGTCTGCCGCGATGGCCTGCCCGGGCGACGGCGGTCCTGCGCCCGCCGAAATCAAGAACCACTTCTGTGGTACCTGGAACGCCGCTGAGGCGCGCGGCCTCAACCCAGGGACGCCGCTTAACAACGCGTTCCGCTTCGGGGGCGGATGGTGGCGGGACTTCGACGGTGGGGCTTTCGGCCGTGGTGCGATCGTCGAGGGTGACGGCGTGGGCTTCGCCTACGTCGTCGGACAGCCTTGGTTCAACACCTATACCGGGCTGGGCGGTCCCAACAGTCCCCTCGGCTACCCGGTCGGCCGGGCCGAGTTTGGCGGGCACATCAACACTGGGGCCCGTGAGAACAAGTACATGACCTTCCAGGGTGGCGTAATGAACTCCTGGGCGGCCGGTACCTTCGCGACGTGGGGGGCCATCCGCACCAAGTGGGACCAGCTCGGGCATGTCAGCGGTCCTGTGGGGCGGCCCCTGTCCAACGAGCAGCAGACCGCCCGGGTCAACGGCCGCTACTCAGTCTTTGAGGGCGGCAACATCATCTACAACCCGCGGATCAATGTGGCGTCCCTGGTCTACGGAGGCATCCTCAACAAGTACGGCCAGCTTGGCTACTCGAACCACCCGCTCGGCCTGCCGACCGGCGACCGCCAGTACAACGCTTTCAAGGGCAACGAGTACCAGGTCTTCGACGGCGGGGTGATTAACCAGTACGGCGGGCGCGCCTTCGCGACCTACGGGGCGCTCCTGGCCAAGTGGCAAGCGCTCGGGGGAGCCAACGGGCCTGTCGGCCTGCCGACCTCCGACGAACAGCAGACGGCACGCGTGCCCGGCCGCTACGCCACCTTCCAGGGCGGCAACCTAATATTCAATCCCGCGACCGGTCAGACCGCCCACGTCTACGGCGGGATCCTCAACAAGTACGCCCAGCTTGGCTACTCGAACCACCCGCTCGGCTTGCCGACGTCAGACCGGCGCCGCAACCCGAAGAAGGGCAACGAGTACCAGACTTTTCAGGGAGGGGTGATCAATCAGTACGGCGGCCGCGCCTTTGAAACCCATGGCGCGATCCTGAGACGGTGGGAGCGGAGCGGAGGCGCGAATGGCCCCCTCGGGTTGCCGACGAGCGACGACCAATATACGTCGCGCTCACCCCAGAACACGATAGGTAGATACGCCCGCTTTCAAAAAGGCCTGATCAATTACCACCCGGGACTGAACAGAGCCTTTGTGTTGTTCGGTGCGATAGGCGGCAAGTACGCGTCGCTCGGATACTCGGCAAGTTATCTTGGACTGCCCACGAGTGAGGAGTTCAACGCTGGCCGCGGCCGAAAGCGACAGAACTTCCAGGGCGGATTCATCAGGTACACGCATGGGACCGGTGCGAAGACCAATCGCGAGTTGCGCGGTGGGTCGCGGGAGACCTATCGAATCCGGGCCATAGGCGACTCCTACACCGGTGGCCTCGGCTTGAGCCTCGGCCCGGCAAGCGGCAAGTTCTGTTTCGACGAGGCCCAGTTGCCGAGCACCCGATGCGATGACGTGTCCAACTCGTGGGCCGACCGAACCGTTCGTTCGCTCCTGACTGGCTCGCTTGCGAAAAGGACAGGTAACTACGCCAACCTTGCCGTCTCAGGCTCGCAGACTTCAGACTGGCTGAACGGTGACAGTGACAGAGGGGACGTAAAAGATTTCCGCGCCCGATTCGCCTCCGTGATCCGTGCGCGGCCACACCTCATTCTGATGTCACTAGGGGCTAACGACGTGCTTGGGAAGGATGAGGGCTGTCAGCGAGATGCAGCGTGTGTCAACAGAGTTATCAACGGCTCGGGCAACGACTCGGGTATGCGGAAGCGGTTGACCGCGATTTTGCGGAGACTAATGACAGGAACAAGAGCACGTATCTACGTACTGCTTTATCCGCCGCTGCGAGGGGATAAGGTCAACGCCGTCGGACGTACGAATGAAGCGATCAAGGCGGCGATCCGTTCGACTGGGTATCGTGTCAAATACATCCCTTCAACATCGTTTGCGGGACACGATTGTGGAGACGCTAGCCGAGGCTCGTGGCGGCTCGGCTGGGACCGTTACAAGAGTTTTCCTCTTGGTCCTTGCCTTCACCCTAACCGAGCCGGATCCCAGGCGCTCGCAAAACAAGCGTTGCAAACGATCAGGCGGTATGGCCGCTAAGGGGTATTGATGGGGATCAACCAGAACCCTAGGAGCACCAGGGCGAGCAGACCGCCCATGAGAGTGCCAAGAACGAGGCCAAGGTAGAAGGATTTGCGGGTACTCATGCGTCTTCAGTAAGCGCCAAGCCACCGATGAGGTCAAGCCCCGGCGTTTCCCCGGGCCAGCAGTCGGGATTCGGAGCGTTGGCCCAAGTATCGCGCGACAAATAGCGAACCGCACCGGTTGTGCCGGTCAGGGCGAAGCAGCAGGCGATCCTACCCCAGGGTGCGTCGTAGCCTTTCGATGCGTCGTTTGACATCTGGGTTTAAAAACCGTCCAGTCAGCCCGATTCAGTAGTTGGTTGCTGCCTCGCGGGGTGCTTTCCATTGGGTAAGGACGCTTGCTGGTCAGGTTCCGGTATCGCTTCTGTTCAAGGGGAGGTGGCGACTACGGCGACGGACATGTCGGTATCGCTCTGCGCAAGAAGCGATCATCTGCACCCGCCGTGGCGTCGCTTCTGCTTCTCGCCCGGAGCGGGCGTCTCGGCGCGCGACCAGAGACGCCCGCTCGTCGTCCAATGCGTGCGTCTCGCGGGCGGCTTCGGACGCGCTCGCATCCACGCGCGAAAGCGCAAGGGCGGCGCGAAGGCCGTTACTGCGCGGCAAGCCGCGTCAGCCGGTTGCCCCTCGCGACGGCAGCCAAGCGTGCCTTGGCGCATCCAAGAACCGTGATCGCACGCGTGACTACGACCTTGTCCCCGTCCGCGTAGGCGCGAATTTCGGGCGCGACGCTCGGATCCTGCGCGTAATCGCAGGTATCCTTGAGTCCTCGGATTAGGCCGTACGCCAGCGTCAAAAGCTCCCAGTCGCTGTCGGCGAGCGCGGACGCTGAAATGTCGCGATGCTTCTCCCACTCCCACGCGTCCGTCGGAAATTCGAAAGGGCCCAGTTCCCCAGCTCGCGGATGAACTTCGCGGACCGGAGGTTCGTGTCGAGCTCTTCGCCGAGGACCCTGACCGCCGTGCGGGCGCTCGTCGATCCCGTCTCTCGACGTAAAATGCGCCACCGAAGGAAGCCAGAGCTCCCACGAGCGCGCCGCCAACGCGAATGCTCCGGCAACCCACTCGCTCTCCATTCATCCAAGTATCCCTGAACGAGTCGGCGCCAAGCCCGTCTATCCACGGGAGATGGACGGGTGCCTTCGGCGTGCGCTATCGGCCTGTGACGACTCGCTTGCGCTTCGCGCGAGATCCAGCACGCCGCGCGGGGCCAAAGCGTTCGGCTCGTCGTAAGTGCGGCATTCGTGTGGCCCGTGATTCGCGCGGATGCCAACGCGTGCGTGCCGGCTGCCTTCGCGGCGTCCCTCAGGCATCGGGCTCGGTGCCGGTAGAGCGGTAAACCGCGATCGGGCTCACTGTGATCGTCGGCCAAACCGGCCCGCCGCTCAAGCCCGCCGACTCAAGGGCGACCATCATCTCGCCCGCGATGCGTTCGAAGTCAGACCGGCTCACATCGTCGGTGTCGTCTGTGTCCCCATCAGCGCCCGCATCGTCAGTGGAGGCGTCGTCGTCAACAGCAGCGAGCAAATCGGAGGCCTCGCAGGACGGGGGTACGGTCACGGTGGCAACCTGGCTCAGCATGGTCCACCGGCTCGGCGCCGCTCCATACTTTGTGAACATCGCAGCGCGGTTATCCAGGAGCACCCCCGCGTCTGTACGGAGGGTCCCTAGAAGTGCGTACGCCCTCTCGTCCGTGCCGCACGGCAGCTGGCGGATGAAGAGACCCTGCCCAAAGAACTGCTGAATCCCGGCACCAAGCTGACGAACGACGTCCGGCGCCATGCCGTCCATCAACTCCGTAGCCGCGTGCTTGGCGATGCGTGAGCGTTCGTTCGCGGACTTCGAGAGAGCATCTGGTCTCGCTAATAGCGCGATGGTCTCTATCGCGTCCACCACTCGACCAACGCTCTCGGCGAAAAACTGCGGGTCGATGAGCTGGGCATCACAGGTCACGCGCACAAGCTGCGCTGGTTGGAGTTGCGCATGTATTGATCCAGCTGCCCACGCGTTGGGGTCGTCGAGGCCAGCCGGGGTGACGAGCAGCTCGGACGCGTCAAGGGTTTCGTTGAGCACGCTCAGAAGTGCGTCGTCGACCGTGAGCGTTTCCTCCACCTTCGAGTCGCCGCCGACGTCGCCGCCGGCTTCCAAGAGTCCGGGAACCTTCGCCGTCAGCCTCCCGCTGCGTCTCGTGGCCACGGAGCTGACGACCTGTTCGACTACAGCTCCATCTACGTCACCAAGCAGTCGACGCGCGCGTGCTCGATCCAGGTAGAGCAGATCCGTGATCGCCATTCTCAGATAATGGTTCGCGCACCGGACACCGTCGCCACCCCCGTGTTGGTCCAACGGCGCGGCACGCTACTCCGGGTTCGCGAGCTACGTCTCGGCGCCTGGGTGTTCCGTATCACCGCGCGGCGTGTATGCCGCGCTGGGAAGCAATGCTCCTCGACGAAAGCGAGCGCGTCGTCGTCAGGCTGAGCGACTGGGGCTGCTCGCGCAGCGGCTGCGTGACCCTGACGGGCTCAATCGCGACACACTCGCGCAGATCGAGCAGCTCACCCACGACGAGCAGTAACGGCCGCGGTGGACGCGGGCGATCTGCTGCGCGGCGCTCCTTTCGTGGCCGACACCGTCGGCGTGGTGGCGCGCCGCTTCGCTACCGAGCGGACTCGACGCACTGGTGCCCGGTCACCGCGTGGTTCTGGCGACGAGGTCGTCGGCGAGGCGCCGGAGCTCGTTGATGGCCTGGGCAGCGTCCGAGGCCGAGCGCTCGCAGTTGGGCCTCGAAGGCGGAAGCAAGCCGTGAGTAGTGATCAGCCGTCTGTTCCGGGCCGGCGGTGAAGTGCGCCGCGGACACGGCCGAGCCGCACTACGCTGGGGCGTGAGCGTGAACCGTGAGTGAGGTCGAATAGTGGAGCGCACACATGTGTCGATCAGGCAGCTGGTTGACCGCATCGATCGCGGCGAAGTCAAGCTCCCGGAGATCCAGCGGGGCTACGTCTGGAAGCCGAATCAGGTCGCGAACCTCATCGATTCGCTCTACCGCGGATACCCGTCTGGATCGATGTTGCTCTGGCGCCCGAACGCGGACGTGGCGGAGCGCTTAGCGAAGATCGAGCGCTCGGGTACGGGACCAATGGCGCTCGCGCAGTACCTGCTCGATGGACAGCAACGGCTGACCTCCCTGCATCGCGTCTTCAACCGTCACAAAGACGCTGACGTGGTATTCAACGTCGAGGAGGAACGCTTTCAGATTCAGAGCGCGTTGACAGCTAAAGACGCCCGATGGGTCCGCGTGATCGACGTCTTGACCGCCGAGAAACTCAGCACGGTGCGCCGAGCAATCTGCGACGCGCAGCCGCACCTCGACGAAGACCTTGTCGAAGAGAACCTCGGCCGGCTACGCAAGATCGGAGACTACGAGTACTACCTCGAGATCCTGACCGACCTTCCCTACCGCGCCGTCGCCGACATTTTCGTCCGCGTGAACTCCAAGGGACGCGCCCTGAAGACCGTCGATCTCACGCTCGCCGTCCTCTCGGCAGAGTGGCCGGGCGTCGTCGCGAAGATCGAAGAGCAGATCGAGCTGTGGGGGACGAAGGGGTGGCCGAAGATAGACGCCGCCTTCCTGGTCCGCGCGCTGGGCGCTACCGCGACCGATGCCGGCACCCTGTTTCGCCTGCCAGCGACATCGGTCACTGATCTTGAGGAGGGCTGGAAGCGCGTCAAACACGGCACCGAGTTCCTCGTCCGGCTGCTCGGCGAGAACGCGAACATCAAGACGTCCAACCTCATTCCGTCGATGAACGCGCTCGTTCCGCTCGTCGTGCTCCTGGGCCGATATGACAAGAAGCAGGAGTTCACCGAGGCCGATGCGGTGATCTACTGGCTGTTGTTCGTCTTCGTGAGCGGGCGCTACAGCAGCGCGGCGGACACCAAGATCGCCCAAGACGCACTGGCCGCCCGAAAGGACGATCCGGTCCGCCGGATGTTCGAGAGCGCGGGCTTGATGGGCGCACCGATGGCGATCACCGCGGAGCAGCTGATCGGCAAGGGCGCGAGCAGCCCCCTGTTCCTGCTCAGCTACCTCGCCGCTAAGAAAGCCAAGGCGAAGGACTGGTGGCACGACGTCGAGATCAGCGAGAGCACGGGCGCTGGCGGGTTCTCGATCGAGTATCACCACATCCATCCCCGTGCCACACTGAACGCCGAGTTCGCGAAGAGCGAGATCAACGACCTCGCGAACCTCGCCTTTATCAGCGCGATGGCGAACAAGAAGATCAGCGACCGCTCGCCCGAGGACTACTTCCCCGAGCTGCTCAACGACCGTGACGAGCTCACGCCTCACCTTGTTCCACTGGAGCTGGACCTCAGACACGCGTCGGCCTTCCGAGCGTTTCTCGCAAGACGCAGACAGCTCTTAGCAGCGGCGATGACCGAGCTGTTAGACGAGCGTCGCCCGCCCTGGGTCGTCTCCGCGGAGGAGCCTGTAGCTGCCGCGCGGACGGTGAGTGCCAGCCTCACCATCGCGGGACAACCCGCCGAACTGTGGTTTGAGGCGGACACGCAAGGCGTCCGGTGGGCGGCCAAGGCCCCGCTTGAGGAGGTGGAACGGTTCCTGACCGAGATCGAGGACGGCCTCGCATCAAGCCTGGTAGTGGAACCAGAACTCGCGCAGTTCAATCAGGGAGACGTCGACGTGGTCGTCCCTATCGGACCCGTGGCGCTGATCGGTGACCTCGCGGACTGGCGAACCGTGCTCAAGCGCGAAATGGGGGATCGCCGCACCGTGTACGAACCGTCCGCGAACGCCCGCACCGACGCCTACGACGGCGACCGCTCGACGTACCCGGTCCTTGAATCAGACTAACCGGGCCGCTCGGGTCTGCGAGCACATACCGACACTAAGCTTGCCCGCGCCCCGTACGGAAGCGGGCATCTCAGCTCACGCCCGCTACGGACGAGAAGCGATAGCGGCGGCATCGGCCGCCCGGACGATCGCTTCCGGCGGTGGCTGTTGCACAAAGCCGGCTCGAAAAAGCAGCAGCGCGCTCGCGGAAGTGCACGTCAGAGCAGCTGTGCGGGACGACCTCGGGACGGACCGTCCGCTCGCGACGAACGGGATGGGGGTTTTCGGAGCCCACCCTTAGGAGAGATCCAGCGGGCTCGCCGGGGGTTTATGCAACAGCCACGGCGCGAACCGATGGCGCCCTCCTTCGCTGTTCTTACCAGAGGGCGCCGCCCCAAGCAGTGCTAGTTGAGCCGACGATGGAGGCTGCGAATCAGAGACGCTTGGTTCAAAAGCCGTCCAATCAGGGCGACACTATCCAAGCAAATTTTGGATAATTGAACAAAATACAGCGTCGTTTACGCTTCACTAATAGTAAAAGACGCTAAGTCAATGTGGGTTCCGTTTGGGTAAAATAAAGGTAGTTTTTATATTGCAAAAACAAAAATATGATATCGACCCCTTTTCTTGCGTTGCACGGTGGAAGCGCCCCCGCCCCCGCCATGCTGATTTTTAGCATTGTTCCACAGCCGTCCTGCCAGGGAGCGGCTTAACCAAGCAATGGTCGGCCGCGAACTGAAGATGGTTGCGCTCAAGCAGGAGCTGGCCGCACTCAAACGGACCTAGCCTATGCGATTAAAGCAAAAACTGATCCTGATATTTTTACTGGTGACCTTCGTGCCGCTGTTGTCATTGGGTATTTTGGTCTACCAGCGCACCAAGCAAATCGAAACCCAGGCCACGCTTTCCAAGCTGGAAGCGTTCGCCGACCAGCGCGAGAAACAAATCGAAACGCTTACCAGGATTTACCAGGAACGGCTACGGCTACTCTCTACCGGTACCACGATCAGCAACGATCTAGCCGAGTTCAACCAGTCACCGAGCGAGGGGCCGCGCGGACGGATCAACCAAGTGATCCAGGCGCAGCAAACCAGCCTGCCTGAGCTTAAGGACATCTCGGTGATCGGCGCGAACGGCCGCGTGGTAGCCTCGACCAACCCGTCCTTGGCCGGCAGCGACCAATCCTCCCAACCGTATTTCGCTAAGGCTCGCTCGGCGGCAGTACCAGCCGACATGATCAAGGACGGCAACGACGTGCTGGTGCAGGTAGCCGGGCCGATCCGTGGCGGCGGCCAAACCTCCGGCGTGCTTAGCTTGCGTTTTGCTGGCGATGAAATTACCAAGACCACCCAGGACTTCCAAGGACTAGGTGAAACGGGTGATCCCAACCTGGTCAAACGCGCCGAAAACGGCGACGCCCTTTCTATTACGCCGCTGCGCTTTAACGCCGACGCTGCGTTCAGGGTGCGGGTACCGCAAAGTGCCACCGACCGTCCGGCCATTCGCGCATTGGCTAAGCAAGAGCAGGTCTTTACCGACACGATGGATTACCGCGGCAAGCCAGTGCTGGCGACGACGCGTTATCTGGAAGGTTCAGACTGGGGATTGGTCGTAAAGCTCGACCAGGCCGAGGCCTTTGCGACCGTAACGGAGTTCCGGAACATGCTATTCGGCTTGGCGCTGGCCAGCTCGGTGCTGTTGTTCGGGCTGATCTTGCTGCTGGCCCGCTCGATTACCCGCCCGCTACTCCGCTTGACGGCCGTGACCAGTCGGGTCAGCGAGGGCCAACTTTCGGAACGTGCCAATATCGGCTCTGACGATGAAATCGGCGAACTGGGTAAATCGTTCAACCAGATGGCCGACAAGCTCCAGCGTTCCCAAAAAGGGCTGACCAAGGACGTGGCCGCCAAGACCAAGGAGCTTTCGGGTAAGGTCGCCGAACTGGAAGACACCAAGAAGGCGATGCTCAACCTGCTCGAGGATTTGCGGGTCGAAAAGGAGCAGGCTGTGCAGGAAAAAGCCAAAGACGCCGCGTTCCTGCAGGCGATTGGCGACGCCCTGATAATCACCGACGAAGAAGGAAAGATCGTCCTGGTCAACGCTTGCGCGAAGAAACTATTCGGTTGGAAACGGAAGGGAGTGGTGGGTATGCACATGTTCGAGGCGACCGACCTGGAAGACAGGCAGGGCCATGTGCTGACGTCGGCCGAGCGGCCGCTGACCCAAGTGCTATCAGGCAAAAAGTCCAGCGTTTCGTCGAACTTGTACGTCAGGAAAGGTGACGAACGCTTCCCCTTGGACTTTACGATCACCCCGATCAAAGTCGGTAAGAAACGGTTAGGCACGGTGGCGATTTTCCGGGACGTCACGGAACGCGAAGAAATGCAGCAGCTCCAAAAGGAATTCGTCTCGATCGCTTCCCACGAACTGCGCACCCCGATCACGGCTCTGATCGGGTACTTGTCGTTGGTGAAGCGCCAAGATGCCACGGACTTTGAGCAGACCAGACATTTCCTGGACCGCGCGTATGCCGCGGCCGGCCGGCTGAGTGAGCTGATTGAGGATTTGCTCAGCGTAGCCCGGCTGGAGGAGGGCCGGGTTTCGCTGAACCTGGAGTTGATGAACCCATCTCCAATAGTCACCGAAGTGATCACCCGGTTGCAACCCAAGGTGCTGGATAAAAAGATCAAGCTGGAATTTAACAACCAGCTGAAGACCGGCCACCACGTCGAGATAGACCAGAGCAAGCTGGAGCAGGTCTTGCTGAACCTGGTCGATAACGCGATCAAGTACACGCCGGTGCGCGGCACGGTTGGGGTAACGGCCGCCGCCACGGCCAAGGAAGTGGTGATTACCGTCACCGACACGGGCATCGGGATCCATCCGGACAACCTGGAAAAAGTCTTCGACAAGTTCTTCCGGGAATACACCGAGCTCTCGGTTTCGGCCGGCGGTACCGGGCTGGGACTGTTCATCACCCGGGAGCTGATCGAACGGCAAGGGGGCGAGCTGATCCTGGAGTCGGTGCAGGGGGAGGGCACCACCGCGACGGTACGCTTCCCCCGGGTTCCGCGTTCCCGGCCGGATACGCCCGAAGGCTGATATACTGGGACTAATTGCCTATGAAGTTAAGAAACAGTATTTTCAGCCGGCCATGAGCGAGGCGCTAAAAGTCGTTTCCCCGATCGACGGGAGCGTGGTAGGCACCTTGCCGACCCAGGACGTCCCAGCCGTCGACGCGGCCTATTCCAAATTGTCCGCGGCCCAGCCAGCGTGGGCGGAACGCCCCGCCGTTGAGCGCGGCGAGTTGTTGCGGACGGCTGCCCAAAGCCTGCGGGAGGCGGCCAGCGAGCTTGGGGAACTGTTGGTACGGGAAATCGGTAAGACGCCCAAAGAAGCCGTGGACGAAGTAGTCCGCTCGGCCGACATGATTGACTTCACCGTGGACCAGGCGATTAGCTCACCCCGCCTGACCGATTACGAGATTCCCGCCGAAGAGTTCCCCGGTACGCCACCCGGCCGCGTGCAGACCGTTACCCGCGTGCCGCTGGGCGTGGTGCTGGCGATCGCTCCCTTCAACTACCCAGTCAACCTGGCGGTCAGCAAGATCGCCCCAGCCTTGATGATGGGTAATACCGTGCTGTTTAAGCCGCCGAGCCAAGGTGGCGTGGCGGGCAGGAGGATGGTCGAGCTGTTTTACGCCGCCGGATTGCCGGAAGACGCATTGGCCGTGATAACCGGGCGTTCCTCAGTTATCGGGGAGCGGCTGGTAACGCACCCGGCCATGGCAATGGTCAGCCTGACCGGCAGCAACCAGACGGGCGAGCAGATCGCCAAGCAGGCCGGGATGGTGCCCTTGATGATGGAGCTGGGAGGTAACGATCCGGCGATCGTGCTGGCCGACGCCGACTTGAAGTTGGCCGCTGAAAACGTCGCCAAGGGAGCGTTCAAGTACGCCGGCCAGCGCTGCACCGCCGTCAAGCGGGTATACGTCGTAGAAACGGTGGCGGAGGAATTCACGAATCTGTTGGTAGCGCAGGTCGGCGAGCACTTCGGTTCGGCCGGCGATCCACGGGAACATCCCGTCGGTCCGGTAATCGACGACAAACAAGCCGACTACTTAGCCGAGCTATTAGCCGACGCCACCGCGGCCGGCGGTACCGTGCGCAGCGGCGGAAACCGCGACGGCCGCGTGTTCGAGGCAACCGTGATTGACGGCTTGGACCACTCCGCGCGGCTGGTGGCCGAAGAACAGTTCGGGCCGCTGCTCCCGGTCGTTCGGGTCAAGGACGCCGCTGAGGCCGTGCGGCTGGCCAACGACACCCCGTACGGACTGCAGGCCTCGGTGTTCACGGCCGACGTACCGCTGGCCGAGTCACTCGCCCGGCAAATCAAGGCCGGCGGCGTCCACCTCAACGGCCCCGACCAGCGCGGGCCCGATAACTTCATGTTCGTGGGACACAAAGCCTCCGGGCTGACGCCCCAGGGAGTGCGGTTCGCGCTGGAAGGCATGAGTACGCTGAAAGGAATCGTCCACAATCCTTCCGCATGAGCGGGGGAACCCGCCGCCCGCTAGGCCGCAAGCCAGCCCGCGTCGCGATCGTGGGAGCCGGGCCGGCCGGCATCTCCGCCGCTCGGGAACTTATCAAATCCGGCGTCGCCGTGACGCTGTTCGACAAGGAAACGGCCTCGGGCGGCCTCAAACGCTACGGCTACCCGAGCTTCCGGATGCCTTCGTCGATTTCGGAACGCGAAGCGGCCCAGCTGGCCGAGCAGGGAGTCGAATTCAAAGGGGAGGCCGAGCTCGGCCGCACCCTCCAGCTGGCCGACCTGGAACGCGGCTACGCGGCGGTACTGCTGGCCACGGGAGCGCCGGTACCCTCACGGTTGGGGATTGCCGGCGAGGATCTGCCCGGTGTGTACGATGCCCCGCGTTATTTATACGGTTCGCGGACGGAGCGGCCGCTGCCGGCCGGGCCACGGGTCTTGGTGGTCGGCGGCGGGGACACGGCCGTCGATGCCGCCACCACGGCACTCTTCTTAGGGGCGGACGAGGCCCTGATCCTGGTCCGCCGGGGCGAGGAAGGACTGGCCGCCCAGCCCCACGAGATCAAGTACGCCCGCGACAAAGGGGCAGCGTTCAGGTTCTGGAGCGTGCCGACCAAAATTGAGCCGGGCGCGACTGCGGACGGAGCGGCGGTCATGGCAGATGGTGCGGCGGTCATGGCCGCCGGCACAGCGGGCGTGCCAGCCGGCCGAACCTACGGTTCCCTGGAAGTACCCGGCTCCTTGGAAGTGACGATCGCCACCACCCAGCTGGCGGGCGAGCCCCCGGTACTCGCAATGACCAGCCAGGTTAGTACCGAGCGGTTCGATACGGTAATCGTCGCGATCGGGCAGAGCCGCCACCTGACTTTTCTGCAGTCGCTGGGCCTGGAAGTGGCCGACGACGGCACGACCAACCGTCCTGGCGTATTCGTGGCCGGCGGCACGCTCTATGGCTCGCAGCGCTTGGCCAAGGCGATCATCGACGGCCGCCGCGCGGCTCAGCAAATCGCTGGCTACTTGGACGGGCCAGCCTAAAGTCGACCGCTTTTGGGCGAGGGCTGCGCTCCCTGAACTCTTAAACCGTTTGCACCACTTCGAGTTGTGAACAGAGTACTTCATGCGGGGTGCGGTACCCTAATCGTTTGCGCGGCCGGTGGTTGAGTCGGGTGGTGACGAGAGCTACATCGGAGGGTGTCAATCCGGCCAGGCTGGTGCGCTTGGGCAGGTATTGTCGGATCAAACCGATGGTGTTCTCAACCGTGCCCTTCTCCCAGGAGTGGTACGGGTGGCAGAAGTAGACCGGTGCCCCCAGCACGGCCGTGGTCTGCTCGTGGTGGGCATTCTCCGATCCGGGATCAGTGGTGATGGTCCGCCGGAGCCAGGGCGGCAGGATGTCGAGCCGCCGGACCAGTGAAGCGTGCTTGGCGGCCGCGGTCTTGTCCGGCAGGTGGTCAGCGAGCAGATAGCCGGAAACCCTTTCGGTGGTCACCGACAGCACGTCGCGGGCAGCCCGGGTGCCTTCCATGAGGTCGGTCTCCCAGTGGCCGAACTCTGTCCGTTGTCCCACGGTGACGGGCCGAGCGTCAACCCAGGTTCGGTTGGGCACGAACTGCTTCTTGGCTTTCCGTCCCGGATATTGCCGCCGCCGGGGCTGACCTCTTCGAAGAAATACCCAGAGACCCTGTGGTTTCCAGGCCGGCTGGTAAATCCAGGCGTAGATGGTCTCCGGGGAGAGGGTTCCCAGCCCCTCCCGCTTGAGACGTCCGGCGATCTGCTCAGGACTCCAGTCAGACGTCAGCTTGTCATGGACGTAGCGGCGCACCGCCGGGGCTTTGCGGGAACGCCGGGCGTTGGCAGCCCGGATCCGCGCTGCGGCCTGCCGCTGGGCACGGTGCGGCACATACCCGGCCGCCGCCGCGTTCCGCTTAAGCTCCCGCCCCAGTGACGTGTGGCTCCGGCCCAGCCGTCGGGCCGATGCCCGCAGGCTGATGCCAGCTTCCTGGTCGGCCCAGAGCCGTTCCCGCTCGCCCTGGGTCAGGTACGATCCTCCTGGCTCCATCTCTCACCTCCTTCGTCCTTAGTGTGACGAAGTGGTGCATTCGGTTTTGGAACTCAAGCCGCCCGTTTAACCCTTGACAAAGTGGTTACTTCTTGCTACATTAGGGTAATTTTGCTGTCCAGGTAAATCCTGCCAAAAACAAAACCAAAACAAAAACCCGATGCGCTTCCGCCGCTCTAACCTGCCACTCTTCGCCTTCAGCCTGCTCTTCGGGCTGTTGGCCGCCCTGCCCGCTGCCCTCCCAACCTACGCGGCCGAGCCGGCTGAACCGAGCGCTACTCCCGCTCCCACCTCGGACAGCCAGCTCAAAGCCGACGAAGCCAAACAGGAGGGTCTAGACGGCGAAGTCCGCTCGATCCAGGAACGCATCACCCAGGCGGAAGCCGCGACCAAGCTAGCTCAGGCCAAGCAGGCCGAAACCGAGGGTGCCATCAAAAAGCTGGCGGCCGACTCCCAGGGGTTGCTCCCGGAACTCAAGGCCCGCACCGCCGAGTACGACCGCCGCCGCGACAAGCTGCGCCAGGCCGTGGAAGTCGATTACAAGCAGCAGCCTGGCACGGCGGTTGAACTGATGGTGCAAAGCGATTCGGTGTCGCAGACGCTGACTAAGACCAAATACCTGGACGCCGTGCAAGACAAGCTTGACAACCTCTCCGAATCGGCCGGACGCGCGCACGACGAGGTCCAAGACAAAAAGAGCGAGCTCGACGGTAAACGTTCCACGGTGGAAGTACTGGCCCGCCAACTAGTCGCGATCCGCCAGGGCGTGGAGCAGCAACGCGCCGAGCTGAACGAACTGGCCGCCAACCGCACCAACGAAGCCGCTTACCTGGCCAGCAAGATCGCCACCGCCAAAAAGCAGCAGGAGGCCTTATTGGCCGCCGCCGGATCCGACAGTCCGGAAGCCCGCCTGGGCGGGACGCTTACCAACGGTGCCACTGTCCGGCAGGGCGACATAATCGGCTTCGAAGGCTCGACCGGGAACTCCACCGGCTGTCACATCCACTTCTCGGTAATCGAGAACGGCCGCTGGGTGAACCCCGACAGCTACTGGGGCGCCCTGCGCCAGCCAGCCGGCCTCAGGACCCAGGATTACGGCATGACCAGCCGGGCCCGCAGCGGCGCATACGGCGGCGGCATCCATAACGGCATTGACGTGGTCCAAGGCTGCGGCAAGCCGATACTCGCGACTGCCGACGGCGTGATCGTGCGTGACAACCGTACCGACGGCTCAGGGTTCGGGCACTACATCATGATCCGCCATCAGGGCGGGCTGGTGACGCTCTACGCGCATATGATTTAATTACGTTTACCGAAGCTATTGCTTTGGCACCACCAAATACCAAACAGCGAGCAAACGCCAAGGGGGAAAGCGCTGCTCGCTGCGGGCTGCTTTCCGCGAAGGAAAGCTGGCAATCATAGCAAAAAAAAGCCCAGCAGTCAAGGAGCTTAGCCAACTGCAAGCCGCCAGACGAACCTAGGCGGCGGGGAGTTTCAGGCGTGGCGCACTCCGTACCGGCGGCACCTCGGTGAACTTGTCGAGCAGTTTGTCATTCTCCTGGCTGAGCTGGCTTAATAAGCGGCGGATCTTTTCGTTGTCGCGCCGGGTCGGCCCGGTCGCCACCATCGTATCCAACATGTAATCGATGTCCTGGTACTCTTCGAGCAGGACCTTGAGCAGATGCTGGACGTAAACAGGTTTCATGGGGTGGAGTGGTTACAAAAAAATCCAAACGGTGTTTGGATTTTGCGTCCCGCCCGGCCGGTGCCTGTTTGGCGACTCCGGGTGAAGGGGCTCAATCATAGTGCGTGGCAGGCGGGGTGTCAAGGTAGCCCGGACGCCTCAAAAACCCGCTCTCCCAAGCGGGGTATCGGGAACGCTGTGGACGGCCGGGGGATAACTTAGCGGGCTCTGGCTACTCCCCCGGTGGAGACCTACTTTTGTTCGAGCACCGCTTTGACCTTGCCAACGATGTCGTCGGGTAGGTGGAAGGTCTTGACCAAGAATTCCCTGGCGCCCAAAGACAGCGCCAGCTGCTTGTCGCTATCGGCTTTGGCACCGCCCAGGTTGGTCAGCACGATTACCGGGATCGCTTGGGTGGCCGGATCTTTCTTGACGGCCTTGAGCACTTCAAAGCCGTTCAGTTTCGGCAGCATGATGTCGAGCAGCACCAGGTCCGGCTTGAGTACGTCCGCCTGCTTCAGGCCGGCTTCGCCGTCGTTGGCGACCGATACCTTGAATCCTTCCATTTCAAGCTTGGTCTGGTAAAGCTCTGTCAGCATCGGGTCGTCTTCGACCAGCAGGATGTGGGTGGGTTCGGCAGCCATAAGGATCTCCTTTGCTCTCAATGGTAAATCATATGCGGAAGCAGCGCTAAGTCAATCGGCGATTCTGCCAAATTCCTGACGTATTACGAAGCCGCTTTAGGGAACCGCACCGCCGCCCGCGTACCGCGGTGCGGTTCGGCGGTAATCTGCAGCGTACCGCCCTGGCGCTCGACCAGCTCCTTGGTGATGAACAGCCCTAAGCCGCTCCCACCGGCGCCGACAGAGAGGTCGGTGTATTCCCGAAAGAACTTTTCGTAAATCCGGCTGAGGTTTTCCGGCCGGATCCCGATTCCGCTGTCTTTGATCGCCAGGCAAATCCCGTCTGTAGATTCGCGGCTGGAAACGGTTATCCGCCCGCCCGGAGCGGTGTATTTGACGGCGTTCTCGATCAAGTTCTGGAGGATCTGCGCGAGCTTGGAGCGGTCGGCCTTGACCACGGCCCCCGTCAGCCTGTTTTTGAAGCTGACCTTGAGTTCCTTGCGCACGATTGCCGGCTCCAGGTTACGGAGCACTTCCTCCACCACGGGAGCCGGGTCGAGTGGCTTGGCGTTGAACGTCAGCCGGCCCTCTTCTATCCTGGCCACGTTGAGCAAGTCCTCGATCAGTTCGGAGAGGCGGCGGGCGGCTTCCCCGGCCCGCTCGACGTAGCGGACCGACTCCGGCGAACCACCGACGGTTGTGCCTGCAAGCAACGACAAGTAGCCTACCAACGCCGTAATCGGGGTGCGTAGTTCGTGCGACGCGATCGCGACGAATTCGCGCTGCCGCTGCTGCAGCTCGAACTGGTCGGAGATGTCGCGGATTACGACGATGGTGTGGTTCTCGGCCTCGCGCTCGGGTGAGGCCGTGATCCCCACCCAGCGCCGCCCGCCCGAACGGGTCTTGATCGCGGCGTTGTGTACCGGGGCCACCTCGTCGCTAGCCGTCGCTTGCCCCAGGCCGGAGAAGTCCAGCGCTCCGCCGTCTTCGGTTTGGGCGTCGAACAGCTCGGCGCAGGTGCGCCCCAATACTTCGGACTCGGCGTAACCGACCAAATATTCCATCGCCGGGTTGAACAAGGTAATCCGTTGCTCCCCGTCGATCGAGAGGATGCCGTCGGCGCTGCCGCGAATCACGGAGTTGGAGGCAGGGCTGCTTTCAGTACGGCTGCGGAGCTGCCCGAGGTGGGTGGCATTGGCGATCGCCAGGCCGGCGTGGCCGGCCAATCCCGTGGCCAGTTGCCGCACCTCTTCGCCTGGCACCGTCTTCCTGAAGCCGAGGATCAACAAGCCGAAGTGCTGGCTCTGGCTGAGCAGCGGCAGCAGCAGCAAGCCGCCGCCAAAACCCTTACCCAGCGGATCCTCCGTCGCGAAGACCGGAGCGTGCCCGGCTAAGGTCCGCTTAAGTACGGGGTACTGTTCCACGCGGAGCGAACTGGCCGCCGATTTGCCGGCCCGGTGGGTCAGCCGCGTATGGGTGGCGTCCCAAAACCAGACACTGGCTGAGCTGGCACCGAGCAGGTTGAGCGCTTCTTCCACGGTCGTCTCGAGGATTGGCTCGAGACTCGAGGCTTCGGAAACGCGGCGGGTATAGGCTACCAGGCCGCTGAGCCGGCCCAGGGCATCGTCAGCAGGTCCCGCCGGACGGCGCCTCAAACCTGCCCGGCCTCCCACGGAGGACGGTTTGGAACGGCTGGAATGGCGTTTAGCTTGATTGGCTGGCATAAGGGTGGAGTGTATGATGGCTACGTGATTAAGGCCGACTTTAGTTTGAATCCGCACTTTGCCCGCACGCTGATTACCCAGGTAATGAGCTTGCTCGGCCGTGACGTCAGCTTGGCTGATTTAACCGGTTCGCTGGCCGCTTCGTACGATCCTAGCCTGGTGGGCAGCAAGGTCGAGGGGACGGAAGCCGCGCTTGGCAGCCGGGACGTGGTCGACGTCAGCAGCGGCGAAGCCGTCGGGTTTGCGATTACCCACGCCGACGAAGCGGTGGGAGTGCTGATCATCCACGCCGATGCCAAGTCGGTCAAGGAATTCATCCCGATTACCCGGAGCCTCGTCGAGTTGCTGGTCGACCAGGAAGCCGCCCAACAGATTACCGGAAGCCTCGACCAATTGCTGTGGCAACTCTTCCATAGCGTCAGCGACGCGGAGCGCGACGGGTTGGTTTCGGAAGCCCGGCTCTTAGGAGTAGACCTGACCAAACGTCGCTTCGTAGCCCTCTTGGAAGTGCCGGGGTTCAGTGAGCAGTTGGCGGGTGCGGCCGACAAAGCAGTACCGATCACGCGTTTTAAGGAGAAAGTCGGGCGCGAAGTAGCCGCGATATTTCCGACAAGTAACGATAATACCATTACATACTTCGGACAGAATAGGTTTTTATTACTAAAAGATGCGGGAACCGGCGACGAAACTTTGGAGATGTTCCAACGCAAGGCGCCCCAGATCCTGAAGAACCTGGGGGAACTGATCACGGCCGGCATCGGTTCGCTGTACTTTGGAGTGGAGGGATTGCTGGCTAGTTACCGCGAGGCCGAAGCGGCCCTGCGGCTCGGGCTGAAGTTATACACGCCGGGCAAGCCGTACTTCATCGACGACCTGGGCGTCTACCTGGTCTTCGGCGAAGTCGGGCTGGAGAAGCAGCTCCAAATAGCCAAACGCTTGCTGGGCCCACTGCTTAAGGAAGCCGACCTGGCCAAGACGCTCAGGGCTTACTTTGACCAGAACCTCAACCTGACCAAGGCCGCCGGGCAGCTGCACATCCACCGCAATACCCTGATTTACCGGCTGGGCAAGATCCACGACCTGATCGGGTTGGATCCGGAAAAATTCGATGACGCCGTCCAGTTACGGTTGGCGTTGACGTTGCTGGAGCTGGAGTAGCGCGGCCTGCCTGCCTGTGGTGAGACTTCGGGACAGCCAATACTACTCGTCTCACCATGGACAGGCTGACCACCCCCCCAATTCCACGTCACCAAGCGAATCGGCCGATATTTGTAATTTTCACCAGTGCTTAGCTGCCTGCTAAGGAGTAACCTGAAAGTATTCCCTGCCGCAGGTGGCGGGGATAGCAACTAACGAAAGGAACCGATGGCAAAATCACGACGAGGCTTTGCATCCATGACCGCTGACCGGGTACGCGAAGTGGCCAGCAAGGGCGGCCGGAAGACCGCTAAGACGCATGATATGGCCACGATCGGCCAGGCGGGCGGCCAAATCACGGCCCAGCGCGGCAGTACCTACTTCGCGCGGATCGGACGCCTGGGCGGCCGGGCCGGCCGGCGCGCCGGAGAGGTCCAACCCTCCGTCCGCCAAGCGGCGCGGCGCGGCGATACCCACGCCACTACCGCCACCAGGGCGGCCCGCCGCCCACGCCGCCCCAGCTAAGGACGGCCGCGGAAACGCCGCCGCCAACCGAAACGTCGGCGCGCTTATCAACAGCCGCCACTTCCTTCGGCACTTCCTCTAAAAACCGTGCGGTTGCTTCCGTCCGGTTTTTAGCTATCCCTCCATCGCGCCGTCAAGACAGTCGGCGCATACTGACCGTACGAATCGTCAGATTCGTTATGGACCTTCAGAGCGCAACTCCTACATGTACCATCTGCTCGGGAACCGTTCTCCGCACGGCCCGTGGGTCGGGCGGGTACACTCCCACCATAACCTTTCGGGGTTTAGCCCTCGCTGGTCCGGCTTCATTCGACAAAGCTCCTTGCCTTCGGCGGGGAGCTTTTGGGTAGGGTACCGGATCGCCGGGACAGTACCGGTTGCTCCGGAACAGGCAGTTCGGAAACCAACGTTTGGGCGGAGGCGTGACTGGCCGAAAAAAGGAGCCGGGACGGCTCCTTGGCAGATTCCAGGTGGACGGCCAACGGCTGGGTAACCGGCAGCCGCCCGCCGCCGGAGCCAGCCGGCAAGTGGAAGCGCAGCATCGGCCCGAGCAAGGCGTTGGTGAACATCGCCTGGGCTACCAGCAAGCTCTCTTTGACCAGTAGCTTCTTGCCGGTATTGATCGTCACGTTATACGTACCGAGCGGGTCGCGGTGCCAGTTCCAGGTGGTCTGGCCGCGCAAGTACAACCCGCGCTGGCGGAGGATTTCCAGGATCACGTGCTCGAACACGTGGCCTAGCTCGGTATCGTGCAATTCCTCGATGAACGGCAGGCCGTTACGGTTATAACAAAGATGCTCCCGCAGTTTGGGGAGCATCTGGAGCAGGCTGTTGGCCAGGTCGGGGAGCTGGCCGCTGTAGAGGTGGTGACGGAACCGCACCGTCAGGCGGGTGTGTCGAGGCAAAAAGGTAATCGATTGCACTTCCACGGGTCTGGTTCCTCGTTGATGGGCTCATCATCGGATACCAGATGTGGTGCGTCAATGGCTGGTTGTCCCCAAAATGTGGACACCAGCTGGGGGTAAACGCTCGTCTGGCGAGCTGGCTGAACGGGCGCATCCCGGCCGTAGCCAGCAAGGCGGCGGTATTGGAAAAGTCCTTAAAAACGTTAGGAAAAGTACCCGTCCGGACTGGAGCAGTGACTACCGGCGTCGCTCCGTTGGTGGCGGCGCTAGCTACGGCGGGGTATAGTACGGGTATTATGGCTGTGCCAAGATCCGCCCCGAACCGCCAACGCAACATCCTGATCGTCGGCATCGTGCTGGGAATCATCCTCTCGCTGATCGTCGGCGCGCTGCGCCCGGGAAGTGCCGTTTCCAAGCAAGACATCACCGATCTAAACGGCCGGCTCGATAGCATCGAGCAGAAGCTTGCCTCTCCGCTCCCGAGTCCCCAAGCCAGCGCCAGCGATTCGCCCGACCCAGGGCTGGTCACGCTGAGCCAGCTCAACAAGGATCCCCAGTCCAAGGTGGGCCAGGCGGTGACGGTGACCGGCAAGGTGACCAACGCCTACCAGGGCGTGGGGGCGGTTGTGAGCGCGGCCGACGGGACGTTCGTCTGGGTGCACACCAAGGCCCAGTTGCCGAGCGGCACGGTAACGGTCAAGGGCACCGTCAACGAGCTGAAGGATCAGATTGCCACCTGGAAGAACGAACCGGGCTGGCCGGACGACGACTCCGCCCTGACCGCCAAGCTGCGTGACGAAAAGATATTCATCGAAGCCGAGAGCATAACCTAGCCCGGGCTTGTCCGGGCAGCACACGGGCCCGTAGCTCAGCGGTTAGAGCACCCGGCTCATAACCGGGCGGTCCTAGGTTCGAATCCTAGCGGGCCCACTAAGCACTCGTATGTGACTGGTCAGGTTAAGCAATCGGCTTTGGTCGCGTATACTAGGTAAGCAATGGCCAGCTCAGAAAAAACAGTCGAATGGATCAGGCGCCGCTCGGTGCTGGTATTCAGCCTGGCGATTTTCGGGTATTTGCTGATCGGTTCGGTCAAGCTGATATTCGAGAACTACCGCGTCGGCCAGGAAAGCGGCCGCTTGCAAGCCGAGCTGACCCAACTGGAGCAACGTAACCTCGAGCTCCAGAACCTGCTGGCCTACTACCGCACCGATTCGTTCAAGGAAAAGGAAGCCCGTCTGAGGCTCAACTTCCAGAAGCCTGGCGAGCGCGTGGTGGTGGTGCCGGCCCCGCCCGACGAAGAAACCGTCTCGATCGCCCGGCCGAGCACGGAAACCCAAGACCCGACGCCGCCCTCCAACGTGGAGCAGTGGCGGCAGTACTTTTTTGGGAAACACGGTTAGCAGGAAAACGAGAAGGCTATGTACATCGGCATCGACATCGGCGGGACGACGGGGCGGGTGGCGGCGTTCGATTCGCTGGAGCAGCCGGTGGTTACCGCCAGCGAGCACTTCCCGATGTCGCGCGAGTATGCCCAGGATTTTCCGCGGCTGTTGGGAGCGGTTCAGAACGTCCGCGGCGAGGCGGAGGTGCAGGGAATCGGGGTGGGGCTGGCCGGTGTTGTCAACGACGATGAAACAGCGATTGTCGCTTCCGGCAACCTGGCGGGGTGGCACGGTAGCCCGATTCGGGCCGACTTAGCAGCAGAGTTCGACTGCCCGCTGCGCCTAGCCAACGACGCCTATGTGGCAGCGCTCTCCGAAGCAAGCGCCCACCAGGAAGATTTTTGGTTCGTAATCTGGGGAACGGGCATCGGCGGCAGTTATGTGGAGTATCGGGACGGAAAGCCAGCGGTCATACCTTCGGAGTTCAGCCATCAGACGATCGACCCTGACTCCACGGAACCGCCAGACGGGTGCGGCCGGCCGGGCTGCCTGGAGGGGCTGGTCGGGGGCGCTAACATCGAGCGGCGGTTCGGCTATACGGCTGGGGCGTTGACTGACGAAGAGTGGGAAAACGTTTCCGGCATAATGGCGGACGGGCTCTATAATATGCTGATGGTCAGGCCGGCCACGGAGATCGTCTTCGGTGGTGGTGTAGCTTCCAAACATGCCGACCGTTTGCCGAGGGTGGCGGAGCTGCTGGCGGGCCGCATGAAACACTTCCCAACGCCGGAAATCGGATTGGCTACGTATGGCGAGAAGGCCGGCGTGACCGGCGCTGTGATGTTGCTGCGCGCTTGACCATCCGTCCTCAGCTTATATATAGTAGTCAGACGTACGGCCAGCGATTTGCGCTTGCCGCACTAACACGACGCGGGGTGGAGCAGTGGCAGCTCGCGTGGCTCATAACCACGAGGTCGTAGGTTCGAATCCTACCCCCGCTACCAAGAATCTCCTCCAGCGCCCGCCCCAGCGGGCGTTTGTGATATGGTGCCCTCGTCATTAACCGGAGCTCCCATGCCCGACCATCCTCATCTCAACGCCGTCTTGCTCAATTGCACGTTAAAGTCTTCGCCGGAGGAATCGAACACCGAAGCGCTGCTCAAGAAAGTCGTCGCGCAATTCGACGGGCTTAACGTCCGCTCGGAAATCCTTCGGGTGGTGGATTATAACGTTGCCCGTGGCGTCACTTCCGACGAAGGCGGTGACGACGAGTGGCCGCAAATCCTGGCCAAGATCCTGGCCGCGGAAATCCTCGTAATCGGCACGCCGATCTGGTTTGGGGTTAGAGGCAGCGTAGCCCAGCAAGTGATCGAACGCTTGGACGGTACGTATAACAGCACCAACGACGTCGGCCAGTACCCGCTCTACAACAAGGTCGCCGGCACGGTGGTGACCGGCAACGAGGACGGCGCCCATGACGCCGCCGGCACCACGCTCTTCAACTTATCCCACCTGGGCTGCACGATTCCGCCGAACGCCGACACCTATTGGGTGGGCGCGGCCGGACCGGGCCCGAGCTACCTCGAGGAAGGCCAGGACCACCCTTACACGGTCAAGACCACCAGCTGGATGGCGCACAACCTGGTGCACCTCGCCCGCATCCTCAAAGCCACCCCGATCCCGCCGGAAGGAAATACGGTTACCTAGCTCGCTCCGTCTGCGCTAAACTACTGGATGTACGCGGCAGTGTAGCTCAGTGGTAGAGCAGCAGACTCATAAGCTGTTGGTCGGAGGTTCGAATCCTCCCACTGCCACATCATAAAAACCCCTCAGCCATGCACCTCACCCTTGACATTTGATTTGAAATGTGCTATATTCTCTGCGACTGATGCTGAAAAATAAATACAAGCTCGGAGTATCGTTACTGACCGTCGGTGCCATCGCCGCCGCGGGCGCTTTGTATGCCTCCGGAACCTTTACCAAGGGTTCCCCGCCGCCGGTCCAGAGCCAGACCAAAGCCGCCACCGCCTTCAATGCCGGGGCGGTCAAAGAGGGCACCAACCGGGGCGGGGAGTCCAAGCTCCAGACCGACTCCAAGCTGACCTACGAATCGCCGGAAGTACCCACCGACCAGCCCAACGCCAACGCGATCGGCATCATGTGGGACCAGCACGGCGGCGAAGCGGAGGGTACCCACGCTACTTCCGAAGGCGAGCAGGTACACAGCGGGCCAGCCGTGGAAATGCGCACGTTCGACGGCCGAGGTTGGACCAACTGGACCGGCCTGGGCGGTAACGACGACCGCAAGGACGATTCCGGCGCGACCCACTCCGCGATTTTACTGACCAAAGCCGCCCAGAAAGCCCAGTACCGCTTTACCCTGGCCGCCGGGGAGTCCGGCCGCTCCGCCGAAGTCAGCAACGTCCGGTTGACGGCGCTCGACGGCACCAAAGGGCCTGATCCGACCAAACCGTCGCTAGCCGCGCGGATTTTTGGCAAGGCCGCCGTGGCCCGGCCGGCTGGCCCGAGGGTGTTTTCCCGCGCCGAGTGGGGCTCGCCAGAGGCCACCTCATCTCCGCGCTGGGAACCTGAGTACCGGCCGTTGACGCGCGTGATCGTCCACCACACCGCCGCCGCCGTTAACCCCTCCAACTCCGCCGCCGCCGTGCGGGCAATCTGGGACTATCACGCCAACACCAATGGCTGGGGCGACATCGGCTATAACTACCTGGTAGACCTCAACGGAAACATTTTCCAGGGCCGCTACTACGACCAGACCTACGCCCAGCAAACCAACCAAGAGGTCGTGGCCGGCCACGCCCTCAGCAACAACTACGGCACTACGGGCATCGCCACGTTGGGCAACTTCACCGACCAGGGCGTTTCCAACGCGATGGTCCATAGCGTTGGCCACATGGCCGGCTACAAGGCGATGACCCACAACTTTAATCCGGGAGCAGGAAGCAATTTGGTCGGCCACCGCGACGTCGGCCAGACCAACTGTCCGGGCAACAACATGTATGCCAACTTGCCGACGGTCCGTGCCGTGGCGTCGAGTTTTTACGGTACGTACTCACGTCTCTACCAATTCGATTACAGCTACCAAGGCCAGGGCGTGGGCGGGGCGCCCGGCGGAACCGCCAGTTTAAGCGCCGGCCAGACCACGCCTGCCTATCTGGATTTGAAAAACGAAGGCACCCACACCTGGCAGAGCACCGGGCCGAACCCGGTCCGGCTGGCTACTAATAACCCGCGCGACCGGGGCAGCGGATTTTACGATCCTGGCAGTTGGATCGCCCCGTCGCGCACCGCCGTCTTCTCCGAAAAGGTAACGACTGCCGGCGACGGCAGCAAGACCGTCGCCCCAGCCAGCACGATCGCTCCGGGAGAAACCGGTCGCTTCAGCTTCCAGTTCCGTGGACCGGACGCCACGGGTACCTTTGTTGAGTACTTCCAGCCGCTCGTCGAGGGCTACGCCTGGTTCGAGCGCGAAGCAGGCGTCAACTGGACGCTGAATGCTACCGGCGCGCCCGCGCCTCCGCCGAACCTGAATGGCAAGACGCCGTTTTACCGGCTTTATAGCCCGCGGACCAACGACCACTTCTATACCACCAGCAGTACCGAACGTTCCGCCGCACTGAATGGCGGATACACCTCGGAAGGCGTCGGCGCGTACGTCTACAGCGTCGTAGCCACTGGCCGCGCGCCGCTCTACCGACTCTATAATCCGCGGTCCGGGAAGCACTTTTATACCGCTAATGCCGATGAACGCGCGGCCGTGATTTCCGGCGGGTTCGGCGACGAAGGAATCGCCGGCTACATCCATCCCGCCCAAGAAACCGGCAGCGCCCCGCTCTACCGACTTTATAATCCCAGGGCCAACAAGCACTTCTACACCCTCAATACCGCCGAGCGCGACGCGGTAGTGGCCGGCGGATACACCTACGAAGGGCCGGCCGGCTTCGCGTTTACCAGTCAGTAAACCCAACTACAAGGACTGGCAAACACTCCTCCTCGGGCGTAACAGCCTGCTTAACGTCCTCGGAAGAAGTTTGCCAGTCCTTAGTGAAATGGAAGACAGGCTTCCTCCGACAACGCTAACCCGGCTGTTGCGTGGGAGGTGGAATGCCTGTCTTTCCACTCTCAGCTAAACTAGCAGTATGGTCCTGATAGACATCCTGATCGTGGCGACGCTGCTGCTGTACGCCGTGTTCGGATACCGGCGGGGGTTCGTGGTCCAAATGGTCGAGCTAGTGGGCTTCGTAGTCGGCTTTGCCGTGGCCCTGCTGGCTTACCAACCCGTCGGCAAAGTGCTGGCCAGCGCCACGGGGTTGCCGGCCGGAATCGCCGGGCTGCTGGTCTTCCTGCTGCTGTGGGTAGGCTTGGAGCTGGCCTTCGGGTTATTCTGGCGCCGTTTACGCAGCCGCATCCCGGCAGACATTCGCACCATCCCGGCTAACAAGATAGCCGGCATCGCCCCGGCCCTCCTGAAGGGGAGCTTACTGATCATCGTAGTGCTGCTGATTATAGCGGCGGCCCCGCTACCAACCTCCACCCGCCAGTCGCTGACCGGTTCGGCCTTGGCCAAGCCGTTGCTCCGCTTGGGCACGGCCTGGCAGCAGCAGTTCAACCGGCTGTTCGGCAATGCGCTCAAAGACACGCTGGCGTTTAAGACCGTCAAGACCGGCTCCGAAGAAACGGTCCAGCTGAAGTTTACCGTGGCTAATCCCAAGAGTTGCCCGGCCGACGAGTCCGTACTGCTGGACTTGGTAAACCGCGAGCGCCGCAAAGCAGGGCTGCGGACGGTCCAGTTAGACGCGGACCTGCGCCAGGTCGGCCGCGCCCATAGCGGCGACATGCTGGGGCGGGGCTACTTTGCCCATGTGAACCCGGACGGATTCGACCCGTTCGACCGGATGGAGGCCGCCGGCATTACCTACGAGACGGCCGGGGAGAACCTGGCGTTCGCGCCCACCGTGGAGGTGGCCCACACCGGCCTAATGAACAGCCCCGGCCACCGCGCCAACATCCTGCGGCCGGAGTTTAGCAAGCTGGGAGTCGGCTGCGCCGACGGGGGGATTCGCGGGAAGATGTTCTCGCAGGAGTTCAAGGGGTGATGGATCCCGCACCCACGAATCCGCTCGTAATCGGCATCGCCGGTGGCAGCGGTTCGGGCAAGTCCACGCTAATTAGCGGCTTGTCCGAGGTCTTGAAACAGAAAGCCACTCTGATCCAGCAAGACGATTACGTAAAGCCGGAAGAAGCGGTTCCAAAAGTTGGAACGATCTTCAACTATGACCATCCAGACGCCTGGGATGCTGCCAAGATGGCTGAAGACATCGTGGCTTTGAAGGCAGGCAAGCCGGTCAAGGTCTTTGCCAAGGACCATACCAACCAAGGTTCGTATGGCGAGGCAGACGCCAGACGGTGGGTCGAGCGCGTTCCGCGACAATACATTTTAGTCGAGGGGTTCCTGGTATTGTGGTACCCGGAAGTCAGGAAGCTTCTAGATCTGAAGTTTTTCCTTGATGCGCCGTTCGACGTCCACTTAAACCGTCGCGTACACTTCATGTTCGATGAATACCGCGAGCACGTTCTTAAGCCAATGACCGAGCAGTTCGTAACGCCGAGCAAGCAATATGCGGATGAAGTGATTGATGTTTCCAGCTGTACCCCAGAGAACGTCTTAAAACAGGTACTTGAAAGTTTCAGCCGGTTAAGAAGATGAAATCACGCCGGATGCGCTCCAGATTGCTCGACCAGCTCGCCGTGGTGCTTGAACCGCACCGCGGCTCCAAACTGGTCGTCGCCGTGTCCGGCGGGCTGGATTCGGTCGGCCTGCTGGATATGCTGCTGCAGCTGCGCGAGCGCCTGGACCTGGAACTGGTCGTCGCCCACGCCGACCATGGCGTGCGCGCCGCTAGCGCCAAGGATGCCGCCTTCGTGGCCAAGCTGGCGGCCGGCTACGGGCTGGCATTTTCCAGCACGCGTTTGGAGCTTGGCGCCAGCGGGAACCTCGAGGCCCGGGCCCGGGAGGCGCGCTACCGTTGGCTGGAAGGAATCCGCACAGACGCCAAAGCGAGCTACATCGTGACCGCTCACCAGGCCGACGACCAGGTCGAGACGCTGTTCTTACACCTGGCGCGTGGCAGCGGACTGACCGGCCTGGCCGGCATGGACATGACCCGCGACCGCATCCTGCGTCCGCTGCTCGGCGTACCGAGGGGCAAACTGACCCGCTACGTCCGCCGCCGCAAACTGGCCTACCGCACCGACCCGACCAACCGCAGCCTGCGGATGGCGCGTAACCGCATCCGCCGCCAGGTAATCACCAGCTTGCAGCGGATCAACCCGCAGCTGATCGAAACCGTCAGCCAGAGCATGCGCGTGTTCGCCGACGAATACGGCGTGCTGCGGGGCTTGGCCGAACAGGAGTTTGCCAAGACGCTGGTTGAGGGTAAGGGGCGGGCGGGACGCGCCAAACCAGTGGCACGGCGCACCGGCAAAAATGGTGCTGCTACCTCCGCCAAAAACGTGGACTATGTAGAACTGTCGCTGCCGCGGCTGCGCCGGATGAAAAAGGGCTTGCGCCACCTGGTCTGGCGCGAGGCGCTGCGCCAGCTGACCGGCGAGCTGACCGGCTTTAGGCTGCGCCACATCGAAAATCTCGACGACTTGCTGGGGCGCACTACCGGCAGCGTGGCCCACTTGCCGGCCGGGGTAGTGGTCAGCCGGCGTGCCGAAACGGTCAGGTTCGCCCAGGACTCCGAGGCAGTGCCGCCGCAGGCTGCCGAACTGAACGTGCCGGGGAGCGTGGCATTTGGCGACGTCACCATCCGGGCCAGCCGTAAGGCGCCCGTCCAGGCCTCCGGGAACGCGATTTCCGTGGATGTCTCAGCCGTCGGCAAACGCCTGGTAGTGCGTCCGCCCAAAGCCGGCGACCGCTTCCGGCCCGTCGGCATGAAGGGTTCCAAACTGGTTTCCGATTTGCTGACCGACGCCAAAGTGCCCCGGGACGAGCGCCCGTGGGTGCCAGTGGTTACGACGGCGGATGGTGAAATTATCTGGGTGGCGGGCTACCGCGCCGACCGGCGGTTCGTGGCGGGCGGGAATGCTAACATATTCCTTAGCATTACATAGTCCCCATTCAAGCGCTTACGGAAGATAGCACACTGACTGCTGTCTTGACAGATACATACATTTTATGTATTATAATTGTATGTCTGAATCATCATCACAAACCTTCAATATCTCCCTGCCAAAAGACTTGGTCAGCCGCGCCGACCGGGCGGCCAAACGGGAGTACCGTAACCGCAGCGAACTTATCCGCGAGGCGTTGCGCGTCTACCTGCAGGAAATGGAGGAGTGGGACCGCCTGTTCGCCTACGGAGCTCGGCAAGCTAAGCGGACGGGTGTCAAAGGCGAAGCCGATGTGACGAAAGTGATCCGCCAGTACCGCCGCGGGAAGTGAATCACATCCGGGTAGTACTCGATACCAACGTGGTGGTATCGGCGCTGCTGTTTGCCGGGCTGCCACGGAGTGTGTTGCAGAGCGCGATTCTCGGCCAGGTTAGGGCCGTAACCTCCGCCGTGCTGCTGGCCGAACTGAACGAGGTGTTGGTCAAAAAGTTCAGCTACTCGGCCACCCAGGCGGTTGCGACCACGGAAAAATACGCCCGGATTACCGAAACTGTCACTCCGGCAGAAACCGTCGCCGTACTCAAAGACATTCCCGACAACCGCGTGCTCGAGGCGGCGCTGGTGGGTGGCTGCGGCTACATCGTGACTGGCGATAAGGTTTTTTTGCGCTTGAAAAAGTTTCGCCGGGTAACGGTTGTTGGCCCGGCGGACTTCCTGAGAGTTCTCGGATCTTGAGTATTGTCCTTAAGTTAACACCGAGAGGTGAAGTTACTCGCTTGGAGGGGTTTACTAAAGACATACAAGAGTTGGCCCATTAATCCACACTATGTTAGGCTAAGTCGTTATGGAAAGAGTCGAATCAGAGCAAGGATATGTTTTCTCGTCCGGACGTGAGTATATAGACGAACTTCGTAGGCGTATTCAAGAACGTAACGTCAAAGCTATTTATACAACTCCAGGCGATGCGAGACTAGCGCAGGAAGCGACTCAGTTTGTAGAGGATTTTCTCGGTGGTATGGACCAGCCCACGGAGTTTTCGGCTGATCAGGGAGCCTCCGCCAATATCTGGAGAGAGGTCGTTCAGGAAACGTTTGTGCAAACAGTGGCAAAAGTGGATGCGGCGGCGATTCGAGTATCGATGCCCCGGTTGGCAGAGTTTCGTGAAGACCGTGACTCAATCTATAGCGAGCTAATTTCTGATATTGTTACCGTCCTACAATACAGTGTGCGACAAACAACTTCGGAAAGTGGACCCAAAGATAGCCCATTCCCACCAGGGCCAAACTACAACTACCCGCATTATTTAGTAACGAATGATCCTTCCGAATTAGAGTCAATCTTTGAACGCTCAGAGGTGTCCCATACGGAGTTACGCGCAATAACCTTTGGCGGAAGAAGTAAGGAGAGCCTGAGGGGATCTCGACTCAAACCACCGACAGAACTCGAACCACTGACAGAACAGGTAAGAGTGAACGAATTCGACATTGAGACTTTATACAGAGAGTTTTCGCGCGGCATGGTAAGCCTGAGAGAGGGAAGGTACCTTGAGGCTTCCCGATTTTTCGCAGATGCCGTCCCTTCGGTTGATGAACTTGGCGATCACCCTGTCGATTACATAGCGGCGGCTAGTTGCAGGCTTCTAGAAGCACAAGCACTCCAAGAACTCTCTCATCCCGGTCTTGCCAGAGAGAGCGCCGCAGACGGGCTCGAAATTATCCGAGCGGTCTCCGATAAAGCTGACCCCGAGCTCGTTACGAAGAAAATCCCAATTCTACTTCAAGAAGTAGAGAGCGAACTTCGGGAGTTGGTTACGACATCCTAGTTTGACCTCCGACGTTCCTGGCTAGACCGCTTTATTCGCCCGCCTCCCTCAGCTATACTTGAGTCACTCTGTTTTACGCAGCAGTACGTCCTTTTGAGTCGCACCACTATGCTTGATTCGCCCAACGATCCGCACCCAACCATGAAATCACTATGAAAAGAAGTCTCCGCAGTTTTATCTACCTGATCGGTGCCGTCCTGATCGTCGCGCTGGTCTACTCCGCTACCAGCACGCGACAGACAGAGGCGCAGGAAGTGCCGATTTCCAAGGTCGTCGATGACGTCAAGAACGGCCGGGTCAAGAACATCAAGTCGGCCGGCCGCGAAATCACCGTGGAGGCGGCGAACGGAAAGAAAGAACGCTCCCAATACACCGGCGAATCGCTGCCCAAGTACCTCAAGGACTTGGGCGTCACGGATGAGCAGCTCAACCGGATCCAGCTTACCGAGGGTACGGCCAAGGACTACAGCGTCTGGATCAACCTGGCGTCATTCCTGATCCCGCTGGCGCTGATCGGGGCGTTCCTGTTCATCGTGCTGCGGCAGGCCCAGTCCGGAAACAACCAGGCGATGAGCTTCGGACGGAGCAAGGCCCGGCTGTTCAACGCCGAAACCAAGAAGGTCACCTTTGCCGACGTGGCCGGTGCCCAGGAATCCAAGGAAGAACTGAAAGAGGTAGTGGAGTTCCTGAAATATCCCGCTAAGTTCGCCAGCTTAGGGGCCCGGATTCCTAAGGGCGTGCTGCTGGTGGGGCCGCCCGGCACCGGCAAGACGCTGATGGCCCGGGCCGTGGCCGGTGAAGCCGACGTGCCGTTCTTTAGCATCTCCGGTTCCGAATTCGTGGAAATGTTCGTCGGCGTGGGCGCCTCCCGGGTGCGCGACCTGTTCGCCAAGGCCAAGCGGAACGCGCCGTGCATCATCTTCATCGACGAAATCGACGCCGTCGGCCGCCAACGCGGCGCCGGGCTTGGCGGCGGCCACGACGAACGTGAGCAGACGCTCAACCAGATTCTGACCGAGATGGACGGATTCGAGCAGGATACCAACGTGATCGTGGTGGCCGCCACCAACCGCCCCGACGTGCTCGACCCGGCGCTGCTGAGGCCCGGACGCTTCGACCGCCGGACCGTGATTGACCGGCCCGACCTCAAGGAACGCGAAGAGATCCTCAACGTCCACTCCAAGGGCAAGCCGTTGGCCAGCGACGTCGACTTACAGAAAATCTCCCGCCAGACGCCGGGATTCGTGGGAGCCGACCTGGCAAACTTGTTCAACGAAGCGGCGATCCTGACGGCCCGGCGCGACAAGAAAAAGGTCGGACAGGCGGAGCTGACGGCCTCGATCGAAAAGGTCATGCTCGGCCCGGAACGGCGCAGCCGGATCATGAACCCCGAAGAAAAGCGGATCACGGCCTATCACGAGGCCGGCCACGCGCTGGTGGCCACGCTGAGCCCGCTCTGCGACCCCGTCCACAAGGTTTCTATCGTCAGCCGCGGGATGGCCGGCGGCTACACCTGGTACATTCCGAACGAGGACAAGCTGCTCCATTCCAAACCGCAGTTCGAAGACGACCTGGCGGCGATGTTGGCCGGCCACGCCACCGAGCAGCAGGTGTTCGGCCAGGTCACGACCGGGGCTTCCAGCGACATCCGGCGCGCCACCGAACTGGCCCGCAAGATGGTGGTCGATTACGGCATGAGCACCAAGCTCGGCCCGATCGCCTACCGCGACAAGGAAGAAATGGTCTTCCTGGGTCGTGAAATGAGCGACCAGAAGCACTACTCCGAGCGCGTCGCCGGGGAAATAGACGCCGAGGTCAAGAGCATCATCGACCGTGCCTACGTGCAGGCCCGTGGCATCCTCAGGAAGAACAAGAAGAAGCTGGGGGAAATCGCGGAACTACTGATCAAGGAAGAAACGATCGAGGGCGCCAACTTCGACAAACTGTTTCCCAAAGTCGCCAAACTGAAGAACCGGCCGACCAACCAAGCTACCGCACCAGCCGCCGGGTAGCGTACCGCGGAGCGGATTGGAAACACCTAAGGCCTGATGGCCGCCCAAAGGAGAGCCAACCTGGAACAGAAGACGTCCAAGCCGAGACATTCGCCGTTCGGCAGGCTGTCGCTGTTCTCGACTACCGTCGGGGGCGCGGCGATCATTTTGGGTACGGCGTCGCTGGCCAGCCGCGGGCTGGGTTTGTTGCGCGACCGCTTGCTGGCGACGGGTTTCGGTGCCGGCAGCGACTTGGACGTCTACTACGCGGCCTTCCGGATTCCTGACTTCTTGTTCAACATCCTGATCTGGGGAGCGATCTCGGCCGCGTTCATCCCCGTCTTCGCCGGCTACCTGGCCGGCAAACAGCGCGAAACCGCCAACCAGGTCGCCTCGACGGTGTTGTCGTTGGCGTTGCTGACCTTGCTGGTGGCGGTCGGGCTGGTCTGGATATTCGCTGCCCAAGTGATGCCACTGGTGGCCCCGGGCTTCACCCCGGAGCAACTGGAGAAGCTGGTCGAGCTGACGCGGGTGATGCTGCTCAGCCCGATTTTCTTCGGGATGTCCGGGATCTTCGGGAGCATCCTCCAATCCAACCACAAGTTCGTGGCCTTTGCCACGGCCCCGCTGTTCTACAACCTGGGGATCATCGGCGGGGCGCTGGCGGCTCCCCGCTACGGACTGGTCTGGCTGGCCGTGGGCGTGGTGGCCGGAGCGTTCCTGCAGATGCTGGTGCAGCTGGCGGCGGTAAGCCGGACGGGCTTCCGCTACCGGCCGCGGCTGGATTTGCATCACCCCGGCGTGCGGCGGATCTTACTGTTGATGGTCCCGGCTACGATCGGCATCGCGATCGTGCAGATCAACTGGCTGGTAGAAACGGTGATTGCCACCACCTTGCGGGAAGGCTCGCTCGCCCAGTTCATGCTGGCCACAAGCTTGTCGATGCTCCCGGTCGGGGTGGTCGGCGCTTCGCTGGCCACGGCGATCTTCCCGGTGCTGGCCAAGGCCGCCAGCCAAAAGCGGGACGCGCTGTTTACGAGCAGTTTGGTGGGGACGATCCGCCAGATCCTCTACTTCGTAATCCCGGCCGCGGTGGCGATGATGCTGCTGCGCGCCCAAATCGTCCGGTTGGTCTACGGCTCCGGTAAGTTCGACTTCGCCGATACCCGGTTCGTGACCAGCTTGCTGGGAATCCTGGCCGTCAGCCTATTCGCTCAGGCGCTGATTCCGCTGCTGACGCGGGCATTTTACGCGCTCCGCAACACCAGGACTCCGGTGGTGATTTCGGCATTCGCGATGGTACTGAACATCGTGCTGGCGCTGGTGCTGAGCCACTACTACGGCGTGGTCGGGCTCGGTTTCGCGTTTTCGGTGGCCAGCATCGTCCAGGTAGCCTTGCTCTTCTTCTTCTTATCGGTCAAAGTACCGAGCTTGGAGGACGGCCCGATGCTCTCGGCGATTGGCCGGATCCTGGCCGCCTCGGCGGTCATGGGCGCCTCGATCTACGGCGCCCTGTATGGCGTGGCGTACGTGGCCGAGCACATCGCCAAGGAATTCACGGTGGCATATTTTGTATTGCAGTCGGGCGTGGCCGTGGTGGTGGGGAGCACGGTGTACATCGGCCTGACGCTCTACTGGAAGTTGCCCGAAGCCCAGACGTTCGTGAGCCGGCTCCGGCGGCGGGTTAGCCGGGCGGTAGAGTAATCCACCACCTAACCCTTGAGCTCCCGAGCAAGATCCAGCGCCAAACGTGCGGAATCGCTACACTAGAGTAAGGAAACATGGCAAACAAACGAACATCCAGGGCACGGACATCGCGACCAGCCAGGCGGAGCACCACTCGGCGCGCACCCGCCCGCTCCAGTAGGCGCCCCGCCCGCCGAGCCGCGCCACGGAGCTCAGTACCGCCGGCTCCCCGCGAACCGCTGGTTGACCAGGAAGTCGGGCGGGCCATCGCCGGCGTCGGCTTGCTGCTGCTGGCCGCACTGTTGTTACTCGGCTTGCTCGGCATCGCCGGGCCGCTGGGGCGGGGCTTGGATTCGGCGGTAGGTAAGGCCGTCGGCTGGATCGCAATCCTGCTACCGGCGCTGCTGGCCTGGCACGGCCTGACGTTGCTGCGCGGCAAGCGCCCCAGCCGTGGGGCGGTGTTCGGCGGCCTCGTCACGCTGCTGGGAGCGGCGGCGCTGCTCCACCTGTTCGCTCCCGGCGTGCCGCTGGACCAGGCCGCGGCCGGACGCTTCGGCGGCTACGTGGGCTACGCACTGGCCGCTACCACGCTCTACGCGCTGGGAACGATCGGCTCGACGCTACTGTGGCTGGCCGTGACCGTGGCCGGTTTGTTCATCACCTTCAACCGCCCGGTGGGCAGCTTGCGGAAGAAACCAGACGCCGGAGATGAGCCGCCGCAAACAGCAAACCCGACCGAGCCGATTTCCGCCGTCCCGCCCGCTTCTCCGTCCCGAACAGCCGACCGCCCCGCTGGCAGCGCGCCGCGCCAGCCGGAGCCCGACTTCCAGCCTAGGGTCGTCGATTCCGCCTGGGAACAACCGCCGCTCTCGCTGCTCTCCGACCAGACCTCCCAGGCTTCGGCCGGCGACACCGGCCAGGCCGGGCGCATCCTGGAGCAGACGCTGGCCAGCTTCGGGATCACCGCCAAAGTCGAGAACGTCAACGTCGGCCCGACCGTCACCCAGTACGAGCTCCGGCCGGACGCCGGGGTGAAGCTCAACCAGATCACCGCCCTCAACAACGATATCGCCCTGGCCCTGGCGGCCCACCCGGTGCGGATCGAAGCGCCGATCCCCGGCAAATCGACGGTCGGGATCGAAGTGCCTAACGCCAAAGCGGCGATGGTCCGCTTGCGCGAACTGTTCGAGTCCCCGGCCTGGGGCAAAAAAGGCGCGCTGCCGCTGGCACTCGGATTCGACGTTTCGGGCAAGCCGCTAATCACCGACTTGGCCGGCATGCCGCACTTGCTGATCGCCGGGGCGACCGGCTCGGGCAAGTCGGTCGGCATTAACACGATCCTGATGTCGCTGCTCTACACGCACTCGCCACGCAACCTGCGCCTGCTGTTGGTCGATCCTAAACGCGTCGAGCTCACCAACTACAACGACATCCCGCACCTGCTGGCGCCGGTGATCGTCGAGCCGCCCAAAGTGGTCAACGCGCTGAAGTGGGTGGTCAGCGAAATGGAGCGGCGCTACCGGCTGTTCCAGGAGCACGGCGTGCGCAACTTGGTGGAATACAATACCGGGCCGGGCAAATCGCGGCGCGGCGGTGATGGCCACGGTGGAGGTGCGAGCCCCCGCAGTGACGGCCCGCCCGGAGCCGATGGCAGCGCACCTGCCGACGGCCCGGAAACCCTGCCCTACTTGGTAGTGATCGTCGACGAGCTGGCCGACCTGATGGCGGTGGCCGGCAAGGCGGTGGAGTCGACGATCGTGCGCATCGCCCAGCTGGCCCGGGCGACGGGCATCCACCTGGTGATCGCCACCCAGCGTCCCAGCGTGGACGTGATTACCGGGCTGATCAAAGCCAACTTCCCGAGCCGGATCGCGTTTAGCGTGGCGTCGGCGACCGACTCGCGCACCATTCTGGATGCTTCCGGCGCGGAAAAGCTGCTCGGCCACGGCGATATGCTGTTCATGGCCGGCAACGCTCCCAAGCCCGTCCGCGTCCAGGGAGCCTACGTGGACAACCAGGAAATCAAGAACCTGACGGACTTCTTGAAGGGCAAGGGCGAGCCGGCCTTTGACCCCGCCGTGACGGAATCGCCGGGCGGCGGAGGCGGGGATTTTGGCGACGGCGGCGACGACCCGCTCTACGACGAAGCCAAGGCGGAGGTAATCCGCTCGCGCAAGGCCTCGGCCAGCTTGCTGCAGCGGCGGCTGAAGGTGGGCTACGCCCGGGCGGCGCGGCTGCTCGACATGCTGGAAGAAAACGGGGTAATCGGGCCGGGCGAGGGTGCCAAGCCCCGCGAGATCCTAGTCGAGCCGGGCGAGCTGTAGATAAAGAACTGTGTAGATAAAAAGAAGGCCTCAGAACATGGCAGTGGTCTAAGGCCGAAGCCCGCAACATGCCTGGTGGCACACGGAAGCTCTCATCGGTGGAGTGCGGGGTTCCGTTGGGTGGAGGGGGTTAGTCCTTTTCGCTCGTGGAGCGCCGGGGTGCCGGGGTGTTACCGTGAGGAGCCTGAATTACTATGAGCGCCGCAACTCCTATGAGAAGGAATGCGATGCCTGTAACCATCAGCCTGATATACCCGATAGACGTGAGGTCAAACGCAAGGCTGAGGTTTAAGATCACGGCGAAAAGAAACAGGCCGAGGGAGATGCACGGAAGGGCGAACTTGCGCATTATATCGAAACTCCTTGGGTAGAGGGCGAAGTAGAGGATGAGCGAAAGACTAACTACGTGAAGGTGCGTCTTCCCTAGCCAATAATTAACTAGAAAACAGCTTATTATAGCTAAATATAGTCAATTTGTCAAAAAATCAGCTCAAGGCAGGAGGGCATAGTAACGCTACTACCTAAACCAAAGAAATTTAAAGACGCCGCGCGGGCAGTACACGCTGGTTTGCGTGGCTTGCCCGATTGCGCGGCGTCTAGGTTGGAGGTGGACGGGATGTGAGGCAGGACTGCTAGGGTGTGACGCATCCTTTGCTATTGGCATCACACCCATCGTAGGAGCCTCCGTCGTCCCCCGGCGGAGATGGGTGCGTTGGTTCGTGAGGTGGTGAAGGAGGAAATGGTTGGACTGGCTCTTGGAGTGGCGGAGCCAGCGAGGTCTCCGGTGGCGGAGCCGGAAAGAGGTGGACGTACACGTCGTACGGTGTCACCTTCTTCCAGGCTCGGCGGTTGGTTCGCCAGAGTGCCAGACGGCGATTGACCGACCGAAGCAGCCTGCGACGAGAGGCCCTCCGGCTTCGGATTTCCCGAATCGCCTCCCGCAGGTCTGCTCGCCGAGCAGCCAGGGCATCTATGCGTTCATTTGCCCGATCAACCTGCCCGTCGATCCAGTCCTGCAGAACCCTGACCTCATCCTGCGAGGGTCCGCAGGCGGGATGCTTTACGGCAGTCCTCCCTTCTTTCCCCCCGTACATGTGGTTAGTGGGATCGTCAGAATGCCACCCGCTCTGGCGCGAGATGTGGCCCCACTCGTGCACCATCATCGCGCAGAGCCAGGCTTGCTCCTCATCTTGCAATACTCCCGGAGCGGTCGGCACCCTGCAATTCCAGTACTCGGCCAGAGCCGGGTATCCCCGGGTCTCTCCTTCTTCTACCGTGACACCTTGCGGGCACTTCTGAACAACGTCAGGGTACATCTGGTAGGCAGCTTCCTTCGCCTTAGCCAGGTCTCCGGCCTGAGCCGGAGCTGGCGAAAGCCCCACAGCGGCAATGAATGCCACTACCAACGCTACTACTACGACGATACGCGTTATAAGCCGCATCCTTACCTTTCGGTCGGGTTTTGTGTTTTAGCCTGAAGACGGCTGAACTGTCCACCGGATGGACACTTCGGCCGCCGCCAAGCGTTTTGCTCGTAGTGTAAAAGAACGTAATAAACGGCTACTTTTACCATAGTAAAGGATTTTCCGCCGAGCCTCCAGAGGCCGCTCGGGCGAGTATGAATCCCTCTGCCAAATCCGCTATCCTGGTACGGTATGGTAGAACCCACCTCAGACTTCAAAAAGCGCGAGCTGACCACCGACAAGCCGCTCGGCGCGCAGCTTAAGTCTGTCCGCCGCACGGCCAAGCTGAGCCTCGCCCAGGTCGAGCAGCAGACCAAGATCCGCCAGAAGTTCCTGGCCGCCTTGGAAAAAGGCGACTACGAGGAATTCCCGGGCGAAGTCTACGTACGCGGGTTCTTGGAAAACTACGCTAACTTCTTGGGGTTTCCGGCCGACGCGGTGCTGACCCAGTACAAGCGCGAACGCGGCATTAGCGCCGGAGCGGCCGAGCCGCCACGTGCTCCGTCGCCGCTCAGTGGCAGTGGCGGACGCGGTGGTGGCCGTGGCAGCAACATCGGGGCCTTGGGCCGCCGCACCTCCGGCCTGACAATCACGCCGCGCACGGTCTACGCTGCCATCGGCGTACTGTTGCTGGTGGTCGCCAGCGGCTACATCGTTAGCCAGGTGTTCGGGTTCGCTTCGCCGCCTCAGTTGGAGGTCACCAAGCCGGTACCGAACGCCGCGGTCAGCGTCGACAGCGTGGACGTGGAAGGCTCGACCAGTTCCGGCGCCGAGCTGGCGATCAACAACCAGCCCGTCCCCACCGACACCGACGGCAATTTCAAGGAACGCGTGCGGCTGCTGCCGGGAACCAACATCCTGCGGGTTTCGGCCAAGAACCAGCGGGGCCGGGAACGGGTGGTCTCGCGCTCGGTCGTGTTGCAGGTAGCCCAAGCGGCGGCTTCGCCCCCACCCTCGCCGCCACCTGCCCCAGCGGGCTTGCTGCTGACGGTGAAGATCGGCCCGAACAGCGCTTACCTGACGGTTACCGCCGACGGCCAACAGGCGTTCCAAGGGTTGTTGCTACCGAACTCTTCCCAAACGTTTACCGCCACTCAACGGATCCTATTGACCACCAGTAACGGCGGCAGCACCAGCGTGACCCTAAACGGGCAAGACAAAGGACCGGCCGGCCGGGAAGGCCAGCCCAAGCGGGGTATTGAGTATACGCTTACCGACGTCGCCAGTCCGGCGCCATCGCCCCCGGCCGCCCCGCAACCTCCCCGCTAAGCCGTTTCTAGACGGCTCAAAGAGCTTCGAGCCGTAATCCGTATCAATGGTTCCGCGCCTAGCCAATTAATGGCCATATCTATCACTAATAGCTTTTCTTTTTTCGGGGCTAAGGTTGGGAAACGAATCAAGGCTACCAGCTACCGCCCAACCGAGTCCGCGCCCTATAAAACCATCGGCTGCAGCGGGGCTAAGGTTGGAAAACTTATCAAGGTTCATAGCCATAGACTGATACGCCTTGAGTTCGACGAGGCGATTGGCGAGTGCGACCCGGTCGATGCCGGGAAACGAGTCAAGCTCATCAAGCAGCGCCCCATACTGCTTGGTTTCAATCAGCCGATCAACGAGTGCGGCCCGGTCAATATCGGTAAACGAATCAAGGTCACGAGTTACCGCCCAACCGCGTCCGCGCCCTATTAAACGATCGGCTGCAGCGGGGCTAAGGTTGGAAAACTTATCAAGGTTATGAGTTACCATCGCGACTCGATCGGCCTCAATCAAGCGATCGAATAATACCTCTTGGTCGATGCCGGGAAACGAGTCAAGCTTATCAAGCAGCGTTTGTCCAGACCCTACCTTGATCAGACGATAGGCTAATTCGGTTTCAATGTTGGAAAACGTACCAAGGTTTTCAGCCACCGCTTGTTCGTGACCCCTTTGTATTAGTACCTCAGCAATTGTAGAGCCAAGCTCAGAAAACTTATCGAGGTTATCAGCTAACGCGCTAGCGCCATAGCCGCTCTCTGAGTCACCAATCAGGCGGTGTGCTGATAGCTGTGGATCCACCTTAGAAAACTTATCAAAATTATCGGCTACCGCATCCTCTCGACCAATCTGAACAAGACGATCGACTATTTCATCGTTATCGGTAGTATCAAAGATTGCCTCCATATCTGCTAGCCAGTCACGGCCAGTGAGCAATTCCTCAATCCGCGGGTCTGCTTCGTAGCCAAATCCCTCAATGTCGTCATAGAATTCATACAGGAACCGCAAGTCGGTGGCATCTGGGTTTTCACCGTTGGCAACTTTCTTCTCAATGGCAGTGAGTGCTTGCATATCGGAGCTACGTTTTTCGAACTGCTCAGCTCCCGGCAGTTCATGCATCTTCTGGCGGGCCACCTCCGTCAGGGCGGACTCGAGGTTCTGGTTGCCTTCAATCCCCCGCACCTCGGCGATGCTCCCTTGCTCCATCCTAATGGCGATACGAGGAACCGTGCAGTCACCGCCGCGGTCTTCGGTGTAGTACACATAGAAGTCTCCAGCCTTCAGTTGCGCCTGGGCAGCTCCCTCCCCGGCGGTGCACCAGCCCGTGCCGTGGCCCTGCAGTGTATCGGCTAGCACGCGGCTGTCACTGCCTTGGTCGTATTTGACCCACTCGCCGTCGGTAACTTTTAACTCCTCGGCAGTGGCGGGAGTGACCATCTCCATGGCGTGCGCGTAGAGTTTGGCAAAACCCGTATCCCGGTCAAGCAGTTCTTTGGTTGTTTCACCGAGCGGCGCGGCGCGCTCCGCGTCAGCAATGCCGTAGTGGCGTTGCATGGCGTCGGCCATGTACGACAGCGCTTCCCGGTCGATGTCGGGGAACGGCCCGGTGGTTGAGGCGCTGCGTCGCTTGAAGGCCCCGGCTTCCTTGTCGTAGGGAGCACACTTGACTACGTTACGGAACGTGTAGTATTTGAACCAGGTAGGGTACGCCGCGTCCGCGGAGGAGAGGTAGTCAACCCAGGCGTCAAGACTCTTTTCCTGATCATGGATGACCGTGGAAATCATTTCCTCGCGAACCCGATCGGGGATTTCAACGTGGCCACGCCCTTGTTCCCGGGCGATTCGCTGCTGCAATTCGAAGTAGCTTTCGGGCACTTTATCGGCGGTGATTACGTACTGGCGATGGTAGTAGTCCTTGATACGGTCCATTACCTCCGGCGGACGATCCGAATGGGTACGTTCCAAGACACTCATCCAGGCTTCTATTTTACCGGCTGGTTGATGCACCGCCTCCCCCGCGTCGTGCTGGCGCGTGGCTGCCAGTTCTACAGGGGCGCTTGAGTGAAGATCGGGATATTTGTCGTGAAGAGGGTGTTTTTCCATGAATTGGGTTCGTATAAATTCGTAAATCATACCATTTTTTACTAAATAAAGCAACATTATCGGGTCGTTTTTAGACTTGACACGAGTAGTATACATTTGTATACTTTCTTTACGTTGGCTGGTAACCTGAGCGTACTATTGACAACCGACCAACCATTAAATATACTAATAGCAACTAACAATAAGCTCAGGAAGGAAAGGGCTACCATGGGAACAGCGATGGCAGAAAAAACCACCAAGCAAAACGAGGCGCAGGCCGCGCCAACCGAACCGGCCAAAGGGGCTGCTAAAGCTCCGGCCAAAGAACCAGTCAAGGCAGGCGACGCGGCGGCCGCGGTCAAAACCGTGCGCACCGACAAGCAGGTAGCCGTTGACATGGCCTTGGCCCAGATCGAGAAGCAGTTCGGCAAGGGCGCCGTGATGAAGCTCGATGAGCAATCCCGGCTCCAGGTCGAATCAGTCCCCACGGGGTCGCTGGCGCTGGACTTGGCGCTGGGCGTCGGCGGCGTTCCCAAAGGGCGCGTGGTAGAAATTTACGGCCCGGAATCCAGCGGTAAGACTACCCTGGCCAGCCACATCGTGGCGGAAGTCCAAAAAGCCGGCGGCGTGGCGGCGTTCATCGATGCCGAGCACGCCTTTGATCCGGAATACGGCAAGAACCTCGGCATCAACGTCGATGAACTGCTGATTTCCCAGCCCGACACCGGCGAACAGGCATTGGACATTACGGAAACGCTGGTACGCAGTAATGGGATCGACGTGATCGTGATCGACTCGGTGGCCGCGTTGACGCCGCGGGCGGAAATCGAAGGTGATATGGGCGACTCCCACATGGGTTTGCAGGCTCGGCTGATGAGCCAGGCCCTGCGCAAGCTGACAGGAGCGATTTCCCGGAGTAACGCTACGGTCATTTTCATCAACCAGATCCGCATGAAGATCGGCGTGATGTTCGGCAACCCCGAAACCACCGCCGGCGGTAATGCCCTGAAGTTTTACTCGTCTGTGCGGTTGGACGTCCGCCGGGTGGCCCAGATCAAGGACGGCGAGAACGTGATTGGCAACCGCACCCGGGTGAAGGTGGTCAAGAACAAGGTCGCCCCGCCCTTCCGCCTGGCCGAGTTCGACATCATGTACGGGGCTGGCATCTCCCGCGAGGGTGACGTGCTCGACCTGGCCGTACAGTACGAAATCGTCGGCAAGGCCGGCGCTTGGTACGAATACGAGGGTGAGAAAATCGGCCAAGGCCGCGAAGCCGCCAAACAGTACCTTAAGGATAATTCGAAAACCGCGGCGGCAATCGAGAAGAAGGTCCGTGAAAAGGCCGCCGCTCCTGTTGTCTCCCCTGAGTAAACTATGCGTTAAAGGAGTGGGGAAGCTTCCTCGTCGCGACGCTAAGGTGGATCACCGCCTCGATCAGAAAGTCGAACAGATGATGCCAGTTAGCGTCGCCAGAGGAACTTCCCCCACTCCTTCTAATACCATGATCATTACGGCGATCAAAAAACAGGAGCGGCGGGACCGTTACAACGTGTTCGTTGATGGAAAGTTTGCAGCAGCATTCTCGGCCAACATCCTAGCTACCAGCGGCCTGGCGGCTGGCGATACGATCAAGCCTGGCCAGCTCGAGCAATTCGTGGAGCGCGACGCATATAGCAAGGTCCTCACCAAGGCCTACGATTACCTCAGCCGACGGCCGCATAGCACGGGCGAACTGCGTACCAAGCTCAAGCGCAAGGAGTACGAACCCGCCTTAATCGATGAAACCCTCGAGCACCTCACCGAGCTTGGCTACCTAAACGACGCTGAGTTTGCCCGGCGCTGGATCGATTCCCGAGGTTCCAGCCGTGGCCCCGCCTTGCTGCGCCAGGAACTCCGGCAAAAGCAGCTGCCGGGGGAGGTGATTGACCAGGCTCTTAGCGATGACCGCAGCCAACGCGATGAAGTCGCCGAGGCCGAAGACCTCGCGCGCCGCAGGCTGGAGCGCCTGGGCAATGAGCCGTGGGAGTCGGTCTATGCCAAACTATCCGGTTATTTAAGCCGCCGCGGCTACCCGTACGGGACAGTCCGCCAGGTGCTGGCTACCCTTAAGCGGGAACGTCAAACCGCAGCTAGCGCTCTGGGCTAACGAAGGCTAACGAACCAACTTGACTCGGTCTCCCACATTTACGCCATGCCGTCCGGTCCATCCGGCGGCTGTTTCTAGCACCTGGTCGGCCGGTTCCTTCGGGCTATAGCGCGGCAACTGCTGATCCGGCGTGTGGGGTGGTGCAACCGGTACATTGGCAGTCACGTCCACCACCCGCTCATCCCGAATCCACATTATGTCGATCGGGAAGGTCACGTCCTTCATCCAGAACGTCAGCTCCCGGGGTTCGGCGAACACGAACAACATGCCCCGGTCTTCGGCCAAACCGCTCAGCACGGACACGCCGCGCATCTGGGTTTCCGGAGCCGACGCCACGGTCGCGGTCAGTTCAGCATTACCGACCCTGACTTCCACCGTCGCGCCATCGGCCAACGCCTCCGGCTGCTGATGCGCGAACGGACTAAATGCCAGGGCGATACCGCCCCCGATCAGCGCCACCGTAGCTAGGAGCAGAAGGCGGCGCTTGGATGGCAAGGCTTTTTTCATGGGCATGGTGCATTGTATTGTGGACTCGGCAGGACTCGAACCTGCGGCCTCTTGAATGTGAATCAAGCGCTCTAACCAACTGAGCTACGAGTCCGCATTGGCGTCACCCCGCGACACTACCATTCTACCTGCTCGTGTTGCCTTTTGACTGCCCGCCGACCAATCCAACGTAAACCGTCTTCCGGAGTTCGTCCCAGGTCAGCGCCACGGTGTCACCCGCCTGCCACCATGACTTCCTGGCCCAGCGGCTATCAAAGGCGGGATGAGCCTGGAACGTGTAGCCATCCCCGTGGACTTTCTGGAAGTTCAGCTTGACGCGCCGGGTATGGTACGGCGACGAAACCAGGATCACAGACTTGGCGTTTTGCGATTCCAGGATCGGCTTGACGAACTCGGCGTTTTCCCGCGTGGTGGTCGAGCGCTCTTCGACGAACGTGGCTCCTGCGGGCACGCCTTCGGCCACGGCCTGGGCCCGCATTACGGCGGCGTTGGACGTACCCTGGTCGGCCGCCGCTCCCGAGAATACCAACCGTGGTGCCCACCCGGCCTGCCACAGCCGTACGCCTTTGTCGGTCCGGGTAGCCGTGTCACCCCCTGAAACCACCACGATTGCATCGGCTTTCTTAAGCTCGTCTTGCGGAGCGATGAACCAGCCGATACCGATCACGCATCCGACCACTGCCACTACGGCGACGAGAAGCCCGGCTGTGATTTTACCAAGGAGCTTCATCGCCTGAACGTCCAGAACTTGTTGCCGCCGAACGTCGTCAACACTACGAACGCATTCGCCACCACCTGGGCCAGTAATTTGTTGAGTGCGAAATTTTCGACCAAGAACGCCAGCACCAGCAAGTTCACAACCAAACCGCTGAGCTGGATTACGGAAAATTTGAGGAAACGCGTGTTGCTATGGGTGCCTCCCCGGTACGTCCAGCGGCTGTTGAGCACGTACCCGTTGAGCGTGGCCACGGCGTAGGCTACCACCGCAGCGGCGAGGTAGTGGATCCCGGAAAAAACCAGTAGTCCGAACAACACGAAGTTGATAGCCGTGCTGGAGAGTCCTACCATGGCGTACTTAATGAACTGCTGGGCGTGCGGATTGGCACGCACGCCGCCTAGCCGCCCGCGCTCCGGGTTGCCAGAGCCCGGACGGCCTTGACGAGGAGCCCCAGCCATCAGCCAGCTACTTTCGGTTTTATGGCGCCCTCTGGCGCGGTCACTTCGGAATCGTGCCGGACCACGATCTGTTTCGGGCTGATTTCTACGATGCGTTCCCGCGGGATGATCATGTTTTCGGTGAAGATCCTCTGTGGCAGGCTCGGCCGTACGTACAACTTGGCCACGAAATGTCCGGTGGTTTCGATCAGGCAGTCGGCTGCCTTGCCGAGCGTATCGCCGTCTTCGGTGACTACCTTGAGTTTGCGGAGGCGCACGCGCGGCTGGAGCAGCTTCTGTACCCGCATCAGCTCGTCTACGGGTTGGAGTACGCTAGGATCACTAATCAGAATGCCATCGTCAAAATAACGCAGCACGTCCACACAGGAAAAAAAACGGGCCTGCTGGCGGCCGGCCAGCTCGTACGCCACGATCTTTCCGGTGGCCGGGTCAAGCACGTAATCGGCAATCGTGCCGGCCGGAGAACCGACGGTCTGGGGGATTACCGGCAAATCATGGATTTTGGAAAGCAGCCGCAGCATACCTTTAGTTTAGCCCATTCCCGCTACCGACGGTTTGCCGCCGCCACGGCCACCGCGCCATCGGCTGGTTAGCGGTTAGCGGCGGGAACGTTATCAGAAATCCCGGCCTTGACCTTCTCCGCCCGGCCCGTCGCCAGCTCTACGGAGAAGAGCGCTTTTCCGGCGTCATCGTCGGCCAGCACGAAGACGTGTTCGTAGTCGCGGTCCCAGGCCACCAGCACCGGGCTCCCCAAATCTCCCACTTCGGAAACCTGCTGGCCCTTCAGTCTGTTCAGCTTGGGCTGGCCGCTGTTCTTAACGAACACCAGGTCGGTCAGCTCGAGGTTAAAGAGGTATGAGTCGGCCGGTTGGGACTTGTCCAGCACGCGCTCCTGGCTGCTGGCCAGGTCACGGATTACCACTGCTGACCCGCTGCGTTCCCCGGCGTCTTCCCGAACGAAGGTCAGTCGGCTCCCGTCGCTAGAAGCGGCTGGAGCCCGCTCGTTCTTCTCACCCGTCGCTACCGGCCTGGCCTGGGTGGTAATCAGGTCGGCTTCATACACATCGAGGTTCCCGGGAGCCGCCTCGGCTTGGAAGTAAACTTTTACGTTGCCCGGCGCCCAGACGATTGCCCCGGGCGACTTGCCGGTGGGGATTTGCAGCGAACTGCCGGTAGTGACGTCGGCTAAGAAAATGCTGTTGGCCGTTGGGATCGCCAGCCGTTTGCCATCTGCCGACCAGGCCGCCGGCCAGGCACCAGGCAGTCCCTTGGCAATCTCGGTCACTTTGCCTGTGGCCAAGTCGACGACTTTGAGTTTGCTGCGGCTCCTGGCAGCGTCGCTCGGGCCTTCTTCGTTGGAGTAGTAGGCGACCTTCTGGGTGCTCGTAGACATCGACACGCCAAAGTCGTCGGAGACCGAGTTGACCACTTGGTCGTCCTTGTCACGCTCGAGTGAACGCACGAAAACCTGGCGCTGCTGCTTACCCGCTTCGCTTTTGGCGTAGACTGCCACCAGCTCCCGGGTTTGCGGAGCCGGAGCCGGAGCCAGCGGCGTAAAAGCCGGTGGCTCCGGGAGTGGCGGCGGGGGGGCAGCCGGGGCGGGCGACGGCGATTTGAGCGGATCCGACCTGAGCGGCGGGCTCTGGCCGGGGCGGGGAGCAAGATTAGGCGAAGCCGAGGGGCTCGGGGAGGACACAGCCTGCGCTTGGGCGGTACCCACCAAAGCATCGGCTAGGGGTGCTCCCAGCAATCCCGCGGCGGGGCGGGCCGAGGGTGCCGGACTAGTTCCTGCGTCACCAGCGGTGATAACGGTGCGGATGCCGATGTCGACGTTGGCGCTACTTTGGGGACGGCTCTTAGGTCCGAACTTGGTATCGCCTAACATCCGCACCTTAGGCGATGGCGAGGGTGACGGCGACGCTACCGCCGTCGGCTTATTACCCAAGCTGCGGATATATAACACGCCAGCTACCACGGCGACTACCGCCAACGTGCTGCCCACCCCAATCAGTATTTTTTTCCTTTTTGGCGTCATCACGCTCTATGATACCGAGCGGACCGTAGTTTTGCTACTTTCCACGTGAGCGGCGGTATGCCGCACTGCCTACGCGCGCTCGAGGTACGTGCCAGTGCGCGTATCGACCCTGACCTGTTGGCCGGTCTGTACGAACAACGGTACCGTCACGGTGGCGCCTGATTCCAGGGTGGCCGGTTTCGATCCCCCGGACACGGTATCGCCCTTCACGCCCAGGTCGGTTTCGGTGACGGTATAGACCACCTTGATCGGCAGTTCCACGGCGATGATTTGTCCGCGGAACTCGAGCAGTGAGACTTCCAAGCCTTCTTTCAAGAACTTGGATTGGGCACCCACCACCTCGCTCGGGATCGCGAACTGCTCATAGGAGTCCGTATCCATGAAGGTAAACGAAGCACCGTCGCCGTAGAGGTACTGGCCCTGGCGGCTTTCCAGGTTGGCCGGCTTGATCTTGTCGTTGCCCTGGAAGGTCTTGCTCAACGTGGCGCCCGTCCGCAAGTTGCGTAGCTTGGTACGCATCACGGCTCCACCGCGACCCATCTTGGAGTGCTGGTAGTCGACGACCGCGAACGGCTCGCCGTCGAGCTCGATCTTGGTGTTGTTCTTGAGGTCGGTCAGGCCGTACATTTCGGAAAACGGAGAGGTTAGCGCGTGGTGAACGGGACCAGGGCGGCTAAGCGGGCCCGCTTTACCGCCCTGGCGATCATCCGTTGGTGTTTGGCACAGTTCCCGCTCCGTCGCCGCCCCTCGATTTTGGAGTAGGCGTTCTGGTAGCGGCCGATCAGGCGCGCGTTCTTATAGTCGACCAGGTTGATGCTCTGGGAGCAAAATGCGCATTTGCGGGAGGGGACGCTGCGTGCCATGGGTAGTTCCGGTTAAGGGGTATTCGTTTAAAGCTTAGAAGGGGATGTCGTCCAACGAGACATCGGTATCGTCTTTTTTGGTGTCTTTCTTAGGGTCTTGGTTGGAATTGCCCGCTACCTGCGAGCCTTCGGCTTCGCCGGGACCGGAGTCCTGGTTCATGCCGCCGGAGGCTGGGGCGCTGGAAGCCGGCGCGGCTCCGCCGCTGGGGGCGTCGCCCCGTCCGTCGAGCAGGATCATGTCGTCGGCCACCACTTCGGTACGGGAGCGCTTGGATCCGTCTTGGGCTTCCCACTGCTGGGTTTGCAAGCGGCCTTCGAAGTACGCCCGCCGGCCTTTGGCCAGGTATTGGGCGCAGATTTCGGCCAGTTTGCCCCAGACTACTACGTTGTGGAACTCGACGGCTTCTTGGCGCTCGCCGGCGGCGTTCTTCCACTGGCGGTTGGTGGCCACGCCGAAGTTGGCGACTTGCTGGCCGCCCGGCGTGGTGCGCAGCTCGGGATCACGGGTGAGGTTACCGATGATCATTGCTTTGTTGAGGTCTTTAGCCATAAGTACTCCTGGTTATTCCTCGGAGAGGATTTGGTCTAGTTTCTTGTCCAGCTTCTGCTGACGCTCGCGCTGCTCGGTAGCGGTTTCGGCTTTTTTGGGCTCGGCATCCGGCTTTTCGGCGGCCTGGGGTTCCGCTGCGCTGGCCGCGGCCTTGGGGGCGGGTTTGGCGGCCGTCTTGACCAGCTCCTCCGGCACGTCGCTGGGCGTGCGGCGGGGCGGCCGGGCCTGCCTGGAGCGGGCGGTGCGCTCGGAACTGCTGACAGACTCTTCGATCCGCGCGGCCTCTTCTTCGGAGGGCACTTCGTCGGCGCGCACGATGATTACCCGCACCACGCCGTCTTGGATCAGCAACGTCTTTTCCCAGTCGTTGACCTTTGGTCCTTCCAACGCGAACCGGGTGACCACGTACCAACCGTGCTCCTGTTTGGCAATCGGGTAGGCCAGCCGTCGCCGGCCCCAGAGGTTTTCGTTGGCAATCTTTCCGCCGATTTTGGTCAGCGAATTATTGACCGCATCCGTTACGGCCGTAACGTCTGACTCGGTCTTTTCGCCGGAAACAATGTAGAGTAATTCGTAATCAGTCATCTTCTTATGGGTTAGCTCCCGCGGAACAGGCCGCGAGAAAGAAGTGGTACCGGATTATTCTACGGTCGGGCAGCCTGAGCGTCAAGGAGCGAGGACGTTTTTATAGTAGCTTGGTAATGGTTGGTTGTCAACTCTTGTCAAGGGTTTTGCCGACGGAACGCTGCAGGAGTAAGCTGGAACTACCTAAACAAGAGGCAATATGGGAGCACATCGTTTAGAGGGGGTGGATAGGAGGGCAGAGTTACCTGGCTCGGGGGTTGAATACCAGCCGATTGCGAAGCCAGAGCGCACGGAATTAAGCCGCGAAGAGCTGCTCGCCGATTATGTCAAACTGACCGGTTTTCGTAGACGTTGCCGGACTGAAGAAGCGTTTACCGAGCTAGCGGAAGCAGAGCTGGCGAAACACGCTACCGTCGTGACCCAAGAATCGTACTTTTTATGGAATCAGGAGAAAGGCGACGTGTATTTTAAGGAATATGCGGTTGGCTCGCTCGCAGAAGCCTTGCCGCAGCGGGAAGCCGGTTATCGGCGTTTCCTCGGCTCATCCGTTCAAAGAAAACCCGGGTTCGCGATGACGTGGGAAGGGCTGCACCGCTACCGCGTACGCACCCATCTATTGGAAGATTACCAGTTCACGCAGCAAGCCGATTATCTGGCCGCCGAAGATCAGCTTTCTCGGCCATTCGAAACGGGCGAGCGGCATAACAGTACCCTGGCTAATTTGGTGCTGGAACGGGTTGCGTCAGGAACTACCCAGCACAGGGGTTTTGAGTCGCTTATCTTAGGCCGTCCCCGCCAGCACTCTTCATATATTGAGCGCATCTTGCCATTCGGATGGAGCGGTCCGGTCGACGCTCCGAACGAGTTAAATCTGGCAACGCCGCTCGATGATTCACGTGCTACGGAGCCGGCTGATGAGACGATCAGGCTGCTGTGCGGTATCCCGGAGGACAAGCCAAAAACTCCGCACTTAGATTTAGTGAACTACCGCGGCAGGATCGATTCAATACCAGAGCTAGCTGGCAGGGAGTGGGCGGCGCTACAAGTAGGCAACGAGATCGACAACGAGCAGGCGTTCATGGAAGAAGTGGCGGCTAGTATCGGCAACGGTAGCCGGGTTTATGTAGAGGGGGGACAAGGCACAGTGCGGGTGCTTGTGCCGGTGCAATTTGGGTTTTGTTCCTAGCGCTTCCTCCTGCCTAGGTTTCCAAAACCCTACCGGTAGACTTCCCGCCGGTGGGCGACGCGCGTCACAGAAATGGTTTTCGTCCGGTCATTAATGCTGTAGAGAATCCGATAATTGCCTTGCCGCAAGCGGAATCCAGGACGATCCGTCAGCTTGTCGGCATTTGGCGGATGCGGCTCGGCCGCCAGCTCGCCAATACGCTTTGAGATGCGCTCAACGTCTTTGCGGGACAGCTCTGGGAGGTCTTTTTTTCGGACTCGCCGGTCGATAACGACTCTATAAGAGGCCATCTGCCTTAAGACCGGCAACGAACGACTCATAGCTTTCGGTAGGCCCGCCCGCCCGCTCTCTGAGCGATCGGATGTCCTCGAGGTCTTCGGTTAGTGCTGCCTCGATGGCTTGGTTGGCCGTCTCAGACATCGACTGGCTGGTTTGGGCGGCCTTCATCTTGAGGGCTTTGTGGAGTTCGGGGCGGAGGTAGAGGGTAGCCTTGGTAGTCATGCAGACAGTATAGCGTTTTAGCGTTTTGACGTCAAGATGTTATGGCTACCACAAATCACGCCCCATGCCGAATGTTCAGTACGTCCCCGTCTTGCACGACGTAGTCCTTCCCCTCGCTGCGTAGCTTGCCGGCGTCGGCCGCGCCCTTTTCGCCTAGCGCCACGTAGTCGTCGTAGGCGATTACCTCGGCGCGGATGAACTTGGCCTCGAAGTCGCCATGGATCACGCCGGCGGCTTGCGGCGCGGTGGCCCCCACCGACACCGTCCAGGCGCGTACTTCGTCCGGCCCGGCGGTGAAGAACGTCTGGAGTCCCAACAGTCCGTATGAACTACGGATAAAGCGGTCGAGGTTCGGCTCGGTCAACCCGACGGTCTCCAGAAACTCCGCCTGCTCGCCCTCCGGCAAGCTCGCGATTTCCGCTTCGATCTTGGCCGACACGGCCACCACCCGGCTGTTCTGCTCCTCGGCGTAGGCCTCGACTTCTTGAAAGAACACGTTGCGTGACGGGTGGGCCACTTCGGTCTCGTCCACGTTGGCCACGAACAGCATCGGTTTGAGCGTGATCAGCGGCAGGTTGCCGAGCGCTTTACGTTCGTCGTCGGAGAATCCCACTTTGGCGGCCACGTTCTCGCGCTCGAAGGCGGCCTCGATCCGCTCCAGCAATTCCACCCGCACGGCCGCTTCTTTGCCCTCAAGGCCAGGAGCCTTGGCGTCTTTGCGCTCCCGGAACAGCAGCTTTTCCAGCGTTTCGGCGTCAGCCAGGATCAACTCCAGAATGATTGTGCGAATGTCATCCAGCGGGCGGATTTTGCCGGCCACGTGGGAGACGTCGGCGTCTTCAAAGCAGCGCACTACCAGGGCGATTGAGCTGACCTCGCGAATGTGCGCCAAGAACTTGTTGCCGAGCCCTTCGCCCTTGTGGGCACCTTTGACCAGCCCGGCGATGTCGACGAACTGGACCGTGGCGGGTACGGTCTTGGCCGGTTTGGCCAGCTCGGTCAGCTTATCGAGGCGCGGGTCGGGCACACCGACCATGCCGACGTTCGGCTCGATCGTGGTGAACGGGTAGTTGGAGGCCTCGGCGGCAGCCTTTTTGGTGAGCGCGTTAAAGAGCGTCGATTTACCGACGTTGGGGAGGCCGACGATGCCGATGGATAAAGCCATGGGCTTAGCATAGCTGAAATGGTAGACTGCAGTGCTGGCTTCGGTTAGCTGGCAGAGACGGACCTTCCCAACTTAGAAAGGAAACACCGTGCTCAAACTGAGGGAAGCACATAAGATCACCCAAGCCCTGGCGGGTGCGATGCTGGTTCCGGTCGAACGGCAGGGGAGCATTGCCCTGCTGCCGAGCCAGCTCGGCATCGTCGAACGCGAGCGGGACGTGTGGACGTACAAGGAGGCAAAGTATATCAGGGGCCACATCGCGACCTTTTCTGGTCTTGATTTGAGTCAGCTGGAACGCAAGTCCCAGCGCGGCCGAGATGTAGAGATCAGGCCTGAGGTAATCGACGGCTTCTCGCTCTACCTGCAGCGTACGGAGTCAAACCGACCGGTGCTGTATCTGGCGCCGCCCGGCTTCAAGTTTGAAGGTCGCTACGGCGACTAGCCCGCCTCCAACCACACTGAAGCACAACGGCACAATCGTCTGCAGACAATCGAAAGAAAGAAGGAGTGATGAATCTCATCGCATTCGACGGGCTGCCCCTGTGGGAACTACCGCCGGAGGCCGTCTACCTCCTGCTGTTCGCGCTTTCCTACGGCCCGATACGGCTGATCTGGTGGCGCGACTACCGGCTCACGTCCGAGAACTGGGGTCCAACCCTGCGGGAGGGTCTTCTCCCTTTCGCCCTCCTCGCGCTGATCGTGATCCGCGCGCCGGGATCGTCCGACGCCTGGTATAGCACCTGGTGGTGGCATCTTGCTTGTTTGGTTGCCGCGTTCATCGGTGCTGCCTGGCTGCAGAAAGTCCAGCTCCGCGGAGGCGAGGTGACCATCGGCGGCCGACGCGACGACGCCGAGCTAGTGCAGGCGGTCGTCTACGCGTTCTTCGCCTACTGGGTGTTGGCTTTGATGCCGTTCATCATCGTGGAGAGCGGCCCGATTTGGGCAGGACCAATCTACGCGCTGCTGCTTGGCGCCTTGATTTTCCTGGCGTGGGACCACAAGCCGATCCTCCGCTTGGCCAATTGGCTGGAAAATTATGAGGTAGTCCGTTCATAACCCCCACAGGCCGCGGCCTGCCGAGCCAATCAACCCCGACCCGTCTCGGCGTAGCAGCTGAGGCAGTAAGGAGATAGTTTCAAGAAAGTAGTTTACCGTATGCCGCATCCCCTGCTCGTGCATCTCGCATGAGTCCTCCAGCATCGCCACTCCGTGTTCATCCGGACACCGTGGCGATGCAGGGGCCCTTTCGCATAGCGACTGATGAGACCTGGGAAGTTCAGGTCGAAAGGGAATTACAAACCGATATTCAACCGTAGCTGCGCCGGCAACGGTAACGGGCCGGGGTTGCTCAAAATCGGCCCCACCGGCTTGCCACCGGGTATTCTTGGGATCGTTCCGGTACCCGGCGTACCGGGAACTTGTCCGCCCGGCTGGACCGGTTGGCCGGGGATGGTGCCAGGCACACCCGGCGCGCCGTTACCGGGGGTGGGGTCGGGCGGGGAAGCGTTTGCCCCGCCATTTCCACTCTCCCCGGCTCTGCCCGAGCCCACTGCCACGTCCGAGCCGTTTTGGCCTGCCGCTCCCGCACCTGCTCCCTCTTGAGCAGTGGCTGCATCGCCCTCGGCGTCCGCCTCGGCTACGTCTGAATCGCGATCATCGCTTCCGCCAAACAATCCGCTTAGCGGACCAAGGTTCCCGAGCACGCCGTTCGGCAGCCCTAAAATGCTATTCGGATTGAGCAGTGCCACCAGCAGCACTCCGGTGCCGACTATGCTCCCGTAGAGGCCGAGGAGCTTTTTGTTTTTGAGGTCGGTAAAGTCCACGTAGAATCTTTTAAAATCTAATAAATTACGTAAATATACCTCAGTTAAGGCATAATGTCAAGGGTGACCGCACCCTGGACAATCGCGCGCCGTGCCACTGACCAGCCGCGCCGGTGTGGCAGCGGCAACCCGAGGCTAAGCAGCCTTCTTCTTATGGAACCGCTGGTGCACGGACCTCAGCTGGCGGTCGGTGACGTGCGTGTACACCTGGGTGGTCGTAATCGAGGCGTGCCCGAGCATCTGCTGCACGCTCCGGATGTCGGCGCCGTTTTGCAGCAAGTCGGTGGCAAAGCTGTGGCGCAGCGTGTGCGGGCTGATGTCTTTGACGATTCCGGCACGCGTCGCGTACTTCTTGACGATCCGCTGGATCGAGCGCGGGCCCAACCGTAAGTCGCTGCCGTCCGGCTCCGCTTTGGCGACGTTGCTCCGCGTGAACAGCGGTTTCATCGGCGTGCCGCGCGCCGTCAAATAGCGCGCGATCCACACCGCCGCGCCCTCGCTTAAGAACACCAGCCGGGGCTTGTCGCCCTTGCCGCGCACCATGAACTCGCCGCGCTCCAGGTTGACGTGGTCGGTGTCGAGGGCTGTGAGCTCGCTGACGCGCAGGCCGGTGGAGAACAGCATCTCCAGGATCGCCCGGTCGCGCGCGTCGGCGAACCGTGGCGTGCCGCTGTTCGCCGACGCGGCAGCCCCCGCCGTCTCTGGCGACCCGTCCACTCCGGCGGCTGCCAACAACCGGTCGCACTCGTCCGGGTTGAGGAATTCCACCGTCCGCAAGGCCGTCTTGCCGAGTTCGATCTTGTCGGCCGCCAAGGTAGGAACATCGCGCTTGGCCAGGTACTTCAACAGCGCCCGCACGGCAATGACGTGGTAGTTCTGAGTGACGCGCTTGAGCGGGGTGCCGGCGGTGGCGGTGGCGCCCCGCTCGCTTCGGCCGGACGGCGTGGTGGTCTGGCGGTTCAGCCACAGCCGGTAGCTCCGGACCGTATCGATCGTAATCTCGGCCGGCGAGCCGACCCCGTTGGCCGCCGCCCAGCCTGAGAACCGTCCCAAGTAGTGTTCGTAGTTGCGGATCGTCAGCGCGCTGTGCTGCTTTTCAACCTCGCAGTACTCCAAGAACTCCCGGATCCGCCGGTGGAGGTCGGTACGGAGCGGAGCGGTTGGTCGGGTTGGTGGTTTGCCTGGGAGGCGGGACGGAGGGTGCGTGTCGCTTTTTGTATCCATAGCTAGATTGTGCGACAAGTGCAACTAAACGTACAGTTTACTTATACATAACAGGAAGTACGAAATCGACAGACTTTGGCAAGTAGGCAGCCTACACTAAAGCCATGGATCTAATCCGCAGCCTCGACCGCGAACTGCTCCAAGCCGCCACCGTGCTGGGTGGCGGCGGACAGCTGCGCGACGTACTCGTCTTTGCCGCCGCCGAAATCCTGCCGTTAGCCGCGGCCGCAGGAGTAGTTTGGCTCTGGTACGCCGGCCGCACCCGTCCGCAACAGGAATTCAACCGGGAACTGGTGATCGTGCTGGTCGGCGGGGCACTGCTGGCATTCGGCATCCGCATCCTGATCGGCGACGCCCTGAGCCGTCCGCGGCCGTTCGTGACCTACCCGGAACTGCACTACCTGGGCCTGGTCCAAAGCACCAACGTTTCGTTCCCTAGCTTACATGCGTTCATACTGTTTACTGTGGGCGGGACGGTCGCCTTCGTAGGGCGCCACGCCAAACTAGCAACGGCGCTACTGGCGTTGGCTACCGTCGTCGGCGTAGCCCGCATCATCGCCGGCGTGCACTACCCGAGCGACATCCTCGGCGGCGCGCTACTCGGTTTGGCGCTGGCAAAATTGCTCAGTATCGAAAACTTATGGGTGCATCGCCAACTAAAGTGATACACTGAGCCGTTCCCTCGGACCTTGGACAACTAGGAAAGGAAGTCATGGAAATCGGAATCGTAGGAGTGATCGTAGCCGTGGTAGCGGTATCCCTGTTCATCAAGACATTCCCAAAGTTTTCAATCGTGCTGATTATTGTAATCATCGTGATTCTTGCTTTGGTCTACTCAGTGAATTGCCAGAACAATGGCAGCTGCTAGTCCTATCAGTCTCAACAGCCGGGAGCTTGTATGAACCAGCGGAAGCCAGGCAAATGGATACTTTTCTGTAAGGATATGGCGTACGACTTCCTGTTTATCGGCTGCGTGCTGGCCGCATTTTCGGGTGGCGAACAGTCCTTAGTGGGATCCGCGCAATTCTTATTTCCGGATCTCCTTCGCAGTAGGGCTCATGGCCCTGATGCTGCTTTGCGTGGAGACGATCTCCAAGAAGGTGCCACGCTCCGGCGACCCGCCAGATCCTCCTACATAAGCACGCGCCCGGGCTGTCTATCTTCATCTTCGGATGGCTAAGATAGGCAGCCCTTTCGCATTTCCGGGATATTTTTTAGTATCATTTTTTATGCTTTTTCCAGCATTTTTCCACGCGCCACAGTTTGTGGAGCTGGGGTGGTCAGGTAAGGTGGTGATATGAGCCACACCGTCGAACCGCTCACCGGCGCCGGGTCCCACGCCACCGAAGACCCCATTACCACTCCGCTACCCCGTCCCCACATCAGCCGCGAGTACTCCAAACGCCTGCTGCTCTTCGGCGGGCGCGCCTCGATGGACTTGGCCGGCAAAATCGCCCGCCGGCTGGAAGTCGACCTCGGGCAAGCCGACCTCAAGACCTTCGCCAACGGGGAAGTCTACTGCCGCTACCGTGAATCGGTACGGGGCGCGGACGCCTTCATCATCCAGTCCACGGCCGGCAATGAAGCGGCTGGCCTCACCACCAACGACGCGCTGATGGAGCTGCTGCTGATGGCTGACGCCGCCCGCGAGGCGTCGGCGCACCGCGTGATCGCCGTAATGCCGTGGTACGGCTACGGCCGGCAAGACAAGAAGTCGGCTCCCCGCGAACCGATTAGCGCGCGCGTTGTGGCCAAGTGCCTAGAGGGCGTCGGCATCGACCGCGTCTTGACGATGGACCTGCACGCTGGCCAAGTGCAAGGGTTCTTCGAAGTTCCGGTCGACCACATGACCGCGATGCCGATGCTGAGCAACTACTTCGGGGACCAGAGCTATCCTGACGAAATCGTGATCGTTTCTCCCGACGCCGGCCGCGTCAAGCTGGCGCGCAACTTCGCCCAGAAGCTCGGCGTCCACTGGGCGGTAATGGAAAAGGACCGGCCGGCCCACCAGGTGGCCGTCAGCGGGTACGTGGTCGGTGACGTAAAAGGCAAGACGGCCGTGCTGGTCGACGACATGATCGACACCGCCGGCACGCTCTGTGCCGCCGCCGAGACTTTGCGCGAAGCCGGTGCCGCGCGCGTAATCGCCTGCGCCACCCACGGCGTCTTCTCCGGACCGGCGTATGAGCGCTTGGCGGTCGCTAACTCCGGGATTGAAAAGATCGTGGTGACCGACACGATCCCGCTCCGTCCGGGCGCGCCAGATAACATCACTGTCCTGTCCTGCTCGCAAACCCTGGGCGACTCGATCCGCCGGATCTTCACCGACAGCTCCGTCAGCGAGATTTTCTCCGGGGAGAACCAGCTGTTCTAGCTCAGGTATGCTTAGGAGGCAATGGATTACCTTTACGCTATCATCCTTGGCATCGTCCAAGGCCTGACCGAGTTCCTGCCGATTTCCAGTACCGGGCATCTGATTTTGACGGAGCGGTTATTCGGGCTTGATCCGGCCGTGTTCGGCTTGCCGTTCGACGCCGCAATCCAGCTCGGCACTACCGTGGCGGTGGTGTACTTCTTCCGCCGCGACCTGCTGGACTTGCTAAAGGGCTTCCGCCAGCCCGACCAGCGGCGCCTGCTCGCGGCGCTGGTAATCGCCACAATCCCGGCGCTCTTCTTCGGCTTGCTGCTGCAATCCCAAATCGAAGGGCCGTTCCGCCAGCTACCGGTGATCGCCAGCACGCTGGCGGTCGGCGGCGTGATCTTCCTGTTGGTCGAACGCTTTGCCACGGAACGTAAGGCCGCGGCGCAAACCACCCGACTCGACGCGCTGATGATCGGGCTGGCCCAGGCGGTGGCGCTGGTGCCCGGCGTGTCGCGGTCTGGAGCGACGATAGTAGCCGGGATGTTGCTGGGACTCGGCCGCGCCGCCGCGGCGCGCTTCACGTTCCTCTTGTCGGTGCCGATCATCACGATTGCGGGGAGCAAGAAACTGCTTGACGTAGTCCAAGGCGGCGAAGGGGGCAGGCTTGACCTGGTGTTGGTCGGCCTGCTCACCGCGATGGTGGTGGGCTACCTGGCGATCAAGTACCTGCTAAAGTTTTTGGCCAGCCACCGCTTGGACGGCTTCGCGTATTACCGGTTTGTGGTAGCGGGGATCCTCTTCATATTGATTGCTGCCAACTGAAACTCATTTTATACGACCATGATTACCGACCTGATCGAATTCCTCTCTTCCATCGCCCGCGACCTGATCGACGCATTGGGATATACCGGCATCGTGCTGGGCATGGCGATCGAATCGATCAACATCCCGTTGCCGTCGGAAGCGCTGATGACGTTCGCCGGCGCGCTGGTGGCGGAGGGCCGTTTCAGCTTTCCGCTGGTGGTGCTGGCGGGAGCAGTCGGCAACGTAATCGGATCGGTCGGCAACTACTACTTAGGCGCCAAGGGTGGCCGGCCGCTGATCGAGAAATACGGCAAGTACTTTTTAGTGCACCACAAGGACTTGGAAGTAGCCGACCGCTGGTTCGCCAAGTACGGTTTGTTCGCCGTGTTCTTCACTCGGTTGCTGCCGGTGATCCGCACCTTCATTTCTTTCCCGGCCGGGGTTTCCCGGGTGCGGTTGCTGCCGTTCATCCTACTGACTTTCGCTGGCTCGCTGCTCTGGTCGGCGTTGCTGGCGTACCTGGGCTACACCGTCGGCGAGAATTACGAAACCACAATCCGCCCGATCTTCAAGCAGTTCGACCTGGTAATCGGCGTGCTGGTGGTGGCCGGAATCGCCTGGTACGTCAAACGGCACCTGGGATTGCGCAAAAAGCATGGGTAAGGGCGATGACTGATTTCCTAGCTGCGGTATACTGGGTAGCATGACCGTACGGACCAAACTGGCTTGGCAATACTTCATCGCCGCGATTATCCTCTTTGCCGTCGGCTACGGCATGGCGTATGCCTCGGACACGTTGAGGGGAGACAATGGGACTACCAAGCCGAACGCTCCGGCTAAGCCGGCTGCCTCGGACAAGCCGGCGGCGCCGGGCAAAGCCAGCCAAAGCGGCAGCGGGCAGCCCGCGGCCAACCAATCCAAAGAGGGCGAAAGCTACACCGTCCAGCAGGGCGATACGATCTCGACCATCGCCGGAGCCAAAGGGCTCGGCGTCGAGGAGCTGGCCGAGTACAACGACATCGGCTTTCCGTACACGATCACGGCCGGGCAGACCGTGAAAATCCCGCCGAAGCGTTGAGCAGACGAGACCGCCGAAGCGTTGAAGCGCCGGCTCCCCCGCCCGGTTGGCGCGCCGCGCCCTGGCGCCGTATGATGGAACCCGATGCCTGAAACTCCCTACACCCTGACCACCGCCCCGAACGGCATGCAAGTAATGCTGGTGCCACGCCCGTCCACTGAGGCCGTCACCGTCGAGTACTTCTTCAAAGCCGGCTCGCGCTACGAATCGCCGGAAATCAACGGCCTGGCCCACTTTACCGAGCACATGGTGTTCAAGGGCGCCAAGCACTACCCCACGTTCGCGGCCGTCAACACCGCGATCAACCAGGTGGGCGGCTACTTCAACGCCTACACCTCGGGGGAGGTGACGGCCTTTTACGTCAAGGCCGCCGCCGACAAGGCGGAAGTAGCCTTGGACGTGCTGAGCGACATCCTGACGGCGCCGCACTACGACGCGGCGGAGCTCGACAAGGAACGCGGCGTGATCTTAGAAGAGATCAACATGTACGAAGACAACCCGCAGGACCAGCTCCAATTGTTGCTGGAAGCGACCGGCTACCCGGACCACCCGTTGGGACGTTCGACGCTCGGACCCAAGCAGAACATCAGCTCGTTCCCGCGCCAGGTGTTCGTGGACTACACCGCCGAGTATTTGACGCCGGACCGCGCGCTGCTAGTGGTGGCCGGCAACACCGACCACGTTAACGGGAAGCTGCTGGAGAAATACAATTCACGGTTCACTGGATCTAGTAAAACGACCGCGCCGCCGGCACCGAGCGAGTTCGCGCCGCGCAAAGTGAACGTCAAGCAGCGTAAGACCGAGCAGACGCACTTGGGTTTGAGCCTCTACGCGCCGCCGCTGACCGACCGCGCCGCCAGCTTCCAGTTGGACGTGCTCTCGATGATCCTGGGCGGCAACACCAGTTCACGCCTGTTCACCGAGGTGCGCGAGCAGCAGGGTTTGGCCTACTACGTCTTTTCCACGCCCGACCAGATGATCGACACGGGCACGCTCAACGTCTACGCGGGGGTGACCAACGAGAAGGCCGGCCAGGCGCTCGGTTCGGTAATTACCGAGCTCAAGCGGATGCGCGACGGCGACTTTACGGAGAAGGAACTGGACATTGCCAAGGAATCGCTGAAGGGAATCCGCGCGCTGCGCTGGGAGGATTCCTCGGCGCTGGGAACGTTGTACGGCCTGCAGCAACTGCTCTTGGGCGAGGTGGACACACCGGCCGAAATCTTTGCCGGGTTTGATGCCGTGACCAAGGACGAAGTAGTGCGGTTGGCCGGCGAGCTGGTGACCGATGCCAAGCTCAGCGTGGCGGCGGTGGGACCGCAGGAGCAGGAAGAGTTGCATAAGATCGCGACGGTGGAGTGATGGTAAACGATGAGCAAGAAAAAGAAGAGCTACCAAGGCTACGAAGACAAACTAAGCTGATTTTTCTAATTTTTCTGGCGCTTATTTTCTTAACCGTCATCCCGATTGCGATTTATATAGTCATGCTCAATTTAGTTACCTAGTGTGGGGCAAGAAATCCAACTCCAAGTCGGCGTCAAAGTCCTGCTGAAGAATCCGGCCGGGAAGTACCTGGTCGTCCACCGCTCGGCTGACAAGTATCCCGAAGTCCCGAACCCCTGGGACAGCGTCGGTGGGCGGATCCATCCCGGCACACCATTGCTCGAAAACCTCAAACGCGAAGTGAAAGAAGAAACCGAACTAGAAGTAATCGGCGAGCCGCGCCTGCTGAAAGCCCAGGACATCTTGCGGATTACGGGCAAGCACATCGTCCGGCTGACGCACGTCGCCGAAACGTCAGGCGAACCGACGCTCGACGAAGAACACGACGATTACCAGTGGCTCAGCCTCGAACAAATCAAACAGCTCGAAGGGCTCGACATCTACTTGAAGGAAGTATTAGAAACCGTAACGATTGGAGAACAATGAAACAGATCAAACAAGAACGCACCCTGATGTTGGTCAAGCCGGATGGCGTGATGCGCGGGCTCACTGGCGACGTGCTGCAGCGTATCGAGCGGCGCGGCCTCAAGGTCGTCGCGCTGAAAATGGTGCAGGTAGACCGCTCGCACCTTGAAAAGCACTTCCCGTCAGATCCCGAATGGGTCAAAGGCCTTGGCAACAAGGGCCTGAAGACCTTCGCCGAGTACAAACTTGATCCCATAGAGCACATGGGTTCGGACGACCCGGCTGCCATCGGCGCTAAGGTGAAAGAGAGCCTGTTCGACTACATGGCTAGCGGCCCGATCATCGCCGCGGTGGTCGAAGGCATGCACGCCATCGACATGGTCCGCAAACTGGCCGGGGCGACGCTGCCGGTATTTGCCGACGTCGGCACCGTGCGCGGCGACTACTCAGTGGATTCGCCGGCCGTGGCCAACGTGGAAGGCCGCGCGATCAAGAACATCATGCACGCCTCGGAAAATACCGAAGAGGCGACCAACGAGATCGGCTTGTGGTTCAGCGAGGACGAAATCCATGACTACAAGCGCGCCGACGAAGACGCGATGTTCTAAGGCAATGGCGCTGCCTGATAAGGAAATCACCCGGCTGACGTATGAAAGCTGGGCCGAACAGTTGGCTGAGCATTACGACAGTATGGGCATCGTCGGTACCCGTCCCGCAGACGTCGAGCGTGGGTTTTCGCTCATTCCATACCCAAACTCCACCGTGGTTGAGGTGGGGTGCGGCAACGGCCGCGACGCCACGGCAATCTTGCAGCATACGGCTGACTACATCGGGTTCGACTATTCGGAAGAAATGATCGAGCTCGCCCGCTCGGCCAACCCTGAGGCCCGTTTTGAGGTTGATGACATTGCCACGTTTCATTTTCCCGAGAGAACCGACCTGATTTTCTCATTCGCCTCGCTCCTCCATTCGGATGCTGCAGAAGTCGAAGACCTTTTCAGGCGGGCGCACGAGGCCTTAAGCAGCGGGGGAATCTTTTACGTATCGAGCAAACAAGGCCACTACGAACATAGGATCAAGGAAGACCAGTTTGGGACCCGGATTTTTTATTACTATATGCCGGGAGAGATCAAAACAATCGCCGAGCCCTTCTTTGAAACAGTGTATGAAGATACGCAGCGCATCAATACCACTGATTGGTTTACTTTAGCCCTCCGCAAGAAATGAAACCGGAAATCCTTTACGCCACCACCAATCCCGGCAAGCTCGGAGAAGTGAAGAAGTACCTCGGTTCAGAAATCACTGTTGTTTCACCCCGTGAGCGCGGCTTGGATATCGAGGTCGACGAAACGGCCGACACGCTTGAAGAAAACGCGTTACTCAAAGCGCGCGCCTTCCACCAAGCCAGTCCGAGCGACCTGGTGATGGGTGACGACACCGGCCTGGAAATCGATGCGTTAGGAGGCGAGCCCGGCGTGCACGTGCGGCGCTGGAAAGACGGCCAGACCCGCCTGTCCGACGAGGAGATAATCGAATACTGCTTGGAACGCCTCAAAGGCGTACCGCCAGGCCAGCGAGGAGCGCAATTTAGGACAGTAATCGCCCTGGTTACGCCAGAGGGTGAAGAACACACGTTCGATGGCATCCTGCGCGGCGAGATGGTCACCGAGCCGCTAGATCTGCGGATAGAAGGCTTCCCGTTCCGTGGCCTGTTCTACGTTACCGAGGCTAACTGTTACCTGGGCGAACTGGAGGACAAGCCGGACACGAATGTCCTTACGCACCGCCAAAGAGCCGTCCGCAACACCGTCGATTGGTTGAAAGAGTGAATAAAAGACTGAAATTCAGGCCGCGTTTAGCCACGATGATCTTGGCCGGTGAAAAGACGGTTACGTGGCGGTTGTGGGACGATAAGGGTATTCAGACAGGCGACAACGTGGAGTTAGTCAACTGGGAAACTGGTGATACATTCAGCGCAGCTACAGTCACAAAAGCCTACGAAAAGCCGATGGGCCAACTTCAACCTGAAGATATGGCGGGACATGAGAAATTCAAATCAGACCAGGAAATGTACGCCACGTACTCCCGCTACTACGGACGGCAGGTGGGTCCGGAAACCATCGTCAAAATAATCAAACTCTCACTCAAATGAGGTCGTGCGACGGCGCGGCTAACGCCGGTAGGTCGCCACTTCTTCGGGCGAACACCCGGCTGCTTCGGCCAACACCCTGAACGCTTCGTACCGCTCGCCTTCGGAGGCCTCGCGCTTCCCATGCGTCACCCGCTTTTTGCCTCCCTCCACCATCCCAATCCTGGTGAGGCCACGCTGCAGCTGCTCATTTTCGAATTCATACGCCAGGGGATCGGATTTAAGCGTAGTCCGATCTTTTCGCTCGGCGTTTGTCTTGCGATCGTAAATCAATACGTAGCGCCCAGGTTCTTCGCCCGGCACGACTATTGCCTCGTGCCCGTTCCGCAGCCAAAACTGGGCGATAGGCCCCCTCCCTCGCCCATACGCCTGCTCAGCTAATGTCTGGAATCGCTCAGGCGTCAGCTCGCTGAGCGGCTTGAGTGACTCGGGCTGCGGCCGTTCGGCCGCCGGGGATAGGTGCTCAACAGTGGGTCTGGGTCTACGCATGTTGGCTGGGCTCCGGATTCAAGTACTTCTCTGGCGTCAGCTGCAAATCATCTAACCGTTGCCAGTGTCCGTTCCGCATCGCCTCAACCGCGCCTGCCAACTGGTTGTCGATGCCCGGGATTCGCCCTAACTCCTGCAGGTCTTCCAGCCGACGCACCCAGCGGTACTCTTCGTACTCGAACGGCACCACCTCGTTCGACGTGGCGCGCAGCAGGAAGGTCAGTCCGGTGGAGCTGCCGAAGCGGTACGCGTTGAGCAAGATGCACTCACCGGTTATTTCCAGGCTGGTTTCTTCCGCGATTTCGCGCTTCAGCGCATCCACTGCCGTTTCGCCAATCTCGACCTTACCGCCGGGAAACGACCACAGCCCGGCGAAGTTGGTTTCGTGGTCGCCGCGTTTGATAAACAGGAACGCTCCCTCGTACTCCAGCAAGAAGGTAAGGACGAGATTAGGGTAGGTCTTGGCCATCGCTGCCACCATACCGTTGCGGCGTCGGGTGCTGCAAGCCGTATACTGTGGATACGGCCCCGTAGCTCAGTGGACAGAGCGCCTCCGTCCTAAGGAGGGCGTCAGAGGTTCGACTCCTCTCGGGGCCTCACGGTATTTTCCGGTAGTATAAACCCATGAGCCTCCGCCACGTCCTCCGCGCCCAGCAGTTCGACCGGCCGCTGCTCGAGCAGCTGTTCGGCCGCGCCGATGCCCTCCGCGCCCTGTTGGACGATCCCGTCGGACGCCGCGAGTTAGCCGATTCCTGCAAAGGCCACTTGCTGTTCAACGTCTTCTACGAACCGTCGACCCGCACCAGGATGTCGTTTGCCGCTGCCGCCGAATTGCTCGGACTGCAGGTGGTGTCCACCGAAAACGCCCGGGAATTCTCCTCGGCCGCCAAAGGCGAAACGCTCGAAGATACCGTCCGGGTGCTGACGGAGTACCGCCCGTCGGTGATGGTCTTCCGCCACTTCGAAACGGGTGCCGTGGCCCGGGCGTCGGAGGTCAGTAACGTCCCGTTGATCAACGCCGGCGACGGGCGCGGCCAGCACCCCACCCAGGCGCTGCTCGACCTCTATACGATCCAGCGGGAACGCGGCGGCGTGGACGACTGCACCGTCCTGATCGGCGGGGACTTGGCCAACGGGCGCACGGCGCGTTCGCTGGCCTACCTGCTGAGCAAGTTCACGGGTGTGAAGCTGGTATTCGCGGCTCCGGCTGGCTTGGAAGTCGGGAACGACCTCAAGCAGCATCTGGGTGAGCATGGCGTACCGTTCACCGAAACCGACGACGTCTCGGCCGCGCTCCCGGAAGCCGACGTGGTCTACTGGACGCGGCTACAGAAGGAGCGCCTGGAGCAGGAGTTGGCGGACGATGTCTGGCCGCGGTTCGTGCTCGACGAGCGGTCGCTGACGCTGCTCCGTCCGGATGCCGTGGTGATGCACCCGCTGCCGCGCATCGATGAAATCACGCCGGCGGTGGATGCCGACAAGCGGGCCGCGTATTTTCGCCAAGCGGGGAACGGGCTGTACGTCCGGATGGCCTTGATCGAGTGGGTGCTCGGCCGCGACCTCGGCTGAGCGCGTGCAGCTGCGTCCCCAGGTGGCTGCCAGTACCCCCGATTACCCCTCACCCACTACCCTTGCAAAGCGTGGCTCGAACAAAGCCGCCTGTTGAGCTACACTAACGGCATGAAAACAAAAACCAAGAACCGCCTTAAACAATTCACCGTTTACTTCTTAGTGGCCGTCTTCGTGGTTGGCACCTTGTTGATTTACCTGCCGATCGGCGAACCGTCCACGCAGACCACACCGCCGCCGGCGCTCAACGGAATCCCGGGCGCCCAAGGTCAAAACCCGGTCCAGCCGGAAGTCCAGACCCAGCCGCAGCCCGGGCAAGCTGGCCAACCAGCTGAAGGCCAGGCTCCCGCCCAAGCGCCGCAACCGGCCGCTCCCGCCCCGGTGGCACCATAACTTCCCTGAAACCCGCCGCGGCTAGCCACTGCTGAAAATCCGCTTCTGAGCGCTTCTCCTTCCCGCCACCACGCATCCTCGCTCGCCATGCAAAACCCGTTCGAACTAAAAATCCAAAACCAGGCCGAGGACGAGCGGATCATCAGGATCTGGCGCCACCACATCATCACCCTGATCGGTCCGGCGCTACGGGTAATCGCCTTCATGCTGGTGCCGGTGGCCTTGGTGCTTATCACCGGGCTCTCGATGTTCACCTCCCCGTGGCTGTTCGGATTGTTCCTGTTGATCGTGGTGGTGGTGGTCACCTATGCCGCCTACGAATGGATCAGCTGGTACGGCGACGTCTACATCCTGACCAACTCCCGGATGATCGACATCGAGCAAAAAGGGTTCTTTACGCGCACCTTCAACGAAGCCCAGCTCGACAAGATCCAAGACATCTCCTACCAGGTTTCCGGTTTCTTCCAGACCGTTTTCGACTTCGGGGACGTGGAAGTCCAGACGGCCGGCGCGATTCCTAACGTGGACATGAACGACGTCAAGAACCCCCAGGAACAAGCCGTGTTCATGATCCAGCAGCAGCAGGATTACCTAAAGGAGAGCGGCGAAGGCAAGCTCAGCGCCGAAGAACTATTGGACCTGTTGGGCAAGTACAAAGACAAGCTCGACACGATCGCCACGATGGAAAAGGACGAACAGTTGGCCCGCACCGAAGAACAGCTGAATCGCGCCAAGCGGTCCAAAGACAAACGCCGGGAATCGGAGAGCAAGGAAAAAGCCTGATGAAAGGGATCGCCTGATGCGGGTGGCCTACAACGGGTTGTTCCTGGGCCGCCCGTACACCGGGATGGGCCAGTACACGCTGCACTTGTTAACGGCCTTGGCCCATGCTAAACCGTCACATCGTTACGTGGTACTGGTGCCGGAACCGCTGCCCGCCGGGCCAGCGGCGGCCGTCGGGCGCCTCCCTGGCGTGGAGTTCCGGGTGGTGCCGCCGCGCCGGGGCTGGCTGGGACGGGGGTTGGCGCTGGACCACTGGGAATCGCACGACCTCGCTCCGGCCATCAAAGCCGCCAAGGCCGGCCTGTACCATACGCCCTACCCCACGCCGCCGCTGCGGACGGACGTGCCGGTGGTAATGACTGTCCACGACATGATCCCGTGGCACTTGCCGGAATACCGCCGCGGTTTGAAAAGCGGCATCAAGAAATCCCGGCAGCTGGCCGGGATCCGCTCCGCCAACCGGATCTGCACCGTTTCCCAGACGTCCAAAGACGACATCGTCCGCTTTGCCAAGGTAGACCCGCATAGCGTGACGGTTACCTACGATGGCGTCGACCCGTACTACGCCAAGCCGGTCCCGGCCGCCACCATCCGACGTGTCCGGATCCAGTTCGGTCTGAAACGGCCGTACCTGCTCTACTACGGCGGCTACGATTCCCGCAAGAACGTGCGGGGATTGCTCGACGGGTTCGCCCGCTCCGGGCTGGCCAAGACGCATGACCTGGTGCTGGCCGGCGCCGTCACTGCCCCGGCCACGCCGCTCTATGCCGACTACGCCAAGCTTCCCGACCTGGTCGCTCGCCACCGCCTGGGGCGTTCCGTCCGCCGGACCGGCTGGCTGAGTGACTCCGACAAGCGCGCGCTCTTGAGGGGTTCCGCCGGCTTCGCCTACCCCTCCCGGGCGGAAGGCTTCGGCCTGCCGGTTTTGGAGGCCTTGGCGGCCGGCGCCCCCGTGGCGGCCGGGCAGATCCCTTCCACGGTCGAGCTGTTCGGCGATGCCGTAATCCTGTTCGATCCGGAAGACCCGCGGGCGGTTGGCGCCGGCCTCAGGCAGCTGGCTGAAGTCGACAAAACGACTGCCAAACTGGCCGCTCAGCCCCCGGCTACGTCGTCCACCGCCCCCACGGTCCCCGCCACGTCGCGGACACATACCCCGGCCACCTTCCAAAAAAACACCGCCGCCAGACGCGGCCGCGAGCTTGCCAAACGCTACAGTTGGGCGGCGGTAGCCGAAAACACCCTGAAGACGTATACTAAATCCAGCAACTAACGGAGAACTCTGTGGCAATTCGACGACCCGGCAGACCAAAATCAACCACCCGCACTACTTCCCAGGGCAGCGGCCGCAAGCCGGCCACCCAATCGCAGCAAACCCAGACAGCCCCGACGCGCCGGAGCCGTCCTACCCGCAGCCGCCGCTTCCTCGTGGCGGTCGGCTCGCTCTGGATCCTAATCGGCGTCCTGCTGCTGGCCTACCTCGGCTACGGCCTGGCGCTCTACTTAAACGGCTGGACCGGTAACTTCACCCGTTCGCTGACGGCGCTCTTTACCTACCCGGCTACCAGCGTCCTGGTCCCAGGCTACCTGCCGCACTTCCTGCTCTCCACCCTGATGACCCTGCTGTTGGTACTTTCCATTGGTGCCCTGGCGTACCTGGTGGCCAGCCGGCAGTGGCGGCGGCTCGCTCCGCTGACGGTGGCAGTGTTCCTGCTGGTTGCCTCGGTAGCAGCGCTGGTCGGATCCGTTTCGGGCATCGACCGCTCCGTAATCGGCTACCACAGTTACCTCGAGCGCTTCCGGGCGCTCAACCAGTTCCAAGACAAGCGCAAGGCGATGTCGCCGGAAGCTGCCCAAGGCCAGTCCAGCTTGCCCGCCGATGAGGTCAAGGCCCAGGCCGTCCAGCAACTGCTGCTGGCAAACGTGATCCAGCAAGAAGCCGAAAAGGCCGGCGTGGAAGTCTCGAAGAAAGAAGTCAACGAAGCGTACAAGCAGTACGCCGAGCGCAACCAAGGCGAAGACAACCTCAAAAAGCAGCTGAAGGATTTCTTAGGCTGGAAGCCAGCGGACTTCAAAAAAGAGATCAAGACAAAGCTGCTGGAAGAAAAGCTCAACAATAAGCTCAGCTCCGATGAAGAAGCCAACAAGGAACCCCGTAAGAAAGCGGAAGGATTCTTAAGCGACGTGAAGGGCGGCAAGGACTTTGCCGAAGTAGCCAAGGGCTCGGACGACCCGACGGCCAAGAGCGGCGGCGCCCAGGGGTTCGTGAAACGCGGCGAGACCGACCCGCAGATCGAGGAGCAAGCCTTCAAGCTGGAAGTCGGCCAGGTCAGCGAGATCATCAAGACCCAGCGCGGCTATGTGATCATCAAGGTCGCCGAAAAGCAGCCCGACCAGGTCAACTTCAGCCAGATCCTGGTGCGCACCCAGTCGCTGTCCGACTTCATCCCGGAGGAACTCAAGAAGGCCAAGGTCAGCGTGTATGCCAAGGGACTGGTCTGGGACGCCGCGATGTCGGCAATCCAGCCAACCAACAAGCAGCCGCAACCAGAGTTGCCGCCGGGAGCGGTACCGGGAGGAGCGGGTGGCCAACCAGGCGCCCAACAGCAGCCAGGAGCACAACCCGGCGGACAGCAAGCGCCCGCCCAGCAAGGAGCGCCGGCAGGTGGGCCGCCTCCCCAGCAAGGAGGAGCACCACCCGCCCAGGATCCGGCCGCCGGACAAGCACCGGCTGGCCAGCCAGGAGCCGCTCCAGCCCAGTAGGCTTCATACGCCTCATAAACCTTAGCGGAAAAATCCAGTCCCCGGCGGTCAGTTGAGCGTCGGGGACTTTGTAAGTAGCGGTGCTTCGCGCTGGCCGCAAACCAGGGTAGAATTGGTTGGTACACTCGGGGGTGTAGCTCAGTTGGTTAGAGCGCCTGCCTGTCACGCAGGAGGTCGCCGGTTCGAGTCCGGTCACTCCCGCACAGCCTAACTAAAATGTGACATAATAGTTAGCTATGTCGCACCCCGAAAACAGCTTTCAACCAGAGTCAGAACATCTTCCCGACGAAGAGAGGCTGAGTGATGAGCAAATGGCCCGACTTCTTGCCGGTATCGGTAATTTAGAGACTAAAGCCTTGTTATTGGCCGGTATGGAACCTGGCCGCCTTTACGTACATGGCGAGCTGCACGACGTTTTCATGGATATGCAGGGCGAAAATCCGGCCTGGGTACCTCATAAGAATACCACCTGGTCATACTGCAAAGAGACGTTAGGCCCCGTGGGAGCTGTCGCCCAAGAGACCATTAGCCGGGGGCGCACCATGAAGGCGTTTAAGTTAACAGAGTTTGGGGAGGTTTATGGAAAAGCCTTATCCGGCTACTTATTGGCCTGGTCTTTGAGGCATCCAGACATCGGCTTGCAGACAGTACTCTCGGTAACACACATCAACCACTCAAACGATAAACAACATGAAGGGCAGAGAGCTCCCCTAACTAGAGCTAAGATTATTCGCCAGTTGGTTTCTCCAGATGGAGAACTCACAACGGCGAAGGTCGCCGAACTCTGCCAAGTACGGGAACAAACAGTTGGAAAGCACCTTCAATCCCTCAGTCAGGAGGGTTTGATTTTACTAGATTCATCAAGTGGCAACACCCCTTATGTTAAGTATCAATTCGGTGACATATCCGGCCTGGATAAGAACACTGATTGGGGTGTGCGGGAAGTTAATGTTGCTGGTGATATTGTTGATACGCTACGAAAAATAGCGCAAACCAACACCACAATTTCTTATCAAGAGGTCAGTGAGGCGCTTAGAAACCGTTATCCCAAGTATGAATCATGGCGCCGGAAGTCCTTACATAACATAGCAAGTCAGATGATGAGCAGAATGGCCGACAGAGGGGTACTTATCGAGAGTAAATTTAGGAAAGGAAAAATATCTTGCATAGAGCCTGTGCCCGCAAGAGTACATGCCCTTGCCCAGTTCGTTGGAATTGTTGATGCAATCCAGTCTGGAGACCCAACAATCCTTGATGAAGGGCGACAGATAGCCCGATCGATAATCCAGAATGAGGATTCTGTCCATGGACTAGTTGAAATTCGGCAGCGGTTTTCTAGTAGCTCTCCAGCAAGAAGGCGTTCTCCAGAGGAATGGGAGCAACTAATCTTGGAGAGCATAAGGCGGATAGGCGGTCATGTATCCATTAACCAAGTCGTAAACAACCTATCGGAGAAGGGGGTTCCTGCAAAACGTCAGAGTTTGGAAGCATATTTCAAAGAGCTGGTCCATGATCAGAAATTAACAGAGGTTGATTTTCATCGCAGTACGAAGTTTTATAGTGCTACAAAAACGCCTGTATAAAATTATCGAATAATCTGACCTTTCTTGCCAAGAGGATCGCAATCCGCATAATTATGACGCAAGACGCGAGCTGCTAGATTCGCAACTCGCGGAAAGAATCGTGGTTATATGCATACCACAGAGTAGTCCTATTCTGGTTCAAATAGCGTCCGACCGTCCCACCCCATTGCCTTCAACATGTCGACATACTATAGTAAGTCGTTATGAGCTACAGAGGAAATGAAGTCACACAGTTCATTGATGCGAACGAGCGTCAAGTAGAGGAGCATCCCTCCACAAAACTTGCTCAGCATATTGCCGAAGGGGATGTGTTGGGGGTTCCCGGAGCTGAGCTACACGAAGACTTGGCGGGATTAGTCTTTACATTTTCGGTAGATGAGCCTGCGAATCGAGAGGGGGCATATGTCAATATTCCCGATGGTCGTGGTGGAATCATATGGTTCAAAGAAGGTGAAACAGTACGCTTAGATTTTGGCACCTACGCTGAATCTCGGTTCGAATAGCTCCGGCTATCTCCGCAGCTCAAATAACATCCCAATAGCACTGTTTTATCTTGAACGCTAACCGTACAATCGAACCATGGAACGACTAGCTCCCCCAGAACTAGAGAACGCGCGCGATCGTTTTGCGGAGGTTTTTGGTACCGAGAAGCCAATTATCGCCATGCTTCATGTCTGGGATGAAGCTCCCGAACGGCAAATCGACAACACCTTGCGCGACCTAGAGACCCTTCATCCTCTTGTCGATGGCCTTCTGGTTGAAAACTACGGGTGGGGATATGCTAACAATAACCGGGCTACCCAGCGTGCCATTGATACGATTCGTTTGGTTAGCCGAAGGGTGGTTGATAATGCTGACATACCAGTTGGCGTCAACCTCTTGCCTAATGATTACGAAGCCTCTCTTTACGCCGCACAGGAAACCGGTGCTCGCTTTATTCAAATGGATCACCTCGTTGGTGACTATACGCATTGCGATTCAGTGGATCCCCAAAATTTACTGATTGCTCGTTTGAGACATCCAGAGGTAGTGATCTTGGGGGGTATCCACCCAAAATACTACGAACTGAAAGAACCAGAGCCGAAGATTACTGACTCCGCCCGCGTAGCATCCGAGCGCGGTGACGGGATAGTGGTTACGGGAGCGGCTACTGGTTCCGAAACTGATTTCGAGGAGCTAGAGGAGGTTCGAGCCGTCTTAAATAAGACTCCTTTAGTCATCGGCAGTGGGCTCAATGTTGATAATGCCTCTAAGCAGCTTGCGATTGCGGACGGCGCTATCGTCGGCAGCGCGTTCAAACTTCTAGGGGTTCGCCCCGGCGAGCCGGTGAATCGAGATTTAGCAGAGCGCTTGGTAGCCGCTACGCGATCTTAGGATTGTGATTCGAATAACGCCTGACTCTCCGTTCCCAAACAGCATTGCAATATCGAACCGAGGTCATTGCGTAACTCCATACGAGGAAGTAAGATGGCTTGTTAACCAGGAGATGTATATGGCTGAACCAACCGCCGAACAAACTGAGGCCTATCTTGATTTCTCGATGCGGGGATTTGATATAAGCAAAGGACTCTCCGAATTAGATGAACGGTATTCGGAAGGCGTAGGAGATACGGGAAAATACCATCAAGAGCTAACCGCGCTCACTCAGTCCGCGTTGGAGTGCCTGACTGAATCTCAGAAAAAATTTCCAGATTTCTTCTCCGCGAATATGGAGGCAGAGGCCATCCGGCGCTCGCTCAGTGAAGAGCGGCGGAGAGATTTCACACTTCGCTTCAATGAGCTCCTCTATGAGTCCATTTCAGATCCGCTTCGGCCGATTGATGCGATTGCGGATTATAGTCCCCTCCAGCGGGCGATTGAACTCGTTTATATCGGAGACCGCCTAAACGCCAAAAATCATTACGAGCGGCCAAATTTGGTGAGACAGAGCGGTGATGCAGTGATCGGTCGGGTAGTTCAGAATATGCTCGAATTCAACATGGATCCTCGGCTGCTCAGGATTCCGTCCCGGTAAGCTAGCCTAGATGCCTGAACGAACTGAACATCCAAAGTTGACCCGGGACTGGTTGCAGGTACTAAGCCTGTCAAACCACGAACGCCAGGTAATTTTAGGATCAGACGTCGAAGAACGGCCAGACCGCCAGGCAAGCTTTAATACCTTGGCAGAGTTCTTACGCCATGAGGTTGGGCTTCCAGATGACGATATTGCCGAATGGCTGCGGTCAGGTATGGCCTCCTGGGATCTGGAACGTCCTCTGGACAAGTTATCTGCGAGAGGCGGGTTCGATGATGTGTGGGAACTCGCCGTTAAGGTTGCTGATGAAGTAAGGGAAGACTTGGCTGACACTGGGCCTCCGGAGGCCGAAGCTAAACGGGCCTAAGTCTTAGCGGCAGCTACACTGTTCCTTTATTTTCCCCATCCAGTAATATACGTATATGAACCTACGACTCGGACGCATCCTGATCGGCATCGTGCTGGCCCTCGGCCTGGTGGTGCTGCCCGTGGGCGCTCCTGCCCCGGCAGTGCCGCGGGTCCACGCCGCTGCCACCGAGAAGGAAAAGGACACTAAGCAAAAGCAAAAGGCCGAGAAGCAGGAAGCCAGGGAGCAGAAGAAGTCCAAGCAACCCGAGCGCAAGCAGAACAAGGAAAAGCTCAAGCAAGAACGCAAAGCCAAGAAGGCCGAACGCAAACGCGCTGAGAAGGCTAAGGAGGAGCGCGACCCGGCCGCCCATAAGGCCGAAAAACAGAAGCAGAAGCGCGAAAAGAAACAGCGCAAGCGCCAGTACAAGGACACCAAGAAACGCGATGCCCGGGAAGGAGTCGTGCACAACGACCTGCGCGACTGCAAGGACTTTGACAGCCAGGAAGCCGCCCAGCGCTACTTCGTTTCCAAGGGCGGACCGAGCAAGGACCCGTCGGACCTCGACCGCGACGGTGACGGCAACGCCTGCGAAAAGCTGTAGTACATGGTCCTGGTGTGGATTGTCCTCGGCGGCTTGCTTGCAGCCGGCCTGGGCTGGCTAGCGCTGTGGCTTGTCCCGCGGCGGCCGGTTTCCAAAACGGTCTGGGGCCTGACGTACTCGGCTCCCTACGCCGAGGAACTCGGGCTCGATGCGCGGACGGCCTACCTGGAAATCCTCGATCAGCTCAAGCCCAAGCGCTTGCGGCTCGTTTCGTATTGGGACCAGAACAACCCCGCGCCGGACTCCTGGAACTTCGACGAGCTCGACTTCCAGGCGGCCGAAGCTGAAAAGCGGCGGATTCCCTACGTGATTGCGGTCGGCCGGCGCGTGCCGCGCTGGCCGGAGTGCTACAGCCCGGAATGGACCACACAATTGCCGGAGGCCGAGCAGCAGCAGGCGCTCTATGCCTACCTTACGAAGGTCGTGCAGCGTTACGATTCCAACTCGAACCTGACTGCCTGGCAGGTAGAGAACGAACCCGACCTGCCGAACTTCGGGCAGTGCCCGGAGTTCGGACTGAAGTACTTGCCGGACGAAGTCGCCTTAGTCCGCTCGCTGTCAGCCAAAGGGATCATGGTTACCGCGGGCGGGGAATCGTTTACGCGCGGGTGGGGCACCAGTCGCCACGCCGACCTATTCGCTACCTCACTCTACCGGGCGGTGCGCAACCCCGAAGGAGCGCCGCGTTTCCTGAAGCTGCCCCCAGGACTGTACCTGCTGCGGGCGCTGGTGATCCGGTTGGTAAGCCGGCGCGTGAAACGGGTCTTTATCTCCGAGCTGCAAGCCGAACCGTGGGTGGAACGGGGGATGGCCGATCACGACCAGGCCTACTACGACGAGACGATGAGCCTCACGCGGCTCAAGGCGATGGTGGACTTTGCCCAACGTACCCGCCTGCCGGAAGTCTGGTTCTGGGGCGCGGAGTGGTGGTGCTACCAGAAGCTTCGTGGTGAGCCTGCGTTTTGGGATTACGTCGAATCTATTTTCCGCCAATCGCGCGACTGAACTGCGTGGCTAAAACTGCACCCGTGCTGCCGCTCTGAACCGACTGGCCTTGCTACACTAGAGTCGTGAAAGTACTCGTAATCGGCGGCAGCCACGGCGTGGGGCGGGAAGTGGTCAGGCAGGCCGCGGCCGCCGGTCACTCGGTGACCGTCTTTTCGCGTCGTCCCGAACGTGCCGGCCTGACTGACCCGAGGCTGGCGTTGTTTCCGGGCAGCGTACTGATAACCGCCGACGTCGAGGCCGTGGTGCCCGGCCACGATGCGATCATCTGTACGCTTGGCATTCCTACCGGCAGCGCGATCGGCCTGCCAGGCAAGCGCCACCCCGTCCTGTCGGCCGGCACCAAAAACCTAGTAGACGCCGCCCAGCGCCACGGCAGCAAACGCGTTATCTTGCTAACGGCGATTGGTGCCGGCGACAGCCGTCGCAACCTGACGACGGCCGGCCGGCTCGGGCTCAGGCTTGGCCTACCCTACTTGTATGCCGAAAAAGACCGCCAGGAGCAGACCCTCCGCGCCAGCTCGCTGGACTGGACGATCGTCCGCCCGACGGCGCTGACCGACGGTCCTCAGACCGGAACCTACGGCGTACATAACTATCCGGGCGGTCCGGCGTTTACGTCCGGCTTACTGACCCATATTTCCCGGGCCGACGTGGCCGGCTTCATCGTCGGGCAATTGGGCAAGACCGATCACCTCGGCCACGCTGTGACGCTCAGCTACCCGGCGCGCTTTGGCGACAGCCTGCGCTGGATTGCCAACTTCCGGGCGCGGTAAGCCTGCGCTGGCGGACTCGCCTGACAGCAAACGGGCGTCATTGCCGGGCGTCCAACCCGCCCTTCAGCGTGGCCGCCTTTACGTAAGCCACCAGCCATGCTTGTCAGTACGCATATGCTTGTCAGTACGCCGCCCGTTGGGCGAGCCCCAGGGCGTAGTCGGCCCACCACCCTCCGGCACTCGGGCCGCCGTTGCAGGTGCCGTCCGATTCCCCGGGAGCCTTGATCCAGAGATACGCATCTATTAGGGGCTGCCCGCTCGATACGCTCGGGGTATTTCCCAGCGCCCGTCCAGCCGGATTACACCACTCTCCGCCGGTGGCTGAACCGTTGCCGTTGCGCGAAGTGTCGATCACGCAGCGCATGGCCACGCAGTCGGGTATGATTAACCCTGGCACACCGGCTCCCTGAGCCACTGCCCACGCCGCCCCGACCATGAAGCCCGCGAAGTACGTATGAAACCATTAATCAGCTATATCTTTCCTGTCTACAACGAGTCCGACACGCTCGCTACATTGCACGACGTGCTGAGTGCGGAGCTAGCCAAAGTGGCCGGCGAGTTTGATTTTGAGATTATTTATGTCAACGACGGTTCCGCGGACGACAGCCTGGGACGGCTCACAGCGCTCCAGCACGCTGATCCGAGGGTAGTAGTAATCAATTTCGCCCGGAACTTCGGCCACCAGATGGCGATTACGGCTGGCCTGGACTACGCCAAGGGCGACGCGGCGATCATCATGGACAGCGACCTCCAGGATCCGCCGGGCGTGTCCGTGGAGCTAATCCGCAAATGGCAGGAAGGGTTCGAAGTCGTCTATGCCCAGCGCCGTTCCCGCCGCGACGGCTTTGCCAAGAAACTGACGGCGGTCGTGTATTACCGGCTGCTCGACCGCCTGGCCGACATCTCGATTCCCAAGGATACCGGAGACTTCCGCTTACTCGACCGGAAAGTGGTCGAGCAGATGAAGCGTTTCCGGGAGCGTAACCGCTTCATGCGGGGCCTGACCAGTTACGTCGGGTTCAAGCAGACGGCCGTGCTGTTCGACCGCGAAGAACGCCACGCTGGTGAGACCAACTATCCGCTGAAGAAAATGATCAAGCTGGCCCTGGACGGCATTACCAGTTTTTCGACCGTCCCGCTCAAGCTGATTTCCCAAATCGGGTTTGGGGTTTCGCTATTGAGTTTCCTGGGAATCATTTACGCCCTGGTAATCCGGCTGTTCTTTCCGGACATCGCCGTGCCGGGGTTCGCCTTCACGGTAATTTCGGTCTTCTTCTTAGGTGGCGTACAGTTACTAATGTTGGGACTCCTCGGTACCTACATCGGCCGGATTTATTCGGAAGTGCAGAACCGCCCACTTTACATTGTCGATGCGGTACTTAAGAATGACCGGCCTGCGTCATCGCCGGACCCGGCGGCCGCCGGAAAAGTACCTCCCGGGCGCGCAAACCCTCGCCTAATTACGTAGAAAAAACCCTTTACAAAGCTACTAATAAGCTGTATGGTAGACGGCTTAGCAATTCCCAACCGAGTCATATCCCACCATGAAAGTCCGTAAAGCAGTCATTCCCGTCGCCGGTTTCGGCACCCGCTTCTTGCCGGCCACCAAGGCTACGCCCAAAGAAATGTTCCCCTTGGTAGACAAACCGCTGGCGCAGTACGTGGTCGAAGAAGCGGCCGCCTCGGGCATCGAAGAAATAATCTTCGTTACCGGCCAAGCCAAGCGGGCGATCGAGGATCACTTTGACCGCAACATCGAACTCGAGTACATGCTGCGCAGCAAAGAGAAGTCCAAGCAGCTCAAGCAAGTCCAAGAGATTTCGGAACTCGTCCAGTTCGCTTACGTGCGCCAAATGGAGATGAAGGGGTTGGGTCACGCCATCCTCCAGGCCAAGAATCTGATTGGCAACGAGCCGTTCGCCGTGATTTTGCCAGACAATGTCTTCAACGGCGCCAAGCACGGCGCCGGCCCGGCCATCGGCGACGTGATCGCGGCATACGACAAGACCCAGTCACCGATCGTCGGCTCCAAGAAAGTACCGTGGGAGAAGGTGCACTTATACGGTATCGCGGAAGGCGAAGAAACCGAGCCCGGCTTGCTGAAGATGACGCGTACCGTCGAGAAGCCCTCGCGGGAAGAGGCCAAGAGCCAGTGGGCGTCCGTCGGCCGCTACGTGCTGTTCCCGGAAATCTTCGAGATCTTGGCCGGCCTGCCTGAAGGGAAGGGCGGCGAGATCCAACTTAACGACGCGATTGACCAGATGGCCGGCATGCGCGACGTGTATGCCGCTGAAATCGTCGGGGATTACCACGACGCCGGCGACAAGATGGGCTACCTCAAAGCGGTGGTCGAATTTGCCCTGCAACGCGACGATTTGGGCAGCGAATTCCGGGAATACCTGGAAACCCTCCTCTCTGCCCGGAATCCCCACCCCCGAGCCTAAGCAAAACCTGCGCCGCTTCCTAGCGGTACGGCGTAGTGCCAATCCAGCCGAGCAGCTCTTCGAACCCGTAGCCGCCGTTATAGGCGGCGAGCAGCTCGTTGTAATTGGCGGTATAAAAGTGATCCGTTGCTTTGCTGCTCCACATCCGCATCAGGGGGGCGGTGTCGCCGTTGTACTCCGGAAAAATCGACCCGAGGCTACCCTCGCGGAGGTACCCCGAGCGCCTAGCGGCCTCGGCCTCATCGGCCGACGTGGTGTAGAAGTGGTCACCAACGCTGGAGTTGTAAAGCCGGTAGACCGTCTTGGCGTTCGGCGTACCTGCCGCCGGCAGATAGCCGGCTACTCCTTCCGCCGCGTAGCCACCCCGGATCGCTCCATCGCGCTCAGCCGGATTCATGGTGTAGAAGTGGTCGCCGCTGCGGCCGTTCCATAACCGGTAGACGGGTGCCGTCTCGGGAGACTCTGGGGCGGGTTGGGCGAGGTCTATGCGGACGTTAATTCCGGCAGCCGTAGCGGCCGTGACCTTGACGGTGACCCCGCGCGCCGGGTCGGCGAAGGTCTTTCCTACCGCCAGCGGAGCGTCGTTATGCATCGGGGTTTCGGGCGTGGTGTCGATCAGGTTGGTCCCGTACCCGGCACCGAACCCAGGACCATAACGTACTATCACCCCGTTGTACGCCTCGGGCCCCAATCCGTCGTCGAACCCGACCGGTTGGCGGTATTCCAGGTAGTAGTAGCTTTGGGGCGTACCGTTTGGCCCGCGGACTGCCGGCACCCGCAGTAGCTGGACGCCGCCGTTTGCCCGTTCCACCGGGCCGAGCGTATACGAGCCCGAAGCCGTCACCGAGCGCACGTTCGGTTTTTCGAACCACGCGTTACTGGCCTTGTAGAGGTTGTTGGTGTGGGCCCGCAGGCCGGACCCCATCACGTCGAAGATGTCGCCGTATTCGATTGACTGGCAGTTGTCACTGATCGCGACGGTTGCCCCTTTGGCGTCTTCGCAGTGGTACCTGTTGGCGTGCGCCAACCCGAAGTTGTGGCCGAGTTCGTGGCTGATTACATACGGCCGGTAGGGCCCGTATTCTTGCAAGCTCCCGTTCAGCCAGGTGCGTCTGCCGTCCTGTTCGCCAAAGGCCGAGGCGTTGCAGTCGGATTTGGGGAAGGCGAACACGACGTGCTCATAGCCGCGCAAATCGACTCCCTGGGCGCGGGCGGCTGATTCCGCGGCGTTAGTCCATTCGTAGGAGTTGGTCTGGCAATCCTGGTTGGTCTTGTTGATGGTGTACCACCCGAACACGTCGCCATCGCTACGCCGGGCGCCGGTAAATCCGACCTTGTTGAACGACTGTTCACGGTACAGGGCGTTCGGGGAATCGGGATTGGTAAAGGTCAGTTCGCGCAGTTCCTGGGAGTTATACGGCTGGCTGCGGTCGTTCTTGAAGTTGAACATCACCACCGCCACTTTCTGGAGCGCGTCCGGAGCCTTTGGCGCGTCGGACACTTCTTTGGCTTCCGGAACGTCTTCCGGCTTGGTGATGGCGCTTACTTTAAGGGTATCGTGGTCCTTGGGCTTAGCGGTGACCTGTACCGGGGCGCCTGGTGCAGCCGGCGTCTGCCTGCCTTGCAGGTCCAGCCGGAGGAGCTTGTCGTTGGTTTCCAGGGCGTACCCTTGTCGGCTCTGTTTGGATTTGATGTCTTCGAACGTCACCTGGACCAGCTTGCCGGAGTACTGCTTGGTGATTAGGCCGTCGGTGGCGAAAGTGGTGACGCCAGCGATTATGGCGACCGCAATCAGCCCGGCGATTAGCGTGCGTTGGGAACGGCCGTGGGCGGCGCGGTGGAGCGGGGAGAGGTGGTGGAGGAGGGAGGTGAGGCGACGCATGGCTTTGTTTTGAGCATGAAAATTAAGCAATCATACCATAACAAAGGCCTTCTGTCAACGGTGAGGGAGGTGGCGAGAGCTCCGGGCAGGAAACCCGGGGCGGGAAACCGTTAGCTGGCCGGCAGCGCCAGCCTAATCAGCTTGTCGTCGCCGGGCTTCTCGCTGCCGCGGCCGTCGCGGTTAGAAGTAGTGATATAGAGCCGGTTATCCGGTCCTTTGACCACCGCCCTGATCCGACCGAACTCCTTGAACAACTCTTCGTTCTTGGTAACCTTCCCGTCCTTGAGCGTGACGGCGTGCAGGTGCTCGCCCCTCAGGGCACCGAAGTAGAGCCGCCCGTCGGGTCCTAAGCTCAAGCCAGCCGGGGCCCAGGTAGTGGCATTGCCGCTCTGCAGGATGGGATTCACCAGGCCGTCGCGTTTCTGGTCGCCGGTAACTTCTGGCCAGCCGTAGTTGGCGCCTTTGTCGATCTTGTTCACTTCGTCTTTGCAGCACTGGCCGAGGTCGCCGCTCGGGCCGTGTTCGGCCAGGTAGAGCGTGCCGCTGTCGTCCCAGGCCAGGCCTTGCGGGTTACGGTGGCCGAGGCTCCAGACTTCGCCGCGCGCACCGGGCTGGCCTGCGAAGGGATTGTCCGCCGGCGTGGACCCGTCCGGATTGAGGCGGAGCACCTTGCCGGCCAGGGAATTCTTATCCTGGGCCAGGCTGGGTTCTTGGGAGTCACCGGTGGTCACGTAGAGTTTTTTGTCCGGGCCGAACGCCAGGCGGCCGCCGTTGTGGTTGTTGTTGCCGGGGATGGCATCGACCAGCGTTTTCGGCTCGGCCAGGGCGCTGCCGGTGTCGCGGTAGCGCACCACGCGGTTGGTCAGGGTGTTTCCGGAGCCCGAGCTGATGTATAAATATACGAACTTGTTGGCGGCGAAGTCCGGGTCCAAGGCCATGCCTTGCAAGCCGCCTTCGCCGCTGCCGGCCGTCTGGACGGTCAAGATCGGGTCGGGTTGGAGCTGGCCGTTCTGGATTACGCGCACGCGGCCGGGCCGCTCGGTCACCAGGATCCGGTTATCCGGGGCAAAGGCCACTTCCCAGGGGATTTCCAGTCCTTCGGCGATCACTTCGGTCTTGGCGTTAGTGGTAGCCGCGCCGGGGGACGCGCCGACGTCGGCCGTGGTGGGGGCTTGGGCACTGTCTTTGTTAAAGACGCCAGCCACGACAGCGCCGGCAAAGCCGAAGACTACTACCGCCAAGCCGATCAGGAGCGCGTGTTTCACGGTTTCAGGATACGCCGTGGGCGGGAGCGGGGCAATCGGCGCCTCCGCGTGGCGGCAAAATGAGCGCACTTGAAAAAGAGTCTCATCGTGGGTGGAACGGGTGTTCCTGATGAAACTCTTGTGCCTGTAACGTTGTTGCCATTGCTGGCTCACGCGGACCACACCGGAGAGGTGTACAGGTTATGGGTCCTTGGTGCTGTCGAACTACTCCTTGTAGACCGGCCGGCCGGAAAGCGTCTTCCAGTCCCAGTCGACATGGATCCACGCCCGGTCGCTGGTGAGGTAGACCGGACGGTCGATTGCCCACACAGCCAAACAGCCGATCAAGGCAACCAGTGCAAGCACGGAAGCGCCGGTTGGTTTGAAATTGGCCAACAGCGCCGGCAACGGTGCGATCAACCAGTACCCGACCGGGATGATCGTCAGCGTGTGCGCCAACTTGGAGGGGCTGAGGTACTGCGCCGTCGTGAAGTTCGGCCGGTCGACCGGCAACACGACCCACAGCACAACGGGCACCACCAGACAGGCCAGGTGCCACCACGCCTGGGTGTACCACGCGTCGCTGGCGCCGGCCTGCTTGAGCACGACTGCGACCAACGCCGCGTACAGCGGGATCAGCACACCGTTGTTCACGAAGAACGACAGCATGCGGCCGCGGCCGAAGTGGCCTTCCATGCCCATCAGGACGGTGGTCAGGCCGAACTGCACCAGCAACGCGACGACAAAGGCCATCACGGCGCCGAGGTTCCAGACGGACAACCAGTCGAAACTTCCGATTTTATCGGATACGGACATGTATTTCCTTTCTCTCGTAGGGAGCTACTTCTTGCAGGAGGTTTTGGCGACCGGACCTTTTTTGGCCTCCCCTTCACGTATGACCCGGCTTACGTACGCCTCGGCATAAACGCAGCCAGGCCGGTAGGTGAGCATGTCGCCGAAGACGGCGATGAACACGTCAGGCGTGTCGAACTCCGCCGATGCGTCATCGGCGGGGCGTTTCACGTTGACGTGCATGACGTCTTTGCCGGAGGGCTTCTCCGGCAGACCGTCTACCCGCCCCCACATCGTTTGGCAGCCAGCCGAACGCCGCAGAACCAAGGTTCCGATCTTGCGGCCGTTTGGCAGCCGGACGGGAACTTGTGATCCGGGAACGTCGACCGCCGGCGGCTGGTCGCAGCCGGCGGTCTTGGGGTCTTGGCCGTCGTAGCCCCTGTTGAGCGTCTTGCTCTCCTGCTTGGCCGTGTCAGAAGGCCGCTCCTTCTGCGGTGCATCTTCGCTGCTGCAGGCCGCGAGGCCACACAACAGTACTGCGAACAACATCGAGATACGTCGCATCCCTGTCTCCTTAGGTTGGTGTATTCCAGCAGAGAATGGTCATCGTCAGATAACCGCTCTGCGCTGGAATAGACTGCGCCGAAGCTAGTCTACAAACGTTCGAAATGTAAAAGAACAACCCGCTACCATACCATAAAAGAGTTGCTCCGTAAAGGCAAAAGCGGACGGTTCTGCTATGCTAACTCCACCATGGCGCTGACCCGTTTTCCCGGCTTGATCGACATCCACGCGCACCTCCGCGAGCCGGGCGCTACCCACAAGGAGGACTTTGCCAGCGGTACCCGGGCGGCGCTGGCCGGCGGCTTCACCTACGTGCTCGATATGCCGAATAATGCCCAGCCGACCATCTCAACCGAGCGGCTCAGCGAAAAACTCGAGCTCGCCAAAGCTAAAGCCGTCTGCGACCTCGGCTTCCACTACGGTACCGACGGCCACAACATCGCCAGCTTTCCGGCCGCGATCGCCGACCCGAACGTGTTCGGGCTGAAAATCTACTGCAACCACACCACCGGCGAAATGCTGATCGACGACATCCACCTGCTCGAACCGGTCTTCGCGGCCTGGGAGTCGTCCAAGCCGGTTTTGGTGCACGCCGAGGGCGTCCAGCTGGCGGCGGCGATCGCCCTGGCCGAGCTCTACGAGCGGCGCCTGCACGTCTGCCACATCTCCCAAGCCGTAGAAGTGGAGCTGGTCCGCCGCGCCAAAGCCAAAGGCCACCGCATTACCGCCGGCGCCTGCCCGCACCACCTGTTCCTGACCGGCGAAGCCCGCGCCACGCTCGGCGCCTTGGCAATCATGAAGCCGCCGCTGGGTACGCAAGAGGACCAGGACGCGCTCTGGGCCGGCATTGGCGACGGCACGATCGACGTGGTGGAGACCGACCACGCGCCGCACACCAAGCAGGAGAAGGCGGGGGATCCCGCCCCGTTCGGCGTGCCGGGATTGGAAACGGCGGTCGGGTTGCTCTGCAAGGCCGCTCACGACGGCCGGCTGAGCGTCGCCCAAATCCAGACGCTGCTCCACGACAACCCGAAGGAAATCTTCGATCTGCCGGAGCAGCCCGATACCTACGTCGAGCTGGATCCGGAGCGGCCGTATACGATCGGGAGTGCTGGCTACCAGAGCAAGGCCGGCTGGTCACCGTTCGAGGGGTGGGAAGCCTACGGCCAGGTACGGACCGTCGTGCTGAGGGGCGCCACGGTCGTAGCAGACGGCGTGGTAACACCGGCGCGTTAGCCTCTACCCTTTGACCGAAAAATAGATACATAAGGGACTTTTGTGCTTTTTGGAGTACACTAGGAACATGCGTTTAATCAAGTACATCGCCGCGGCCGGGATTACCTCCCGCCGCAAGGCCGAGGAGCTGATCAAAGCCGGCCGCGTCACGATCGGCCGTGAACTCGCCACCGACCCGGCCCAGGAAGTGGCCCCGACCGCCAAGGTCAAGGTGGACGACAAGCCGGTCAAGCTGGAAGACAAGGCGTACTTCTTAGTCAACAAGCCGACAGGCGTGATTTCGACGGCCCGTGACACGCACGGGCGCCGCAAGATCACCGACCTGGTCCGCGGCCACGGCCGGCTCTATCCCGTCGGGCGGCTGGACGCCGACACCACCGGCCTGATCCTGCTCACTAACGACGGCGACCTGGCCAACGTGCTGACGCATCCGCGCTACGAAGTCCCCAAGACCTACCGCGTCGACGTCTGGCAGCGCCTGACGGCGGCCGAGCTGGAGCGGCTGAAGAAGGGCATTGAGCTCGATGACGGCAAGACCGCCCCGGCCAAGGTAAACGTGATTACCCAAACCCAAAACAACGCCACGCTGGAACTGACGATCCGGGAAGGCCGTAACCGCCAAGTGCGGCGGATGATGGAAGCGCTGGGCCACCCGGTGCTCGGGCTGCAGCGCGTGGCGTTCGGGCCGCTCAAGCTTGGCGAACTGCCGGAAGGCCAGAACCGCGAGCTGAGCCCGCGCGAGTTGGGCGCTTTGCGCAAGCTCGCCGCCAGTCGGCAACCTGGTCGGTAATCACGGAGCACACCTCGTTTTTTAGAGGCGGTCGATCACACGTGGCTACGTGTTTAGGCGCTGGTTTAGGCCCGCCGGTAGCGGAACGCGAACACGAACCCGGCGAGGATGAACCCGATGATCAGCGCGAAGTCGTTGAGCTGGGCGGCCAGTTCAGGCCGGGCGATCCGGCCGGTTACCTGAAACACCACCACGTAGGCCGCTAATCCAAAGAGCACGGCCGGCGCCAACGTGCCGTAGCTCCGCAACCGTGGCCACACCAGCGCAAAGACCACCCCGACCAGCGCGAACACGATGAAGTGGATTAGCGTCCCGACCAGCCAGTTCCCGTTAAAGCCCACGTTATTGAATACGTCCGTACCCAACGCCAGCGACGAAACGTACACCGGCGCGCTGGCGGCACCGGCGGCGCTGAGCGCGCCGACCAGCGTCACCCAGACGGCCACTACCGCTCCGGCAATCAGTCCGCTGATTAGGCCCTGGTCTAGTTTGGGGGTGACGGTGCGTTCGGTAACGTTGATGGTCGGCATGATGAGTCAATCATACAATAGTTCCGTATTAAATCTGCACCGCAAAAATTCGCTACAATGACAGAGCCGTTAATTCAGCCGATGTAGCTCAGTTGGCCAGAGCAATGCTTTCGTAAAGCAGAGGTCGGCGGTTCGACTCCGCCCATCGGCTCCATGTCTGGTTAGGTAAGCGCCTTGCGCGCTTTCTTGATAAACCGGATCCGAACGGGCGGCTTTTTGGGGCGATTACGTAAGCCTGACTCCAAACCAGCCTGTACGCCCATCTCTGCCGCGCTGTAAAATCGGATTAACGGCTTGGCTTTAGCTAATGCCTCCAAGCCTTCTTGATAAAATCCGAATTTACCCAACTCTTCTGCTTGTAACCGGTAGGTATATCCTAGTAGGTACTTACACTTTCTAAACTGCTGCTCGTCGAAGTGATTTTTGGTTTGGTCAATCAACGATTCCTGAAGGGATACGTTAAATTGTAATTCACCAAGGGCTTCGATGTTGTCACCTTTCAGCCTCATTAAAAGGTACCGTTCCATTGAGGGTTGAATTAGACTGACTTCATCGCCTTCGGCTTGGCACGCAGCGTACTTCTGCTCTACACGAGCGACTAACGGCTCGAGCGCCTTTTCTAGCTCTTCTGCGATTAACCCTTCAACACTTTCAGCCAAGCCAGCGCGCTCAATCCCGTGCTGCTCGGCAAACGCTTCGATGCGGGCTGTATTGAAGCTTGCCGGCAGAGGACCTTGGTCCAAATAGCGGTCACTGATTACATCGGCAACTAAGGCAGACACTTCTCTCAGGCCAGGCTCGCCAGGAGTAGAGGGCGTTTCTAATAGTTCATACCGCGCTTCATTAATTAATCTCCACGCCTCCTGGTCCACGCCTCTTGTTATGGCATAGGTAGGATTTTCTCCATTTGCACAAGCCTGTCTGACGTACTCTCCAAAGCGTTCACTTTGCAGCGAGGGCTCTGTCGGCTCTGACGTATCAAGCAGGCGTTCTATGCTGGAAAGATGAGTTGGTGAATCCACATTACCTCTCGTTATGGCTAGCCATTGTATTGTTTGACTATTAATCTGTCAACAGAAGTATTATGTGACATTCCGTAGCTAGGCTCACGTGCAATGCGATGGCTGCGCGCTGAGCGCCTCGGCCAGACTGGGGTTTAGCACCTCCGTCCACAAGGCGTACCCCCGCGCGTTGGGATGAAAACGGTCAGCCGCTAACAGCGCAGGATCAGACCGGAAGGCCGGTCCGGTCCGTTCGGCGATCGGGGCGAACGTCAGGTGGCGGGCTTCGGCGAGTTCGCGCACCTTAGGGTTGAGCTGCTGGCTGCGCAGGCCGGCTACCCAGCGCAGCGGTTGGGCAAAGCGGCGGGCGCCGCCCATGTCTGGCGAGCCGGTAAGTACGATCTTGACGTTGCAATTGGCCGCAATCAGCTGGTCGGTAATCCCAGCCAGGTTGCGCGTGACGGTGCTAGTCGGCGTCAGCTTGGTGACGTCGTTCGCTCCGGCAGATACCAATACCACGTCCGGTTTGAGCGCGGCCGCGGCCGCTACCTGGCTTTTGAGTACGTCAGCGGTGGGTGCGCCGGAAACCGCGAAATTTGTCAGTTGTACTGACCGGTTAGATGCCAACGCGCGAGCCGTGGACGGGGCGATGCCGGCTTCCGGCTCGGCCCCTTGCCCGGCCGCCGTGCTGTCGCCGAGTACGGCGTACTTAAGCGGTGCGACCCCTGGCGGGGCAGGTGCGCTGCCGAACGCCCGGCTTTCCTGCGACGGATTCTGGAAGTTTTCCCGCGGACCGCCCGCCGCCAGTACGGCCTCGACCGCTAAGACGGCCACCCCCAACACGACCACGCCGATCATGCCTACCGCGAGTTTCACCGGCGGCTTCACGGCTGCTCTTTGAGATGTTTAAGAATCTCGTACGGAGCCATGTCTGGATCCAGTTCGGCAAGTTTCGCGGCCAGTTCAGAAATTCGGCCAGGATTGTCACGCATTACAGCCTGCAGCCGCTCGAGCAGCGACCCACGCCGTTCAGACGTTCCTTCGAACAAGCGGACGATTTCGGTAAGGGTGAGGTTACCGTGCTGTTCCGACCCGCCGAGCCGCGCCAACAATTCGGCCATCATCTCCACGGTAGCCGGCGAAACGCCTTCCAGCGGGCCGAATCCGATTTTCCACTCGGCCGCATCGGCCGCGTACCCACCTCGATTTTCACCCTGCTTAGCCATAACGAACCACTATACCACGTATACGGTTGCAGCTTCCGCTAGCTCCACAGTCCGCTGAGCCATCCGCCCGCGCCGCTGCCAGACGACTGGGCGGGAATGCCTTCCGACGGCTGCACCAATACCCACCCCGACCCGCTCAACTCCAATTGCACCGATTCGCCGGAACCCAGCCCGATCAGTGTCTTGGCCTGGACGTCCGTGTGCAGGCTGGCTTGCAACCCGTCAGACCACAAGACGGCCGCCGCCGGGTCGCAGTAGACCGGCTCAGGGCCGACCCGCAACAGCAGCGGGTTGCCGTCGCTGGTCACGGCCACCTGTCCGCGGCCGCGCAAGGCCACGTTGAACAGTCCGCCGGCCAGCATGCCGGCCGCTCCGCCGCGCAGCCGGTTGATGTCCCAGTCGATTCCGCTCTCGAACGCCAGCACGCTCGAGCCGCCGCCGGTGACGGCCTCGTCTTCCAGCTGGATTACGTGGACGTGCTTGGCCTGGTCGGCCAGGTAGACTTCGCCGGGGCCATGTACTTTCATCAACGACAAGCTCTCGCCGGTCGCGGCGCGCTTGAAGATTCGTTTGACGCCGGCTTTGGCGTGCTCAAAGCGGGCGCCACCGCGGTAGGCCACCATCGAGCCTTGCTTGGCCATGATCGCTGCCTCGGCTGCCACGTTGGCTTTGAGGAGGCGCGGGTTTTCCAGCGATAACGAGCCGCCGCTAGTGGAATCGCCAGAAAAGGTACTTTTCATGGCTTTAGTGTAGCGCAGCGGAATCAGCGGTGCCGGGGTGGGCGAGTGTTGGCAGTCCTATCACTTGCTACACTGGGAAGTGCCCGCGGGTATCGTATAGTGGCATTATGTCTGCTTCCCATGCAGGAGAGAGGAGTTCGATTCTCCTTACCCGCTCAAACACAGGAATAAAAAAGAGCGACTCGCAGCGATGCTATAAATCCATTACTATCTAACTAATGAAAAAGCTACTGGTAATTCTCGCCATTATCTTCGGTATAGCTTTTCTATTCTTCGGGTCTGTGATTTTACCAAACTCAAAGCCTCAGGATGCCAAAACCCAGGAGGTTTCAGCCTCGCCTTACGTACCTCAGACGTACACCAATGCCCAGAACAAATACTCACTCTCGCTGTTTTCCCCTGGCCTCCGCTGGGAAGTTACCGAAAGTGGCGGAGAAGCTAAATTTTCACGGCCGGATAACGTGACACTGCGGTTGAAAATTCTGCCGTTGCCAGGCGCTGAAGGTACGAAGTACTTGGACAATCGCAAAAAGTTAACAACGGAAGGGGCGACAGTTGACCGACGTATCCCCGTCAGCGGGACCGGCTGGAAGGGAGAGCTCATCCAAGTGACGCCCAGTGATCCGATAGCTGGGACCAAGGTGCGTAACCAGGTTGATGTATACCTTCAGCACGGCATGACCGTTTCTGAGTGGGCGCTCTACGATGAGGGGTTTGAAAGCATGAACGAAACGGAGTTGTCGGCTTTCATCGAGAAGACGCTGCCAAGTTTCAAAATCTAAACGTAGGCATTGGATTAAAGGCATTGCGGCCTACAAGAAGAGAGGCTAGCTTATTCAATCCTAACGATAGGGATCGCTGCACAAGGCAACGACTGGCGTATTCTGGTTCTAACGTCGTGTACTAACCCGCTCAAAAAAGCAAATTGAGAAGTAGCGAGAGCCCCGCTCTATAAACTCCTGTTAGAATCTAAGTAATGAAGAAAGTACTGATTGTTCTCGGCATCGCCGTGGGAATAGGTGTGCTCGTATATGGAGTAGTGCGGTTTGCGTTCCCGCCTCCCCCAAAGCCGCAAGGTATCAAAACCCAGGAGGTTTCGGCTGCTCCTTATAAACCCCAGCCGTACATCAATATCCCCAACCGCTACTCGCTCTCGCTGTTCTCTCCCGGCCTACGCTGGGAGTTTACCGAAAGCGGCGGAGAAACAACGTTTTCACGCTCCGACAAAGTAACGCTGCGGCTGAAAATCATGCCTCTGGCAGGTGCGGAAGGTACGAAGTACTTGGATAACCGTAAAAAAGGGGTTACGGAAGGGGCGAAAGTCGACCGGCGCACTCCCGTCAGCGGAAAGGGCTGGAAGGGAGAGCTGATCCAAGTGTCACCGGCAAATTCGAGCCCCGGAACCAAAGCACGTAACGAAATCTACGTCTTCCTCCAGCACGGCTCCAGGGTTTCCGAGTGGACGCTCAACGACGAGGATTTTGAAAACCTCAACGAGCCTGAAGTCTCCGCCTTCCTCGAGAAGACGTTGCCCAGCTTCAAGATCTAGAGATTATTGATTCCGGGAGTTGGCTCGCCTGACCGAAGGTCAGCCCTAGCGCTTCTTCAGGCCGACCTTGCTGATTTCCAGACCGGTGTCCGACTTGTCGCGGACGAAGGAGTCGTTGACGTACTGCAGGGTGATTTTCGAAGAGCCGTCCTTAAGCTGGAGGTTACGGACTACCCGTTCGCCGCGTCCGCCCTTTTGGTTGCTCTTTAGCTCGACGCGTTGGACCACCTTGCCGTTGACCAAAATGTTGACCTTGTACTTGTAGTTCTTCGGCACTTTGTACCCGCGTCGGAGCGGAGCGTTGCGGTAGTCGATCTTCAGGTTGTAGCTGCCCTTGCGGAGTCCGACGGTCTTGTAGGTAACTTGGTAGTTTCGCTCGCTGAACACGCTTTGGCGGGCAGGGTTGGTTTCGCACCGTCCGTGGCCTCGTAGCGTAAAGCACCGTACGAAGTCCTTGCCACGCGCAGACCAGCTGGTTTTCAGCTTCGGAGCGGGCAGGAGGGGCCGGCCACTGTCTGGTCCACCCGGCGAGCACTTACGAGCCGCGCGCTTGTTCTTGTTCCGGCGGCTGCTAGCGGCCGTAGGGGCACTGGTAGGGGCGATGGTAGGTTCCGTAGTAGGCTCCGTGGTAGGGGTAGTTTCTGGCTGGTAGCTTGGCTGCGACGTAGGCACACAGTTGGCGGTGCGTTGCTTAGGCCCTCCGCTGGCAAAGGTGCTCAGAGCGGCAATCAACCCGACTGCTATTACAGCGGCGAACAGGAGGGGCTTGTGGTTGGCGGGGTTAAACGAGCGCATATTTGGTTTTTGGGGACTTATTTTTGAAATTATCAAATAGTACCATATATATGATTGCTTGTAAAGGGTTAGGTGCCCTCAACCTTTGAGCCGCGCTAGCGTCGCGTTACGATGAGCAGGCAATGGTTCACAAAATACAAAACCACGCTTCCGGAAAAACGCATGCGGCCCTGCAGGTACTCTTGTTGGTACTGCTGGCCGTAATGCCGTTCGCCTACGTCGGCGTGCAGGCGGGCTATATTCCCGGTTACGAAACCATTTACACGGTCCCCCACTTTTATCCCTTCGAGGTAGGCGTCTTGGTAGCCTTCGTGCTGTGGGCGGCCGTCCGCCGACCCGCCCTGGCTGATGTTCGGTGGTTCTGGCCGCTCGGGATTTTGGTGGCGCTGGGTTTTTTGTCGGCTGCCTGGGCACCGCTGCCAACGTTGGCAATCGTGATCTCGGCGCATCTGGCGGTGGCCGTTTTATTACTGGTTATCTTAGCCCGGGAGTTCCGCGAGCCCCCTTTCTTGAAGGCCGCGTTGGCCGTACTGGTAACGGGAGCGGTCGTGCAGGCAGTCTGGGGAATTGCCCAGTACACGCTCCAGCATGATTTAGGCTGGCAGGCGCTGGGCGAATTGGTCTTGCGCGCGGACGACCCGAACGTCGCCAGGGTACCGGGCGAGAGCGGCCTGCGAATCCGGGCCTACGGCGGGTTGCCGCATGCTAACGTTTTGGCGGCCTACCTTTCCGCTGGCTTGTTCCTGCTGGGAGCAGCTTCTTTTGCGCGGCGGTGTCGGGCGTGGCCTCGGCAAATGCTGTTGGGAGCCGTTTTCGGCGTGCTGGGAATCGCCTTCTTGTACACGTTTTCGCGCACGCCGTGGCTGGCCGTGGCAGTCGGGATGGGCGGGTTGGTGGCGGCGGGAGCGTACTGGCACCGGCGCGTTCCGGTAGGGCTGCTGATCGGCGGGCTACTGGTGGCAACAGCCGCGTTCGGGGCGCAGCAGAGTATTACCGCCCGCTCGAACCCCACCAACCTGAACACGGTGGCCGTTCCCGACCGGCTCCTCCAGCACCAGGTGGCCTTCGGTTTGCTTCGCGAACGGCCATACGGCACGGGAGCCGGCAACTACTCCCCAGCAGCCGACCGGCTGCGGCCTGAGCTGAGCGGCTACCAGCTCCAACCGGTCCATAATACGGTTGCCCTGATTACCACCGAACTGGGCATCGCGGGCGGCCTGTTGGTAGCAGTGTTTATCTTCAGGCTGCTGCGGAGGTTGCGAATCCGCGAGTTCTGGCGCCATCCCGACGTGCTGACCGCCGCGTCCGGCTGCTTCTTGCTGGCCGCGGCAGGCATGACCCTGACCGACCACTTCTTTTGGACGCTCCCCCAAGGGATCTGGCTGCTGGCGGTGATGCTCGGGTTGTTTGTTTCGCGGTTGCCGCTGAAAAACCTGCGGTAGTTGTTACGTAGGCACGGGTGCTTCGTAGCAGCTTAGAGTTTGACCCTGCTTGTTGACTTTACCCTTTAACCATGGTACTATTGGCTAATTTTCCAATTAGCCATGACTGAGCGAACACCAAACGAATTCTCTGAACCAACCGCGCTGGCGGATTTCGTAGCACCGGATACAGCTGCCCAACTTACAGAGCAAAACTTCAGGACTCAGGCTGACGACGTGCTGGATGCGCTGGAAAACCCCCGTTTTTCTATCCAAGAAATAACCAAAGAGTACGTCTTTTCAGACGAAAACGCGCCTGCCCTCAGTAACCTCGCCGATGTGCTGGTCAGCGCCAGCCAGATAGCAAAGGTTTCGCGGCGCCTGGACGGATTAGCGGACGTCCGGGGAAAAGACGCGTATGACGAGAAACGGGCGCTGAAACCTGTGGCGGCCAGATTCAACGGCAAATTACGTAACCTGATCTACGCCAACCCCGACCGATTGCAGCGTGCAGATCTGACTGACTGGTTGGCACGTGCCAGTGGATGGGATGAAACCTGGGCTGAGAGAACCGTCAGGGGGGTTGCCGCCGAGGTGGCTGCCAGACGCGAGTTAGAAACCGAAGTCCCTGGAATCCTCTACGTCCGGTTCAGTACCACCGAAGAAGATCTTGGTAGCAACGGCAGCAAAGGTAAGGATGTGATTGCCGTGGTTCCTACCGAACGGGGCACGAGAGAAGTAGCCTTCGATATCAAGTCGAGCGAAAACGGTACGCACGGTGGATTCAGTATCAGCAAAGATGGTCTGATCCTCGCGATCCTGCCGGAACATATTAACGAGGGGTTCTGCATCAGGCCGGATTTCCGAGGGCACGTTTTCCCGCAGGCTGTCTTCCGCTGAAACAGTGTTGACGCCGGTCACCTGGAGCGCTATGGTGAGTAGTACTCAATTTTACTCAACTACGGCGTTATGTCCGACAGTGAATCAAATTTCAAATTAGAATCAAGGACGCTTGACCAGGCTGTTGAGGAGGCTGTGGCTCCGAGAGTCGGCTGCAGCTTGGTGGCAGCCGAACAGCACCCGGCCGTTCGCATGGCATTCGACCAGCGTCACATCGACGGTCACGTGGGTTCGTGCGAGGCCTGCCAACGTCGCCTGGCAGGAGCTGAAGGCCGGAACTAGCCTCCGACGCGTTATACTCAAGCGGTGAGCCAGCTCAGCCCGCAGCAGATCAAGCGATACACTTCTAACCGCGCCTTTACCGATCCGCCGGTTTCCACCCGGGCCAGCCGGATGAGCGTGCCGGACGACGTCTGGCGGTTGCTCGAGGTGGTGCCGGGCCTGCTGACCTGGGGGGCGATCATCGGCTCGATCGTGCTTTCCTTCGTCGTGCCGGCTGTGGTGGCCTACTTCATCCTGCTTTTCGACGTCTACTGGCTAATGAAGTCGCTGAGCATGTCGCACAGCCTGGTCCGGGCGTACCGCTACCTCAAGCGCGACATGGCGATCGACTGGGCCGCGCGCCTGAAAGCCCTGGGCCGCAGCATCGACGTCTACGAGCAAGCGCTGACGGCGGCAATCAAGACCGTCAGCGGCGGCCGCACAGGTCTCAAGCTGTGGCTTTGGAACGCTTGGATGATGCTTAGCAACCGTCCCCTCCAGCAGGAGTACCGCGAGCTCAAAGGCGAGCGCCAAGAGCTCGAACAGATCCTGGCCCAACCCGAGGCGTTCTTAGCTCCGGCCGACATCTACCAGCTGGTCGTGATCGCCACGTACACCGAAGACCTCGACACGCTGCGCCCGAGCTTCCAGGCGATCGCCGATTCCGAGTACGACCACCAGCGGCTAATCGTGGTGCTGGCGACCGAGGGCCGCGACGCCGCCCGCGCCCGCTCCAACGCGGCCGCGCTCAAACGCGAGTTCGGCCACCAGTTCAAAAGGCTGATCGTCACCGAGCATCCGGGCGACATCGCCGGGGAAGTGAAAGGCAAAGGAAGCAACATCTCCTGGGCCGGCCGGATCGCCGTCAGGGAAATCGAGAAGCTCAAGATTCCGCACGAGCACGTCATCGTGACCACGCTGGATGCCGACCACCGGCCGCACCCGCAGTACTTTGCCGCGCTGACGTACCACTACGTCCTCACCCCGGAGCGGCGCTACCTGACCTGGCAACCGACGCCGCTGTTCCACAACAACCTCTGGTACACCACGGCGATCAACCGCGTGATCGCCACCGGTTCCAGTTTCTGGCACATGGTCGAGAGCACCCGGGCCTACCGCTTACGTAACTTCGCCGCCCATTCGCAGAGCCTGCCGACGATCATCGACACCGACTTCTGGTCGGTCGATACGATCGTCGAGGACGGCCAGCAGTTCTGGCGCACGTACTTCCGCTACGACGGCCGCCACTTTACCACGCCGGTGTACGTGCCGGTCTACCAGGACGCCGTGTTGGGCGATACGTATGTGCAAACGCTGAAAGCCCAGTACTTCCAGCTGCGGCGTTGGGCGTGGGGATCGTCGGACTTCCCGTACATCATCATCAACGCCGTCCGGAACAAACGGATCCCGTGGGCGAACAAGCTGACCCAGATCGTGAGGTTTTTGGAAGGGCACTGGACCTGGGCCACCGCCCCGATCCTGGTTACGTTCGTGGCGTACTTGCCGACGCTGCTCTCCGAGCGGTTCCGGGAGTCACTGTTCGGCCAGCAGCTGGCGCCGACGGCCTCGATCGTCCTGACCTTGGCGTTGGTCGGCATGGTGGTGACGGTCTTTACCTCGATGCTGCTGTTGCCGCCCAAGCCGGAGGGATACCCGAACCGCCGCCGGATCGGGATGTTGCTGCAGTGGGGGCTGATGCCGATTACCACGATCATCTTCAGCTCGATGCCGGCGATCGAAAGCCAGACCCGCCTGATGTTCGGCAAGTACCTGGACTTTCGGGTGACCGAAAAGTCGACGGGACCGATGGGACGTGGCCAGGCCAAGACGGTGGGAGCGGGCAAGCCGCGCTGACCGTAGCCGGTGCCCGCTGCCTTGTGGCCTCCCGGCGGGGGGGTATACTTGAAGAGAAGTAACTAAGCGGAGTAAGAGTATATGCGTATCCATCGCCCCCTGTTCGTTAGTGTAATGAGCTTGTTATTGGTGACAGCGAGCGCTCCGCCGGTCAGGGCTAACGACCAGATTGACCACCCTCGCTCGCGCGCTACCTTCAGCAGCCCTACTAATGGCTCCACGCAAGCAGGGCGGACGGTGACCTTGAGCGGTACCCTGAGCGCCAACGGGAACGCCTACTTAGTAGGTAAGAGTTTCACCATAACCCCGCTGGTCGGGGACGTCTCGTTCAGCTCAATCGAGCCCGCTGGGTCTGAACAAATTACAGAACTGAGGCAAACCGTCACCTTTGCGACGGCTAACGAGGTAAAAACTTTTACGTTCAGTAACGTCCCGCTGATATACCAAAACCAGAACTATCTCACGCTGTTGGTCCAACAGGTGGGTGCGGGTGATGCTTCGGCCGTCACGCCAGGGCCTGAACCGGTGAATCCCGGTGATCCCTCGACTGACGAGGTTAGCGTGAACTATAGCGGTAACCAGCTGCCGATCTACCGTTTCTGGAGCCCACGGTTCAACAACGCGCACTTCTTTACTCAAAACGCTGATGAAAAGAACAACCTGATTTTCACCGACAACTACGATTACCAACCGGATGGTAATTGGAGGTATGAAGGCCGAGCTTTCACCGCTACCTTGCCCGGCATTAACGGATCATGCCCGAGCGGCCTGGCGAAAGTGTTCCGCCACTACAGTTCGAATTTCCGCAGCCACTTCTATACGATTAACGCTACGGAAAGCACTAACCTTGCCAGCGATCCTAACTGGACGAGCGAGGGCGGCGCCTACTGCGCCAACACTACCGAGGTCGCCGGTACCACCGACCTCTACCGCTTCTGGAGTCCGCGGTTCAAAAAGCACTTTTATACCGCTAACCAGGCTGAGCGCGACCAATTGGTCACCAACGATAACTATGCCAGCGGTGGTAACTGGACCCCTGAAGGAACCGACCACTACGTCATCCCCTAGCGCTGGGCTTTGAGCCTCGTTCTAGCGCACCGTAATCGGGACGTTGATGCCGAGGTCGGGCAGCCAGCCAACGCCTTCCTGCAAGACGTTGAAGAACTCAGGATAGAGCCCGTTGGGAATGTTAGCGGGTACCTGCAGCGTCATCCGGAACAGCGCGGTTTCGCCGGGCTGGATTTCGGTTGCCGGCGTAGTCGCCAGGGTGGCCAGGTCGGTCACGCGTCCTTTGATGCCGCTGGCCCGCGTCGGTGCCAGCCATCGGTCGGGGTGGGTGGGGTCGAGGTCGGCAAATCCCGATCCGCGGTCCTGCGGGCGCGAAGTACCGAACCGCACGGGGTTGGCGCCGCCGACCGGCCAGGAGGTACGGCCGGTGTTCTTGATCGCGAAGCCGGTGGTGATTTGGCTGCCGCGTACCGCGTTATTGTAATTGCTCGAGAATTCCTGCTTTAACAACTGGTAGTCGTAGGGTTTGGCCGTGACCGTGACGGGGAAGTAGGCCCCGTAGTATTCCGGGAAGTAGGCTACCCCCTCAGCCACCGGGCGTACGTACAAACGGTGGGTACCGGCCGGCGTGGAGGCGGGCACCGTCAGCTGCATCTTGAATTCGGCTGTTTCCCCCGGGTCAATGGTGTTCTTGCCGGCGCTGGTGACGTTGCGGTCGATCGCGCTGAGGCGGTTGGCGGACAGCCACGTATCCGGGTCTGAGGCGCTGGGCGGGGTGGCAAAAGGCGAGTTACCGTTCAGCGGTTGGTCGGTCGCCAAGCGGACCGGGTTTGCCCCGCCACCGCCGACCGTCCAGGGCGTCCGCCCGGTGTTACGGATTTGGAACGTGGTGGTGCGCGTGGTTTCGTTAAGCCCGACCGGTGCCACGGCACCTTGGCTGACGTACTCGTAGTGGTAGCCCGGTGCCAGCACGCGGATCGGGAAGTAAATCCCCAGCTCGTTCATCCAAGACCGCCCTTCGGCCACTGGCTGGAAGTACTCCCTAAAGCTCGCCGCCACGTCGGGAGCGGTCGCGGTATAGCTGAACACGGCCGTCTCACCAGTGGTAATCTGGTCGTCAGCCACTACGCTGCCACTACTCAGCCTACCGTCGATGCCGCTGGCGCGTGAGGTAGAAAGCCAGTTGTTGGAAGCCGGGACCGAGCCGTCGCCGATTGTCGCCAGGCCGCTGCCTCGGTCGCGGGGGTTGGATGCACCTAGCCGGACGGGGTTTGCGCCGCCGACGTCCCAGGGCAGTTCCCCGACGTTTTTCAGCATCACCTTGAAGTTTCGTTTCTGGCCGGGGAGCAGATAGTTAGCATCCGCCCCGCCGCTTAAGTTGGCGGGATCCTGGTTGGTAGAAACCAATTGACCGGCGTACTCGGCGCGGTATTCCGGCGGGCGCACCTCCACACTGACGCAGACCGGGCGTTCGGCCATCCAGCCGACCCCTTCGACGACCGGGGTGAAGCACTCGTTGTAGCGGCCGGCGATGCCGGGTGACTTGAAGGTCGCCGTGAATGTGGCCAAGCCTTGCGGGCCGGTGTCGTTATCCAGCTTGATCCGGTTGGTACCGATCCAGCCAGCCCCGTTCTGGGCGAATCCCGAGCCGCGGTCCCGCGGCAACGTGGTTCCCAGCCGGACCGGGTTATCCGAGTTGCCGTCCTTACGCCAGGTAGCGCCGCCGGAGTTGCGGACTTGGATCCGCACGCTCTGCTCGCCGGTAAAGCTCATACTGGCTGGCGGTGCTCCCACCGCCACGTGGTCATAGGCGGCCAGCCGGCTGCGGATGTAATCGCCAGGGTTGGTCCAGCCAGCGGGGAAGCTGTTCTCGTAGCCGTGGACCCAACTGGCGTAGGTGCCTACCGGTGCGCCGTACGGTCCGCCACGGATGCCGAAGTGCAGGTGCGCGCCCCAGTTGCCGTTCTGGGCGGAATAGTCCGGCCCGACGAAGCCGAGCAGGTGCCCTTTGCCGACTACCGCTCCTGCCCCCACTTGGCGGTTGTCGCCCAGGTGGCCGTACACGCTGTTGACCACCGACCCGTCGGCATTGGTGTGCTCGATGATAATCAGGTTACCCCAGCGGTAGCTGTCGGGAGTGCGGGCTGAGTAGACCACGCGGCCTTCCGCGGCGGCGTAAATGGGAAGTCCCGCGCCTTTACAAACGTCTTCTCCGACGTGGTAGCCCCAGCCAGAAACAAACTGTCCAAAGGCGTAGTACGGGTTTTCGTACGGGAAGCAGGGGAGCTGCCAGTTGGTGGCGGCGGCTTTGGCAGGGTGCGGGTTAACCGTTCCCACGGCGGCCACCGTCATGGCAATCACCACCACGGCGGCAAGCAGATGTTTGGGACCCCGGAGCCAGATACGTTTTTTCATGGGTTTTAAAGCGTCGGATTAATGTAACATCGTTTTGTCCGTTTGTCAAGGCGTGGTGTTCGGCCGGTGTTCGGCCCGGCGAGTAAGCGGGGCGCTAAAGGCTGCCCGTCAGTCCCGTCACGTTCAGCGGGAAGTAGATGCCCAAGTCGGGGAACCAGCCCTGGCCTTCGGCCACCAGGTTGAAGTATTCGGGGTACGCGCCCGGATTGAGAGCCGGGATTTTCAGGGGGATGTTGAAGATGGCAGTTTCGCCCTGGCGGATTTCGGCCGCCGGAGCCGAAGCGCCGGTTGCCAAGCTGGTCACTTTGCCGTCGATGCCGCTGGCGCGGGTCGGGTTGAGCCACTGGTCGCCGCCGCTGAGCATGGCAAAGCCGCTGCCTCGGTCGTTCGGCCGGCTGGTTCCCAGCCTGACCGGGTTGGCGCCACCAGTAGCCCACGGGCGGGAACCGACGTTGCGGACCGCCAGGGTGGCTGTCAGCTCGTCGCCGATTTTTAGGTTACCGGCCGGTTTTGAAAACTCCTGCTTGGAGACTTGATAGCCCAAGGCCGGGGACTGTACGTTCACCGGTACGTAAATGCCGTAGTCTTCGGGCATCCAGCCGGATCCTTCGACCACCGGGCGGAAGTGTTCCGGATACGCGCCGTCGGTGGCCGAAGGGTTGTCGAGGTTGAAGCTGAATTTGGCGATTTCTCCCGGCCCGATCGTGGGTTTTCCGGGGTTGATTACGTTAGCATCGATGCCGCTCGGACGGTTGGCGCCGAGCCAGTCGCTGCCTTTGAAACCGCTGGCCCGGTCCCGGAGCCGGTCGGTCCCTAGGCGTACGTTGCCGCCGACCGGCCACTGCTCCTGGCCGGTGTTACGCAGCAGCACCGACGTCTGGGCGCCACTGCCGCCGAGCGGTAAGGCCGCTGGATTGGCCTGTCCGGCATATTCGTAGTGGAAGCCGGGCGGCAGTACGCGCAGCCGGAAGTACAGGCCCAGGTCGTTCATCCAGGTCTTGCCCTCGGCCACTACGTTGAAGTACTCGGCGTAATCGCCGGGAGCAGACGGTACGGTAATCGTGAAGCTGAAGACGGCGGTTTCGCCGGGGTTGACGGTATCCGTTGGCGTAACGGTGCCGCCGTCCAGCCGGCCGTCGAGCTCGCTGGCGCGGGACGGCGAAAGCCAGTTTTCTCCTCCCAGGGCGCCGTCGCCAACCGTGGCGAACCCGCTGCCGCGGTCGTTAGGGCGGCTCGTTCCTAAGCGTACCGGGTTTGGACCATTACGGTTCCACGGCACATCCCCCGTATTCTTGAGGTACGCCTTGAGGTTCAAGCGCTGGCCGGGCAAGAGGTAGGTGGAATCCACGTTGCCGGCGGTGTTGGTCGGAGAGAGGTTTTGGTAGGCGCCTTGGCCAGCGTAACCAGCGGTATAGCGCGGCGGCGGCACGTTCAAGCCCACCACCAGGCCTTTGTCGGCCATCCAGCCCTGGCCTTCGACCAATGGCGCGAAGCGTTCGGCGTAAAAGCCGGCGGGAACTTGGCGGTTGGAAAAGCGCCCCCGGAACGTCCCCACCTGGCCGGGCGCGGTGTTGGCCATCAGGTAGATGCGCGAGGGACTGACCCAGCCCTGTCCGAGCATGCCGGCCGAAAAGCCGCTGCCGCGGTCGCGCGGGTTGATCGTACCGAGCCGCACCGGCCGGTCGCCGGAGTTCTCCCACGTGACGTTACCGGTATTCTTCAGCTTGAAGTCGACGTAGTACTCGGCGTTCTTGCCGTTGGTGTCGCCGTTTACCTCCACGGCCACGTTCTCGTGGGCCCAGGTCTTGACGGGCGGTGGAGGTGCCGGAGCCGGGCCGCCGACCGGACCGCCCAGGCGGTCGCGGATGTAGATTTCCGGATTGATGTACGAACTAATCTCAGAAGCTCCGACGTATCCCTTGATATTTGAGCTGTACGTACCGATCGCAGCGCCATAGGCACCGACCCGCAAGCCGAAGTGCAAGTGCGCTCCCCAGTTGCCGTTATCGGCCGTCCAGCTCGCCCCGACGAAGCCGACCAGCTGGCCTTTGGTCACGGTTTGTCCGGCGGCCACGCGGCGGTCGCCCGACATGTGTCCGTAAATGCTGACCAGCTGCGAGCCGTCAGGATTGGTGTGCTGGATTATCACCATGTTGCCCCACCGGTAGGAATCCGGCGTCTTGGCGGAGTACACCACGGTACCTTCTGCAATCGCATACAGAGGACCTCCGCTCCCCCAACAACCGACATCCTGGCCGACATGGTAGCCCGACAAGGGTCCGCTGACCCACTGGGGGAAGTTGTACCCGCTTAAACTGTACGAGGCGCACGGGTACTGGTAACTGCTGGCGGCTTGGCTGCCTGGCTGGGCGGTTGGCGACGTTGCCGGAGCCGGGCTGGGGCTGGCGGCTGGAGAAGCGGATGGCGATGGCGTAGCGGGCGAGGGCGAACTTGGCAGTAATCCTTGGGCGTGCGCCAAAGAGCCGACCCCGAGGGTAGCGGTTAGGAGGATGCCTACGGCTAGTTTTCGAGCGGTCGAGCGATAGTTCATCGATGGGTTTTTATTTGCTGATGCATCAAAATTACCTCAGTGTAGCAACTTTTGGATACTATGTCAATAGTAAATAGCTTTGTTAAGCCATTTATGTACGAAATCACAAGAACGCCAGGCGTGCTGGTTCGGGAAAACGCCCGAAAAACCTCACCGAAAACCAAAACTCCCGGCTGATGCCGGGAGTGCGGAGCCTGCGCGGACAGGCTAATAAATTCGACCAACGAGCTCGCTGGAGTGTATTTTGATTTTCAACTTAAGTGTACAGGGGTGACCGTAATCCACAACTTTTTCCACATTTACAGCTAGCTGATAAATACGTTTATTCAGGCGTTTATTAATTAGCTCAAGAAAGTCATCCACCGCCGTGTTAGATTTTTGACGCCCAGCCACAAGAATCCCGCTCTCAGGCGTGTTGTCAAGCCCGTTTTTTAGTTGAAGGGAGTAGAATGCAGGCATGAGGCTACAGTTATAGACAACGTGCTTTTGCCCGCCCTGCTGGCGGCCGTGGTAACGGCCGGGTTGAGCCCGCTCTTAGTAGCCGTCGCCCGGCGCTACGGGATCGTCGATGCGCCTGGCGGCCGGCGCGTCCACCTCCGCCCCACGCCGCGGCTGGGTGGCGTTGCCGTAGTAGCAGGCTTTTTTGTAGCGTTCCTGGTGCTCCTGCCGGAAATCGCGCCTAACTTCAAGCCCAAGCAGCTGGTCGGCTTCTCGCTGGCGGCACTCGTGCTGCTGATAGTCGGCGTAATCGACGACAAGCGCGGGTTGCCGGCGTGGATACAACTGGGCAGCCAGGTCGCCGCCGGGCTTTTGTTAGTAGCAGTCGGGATGGGGATCGAGGAGGTCACCAACCCACTCGGTGGCAAACTGGCCTTGGATCAGCTCAAATTCGCGGTACCGATCGGCGGGGTGGACCACTTCCTCAACCTGCCGGCCGACCTGCTGACCGTGGCCTGGGTGGTGCTGGTAATCAACGCCGTCAACTTTTTGGACGGGTTGGACGGCCTGGCCGGTGGCGTGGGGGCGATTACCGCGGCCACGTTGGCGCTGTTGAGCTTGAGTGCGGCCGTCAACCAGCCGTTCGTGGCGGCCCTGGCGCTGATGCTGGCCGGCGCGCTGGCGGGATTCTTGGTTTTCAACTGGCACCCGGCGAAGATCTTTTTAGGTACGGTCGGTTCCACCTTCGTGGGGTTCACGATCGCCACCCTGGCGATCATCTCCGGCGGCAAGGTGGCCACGGCAATCTTAGTGCTCGGCTTCCCGATCCTGGACGCGCTGGTAATCGTCACGCGGCGCAGTTTGGTGGGTGGGGCTCCGTGGCAGCCGGACGCCCGGCACCTGCACCACCAGTTACTGGCGGCCGGCTTTTCGGTGCGGCAGGCGGTGGGCGTGATTTACGTCTTGTCGGCGACGTTCGGCGGTTTGGCGCTGCTGGCCGGGACCACCGGGCAAAAAGCGCTGGCGTTCAGCTTGCTGATCGTGTTGATGGGAGTAGTACTGGGTGGGTTGGCGTACCTGGAGCGGAAACGGATACCACACACAAAGGGCGATTGACTGAAACTACTGAGCTCCTAGCGCGCCCTCGCCTGGTTCCGTATGCTATACAGGTGCCTCGATTACGCAAACGACCTAAATTCAAGAAAATCTCTACCGCCGAGGGGTTCAGCTTTGGTATTACGATGCTGGGCCAGGTGACGGGCATCCTGATCGCCGGCCCCGTACTGGGCTTACTGGTTGACAAGGCGTTGGACTCGGCGCCGATCGGCCTGGCTGCCGGCGTGCTGCTGGGCGGTACCGTGGCCACGATATTGATCTTAACCAAAGTCAAAAAGGAACTCGATGGCTGAGCTGCCCGTCCCTACTTTGAACGCCGAACACGTCGGCGAAATCGCCGGATTGCCGATTACCAACTCGATCCTGGGCACCTGGATCGCCTTGGCGCTGGCGCTGGCATTCGTGTTCGTGGCTTCCCGCCGCGCCCAACTGGTGCCGGCCGGCAGCCAAAACGTACTCGAACTGGTCGTCGAGCGCTTCCGCGGCCTGGTCAGCGACGTGCTCGACGGCAACCAAAAACTGACCGACCGCTACCTGCCGCTGGTGATCGCGGTGTTCTTGTTCGTGCTGTTCGTCAACTTGGTCGGGCTGATTCCTGGCTTCGGGACGGTCGGCGGAACGCCCACGCATGGCGCGCACTCCGGCGAATTCGTGCCGCTGCTGCGCTCCGGCAGCTCCGACCTTAACCTGACGCTGGCGATTGCCTCGGTGAGCTTTTTGGCCGCCCAGCTGACCGGCATCTTCACGGTCGGGTTCTGGCGCTACGGCGGCAAGTTCATCAACTTCAAGACGCTGTTCCAGCGGCCGTTCAAGCTCCGAAACATTTTATTGTTCATCCCGACCTTCTTCTTAGGGCTGATCGAGCTGATTTCCGAACTTGCCAAGCTGATTTCGCTGAGTTTTAGGTTGTTCGGGAACGTCTACGCTGGCGAGGTGTTGCTGGTGGTATTCGGGTTCCTACTGCCGGTGTTCGTGCCCTTATCCGGCCCGTTTTACCTCCTGGAAGTGTTCGTTGGCCTGATTCAGGCGTTCGTATTTGCTATGCTGACTATCGTGTTCATCAAAATCGCCACGATCGAACCGCACTGATGCGGAATATCTACAAAGTATTACATATAAGCGATCATCTATAAGCGTATTAAGGAATAAAGGAAAAGGAGCACCATGGATAAAGAAGCACTAGAAACGATTGCCAAAGGGCTGGCGTTGATCGCCTTGGCTGGGCCCGGAATCGGCGTGGGCTACGTCACCGGTAAGGCCGTGGAAGCGATCGGCCGTAACCCTGAGGCCTCGGGACGGATCATCATTTACATGTTCCTGGGCGCCGCCCTGACCGAAACGATCGCGTTTTACTCGATCATGATGACGTTCGTAATTTAAGGATTCACGGCGGTGCGGACGCGGAGCCGAAACTTCGGAACAGCCCATACTACTCGTTTCGACTACCGCGCCCGCGCCCGCAGCGATCTCGCGTAACGTCGCCTCGCCGGGAGCAACCGCACCGCCGCATCACTTTCACTAAGCTCAAGCTAATAGATGGAAATCCTCCAACAATTCGGAATCGAAGGAAAGCTGCTGGTCGTCCAGCTGATTAACTTTTTGATTTTCGCGCTGGTGATGTGGCGGTTCGTACTGCCGCGCCTGACCAAATTGCTCGACCAGCGCCGCTCGGCGATCGAGGATTCGCTGGCCCAAGCCGAAACGGCCCGTAAAGAGGCCGAAGCCGCCCGCACCGAACGCGACAAGATTACCGAGGACGCCAAAGCCCAAGCCGCCGGGATCATCAGCCAAGCCCAAGAAACGGCCACCGTCCAAGCTGCCCAGATTATGGAAAACGCGCGGACCGATGCCGCGGGGTTCGTCGAGCGGACCGAGCGCAACCTGGCCGCCGACCGCGAACGGCTCACCGCCGAGCTCCGCGCCGAGCTGGCCGGGCTGACGGTTTCGGCTACCCGCGCGGTACTCGGTGACGCGCTGAGCGCTGCCGACCGCGAGCGGATCTTACGCGCCGCCGTGAACCGCGTGGGCAAGGAACTTCCGAAAGCCAGCGCCGGAGGGGCATCACCCCGCCGCGCGGCAACCTCCCGATTACCAGGTCGCCGAACATCGGCTTCCGCCAAACGGGGCACCACATGAAAACCGACGCCACGCCCTATGCCGAAGCGCTGCTGCAGGCGGCTAAACGGAGCGATTGGCCGCGCCTGGCCGACCAACTCGACGCCTTGGCCGAGCTGCTCAGCCGTAACGCCCTGGCCGGGCAACTGCTGGCCGACGCCGCCGCCAGGCCGGCGGCCGACCGTTTGAAGTTAGTCAAAGCCGTGCTGAAAGGGTTTTTGCCCGCCCTCCAGCAGCTGGTCGCGCGCTTGGTAGCCGACGGTGCGCTGGACGCCGTTCCCGAGCTGCGCGACGCCTTCCGCCGCGGTTATAACCGCCGGGCCGGCCTTACACCCGTGCGCGTCGAAACCGCCGAACCGCTGACGGCCGCCACCCGGAAACGACTGGTTGCCCAACTGACGGCGTCCGGCCGCAAACCGGCGCTGACCGAGGCACTCCAACCTACCCTGATCGGCGGGTTACGATTGGTAGTCGACGACGTCGAATACGACTTTTCGATCGGCGGCGCGCTCGATCGCCTTGAACAATCCGTCCGTAACGCCTAGCCTCTACAACATACTAACCACCACTTCCATGCCAAAAACCACCGACCAGATCGTTTCCGAACTCAACCGCGGCTTAAGCAAAGTCCCAGACGCCGCCAAGCTGCGTAGCCGTGGCCGCATCCTGACCGTGGGAGACGGCATCGCAATCGTTTCCGGGCTGACCGGCGTCCAAGCCGTGGAAAAACTCGAATTCCCCGGGGGCGTGGCCGGGATGGCACTCAACCTCGAAGCCAATACCGTTGGGGTTGTGATCTTAGGCGACGACCGCAAGTTGCGCGAAGGTGACGAAGTACGCTCCACCGGCGAGGTGATGGGCGTGCCGGTCGGGGATTCGCTAGTCGGCCGGGTGGTCAACGCGCTCGGTGAGCCGATTGACGGCAAGGGCAAGCTGGGGGCCAAAGGCCTGACGACCGCCCCGATCGAAACGGCCGCTCCGGGCGTGATTGCCCGGCAGTCCGTCGACACGCCGCTCCAGACCGGGATCAAGGCGATCGACGCGATGGTACCGATTGGCCGCGGCCAGCGCGAGCTGGTAATCGGTGACCGCCAGGCCGGCAAGACGGCCGTACTGATCGATGCGATCATCAACCAACAGCCCAACGACGTAATCAGCGTCTACGTGGCAATCGGACAGAAGGAATCCAAAGTGGCCCGGTTGGTGGCCGACCTGGAGAAGCACGGCGCGATGGAACGCTCGATCGTGGTGGTGGCCGGGGCGACCGACCCGGCCGCCCAACAGTACTTAGCACCCTATGCCGGCTGCGCGATGGGCGAATACTTCCGCGACCACGGCCGCCACGCCCTGATCGCCTACGACGACTTGAGCAAGCACGCGGCGGCCTACCGCCAGCTTTCGTTGCTGCTGCGCCGTCCCTCCGGCCGCGAGGCGTATCCGGGCGACGTCTTTTATCTGCACTCGCGCTTGTTGGAGCGCGCCGCGTACCTCAGTAAAGCCGAAGGCGGCGGCTCGTTGACGGCGCTGCCGGTCATCGAGACCCAGGGCGGCGACGTCAGCGCCTACATCCCGACCAACGTGATCTCGATCACCGACGGCCAGATTTACCTGGACAAGGACCTCTTCAACCAGGGCCAGCGGCCGGCGATCGACGTCGGCATCTCGGTGTCCCGGGTCGGCTCGGCCGCCCAGACCAAGGCGATCAAATCCGTCGCCTCGACGATGCGCCTGGACCTGGCCCAGTACCGCGCCTTGGCAGCCTTCGCCCAATTCGGTTCCGACCTAGACGCCGAAACCCGCGGGCGCCTGGAGCGCGGCAAGCGCGTCACCGAAGTGCTCAAGCAGGTCCAACTGAGCCCGCTGCCGGTGCACCGCCAGGCGGTGATCCTGTTCGCCGTCACCAAAGGCTTGCTCGACGACGTGGAAGTCGAGAAAATCCGCCCGTTCGAGGCGGCCTTTTACGCGTACTTAGACACCAAACACAAGAAACTAGTGCAGACGCTGGCGGCCACGCCGGTCTTTACCGAGCCGGTGACGGCGGAGCTGACCAAGGCAATCGAGACGTTCAAGAAGTCGGGGAGCTACTAAGTGGCGCTAGCGACCGAACATGGCTAACACCCGCGACCTCCGCCGCCGGATCAAGTCGATCGACAACACCCGCCAAATTACGCGGGCGATGGAGATGGTGGCCGCCACTAAGATGCGTCGCGCCCAGGCGGCCGTGAAAGGTTCCCGGGCATACGCCGACAAGGCGGCCGAGCTGTTCCGTGCCGTGGCTGCCACGCCGGAAGCCGCCGAGCACCCGCTGCTCGTCCGCGGACGCGGGGGCAGCTCGCCCAACCTGGCGATCATCGTGATGGGATCGGACCGCGGCCTGGCGGGAGCGCTCAATACGAACGTCTTGCGCCACGCCCTGACGGCCGCCCAGCAATCGGGTGGCTCCGCACGTTTTGTCAGCGTCGGGCGCAAGATCCAGACCTCGCTGCGGGTAAGCGGGCAGGAAATCATCGCCACCTTCACCGGCCTGCTGGACACGCCGGAATTGCCCGAGGTCAGCCCGATCGTCCAGCTGGTGACCGATGAGTTTACGAGCGGCGCCATCGACAAGGTGCAGCTGGTCTACCCGAAGTTCGAGTCGACCTTGGTGAACCACCCGGAACTGGTGACGTTACTGCCGGCGGCGAGCACGCCGGCGACGATTACGGCGGAGGAAACAGGCAGGGGCGACACGGCCAAAACTGAAACGTCCCACGTTGCCTCGAGTGCCCAAACCCTGTTCGAGCCGAACCCGTCGGCGGTGCTGGATTCGCTGGTACCGCGCCTGCTCGAAACCCAGCTCTACCAGGCGCTGCTGGAAACCAAGGCGTCCGAGCACTCCTCGCGCATGGTGGCGATGCGTAACGCCAGCAACAACGCCAACGATTTGCTCGACGAGGTCAAGTTCACGCTCAACCAGGCTCGCCAGGCGGCAATCACCACCGAAATCGCCGAAATCGCGGCGGCGCAGGCGTAACCTCTTTTTACTTGCCAGGCCGGATTGGCAAGCATACACGCACTTACCCGGCATCCAAATGCTCACTTTCTTGCACCCGTTTTCAGGCGGCAGTAGCATGGAATTGTGCTTCCTAATCCAGCCACAAACTCCCGTGGGATCACCCGGAATCACCCCAAAACGAGCGGCCTGAGGATTGACACCACCGCCTAAATACGCTACCATGCAGCAACCTGAAGACCCACACTCCATGAATAGCTACCAACTCCAAGAACTGATCAAGCAAATCCGCACGGCCATGCGCTGCCCGAGCTGCGGTTCGCGCTACGATGCTGACCACATCCACTTTTTGGGTCAACTCGATGTGGCCGCCCTGGTGCAACTGGACTGCCAGAGCTGCGGCCTGCCGGTGATGGCCACGATCCTGGTATCTGAAAAGAACCACGGGCACTCCAAACTGATGTCCGACCTTAACCGCGAGGAATCCGAGGCCACCATCAGCGGTGACCCCGTCACCACCGACTCGGTGGTAGACGTGCACCAGTTCATGAAGAAGTTCGACGGGAACTTCGAGCGGCTGTTCGGCTAAGCTCCGAGCATGGCCGCTGCCTAGGCCAGCTGCTATACTGGGTTGAGTATGGCAACCGAAACTTACGAGCTACAGGCGGAACCGCGCACGATCACGGGCAAGAAAGTCCGCACGCTGCGGGCGGACGGCAAAGTGCCGGCCGTGCTCTACGGCCACAACGTCACGCCGTCACTGCTGAGCTTGTCTAAAGGCGAGCTGGAAAAAGTCTACCGCAAAGCCGGGGGTTCCAGCGTGGTCACGGTGAAGATGGCCGAGGGCAAACAGAACGCCCTGATCCACGACATCCACCTGCACCCGACTACCGGCGCCCACCTGCACGTGGACCTCTACCAGGTGCGGATGGACGAGAAGATCAAGGCCGTGGTGCCGCTGGAATTCACCGGCGAGGCCTCGGCCGTGCGCGAGCTCGACGGTATCTTGCTGACCAACCTGACCGAACTGGAAGTCGAGTGCCTGCCGGGCGACCTGCCGCAGCACATCGACGTCAGCGTGGACGGCCTCGATTCGTTCGAAGCCTCGCTGACCGTGGCCGACTTGAAGGTCCCGACGGCCGTCACCGTACTGACCGATCCGGAAACCGCCGTGGCCTCGGTCACGCCACCGCGCACCCAGGAAGAAGTCGACGAGGCCGCCGAAGACACCGAGCTGGACGTGGATGCGGTCGAGTCCGCCGATGACGAGAAGGCCGCCGAAGGCGAAGAAGGTGCCGAAGAAGCCGGCGGCGAAGGCTCTGGCGACGGCGCGGGTGCTGACAAAGCTGGATCTTCAGACGCCAAGCCCGAGAAAGGGTAAGCCGCATCAAAATTTAGCACATGCTCTAACGAGGCGAGCATACCGGCGCAACAACTTAGGAAAAATAACTATTGTCCCGCCCAGCCTACGCTCGTACGCTTACTACATAAGTAACTAAGGCTCTGAAAGGAGGCTAGATGAGAAAGTTAGTTCTAAGTATTTTTAGTGCAATCGCGCTGGCAATTGTTCCGGCAGTGGCGGTGGTAGCTCAACGCGCACCGTCAGACGTGGTGCAAGGCGCCAATATTACAGCCCCCGCTGATAACTCAACGGTTGGCACACGGTTCACTGTATCCGGAACCATCCGGGCAGACTTAGGCTGCGCCGACATGGGGGTTGCCCTTAACGTGCTTGAGACGAATGGCGATAGTCGCGGTTCGGTTAACCCGGACAACTTTCAAGTGAACCGGCAGAATAACACCTTTACGTATTTTGTGGATATTACCCAACCGTTAGTCGGCGAGGGAATTCCAGGACAGCCGAGGATCACTCCAGGTGTTAATACGTTCGCACTTGAAATGTTAACCCCGAATTGCTCAGGAGATAGAATTACGTTGACCGTGGCACCGAGTGGCGGCGTGGCTACCGGAGCCGGGGGTTCGCAGTAAACACAGGGTACGACTGATTCGAGAAAGCCCCGCCATCCAGGCGGGGCTTTTGAGGTAGTGAACCGGGCGCACCCGGCCGCGCCTCTACTTCGCCACCGTCCCCGAAACCACCAGGTTATGGCTGTAGCGGCTCTCGCCCTTGTCAAAGATCCCGTCGCAGGTAATCAGGCGCACCTCGGGCTGGGCCGTGTTGCCGTAGACTTTCTCGGTCGGGAACTGCGACTGCGCGTAGCGCTCGGTGGAGGATACCGTATACGCCACGCTCGATCCGTCCTTGCGGGTGAACTCCACCCGGTCACCGGCCTGGAGCTTCTCCAGCTGCACGAACACCGCCGGGCCGGTCGGCGAGTCGAGGTGGCCGGCAATCACGGTCGGACCTACTTCGCCCGGCGTGGCGCCGTACTTGTACCACCCCGTTTCGGCGTAATCCTTGGGTACTTCGATTTCCCCGCTCGCCTGGATCCCTAGTTCGATGACGTTCGCATCCACCCCGATTTTTGGAATCCGCAGCCGGACGGGTTCTGACTTGCCCAAGGCCGCCGACGCCGGAGCCGTTGACTGGACGGGCGCTTTGGCCGGCTGGGCAGGTTTTTCCTGTTGCGAGGCACCGAACAGCTGCCAACCGAACACTCCGGCTGCTACCAGGACGATTGCCGAAAGGCCGAGGAGTACGCGTGGTCGATGCATATGCAAGGAGGGTTAGCAGCGGAACGGTCTAGCGAGGGTCTAACTAAAGGTACCGGCTACGTGCTCAGCCGGTAGGCGGGCTTTACGCCAAGCAGATCGGCCAGCAGGTAGGCCACCACCAGGTAGGCCAGGAACATGATGATTAGCCCCAGGATCGCGTACAGCACGGTATTGCGGGCTTTTTCGACGCCCTCGGGATTACCCAGCGAGACGATGTAGCGGAACCCGCCAAAGATGATGAACAATACGGCGATGATCGCCCCGTACACCAGCAGGGTATTGATCAGGTCGGCCAGCAAGTTGCCGGGTTCGATCGATTGGATCGGGTTGGGGATTTGGGGCTTATTAAAAGGCATTAGTGAAAACTCTGCATTAGGAGGTTAGAGCATAGTATAGCTGTTTTTCTGCACAATTCCAAAAATCCTCGAAAGAATATTACAACCAACCATTGACAATCTTATAGCAGCCAGCTATATTACTAGCGAGCAACCATTATGGTGCCGGAGGGTGGAGGGCGAATCAAGGCATGGGCAGTTTTAATCCGTAGAGGAGGAGTAGATGAAGGCAATCTGGCTGGTAGCGGCGATGATCGCGGCAATGACGGTTCCGGTGACGGCAGCAGTCTTGGGGGAGTCCGACAGTGCTCCTAGCCAAACGGTTGCAAGCCAGGCCTCGTCCGTGGAAGCAGGCCAAATCTGGATTAACGAACTGCTGCCCAATCCGGTCGGCTCCGACACCGGCCAGGAGTGGCTAGAACTGTACAACCCTGGCGCCACGGCCCGCGACGTCAGCGGCCTGACCGTGGTACGGCCGTCCGGATTGGTGGTAGCCCGCATGCCGGCCGGTACCGTGCTGGAAGGCTACGGATTCCTCCACGTGACCTCGTTGAGTGGCAGCCTGCTTAATACCGGCGACACGCTCCGGCTGCTGTTTGCCGATGCCGAAATCGACAAGACTACCTACGACGGCAGTGGCTTAGAAGGCCAGTCGTGGGCCCGCGTGGCAGCTGATCGGTTTATATGGACTTCGCAGCCCACGCCAGGACAATCCAACCTGGTAGCCGTAATGCCTCCGCCAGCTCCCATGCCCAGTCCCACGCCGGTGGTTCCGCCGACGACTGAGCCTACCCCGACTCCCGTGCCTGACCTTCCGCCGCCGTCCGCCACGCCTGTGCCGAGTCCGGTACCTCCGCCGACTCCCGTCCCGTCACCAACGCCCGCAGCCTCACCCGCGCCGGTTGCCTCACCTGCACCGCCGCCGGCTGTCATTACCTCGCCTTCGCCTACTCCAACCCCTTCACCGAGTCCGGTACCTCCGCCAGCGGCTCCCCAATCGGGCGAGGTCTGGATCAACGAACTGCTGCCCAACCCCGTCGGCACCGACACCGGCCAGGAGTGGCTCGAACTCTCCAACGCCAGCCAGCGCGAGCTCGACGTAAGCGGCTTGAAGGTGGCCAGGGCCAACGGCAGCACAGTGGTAACAGTACCGGCGGGCACGACCATAGCTCCCGGCGGATTCCTCTGGCTATCCGATTTGTCAGGAAGCCTGGTCAACGACGGCGACACCCTGACATTAAAAACCGTCACGACGGAACTCGACCAGGTCACCTACGACGACACCGGCGCGGAGGGCGAGTCATGGGCCCGGTTTAGCGCCGAGACCGGCGAGTGGACCAACCGGCCCACTCCCGGAAGCGCCAACCTGGCTGCGACGGCCGTCGAACCTCCCGCCGACCCCCCTCCGGCCAACCCGCCAGCCGGCACCGCGGCTTCGAGTGGCACTGGCACTACCGCTAAAGCAGCTACTACCAAAGCCACTACCAAGAAAGCCACTACTACCAAAAAGCCTTCAACCACGGCCAAGGCGGCTGCTTCCAAAGGCCTTCCCAAGACCGGCCCGGGGGTACTGGCGTACGTATTACCGATAGTGCTTGGTACACTGTATGCATACCGACGATGGAAATCCGCCTGACCACCAGTTCACCCGAGGAAACCCGCGCTCTCGGTAAGCGCCTCAGTAAGACGCTCGCCGGCGGGGAGAACCTCTTTTTGGTAGGCGATCTGGGCAGCGGCAAGACGGCGCTGGTACAGGGGATTGCCGAGGGGCTCGGCATCCGCGAGCCAGTCAAGAGCCCGACGTTCACGTTCCTCCGGGAGTACGAAATCCCCTTGCGTTCGACGCACCTGGCCCACTTCGACCTCTACCGCTTACCGGACGTGCCGAGCCGCCAGGACTTGGACTCGATCGAGTTGCTCGAACGCCTGCACCATCCGGATACGATCACGGTGATCGAATGGGCCGACAAACTCAAACCATACTTTGCCGAGCAGCACCTGATGATCGAGTTCGCGATTTTGGACCACGATAAGCGCCAGCTGACGCTACCCAAGAAGCTGGCCCACCGGCAGGTGGCCCGATGACGCTTTTGCTGATCAACACTGTCAGCGAGCCGGCCGTGGTAGCGGTCGCCTTAGATCAGAATATAGTAGCCGCGGCGGAACTCGCCGGCCGCCACCGGTTATCGGAAACACTGCTGCGGCAGGTTGATGCGGTGTTGGTTCAAAGTAGCCAGGCCCTTAGCAAGCTTACCGCGATTGGCGTGGTCAACGGCCCCGGGCCGTTCACCGGCCTGAGGATCGGGGTGGCCACGGCCAACGCGTTGGCCTCGGTAAGCGCGACGCCTCTGGTCGCGATTCCAGCGGCGCAGGCAGCGACTAGCAGTGACGCGGCCCGTTTTGTCGCGGCCGAGCTAGCGGCCGGCCGGACGCAATCCTTGGTGCAGCCGGAGTACGGACGCGAACCGACGATTACGCTGCCCCGATCCTCGTAACGTTACGGACTTTCCACTCGCCGGCAGCTGGAGTATACCCAGCCGGCCGTGAAAGATATCGCTAACGCCGGACGAGCGGTTTGGCCACCTCGTACACGGTGGTTTCCCCGAACCGCTGCCAAACCGTAAAACGTTCCCGAAAGTATGCTTCGTTGGCGTGGTAGTTCTGCTGGTTCCGCTCCGACGGCCCGAAGACCACGTAATCCACCCGGTACAGCCCCAGGAGCTCCTCGGTGTCCTGGTCGCCTTCGAACATGCGCGCCACGTCGGCTTCGCGTTGCTGGTACGGTAGTCCCCAGCTCCACAACCACCCGCCGTATCCCATCACGATCCGGCGCCCACCCAGGGCCGAAAACGGATTGATGGAGCTTTGCGACGTCAGGAAGACCGCATCCGGTTTTGTAGCCGTCCGCACCGTCCGACCGATTTCCTGGTCGCTGGCCGTGAACATCTGCTGGCGGGCCGAAGGCAGGCTGATCCGCAGCACGTCGGCGGTGCCGGCCAGGCTCAGCGATACCACCACCGCCCCCACGCCGACCTTCCACCCCACCCCACGTTGCCAGAGGCGTACCAGCAGCAATGCCACGACCGGTACGCTGACTACCAGCCAGTAGACCAGCAGCTTGCTGTTGTCCCAGTCCCAGGGTTGGAACACGAACAGGTTCGAGATCACGAACACGAACGCCCCGCCCGCCGCAAACGCCACCAGTACCGGAGCTTCGCGCTTACGGTACAGCCACACCAATCCCCCGATTAGCAGCGGGATGAACAGCCCGGCGTTCTTCAGCCAGAACCAGGCGATGTTGTCGCTACCCTTGGTCCAGCCGAACTGGGAGCGGAAGAAGCGACCGCTGTCCAGGCCGTGTGTCAGCCAGACCGCTTGGGGGAGTGCCAGTACGGCGACGGGTGCGGCAAACAGCGCCCAGAAACGTCCGACGTACGCAGCCCGCTTGCGGCCGCGCAGCCGTCCGCCGACCTGGCGGTACGTCAGGACGATCACGAAGGGCGTAATCAGGCCTAAGAAGATTACGCTGTGCAAGTGCACCAGCGGCATGATCCCGACGACCAGCCCAGCCGCCAGCGCAAGTTGTGGCCGGCGCGTCTGGATGGCCTGGTGGAGCAACGTCAGTACCGCTAACGCCAACGGCAACCCGAACAAGAACGCGCGCTGGGGCACTACGTAGGCCACGATCGGGTTGATCCAGTTGACGTTGGGAACCAGCCCCTCGGTGTGCAGGGTGTACTCCTGGGGCAAATGCCCCAGCAGCGCCCCGACGTTATCTGATTTAGCCAGGTCGGCGAACAGGTCGATGAAGCCCAATCCGCCGGCCAGGTAAAACAACACCGGCGCCAAGGCCGCCGCCGCACCACCGGCCAGGTGGCGCGTGAAACTCATCAGCATCCCTAATCCCGCCAGGGCCAGCAAAACGGACGGTACCTTAAAGGCCGCCAGCAGCCCCAGTCCGCCGATCACGAGCGTGGCCGAGAGGAAGTTGGTCAGGAACGGGTACGACAGGCGCTGGCCGTCCATCACCGGGAATTCCGGCGGCAGGTTGCTGCCAGAGGCAAAGTTGGTCACCTGGGGGATGTGCCAGCCCCAATCGCCCCAGATGTTAAGCGAGCCGGCGTAGATCGTCCCGTTCTCGAGTGTCAAAGAATTCCAAAACAGCAAGGTTAGCAGTAGCGCGAAGCCGCCGTACACCACGCCGCCGGCCAGCCAGCGCCGGGTGCGCAGACGCCCCCGCAGGTCCGCAAGCTCAGTGGCCAAACGCTTTCGGCCGGCTGGCAGTTGCCAGAGTAATCCCGCCCCGAGGCTTCCGGCGGCACTCACCGCGGCCACCGGCCACGGGCTCAGGCCGGTTACCAGTGCCACCAGGAACATCAGCAGGCTCAGCACCGCCAGTCCCAGCGGGATTCCCATAAAGACGCGCTCTTCCAGCCGCAGCCGGGCAGGAATCAGGTACGCCAGGGTGGTCCCTAGCCCCACACCGCTTACCAAAAAGAGTATCGCTAACATCAATACCAAGGGTATCCTGCCGGCCGCCAGGAAACCAGCGCAATGTGCCCGCAACCCGCCCGCCGCGGCGCCTCGAGCCACTCCGTCAGTCAGTCAACGCCCGTGCCACGTGGTATAGTAAGTGGGTACTTATAACACTAAAACGACCGGGGAAACGATGACGACCTTACTCATCAGCCTCCTGACAGCCGCGGTCGGCATTGGTATCGGATACTATGTATTCTCATCTCGCGCCAGCAAACGCACCCACGCCACCGCCCAACGGGCGGATACTGCCGTGGCTGAGGCCGAAACCAAAGCCAAGCAAATCCTGCTCGCGGCCCAGGACGAAGTATTAAAGACCAAGGAATCAGGCAAAGCCGAGGAAACCTCGCGCCGCAAGCAATTGGAGGCGGCTGAATCTCGCTTGGCGGCGCGTGAAAGTTCGCTCGACCGCAAGGAGCATAGCCTGGAGGAGAAGAGCGGCCAGTTGGAAGGTGACCGCGTGGCCGTAGCCAAGCTCAAGGACGAGGTCAACGAGATCAAGGGGCGCCAGCTGGCCAACCTCGAGAAGGTCGCGGGGCTCAAAAAAGACAAGGCCAAGGACGTGCTGCTGGAGATGGTCGAGAAGGAGTTTGAGGGCGAGATGACGCGCAAGGTCCGCCAGATGGAGGAAGAGGCGCGCGAAGAAGGTGACGCCCGGGCCAAGAAAGTGCTGGCCACGGTAATCCAGCGCTACGCTGCCGACCAGTCGGCTGAGCTGAGCGTGACCTCGGTGCAAATTCCGAACGAAGAGGTCAAAGGCCGGATCATCGGCAAGGAAGGCCGCAACATCCAGGCGTTCGAGAAAGCCACCGGGGTAGACGTGATCGTCGACGACTCGCCGGACACGGTGGTGATTTCCAGCTACAATCCCGTCCGCCGCCAGGTGGCGAGGATCGCGCTGGAAAAGCTCGTCAGCGATGGCCGGATCAACCCGTCGCGGATCGATGACGTGGTCGCCAAGGCCGACAAGGAGGTCGCGGCGATTTCCAAAAAGGCCGGCGAAGACGCCTTGTTCGAACTCGGCCTGAGCGGCATCCACCCCGACTTGGTGAAACTGCTCGGCACGATGAAGTTCCGCACGAGCTACGGCCAGAACATCCTGAAGCACTCCGTGGAAGTATCGTTCTTGGGCGAGATGCTGGCCGGTGAGCTTAATGTAGACGCCACCAAAGGCAAACTGGTGGGGCTGTTCCACGACATCGGCAAGGCCGTCACCCACGAGGTGGAAGGGCCGCACGCCCTGATCGGCCGCGACATCTGCAAGAAGTACGGCTTGCCGGACGACATTTGCCACGCCGTGGGCGCCCACCACGAGGACCTGCCGATCGAGAGCACCCTCGACATCATCTGCCAGGTCGCCGACGCGATCTCCGGCGCACGCCCCGGCGCGCGACGTGAGAACTTCGAGCATTACATCAAGCGGCTGAAGGACTTGGAGAACGTGGCCACCAGCTTCGACGGAGTGGACAAAGCCTACGCCCTGCAGGCCGGCCGCGAAATCCGCATTTTGGTACGTCCGGAAGAACTCGACGACCTCTCCACCGCCAAGCTGGCCAAGGACGTGGCCGCCAAGGTCGAGAAGGAGCTGACCTACCCGGGCCAGATCAAGGTCAACGTGATCCGCGAGACGCGCGCCACCGAACTGGCCAAGTAGCGTGGCCGGACTGAATTCCGAATACGCTTAAGGCAAATTTGCCCACGTGAAAATCCTCTTCTTTGGCGACGTATTCGGCCGGGCCGGACGCACGGCGGTGGCCGAAGCGCTGCCCGTCTGGCGAGGCGAGCACAAACCCGACCTGATCGTCGCCAACGCGGAGAATTCCGCGGGGGGAGTGGGCGCTACCGCTAAGACGCTCGACGAACTGATGGCAGCCGGCGTGGAAGCCTTTACCTTTGGCGACCACGCCCGCGACACCGACTTCTCCAAGCTGGCCGGCTACCCGCTCGTCCGTCCGGCCAACCTCGCCAAACCGCTGCCCGGCATCGGCTCGCGCATCGTCGAGACCGCCCTGCACCACCGCGTCCTCTTAATCAGCCTGCTCGGCAACGCCTTCGTAAAGCCAGCGTCCACCAATTACTTTGCGGCCGCCGACGACCTGCTCGGGCAACACGCCGCCGCCAAGCCGGATGCCATTTTCGTCGACTTCCACGCCGAGGCTACCAGCGAAAAAAACGGCTTGGCCTACCACCTGGACGGTCGGGTCAGCGCGATCGTCGGCACCCACACCCACGTGCCCACGGCCGATACGCGCCTGTTGCCGCGTGGCACCGCCTTCCAGTCAGATGCCGGGATGTGCGGGGCGCTTAATTCGGTAATCGGCTTGCAGACCGAGGTAGCCACCAGCTGGCTCCGGCGCGAGCTCGGAGAAGACGCGCCGCGCCCGTCGGGTCATCCAGACGTGCAACAGCCCTACATCTGCGACGCCGTGCTGGTCGATACGGCCGGCGCCCATAAAGCCAAATCCATCCGCCGCCTGACCACGCGTCCGTAAGCAAGCTCCGGCCGATAGCCCCTCCCTGCCGCCGCCTGCCGCCGCCTCCCGTCCCTGCGTGAGGTGCGCCTGGCAATACCCCTGAGTTGACATATTTTAAGCTCGGCACAATACTAAAGGTGTAGTACCTATTTTATATAACAATTTTCACATTAGGAGGTGAAGCAGATGGCAGGAGCAACGATGAACAAGCAGGACCTGGTGGAAACGATTTCCAACCGGGCCAAAATCAGCAAGAAATCAGCCCTAATCGCCCTGGAAACGTTGACCGACTCGGTCACCAAGACGCTCCAGAACAACGGCAAAGTCAGCATTAGCGGCTTTGGCGCGTGGTACCCGAACAAGCGGGCGGCCCGGATGGGAGTCAACCCGCAGCAGACCAGCGAACGGATCCAGATCCCGGAAACGATCGTGGCTAAGTTTATTCCCGGCAAGAACCTCAAGGAAGCGATCCGCCGTAAGTAGCGATGGCGCAACGCTAAGGCCCTCTCGGTTCGCCGGGAGGGTTTCTTGTATGATGGGGATGCTGCCGCTGGCCGGGGCTCTACCGGCCGGTCGTTCGCAGCACAAATCGGGGCGTGGCGCAGCCTGGTAGCGCGCCTGCTTTGGGAGCAGGAGGTCGTGAGTTCGAATCTCGCCGCCCCGACACCGATGATGGGAACAACGACTTCAACCATCCCCCTGGCTCGCCTGCAATCTCGGCTGAAGAAGCAGTGTTTGCTCGTAACCGACCCGGCCAACGTCTTCTACCTGACGGGATTCCGGGGTATTTCTCCGGAAGAACGCGGAGCGACGGTGTTGGTAACGCCCCGCAAAGTGCATTTGTTCGTGCCGAAGATGTACCAAACCTACGGAGCCGGGTTGGCCAGCGTTCGGAGTAGGACGGTTACGCTTAACGTCAGCGAACGGGAAGGCGTGCTGACCTCGTTCCGGCGACGGATACCTCAAGGTGCGACCGTCCTGTTCGAAGCAGGGAACCTGACCGTGGCCGAGCACGCCCGGATCAAATCGAAACTTTCCGTACCGCTCCGGAAGTCCGGAAACATGCTGGAGGACATCCGGATTAGGAAGACCGCCGCCGAGCTACGCGTAATCCGCCAGGCCGTCAGCCTGACCGACCAGACTTTTGGCCGTCTCGTCAGTTACCTCAAGCGAACGGATTACCAACGGTTGACCGAGCTGGAAGTGGCGGAGAAAATCTGGCAAATCGGCCGTTCGTTAGGCGGCCAGGGGCTTAGCTTCAAACCGATTGTGGCCGCCGGAGCGGGCAGCGCCGAGCCGCACTACGCTACCGGCCAGCGCAAGCTCAAGCGCGGCCAACCATTACTGCTCGATTTCGGGATTTCTTACGGCGGCTACCACGGCGACCTGACGCGCTGCCTGTACCTGGGCAAAGCGCCGACCGACTTTAGGCAACGCTACGCCCAGGTCCTGGAAGCCAACCGGCGGGGAATCGAAGCGTGCCGCCCCGGCCAAACAGCCGCCGCCGTATACGCCGCGGCCGTATACGCCGCGGCCGCGGACTACTTCAAAGACTTGGGAGTCGAGGGACAATTCCTCCACGCGCTCGGCCACGGGGTCGGCGTGGAGGTACACGAAGCACCCCGGTTTGCTCCAAAGCAAGCCACCAAATTAGAGCCGGGCATGGTCGTCACGATCGAGCCCGGCCTGTACTTCGCCGGCCAGTTCGGCATCCGGATTGAGGACTACCTGGTTATCACCGAGCGCGGCGCTGAAGCACTCTCCAGCAGTCCGAAAAATCTGGTCGAAATCTAAAAAACCGACATCCTCTAAAAAGCTGACAGACTCCTAACCACTCTACGCCGCTATCCCGCTATACTGGGTAGGTGAAAACAAAACTCCATTCAGGCCAAGCGGCGCCAGATTTTGCGGCACTCGACCAACACGGTAACCGGCGCTCGCTGGGAGAATTCCAGGACGAGTGGCTACTGCTCTACTTTTATCCCAAGGACAACACGCCCGGCTGCACCACCGAAGCCTGCCAGCTGCGCGACAACTACGAGGCTTTGTCGGCCCAGATGCAGGTCGTGGGCGTAAGTGCCGGCAGCGTGGAGTCGCATACAAAGTTTGCCACTAAGCATAACCTCCCGTTTACGCTCCTGGCCGACCACGACAAGCGGATTACCAAAGCGTACGGCGTCGGCGGCATCCCGCTGGCAAAACGGACGTCGTTCCTAATTAGCCCGGAGGGCACGATCGTCAAAGTATACGAGAAGGTCAAACCCGCTCTTCACGCTCAGGAATTGCTAAACGATTTTGAGAACGTAGTCGAGACGATTTACAAGTCGATGTAGGTGACCGCGCCCGTCCCGACGGTGTAAACTTGAGCGGTAGCCAATCCGCGGGTGTCGTATAAAGGCTTATTACTCCAGCCTTCCAAGCTGGCGATAGGGGTTCGAGTCCCCTCACCCGCTCCACGCGTTGTAAAATTACCGGAACTATGCTACTATTTCCGGCTTATTGATGCGCCTTAACAATCCGGTCAGTCAACCCGTCACAACCGGGTTTCATGCCATACGCATGAGCAAACGACCAAAGGAGCAGGGATGCGTTTCATACGTACTATTCGACGGTTGCAGGACGCTTGGCACCTCAGGAGGCAGCGGCGTCAGGTCAGGGCCAGCGAGACGTTCGAGCAGGCCGTCACCGAGTGCCTGGTGGACCACACACTTCAGGACATGTGCTCAAACGGGCTCACCGCCGCTTCGATGCGCCGGATCGTCAGCTACCACCTCGGACAGCTCGAGGTTTCCCACCTCACCAATGTGGAGGGTGGTTTTGCCATGAGCAAGTTGGGCGAGCTGGCGGCCGTCAAAGGTCTCGCCATGGAAGGCTGGTTCGACCTACCCATGCTGACGAAGTACGCCAGCACCGGCTACCAACAGCTAACGAGAGGGGTAGATCCGCTCTTCGGCAACGTCAAGCAAACGTACCGCGGTGGGCCGATCGAAGCAGATCAGATCGATTTGCCCTCCCTCGAGATTCAGCTAAGGGACTCCGACGCCACGTTGCTCCGCAGGGTGCTCCCTGACGTCTGGCGCTACGCCGATCCAAACAGCGAGTTCGCCAAAGTGCACCCCGGTGCCCACAAGGTCTGGCGCGAGGTGGTCAACGAGCGGGTTACTCCCTCCATTCTCAAGATCCTGATGGACACCGACCCTCGCAACAGGCTGGTCGCCACGGCGGAGAGGCGGGAGGCCATCGCGGCCATATTCGATCGCTCGTAGCAACACACAGAACACAGGTGGTTGTGACGGATTACATGTCGGGAGCTCTACAAGGCACAACTCTTTTTGACACTACGTCAAAAAACGCCTTGTATCTCCCGCACCACCCTTGGTTGACTGGCCTGATTAATCTGACCGACTTGCTTTAAAGACAGACTACTTGCCGGCCTTGACCTTGCCCGCGTTGGCAGGCTTATCCGTGCACTCGATTTTCTTGGCACCTTCCAGCTTCTGTCCGGGCTTGAGGTAAACCTGGTATTTTTCGTCTTTCTTGTCTGCGGAATCGCACGTCACGCGCATATATTCGCCGTTCTTCAGCGACGTGGTGCCGTTTGAAGCGAAGACGTTGAGCGAGGCCGTCATTCCCACGGCCAAGGCGGCCGCCGCAGCAAATTTGCTATTGCGCTTAAGCAGAAGGGCTACAGGAGCGAATTTAGCTTTCATGGTTTGGCGAGGGCTATGGTATGGCTTTTAACGAATTAAGGCAGTCTACCACGCCAGGGCCTGCACGTCAACGCTTCAGGAGCGGACTCATTCAACCCGTTTGACCCGCCCAGCTGATTGACAAGCGGGCTCCCAGGTGGTATCATCGATTAATTTCGTCTGCGCTTCCGGTACCGGCTGTCAGAAATCAAATATCTCAAAAACCTCAGAACAAAGAAACAAATGGTCGCACACATCTATCAGGGAGTCTTCGATACCACCTACGACATCGCCTTCCGCGACCGCTTACCGCGCTTTACCGGCCGCACCCCGATCAAAGGCTACCTCGACCCGCTCAACGACCGGATCATCATCCGCCGCAACCTGCCGATTGAGGAGCGCGCCCTGACGCTGCTTCATGAAGTGGTGCACGAGTGCTATCCTGAGTGGGGCGAGGCCGATGTGGAAGCCTGCGCCGTCTACACGTATGAAACGCTCTCCGAACAAGACCAGACGATCGTCAATTTCCTCGCCACCGACCCGGCCGAAACCAGACTCGCCTAACCAACCGCTCGTGTTGCGCCGGCCCACCGGGTTCGGCGCGCGGGCCGTGCAGCACCCCGTCGCGACTTTGCTGCTACTGGCGGTCAACGTGTTCGTGCTGGCACTGGCGCTGTACCTGCTGCAAGAAGGACGCGCCCAGCAAGCTAGTCCAAACATTAGCTTCTTCGTGGATTTCCCGACCAAGCTGTTGCCGTTGGGCTACCTCGCCCTCGGCACGGCTATCGCCAACTTCTCGATTTTGGCGATCACGGCCTGGCGACGGCTGCCCAAGCGGCGTTGGCCGTTCGTGACCACGCTGCTGGCCGTGATTGCCCTTGGCGTGATCGTGGCCGAATTGGGTGTAGGCAACGTGCGCGCGATTATCGACCCCGCCTCCAAACCGGCACCTCCGCCTACCCAGCAGCAATCGACGTAGATAGGCGTATTGCGTGGCCAGCTAGACGGGCGGCGGTAAGCCAGCGAAAATAAGCACACGCCCCGGTAGCTCAACGGATAGAGCGGCACCCTTCTAAGGTGACGGTTGTAGGTTCGACTCCTACCTGGGGCACACGATTGGCCGTATACTAAAGTCCGTACCGGTTATCCGAGTGCCGGTGCGTCGCGAACGCGTGGTGGCTGTAGCTCAATAGGTTAGAGCGCCAGCTTGTGGAGCTGGAGGTCGTGGGTTCGAGCCCCATCAGCCACCCAAAGCGAGTAACTATATGAAAGCATACTTATCTTCGTATCAATTCGGAAATAATCCTGAGAAGTTCTCGGAACTTGTTGGAAAAGGTAATCGAGTCGCGGTTATTGAGAATGCCAAGGACGCACTCATCGATCGCGAACGGGCTGAGCGCTTGGAGCAGCAGCTTCAAACTCTGAAGGAACTCGGCCTCTCTGCTTCCGAGCTGGACTTGAGGAATTATTTTGGGAAACCAGATGAGCTTACCCGAGAACTTGCTGACTTTAGTGCGGTTTGGGTGTGCGGTGGAAATGTCTTTGTGCTACGACGAGCAATGCATGACAGTGGCTTTGACAACGCCATCAGGGAAAGGCTTAAGAAAGACAATATTGTCTATGGAGGATACAGTGCTGGAAGTTGTGTGTTGGCGCGACGTTGAAAGGCATTGGACATGTAGATGATCCTTCCGTAGCTGAAAAAGTGTATGGAAGGAAGATTATCTGGGAAGGCTTGGGCATTATTCCGTATTCTATTGCGCCGCATTACCAGTCTGACCATCCAGAGTCTGACGCTATCGAAAGAGCTGTTGCCTTCTTTGAGCAGGAGGGCATACCCTACAAAACCCTGAGAGATGGCCAGGCGATTATGCTGAAGGAAGGTCACGAGGAAATCGTAAGCTAGCTTCCTGCGAGCTTCTACGAATAGCAGTTCTAACATCGTCCACACAGGGACCCAAGGCAAATAACTATATGTCATTACCCAAGCACAAAGCCGACTACTGGGAAGAGACCTACCAGAAACAGCAAGGCCATCCTTGGTCGGGCACCCGGCCCGAGTGGTGGCAGCCGGTTATTGAGAAGTACCAGCCTTTTCCCAAGACGGTCTTGGACGTTGGTTGCGGTGAAGGAGACAAAGCCCGCTGGTTTGCTGAGCAAGGGTATGAAGTGACCGGCTTTGATATTTCACAAAAAGGAATAGAGACTGCTCAACGACATGCCCAAGATTTGGAGCGCCCGCCCACATTCATCGTCGGCGATATGACAAAACTATCTTGCCTAGATTTACCACAGAAGCAATATGGTCTGATATTGGACGTCCTTGCTTCCCAGTTTCTTCCTGAGGATGAAGAAGACCGCTATCTTTCGAGCCTGGCGACTTTATTAGGCCAACAAGCATTGATCGTTTATAAGATGCTCGAGCGAAAGAGCGAGAATGCTCCGACTATCGCTCGGGACGGACTGAAGCGAGAGCATATGGAAGACAAGTTACGTCCGTTATTCGAGATTGCAGAAGTGCGAGTCGAATCCTCTGCTAACCGCAAAGATACTGACATTGTTACTTTCTTTTTACAAACTAAGGACAGAAATCGGCTGTAGACTACTACGAATCTCGGTTCTAGCGTCGTCCACGCAGGGACCCAAAGGAAGAAACTATATGGATAATCCGTACAAGCATTCAAAAATTCCCATAGCTCATGGAGTCAAAGAAGCAAAGATGTTTCTTGAGAAATATCCAGATCACTATTTTTGTTTTTACCTTGCTCATAAACCCGAGGAAGACTGGGATAAGTCGACTAGCCGAGTTTATATGAACCAGGCCTTCGATAACCTCATTTATCTGCCCGTGGATATTGAAAAAAGCGACGTGACTGAGCTTGAGATTTTTTATCAGCTCGTTCAAGGGGAAACACGGGTGATTGCGATTAATCACACGCAGCCGCATAAGAGTAATGTCGTATTGCGAAGGATTGTAACGAACACCGAAAATACTGATACGGTCTTCAAAGAGAAAGAACAGCTGGTAGGGTATGACCTTAATGCACCTGCCTTTGTGGAGTGGCTACTGGGTGAGATCGGCTCCCTTAAAGACAAGACGGTACTTCTGATTGGAATCGGCGGAACGGGCGAGCCAATTGCTAAGCGATTCAGTAGCGAGGGATTGAATAGGCTAGTATTGGTGAATCATTCGAGCCGTTCCGAACTCGCAATACACCTAAGTGAGAATATTCCAACGGAGTATCACTCGTCATTAGTCGGTATCGATCTGCCAGACAACGACCTTATTGTTATCAACGCTGCCGGTAAAGAAGGCGCCAACGAAGACTCTGATCTTTACACGTTGCTACAAACCCACACGGGAAACATTTTTGTTGATATCAGACCGCACTTGGATATCCCTATAGTAGAAAAGGCCAAAGAGCTAGGCTGGTCGGCGTTCACTGGTCACGGAATGAACGCTCGCAATGATTATGTTATGACCGAGAAGCTAGCCGCTATTATGGACGAGAAGCCACCTTCATTCGAAGATTTTCGAAAATTGGTTGCTGCCGCCTCGTAGGAGAAGGCGACAAATTTCAGTTCTAGCGTCGTCCACGCAGGGACCCAGCGGAAGTAAACATATGAACTACAAAGCAGTCATCTTCGATTTCTTCGGTGTGGTGTGCGACGAAAGGTTTTGGCAATGGGTTTCTAAGCATGTTCCCACCTACCAGGAACATACGGATAGATACCAGGCGCTAGCCGATGCGGCGGACAAGGGAGATATCAGCAAGGAAGACTTTTACGCTACTATCGGTCGGGATGCGGGAATTGGCGGAGATCAGGTCCGGCAGGAAATCCACGACGAGATACGTATTCACTTAGACGTAGTTGCCATTATCGAAACCATCCATCGATCACACAAGACAGCCCTCCTTTCCAATGCGGATTATAGGGAACTAGAACGAATTCTAGAGGAAAACGGTTTACTCAAGCATTTCGACGAAGTAGTGATTTCCACCAAGGTCAAACTCATCAAGCCCGACCCGGCAATCTTCAAACTGGCCTGTAAGAAACTCGGCGTGTCGACAAAAGAAGCCATCTTTGTTGACGACAGGGAGGCGAACCTCATTGGCGCTCAACAGACAGGTCTCCGCACAATCCTTTTCTCCGGCGGAGGTGCTCTCAAGCATACGTTGTATGAAGCGGGGGTAAGCTGATATCGTGGCCGTACTGGCGAATCGCAGTTGTAACATCGTGCACACGGAGACCAAAAGCAAGTAACTATAATAAATAGCCATGCCAGCCAACCCACACATCGACAAGCTCGCCTTTATCTACATCAAGGACAAGCAAGTCCTGATTACCTTAAGCAAAGGCAAGGACACCTGGTACATTCCCGGTGGCAAACGGGAAGCCGGCGAGAGTGACGAGCAGGCGCTCATCCGCGAAGTAAAAGAAGAGCTGCTGGTTGATTTGAAGTCTGAGACTATCCGGCATTACGGAACGTTCGAAGCCCAAGCGCACGGTAAGCCCGTCGGAACAGTCGTCCGCATGACGTGCTACACCGCGGAATTCGATGGAGCATTAGGAGCCAGTTCTGAAATCGAAAAGTTCGACTTCTTCACGTATAGCCAGAAACACCTGGCTTCTCCCGTAGATCACCTCATTTTCGACGATCTGAAAGCTAAGCAGCTGATAGAGTAAGACTCGGGATTCAGATAACACTAGAACCGGGCAAGTGATTCCCGGGGTGTTAGCCAAGCCATCAGTTTAGTTCTAACCTTAGAGTATGGGTAACTAACCACGGAGGCCTGATGGCGACCGACCAATACCACGAACCACCGCAGGAATTGCCGGCCACCGTCCGGACGTTCACCCGGATGATCACCAGTTTGCAGGAAGAAGCCGAGGCAATCGGCTGGTACGAACAGCGCATGGCCGTCGAAGATAACGCCGAGGCCAAGGCGATTATGGGTAACGCCCAACACGAGGAGATGAAGCACTTCGGGATGGACTTGGAGTTCTTGCTGCGCCAAAAGCCGCAGTGGCGCCAGATGCTCCAGCAGCTGTTGTTCACCAAGGGAGACATCACCCAACAGGGTGATAAGGCCGAAGAGGAAACGGATGAGTCCTAACCCCAACATCTACGGGAATGACTGGGAACGCGCGGTCGATAAACCGCCGTTCGGCGTGCAGGCCGCCAGCCTCGGCAAAGCCGCCGGTGCTACCCACCTCGGCGCCGGGCTGTACGAAATCGCCCCTGGCCGGGCGAACCTGCCGTACCACGCCCACTACGGTAACGAAGAGCTGATCGTGGTAATCAAGGGAACGCCCTCCTTGCGCACGCCCGCCGGCACCCGCCAGCTGGCGGAGGGCGAAGTGGTCAGCTGCCCGATGGGTCATCCCGGCGCCCACCGCTTGGATAACACGACCGCCCAACCAGCGCGGGTACTGATCGTCAGCACCAAGCACCACGCCGACGTAATCGACTACCCCGACAGCAAGAAGGTGGCCGCCCAAAGCGGCGAGTGGGGCCACCCTGACAGCCTTGGGTATATGTTCTCGACCGAGCACCAAGCCGGCTACTTCGACGGTGAGACCGACGCGCCCTAACCAATACCAGGCTTACCTCAACAAAAAACCCCGCTTCGCGCGGGGCTTTTCGTATCTCAGCAGGCCTTGCCCGCCGGGATTACTGCCGGGGGCGCGCTTCGCGCACGACGAGCGGCCGGCCGTCCAGCTCTTTCTCGTTGAGCTCGGCGACTGCCTTGTCGGCTTGGGCATCGTCATCGAATTTGACGAAACCGAATCCGCGGCTGCGGCCAGAATCGCGATCCTTGATCACGGTGGCCGAAACCGGGCTGTATGGTGCGAACTGTGCTTGCAATGCCGCGTCGTCAGACGAGAACGGCAGGTTGCCTACGTAGAGTTCCTTAGCCATGGTGGCTCCTTTGGTTACTCAGAGGAGCCTTGGAATTGGGATAAATACCTATAACTGCACCCTGAAACTAATATAACGCGCTTAGTGTAGCGGCAATCGGCATGGTTGGCAAGTAGTACTTTCTGGGTTTAGCACATTTTGGATTTAGGAACCCCTGTGGGACAGCGTAATTTGTGGCTATACATGCCAAGCAGCCTTATAATATACTTATGCCATTTAAAGATATTGAGAAGCGTAAAGCGGCTATTCGAAAGCACTATTACGAAAACCGTGAAAGCTATCTGGAGAAGAACAGGAAACGACGCGTTCTCCTGAGAAACTATGTACGTCAAATAAAAGAATCAAAGCACTGCTCTGATTGTGGCAAAACGTATCCATATTTTGTAATGGACTTTGACCACCTCGATGGAAAAGAATATCTCATTAGCAAACTGGTACTTGCCAATAATCGTCGACGTCTCGATCAAGAGATTGCCAAATGCGAAGTCGTTTGCGCTAACTGTCATCGCGTGCGGACATTCAATAGAATGAGTAAGTAAGATATTACGTGCTGTTTGCGCCCGTAGCTCAGCGGATTAGAGCACCTGTCTTCGGAACAGGGAGTCGGAGGTTCGAATCCTTCCGGGCGCACCAGGAAGGTATCCCAATGAAAGGAGTTGCAAGATGAAGGTAGCCGTCTTAGCCGGAGGACGCTCCTCTGAACACGACGTCTCGCTGATGTCGGCGGAGGCCGTGCGTGCCGGACTGGCCGCGGCCGGCCATGAGGTAATCGACGTACAGATCAGCCGCGCCGGAAAATGGACGGTGGGCGGCCAGCCGCTCAGCCTAGTGCCCGGCGGCGGATTGCTGGGAGCAGACGTGGTGTTTCCGGCGCTGCACGGCCCGTACGGCGAAGACGGAACGGTCCAGGGACTGCTCGAACACCTGGACGTCGCCTACGTCGGCGCCGGAGTGATGGCCTCGGCGGTCTGCATGCACAAGGCTGTCTTCAAAGACCTGATGGGCTGGGCTAACGTACCGCAACCGCGCTACACGGTAATCCGCCAGGCGCTCTGGGATTCAGAGGACGATGGTGAGCGCCAGCGCGTCGAGGAAAAGATCGCCGCCTTGGGTTGGCCGGTATTCGTGAAGCCGGCACGGCTGGGGAGTTCGGTGGGGATTAGCAAAGTGAAAGGCCCTGCAGAGTTGGAGTCCGCTCTGGAAACGGCCTTCGCCCACGACTCCGTGGCGGTGGTAGAGGAGATGGCGCACGGGCTGGAAGTAGAGGTCTCGCTGTTGGGCGACCACCACCCGGCCGTTTCTGTACCAGGCCAGATCAGTTACGATTCCGAGTGGTACGACTACGACACCAAGTACACGCCGGATAAGATGAAGCTCACCGTGCCGGCGGAAATATCTGACAGGGCCGCCGCGGCGCTGAAAAAGCATGCACTGAAGGCCTGGCGGCGCACAGGTTGCAGTGGCATGGCGCGGATCGACTTTTTTGTGGACGGGGAGACCGTACTGCTGAGCGAGGTCAATACGATCCCGGGATTTACGTCGACGAGCGTGTATGCCAAATTACTCGAAGCCTCAGGGGTGGCGTACGGTGAGGTGCTGGAGCGGTTGCTCCAGTTAGCCGCAACGCAGTTTACGGAGGCCTCTAAGCGTCAGCATTAAGCCAAATTTGGCTTGCATTTTTACTGTGCGAGAGGTACGATTATTCACTATTTTGTAACGGAACTATTCCATGGCCCACGCCGAACGTCCTGACATCGATCTTGAGTCCAATTCTGACTGGCAACGTCCGATACCCTTGGAGCTGCCGAGCGTCGAAGGATGGAAAAGCAAACCGATAGCAGAAAGTGGTGAGCCGCTAGTACCGCTGGGTCCGTTTTCCGGTAATGAGCACGCCCGCATCCTGACCGACTCATTGTACGCCGGAGAGCGAGAGAATTCGCCGTATCCGGCACAGGAGCTCGATGGCAGTTTGTTGGGGGTGTACGTGCGCCGCGGTGTTGCCGAAAGGCTCGAGCTGGCCGAGCGCCGTTTGCCGAGCGGATTGCACCTGGTGGTGTGGGACGGCTACCGCACGCTGGAATTGCAGCAATCTCTCTACGAGTACTACCGCGGTAACCTTGCTGGCCAGCATCCCGATTGGGACGGTGACGCACTCGACGAAGAAACCCAGCGGTATGTCTCCCTTCCCTCGAATGACCCGGAAAAACCGTCACCCCACAACACCGGCGGATCCGTCGACGTAGACATTATCAGCGTGCCGGAGATGGTCGAACAACGGATCAATGAAATAGATGTGGCGGTGGCGAACTTTGGCGAAGATACATCGCGTTGGCCTGAAGTGTATCGGCTCGCCAGCGAACGCACGGCCTTACTTGCCAAGCACTCTACGCCGTTGGAGTTTGGAGCAGACAGGGATCACGGTGGCCCGATGTCCGCTCTCAACCACTTTGAGCTGCTTGCTCAAGAACGTCCGCTGACTGATGCGGAGTCAGAAGCCCGCCACAACCGGCGCCTGCTGTATAACGCAATGCGACATGCCGGATTTGAGCCATTCCAGAGCGAATATTGGCACTACAACGCGCGTGAATCACAGATGGGTGCCATGACCGCGGGCTTGTCCGTGGCCGAATACGGCGCCGCCACATTCTCCACAGACTGCGAGGGCTATGAAGGGACGCGCCGCGGACACCTTACCGGGACCACAAAACTATCCGAAGGACGCGCTCCTATCTCGAAAGTTGAGGGATCCCACTTGAGGGCGGTCCGGGCCGGCGTACTAACAAGCGGCCATCCGCGCGAGACGACCCTTCCTGTGGCCGAGAAAATAGCCCCGCCGAAAGCAGCCTGAGAAACATGCGGAGTTGCGGAGAATCGGAAGGTATACTGTAAGCATGCCTCCCCAAGCCCAACCCGCCGGTTCAAAATTCCTGGCCGGCTTACACCAGCGCCGCGAACGGTTCAAGCGGCGTAACCCGCTCTACCGCGCGTTATTCGTGCTGGCCGGCATCGCTATCACGGCTATCGGGATCATTACGCTGGTCACGCCCGGTCCGGCATTAGTGATCATACCGCTCGGCTTGAGTATGCTGGCGCTGCAATTCGACTGGGCAGAGCGCTTGTTAGTGCGCGTGGTCAAATACGCCAAACACACCACGCAGCAAGCGGCGGGCATGGGCCGTACGGAGCGGATCCTTACCGTGGTCTTCGCGCTGGTACTGGCGGCGGCCGTCGGAGCGGTGATTTACTACTTCGACATCCCGCTGCTGCCGTTTTAGCGGCGCGCCACGGGCACGGAGAACAGCCTAGCCGCTAACTCAACGCGGCAAAAACGCGATTGCCGAGTGGATCGGCCGGCCGTGCTCGATGATCGTCCCCGGCGCCTGGGCACGGTCGCGGATGCCCGCCCGGGGACGGTTAACCAACAGGCGCTCGAATACCAAGGAGCTCGACCCGCCGCCGTCCAGGTTCAACGCGTCGCTAGCGCCCAGCGCAACCATCACTTCGGCGAGCTCGTCCAGCCTCAACCCTGCATCGGCCGGCTTATTGCCGCGCAGCCGTTTGGGGATGGTGTGGGGGCCGTCAGACACCACCGCCCACACTTTGTCATCACTCAGTCCGATTGCGGCCCGCGGATAGCGGCCTTTGGTAATGTCGGTGTCGTTGGTGCGGCGCCAGCTCTCAGGAAGTCCGTCCAAGGCAGCACCCTCATATACCAGCGAGCGGCCGCCTTCGACCAAGCGGGGTCCCGCCTGCATCAAATCGCCGTTCGGTTCGGCGGGAAGCTCGTGCCTGGCAGCAATCCGTAGGTCGTGGCCGTCGATGTAGAGGGTGCCGCGGTCTTTGGCCCAGGGTCCGAGGTAGCTTTCTACCTGCATTCCGCGCATCCACGCTTCGCCAACCTGCAGGCCGGGCCCACGCATGAAGAATCCGCCGATGATCGCGTAGAAAATCTGGGTCCGGTCGCACCATTTGGCCAACGGCTCGGCCTTGTCGAAGACCGCTACGCGCAAGGCGGTGTCGCGACGCGAGTAGGCGGCAATGTGGACCGTGGTGAGGGCCCCGTCTGGCAGGAGCAGCGGTACGCTGACGCATTCGCCGCGGGCAGGGGTGGGCTCAAGGGCGGGCAGATCGGCCGGCGCAACGGGGACGCGATGTATTTTGGTGGGCATTTAAAATTGCTTTATTGTAACAAAAAACGACGGATTGGTCAATCCGTCACGGCTGCAGCGCGGGCTCTTTTGGTGTTTTGGGCATACGCCTACCGTCCATCGCCTCCACTGTAGGATTCGGCCGCAGCGGTGTCAACGCAAAGCCGAAGCGTGCGAACGCCAGTTTACGCGCTATAATTGGCTAACGTGGCCCCTGGGTGCATAGCTCAATGGTAGAGCAGTTGCCTCTTAAGCAATTGGTTGGGGGTTCGAGTCCCTCTGCACCCACATTTGCCCCAAGCGAGTATATACTAAAGCCATGACGATCCAGCTACCCCGCCTCCTGGCCATCGAGCTGACGATCATCGCTACGGCGATCATCGCCTACTTTGCCGGCAGCGTGGTGTCTCAGTTCGCCCAGCTGGCGTTGGTAGTCGCCCTGGCAATCCTGATGACGTACGCGCTGCTGCCAGGCGTCAACTTCCTCGCTAAGTTCCGCTACATACCTAGAGGGCTGGCAGTGGTGGCCGTCTACCTTGGCCTACTGGCCGTGGTAGCGGGATTCATCGCCGCGGTCAGCCTACCGGCGGCCAAGCAGGTCGAGCAGCTGGCCGACGATTACCCCAAGTACAGCAACCAGCTCAAGTCGGCGGTGCCCCAGATCGAGAGTGAACTCCAACGGCGCAACATCAAACTCGATTTACAGGCCAAGACCGACAAGCTGACCAAGGACTTGGAAGGCCAGGCCGGCACGGTGCTCAACAAGAGCGGCAGCATTGCCGCCGGCGTGTTCGGGACGTTGTCGACGATTTTCATCGTGCTGTTCGTGAGCGTCTACTTTTTGCTGCAGGGGCCGCAATTCACCAAAGCGATCATCGGCTTGCTGCCGGTGCGGCGCCAGCGCTTGGCGGGCAAGCTGAGCAAGGACTACGACCGGATCCTGGGGAGCTTTGTGCGCGGGCAACTGTTGATTTCGGGATTCATCATCTTAGTGGTCGGCATATTCGCCAAGGTGATCGGGCTGCCGTATTCGCTGATCATCGGCGTAATCGCCGGTATTACCTCGCTGATCCCGACGGTCGGCGTAATCCTGGGGATGATCCTGCCGATTATCATCAGTGCGTTCGTCAACCCGATTCTGATTCCGGTCTTCATCGGCTTTTTCCTGGTGCTCAACGAGGTGACCGACAAGATCATTTACCCGCGCGTCGTCGGACGGGCGGTGGAACTGCACCCTCTGGCGGTCTTCTTCGGGATCTTGATCGGGGTGCAAGTGGCCGGGATCGCCGGGGCGCTGTTGGCCACACCGGTGCTGGCGCTGCTGCGGGTGACGTTCGTGGCGCTGCGCAACACCACCGGCAACGCCCGGCGGGCGTAGTTTGGAAGTGGCAGCCGGCTGATGAGTGCTTCCTACCGCTACGTCGCCTTGCTGCGCGGCATCAACATTGGCGGCCACCGGCTGCAGATGGCGGAGCTGCGGAAGCTGTTCGAGTCGTTCGGCTGCGCTGACGTTACTACCTACATCCAAACCGGCAACGTGCTATTTGGATCCGTCCAGCAGAGCGCTGAGCGATTGACGGCGGTATTGGAGCAGAAACTGGTGGATGCGTTGGGTTACGCGCCGGCGGTATTCGTGCTGCGGCCGGCGGACCTGTCCAAGGTGATTGCCCAAAGCCCGTTCTCCACGGACGAAATGGCCGACGACGTGAAGCGCTACGTATCGTTCTTGCCGCGGGCGTTGACGGCCGCGGAAAAGCGGGCGATTGAGGCGCTGGAAGTCGACGGTGAATCGTACTACGCGGGCGACCGGGTAATTTATACCGCTTTCCGCGGCCCAACGCTGGACTCAGCGATGGGCAAAGGGCTGCTGGAGAAAACGCTCAAGGCCAAACTCACCGTGCGCAACTGGGCGGTCACCTGTAAATTGGCCGAGCTGGCTGCGGGCTGAGGGCGGCTGAGGCCGTGGCACCAGCTTGAGGCCTGCTGGCGGGAAACCTACACTAGGTTAGTCGGCGCAAGTTTCACTGGAGTTGTCAGCCACATTCCGGGATCGTCTAATGGTAGGACACCTGACTCTGAATCAGGCAATCGGGGTTCGAATCCCTGTCCCGGAGCCAATTAACCAGGTTCTGCTTGGCGGTCCATTGGCCGGGGAGAATGACGATGCCAATCAGCGCGATGCTGCTGACGGCGAGGGTGGCAACGATGGCATAGAAAGCATCCATTGCCGCTATCGCAGGTGGCCCCTGCCAGCTTGTCACGCTCCGGCCGCCAGATGCTATGGTAAACCCATGCATCAAAATATCGGTGCCAGCCGACGACTCTATCTCGAATACGGGGTGTTGGCATTACTAATTGTCGGTCCGCTGTTGCTGCCGGGCTATATTTTCGCACTCGACTTGCTCTTCACCCCGCACCTGCGACCACCCGCCACCATCAGCAACCTCTATGCATTCGAGTGGGTCTTGTACGCGTTGGACCAACTACTCCCCAGCCAACTACTCGAAAAACTGATCTTTCTATTGATCCCGGTGCTCGCCGGCGTCGGTATGCACCGCTTCATACGGAGCCGGCTGGTCAAACTCAGAACGACCGCGGCCGAATGGCCGGCCTACTTCGCCGGTATCTTTTACGTAATCAACCCGTTTACCTACACGCGGTTCATGCAGGGGCACATTTTGTTGCTGCTGGCCTACGCGCTGACGCCATGGTTTCTGACAGTGTTATTGCGCTGGTTGGAACAGCCGAATCGCCGCGACCTGCTTAAGCTCAGCCTGCTGGCGACGCTGATCAGCCTGCTTTCGTTGCACGCGATTTTCTTTTTAGTACTCGTCAGCGGCGTGTTTGCGAGCGTGTTCTTAGTCAGTGGGCGACGACGCCCGGGGTACGGGCGATACGTGGCTAGAGTGCTGGGGCAGGCCGCCGCGGGCGTAGCAATCGTCGTACTGGCCAGTGCTTATTGGCTGGTGCCCACAGTGCAGGGGAATGCGCCCTTGGCGACCCAGCTGCGCGGTTTCGACGCCAGCGACGCCCAGGACTTTCAAACCATACCCGACCCGCGATTGGGGCTGCTGCCGAATGTGGTTGCTTTGTATGGATTTTGGGGAGACGACGACCGCCGTTATGCTGTGCCGAAAGACCACAACCCGCTGTGGATTCCGCTTGGGATAGGCTTGCTGGCACTGTCCGTGCTCGGAGTGCGGCAGGGCTGGCGGCACGATCGCCCGGTCACGGTGGGGTTCGTCATCGCGGGAGCGGTGGCCCTGGTGCTGGCGGCCGGGGTAGCGTTCAAGCCACTGGCAGGATTAAGTGAGTGGCTGATCGCCGAGGTGCCGTTTTACGCGGGCTTTCGGGAACCCCAGAAGTTCGTGGCCCTGCTAGTACTGGTCTATGCCTACTTCGGCGCCTGGGGCGCGCGGGATTTCCTGGCATGGATGGCCCGTCTCTCGCGCCAGCGGTGGCAGGCCGGGCTGACGGCCGGGGTGTTGCTGCTGCCGATTTTATACACGCCAACGATGCTGGCCGGCTTCGCCGGCCAGCTCAAACCGGCCGATTTTCCCGCTGACTGGTACGCGCTTGACCGCCACCTGACGGCCGAGCCGGATGCCGACTTTCGAGTGCTGTGGCTGCCGTGGCACCATTACCAAAGCTTCGGGTTTGCCGGCAACCGCGTTATCGCCAACCCGGCGGAGCGTTTTTTCGAGCGGCCGGTGCTGATTAGCGGCAACCCCGAGTTTGGCACCAGCAGCGCCCCCACACCCGATTCAGACGTGCGCTACGTTGACGAGCGCATCATCCAGCCGGGCCCCACCGTCACGGAACTCGGTACAAAACTGTCCCAACTAAAAGTAAAATACGTGGTGCTGGCCAAAGAAGCCGATTGGCGGGACTACGACTATTTGCACCGACAACCGGATTTGGTAATCGAGCGGCAGAGCCAAACGCTGATCCTGTATAAAAACCTCCAATACGGGCGGGGGACCGCTCTCAGGGAACGTCCTTGACAACCCATCCAATTTGTTGCTTACTAAAAGCAGATAGCTATTATATATTTAAAGCAGGGGGTAGCGAGATGTCGAAGATGAATTCCGTATTCAGTTCACTTACTGGTTCAGCCAAGACAGGCGTGCTGGCTTCGGTAGCGGTAGTAGCCGCCGTGGTGGGCTTAATTACGATTACCGTGGCCGCTAATAACCCGACGCCAGGTTCCGGCTATGGTGTGCCCTCGGCCTCCCAGGCGGTGTGCCGCTCCTACAATGGGTCAGACCACTTTTACACTCGTGACGGCGGGGAGTGTAATGCTCCCGGGTACGTCGTAGAAGCAGCCAGTGCTTTCCGCGGATACGCTACCTCTCCGGCCGGTGGTACCGCGGTTTATCGGCTCTACAACCCGCGTAACGGCGACCACTTCTACACGGTCAACGATAGCGAAGCGGGCAACGCTACCGGTGGCGGGTACGTGCGGGAAGGTGTCGGATTCTTCGCCTTTGCCAACCAGAGTGATCCGCCCAACACGATTTCGACAATTGCCGTTTTCCGGCTCTACAACGGCCGCGACCACTTCTACACCACTAGCGAAGTAGAGCGTGACGTGGCCATTGCCAATAGCCGCTACGTTTCTGAAGGCGTTGGATTCTACACCCCGACCAACCAATAACAGACTGCGGTAGTTTTGATAAAGCTCCGGTAAACCGGAGCTTTTTCGGTGCCCCGGCTCTGCTAAACTGAAGCAGCGTGACTGCGACCCGCCAATGAATCGTCGCACCGCTGTAGCACTGTTTAGAACCGACGGATTCACCCACCATGCTCAACTTTTTACGCTTTCACCGCCTACCCGCGCTCCTCAGCGGCAGCTTGCTGCTGTTCGCGGGGGGCATCCTAGCTAACGTCGGGAATTACGCCTTTAACCTAACGATGGGCCGCCTATTGCCGGCCGCGCAGTACGGCGACATGATTGTGCTGTTCTCGCTGGGAACAATCTTGGCGGTGCCGACGGTCGGCATCATCAATATCGTAACGCGCGACGTGGCCCGCCTACAGGCCGCGGGCCAGCAGTCGGCCATCGCTGGATTGGTGTCTGGGGGGACTCGAAAATTCTTGGCGGCGGGTTTGCTGTTGATGGTACTGTTTTTGGCAGTCACGCCGCTGATTGTCACGGTGTTTCATCTTAGCCCGCTGCCGACGGTGCTGTATGCGGCTACGCTGGCCCTGACGTTCCTGGTAGCGCTCAACCAGGGGACAGTGCAGGGTCTCGAACGGTTTAGGGCGTTGTCGGCTTTCTTATCGCTGCAGATAGCGCTGAAGTTGGTATTGGGAATCGGATTGGTGGTGGCGGGATACGGCTTGGTGGGGGCAATCGGTGGGGTGGTGCTGGCCCAGGGACTGTTTTTTTTGGCGATGACGGTATTTTTAACGCGCCGACTCGCTCCGGCTCCATCCGCCGCGCGGATCTGGAAAATCCGCACCAAAGAAAACCAGGCCGTAATCTTGGGGGTGTTGCTGTTTTATATTTTTCTCAACTTGGACTTGTTGTTCGCCAAGCATTTCTTTGACCCAGATACGGCGGGGGCTTTCGCAGTGCTCACCACCCTGGGGCGGATTATCCTGTTTGCCACGGGCAGCGTGGCAGTGGCGCTGCTGCCGATGGCTAGCCGGCTCGACGTCACCCCGCAGCGGTCAGCCCGCTTGTTAGGTATGGCCCTGGCATTAGTATATGTCCCGGGGTTTTTGGTGGCGTATGGCTACGCCCTGTTTCCGTCGTTCGTGGTGGATTTGCTCTTTCCGGGCTACGAGTCAATCAAAAGCAACCTCGGTCTGTACGGCGGCCTGAGTGCGCTGTTCGGGTTGCTGAATCTGCTGGTCTACTACTTTATCGCCGTCAGTGATTACCGGTTCATTTACGTGCTGGGCGGGTCGCTAGTGCTTTCGGCCGGATTGATGGCCGCCTACCATCAGAGCTTCTTCGAACTGATTACGGCCGCGGTGGCAGGCTGCTCGGTGGCCGTGCTGGGCTGTTTGGCTTTGCTAGCGGCCTGGCGACGGCCTCCAGAAGCGGCCGCGGCATGAAACTCTCGGTAATTGTGCCGGCGTATAACGAAGCGCACCACATCGCCGACAACATCGCCGCGCTTGACGGGGTGCTGCGCAAACTGCAGCGCGACTACGAGATTATCGTGGTCGATGACGGTTCGCCCGATCACACCACCGCGGCCGCCCAACAAGTGGCGCGCCGCTACCGCCAGGTCACGGTGGTGACAAACCCACAGAATCTGGGCAAAGGTCAATCAATCAAACGGGGGTTTGAGCACGCCACCGGCGGCATCATCGCTTTTATCGATGCCGACATGGATTTGCACCCGAAACAACTTGGCGCGTTGATTGAGCAGCTGGAACTGGCCCAGGCCGACATCGCGATTGGTTCCAAAATGCATCCGCGGAGCAAGGTGGCCTACCCGCTGAACCGGCGAATATTGAGCTGGGGATACCGCCGATTGACGCGCCTATTGTTTCGGTTGAACGCGCGCGATACCCAGGTGGGCCTAAAGGTGTTCCGCCGGGCCGTGCTCGACGAAGTGATGCCGCGGGTACTCGTCAAACGGTTTGCCTTCGACGTGGAGTTGCTGGTGCTGGCCACCTACTACGGTTACGGCAAGATTGTGGAAGTGCCGGTGGAGTTGCACTACCGCTACACCTCGAGCGTGCGGCCGCGCGACGTCAAAGACATGCTGCAAGACACGCTGGCGGTTTTTTACCGGCTGCGCATTTTGCGCTACTACCAGCGGCAACGACCCGCACCGGCGCTGCGGCCATTGCACGAAGGCACGCTAATCTCCGAACTGCGCACCGGCCCGGTGGCCGAGCATACGCCGGATGATCCGGAGGTAGGGTCGGCGGCCCCAGCGGTGCGACCGTCGCGACCGGCAGCACCGACAAGGCGGCCAGTGCGACGAAAGAACCGCCGGCTCACCCGCCCGGCGGCCGAGCGGGGACTTTCGCGTATGGCGGGGGCGGGGCGCACCGACACCCCGCCCAAGCGCTCGGCCACCCGCACGCGGGAGAAGCAACCGGTGGCCAAGTGAGAATCCTAATGCTCAGTTGGCGCGACCCTAAGCACCCCCAGGCCGGCGGGGCCGAAGTGGTGACCTACGAGGTGCTGCGGCGGATGGTTCAAGCTGGTCACCAGGTGACCTGGTTCGCCGCGCGCTGGCCGGGCGCGGCGGCGGAGCAAACCCTGGCCGGCGTCCGAATCGTGCGGGCCGGCCGGCAATGGAGCGTGCACTACCGCGCCTGGCGGTGGTTGCGCGGGCGATTGGACGACTTTGATGTGGTGGTGGACCAAATCAACGCCATCCCGTTTATGACGCCGTGGTACGTGCCAAAGGCCAAGCGGCGGTTTTTTATCCACCAGCTTGCGCGGGAGTACTGGTGGACCGAACCGCCTGGTCTTTTTCGGTTAGGGGCACCGTTGGGGTATTTGTTGGAACCCTGGATGCTCAGGCGCTACCGAGGGACGACGGGCATGACGGTATCGGAATCGACCAAGGCCGATTTGGCGAACATCGGTATTCCAGAATCAAACCTGACAATCATCCCGGAGGCGATTACCATCGCGCCCCTGCGTAAACTGACTGCCAAATCCGGGCCGTGGACGGTGGTCATGGTAGGGCGGCTTACTCCAGCCAAGTACGTCCACGAAGGTATCGCGGCTTTTCGGGAGCTGAAGGCACGTCTGCCGGAAGCTCGGCTCTGGATCGTCGGCGGGGGACCAGCCGCTTACCGCAGCAGGCTGGAGCGCTTAGTCCGGCGCTGGAATTTAGCCGACGTGACCTTTTACGGATACGTCACCCAGGAAAAGAAAGAGGAGTTGCTTACCCAGGCTCAGGTGCACCTGATTACTTCCCACCGCGAAGGATGGGGATTGGCGGTCAGCGAGGCGGCGGCCGTGGGGACGCCCTCAGTCGGATACGACGTGCCAGGAGTGCGGGATTCGATTGGAGAATCATCGCTGCTGGGCAGCAAAGGCCAGCCAGAGACACTGGCTAAGCTGTTGCAAGGGTTGGGCGATGATCCACGCCGCTACGAAACTCTGCGGCAAAAGATGTGGCACCGAAGCCGGTCACTGAACTACCAGCAAACCACCAAGGTTTTCTCGATGGCTACCGGGCTGGTGCCGCCTAGTGCCTCCGCCACCGCCCGGCTTAGCCCAACAGGGCGGCGGCACACGTGAAGGCGAGTCAACCAGTGGTGTCCATAATAATTCCCACCTTAAACGCAGGCTGTGTCCTGCGGCGCTGTCTCGAGTCCATCGCTCATCAGGACTATTCCGCCCTGGAAACCATCGTGGTTGACCAGAGCAGTACCGATCAGACGGCGGCCATTGCTCGCCGGTATGGCGCTCGCGTGTTGACGCTGCCTGCGCCTAAGTTTTACTCGCCGCCTAGTCAGTCTCGTAACCGCGGGGCCGCCGAGGCGAAGGGGGATATTCTCTACCACCTCGATGCTGACATGAGCCTCCCGCCCACCTTGGCCAGCGAGATTGTTAGAACTTTTAATGGCTCCGCGCAAACCGGCGCTTTGATAGTCCATGAGGAGGATCAGACCGATGGTTATTGGGCCAGGTGCAAGGCTTTGGAGCGGCGCTGCTACTGGGGTAATGACCGCATCGAATCAGCGCGAGTAGTGCGGCGGTCGGTCTTCAATCAGATTGGCGGCTACGACGAAGCGATACATTCCGGTGAGGACTTCGATATTCACCGGCGGTATCAGGCCGTCACTACCATCGAGTGGCTGGACCAACCCGCGCACCATCACCTGGGACGGCTAGGATTTTGGTCAAGCGTGAGGAAGAAATATTATTACGGCAAAACAGCTACGAGTTATATCAAAAAACAAAAAGCGTCAGGTCGCTCGGCACGCTTCGTTCCGCTCGAAGAGCTGCGGAGCTACGCTCGCTACCGCGCCCTGTTGTGGCGGCATCCCACCGCGAGTTTCGGTATGTTCGCCCTTAAGTTCAGCGAACTGACCGCCTTGTTGTGCGGGCTGATCATTAGTAAATTGAGTAGAGCGCGCGATGGGCTCTAAGTTTTACACCCTCATTCGCACCATCGAAAATTGGCCACTCGTCATCCTCGATAAGCTCGGCCTTCGGCCTTTGTGCACCTACCGTACGCGCAGCGGTCACACATTTTACTGCCGCTCCCGCAGTACGGACATACATGAGGTAGTCGTTGTCTGGTCGGGCACGGAGTATCCGCCGGAGCACCTAAAGTTGGCCGAAGGTTCCGTGGTTTTTGATATTGGCGCAAACGTCGGGAGCTTCGCGATCTATGTGTCGCACCTTAACCCCCACATTTCATTTTCCGGTTACGCTTTTGAGCCGTACCACCAGAACTTTGCCTTACTGAATCGTAACCTGAGTGCCAACGGAGTTTCCAGTTTCCGCGCGCTTTCGGTGGCAATTTCAGATCGGGATACAGAGGTGTGGCTAGACGTTAATCGGCCAGTTGATGCCGTAGCCATAAGCGAGGATAAGGCGGGGCAGCGAGTCATGTCCCATAAACTTAGTACTTTCTGCAGAGCACACAACATTCCTGTTATCGATCTCCTAAAATTAGACGTGGAAGGCTCCGAGTATCCGATTTTTGAAACAGACTACGATTTTTTAGCCCGCAGCGTTCGCAAAATAATCATGGAGTACCACGTCATGCCTGGTAAATACAATAAAACGTGGTTGCTAGATAAAGTTAAAGGGTCGTTTGAGGTGGCAATACTCACCGAGCGCGAAAATTGCGGGACATTGGTGCTAACTAACAAAAAACTTTCATGAAAAACATTCTTCACGAAACTGCCTCACAAGCATTGAGCGCGCGTCTCAAAGCCAGCCTTGATCTGGTAGAGGCTGCCGATATAGCCGGGCGCCGTGTGCTCGACGTTGGATGTGGCTTCGGGTGGTTTGAACTCCACGCTTTAAAGAGAGCGGTGGGCCGCATTGTGGGAACGGAAATATCTGAGACGGACCTAATCGGGGCGCGGGCCGGTGTTACCGATTCTCGGGCGAGCTTCATGGTGGCGGGGGCTACCGACTTACCCTTCCCTGACGCCAGTTTTGAAACCGTCGTTAGTTGGGAGGTAATCGAGCACATACCTCGGCGCGCCGAACCACAGATGTTCTCTGAAGTTTCAAGAGTGCTTAAACCGGGAGGGGTGTTTTATCTATCAACCCCGTTCGCCTCCTGGCGTTCCCGTCTGCTTGACCCGGCTTGGTGGTTGATTGGTCACAGGCACTATTCTGCGGCCCAACTCTCGGAGCTTGCTAAAGCGCACGGCTTGAACGTAGAGCAAGTCCTTATCAAGGGAAAAATATGGGGATTACTAGCATTAATTAATATGTACGGGTCCAAGTGGATACTTCGCCGCCGGCCTTTATTTGAAAGATTTTTTACGGCTCAGGATCATCGAGAATATGAGGACGAAAACGGGTATGCCAACATCTTTGTAGTTTTTCGAAAACCTTCGTGATTGCAACCGTAAAAAACCCACTCGTTTCAATCATCATCGTCAACTGGAATGGACGGCGTTGGTTGGGTCGTTGTCTTGATTCTTTACGCGCTCAAACGTATCGGCATTACGAAATCATCGTGGTTGATAATGCCTCTAAGGACGGCAGTGTTGAATTTATCCGCACCCACTATTCCATGGTTAAAGTTATATCCAGTAGTCAAAACCGCGGCTTTGCCACCGGCCATAACCTCGGGGTGGCCGAGGCAAGCGGAACCTATATTTTGCTGCTTAATAATGACACCTGGCTAGAAGAGCACTTCTTGGAATGTCTGCTAGAGAACTTTTTACACTCTGGAGTACATGTCATCGCCCCATTTGAAGCAGCCTATGACGAGCAACCGCTCCCTCGCTATGTTAGAACAGTTGACCTCTTAGGGCATCCGCTCAATGTACGGATTCAGGGCGCAGGCGACGCCAACAACCACCCCAAAAACTTTTATTTGCCCGGAGTTTGCTTGCTAACCAGGCGACGATTCTACGAGGAGACCGGTGGTCTAGACGGCGACTTCTTTATGTATTTCGAGGAGACCGACTGGTGCTGGAGGCTGCACTTGCAAGGGTACCGCCTGGGCTACGCTGACCTGGACGTGCACCACGCCGGAGCAACGGTGGTCGGTATTAAATACCAGGCGTTCCTTTGGCGCAACCAAAATGCCTTACAAATGTTGTTAAAGAACTATCAAGCACGCTCTTTGGCCTGGGTGATTCCGCTGTATCTTTTGCAAAACCTCGCCGAGATGGCTTACTTTCTCCTAACGTTCCGACCAAAAATTGTGGCTACCTACCCGCTCGGCTGGTGGTTCAACCTGCGCTATCTGCGGCGGACACTAGCCAAGCGGCGCGAGATCCAGCAGCATCGCCAAGTTAGTGATGCCGCCATACGGCAAAAAATGTATATTGGTTTTGGCAAGCTACAGCATTTGCGCAACTACGGGAGAGGGGATGGCTGAATTAACGGACATCTTGGAAGTCGGCTCGGGTCAGGGATTTCACGCCTATCACCTTAACCGGCGACGGGGTAATAGAGTGGTGGGCATAGACGTTTCCGCGGCAGACATTAAAGTAGCTCAAAAGCGCTACCCGGCGGTGGATTTTCGGCGGATGGACGCTACTAAGCTCGCGTTTTCAGACGCTTCGTTTGATGGGGTCTATGCACTGGATGTACTCGAGCACGTTGATGACTTAGTGTCGGTAGTCTGCGAAATGGTGCGGGTTTTGCGTCCCGCTGGTCAACTGTTTATCAATGTGCCGGCCGAACGCTCCGAACGGTGGCTGCTCCAGCTTCGACCGACGTATTTTTCAGAGATCCACCACGTCAGAATTTTTCGAGGAAGTGAACTGGAAGATCTATTAGCGACTCATGGCTGCCGGTTGGTCAAACGCCAACCAACTGGATTCCTGCAGCACCTCGAATTATGGTATCTGTTTACGCGCCAGCGCTCCTCTGACAGCCAATTAAGTATTGGCAATTGGCGCCGCGGCCCGGTGTCGATAGCCGTCCATCTCGGCCTGCTTTACCTAGACCCAGTCGTGCTGAAAACACCCCTGCGTTGGCTGCCAGTTTGGCTTTTGACGCTACCGCTCGGGGCGGGCATTAATTTAGTCGGCAACCGGTTTTTTCCTAAATCGATTCGTTACGAGTTCAAAAAAGTTTTCCCATTGCCGGAGCAGGTACAAAGAGGTGTTTCATGAGCTTGAAAAAGATAAGCGTCTGCGTGCCGGCGTATCAGCGTCCGGAAATGATGAAGCAGTTCATCGCTACCGACACCTTGGCGGTGGTCCGCCATTTCGGCGCTGCCACCATTGAGGCGTCCGGTCAACGCGCCGGTAGGTACGCCCTGACCACCAGGCGGTCATACCTGCGCGAACGGAATGTACTGCGGATGCTTCTGAAAAACTACCATTGGAGAACCCTGGTGGTGATGTTACCGTTGGCTCTGTTGCAGCTCTGCTTGGAAGTTGGGTTATGGACTATTTTGTTGAAGCCGCGGTTGGCGTGGGTGTACGTGCGAGCGGCTTGGTGGAACCTGCGGGTGCTCCCGGCGACGCTGCACGCCCGATCGGGCGTGCAATCGCACCGCCTGATTAGTGATCGTGAGCTACGTAAAGCGATGTGTCCTGGCTGGGGAAAGTTAAACGCGTTGCGTAGCGCAGGGCTTGGTTGGCGCAGCCTTCCTAACATTGTTGCCAAATGAACAACCAAGAAACGAAGATCTTATTCAGTCCCTGTCACTACGTGTACGGAGACGAGGGAAGCGAAGTATCGTGGGCATACCACATCGCCGACCGACTGGCCCAGCGTCACTCTGGTTCGGTGGTGGTCACCGGACGCAGCCAGGCGTCGCCACGGTCCTACGAAGTGCGTGAGCTACAGCCCCACAAACAGGGGTTAGATTATAGCCTGGCCAACGCCGTCGCGTTCAACTGGGCCTACTTTCGGGAGACCGGGCGTCAGTTGCGCCAACGGCGATTCTCTATTGCCCACCACGTACTGCCGTTCGGCAATGGCACGACCTACAACCTCTCGCTGCTGACAGGACGCACTTTCGGTTGCCCCTTCGTGATTGGTCCGGTGCAGCACCCGTTGATGGTGCGCGATACCGATCTTAACGCCGCCGATGTGCGCAATTATCGCCCTCAGCCAACCGGCGTGCCGCTGCTCGAGCGGGCGGCTGGGGCCGCTCGCCCCATCCTCAGGGCGCTGTCGCGCCGCACCTTACGTCGCGCCGCTCGGGTAATAGCGGTTGACCAGGCCACCGCTGAGCTGCTCACTAGCCAAGGTTTGAGCGAGCAAAAAATCGTGATCATCCCACCGGGCATCGATACCGCCCGTTTTCGGGCTCCTTCAACTCAACAAACCTCAGTCAAGCTGGGGGGTCCGTCGGGTCGCCCAATCAGACTGTTGACGGTAGCCTATCTAGTTCGTCGCAAAGGAATTGATTTGATTTTGCGAGCCGTGGCCGAGGTGGTACGGCAGCATCCTAATCTGACGCTACAAATTATCGGCGATGGCCCGCAGCGAGCAAGCCTCGAGCAACGCACTGCCCAACTCGGCTTGGCAGGCTCGGTCGAGTTTGCGGGGCACATTCCTAATGCCGAACTACCAGCTCGTTACCGTGAAGCTGATGCGTTCGTTTGCATGAGCCAAGCGGAAGGATTTGCAACGGTGTGCTTGGAAGCGATGGCGTCGGGCCTGCCCATTCTCAGCGCCCGGGTCGGCGGATTTAACGATGCTGTGCGCGATGGTCAGACGGGATATTTAGTCGACCAAGGCGACTACCGGGCTTTGGCGAAGAGAATCGGCGAGTTAGCTAATGAGCCCCATCGCCTCGCTGAGATGGGAAAGCATGCCCGTCGCGATGCCGAGATGAAGTATGATTGGGAGAGCGCGATCATCCCTCAGTACGAAGCCGTTTACCACGCGGTGCTGACTGCTACCGACAATAAATCGTGACGAGAATGCCATGAAACGCCGCACAATCTTTCAAACGTTCATAGTAAGCAGCGGGTCACAGTTATCGCATCGACGGTCACTTGCCCCTGGAGACCGAGCCCGGCAATCTAGTGATGCTCTACTCCAGAATCCGGAACACGTCATCCGCACCAGCCGTATGAGCCGTACCCATACCGAATACTATCGACATAACCAGGCCTACTCGGAATTCCTCCGCCGGGCAGATGCGAATACCTTTGCCAAGTACGAATTGTTTCTCCGGCAGGCTCGGGTTGGGGGGTGCATTCTTGATGTGGGATCGGGGGCCGGGCAAGTCGTAAACCGGCTGGCCCAGTTTGGCTACGATGCTCATGGCGTCGAAGTTTCAGTGAGCTCCTTAGCTGTAGCGAAGCGGGGCAAAGGCACCTTTCACGAGGTTGCCGGCAATCGGCTGCCTTTCCCCAATGACAGGTTTGATGCCGTCGGATCCTTCACAGTACTCGAGCATATCGAGGACCCAGCTCAGTCGCTGCGTGAGATGATTAGGGTTACCAAACCGGGCGGAATCATAGTAGTGGCCTGCCCCAACTTCTTGCGGGTGGTGGGATTAAGTTCCCATCACTACCGCACTCGCGGTATCGTCAATAAATTCCGCAACGCGCTAACATTGCTCGCGAAGGGGGCGTTGCTGCTACTACGTCCGCACCGACTGCAATTCAAGAAAATGATGCCAGTAGTAGCGGACCGAGAATTCCAACCTGATGATGACGCCATTATCGTCACCAATCCAATTGACGTCAGAGGTATTTGGAAGACCCACGATATTGAGCCGGTTTATCATTCGAGTTTGCTCTATCAAACCTCACCATTGCTCGAGACAATCAGCCGTCTTCCAGTAATCCGAACGGTGACGGGCGGGGTTTTCTTGGTCGGCCGTAAGACCTCGGTTAACCTGTGATGAAACGTTTCTGGAGTAATCCCACCGTCATCTGCTTAGTGGCGCTGCTAGTAATCAATCTCGCAGTATTTCATGATTGGTTCTTCAGTTCTGGCATTTTTACCTATGGCGACTGGGGGCAGAACTTCCGGGAGCTGTCGGAAGGCTATTTCGCTCTGCCACAGATCTGGCTGACAGACGGCCTAGGGACGACTAACCTGGCCGCATCTATTTACCCGCTGCGGTTAATCGAGGGTATAATCGCCAAAATCGGAGTGGAGTGGCCGTTAATCGAACGGCTGTTGTTTCTATGGCCATCGGTGTTGTTACCAGCGTTCAGCTCGTTTTGGCTCGCCCGCGCCGTCATTGGTTCAAATCTCGGTAGCGCAGTTGCGTCGCTGGTGTATACCTTCAATACCTACATGCTGGTATTGCATACGGGTCACTTGCTACTGGCGGTAGCGTTCGGGCTAGTACCGCTGGTGCTTTGGTTGTACATCAAATCGCTGGAACGGCCCAGTTTTCCGCTGGCAGTTGTAGTCGGTCTGACCGCCTTTGCAAGCAGTTTCTATGAGTTTCGGGCGTTTTACCTGCTAGCTGGGGTGTTGATGCTATATTTGCTTTACCATGTAGCTAGGGCTGGGTCACTGCGTCGCGCGCAGTTGGTCCACACGCTGGCGGTTGGGTTGCTCCCGTTTGTCATCGTCGGATTACTCAATGCCTATTGGTTAATCGGCTTGAGTCAGGTTGGCGCATTGTCTACCAACCAGCTTTTCGGCCGAGGGTTATTCGGCGATGCCTACCTGAACCTGCCTCGGGCAGCCACCTTGTTTCACCCGTTTTGGTCGGGGGGACAGCCAACGGATTTTGTGATCCAACCGATTCCCACTCACTTTTGGTTAGTGCCGTTGGCAGCGTTGGGGGGGTTAGTATTGAACATCCGAAACCGGCGTGTCGTTTTTTTCGCCATAGTAGCGGTCATCGGTGTATTTCTCGCCAAACAGTCGGGTGGGCCCTTCCCCCACGCCTATTTATGGTTGTATGAACATGTGCCTGGCTTTAATGCTTTTCGCGAAGCAAGTAAATTTTACTTCCTCACGGCACTCGGTTACTCCGTACTTATAGGTGCGTTTGTAGCGTGGTTATGGCGTAATCGCCCTGGTAGTGCGGTCAGGAAGGCCGGAGCCTACGCTGTAATTACTGTGCTCGCAGGAATTTTCTTATGGAATACCAAACCCCTCATTACCGGAGAGATTCAAACGCTATTTGTACCGCGTCAGGTTCCCCAAGACTACGCTGTATTAAAAAACTTTCTTCTGAAGCAGCCAGACTTTTTCCGTACGTATTGGGTGCCGCATGATTCTAGATGGGGTTTCTACACCGACCAACACCCCAAGATTAGTGGCATCAATACCATTCAAAAAGAATGGGAGCAATTTGTGAGTTACGACCAGCATGACGGCAGCTGGCCGGTCTCTGAGCAAATCACAGACATATTTAACAAGCCCTATTCCGACCAGCTCTTCGACTCCGCGTCGGTGAAGTACGTTATCGTGCCGCTACAGGACCGAGCCAACGACGACGACTTCTTTATCAATTATGGAAATGACCGGCAGTACTACCTCGACGCGTTGAACCAGGTACCGTTCCTCAAGCGAATCTACATCGGTACTTCCGAGGTGGCCGTCTATGAGAACACGGACTACCGACCGCATCTGGTGGCACCCAACCTGTCTTTTCAATCGATCAATCCCACCCAGTATCGTCTGCAGCTGAAGAACCTGCGTGAGCCGGAACCAGTCTACTTTAGTGAAGCATTCCACCCTGACTGGAAACTCTATCCGACGCGATTGACGAAGGACTGCCCGGCTTTGAAAACGTCTCAGACTAGCAGGGCGGCCATCCGCGGTATTCCCACGCCACCAAAAACCTATACGTTCCAACCAGGTGAACGCTACACTACAATCGCCGAGCGGTTCGGGCTGGACTACGACGAGCTGCTGCGGGTTAATCGCGCTAACCCCAACACGCTGGCGCTGCCAGGCCAAACAATTGCGCTGCCAAGCTTGCCGCTTGATCAGCCAGCACCGGTAACCGAGTGCCAGCCGGCCGCAGATGTGGCGGGGGAGGCGGCGCTGGCGGCGTTCAACCGCCAGCCAGCATTTGAATCCTCGCACGTGAAGGCCAGCGACTACGCTAATTCCTGGACGGTTGACCCGGCCTTTATCAAAGCTAATTACCCGCCCGAGTACTACCGGGAGCACCCCGACGGCAGCATCGACGTAGAGCTGAGCTTATTCTTCCGACCGCAATCACACTCCTATCTGGGACTGTTCGTCAGTGGCCTGACCGCGCTGGGAACCGTTAGTTACCTGGCCTATTACGGGCTGCGGCGGTCTCGGGCGGGCAGTGCGGTGCCAGGCGGGACGAAATCAGCCAAACCAAGACGGGCAGTTGGTCTACCACCCCGGAAACCTGGCCGGAGCCCGGCTCGAACTCAGCGCCGCCGCGCTCGCGGCCGTGCTAAGGTTAAATCATGATTGAGACAGCGTAGCTCGCGCTGGGCTGTTTTGGGGTTCCTGACGAGTACTTTCCGCAAGTGCCGGGGGTGGTGCGGATACGGGTATGAACGTGGGCGGACTGGGGTGGGCAGCCATCGGCGGACTGATTTCGGTGAGTATTTTCTTTCTGCTGCCATTCCTACTGTTCCTGATTGCGGGACTAATGTGTCTGCTACGCGGGCGCAAGCCAAAAGGCGCGTAATTATCAGTTGCTTGCTGTCTCATTTTGATATAAGACCTCCCTTTTTATAGTGTCTCATTTGTCTCATTTCACGCCTGAGACCCCGATTTTGTGAGACACTGAAAAAGGCTCCAGAAAGGTCTCAACGGTACGCGCGAAAACGCCCAAAAGGTTCCAGACCCGAGAGCTGAGCCAACGTATAAATAATCTAAGGAGTTTTATGAAACCAGGCATTACACCCAACATATGGTTCGACAAGGAAGCTGAAGAGGCGGCTAACTTTTATGTTTCGGTCTTCCCGAATTCGAAGATGGGCGAGATCGCCCGCTACCCGGAAACCGGCCAGGAAACGACCGGAGGCAAACCGGGCTCGGTGATGACGGTCGAATTCACCGTCAACGGCCAGACCCTAATCGGCATCAACGGCGGCCCGCTGTTCAAGCCCAACGAGGCGGTGTCCTTGATGATTACCTGCGACACCCAGGAAGAAGTCGACGACCTTTGGGAGAAACTGACTGCCGATGGCCAGGAAAGCCAGTGCGGCTGGCTAAAGGACAAGTACGGCGTCTCATGGCAAATCATTCCGGACGGGATGAACGAGCTATTCAGTGACCCGGACCGCTCGAAGGTTGAGCGCGCCATGGGAGCCATGCTAAAGATGAAGAAGCTCGACATCAAGGCCCTCCAAGAAGCGGCCAATGGCAGTTAACTCTAGAAAACAAAGCAGCCGCCAATCGTAGTATCTTCATCCTTGAAGAAAACGATGGCGGCTGTAAGCGCATAAGATGCAGCGTCGTGCTGCTTCAGATGCGGAGCTTTGCAGGTCAACCTACAACCTTGGACTGAGAGCTAGGGAGCGACCTCCAGTACCCCGAAGGGCTCGAAGTCGTAGATGGTGGCGTTGATGCGGAATCCATCCACGGCTCCGACAAAGCCCGAGTCACGTCCCTTGGTGATTGCGGCGGTCAGAATGATGGTGGGGTCTCCGCCATCATCAAGCGCTGCCTGGAGTTCGTCGAACGTGCATGGGTTGGCTGCATTACAACCCGTTGCGGTGGCCGCAGCTCCAGTCAGGAGCCACTCGCCGGTGGTGGTGGCGTCGATATACGGACTCCACTTGTTGAGCGTGGCCGCGGTCGGGTCTTCCGGAACATACGTCGCCGTCGAGAAGTTGCTCGGTGTCGAGCTGAGGTTCGGGTCGATTTCGAACGCAATGTTCGGCATCGGCTCTCCACGGCCAACGTTCTCGCGGGTCGTGAATACGTGGAACCCAACTTCGGTCAGTTCGCCGAACAGGTCGCCGAAAAACTCGGTCTCGTTTCCGAACGAGGCCTTGTCCTGGGGCGTCCCGCCACCGTTGGCGTTGTTGCTGACAGCCAGCTTCAGGCTGCCGACGCCGAACGGAGGCCTCGACGTGTTGGGGGGCGAGGCCGGGTCGATTACGACAGGTCCAGCTCCCAGCTGCGCCAGCGCCGACCCGATGGTGTTGCGCAGAACAGCACTCCACTCGGGGTTGGCGTACTGCGCCACACCGTTCGTCCCGTTTGTGCCATTGGTCCCGTTCTGGCCGTTGCTGCCGGGTTGTCCCGGCTGACCCGTTCCAGTGGACAGGTTCTTGCCGCAGTTGCCGAGGCTCTTGTTGAGGCCGGCAGTGAGGTCGCGGCAGGCGATGCTCTTGTTGCGGATGTCTTTGCCTCGCAAGGAGTTGTTCTTGATGTCTTTGCCTCGCAAGGAGTTGTTCTTGATGTCCTTGGTGGTAACGGAGTTGTTCTTGATGTTCTTGCCGCTGACGGTGACGGCGGCGTAGCCGACGCCTCCGAGGGCGACGAACAGCGCGACAAGCGCCACAATGAGCGCGGGTGACGGACGATGCCAACTACGTACTCTGAGGAATTTCCTCACTAGGTTCTCCTTGAATCGGTGGTTGACTGCATTCCTTTTGGCCTTACCAGCACTTCCGAGTGTTCTTTCACACAGAAACGCTGGGAGACCAAAAGAGTTTTAAGGTACGTAATACTGTCGCCAACAAAAGGCAATGTGTATTTTCCCCGGTTCTTAGGGTTGTGTCAAAAGTAACGGCGTCTATAAACGAAATAATCTAGAAGTATCACAGGCAGCTTGGGAACGAACTTTCACATGGTTTGTTACAATAGCTATGCACTAAATCGGAGTAACACATGTTCAAAGACATCAAGGCATTCAGTGGATTTTCAGTCGACGACATTCAAAAAGCCAAAGAGTTTTACGACCAAACGCTGGGGTTAAACGTTACTGATACATCCTGAAACTGTATGATTAAAGTGAGCAGATATGGAACTTCAAGAATTCGTAACAACAACTCTCAAGCAGCTCTCTACAGCGCTTGAAGAGTCTAGCCGCGAGACTGGTAAAGATTTTCTCTAACTAACGCGCCACTATTGTCGAAAGAAATGGGTGATGACGGCCTTATAGATTTCGATTTGGCTGTGGAAGCAAAGGCATCCCAAACTTCAGATAAGGGTGCCGGTATTAAGATTGCAGTCCTTCAGGCGAAATTAGGCCAAGAAAAAGAATTAGCTTCAAGCAGCGTATCCAGGGTTAAATTCACCGTAAGGGCTGACTTTTAGGAGAGACCAGTGAATAGCTTAGTTATTGTCATGTGGGTGAGTCAGCTAGCAGTGATAATATTTACAGATATTAAAAAGCCAGGACGGGCATTCCTAGTGACTGGTCTAACAATCGGGAGCGTTGTGGTTACGATTAAATTAGCAGGGTGGATCTGGCTCGTCGTTCCCCTCTTCGCAGTGTTCTTTCTCGGAGCCTTTTTCAAAAGCATATTTTTACCTCATACAAAATACTAATTACGGACGATTTTTTAAAAGGTTCCAGACCCGACTGGCGAGCAAAGAATTGCAGAAAGTCCAGAGTAGTAGTATATTTATTGGTTTAATGAACGGAGATATCATGCCGAAAGAACAGACAACTATGGAAGCCTTAGCTTCTCTGGCGGAAGTCGCTGAGAGGGGTAAACCGAGGACGGTCAAACTGGAAGGGGTAACCGCGATGTCCTTCGGCGGCGGTAGTATTGGCCCACTTCCAGTCGAAGGCACGACCGTGGAAGTTGGGATGGAGATTTGGGAGCCGGAAGCGTTAGAAGCTAGTAGTGATGCCGCCCGAAGTTGGATACAAGCACAGCGAGATCAGTCAGAAGCCTTACTTGCTAGCGCACCCGACGAAACGGCAGAAGTTATCCGTGGCAACTTATTGACCTTAGATGATTATGCCGAAGCGATCGATCGTGATGACACAAGTGTCATCAAGGTACTTTCCGAACTTCAGTGGCAGACCGAAGACGTTACCGCGCAGTCCAAATAAGTTCTGACATCGTCTGCCCCAGAGCAGCTTCAAAAGCAGTTTGTATAGACGAATATCTTAATACAGGGACTGGGAAGCTCGAAACTTAGCTATAGTGGATATATGACGACTGAGCAGCAGCTTGCCGCGCGGAAACAACCGATACTCGTCTCGGCGGGATTAATTTACTTCGGTGATAAACTCTTGATTGCCCAACGACCGAATGATAAACCCCTGGAAGCTAGCAAGTGGGATTTTCCCGGCGGTAAAGTGAATTTTCTGGAAAGCCCCGAAGAAGGGTTGGCACGCGAAGTAAAGGAAGAGCTAGCCCTCTCAATTAAAGTGAGTGATCTGTACGGAGTTAGAAATAACGTGTGGAAAACTAACAGTGGCAAGGTTCATGCTGTTTTACTGTTCTACAACTGCTCAGCCTCTTCGCAGGAACTGAAACTAAATGATCATCAAGATGCTCGCTGGATTGAGGTGGCCGATCTCAGCAACTATGATTTCGCTGCCGCCGACCTTTCAGTTGTTACAAAGCTGCTATTGAGGTTCTAACGTCGCCCCAGACCAGGAGCAAGCAACTACACATAATTGAGTTAATGGTGTATTCTCTAGGGTCAACTAAAAATTATACGCATGCCTGAGCAATTAATTTTACGCCCGCATATAGATCTTCCACGCGAAGCCGTCGATATGCTTCGAGACGGGTGCTGGCACCGGGTGAGTCCAGCCGTTCCCAGCTTGAGAGCAGATGTTCATCAGCCGGTTGAGTTGACCCTAGAGCGTACCGTGAATGCTCCGTTTAGCATGGAGCCACCAGTAGAAGACCCCGATCTAATTCCCATTCAGTTCTGGCGCGATGCGGGAAGTTGGCAGCGGGAAGGCTTTGACCTCATGTGCCGTGGCCTGGTCATTGCTGACGGAGGGCAAGAGATCCCAGCGACTTTGCTTGTCATTGAAGAAGGTGCCTATATGCGGGCGATTGATCGTGATACTTACGACAACTCAACCCCGGTACATTGGGTTACCTGAAAACAGGCCCTAACGTCGTCCCAGACCCGGAGCAACTTCAAAAAGCTCCCTTATAAAGGCGCTCTTCTTTGCACCGGCACTAGGACGCTCGAACTTTGAGGTATAGAATGAGCTGTTACTATTGGGAAGAGGGAACTATGACACGACATCCGCTAGAGCGACGAGTTAGGGAAATCGCAGCAGGTATCACGGCCACAGATGCCGAGCTTGGATCCTTACAGTTGCTAGAAGGCGACGAAGTAGACGAACAGGGGAAGAACGGGCTGGAAGCCTGCATCGGTGTGTTTGACTCGATATTGGATTATGATTCAGCACAGCGGCGCGGCGCACTAAGTGAGTTACACGTGCTGGACGCTGTTGAGCTTCGTATTGCCGACTCGTCGGAGAGTATGACTGATTATATAAGGCGGCTACGCGAAGGTGCTGCCGAAGCACTTGAGGTTGGTATTACTGAAAAAAACAGAACAGCTGTAGCAGAAGCTGCTAATCTCTTTCGTACCGTTTCCGAGCTGCAAATGGCGAAGCAGCCTAGCCCGCTATAGCAAAACAGGTTCTAACGTCGTCCCAGACTCGTAGCAAGCAACTATGAAATCATTTCTCTTACTTCTAGACGGACCCACTGGGGCTGGCAAGACCACGTCTTCGGAGATTGTCCATACAAAATTTCCAGGCACCGCTCTCATCGGAATGGATCGCATAAAGTGGTCCGTTTCAAGTTTCAAAAGGGATGACCGAAATAATGAAAAGATTAATGTCATAGTCCTGGAAATGGCACGTGCCTTTCTTGGACAAGGCTACAACGTAATAGTTGAGCAGGGTTTTAGGGAAGGATGGGCCCAGCAGTATCAACAACTCGGAAGAGAACTAACCGTGAAAACGATTACCGTTCAGCTTCAAGTTCCACGGGCAGTTCTATTACAGAGAATTGCCAAGCGGAATCGGCAACCGCATCCGTCTGATAAACCACGCGTACCGCAGTCCAGAGTGCTGCGCAATATCCGTAAGCAACTGAATAAGCCCGCAATCGAAAGCGTAAAAATCGACTCTTCTTCTTGGGGTCCTGATAAAGTTGCAGACGAAATAGTTACTTTAATCCGCTCGCGTAAGAGGTTCTAACGTCGTCCCAGCCCGGGAGCAACAAAGATTCGAACTGTCACTAGTAACGTGAAGGTTATCATGTTATTCTGCTTAGTCCTTAACAATTTGGTTTAGTAAACGGAGAGCCGACTGGGTGTTCCAACGAGCTACTAGCCGGCTCTCCGTTTCTGCCGCGGGTGAGCACTACTCCTACTACTAGGCAGAGAGCAAGGAGCTCACCATGTACACTCACCTCTATGTCAGCAAGCTCGGCGCCGAGGAACTCTTCAAGGCGTTCGCGCGGAAGCCCCTCAAGACGGGCGAGGCGGGCCCGGTCACCGGAGCTACGTTCCAGGCGCACTTCAGCCAGTATGGCGCGACCTATCTGGCGAAGCTGCCTGCCGGGCTCGAGCCCGTGTATTCCGAGGATCTCTTCGTCCTGAAGTTTCGCGAGTACCTGGCGCACATGCCGCTGGAACTCGTTGACATGAGCATCGAGGTCCTAAAGGCCGAGATCGTGAGATTCAACAGCGCCCCCACGAAGGCGAGGGCAGGCTACTACGAGAATCCGAAGATCGGGTTCCGGGCAACGGTCGAACGCGTCTTCCCGAAGCAGCGCGACAAGTACAAGAAGCCCGCACCGCTGTACGCCCAGAACATCACCGTCTCGGGTCCCTCGCTGGCAGTGGTACAGGAGTTCAACTCCAAGCTGAGCATGGGCGCCTGGAACAGATTCCTGGTAAACGCCTTCGAGTGAGCAGAAACGGAAGCGCCATGGGCGTCATTGATCTTTTGATCCGTGACGCCCGCTTCCATTTTTATGGCATGAGCAGTGCCTAACCCTTCATATAGAAGAATCTGAGAACTGTATGAAATAAAGCTCAGGATAGACACCCCAAAAGGCGAACGTCCTCCCAGATGCGGAGCAAGTCCAGAAATCATCTTAGTAAAGGAGCTTTCTTTGATACCGGAACTGGGACATCCGGAACCCCTTTTGCTATATTGTGAATATGGCTGAGAATCTACCAGACGAGACCACGCAACGTTTTGTGGCTGTCCTCAACAAAAAGATTGAGGTCGGCAAGTTGATGAACGCTTTAGGCCATATGGCGGCTGGGTTGGCCGGCGGCTCAGACGACTCCGGCAAAATGCATTTCTTAGAGTACGGTGACGCAAGCGATAAGCCTCATCCCAACATATCGCATTTTCCGTTCATTGTATTAAAGGCGAAGAACTCAAATCAGATACAGACGCTCAAGGAGCAAGCGCTGGAAAGGGGTATCGAGTTTACTGACTTTACAGACACAATGACGATCGGCACATCAGCGGAGCAACGTAAGCAAACAAAAGAGACTTCAGATGAAGAACTGGACTACTACGGCATCTGTTTGTTCGGATCAACTGACGAGCTAAAAGAGATGACGAGTAAGCTCTCCCTGTTCGTCTAAACAGCAAAACGGGTACGAACGTCGCCCCAGATCCGGAGCCACTTTCAGAAAGAGCTATCACTAAGACGCTTTTTTGATACCGACACTAGGACGCTCGAACTCGCAGTAGTAAAGTGAAAGGTATGGAAGCTGCTGAGACTAATGCGGAGAAAATAAAGACACCGCCATTCAAGGCTGTTGTCTTCGATATCGACGGAACGCTGACCCCGGAAGTTTCCTGGATAGCGCTAACACGTGATCTTGGTGCAGATGTCGATGCACATCTGGCCATCTACGAGGCATTTCGCCGAGGTGATGTTTCTTACGAGGAGTCGAAAAAGCAACTACTTCATCTGTGGCAGGCAACCGGACAGACAACCCGTAAAGATTTTGAAAAGCTGTTTCAAAGGTGGCCGGTTCATCCAGAAGCTCCGACTTTGGTGCGTGGGTTAAAAATGAGGGAAAAGGATATTTGCCTGATAACAGGCTCTCTCGATCTCTATGCTGAAACAGTCGCTCGACGACTCGGGGTGGACAACTTCTATGCTAACACCGAGCTTGTTTGGTCAGAAGTCGAACAGTTAGTCGATTACCATTACGAGCTAAATCAAGCTCGAAAGAAGCTCCAACAGTTCCAAGCGTTTTGTGAAGAACGAGGTTTTGTGGCAGCAGATTGCATTGTTGTAGGTGATAGTGACAACGACCTCCGGCTATTTACCCACACCGGTAGAGGACTTTTAGTCGGAGACATCGAATCTGCTGCTCTGAGAGAAGCCGCTTGGCAAACAGTCCCTACGCTTCAACGGGCCGAAGCACTACTGTTAAGCTGACGCAGAGAGGTTCTAACGTCGTCCCAGACCCGGAGCAACCAACTTTATGAATTATAATATATGTTAGCTTTGGCAGCGGGTATCCTAGGGACATTGGTAGGCTTTGGCTTTTTGTTCAGGCTTATAAGTTGATATCCCGAAAATCGGCGAGAGACATTTCGTACACTATCTTCCTGCTGATTTCTTTCACTAGCCTTACCTGGATTGTTTACGGCCTCCAGATTAATAATTGGCCTATTATAGTAGCAAACTCAGTGGGCTTTCTTGGCTCCCTGTGCGTTATTGGATTAACTTTTCACTACAATAGAGTACGTACTCCTAATCGTGAGAATTCTAGTATCGAACCTCGGTAAGTAGTTCGAAACGCGTCCTCTAGGGTGAGCAAAGTCTTGCAAAAACATTCTAACCATGGTACTATTCTCTGCTAAGATAGGAGTGGCAATGAATTATATTGAGTCAGAAATGAGACCGGAAGAAGCGCGTTTAATTGGTATAGGCGCTGGTGAGGCAGCCGGTGGGGAGCTGCCCGTAAGCGATGAATCATTCCGGCGTCGCATGCTCTTCAAGGCCCAGCTCCCGGATGCCCAGGCGCTCATCGCGAGAGCCGATGAGCTTTATGCGTGGCGAGCGTATGAAGTAGCTGAGCAGCTGCGCATCGATGAGATTCTAGAAGAACTTCGCGATACAAACCCCGCCGGCGTTCACCCCGAGGAACTCGAGCAGCTTGCCAAGGACGACAGGTTGGCGCCACTAGCGCACCATCTGGAGCAAGCCGTTCTCCATGTGGAAGCAGAGGTAATTACCAAACAGATGCTGACACCTCAACACGGCGAAGGTAAAGAGCGCGGTCCAGCTACAAAAATTCTGGCTAAAGTCCTCAATTCTCCGGCGCGGGCGTGGCGGGATTTACGTAAAGGTAACCCCCCGCTTGACCCCGAACTTACCAGGAAGCGAGAGGCGGTTAACAAAGCTTACGCCGATAAGTTTAAATCTTACGAGACAGAACACCGCGCGGCGGAAGAGTCTATCTTGTTAGAGGCGCACGAGCTGTTTGCCACCAATCCGGAGCATGTTCATCATGGCGGAAGGATTCGAAAGAAAGAAAGGCTGCTTCTTTCCATTGCAGGAGAAGTTCGCGGTCCACATTATGGCTACGACCGGATCTTTATTGAGCGTAAAGCTGGCGATCCTGATTCACCGCTCAGGCTATACTTGCAAACAGGGGAGAGTCTCAATGTCACTATCACTATCCCCCAGAAGGAGGTGAAACGTACTGAGCTGACCGGTCCACGGAGGTATGATTATCACAAGCTCCGTTTTGATTCCCCCTCAGCCGTAACGCGCTTCCTAGGTGAAGTGGTCCATGTCCTTCAGCCGTACAAAATTAAGCGACGTGATGAACTCTAATATCTTTGGGATAGAAATATGCTGGAGTAAGCGACCTGTAGTCACATTAGACTGAGCTACTATGAAATTAGATTGAAAAAGTTGCAAGTGATGTAACCGACTATACGCTCATGACAACGCAAGAAATCACTGCCAAGGTTAAGACGCTACAACTACCAGAGGGCTCCTACGTGGTTTTCGGAAGCTGCCCTTTGGCCGCCGCCGGAATACGTGAAGCGCAGGATGTGGACCTGCTGGTATCGGAAGAGACCTTTGAGCAGCTGAGAAACGCTGGCTGGCAGGAGCTGCAGAAAAGCTCAAGCGACAAGCCCCTTACTCGTGATGTCTTTGAAGCACACTCGAATTGGGACTTCAGTACGTATAGCCCCACCCTGAAACAGTTACTTAAAAGCGCCACCATCGTGGATGGAGTGCCTTTCGCCTCGCTGGAAGAAGTCAGGAAATGGAAAGCTGCCTCTGGCCGTCCAAAAGATTATGTTGACATCGAACTGATTGATAAATATCGGGAGCGACAAGGGCGTGACGTTCAAGGTGTATAAGGATGGACCGGTGAAGACGGACGAGCGGGGAATTAGCCTTGACGAGCGCGGCCCGAAGATCGCCTGGTTCAGCGACCCGGCCGGTAACATCCTGTCAGCGATAGAGCAGTAGGGAGAAAGCCGGCTCCCTGCCCTAAGTCACCAGCCCTGCTTGACAAGCGTTATAACGTGTTATAACATAGGGCTATGCCAAAAGTGATTACGATCGGTAACTCAAGCGGAATCCTGATTCCCAAACCACAGCTCGTCGAGCTCGGATTGAAAGTAGGCGACACGGTTGAAGTCAGTGCGGTGCCGGGAAAGCCGAATTCGCTGCGGGTCACCCCGGCCGGGTCAGCTGAGCTGGCTGACTGGACGAAGTCGTTCCTGGAGAACTACCGGCCGGCTTTGGAAGCGCTCGCCAAGAAGTAAATGCATTATCTGTCTGCCGAGGAAGTGCTGATTATTCATGCCGCACTGATTGACCGAACGGGAGGCCTGGCCGGAACCCGCGACGCGGGTTTGTTCCAATCGGTGCTCGTGCGTCCGCGGCAATCGTTCCAAGGCAAGGAGCGGTATCCGAGCATGCCCGAGAAGGCGGCCGCCTACCTCCACGGCTTCGCCGTCGGCCATGTCTTTGCGGATGGCAACAAGCGCATCGGGTTTGCGGCGGCGGTCAGGTTCCTTACTCAGAACGGGTACCAATTCTCGGCCACGAACCAAGAGGTTGAGAGCTTCGTTCTTTCGGTCGTCACAGACCGGAAAACCGTAAAGCAAGTGGCGGGATGGTTAGAACATTTCACGATACCGATGAGCGCTTCTTCCAGTAGGATGTGACCATGAAACGCTCGCTCCTCGTACTCGGTTCGATCCTTGTCCTGGCCGTTTCCCCAATCCAAGCGGCCCCGACGGCTAACGCTGCGCTCTCCGGCACCCCGGCCCAACTCGCCAGTGGCCTCGCTACCCCGTGGGAAATCGCGCCCTTGCCGGACGGCCGGATCCTGGTGACCGAGCTGCCTGGCCGGGTGCGCGTAATCGAGAATGGATCCCTCCAGCCAACCCCGGCACTCAACGCCGCTTTCCGTAAGCTCCTTGGGTTAGCGCTCGATCCCAACTTCTCCGCCAATGGCTACGTCTATTTGTACATCGGCTACGGGAGCGGCTGTTCGACCGATCCGGCCACCACCGGCTGTAAAAACCGGATCGATCGCTATACCCTGGGCGGCAACTCGCTCGGCTCGCCGCAAACAATTTTCGACAACATTCCTTCCGACGGCAACCACGACGGGGGACGGATTAAGTTTGGGCCGGACGGCAAGCTCTACGTAACGACGGGGGACATCCATAACCCTGCCCTGCCGCCGGACTTGAACAGCCTGAACGGGAAAATCCTCCGCCTCAACGCGGACGGCAGCAGCCCCTCGGATAACCCGTTCTTTGGACAGGCGGGCAAACGCGGCGAAGTGTATAGCTACGGCCACCGCCATCCCCAGGGAATCGCCTGGAACGGCGCCAACGAGCTGTATGAAACCGAGCACGGCCCCAGCGGGGAGGCTTACGCCGGCGGGCAGGGTTCGCGGGACGAAATCAATAAGATCGTACCTGGCGGTAACTACGGGTGGCCGGCCAGCCGCGGTTCCGTCGTGCAGTCCGGCACGATCGGACCGATTATCTACAGTGGGGATTCGACGACCTGGGCGCCGTCCGGTGCGGGGTTCGGGCCGGACGGGCAGTTTTACGTGCCGACCCTCTCGACGGCGGCCGGCGGCCATCGCATCCGGGCTTTCACGATCAGCGGGTCGACGGTCACGGGCCAGAACGAATACTACGTCGGAACCTACGGCCGGCTCCGCACCACTACCGTCCACGAGGGCAACCTCTACTTCGGGACTTCGAACGGTTCCGACCAAGTCTACAGAGTGGCTTTCACCGGTGCTTTTGAAACCTACCGCTTCTGGAGTCCCCGGCTCGGCAACGCCCATTTTTACACCCAGAGTATGGCGGAGCGCGATAACCTGATCCAGAACGACAACTACGCACGCGGCGGCAACTGGATCTACGAAGGGATCGGATTTAACACTCTCCGGGCGAGCGGCCAGACCTGCAGCTCGTCGGCCACAGCACACCGCTTCTATAGCCCGACCTTCCGGAGCCATTTCTACACCTCCAACACTGCGGAACGCGCCCAGCTGATCAATAACGACCGCTACGGCGCCGGCGGCAACTGGGTCTCCGAGAACGTGGCCTACTGCGCCGAATCCGGCCCCGGCACCGGCCGGCTGGCTCTGCACCGGTTTTGGAGCCCGGTGTACAAGAAGCACTTTTATACCGCCAACGACGCTGAAAAGAACCAGCTCATCAACAACAATCCGAACTGGCAGTACGAAAACCCGGCTCATTACGTCTATTAGGGCGACCGGTACGCGCTGGCTTTACCTTATGCTGGGAACGTGGCCACGTGGCATTGAAAAAGCTGATTACTGAGCTAACATAAAAGCAGTTCGGACGTTAACATCGCGACCTGAAAGGGGGCCGTGCCAATGGCGCGTGCCGGCAAAAGTAAACAGGAGAGTGACTACCGACGTATCAGGGGTTCTGGAAAGTTCATGGACGTACTGCTGTTCCGTGTCTTCGAGAGATGCACGTGGCCGACGGATGAAGAGATGCGGGTGTTGCGCAGCAAGCGCCATTTGTTCATCTACTACTACCTGGCGGATCTGGCGGTAAAGGAGGCCACCCATCGGCGTACCTCTGCACTGTAGGTTGCCAGCTCCGCTTTTGGAGGTCGCCGAAATTCCGTGGGGTATGCTTGAACCGATGCCTGCCGACGTTGCATTCCTCGTGTTTGAACTGGCCGTGCTGGTGGCACTGGTTGGCTTGTTCTGGGTGTTGTGGCAAGGGCCGCCGTACGTCCCGAGCAAAGACGCCGCGGTGTCTGAGATGGTCGCGTTGGCCGCTCTCCAGCCGCGCGAGCGCGTAGCCGAACTTGGGTCCGGCGATGGCCGGGTGGCGATTGCCCTGGCGCAGGCCGGTAACGCGGTGGACGGATTCGAAATCAATCCGCTACTGGTACTGTTGGCGCGGCGTAACGTGCGCCGGGCCAGGCTCGGTGGAACGGTGCGGATCTGCTGGCGTAATTTTTGGCGGACTGATTTGTCGGGCTACCAGGTGGTGACGGTCTTCGGAATCCCGCACCGCATGGCGGCTTTGGGCCATAAGCTGCGGCGCGAGCTCACACCCGGGAGCCGCGTGGTGTCTAACGCGTTCGGCATTCCTGGCTGGCCACCCGAGAGGCGGTCTGGCAAAGCGTTTGGCTACGTAATCGGCCGCTACCGGTAAACTAGGCAACGCTGGCTCGGCGCTGTCAGTCGGCGTGTAGCTGGATTTTCTCGGTGCCCCGGCCCGTGGGGGTGGGACTATCCTTGTCGGCGTGGCCGTCCGGGATTACCGCGGTGGTGGTGGCAATCAGGGCCAAGCCGAGCAGTAGCGGCACGCCTACCAGTCCGGTGTGGCTGGCCGGACGGTGGCGCTGGACGGCCGGGATCAGGTCAGCGGCGGCGATGTATAAGAACATGCCGGCGGTCACGGCCAGGATGTAGCCGGTATAGCCATCGATGAACGTTCCGAACAGTATTGTCAGTGTCGCACCTGCCACGGCCGTCAATCCCGATAAGAAATTCATCACCAAGGCCTTGCGGCGGCTGTACCCGCTGCGTACCAAAATGCCGTAGTCGGCGACTTCCTGTGGTAGCTCGTGGGCGGCGACGGCGACCGTGGTTGCCACTCCCACCGCCGGGCTTACCAGGAAGCTGGCTGCAATCGCTACGCCGTCTACGAAGTTATGTAACCCGTCGCCGATCAGGATCAGGTAGCGCGAGGCCAACGCCCGGTCTGTTTCGGCGGGCGGTTCTGGCAAGTGCTCGTGGCCGGGGCCGTGCTCGTGGACGCCGTGGACGAACCGTTCCAGGTAAAAGAATCCCAGGAACCCGCCCAGCACCGCTATGAACACGCCGCTCCCGAGGCCTGCTTCTTCCAGCGCTTCCGGCATCAGCTGCAGCAAGGCCGTGGCCAGCAGCACCCCAGCGGCAAAACTGACGACGCGCATCTCGCGCTTTTCCGACCAGTGGCCGGGCAGCAAGACGAGGCCGGACAGCGCCAGTAAGCTGACGGCCAAGGTGGCGGCAATGGCGTAAAAGGCGTCCATACCCAAATGGTACAGTGGGAGCATGGAACGGCAAACGGCTGGAGTAGCAGCGCGGCAGACGGCAACGTTCGCAATGGGCTGCTTTTGGGGGCCGGACGAGTACTTCTCGAAACTCAGCGGGGTGCTGGAAACGCGGGTGGGCTACGCTGGCGGGGCCAAGGAAAACCCCACCTACCACGACTTAGGCGACCATACCGAAACCGTCGAGATCGACTTCGACCCGTCTCAAGTAAGCTACGACCAGCTGCTCGAACACTTCTGGGAGCAGCACGACGCCACGCTCCAGTTTAAGACCCAGTACCAGTCGATGATATTGACCAGCGGGCCGGAGCAGGCCGCCACGGCCGAAGCCAGCAAGGCCTCTCGACAAGCGGCCAGCCGCCGCGAGATCGTCACACAAATCCGCCCGGTCGGAACGTTCTGGCTGGCCGAACAATACCACCAGGACTACCTCGTCAAAAACCGGTAGCTGTGGAGCGTTCCTTGTAGCCTGTTGTCCGCGATGCCATACTGATTGTAGATTGTACCAATAAATATAAGTAATAAGGAGGGTTATGATTTTAGCAATCGTCGGAATTCTGGTTTTAATCTGGTTGGTCGGACTGCTGGCGGACGTCGGCGGCTCGCTGATCCACACCCTGCTCATAATCGCCGGTATTATCTTCGTGTTCCAGTTGGTCACCGGCCGCCGCAAAGCCTGAGCGGAGAGATGGCCAAGGGCGGCTAACCCGTGCCGGTGCCAAGCTGCCGCAGACTTCCTCCTCTTGAACAGCCGGCTAGTTGCGCCGCCGGCCTAAAGCCGCCTATGATTTTGGCATGAAACGAACTCCTCCCCGCCGCCTCTTACAAAAGCCCGCGGTACTGTTGGCGCTGATGGCGGCCCTGTTAGTAACCGCGGCCGGAATCTTCTTTTTGGTGGGCACCACGGCCACCCAGGTGGCGAACAAGGAGCTGCCCAAGCTGCTACCTGCTTCGCCCAGCCCGAGCCCCAAGGCGCGCATTTCGTTCGCCAAGCTGGCCGCCGCGCCGCTCGACCCTAAGAAAATCGAGACCGTTGGCAAGGACATCCCCGAACCGCACGGCCTGGGTGTGTTCGACGGCGTGCTCTACGCTTCGTCGTGGGGAGACAAGCAGCTCTACCGGATTGACTTGGCCACCGGGCAACGCAAATCGCTGGCCGACGAGTTGCCTGGCCTGCACGATATGGTCATCGACCAGGAAGGCGGAATCGTCGCTCCGGACTTCAAAGCCGGCCGGGTGGTGCGGGTCGAACGGAACAGCGGCAAGGTCAGCAAGCTAGCAGAAGGACTGAAAGGCCCGAACGGCATCGCCACCGCCCGTACCGGCGGCTACTACGTGACCGAAGCCAACGGCGGCCGGGTGGTGCGGGTACTGCCAGACGGCCAGGTGCAGACCGTCAAAGACAAGCTCAGCGAGCCTGCCGGAATCTTGTCTGATAACGACAACATCCTGCTGGTGGCGCAGTACGCCGACACCAACAACGCCGTGATCCAGATCTCAGACAACGGCACCACCACGACCGTGGCGCGCGGTTTGGCCAATGCCGAATCGCTGCTCCGCGACGAAGAGCGCAACGTGATCATCGGCCACCAGGTCAATGGCAAGGCGGCCCTGAGCATATTCCCGCGCAACCAGGCGGTCCGGCCGCTGCTCACGACGGACTTGCCCGGCCCGATGGTCGGTCCGGTCACCGACGGGAAGTACCTATACTTCGAGAGCGCTGCTCCCGGCCAGACCCAGGTGTATCGGATCGCCTTGCCATAGAAGGCGAGCGCTGCGCGTAGTAGAATTGGCTGGTTGGCGATGGCCCCATCGTCTAGCGGTTAGGACGCCAGGTTTTCATCCTGGAAACCGGGGTTCGATTCCCCGTGGGGTCACAAGCTAGCTCGAATGGAGAGCAAGAGCTTCTGCCTATAGTTAGCCTGCTTGACGAGAGTGGCCGCACCCTTTTAGCCATTCCACTGAAATGCAGACCGTTTTATAACTAAAATTGGGAGTTTTGGCCAAGGAGCAGCTGCTGCACCCCGCTACACTCGCAGTACGAGCAACGAGGAGCGTATGAAGACCACCGGCCACTACGACGAACTGATCAAGATCATCAGGGAACGCCAACGCCACGCGCGCCAAGAGCGCGCCGGTGGCGAGGGAGGGCTCGGACGCCTCGGCCGGCCGGCCCACACCGAAGACAGCCATGGGCTGCTGGCCAAAACGCAAGCGGCGCCGCACAACTACCACCGGAAGCTCCCCGTCAAAAAGGCCTGGACAAATTAGTAGTACAAACAGCGACCTCTAAACTCTTGCGAGGACGTTAACCAGGCTGTTACGTCCGAGCAGGACGTTTAAGGGCGCCGGTTCGTGCCACTCATTGACCGCCCACGCCCAAACCTGTACGGTTTACGGCGTACATGATTAAGATTGTCCACGTAAAAAAAACGTATCCAAAGGGGATTACGGCGCTGTCCGACCTCAACCTGGCGATCGGAGCCAATGAGTTCGTGTCGATCGTCGGTAGCTCCGGCGCCGGCAAGTCTACGCTGGTGCGTATGCTGATTGCCGAAGAACGCCCCAGCGAGGGCAAGATCTTCATCAACGACCGAGACATTTCCCATCTCTCGGCCAAGCAGATCCCGTTCTTCCGGCGCAAGATCGGCGTGGTCTTCCAGGATTTCAAGCTGCTTGAGCACAAGACCGTCGGCGAGAACGTGGCGTTCGCGATGGAAGTGTCCGGGTTGAAGATGCGGGAAATCAACAAATCCGTCCCCAAGATCCTGAAGATGGTCGGTTTGCTGGACAAGGAAAAGGCTTTTCCGCGCCAGCTGTCCGGCGGCGAGGTCCAGCGCGTGGCAATCGCCCGGGCGTTGGTCCACCAGCCCAAGCTGCTGATCGCCGACGAACCGACCGGAAACCTCGACCCGATCAATGCCTGGGAAATCATCCAGCTGCTCCTCAAGATCAACCAGTTCGGAACGACCGTTCTGCTAGCTACCCACAACAAGGAAATCGTCGATGCGCTGCGCAAGCGGGTGGTGACGATCGAGGGTGGAACGGTAGTGCGTGACGAGAAAGTCGGCAAGTACGCCCTCAAGAAAGAAGGCGCCAAGTGAAGGGGGTAGCCAAGTGAACTTCACCACCCTGCCACGCCTGTTCAAAGCGGGCTTCGTCAGTTTTTACCGTAACGGTTGGCTGAGCGTGGCCGCCACCGGCATTGTCACTTTCACGCTGGTATTGATTTCGATTTTCGTGCTGCTGATGCTGCTCGGCCAGAACGTGATCCAAGAGCTTCAGAAAAAAATCGACGTAGAGGTTTTCTTTAACGAAACTGCAAAGACTAACGACATTCTGACCATCAAAGAACAATTAGAAAAGCAAGAAAACACTCTATCAGTCACGTATATTTCAAAAGCTCAAGCACTAGAAATATACAAGGGCCGTGATGATGATTCGCGGCGCCTCGCCGAAAATATATCCGAAGAAGCAAACATCCTTCCACCGAGCCTTCAAATTAAGGCTATAAACACGAGCCGCCTTGATACCTTTAATCCCATTTTAGAGAGTGATTTTGCAAAGCCACTGATCGAAGAGCGGTCAGACCAAAAGAACAGAGAAGTTATTCAGCGCTTGCAGCGGATTATCGACTTTATCCGGAGCATCGGCCTGTTCATTTCGGGCGTGGTGTTGGTGTTCTCCATCCTGGTGGTGTTCAACACGATCCGGATCACTATTTTCTCCCGGCGCAAGGAAATCGAGATCATGCGGCTGGTCGGCGCCTCGAACTGGTACATCCGCGGGCCGTTCCTGCTCGAAGGGGTAATTTACGGGCTGATCGCGACCGTGGTGGCGATGACGGTGGTGTACGTGGTGGTGTTGGCCTTCGGGCCGGCCTTGTCGATGTACCTGCGCGACATCAACGAGGACGTACCGGCCTACTTCCGCAACAATATCCCGGTGATCCTACTGGTCCAGCTGGTTACCGGCATCGGGGTGGGCGTGTTGAGCTCACTAATCGCGATCAGGCGCCACCTGAAAACCTGAAAATCGCATAGGTATGGTAGTTCTCGTCGGCTAAATCCCTCTAAACTGGGATTTTTTCCTTTTATTGAGATACATTACCTCTAATTTGACAAAAACTTATCCACAGCCAGCAGGAGTTTTTGACGGATTACCTAAAACCACTTGCTTTACAAGCAACCATATGTAACACTGTGGTTATCGAATTATCCTTAGTGAAAAAGTTTTGACAGGGCATTGGTACTCCCTATAATGGCACGAGTACCTGGCGAAAGCCGCATCCCGTAACCTAAGAAGTAAGAAAGGAATCCGCTCCCGTATGAGTACCTCCCGCTTATCCCGTTTATCCCGTTTACCGATTAGCCTCTTCTCCGTCGCGACGCTACTTATAAGTACACTGACCCTCCCTGTTTCGCCCCAGACTGCCCAAGCCGCCGAGCAGGCCGCAAGCTTGGCAGACGCCACCGCCGCGATGGATGCCAACCTGGCTTCCCTGACCAGCCAGGCTGGTGATTTGCAGACCCAGAGCGCCGAAGTCGGCGGCACGATTACCAAGCTCGAAGCCGAGCACGTCGCCTTGCTCCCGCAAATCGACCAGAAGCACGGCCTGCTGCGCGACTCCATCAAGGAAGCCTACCTGGCCGGCGATCCCAGCTCGGTGGAAGTGCTGGCCTCCAACCAGACCTTCTCCGGCGTAGTCGGCCAGCAGCACTACCGCGACGAGATCGGCTCCAAGACCCAGAAAGCCGCTACGGACCTCGAGGCCACCAAGGTGGCTTTGCAAGGCAAGCTGGACGAAGCCAAGCAAAAGCGCGAAGGATTAGTAGCCCTGCAGGCCCAGCTGGAAGAAAAAATCGGTACCGCCCAGGCTCAGGCCGAGGCCAAGGCAGCGCTGGCCGAAGCTACCCAGGGTCAAGAAGAGGCTTACCAAAAGATGGTAGCCGAGCAAGGGGCTGCAGACGTGGCAGCGGTCGTAGCACCGACGGCCTCGCCTTCTCCGAGCCCCGCGGCCCGGCGGTCCACCCCCAGCCCTCAACCCGCATCAAGTGGCGGATCGGTTAGCGGCGTACGCGGCAATAACCCGTATCCGTACGGCCAGTGCACCTGGTACGTCTACAACCAGACCGGCCGTGGACAAATGGGTAACGCCGGCAGTTGGCAGGCGACCAGCTCGACCCCGGCTGTCGGTAAGCTCATGATTTGGCGACCCGGCCAGATGGGAGCCACTGGGGCTGGCCACGTCGGCGTGGTAATCGCCGTGAGCGGCGGCTCCGTAACGGTCCGTGAAATGAACTGGAATGGCGGACCCGGCGTAGTAAGCACCCACACCCAGGCCAGCACGGGATTGTTCTACTAAGCAGTATCCGAACGAACTAAAAAACGCCGGCTTAAAACCGGCGTTTTTTTAAGTCTCTCCGGCTAACCAGCGCTCCACCCGCCGTCGGTGGCCTGCTCGCGCTGCAAACGCATGTCTTGGCCGAAGGCGATCGAGTCATTGGCGGCCTCTTTGGTTCCCAGCATCCCGGCTGGGTGGACCGTCAGCTCGCCCCAGCGGTCGTTGACGGCGTCCAGGGCCGCGACCACCTGCCGGCCTCCCGCTCCTTCCGTAAACAGCGACGGCTGCTCGGGATCGGCTGGCTGCAGGCCACGCACGGAAACGCCCAACTTGCGCAGCGGCCCAAAACGCTGGGCGGCCAGCAACCGTCGGGCGTGGGTAAACAAGGCCCGCGAATCGGCCAACGGTGCCACGCGGGTCTGCACCTGCCAACCGCTGCCCCAAAACTCGCCGCCGCTGACGCTGACCACCGTCGCCAGCCAGCCGCCCTCGCGGATGCGCCGCCCGGAACGTTCACATAATTTGTGCAACAGCGGTTGCAGCCGCGCTAGGTCGTTGCTCGGACGGGGAATCACCGAGGAGTGCCCGATCGAGCGGGTCGGCCAGTCCGTCTCGTCAATCGGGTAGCCGTGCAACCGGAGGTGCCAGTAGTACCCCGCGATGCCCAGCCGGCGCTTCAGCTCCCACGGGGGCAGGTCGTATAACTCCACGGGGGAGCGGATGCCCAGCAGCTGGAAACGTGCTTCCATACGCTTAGCGATGCCACACAAGTCGCGCAACTCCATCCTTCCGAGGACTTGGCGGGTGTTCTCCCGGGTGATTTCGACCAATCCGTCGGGTTTCTCCAGGTTACTGGCGGTCTTGGCCAAGAGCCAGTTCGGCCCGATCCCGACGCTCGAGCTCAGCCAGTCGCCGACCTCGTCTTTGATGCGCTGCTTGATTTCGGCGCCGATTTCCGCGGCCGGGCGTTTGTCGGGCTGGCGGTCCTCCAGCCACAGCGCCACTTCGTCGATCGAGCGCGGCTTGACGATGGCGGCGTAGTCGGCCACGATCCGCCGGAAGCGGCGGTGCACCACGCGGTACTTGGCCGGGCTGGGCTTGAGCAAGGTGATGTCGGGAATCAGCCGTCTGGCTTCGGCCACCCGGGTGCCGGTGCCCACCCCCAAGCGCTTGGCTTCCCGGGAGGCGGCGACGATCGTCCCGCCGGGCGAGGGGGCCAGGGAGATTCCCACCGGCCTCCCGCGCAGGGTGGGCCGGGCCTGCTGCTCGACCGTGGCGAAGAACGAGTCCATGTCCAAATGGAGGATTTTCATGGAGTGGTAGGTGGGGGAGCCGACGACCGCTGTCCAGGCGAAGTCGTTTGCTTGACAAGCAAGCATAAGAAGAGTACGATGTGAGTATGGACGAGCCAGTTACCAAGCGAGATTTTCAATCTACCAAGGCTGACTTGCAGCAGGTGTTGGCCGAGCAGGAAGCGCGACAAGACGCCAACCTGAATCACGCCGTAGAGGTTCTGGAGCAGAAAATTGACAGGGTTGACCAGAAAGTTGACCAGGTAAAGACAGACTTGATTGTCCACATTGATCGCGCCAACGATAGAATCCTCCAGACTGTTGCCACGGCGTTGGCCGAAGTGCCGACTCGGCGCGAATTCACCACACTTGAAAAACGCGTCACCCGGCTGGAAACAACTAAGCGAAGCTGACAATTCCCGCACGGTGCATCCCTACCCGTTGAAATTGACTTCGGTCAGCGTCCAGGTCAGGTTCTGCTGGCTATAGGCCAGCGTGCAGTCGCCGACTTCGGTCGAAACGGCGTAGTAGTGCAGGTGGTCGGTGCCTTCGCGCTGCATGTGGTGCAAGTTGACGCGCTGCACCCAGTAGCGCCGGCCCTGCCAGCGGATCACCACCGGGAACAGCTTACCGAATTCAAATTTAGCGAGCACCGCCACGCGGTCGCGGAGTTCCGTTAATCCCATATCCCCATAGTATACATTTGAATACTATCTGCAAGGGACTGCTCAAATTACTTAACCACCAGCAAGACGCTGACGCGTTTGTCCCGTACAATAAAGCCTATGCGTAAGCCTCCTGCCCGGTTGCCAGTCTTCAAAAACCTCCCCCTCGTGCTGTTGGCGAGCCTGTTGTTGTTCGGGGGCGGCGTATACGTGGGCCGCTATGGCTTGCCGGCGGCCGGCTCAGGTTCCGGCGTCAGCCAGGCGATAGATTCCAAGAACTTCCGCGAAGCTCGCGAGGTGATCCAGCGCGACTACGTCGGCGAGGTCAAGCCACAGGATCTGGCGACGGGTGCCACCAAAGGGCTGGTCGCCGGCCTGAATGATCCCTATAGCGCGTTCCTGACCAAGGAAGAAGCCGACCAACTCAACCAGTCGTTGGCGGGCACGGTCGAGGGCATTGGGATCGAGATCGGCGAGCAGGACGGCCAGATTGCCGTAATCGCGCCCTTGCCGGACTCCCCGGCGGCCAAGGCCGGCATCGTCGCCGGCGACCTGGTCACCGCCGTGGACGGCAAGCCGGTCAGCGGCCAGCCGCTCGACGAAGTAGCCAAGCAAATCCGCGGAGCCAAGGGCAGCCAGGTAACGGTCGAGGTACGCACGCCCGCCCAACCCGCGCCACGCAGCCTGCAGATCACCCGGGAGACGGTCAAGTCGCCCTCGGTGACAGTAAGTTACCGGGGTGACGTGGCGGTGATCGACTTGTCGCGCTACGGCGACACCACCAAAGAGGAGCTCGACAAAGTGGTGACCGACATCCAAGCCAAAAAGCCGCGCGGCATCGTGCTGGACTTACGCTCCAATCCGGGCGGGTTCCTGGAGGGTGCCGTGACCGTGACCAGCGTCTTCCAGCAGGGCGGCAGCGTGGTGAAACAGGAATTCTCCAAAGGCCGCAGCGAGACCAAGCAGGCCGTGAGCGACGGGCGCTTGAGCAGTTACCCGCTGGCGGTACTGATCAACAAAGGCACGGCTTCGGCTGCCGAAATCACGTCCGGTGCCTTGCGGGACAACCGCGGCACGCCCTTGGTGGGCGAAAAAAGCTTCGGCAAGGGATCCGTCCAGGAGCTCGAGGAACTCAGCGACGGCGCGGTGCTCAAGCTGACGATCGCCAAGTTCTTCACGCCCAAGGGCACGGCAATCGCTGGCCAGGGGCTGGAGCCGGATACGGCCGTACCGAGCGAGAACCCGGAAGCCCAGCTACAGGCGGCGATCGGGCAGGTGAAGTAGTTAGTTGCCGGTCAGCGGTAGGAGTAGCTTAGGCTTGACGCTTTCATATTCCCACGCTGGACTGCCGCGCCGTAAAACCGTACGATAGAGCCTATGAAACGCAGCCATCGCCAGGTCGCCGTGATTCTCAATGCGGACGTCGCAGACGTCGGGTTTGCTGGCGAACTACGCACCGTCAAAGCGGGATACGCGCGTAACTTTTTGCTGGCCAAGGACGTAGCCGAGCTGGCGACGCCCGAGCGCCGCACGCAGCGTGCCGCCGAGCTGGCTAAGGCGGACGCCCGCCGCCAAGCCGAAACCGGCCGGCTGGAAGAACTGGCGGCTACCATTGCAGCTGAACCGATCAAGCTGACCTTGGGCACCGGCCCCGGCGGCCAGGTGTTCGGGTCACTTACCGCGGCAGACGTGGCCGAGGCAGCTAAAGAACAGCACAACATCACCCTCGATCCCAAGCAGCTTTCCGGCCTGCCGATCAAGACACTCGGACCGACGAGCGTTTCTGCCAAGCTCGGAGTCGGCGTGACGGCCGAAGTACCGCTCGAGGTTACCGGCAAGCTGGTCCGCAAAAAGGGTGCTGATGACGATGACGCAGGCGACGCTACTAGCGACGACGACGCTGACGTCACTGCGGAAGATGACGCTGCCCCGGATCCAGAACAAAACCCCGAACCAGACCCAAAGCCAGACCAACCGGAAGCAGTCGCGACCCCTTCATGACCAAACCGGCAGCCACCTCCGCCCCGACCAAGTACGTCTTCGTCACCGGCGGGGTGGTCAGCTCATTAGGCAAAGGCGTCACCACGGCCGCGCTCGGGCGGCTCCTCAAGGCACGCGGCGTCAAGGTCAGCATCGTCAAAATCGACCCGTACATCAACATCGACCCGGGCACGATGAACCCGTATGAACACGGCGAAGTGTTCGTGACGGCCGACGGCGCCGAAACCGACCAGGACCTGGGCCACTACGAGCGCTTCATTGACGAAGAATTACTACGGGAATCGAACTTTACCACCGGCCAGGTATACCTGAGCCTGATCGAAGCCGAACGGCGCGGCGACTTCTTGGGCAAGACGGTCGAGGAAGTGCCCCACGTCACCGACGAGATCAAGCGCCGGATTACCTTGGCGGCCAAGCAGACCGGCGCCGAAGTGTTGCTGGTGGAGCTCGGCAGCACGGTCGGCGACATCAAAGGCATGGCTTTCATCGAGGCGTTCCGGCACCTCCGGCGGGACGCGGGCGCGGAGAACGCGCTGTTCGTCCACGTCACGCTACTGCCGTACATGGGGACCACCCACGAACTGAAAACCCGTCCTACCCAGTACGGCGTGCGCGAGCTGATGGGGCTTGGCATCCCGCCGGACGTGCTGATTTGCCGCAGTGATGCCGAGATTCCGGCTGGCGTGCTGGACAAGCTGGCCGCCAGCTGCGACGTCGACCGCGCCGCCGTGGTGCCGATGGTGACCACCGGAAACATCTACAACATCCCCGGCCGGCTGGAAGAGGACGGCCTGGGCGGCTACATCAGCCAGGCCTTAGGCCTCGGCAACACCAGATCCGACCTGACGGAGTGGCGCGCGGTGGTCGAGCGGATCCGGGCGTTGGATGCGGCCAAGACCGTGGAAGTGGCGATCGTCGGGAAGTACGTGGAGCTTAACGACGCCTACATCAGCGTCTCAGAGGCGGTGCGGGCGGCCGGCACGGCGCACGGCCAGCACGTCACACTGCGCTGGGTGAATTCCGAGCACATCGAGCAGCAAGGAACCACGCTGCTGGAAGGCGTGGCTGGCGTGGTCGTGCCGGGCGGGTTCGGCGACCGCGGCATCGAAGGCAAAGTCTTGACGGCCCGCTGGGCGCGCGAGAACCGCGTGCCGTACTTGGGATTGTGCCTGGGGATGCAGGTTTTGACGATTGAGTTCGCCCGTAACCTGCTCGGTGACGAGTCGGCCAACTCCGCGGAGTTTGCGCCGGACGCCAAACACAAAGTGATCGACCTGATGGAACACCAGAAGTCGATTTACACCAAGGGCGGCACGATGCGGCTGGGGAATTACAAATGCAAGCTGCTGCCGGGTTCGGCGGCCCGGGCAGCGTACGGCGCCGAAGAAGTAATCGAACGCCACCGCCACCGCTTTGAGTTTAACAACGAGTACCGCGAGCAGCTGGGCAACGCCGGGTTGCGCATTGCCGGCACTACCCAGGACGACGTGCTGGTGGAGATCGTCGAAGTGGCCGACCATCCGTTCATGGTGGGCAGCCAGTTCCATCCGGAGTTCAAGAGTAGGCCGGATCGTCCGCACCCGCTCTTTTTGGCGTTCGTGGGGGCGGTAATCAATGAAGCCGTGCCGGCTGGTAGAGTCAATCTGGCTATACACAAGAAAGCTTAGTGTCTGCACTATGGAACTGATGTCGAGGAAACGCCTGCTAGTAGGAGTGCCTATTCTAATTGCAGTGATCTTGACCGTTGGAGCTTGGTATGGCTTTCGGTGGTTTCGCTATCACCAATACGTAAACTCATTGGCGTCTGGTGATAAAACCCAAGCCGAGTACCTTGAAGTAATTGGTGGAACTATTACTGACCCAGACAAAAAACGCGATGCCGTGAAGAAACACTGCGAAGGCCTCTTTGCAAAAAGTCAGCCACGGGTAGTCCAAGCCTTTGCTTCGCCTCCAGCCTTGAGCGAAACCCAGCAAGCCGCTGCTCGACAAGCTGAATCGGTCGTCAAAGACTTTCTTGGTACTGTGGCTAATACTAATCAGCCGACTTTAAACCCAGCTCAGCAGCAAAAAGGGCTTTCCTACTTAACAGAGCTGACTCGTCAAGATATCAAAAAGCAGTCAAATCCGAATCTACGAGAATTTGTCGGTCTTGATAAGCCCCTCCAGTTTTCCTTAAGTACGACAAAGATTAGTGAGAAAAACGGCCGCATCAGCTCCGTTTCTGTTGTGGCGAGGTTCTCGAACGGCGGCGCCGATCTCTACACTACTTTCGGTCTCGTTCTCGAGGGCAACCAGTGGTTGATTGGCTTGGCGATACCCCACCACTGTAATGCGGCGGTGGTGAACGAGCAGCTTCGATTTGTCGAAGCTAAGCGCTAAGTAAGACCCCGCCGAGCTTCACAAAAGGCTGCACCTGTGCCATAGCTACTTGCTATCGTCTAACTTTAGAAGACGCAGAGTTGCCAAGGTGGCCACGCAAGCATTACGGCCAGATGCTTAGGCGCAGACATTCGTTCAATTCTCGATAATTTAGCGACAGTAGACACCGGATTGCGGGGGCTTAAGCTTCGCCTGACACTGCCCCTAGAGGGTGGAGCGAGGGGGAATCGAACCCCGCAGCAAAGGTATCAACTTGGCTGCGCAAACCTGCACTCGCCCCACCATTTGTATTTTACCAATCAACCATAAATCAAACAAGCATAAGGAAAACAAAAAGCCCCTTGCGGGGCTTTGAGCTGCGGCTAGTTCGATTGCAGGCCACACACAGCCAAAGTTGATACCTGTCCTTATATTAGCCGATTTCAGCGGCAAATTCAACTAGGCTTCGACGTTAATAACCGTCTTGCGCTGCCTCGATCCGGTAAACGTCGTGAACTGGCGCTTGGCGTACTTGACCGTGCCGGCGCTCGTTGCAAACAGGGTGTCGTCGCTGCCTTTGCCCACGTTGGTACCCGGCGCGAACTTGGTGCCGCGCTGGCGCACCAGGATCGTCCCGGCGTTGACGGCCTGGCCGTCGGAGCGCTTAGTGCCGAGCCGTTGGGCGCGCGAATCGCGCCCGAGTTTGGTAGAGCCGCCGGCTTTAGTATGTGCCATGTCAAAATCCTTCTTTTCTTAAGTCGTCCTCTGGAAAATGAATAGTTCGTGGATGACGCGTTGTTTGGACCGGGCGACTTCGATCGAGCCGCGTTCCGTGACGCCTGGAACAGGGAAATCCTGCGGCAACGGTCGAATCACAGTATACCCAAGGCGTTCGAACTCGGCAATCGGCTCGAGGCGGAGGAGGGCGTCGTGGTTGGTGTGGGGGCCAGCGTTTGGTAACTTCCAGGCAGGCAGGGTGATTACCAGGCGGTCGCCGGCCTTAGTACTTGAGCGGGCCGTTTTGAAGAACCCTTTGAGTACCTCGCCCACCCGCGCGGCTTGTTCGCGGATGTCGTGTTCGCTGCTCGACTGCCTAAGCGGGTCACCCAAGTAGCCCTCGGTGACGATTGTCGCGGCCGGGATTTCTGGCGGCAGTGAGGCAGTGGCGTCGTGTACTGACAGCTCCCACGCGGGCAGCGGTTCCCGGCTGGTCTTGCCCAGCCACTCCAGGTTCCGTTCCGCTCCGTCGACCGCCGCCTGCTCCAGGTCCGATCCGTACGTGGCATGGTCCAGCGTGAGCGATTCCAAGAGCAAACCGCCGATCCCGCAGAACGGGTCACACACTGCCGCCTCACGGCCTTGCGTGCCGAGGTTGAGCATCACCCGCGAGAGTTGCGGCGGCAGCATGCCGCGCTTGGCGTCGGCCACCGGCTTGTCGTAGTCGCGCCGCGCGAAGCCTTCGAAGTCGTACACCCAGACCGTCCGGCCGTACCGCCACCCGTTGGCCGTCTCGAACAAGCACCAGTCGTGGCCTTTCCGCAGCAGGCGATTGTGCTTTACCTGGACGGCGCTGATTTCGTCGGCCTCGGTGGCGCGGCCGGCTTTTACCGCTCGCTTGGCCATGTAGCGGCACTTGATGCCGCGCTTTTCGAGCAGCTTTTTCATCAGGCCGGTCAGCGGCGTGGCCGGGACGCTGCCGTAGGAGCTGATGCCGAAGCTGAGTTTGCCGGAGTGCGGACGGGCGACGTTTCCGGCCAGTGCGTGGATTGCCGCTTCGGCCGATGGCGCGGCGGCGGGTTCCAGCTGGATTACTTTAGTAGTGCCGCCCAGGCGGTCGGCGAGCGGCAAGTCGAAACCGGCCGAGAGCCCGACGGCGTAGCGGTTGAGCGCCTTTACTGTAAATCCGTTCGTCTCACTCAAGGCGAACAGTTCGGCTGCAGATAACGCGGCGTTGCGTCCGTAAACGGCAGCATATGCGGTTTCGCTAGTATCTGAAGGAGGGGGGGCTGTAGGTGCGGCGGCCATAGGTTAGTATGATACCCCAGGGCAGATTAATGCAGGATATTACTTTTATCACAGGTAACCTAAAGAAGGCCGAATACCTCGAACGATGCCTCGGTCATCCGGTCGAACACGTTAAGCTCGACCTTGATGAGATCCAGTCTTTAGACCTTAAAGAAATCGTGGAGCACAAAGTCCGCCAAGCTCACATATATATCAAAAGACCTGTCATTGTCGAGGACGTAGCCCTTGAATTCACGACGTTCGGGCGGTTGCCCGGCGCGTTCATCAAATACTTCGTAGACGAAATGCCGTTCGAAACAATCTGCGGGATGCTGCACGGGCAGGATCGTGGTGCCGTGGCCCGCTGTGTGTTCGGCTACTTTGATGGCGATCACCTCGAGCTATTCGAAGGAAGTCTTGCCGGCCGGATTGCCGAGCAGCCAGCAGGTGATGGAGGTTTCGGGTGGGACAAGATTTTCGTTCCCAAAGGCTACGATGTCACACGCGCAGAACTGAACGACGAGGAGGATCGAAAAACGTACCTGCAGATTAAGCCGTTCGGCAAGCTCAAAGAATTCCTCGAGAACCGTCCGCAGGATAGTAAAGACAATCAACTCAGCGAACGATGAAAACCGTCTCCCTAACCCCCCACAACCAAGACGAAGCGGCGGCAGTCGTCGTCGACTTTTTGTTGGGCGGCGGTACGGTGGTACTACCCACCGACACCGCCTATGCCGTGGCGGCCGATGCAACCAATGCCCAAGCAATCACGGCGCTCCAAGGACTGAAAGGCCGCGACTGGACCAGTCCGTTCTCCGTGATCGTGGCCAGCCGCGAGCAGGCAGAGGCAATCGCCCGGTTCTCGCCACAGGCCGCCAAGCTCTGGACGACCTTTATGCCCGGCCCGCTGACGCTGGTTCTGCCGGTGGCTGACGGGGTTGGCTTGAGCGCAGGCGTGACGGCTAACGGGGAAGGTACTGGCAGCGACGGCAGCCCCACCGTGGGTTTGCGCCATCCGGCCTACGAATTCGACACGCTCGTGGCCGAGCGCTTGGAGCGCCCGTTTACGGCTACCAGCGCCAACCGCAGCGGCGCGCCGCCGGCCTACAGCCCGGATGAGTTCGTGGATACGCTGCCGGACGGCCTGGCACCGCATTGCGTGATTGACGCCGGCCGGCTGGAAATCCGCCCGGTTTCCACGGTGGTTTCGGTGGTCGACGAGGTGAAAGTGCTGCGCGAAGGGGCGATTCCGGCGCAGCAGGTGCTCGACGCGTTAGGCTGAGCCACTAGCCTGACGCGCGCTGAGTCAATCCGGCTGGTAGACTGGATTCATGAGCTTGCGCGACCATGACCCTGATTTGTTTGCCGCCATCGGGCGCGAAGAGCGCCGCCAGCGGGAGGGTTTGGAACTGATCGCCTCGGAAAACTACGCCTCGGCCGCCGTGCGCGAGGCGACCGGTTCGGTGCTCACTAATAAGTACGCCGAAGGCTACCCTGGCAAGCGCTACTACGGCGGCTGCGTGTACGTCGATGAGGCCGAGGAGCTGGCGCGCGGGCGCGCCAAGGAATTGTTCGGCGCACGGTTTGCCAACGTCCAGCCGCACTCCGGCGCCCAGGCGAACATGGCCGTCTACATGGCGCTGGTCGAGCCGGGAGATACGGTCATGGGACAGGCTTTGGACCAGGGCGGCCACCTCACGCACGGCTCGCCGCATAACTTTTCCGGCCAGCTGTACAACGTGGTGCCGTACGGACTCGACGCGCAGACCGAGCGGCTGGATTACGACCGGATTGCCGCCCTGGCCGCCGAGCACAAGCCCAAGCTGGTCATGGCCGGCTACTCGGCCTACTCCCGGGTTATCGACTGGGCGCGTTTCCGCCAGATCGCCGACTCGGTCGGGGCGTACTTGGTGGTGGACATCGCCCACATCGCCGGCCTGGTGGCCACGGGAGTGCATCCGTCGCCGATTGACCACGCCCACGTCACCACCACGACCACGCACAAGACCTTGCGCGGACCGCGGGGCGGGTTGATCTTAACGAATGACGAAACGCTGGCTAAGCAGATTGACAAGTCCGTGTTCCCTGGCGTGCAGGGCGGCCCGCTGATGCACGTGATCGCCGCCAAAGCCGCGGCGTTCGGCGAAGCGCTCCAGCCGGGATTCAAAACATACGCCCAGCAAACCGTCGCCAACGCCCGCGCCTTAGCCGAGCAGCTCGCCACCGACGGGTTCCGGATTATCTCCGGCGGGACAGACAACCACCTGATGCTGGTCGACCTGCGCCCGTTTAAGGTGACCGGCAAGGTCGCCGAAGAAGAACTCGACAAGGTCGGCATTACGCTCAACAAGAACACGATCCCGAAGGACCCAGAATCGCCGTTCGTGACAAGCGGGGTGCGCATCGGCACGCCGGCCGTGACGACCCGCGGCATGGGGAAAGATGAAATGCGGACAATCGGTCAGCTGATTGCCCGGACGCTCGGCAACATCGGTGACGAGGCTGCCTATAAAGAGGTCCACGCAAAAGTGAAAGGACTGACCACCGCCCATCCGCTGCCTGAATGAGCCTCCAAATCCTGACCGTTTACGCGGCGTACCGTACAATAAGACGGTATGGATTTACTTTCTAGCTTAAACGATGAGCAGCGCCGCGCCGTCACCACCACCGACGGACCGGTATTGATATTGGCCGGCGCAGGCTCCGGAAAGACTAAGGCCCTGACGTCGCGCATTGCCTACCTAGTGCGGGAAAAGGGCATCGGGCCGGCGCACATCCTGGCTGTCACCTTTACCAACAAGGCCGCCGGCGAGATGAAGTCGCGCGTGCAAACGTTGCTCCGGCAGACAGAGCAACCGGCCTACGCCGCCGGAAAAGCCACTACTGCCGAACCCGGCCAGACCGCTGGTGGCCGTTCGTCACGCGACTTTCCGTCAGTTGGCACGTTCCACTCGATCTGCGTCCGGATCTTGCGCGCCGACGGCCCCAAGCTCGGATTGGCCTCGGGCTTCACGATTTACGACGCCCAGGACAGCCTGGTGGCGGTCAAGACGGTGATGGACCGGCTGCAGATTTCCCAGAAACCGCCATTTAATCCAACTTATGTCCGCTACGAGATTTCGGGTGCCAAGAACGAGCTGGTCGACGCCGCCAAGTACGCCGAGCTGGCCGGAGGGCACACCCGCCAGACGGTCGCCGCGATTTACCGCGGGTACGCGGCCTTACTCAAACGCAACGATGCGCTGGACTTCGACGACCTGCTGACCGAAGTGGTCCGCCTCTTCCGCTTGCAGCCCGACGTGCTGGCCAAGTACCAGCGGCTGTGGCGCTACGTGATGGTCGATGAATACCAAGACACCAACCGCGTGCAGTACGTGCTCACCAAGATGCTGGCGGCGGAACATGGGAACTTATGCGTGGTGGGTGATCCCGACCAGGGGATTTACTCCTGGCGCGGCGCCGACATCCGCAATATCCTGCAGTTCGAAGAAGACTATCCTGCGGCCGTAGTAATCAAGCTCGAGCGCAACTACCGTTCCACCCAGACCATTTTGGACGGGGCCCAAGCGGTGATTTCGCGCAACGTCCAGCGCAAGGACAAGCGTTTGTGGACCGATGCCGGCGCCGGTGCCCTGATTAGCGTGTTTGAGGCGCGCAACGAACGCGACGAAGCCGACCAGGCGGTGCGCGAGATCCGGGCGCACGTCGGCTCAGGGGGCACAGCTGAAAGGGGGTACTACCGCGACGTGGTCGTGCTCTACCGAACCAATGCCCAGTCCCGGATTGTGGAAGAGCGGCTGATCCAGGCCGGCCTGCCGTACAAGATCGTCGGCGGCGTCCGGTTTTACGAGCGCAAAGAAATCAAGGATATGCTGGCCTACTTGAGCATCATCCATAACCCCAACGACACGCTGGCCTTCCGGCGGATCCTAAACGTCCCGACGCGCGGCATCGGCGACAAGGCCGTCCAGGCGGTGGTGGAGGCGGCCGACGAGCGCGGGCTGTCGCTCGCCCACACGATTGCCCAGGCGGAGGACATCGCCGCCCTGGCTCCGGCCAGCCGCAAAGCCGTACTGCGCTTCGCTGAAACGTACCAACGGCTGTGCGCTTCGGCCCAGAACGTCACCGTCGATTCGTTGCTTGAGCAAATCATCACCCAGACCGGCTACGCCGAATGGATCGACGACGGCACGGTCGAGTCGGCCGCCCGGCTGGAGAACCTCGCCGAGCTCCGCACCGGCGCCAAGCGCTACGACCATCTCAAAGGCGGCGAGGCGCTGAGCGTATTCTTGGGAGACGTCGCCCTGATCACCGACGTGGATTCGTATGACGCCGACGCCGACGCCGTCACGCTGATGACGTTGCACGCTGCCAAAGGGCTGGAGTTCCCACTGGTGCTGATTTTGGGACTGGAGGAAAATATTTTCCCGCACTCGCGCAGCTTGCTCGAGGCTGCCGAGATAGAAGAAGAGCGCCGGCTGGCGTACGTCGGCATGACGCGCGCAATGCGGCGGTTGGTGCTGATGTATGCGACCTCCCGGGTGCTCTACGGCAACATCCAGGCCAACCTGCCGTCGCGGTTCCTGGGCGACATCCCGGAGCATTTGGTGGAACCGGCGGGCGGGGGTTCGAGCGGCTGGCGGAGCGGCGGGGGCGGTGCGGCCGGCGGAACCGGCATATCGAGCGGAGCCACTGGATTGGCCGGACGCTGGGGGCAAACTGCCGGTGCCTCAGCCGAAGGTGCCGACGACTGGCCCAACGAGGACGCCAACCAGGAGCCGGTCTACCTGGAGGCCGGTGATGCCGTGGATCATCCGAAGTTCGGCCGCGGCACGGTGGCCGAAGTGTCCGATGCGGTGCTGACCGTCGAGTTCGAGCAGGAGGGCGTGAAGAAACTGTCAGCCACGTTCGCATCACTATTGAAGAAAGCCTGATGGCCGCCCCGCCGCCCGCCGAACTGCGCCGGCTGCTGCAAGGCCACGGAATCAGGGCGCGCAAAGGGCTCGGCCAGCACTTTTTGGTCGATCCGGACGCCGTGGCCGCCGTGATCGAAGCGGCAGACGTTAAGCCTACCGATACGGTCGTGGAAATCGGGCCGGGGCCGGGCGTCCTCACCCCGGCGCTCTGCCGACGGGCGGTCAAGGTGGTCGGGATCGAGCTTGACCAGGCCGTGCTAGGGGCGCTGAGGGCCGCCACCGTCCAGTACCGGAACTTCGAGCTGCGACCCGGTGACGTGCTCAAAATCGACCCGGCCAGCTTGCCACAGCCGTACCAGGTGGTGGCCAACCTGCCGTATTACATCACCTCGGCCATCCTCCGGCACTTTTTGGAGTCTTCGCCCCTGCCTTCAGCCCAGCCGTCCCGGCCGCAAACCATGACCCTGACGCTCCAAGCCGAGGTGGCCGAGCGGATTGTCGCCACCTCTCCCAAGATGAGCATCCTGGCGGTTTCGGTGCAGCTGTACGGCCGCCCGCGAATTGCCATGCGTATTCCGCGTACGGCCTTCTGGCCGGCTCCGGAAGTTGATTCGGCGGTCTTGCGGATCGAGCGGATCGGCCGCGACCTGGCACAGACGCTGGACGGCCTCAGTGAAGCCGAGTTCTTTACAGTGGTGCGGGCCGGGTTTGCGGAGAAGCGCAAGCAGGTCCATAACTCGTTGGCGCGACACCTGGATTTGTCGCACGAGGAGGCTTTAGGATTGCTGGAACAGGCCGCAGTGGAACCGGCGCGCCGGGCAGAAACCCTGGAAATTGCCGAGTGGGTACATATAGGAAAGGCCTATGCCGGCCGCTAACAGGATTCCGGCTAAGGGAACCTTGGTCGCCAAGCCACCCCTGGTGGTTGTTCCGGGCTTAGCGGCGCGGGGGGATACGTATACGCTGGCGCTCAAACCGCTCCGAGAGCGTTTTGACGTGCGCGTTGCGGAGACCGGCCTGGATTTTCCGCCCCGGCTCGGGTGGGGCTTCTTTGAGTCGGCGATTGATGCGGCGGCCGGTGACGTCCGGACGTTCCAGCTGCTCGGCCACTCGCTGGGCGCTTCCATCGCCCTGCACTACGCCGCGAAACACCCGGAACGCGTTACCCAGGTAGTGGCTTCGAGCGCGGTGCTCTTCCCGTTCCACCGTGCAGCCGTACCGTTCCGTCGCCTAAAGGGATTGTTGAAGTGCATTACCAGCGGGCATCCGGGGCATTTCTTCGAGGCGTTGCGGACCCGCCGGCTGATGTTAGCCGATGGGCGGGCGGCCAAGTACTACGACTTTGCCGGACGCATTGACCTAACCAAGCAGCTCCCTAAGCTCCGGCACGCTACCGTGCTGTATCCCGAACGCGAAGAAGTGATTCCGCTGGCCCATTTCCACCGGCTCCAGCGTGACTACCCGCACATCAAGACCCGCCTGATTCCGGGGGAGCATAACGACCTGGCGCTCAACCCGCGCCGGCTCAACCGGATTATCGCGGAGGAGCTAGATGACTAAGCCCCACCCTCCAAAAAAGCCCGTGGTCGTATTCGTGCCGGCACTGGTAGCCACGCCCGAAGTGTACCGGCCGCTGCTAGAGCGCTTGACTGACGGCTACGACATCCGCTCTGTCCACTGGCCAAAGCGGTTACCCGATCCGCTAACGGATGCCTACCTGATGGCGCAAGTCGACCGCGTTGCCAAAGGCCTGACTAACTTCGCCCTGGTTGGCCAATCGTTAGCGGCGCCGGTCGTCTTCCACTACGCGGCCCGGAACCGCGTGCGGATCAGCCAAGTGGTAGCCGTAGCGCCGGTGTTGTTTCCGTTCCATCGCCTGCAACGCACCAAAGTGCAGAAGGCTAAAAATATCTATGCCGCTCTGCGGTCCGGATTAGGGCGGCACTTAGTACGCTCTACCAAGGAGATGCGCCGCCGCATGGAGCCGCGTCGCCTACGCATTATCAACCAGTGGGGCGCCGGCATCGACCTGCTGCCTTGGCTCGGCAAACTGCCCCCGACAACGATCTTGTGGCACCGCCATGAAGAGGTAATCCCTCTCGGCCAACTCGAAGAAATGCAGCGGGAATTCCCCCAGATCGCGGTCACCAAAATCCCTGGTTCGCACTTAAGTCTGGTGCTGCAAGCGGGCAAATGCGCTCCGTATCTAAAGGAGGCGTTGCGTGGTTAAGCCAGGGACATCCCAAGCTGCCCCGCAGCCCGGGACCCTCTACGTGGTGGCCACGCCGATCGGCAACCTCGGTGACCTGACGTTCCGCGCTCTCGCCACGCTGAAAAACGCCGATGCAGTGGTGGCCGAAGACACCCGCCACACCAAAAAGCTTCTGAACCACTACGGCGTAGCGACCCCGCTGCTGAGCTACCACGTCCGCTCCGGCGAACGGAAGCGGACCGAGCTGCTCGAGCGCTTGGCCGGCGGGCAGTCGCTGGCGCTGGTCAGCGACGGCGGCACCCCGCTCGTGTCTGATCCGGGGGCCGACCTGGTGGGGGCGGCACGGGACGCGGGCCTCGCCGTGATGCCGGTCCCGGGAGCGTCGGCGGTCACGGCCGCCCTCTCCGCCGCCGGCTACAGCGCCGACCGGTTCAGTTTCGTCGGTTTCTTGCCGCACAAAAAGGGCCGGCAGACGGCCCTGCGCCGGTTCCCGGAACTGGTCCAGCCCGTGGTGATATATGAATCGCCCCACCGCTTGGTCAAACTCCTCGGTGAACTTACCGAGCACTACCCCGCGGCCGCCATATGCGTGGCCCGCGAGCTGACCAAGGCGTACGAAGAGTTCCGGAGCGGCACTCCTGATCAGCTTAAGAAGCATTACGAAGCACACCCGCCAAAGGGGGAAGTGGTCGTGATCGCCAGCATCGGTCGACCATCGCGAAACGGGTAAGCTAAGCGCCCGCCAGCTCCGGTTCCCGCCGGAGCGTTTAATCCCTACAATGGCATTGTTACGAGAAAACTATGCCAGCAAAACAAAAGTTCTACCTTACGACTTCGATCGCGTACGTCAACGGACTGCCGCACGTGGGTTATGCCGCCGAACTGACCCAAGCCGACGTGCTGGCACGCTGGCACCGGATGCTCGGCGAAGACGTCTTCTTTTTGACGGGCACTGACGAAAACAGCTTGAAATTGCTCAAGGCCGCCGAGGTGGCCGGCCTCACTCCCCAGCAGCTGGCCGACCAGAACGCCGGACGCTTCCGTGATCTGACCGAAACGCTCGGACTGTCTAACGACGGTTTCATCCGCACCACCGACGAGCCGAAGCACTTCCCGGGCGCCCAAGCGCTCTGGCAGAAAATGGAGGAGAACGGCGCGATTTACAAGGGTACCTACGAGGGCCTGTACTGCATCGATTGCGAGCAATTTTACACGCCCAAGGAATTGCTTGACGGGAAATGCCCGATCCACGGCACCGAGCCCGAGCCACGGTCGGAAGAGAATTACCTGTTTAAGCTTTCGCAGTATGGCTCTAAGATCCGTGAGTTAATCGAGAGCGGCGTATACGAGGTAGTACCGGAATCGCGCCGCAACGAAGTCCTTAGCTTTCTCGAAAACGAGCTCCATGACATCAGTTTCTCGCGGCCGGCCGCGCGCCTCAGTATGGGCGTGCCCGTGCCCGGCGATGAATCCCAAACCATGTACGTCTGGTGCGATGCCCTGGCCAACTACCTCACCGGCATTGGCTTTGGCCGCGATGAAGCGCAATTTAAGCACTACTGGCCTGCTGACGTGCACGTGATCGGCAAAGACATCATCCGGTTCCACGCCGTGTACTGGCCGGCGATGTTGTTGGCAGCCGGCTTGGAGCTACCCAAACGGCTCTACGTCCACGGTTTCTTCACGGTCGAAGGCGTAAAAATGAGCAAATCGTTAGGCAACGTGGTCGACCCGTTCACGCTGGCGGACAAACACGGCGCCGACGCGCTGCGCTACTACTTAGTGGCGGCAATGCCGTACGCCGGAGACGGTGATTACTCGGAGCGGCACTTTTCGGAAATACACGATTCGCACCTGGCTAACGATTTCGGGAATCTGGCATCGCGAGTGCTGGCGATGGTAGAAAAGGCCTACGACGGCGTGGTACCGGAAGGTAGCCCTGACTCCGCGCTTAAGGAACACGTCGGGCAGACGTACCACCGGCTTCGCCAACTCCTCGACGACGGGAGCCTGGCGGCCGCTTTGGAGGCGCTGCACGCACTGGTGATTACCGCCAACCGCTACGTCGAGCAGCGCGAACCGTTCAAGCAATCCGGGCAAGACCAAGCCGATACGCTGTATGCGCTGGTCCAAGTGTTGGGTCATTTAGCGTTGCTGTACCAGCCGTTCATGCCGGCTGCCGCTGCCACCTTGCAAAAACGGCTCGGTATTACGCAGACAGGCTGGGACACAAAATCACTCCGCGAATTTGAAAAAGTTCCGCCCGGCACCGTCGTTGCCAAGGGCGAGGCGCTCTTTCCAAAGACCGAACAAAAACTATGATCGGTCACTACGGCGCCAGCCACCACTTCCACGTCACCAGGCTTTCTTCCGAGCTGGCCAAGATCAACTGGGCGCACAGCATCCGGGGAATCGGCGTTTCGATCATCGCCGTATTCGTGCCGATTTACCTGCTCAATTTAGGCAACCCGTTGCCGAAGGTGATTTTCTACCATCTGCTCTGCGGCGTATCCTGGTTGTTTTTTATCTATCCGGCCTACCGCTTGTTGTTCAAAGTCGGGGGTAACTTGCTGATGGCAATCGGATCAATCCTGACGATCATCCAACTGGGCGTGCTGTTGACCATTCCCGCTTTCGGTTGGCCGCTGTGGCTGCCCGCGCTGCTGTGGGGAGCGGCGGCGGCACCGTACTGGTACGCGTTCCGGGTCAACTTTGCCTCTGGTATAAACCTGGAGAAGACTGGCAAGGAAGTGGGCTTAAGCGCTGCCTTGTACCTGGCGGCCTGCGGGGTGGCTCCGGCGATCGGGGGGATCGTCGGGAGTACGGTTGGCATTACGGCGACCTACGCCGTGGCGATCGGGCTGTGCCTGGCAGCGGTGGTGCCGCTCTTGAACCGTCCGTACCCACTGGTCCAGCGGCCCGGCAGTTTCCGCCAGGTGGAGCTCAACAAGGTCTGGAAGGACTTCGTCTCCAACCTTTTCAATACCGCTGACGACTTCGTGCAGGTGACGGCCTGGCCGTTGCTAACCTTTTTCGTGATACCGTCGTATGCGGGAGTCGGCATTATCAGCACGATCACCGTCGTTTCGGCGATCCTGATTTCCGCCTACGTCGGGCGGCGCGAAGGGAGCAAAGGCGAACGCCACTTCATCAAGGAGGGCAGCTACCTGATGGCGGTGGTTAGCGGGCTAAGGCTGCTGGTACAGAACGCGCTGCATATTACGGGCATCAATTTCTTGTACGGCGCCAGCCGGGCGATGGTCGACACGCCCTACAACAGCCGTTACTACGAGCGCGCCAAAGCTGGCCGGACGCTGGAATACATCTGCAGCATGCAGCTGGCCAGCGCGGTGGGCTGGATCATCATCGCTAGTGTCTTATACGTGCTGGTACTACTGCTACCGGACAACCTCGCCTTGCTGGTCGCGCTGTCTTTGGTCGTGCCGGCCAGCCTGGGAATCCAGCTGATGCGCTGATGATCGGCCACGACTTCCACCACGGCTCTTACCACTTGCTCCGGATGGGCGAGATGGGGAAGGTCTTTTGGGCGCACAGCTTTGGCGTGATCGGTTCCAGCCTGGTGACGGTCTTCATCCCGATCTTCTTTTACAAGCTGGGCTACTCGATCCAACAAATCCTGATCTACCTGGCGCTCCAAAGTTTCGCGGCGTTTTTGGTACAGTACCCCGCCACTCGGGTAATTGGCAAAATCGGTGCCAACCGCTCGATGGTGCTGGCGGAAGTGTTCCACACCGTATTCTTCATCGGGTTGCTCGTGCTGCCGGGGCTCGAGCGTTCGCTGGCCGTACTGGTGCCGATCGGCTTCGCCTGGTCGATCACCCGGGCGCTCTACTGGCCGTCCTTCCACGCCAACTTTTCCAAAGCCCGCGCCCACAAGAAGGCCGGCAACCAGGTAGGGGCGATCAATGCGATGGTAACGTTCGCGCACGGCGCCACGCCGGCGATTGGCGGGGTAATCGCTACGGTGTATGGCATCAGCTGGGCGTACGGCTTGGCGATCGTATTCTACGTAATCGGCATGACACCGCTGCTATTTGGGGAAGAAGTGACCAAGCGGCGGCCGCTCAACTTCCGGAACGTCAACTACCGTAAGACACTGCCCGATATGCTCAGTAACGCGATGTACGGCGCCACCAGCCTGGCCGAACTGGTGGTCTGGCCACTGATGATTTCATTCATCGTCACCAGCTACGCTGGGGTCGGGTTGCTCAGCTCGGTGGTAACGGTGGCCTCGATTGCCGTGACGCTCTACGTTGGCCGCCGGGAAGGAGCCAAAGGCGAGCGCCACTATCTGAAGGAAGGGACGCTTGTCACGGCCGTCACCAACGCGCTACGGGTGGGTGCCACTAGCGGCGGGCAGATCGCCGGCATCAACCTGCTGAGTGGCGTGGGACATGCGTTGACCATGACGCCGTTCATCAGCCGCTACTACGAACGGGCTGACGAAGAGCCCCGTTTGGAGTACATCACCCTGATGGAAATGGCCCATGAGCTGTCGTGGGCAGCTTACTTCTTACTGCTGCTGGCGCTGACGGCTTTCTTCCCCACCACGACCGCCCTGGCTGTCGGCCTTGTCGTAGCCGTGCCGCTAAGCTTCGGCGCCCGGCGGATGGTGCGGGCGGGTTGAGCAATTCTCATGTGAGGATCATCAACTTAAAAATATGAATGCTACCACCCCAAGCTTGACCGATACCCACGCCCACCTGGACTTCGACCAGTTCGCTGGCGAAGAGGCTGCTGTTGTGGAGCGAGCAGCAGAAGCCGGGGTGGAGCGGATCATTACCGTCGGCACTACGCTGGCGCGCAGCCGGCGTTCCGTGGAGCTGGCCGGCCAGCTCCCGAACGTGTACGCGGCGGTCGGAATCCACCCGAGCGACGCTAGCGAGGCCGTCGACGGTTCCGAAACGGTTCGTCCCGCGGTTCTCGGCGAGTTGCAAGAACTGGCCGCCGCTGACCGCGTGGTGGCGATCGGCGAAATCGGCTTCGACTTCTACCACCTGGATAACCCCGACCAGGCGGTCCAGCTGGCGGCGTTTAAAGCGCAGGCCGGCATTGCTGCGGCGGCCGGATTGCCGCTGATACTCCACTCCCGTGAGGCGGAAGCGCTGACGGTGCAGAGCCTCGCGGCCTACGTTGCCAGCCTGGACCAGGATGCTCCGAGGCCTACGCTGCCCGGTGTGGTCCACTGCTTCACCGGCTCCCAGGCCTTCGCCGAGCAGGTCTTGGGACTCGGATTTTACATCTCCTTTACCGCGCCGATCGGCTACCCCAGCAACGACGCGCTACGCGAAGTGGTCAAGTACGTACCGCTGGACCGGCTGATGGTCGAGACGGACTGCCCGTTTCTCGCTCCCCAAGGCAAGCGCGGCCAGCGCAACGAACCGGCCTACGTGGTATCTACCGCCCGCCTGGTCGCCGAGCTGAAAGGGCTGGACTATCCGGAAGTAGCCGCCCGCACCACCGCCAACGCCGAGCGGTTGTTTGGCTTGCCGGCGGCCGGCTAGCGCCGCCCAACCATTCAGCCCGCGCCGCTACCGCGCCTGCCAGATGATCGCTATCGCCCGCCAGGGAGCCGGCGTATACTAGGATCGAAACCACCAACCGACGTCAAAACAAATGGCCAAACCTAAATACAGTACCGTCATACTCGCGACTTGCCTGGCCGGGTTCTTGGTGGGACTGCCGGCCGTTAGCCAAGCCGACCCGCGCGACCAGCTGCTCGAAACCGAACGCAAACTGGCAGAGAAGTCGTCCGGCGTGCGCACGCTGGCCGACGAACTGGCGGTGCTGGAGGCGACGGCCCAAGCCAAGGCCACCTACTTGGCACAGCTCGAGGCGGAGCGCACCCAAACCCGCCGCGACCTGGCCAAGCTCAACGGGGAGCTCGAGAGGGCCCAACGGGACCGCCAATCCGCCGAGCGCAATCTCACCCGCTACGTCGCGGCTGATTACGTCGAAGGTTCTCCCAACGCGTACTTCGTGCTCGCCAGCGCCAAATCGTTGGCTGAGAGCGTGTCGCTTCAGACGTACCTCGGCCAATTGCAGTCGGCGGCGGACGACGTGGCGGACCAGATGCGGGTGGACGAAGCCGGCATCGCCAAGCGCCAGGAGCGTGCCCAGAAAAGCTACGTCCGGCTGGACGAGCTGGAAGAGAGCACGTCCAAGGAAACCGGGGAGCTGGTGGCAGTACGGCTTGCCAAACAACGGCTGCTGGGCGAAACCGCCGGGCAGGAAGACGCCTTCCGCAAGAAATTCGAAGCAGCCAGGGAGCAACTCAAGAAAACCGGCCAGTACGCCCGCTCGGCGCGTGAGCGGCTGGGCTCCAGGGTGTGGGACGAGTCCGGCGGTTACTTCAACCAGCTTGATTCCCGCTGGATCGACGAGAAGCTCGGCTTTTCCGACAGTTCGACGATCGGCGATTACGGCTGCGGCGTGGCGGCCTTGGCGATGGTCTACAAGCACTACGGTCTCCAGACCAACCCGAGCCTGCTCAACGGCGATCTTAAGCGGACCGGAGCGCTCTTCGACGACTTGTTGGAGTGGCCCAACACCACGGCCGCCAGCGGCGGACGGCTGACGTTGGTTGGCAGCACGTCCTTGTTCGAACGGGGCCGTGCCGACTGGAACTTAATCAACTCCCAACTCGATACCGGCAATCCGGTGATCGTCTACATCGACCGGCCCGGCAAGATCAGCCACTACGTGGTGCTGACGGCGCGGCGCGGCAGCGGCTACCTGATGCACGACCCCATAGAAGGACCGAACCTGCGGTTTGAGGATTACTACCAGACCGACTGGGTCTACCAGACGATTACGTACAGGCGGAGCTAGGCCCGCCTCTTGGCAGTTCTGTGAGTCCGCAGGGCACCGGCCGCCCCCTTTTGGGGAACTTTGCTGTAGTTTGGCATGCTGGCTGTGGCTACGCTGGGGACAACTCGGGCGTTGCCCCAGTGCAAGCCATCTACAAATAGCAGCAGAGGAGGTGCGATGCGGGTTCGCGAAGTGATGACCGAAGGAGTAATCACTGTCGGCTCCGAGGAGCGGGTCTTGCAGGCTGCCCAAAAGATCGCTGGCCGTCACATTGGCGGGGTATTCGTGGTGGAAGGGGACGTGGTGCTGGGAAAAGTGTCGCGGAGCGACCTGCTCCAGGCCGTGTTCCCGAGCTACGAGGAATTTTACGACGACCTGATCCACAGCATCGACTTCGAGCAAATCCAGCACCGCGTCAGGGAGCTGGCGGGGCTGCGGGTGCGCGAGGTGATGCAGCCGGCCGGCGTGACCGTCAACCCCGACATGCACGTGATGAAGGTAGCGGCGCTGATGGTGGTACGCGAGATCCACCGAGTGCCGGTGGTCGACTCAACCGGGCGGTTCTGCGGCGTGGTTTCCCGCGGCGATATCTTTGACCGCCTGATTGACGCGGAGTTTGCAACGGTGCGGGTGCTTGGCGGTGAGCGCGATGCCGTGAGGGAGGTAGTACGCGGGGCTCGGCGTCCGGCTCGCCAGACGGCCTAACCGCTAAGCGTTGCGACATTTTTACGCTTACCCTAAGCTGACTGCATGAACCCTACAGCGGGAATTTGCGGCTTTGAGCTTTCAAGTTGTGTGATCAACGGAGCAGGTCCGCAAGACGAGAGCCTGGATAATTTACGGCGGCTGGGCGAGTCTGCATCGGGTGCGATTACGATCAAGTCAGCTACTAAAGAACCGCGAGGCGGCAACCCCGAACCTCGCTGGCACGATGCCGAACCGGCTAGCTTGAACGCGATGGGACTGCCCAACTTAGGGTATGCCGAGTACGCCAAGGTAATCCCCGAGCTTAAAGAGGCATATGGCAAGCCGGTTATCGGGTCGGTCTCGGGCTTTAGCGTGGAAGACAACGTCGCAATGATTGAGGCGTATGGCCAGGCTGGCGCAGACATCATCGAAGTCAACGTGGCCTGCCCGAACACGGAAACCGAAGTAGTGGGGTACGACTTTGAACAGCTTGGCCGAGTGCTGCCGGCGTACCGGCGCAGTACTGCCAAGCCGTTAGCGGTTAAATTGCCCCCGTACACCACGAACGGCCAGTTTGATAAGGCCGCAGGAGCAATTAAAGCCGCCAAAATCGATATAGTGATAAGCATTAACACGGTCGGACAAACTACGGAAGTCGACGTTGAAACCGAGCAGACCGTCCTAGCCGCTACCAAAGGGTTTGGCGGAATGAGCGGTGAGGCGGTGCTGCCAATAGCGCTGGGCAATGTGCGGCATCTAGCGGCCAGGATGGGGCCGGACTTTCCAATTATCGGAATCGGCGGAGTGACGTCAGGTGAGGACGCCTTCAAGCATTTACTATGCGGAGCCCACGCGGTGGGCGTAGCAACGGAATACATGAAAGACGGACCCGGGGTGTTTAAGCGAATTACTGATGAGTTAGCCGAGTTGCTGGATCGTAAGGGATATGACTCGGTAGACCAAGTGGTTGGTAAATTGAAAGTCCGGCCGGAGCACGCCGGTTGGGATGAACTTTCCCAGGCTGTCAGTGATCGCCGCGCGAAGAAAGAAGTCAAAAAGGCTTAGGTAAGCGGGGATTACAGATGGACGTAACCAAAATTATTACCCAGTACCTGCGCGAAGCCAAGGTCATGCAACTGGCGACGGTTAATGGCGGCCAGCCCTGGATTTGTACGGTCAATTACGCCATTGACGATGCGGGCAACTTATATTGGTTATCGCTACGCACCAGACGCCATTCGCTAGAGCTACGAGGTAGCGCCGCGGCGGCCGTCGCAATTGTTAAAGATCCGGCAGTTAAGCAAGGGCTCCAACTCGAGGGAACTGCTACGGAAGTAGATTTAAACGATTTAGAACGGGTACACGCATTGTACTCGGAGCGGTATAGTGACAAGCCAGAGCGTTTAGAGGAGGCCAGGTCCACCAAGCATAGTGCTCAAACCTATTACGTATTCAAACCGTCGCGGATTCAATTGCATGACGAAGTGAATTTTCCGAAAAATCCTCAACGTGAAATAACGTTATGAAAATAGTTGTCGGCATGAGCGGGGGGGTGGATTCGTCCGTTGCCGCCGCCCTGCTCAAAGAACAGGGGCACGAAGTACTCGGCGTGCACATGCAGAACTGGCACGACCAGCGCTTTATCAAAGGCTGCTCCAGTTGGCCGGAAGACCGTAAGGACGCGCTGCGCGTGGCTGGCAAGTTGGACATTCCTTTCGAGGTAGTCGACTTCGCCGCGGGGTACAAGCAGCGCGTGATAGAGTATTTCTTTGCCGAGTATGCCGCCGGACGGACGCCAAATCCCGACGTCTTGTGCAATCGCGAAATAAAGTTCGGGATGCTGCTGGAGTGGGCCAAAGAGCGCGGTTACGACGCCGTGGCCACGGGGCACTACGCCCAAGTAGAACACGGCGTACTCAATGCTCGAAGCGGCGCACGGAAACGAAGCCGCTTGCTACGCGGAGCCGACCGTTCCAAAGACCAAAGTTACTTCCTGGCCCAGCTTTCCCAGGAGCAGTTGCGCCGCGCCGTTTTCCCACTGGGCCGTTTGCTCAAGCGTGATGTCCGCCGGTTGGCGGCCGAACGCGACCTGCCGGTAGCCGACAAACCGGACAGCCAGGGACTGTGCTTTGTCGGTGAAATCGACCTCAGCGGATTCTTGCAGCAACGCATCCCGGCCAAAGCCGGGCATGTAGTCGGAAGCGACGGCGAGGTACTCGGCGAGCACGCCGGCGCCCCGTTTTACACGGTCGGCCAGCGGCGCGGCATCGGGGTGGCCAAGGGCGTGCCGATGTACGTGTTGAAGACGGACGTTGCCAGCAACACCGTCACCGTCGGCCACGACCGTGAACTGTACCGCCGGGAACTACAGACCGAGCCAGCGCACTGGCTCGGCGGGGAAGCGCCGGCAGATATTACGAGCGGTGGCACGCTGGCCGGCGGACCCTACGACGTCTCGATCCGCTACCGCATGGATCCCGAACCGGCCACCGTCCAACACAGCGCAGACGGCCTGCAGATCAGCTTCGACGAACCCCAGCGCGGGCCGACCCCCGGCCAGTTCGCCGTGCTCTACCGAGGCGACGAGCTGGTTGGCAGCGCCGTTATCCGCTAGATTAGAAGTGATGGCCCCATACAACCCAAAGATCAAATCCGAAATTAAGCTGGAACAGGAGCCCGCAAGCGGCGGCATTGCCACGGGCTTTGTGCTGGGTGTGATGGCGGGAGCCGCCGCGGTAGTGCTGATGGGACCGGAAAACCGCCGCGAACTCAGCCGCAAAGCCAAAGACAAGTTCGACGAACTAACGGCTGGCAAGACGATCGACGAAGTCAGTGATTCCGTGCGCCGCGGCATCCGGGGCGTGATCGAAGACATCGACGATGCCCGGCAGCTTGGGTCGGCCGAGTACGACCGCACCAAGGCCGACGTGCTGGAAGGGCGGGGGAGCGGTCCTGACCAACCCGGCCGCGCCAGCGACGTTGCTGACCGGAAGTAACCGGCCATGACCGCCGAGCAGATCCGCCAGGCATTCCTGAAGTTTTTCGCCGACCGCGGTCACGCGATCATCCCGAGTGCCCCGGTGGTGCCGGAGCACGACCCGACCACGCTGTTCATTATCGCCGGCATGCACCCGCTGGTGCCGTACTTGCTTGGTGAGCCCCACCCCGCCGGTACGCGTTTGGCCAACGTCCAGAAATGCATCCGGACGATCGACATCGACGAAGTTGGCGACGACAGCCACGCGACGTTCATGGAAATGCTCGGGTTCTGGTCGCTGGGGGATTACTTCAACGAAACGGCGATCCCCCTGACGTGGGAATTCTTCACCGGCGCGCTCGGGCTCGACCCGGCCAAGCTGGCCGTGACGGTCTTTGCGGGGGATGCGGACGCGCCGCGGGACGAGGGATCGGCCAAGATCTGGAAGGAACAGGGAGTTCCGGCGGACCGCATTTTTTACTACGGCAAGTCTGAGAACTGGTGGGGTCCGGCCGGCCAGACCGGGCCGTGCGGGCCGAGCACCGAGATATTTTACTGGGTCGGCGAAGGGACGCCGGAGAGCGAACCGATCAAAGACGAGCGCTGGCTGGAAATCGGTAACAACGTTTTGATGCAGTATGAAAAAACGGCCGAAGGGGAATTCAAGCCGTTGGCCCGCAAGAACATCGACACGGGGCTCGGCTTCGAGCGGATCGTCGGCGCGGTGCAGGGCAAGCAGAGCGTTTATGAAACCGACCTAATGCAGCCGCTGCTGGAAAAGGTCCGTGAGCTGGCAAGCCACGAAGAACAGCGGGCCGAACGAATCGTTGTGGACCACCTCAAAGCGGCCACGTTCATGATTGCCGACGGCGTGCGGCCATCGAATACCGACCGGGGCTATATATTGAGGCGATTGATCCGCCGCGCCATCCGGCAGGCCATGCATTTGGGACTCGGGTCACCGTTCACGGCTAAGGTTGCCGAGGCAGTGATGGCGGAATTCGGCCAAGCCTACCCCGAGTTGAAGCGGGAAGCTGCCCTGGTTGTAGAAGTGCTGACAGAAGAGGAAACACGCTTTTCGAAAACGCTCTCACGTGGGCTGAAGGAGCTACAAAACCTTAAGGAAGTTAGCGGCCAGAGCCTCTTCTTCGTTTTCGAAACGTACGGCCTGCCGTTCGAGCTGAGTACCGAAGAACTCAACGTCAGCGATCCGGCAAAACTGAAGCAGGAATTCGACCAAGCCTTTGCCGCCCACCAAGCCACGTCCCGTGCCGGTGCCGAGCAAAAATTCGCCGGCGGCCTGGCCGATGATTCCGAAGCCACCGTCAAGCTACACACCGCCACCCATTTGCTGAACGCCGCTTTGCGCGACGTCCTGGGAGAGCACGTCAAACAGCGCGGGTCCAACATCACCGCCGAACGGCTGAGGTTCGACTTTTCCCACCCGCAAAAGCTGACTGATGAAGAAATAAACCAGGTCGAAGCGCTCGTCAACCAGTGGATCAAGGAAGACTTACCGGTCACCCGTCGCGAGATGCCGTTGGCCGACGCCGAGCGGATCGGCGCCCAGATGGAGTTCGGGCATAAGTACCCGGACGTGGTGTCGGTCTACTTCGTGGGAGAGCCGGAGAGTGCGCACTCCAAGGAATTCTGCGGCGGCCCGCACGTCGAGCGGACGGGCGTAATCGGTGAGTTCAAGCTGGGCAAACAGGAAAGCGTGGGAGCCGGCGTGCGGCGGGTGAAGGCGACTGTCAGCTAGCCTAACGTTTCCAGAGTTAATTTCAATTCCTTAATCCGCCGTGTTTCGTTGTGTTGGTGGGCTTTCTCTAGGGCCGGTTCGTAGTGGGCGCGTGCCGCCTCGGTGTCGCCAGCCGCTTGATACACATCGCCCGCGATTTGCTCGGTAACCATTCGGAAGTACTCGTTCTGCTGCGGCATCCCCAGAGCGCTATCGATGGTTTGGCGGGCTTCTTCGGCTTCGCCCGCTCTAAGCAGGGCGGCCGCCAGCCGTGCGTGCTTCAGTGCCCAGTGGCTGTCGAAAAAGTCCTGGTCGTCAGCGTCGCCGTCGTCAACGTCGCCGTCGGCCCGGTGACGTTCTTGGTAAGCGATACTTCCGCGTACTAGCTCTAGCGTAGCCTCTACATCGCCCCGGTCGCGGTAGACCGCACTGCACAGCAACAGGCAGTCTGAAGCTTCGACGAAATTGCCGGTTACTTCGTACTCCTCCATGCCCTTATTTGAATGCTCGAGGGCGTGGCTGAAATACTCGTCCCGCGCCAGCCCTTCGGCGCCCCAGGCGCGGTTCTGTTGGCAGATTGCATAGTGGTGGTGGCCAATCCCGCGTCGATGCGGATCGTTGCTCTCCATCATTGCCCGATACGTCGACTCAGCTTTGTCCAAGTTGCCAGCTAAGCGGTCCGCTTGGGCGCGCTCAAACGCTTCTTGGAACGTTTCAACGTTACTATCATCTGGATTGTAGTCTGGTTCTGGCATGATATAGGTGGTTAGTGGACGTGACGGTTTATACTACACCATCTCCGAACAACAATCATCATCACTCTCCATACCTAGCTACGTTCAACCGCCTCGGGTACAATGACCCCGTGACTTTTAACGCTGCAACAAACTCAAAAAACACCAATGGGACTGCTTGAAAAAGTCGGCGGCCTGGTCCGCACCGACGCCCCGCTCTCGAATTACTTCATCGCGCTGGACATCGGCACCGAGTTCGTCAAGGCGCTGATTTGTGAAATCGACGGGACCAAGGCGATCGTTAAAGGCTACGGCCGGCAGCGCCAGCGCCTGGGCGACATGCAGTACGGCGCCGTGACAGACATTGGCGGCGTGATCGAAAACTGCGAGGCAGCACTCGAACGTGCTGAGGAGCAGGCTGGGGTAATGCCGGAGCAGGTAGTGATGGGCATCGCCGGCGAGCTGGTCAAAGGGGCCACCACCACCGTCCACTACGAACGCTCGCGACCCAACTCCAAGATCGACCTGACGGAGCTTAAGAACATCGTCCATAAGGTGCAGTGGAAGGCCTTCGACCAGGTCCGCCAGCAGCTGGCCTGGGAAACCGGCCACTCCGAAATCGACGTCAAGCTGGTCAACGCCGCGATCGTCGACGTGCGGATCGACGGCTACCGCATCACCAACCCGGTCGGGTTCCAAGGCAAGGACGTCACAATCGGCATCTTCAACGCCTTCGCGCCGCTGGTGCATTTGACGGCCCTCCAGGCGATTCCGGAAGAGCTGGACCTGGACCTCCTCAGCATCGCCGCCGAGCCCTACGCCGTGGCGCGCTCGATGGGCATCGAGGACCAGGGCGAATTCTCGGCGATCTTCATCGACATCGGCGGCGGCACCACCGACGTGGCCGTGGTCAACAACGGCGGGGTGGTCGGCACCAAGATGTTCGCCCTCGGCGGACGGACGTTTACCAAACGGCTGGCCAGCACCTTGAACGTCCCGTTCGACAAGGCCGAAGAGGTCAAGCTGGCCTACACTTCGAACAGGCTTAACCAGGACTCCAAGAAAATCGTGCGCGATGCCGTCAGCGGCGACGCGGACGTCTGGCTGGCCGGCGTCGGGCTGACGCTGGGCGAGTTCAGTAACTTGGAAATCCTGCCCTCGCGCATTTTGTTGTGTGGCGGCGGCTCCGAGCTGCCGGAAATCGCCAAGGTGCTGAATGGGGCGGGCTGGTACAAGCCGCTGCCGTTCGCCAAGCGGCCGTCGGTCAACTTCATCAACCCTTCCGAAATCAGTAACGTCGTCGACGCCACCGGTACGCTGAACGGTCCACAGCACGTCACCCCGATGGGACTGGCCAACTTAGCGCTCGATTTGGCCGGCGCCGAAGAACTGTTGCCTTCGATCCTACGTCGCGCCGTCCGGGCGATGGCGACCTAACTCCTCAGCCCTGAGCCCCAAGAACCCAACACCATGAAAGCCTTTTACTTAGAGCCAGACGAAGAGATTACCAGCGTCATCGACCGCCTGAAGACGATTGATGAGCGCGAAGTGGCGATCGTCATACCCAAGCGGGCGGGCTTGCTTCAGAGCATCATCAACTTGAAGCTGCTCAAGCAGCAAGGGGAGCGCCAGCACAAGGAGCTCTCGATCATCACTACCGACAAGACCGGCCGCAACCTGGCCTCGGCGGTCGGCCTGACCGTCTACCAGAAGCTTCCCAAGGGAGGCGAGGTGTCCGCTCCGGCGCCGGCCGCACCGGTGGCCGAAGTGCCGATCGAGCTACGCAAGCGGCCGCCAGCCGACCAGGCGGCTAAGCGAACCGTCAGCCCTGGCATTTCTGACATCGGCTACAAAGCTGGCAACGAGCCAAAGCTGAATACCCATCCGGTGCCTGAGGAGCCGACGGTACCTCTCGCCGAAGCAGCAGCCGGCCAGCCAGAAGCCGAACCGAAGACTGAACCAGAAGCCGAACCAACAGCTGCATCGGAAACGGACGCGGTACCCGGCCCCACCCCGGAAAAAACGGCCTCCCGGGGATTCTTAAGGCGCGGACGAAAGCAGCCTTCAGCACCTGCACCTCCGTTAACCGGCGCTCCTGAACCCAACCCGGCGGCTTCCCAGCCCGGTCCGGCAGCTTCCAAAGCCGGCTCCCCAGTTCCTGAGCCAACTCCCGCCGTTCCCCAACCAGCCCCTGAGCCCGTCCAACCTCGCCCCGAACGCCAGGCAGGCCGGCTACACAGTTTCAAGGTGCCGCTCTTACGCCTGCCAAAATTACGCTTGCCTCGTCTTGGCAAAAAGTCGGGGGCGGCGGGCTTGGCAGGAGCCTTGGTAGTGCTGCTGGCTGGCGGCGGTGTAGCTGCCGCGGTAGTCTTACCTAAGGCTCAAATTACCGTCACTCCCAAGACTGCCCCCTTGGCCACCGAGGTTCCCTTGAACTTCTCGACCCGGGCTACCACGACCGATACGGCTGGCAACGTCATACCCGCCAAAGTGGTGGAAGTGATCAAGCAGACCAGCACGCAGGCCACGGCTACCGGCCCGCAAACGGAGGGGGGTAACCGCGCGACCGGCACGATTACCGTCACTAACAACCTGCGGCGCAACCAATCACTGGTCGCCCAAACGCGCTTCCAGGCTCCGGACGGCTCGATTTACCGGATTGCCTCGCGGCTGGTGCTGCCGGCCGGCGGGCAAGCCAAAGCCACCGTGACGGCGGCCGCCGCCGGAGAAGCCGGAAACCTGCCGGCCGGCACCGCCCTGACCGTGCCGGGCTTGGGCGGCGGCGGCGGGGTTACGGCCACCACGGCCGACGCCTTCAGCGGTGGCAGCAGCGGCCAGGGGACCGTCGTTTCCCGAGACGACGTGGAACGCGCCAAGGCCGAACTGGCTACCCAGGCAGCCAAAGAAGGGCTGGAAGAAGCCCGCGGAAAACTGGCTGTCGGGTTCAAGATCGAGGAGCAGGCGATGGTGCCGACGGTCCTGAGTGCCAACCCGGAACCGGCGCTAGGGACGACGGCTCCTACCTTCACGATTGCCGGCCAGGTGCGGATTTCCTACTTTACGTATGAAGACGCCGAAGCCCAGCGCGTGCTGAAAGAGGACCTCCAAACCAAAATCCCGGCCGGCTCCGACCTGGTCGAAGAATCTATCCAGCAGACGTTCGTCGCTACCCAGACGTCGGCCGATACGCTCGGCGGCGTGATCAGGATCAATACCCTGACGGCTCCGGAAATTTCCCGCGAACAGATCAAGTCCGACGTAGCCGGCCAGATCCCGGCCGAAGCCGAATCCACGCTCCGGGCGTCCGGTAAGCTGGATAACGTCCTCGTTACCCTTTCGCCGTTTTGGGTGCGCACGGTACCTGACTCCGCTAAGAAAGTAGACGTGCGCTACCAGATCAACGGCGGGGCTCCGCCGCCCTCACCGTCAGCCCCGCCTTCGGCCGCACCGAGCCCGGTGCCATCGACCGATCCTGCTGCCACCCCACTGCCGTCGTTGCCGCCCTCGCTGTGATGCACCACGCCCTCGGCGGGAGGATCCTGGCGCTCGACGTTGGTGACGTGCGGACTGGTGTGGCCGTGTCCGACGAACTCCGGGTCACGGCCCGTGCCCTGGAAACGGTTGCGACGGCTCAATTGGCCAGCCGGCTCCCAGAGCTGGTCAGCGAGTACGGAGCCGCGACGGTCGTCGTGGGACGGCCGCGTAACTTGGACGGTACCCTCGGTTCCCAGGCCGCCAAGGTCGAAACGCTCGTGGCGAAGCTCCGGCAGTTGAGTGAAGCCCACTTTGTATACGAAGACGAAACAGGCACCAGTAAGTTGGCCGAAGCAGCGGAGAGCCCGGAGAATCCCGCGGCCGGTAGCGACGCCGCCGCCGCGGCCGTGATCTTATCTGGCTACCTAGCCGGGCGTAACGAACGGAGCAATGCGTGAGCAGGGTACTCCGCAGCCGGGGATTACTCGCCGCATTCGCCTTGTTGGCCGCGGTAGCCTTAGCCAGCTGGGGGTGGTATGCAAACGCCCTCAAGCCGGCCGGTACGGAGGAGCAGACCCTTATGGTCAAGGATGGCGCTACGCCCAAACAGGTAGCTACCGAGCTTACAGACAAGAAGCTGATCAAATCGGCGGCGGCCTTCCGCTGGCACGTTAGCAGGAACGGCCTCGGTAAAGACATCAAGGCCGGCCGCTACCGGCTTGACGGCCGCCAGCCAGCGCCAGAAATTGCCAAAGCCCTGGCGGCCGGCCCGCAAGCAGGAGCCGGACGTTTCACGGTCAAGGAAGGCCAGACCCAGCAGACCATCGCTCACACCTTAAGCAAGCTGGGCGGCTTCGACCGTAAGGAATTCGCCAACCTCAAGGCCGCGGACTTCACGGGCTATGCATTCTTGAAAGACCTCCCCGACGGCGCTGCGCTGGAAGGCTTCTTGTTCCCGGAAACCTATGAGCTGCCGCCGCCGGAAACGGCCACTAAGGAGGTAGCGACCGTGCTGCTCAACCAGTTCGAAAAAGAACTGACGCCGGCGCTCCAAGGAGAGCTCTGGGCCAGCGGCCGCTCGCTGTTTGACACGGTGATCATCGCCTCAATCGTGGAAGTGGAAGTGAGGTCCGACGAAGATCGCCGCTTGGTAGCCGGCATCATGTACCGCCGGTTGCGTGAGGACATCCGCCTGGATGCCGATGCCACGTTGCGTTACGGGATCGATAAGCCGACCGAGGCGCTCACCAAAGACGACCTCAACAGTGACAATCCCTACAACACCCGCAAGCGCAAAGGCCTGCCACCAGGACCTGTTTCCAACCCGGGAACCGCTTCCCTGAAAGCCGCGATCAACCCGCAGGCCTCGGACTCCTTGTTCTACCTCTCCGCCAAAGACGGCACGACGGTCTTTGCTAAGACGTTGGAAGAGCACGAGGCCAACGTCGAGCGGTACCTGCGGTAGCACAGCAGGCGGCTGAGCCGTAAGCTAGGTGTATGTTCTGGGATAACGTCGAAATCGAAGTAAAGGCCGGAGCCGGCGGCGCCGGGATGGTCAGTTTCCGCACAGAGTTGCGCGAGGCCAAGGGCGGTCCCGACGGTGGCGACGGGGGCAACGGCGGCAGCGTGACCGTGCGCGCTGACCACAACCTCAATACGCTGGTCGATTACGCCCGCCGCCGTACGTTTGCGGCCGATTCCGGGCGTCCAGGCGGCAAATCTCGGCGCCACGGCGCCACGGCGGACGACCTGGAGCTGAAGGTGCCCGTCGGCACGCTTGTTTATCCGGGCACGGGGCAGCCCCGGGAAACGCCAAAGGTACTGGCCGACCTGGCGCGTCCGGGCCAGACCGTCGTACTGGCAAAGGGCGGGCGGGGTGGCTTTGGCAACGCCCACTTTACCTCGAGCGTCCGCCAGACGCCGCGCCTGGCCGAGCTGGGAGAACCCGGCGAGGAACGCACGGTCCGCTTGGAGCTCAAGCTGGTGGCCGACATCGGGCTGGTCGGTATTCCCAGCGTCGGCAAGTCGACGCTACTCAGCCGCTGGACGGCCGCCAAGCCGAAGATCGCCGACTACCCGTTTACCACCACCGTCCCGCAATTAGGCATCGCTACCGTCGACGACCGCAGCTTGGTAGTGGCCGACATCCCCGGCCTAATTGAAGGCGCCCACCAGGGCAAGGGGCTGGGGGACGCCTTCCTCAGGCACATCGAGCGGACCAAGCTGATCGTCCACCTGCTCGATGCCACCAGACCCGACCCGGTGGTCGATTACCGCCAAACCCGCCACGAGCTGGAATCGTACAGTACCGGGCTGGCGGCCAAACCCGAGTTACTCGCCGTCAACAAGGCCGACACGCTCGACGATGAACTCGGCATGATGCTAAAGGCCGAGCTTGAGCAGCGCCTGGGGCAGCCCGTCTGGCTGGCCTCCGGCGTCAGCGGCGCCGGCTTGACGGAACTGTTGCGGCGGGCGGGGGCGATGATTACGGAAGTTGCACAATCCGAGGCAAGCGAAGCCGACACCGGGCAAACTGGACCATCCGGTACCCTAACGGACGCTCCAGCCGCTACCTTCACCCTGGCCGACCTTGCCCCCAACGCCGTTTCCGTCCGCCAAGACAACGGCCGTTTTGTAGTTGCCAACGCCAAGCTTGAGCGGCTGGCTTCCCAAACCGATTTTGCCAACCATGAGGCCGCCCAACGGTTCTGGTGGGTGTTCGAGCGGATGGGAGCTGCCAAGCAGCTGGAAAAGCTCGGAGCCAAAGCGGGTACCCTAATTCAAATTGGCCCCCACACCCTGCGCTGGGAATCCCTTGCGCACCAGAACTCGGGAGGTTGAGGCCACGGGCCCGGGGAGTATAGTAGCAAGGCTAAGCACCTCACATGGAAGCACACCGCACATCCGAGCCTCACGAAAATCCCAAGCGGAGACTAAGCGTCCTCGCCGAACAGGCTGCAGAATCGTTGCCCGACGAAGAGTTCCCAAAGCCCGGAGGACCGCTCGACCATATCTTTTCTCCGGATTATGGCAGCAGCCGACTCTCCGAATTCAAGGAAAACGCACTTAACCTCAAGGACGTGCCGAGGGAACTCGCCGTAGCGATTATCGACTTGCTGGCGATGGCGCGTAACGAGTGGCGACTTGAAAAAATCAACGGACAGCGTCAAAAGGAATGGCAGGCCGTAGAAACGATCCACCGGGAACACTTCAACGGGTTTAATGGAAGCTGGCCGGTAGTAGGCGTATCCGAAACGGGTGAAGCGTACCACTCCCGCCAGATGGAGCGGGAAGGCGACACTTGTCCTGAACATGCCATCGTAGGGGTCCACGGCTGGTTCGGGCGCTACGACAGCTTTGCCGAACAAGCCAAGTCAGAGCCGCTCCGTCATTTTTCACAGATTTACTACAATCGTCCAGGTACGGACAGGCAAAGTGCTGCGATGCGCTGGGAACGCGGCTACTCTCCGGCGGACCATATGGATACCAATATCGAGGTATTAGAAAAAGTCTTGGAGCGGGCTTTGGTTGATGGCCGGAAAAGCTTCGCCTTATACGGCCACTCGATGGGCGGGGTGGTGATCCTCTCGGCGCTTGACCGGATGGCCGCTACCGGCTCCCCGATGTTAGACAAGATCGATAGCGTGGTTTTGGCCAATACCTCGGTTGAAACCAGTATCGTCAATAACTCTTTCATAGACCTCGGGTTTGGCTCACGCCACGCCTCGCGGGTGGCTCTGCAAGGGGTCGAACAGATGATCGGCCTGATGCACCCGGTAGCCGAGGAACTCTACGAATTGATGCCGGATCGGCTGAAGGAAAAGTTCCACCAGTATACCCCGCGTCAGTTCGCCCGGGTAATCATGTCTACGGCTATCGTTAACAAGATGATTGGCGCGCGCGACGAGGACGTTTTCAACGCCTCGAAGTACCGCGCCAAGCAGAATGACCCGTGGGCGATGCTTTTCGACGGAGCGAGCATGCTCGAAATGGAGCCGCGGGAGCATCTAGACCGGATTAATGTGCCAGTTTTTATTGTAGAAGGGCAGCGCGACCGCTTGCTTAACCGCAAAACCAGCCGGGACTTGGCCAAGCGGCTAACGGCGGACGACGAGGACAAGAAACGCCGGGTTGCCCATTTCGCCTTCGACAGCGGGCACTGCACCCAGATGGAGGAACGGAGGTATTTGAACGAAATGCTCGCGGAGGTCTGCTATGACCCTGAGAACCTGACCAAACACTATGGCCAACACGTCGCAGAACGGTTTGTCCAAAGCGCTAAATAAACTTGCTAGCTTGAACGTCTGGTTACGTTGACCCAAAATAAAACCACTTACCTAAAACAAAACACCTAACCCAAAACCATGCCGAACGCCCCTCATCGCTCCCTTTTCCGCCGCCCCGCTGTCCGCATCGGGCTGGTTTTGCTGGCACTAGCGGCCATCGGTACCGCGGTAGCGTTATCATCCAAAGACTACGGCGTCAAACCGGCTGGAAACGCCCAGACAGGAGAAGTTGAAGTAAAGACCGAACCGAGTGGCGCCTCGATCTTGCTCGACGGCAAGGAGCAGAAACAAAAGTCCGAAACCAAGCTCAAGGCTCCCATCGGACAACACAAAGTGCTCCTCAAACTAGCGGGTTACGACGACCAGGAAATTATAGTCAACGTCACCGCCGACCGGCCCGCTCTAGCTGAGCACGCCTTTACCAAGGGCGGCGTCAGCGTACAAGCCAAGCCGCCAGCGGGGGAGGCGGCGTTGCGCACCTATACCAACGCCAAATCAGGGTATAGCCTGCAGTACCCGTTCGACTGGCGGGTAGAGACTGACCCGGGCGGCACGCCCCACTTTTACAACGCTTTCATCGCCAAGCAATTCAAGGAGGATTCCGGCGAGAGCGCTTCCCATAATCACGCCGAAGAACAAGAGAGCCTGGCTGTCTTGGTGCTGCCGAACCCTCGGAACCTAAGCCCGCAAGCCTGGTACGAGGCCCGCGAGGAATTTGCCGCCGAAGACCAGTCACAGATCCAAAAGCAGGCGGTTAGCTTAGGGAACGGCCAGCCAGCCTACCGCTACAGTACGCCCTACGGATTCGTGCCGTATACGATTACCGTGATCACCGGCAAAGGTAATGCCTACCTAGTGCAGCAGCGCCGCGAATCGCCGGACCGCCAGGCATACGACGCGATCGTACAGTCCTTCAAGCTGCTGTAGCGATTAGCCAGCAGGGTTGGCCGGCCGCCTGAGAGCGGCGTCCTTGGTAATGGCTTGGCACCCTGGCACGTAGCTGCCCCTTGACAGACGCTCAAAAGCCTGATAAGATAGCTTAATTTTGTAAAACAGCTAACCCAAAAAACCCGTGTCACTTGCTGCCCAACTGATTGTCCCGTTCATCGTCGCCCTGCTATTGCTGGGGATTTTCCACCTGATCGCCTACCTCCATCTGCAGCTCAGCGGCCAGGTTGACCCCGCTAACGAGCGCGAAGCCGAGAAGCCGTAGCGCACGGAAACTGTAATAATCCCCCTGTATTATGCTAAAATGGAGCCAAACAAGGCTCTATTTTGATGCAAAACAAACACCAGTCTGACGCCCGTGATCCCGACAACATGCTGGGTCACGTCTTGGCGTGGCCGAAGCTCCTGGAATTAGGCTGGGAAGCTGGCAGCTTGCCTGCCACGCAGCACGCCTTGCTCAAATCCAAGCGCCAGATCGTTTGCTGCGGCATGGGTGGCTCGGCGATTGGCGCCGGCATCGTCGGCGACTACCTGGCCGACCAGCTAACAGTGCCGTACTTAGTGGTACGCGACTACGACCTGCCGCCATTCGTGGACGAAGACACGTTGGTGCTGTGCTTAAGCTATTCCGGTGGTACGGAAGAAACGCTCAGTGCGTATGCCCAAGCCAAGCAACGTGGCGCGGCCGTCTTGGCGGTGGCTACCGGCGGCACGCTGCTTACCCAGGCGGCCACCGACGACGTACCTGCCCTGCGGTTCGAATATCCTGGCCAACCGAGGGTTTCGTTACCGATTACGCTCGGGCTGTTGCTGCGGCTATTCGGGGAACTTGGCTACGTGTCCGACCAGTCCGCCGCCGTAAATGCCGCGGGCGCTACCTTAGCCAGCCTGGCTGAAGCCTCAAAACAAGATCCGTCCGCGGCCGAAGCTCTGGCCGCGGAGTTTGCCGGCACGGTGCCGATTGTCTATGGCGCCGGCTTCCTGGCCGAAGCGGCCCGCCGCCTGAAAGGCGAAGTCAACGAGAACTCCAAGCAGACCGCCGCCTGGGAAGTACTGCCCGAACAAAACCACAACGCCCTGGTTGGCTACGAGTTCCCGGCCGACATGCCAGCCCACGTCCGGTTCGTCTTGCTGCGTTCTGAGCACGAACACCCGCGCCACGGTTTGCGCTTTGAAGTGACCAAAGATTTGCTTGGTAAACGTGGCCTGTCGTATTCGGAAGTACGCGGCCGGGGCAGCGACAAACTCAGCCAGCTGCTCTCGGTGATTTTCCAGGGCGACCTGGCGACCGTCTACCTGGCTTACCTCAACGGCGCCGACCCTACTCCGGTCGACGTAATCAGCGGGCTGAAAGCCCGCTTAGCCGAAGCGTCGTAAGCAGATTCGGCTGCCCGCCCCAAGCGATCACCACCCTAAACCCAAACCCATGAAAATCAACACAATCTCAGCCCGCAGCATCCTGGATTCCCGGGGTTTCCCGACCGTCGAAGCCACCGTGGTTACCGAGGCCGGGGCGTTCGTAGCGGGCGTGCCGTCAGGAACCTCGACCGGCAGCCACGAAGCCGTCGAGCTGCGCGACGGCGACCGCCGCTGGGGTGGCCAGGGCGTGTCCAAGGCCGTCAGCCACGTCAACGTGGAGCTGGCCGGGGCGCTCAAAGGCAAAGACGTGACCGACCAGGCGGGGGTGGACCAGGTTATGCGCGACCTCGACAATACCCCGGACAAGTCCCGGCTGGGCGCCAACGCGCTGCTGGCCGTCAGCTTGGCGTGTCTGCAAGCCGGGGCGGCCGCCAAAAAGCAGCCGCTCTGGAAGCACCTCGGCAAGAGCGTTAGCCGGAGCGAACCGGTCCAGCTGCCGCTACCCTTATGTAACGTGATCAACGGCGGTGCCCACGCGGACAACAGCCTGGCGATCCAGGAATTCATGCTGGTTCCGCACGGCTTCAAGACGTTTGCCGAGGCGTTGCGGGCGGCCACCGAAACGTTCCACGCCCTGCGCGGCCTGCTGAAGTCGCGCGGCCAGGCCACCAGCGTCGGCGCCGAGGGCGGGTTCGCGCCGGACTTCGAGTCCCACACCGCCGCGTTGAGCGTCTTGGTCGAAGCGATCGAGGCGGCCGGTTACAAGCCGGCCGACCAGATTTCGCTGGCCTTAGACGTTGCCGCTTCGGAATTCCGCGAGGAAAGCGGTGCCTATATCTTCGAAGGCCACCCGCTAAGCGCCGAACAACTGGCCGCCCAATACGCCTCGCTGGCTGAGACCTACCCGATCGTGTCGATCGAAGATCCGCTCGGTGAAGACGATTGGGATGGCTGGGAAGCCGTCACGCGCCGCTTGGACGGAAAAGTGCAGTTGGTGGGTGACGACCTGACGGTTACCAACGTCGAGCGCATCGGACAGGCGATCGAGCGAGGCGTAATCAGCGCCGCGATCTTAAAACCCAACCAGATCGGCACCTACTCCGAGACCGAAGCCGCCTGGCGGCGGCTGACGCAGTCGGGATTGGCCGCCATCCTCAGCCACCGTTCGGGCGAAACGCTCGATACCACGATCGTCGACATGGCCGTCGGGTGGGGCGCGCCCCAACTGAAGGCCGGCAGCCTGTCGCGCGGCGAGCGGGTAGCCAAATACAACCGCCTGTTGGCAATCGAGCGCGAACTCGGAGGCAGTGCCGTATACGTCGGCAAGGGCGGCCTTAACACCCTAAAAACAACGAACTAACCCGAAGGTACTTATGGCAGAACGACCGGTAGTAATGGTGATTTTAGACGGCTGGGGGGTCTCGACCGTCAGCGAAGGTAACGCAATCGCGGCCGCCCACACGCCGATTATGCATCGCTTGCTTCAAGAGTACCCCTCGATGGCGCTCCAGGCCGCCGGTACGGCCGTCGGGCTGGGGTGGGGCGAGGCTGGAAATTCGGAAGTCGGGCACTTGAACCTCGGAGCCGGCCGGATCGTCTTCCAGGAGGTCCCCCAGATATCCACGGCTATCGCCGACGGCAGTTTCTTCCAGAACCAGGTTTTTATCGACGCCGTCGGCCACGTCAAGCAGTTCAAGTCCGCCCTGCACTTCATCGGCGTGCTTAACCCGGAGGAGGGTTCAGCCGGCCTGACGCACGTCAACGCGCTCTTGGAGTTGGCCAAGCAACAGGAATTCTCCAACGTCTACCTGCACCTGCTGCTCGGCAAGGGCGGCTCCTTGCAAGACAGCATGGGCAACTACATCGCCGAGCTTGAAGAAATCATGGAAAACGTCGGCATTGGGACGATCGCCACGGTCTCGGGCCAGTACTATGCGATGGACCGCGAAAAGCGCTGGGAGCATACCGCCCGGGCGTACCGTCTGATGGTTGATGGCGTCGGCCAGCGGATTGGCACCGTGGCCGAAGCGCTGCAAACCGCCCAAGCCCAGAACCTGCCCGAAGAGTACGTCGAACCAACGCTGATCGGCGACGCCCCCAGCGTTGGTGACAACGACTCGATCATCTTCTTCAACTGGCGGCCGGAGCGTTCCCGCCAATTGGCCAAAGCCTTCGTGGCGCCGTACTTCGGGGAGTTCGAACACGGCAAGCCGTTAAAGAACCTCTACTTGGTAACGATGAGCTCGTTCGAGCAAGACATGAGTGTCAAGGCGGCGTACTTAGCCGACAACATCGAGCAAACGTTAGCCGAGCGTTTGAGCGCGGCCGGTCTGCGCCAGTACCACGTGGCCGAAACCGAGAAGTTCGCCCACATCACCACGTTCTTTAACGGCGGACGGGAGGAAGCGTGGCCCGGTGAAACCGACCAAGAAATCCCCTCAGCGCAAGTGCGCGGCTACGACGAGCTGCCAGAAATGTCGTCGCCGGCCGTAACCGACAAGCTAGTCGAGGCGCTAGCCGGCAGCACGGCGGATTTCTACCTGGTCAACCTGGCCAACATGGACATGGTCGGCCATACGGGGAACTTCCAGGCCGGATCAGCCGCCGCCGAAGCGGTCGATGCGGCTTTGGCCAAGATCGTAGCTGCCGCCGAGGCGGCCGGCGCCCATTTGCTGATTACGGCCGACCATGGCAACGCCGAACAGATGACCAGCGTGCACACCGGAATTACCAACGTCGACCACTCCAACAATCCCGTCCCGTTCATCCTGGCCAGCCCGGACGGAATCGGTTTGACGGGCCAGGACCGTTCGCTGATGGACGGCAGTTTGCCGGCCGGCATGTTGGCCGACGTAGCACCGACCGTCCTCGATTTGTTCGGCCTCGATAAGCCCGAAGAGATGACGGGCTACAGCCTGCTCGAGCGCGGCAGCGATTCGGCCGGCGGGTTCTCCGGCGGAGATTCCGGATGAGCGAACCGGTTAAGGGCGAGGCAGCTTCAGTGCAAGAAAGCGGCACGACCGGCCACCGTTCGGTAGTGTTGGTGGTACTGGACGGATGGGGGTACTCGTCGGTGTACGAGGGCAACGCCATCGCCCAGGCCAACACCCAGACCTTCGACCATCTCTGGAAGGCGTACCCTCACACGTTGCTCCAAGCCTCTGGTGAGGCAGTAGGGCTGCCGTGGGGTGAAATTGGAAACTCGGAGGTGGGGCACTTAAATATCGGCGCCGGCCACATCGTACCGCAAAACCTGCCGCGTATTTCAGCCGCGATCGCCGACGGCAGCTTCAACCAGAACGCCCCTTTGCTGGCCGCCTGCCAACATGCCAAGCAGACCGGCGGGGCGCTCCATTTGGTGGGACTGGCCTCCAGCGGCGGGGTGCATAGCCACTTACGTCACCTGATCGCGTTGGTCAGGCTGGCGGCCACCAACGGCGTTACGGAAGTATACATCCACGCGTTTACCGACGGACGCGATGCGCCGGTCAAAGCCGCGGCTGGCCAGCTGGCCAAGCTCCAGACCGAGCTGGACGCAATGGGGGTGGGACGGGTCGCATCGGTCAGCGGCCGCTATTACGCGATGGACCGCGACAAACACTGGGACCGCGTCAAGCTGGCGTTCGAGGCGATCGTCCACGGTGAGGGTCCGAGCGCTCCTTCGGCCGGCGAACTACTCACGTCCTCGTACGAGCAGGGCTTGACCGACGAATTCATCATTCCGACGGCGATTGCCGCCGAAGGACAAGAGCCGGCCCGGTTCCGCGAGGCCGACGCCGCGATTTTCTTCAATTTCCGCCAGGACCGCGCCCGCCAACTGACCGAATCGATCGTGCGGGCCGACTTTGCGGAGTTCGACCGCGGCCAGGTACCGGCCGGGATGTACTTCGTCACGATGACGGAGTACGAAAAGTCGTTACCGGTCCACGTGGCGTGGCATCCCCAGAACGTCGAGGAACCTCTGGCCAAAGTGGTTTCGGAAGCCGGGCTGCGGCAGTTCCACATCGCTGAAACCGAGAAGTACGCCCACGCCACCTTCTTCTTCAACGGCGGTTTAGAAGAACCCTACCCGCTGGAAGAACGCTTGCTGATCGCCTCGCCGAAGGTCGCGACCTATGACCAGGAGCCTACGATGAGTGCCGGCGCCATCACCGACGAGTTGGAAAAGCGGATTGCGACCGGCGACTACCCGTTGATCATGGTCAACTTCGCCAACGCCGACATGGTCGGCCACTCCGGTAGCTTCGAGGCGACGATCAAATCCGTCGAAGAAATCGACCGGTGTCTGAAGCGGTTGGTGACGGCTACCGACCAAGCGGGAACGTTCTTACTGATCACGGCCGACCACGGCAACGCCGAGGAGATGGTCAACTTCGCTAGCGGTGACATCGACACCGAGCACACTACTAACCCGGTACCGTTCATCATGGTAATCCCGGAGGCTGAAATGTCGGGCTTTTCGTATGATTCGTCCAAACTGGGCTTTGATGCCAAGCCGATTCCGACGGGTTTATTGGGCGACGTCGCCCCGACGGTCCTGAAAATCTTACAGGTAACGCCGCCGACGGCGATGGACGGGTACGGGCTGCTATGAGCATGGATTCATTCTTCAAACCGGCTTCGCTGGCCGTGGTGGGGGCGTCAAGCACCCCCGGCAAACTCGGCCACGTAGTCTTGAAAAACATTATCGACGGGGGATATAAGGGAGCGCTGTATGCGGTCAACCCGAAAGGCGGCCGGATCCTGGACACGCCTACGTATACGTCGGTTGACGGCTTGCCCGAACCGGTCGAGTTGGCGGTGCTGGCGGTGCCGGGGCCAGCCGTTGCCGAGGTGGCCGAAGCCTGCGGACAGGCCGGGGTGAAAGCGCTGGTCGTAATCGCGGCCGGGTTCCGCGAGGTCGGTGCCGAAGGCGTAGCCTTGGAAGACGAGCTCGTCAGGACCGTCAAAAAGTACGGCATGCGGCTGCTGGGGCCAAACTGCCTGGGTTTGATCGATCCCGTCAACAAGCTCAACGCCAGTTTTGCTTCCGGCATGCCGCCGGCCGGGCAAGTGGCCGTACTGAGCCAGTCCGGGGCGATGTGCACGGCGATCCTGGATTGGGCGGCCGCCCATCGGGCTGAGATCGGTTTCTCGGCGTTCGTCAGCCTGGGCAACAAGGCTGAGGTGACCGAATCCGACTTGCTCGAGACCTGGGCCGAAGACGCGCATACCAGCGTGGTGCTCGGCTACCTGGAAGGGATTTCCGACGGCCCCCGCTTCTTGCGGGCGGCCAGTGCGATCAGCCGCCGAAAGCCGTTCGTGCTGATCAAGTCCGGCGTTTCGTCTGCCGGAGCCGACGCCGTGGGTTCGCACACCGGTACCTTGACCGGCTCGGACGACGTGCTGAACGCCGCCCTGGAGCGCGCCGGGGTGATCAGGGCCAACACCATCGAAGAACTCTTGGACTACACCGCCGCGTTCGCCGATACGCCGCTGCCAGCCGGCAACCGGGTGGCGATCGTTACCAACGCCGGTGGACCTGCCGTGCTGACGACCGACGAAGTGGTAGCTGCCGGGCTGGAGATGGCAGAATTAGGAGAGAAGACCCAGGACTTGTTGCGCAAAGCCTTGCCGGCCGAAGCCAACGTACACAACCCGGTCGATTGCATCGGCGACGCCAAGGCCAACCGCTACCAGCTGGCACTCTCGGCGGTATTGAACGACCGGAACGTGGATTCGGTAATCGTCCTGCTGACACCCCAAGCGATGACCGAAATTACCGAAACCGCCGAAGTATTAGTGCGAGCGGCCCGGGGAACCGACAAACCGGTCGTGGCCGCCTTCATTGGCGGGGCGGCCGTGGCGCCTGGCTTAGCAAAATTGCACGAAACCAAACTGGCGGCCTTTGAGACGCCGGAACGTGCCGTCAAGGCATTGGCGGCATTGGCCACGTACGCCGGCTACCGGCGCCGCCCGGCTCCATCACTTGCTCCAAAACCTGCCAGCCCAAAACAGGCCAGCCAGCGAATCATCGAGCAGGCGGTTGGGACAGGGAAAGCCGCCTTGTGGGGCAGCGAGGCCGCCGCCCTCCTCGCGCCGTACGGAATCGAGGGGCCCCAGGTCAGCCTGGCTAGCACTGCAGAAGAAGCTACGGCTGCGGCCGGTAAGATCGGCTACCCGGTGGTGCTCAAAATCGACTCCGAAGACATCTTGCATAAGTCCGATGCCGGCGGGGTGGCGGCCGGTTTGGCCGATGCCGACGCCGTCAGGAAAGCGTACGACTCGATGATCGCCCACATCAGGCAGGAATTTCCAGATGCCAGGGTGCGCGGCGTCAGCGTCAACCAGCAGGTTAGCGACGGTCACGAAGTCCTCGTCGGTGCCAAGCGTGACCGGACCTTCGGGCCGGTGGTGGTGTTCGGCTACGGGGGGATTTACGTGGAAATATTCAAAGACGTCAGCTTCGGGCTGGCGCCGCTGAGCGAAGCCGACGCGGCGGCGATGATCGAACGCACCAAGAGCGCCGCCCTATTACGCGGAGCCCGGGGCCACGAGCCGGCTGACCTGAGAGCGATCCAAAAAGCCTTGGTAGCGGTCTCGAACGTGATGGTCGACTTTCCCCAGATCCAAGAGCTCGACGTGAACCCGCTCCGGGTATTTAAGAAAGGCGCACTCAGTTTAGACACCCGGATTATCCTTCAGGCCTGAGGCTCCCCACGCAGCCGGCGAATGATTTGGCCGCTGTCGGCAAGCTGGCTGCCGGGGTACGCTGTCCGTATGCCTCAGCTAGCGAAAATCGAAATACCACCCGACGTTACCTGGATAACCAGCCAGCTCCGCCAAGCCGGTTACGAGGCCTACGTCGTGGGCGGCTGCGTGCGCGATGTACTGCTCGGGAGGACGCCGAAGGATTGGGACGTCGCTACCAATGCCATCCCGTCCCAAATCCAGCAGGTGTTCCCACGCTCGCTCTACGAAAACCGCTTCGGTACCGTCGGCGTGCACCGGGGTGGCCAAACCTACGAGGTCACTACCTACCGTACGGAAGGCGGCTACTCGGATGCCCGCCATCCCGACGAGGTGGCGTTCGTCGCAAGTTTGCGCGAAGACCTAGCCCGGCGCGACTTCACGATTAACGCGATGGCGCTGGAACCCGCCCCAGCCGGCCAGCCTCCGGCAATAATCGATCCCTTCGGCGGCCAAACCGACCTGGCGGCCAGGCTGGTCAAGGCGGTGGGGGATCCAGCCGAGCGCTTGGCCGAAGATGCCTTGCGCCTGCTGCGGGCCGTCCGCTTTGCCGTGGAGCTCGGTTTCACGGTCGAGCCAACCACATTTAACGCCGTCAACTCGCACGCCGGTAACCTCGAGCGCGTTTCGGCCGAACGCATCCGTGACGAATTTATGAAAATCCTCGCCAGCCCTGACCCTTACCGCGGCTTAGGGTTGCTGATCGAGACCAAGCTGCTCGACGTGTTCCTGCCGGAACTGCTGGATGGCCATAACTTCGATCAGCCCAAACACCACCGCTATCCCGTGCTCGAACATAACCTGCGCTCACTCAAGCACCTACCCAGCGAGGATCCGCTACTGCGCTTGGCGGCGTTGCTGCACGACGTGGGCAAGCCTAAATCGGCCAGGGGAAGCGGCATCAACCGCACCTTCCACGGCCACGAGGTAATCGGGGCCCGGATGGTGCGTCAGATTATGCGCCGCCTGAAGTTTTCCAAAGCCGACACCGAGCGCGTCACCAACCTGGTGCGCCACCATATGTTCCTGTTCCAGTTCGAGTCAACGGATAAATCCATTCGCCGGATCGTCCGCCGGGTCGGGCCAGAAAACGTCGACGACCTGATCGCCCTCCGGGTGGGCGACCGGCTCGGCTCTGGCTGCAAGATCGGCTATACCAAAAAGCTCGAACAGTTCAAAGAGCGCTCGTTGGAGGTACAAAAAGACCCGATCGATACGCGCTTGTTGGCGATCGACGGCAGCGACATCATGCGGCAACTGGACATCAGTCCGGGTCCCGTGGTCGGTAAGATCCTCAACCAGCTGCTCGAAGACGTGCTCGACGACCCGGCGCGCAACACGGTCGAGTATCTCAGCCGGCGCGCCCGCGAAATCCACCAAAGCTGACGGATTGCAGAGCCGACGCCGTGGCTGCTAAACTAACGTGGTAACGAGGTATCCCGTGGCTCAGAAACAGGCGGCTTCCAAGCCGAACGAAATCAGGATCAAAGAAGACACCCCGAGCGAAGACTACTTCCGACGCACGGCCGACCCGTACGTGCTGCCGCCCGAGGTTAACTTGACGATCAAGGACGGCTTCCGCTTCGGGATCGGGTTCATCTTGGCCTCGCTGATTTTTTACGTGATCGTACTGATCGGCGCGATCGTAATAATCCGCTTCGGTCGGTTGGTCGGCCTCGCCTAAGCTTTCGTTTATGCCCTGGGTGCGAGTCCACGTCACCGGCGCGCCACTAAAAACTAACATCCCATATATGTCCCACCTCACCATTACCAAAGACAACTTCGCCGAATCAGTCACCAACGCCAAGCAGCCGGTCTTGCTCGACTTCTGGGCGGCCTGGTGCGGGCCGTGCAAGATGGTGGAACCGATCGTCGACGAACTGGCGACTGATTACGAGGGCAAGGTCACGGTCGGCAAGGTCAATGTCGACGATTACCCGGAACTCTCCAGCAAATTCGGCGTGATGAGCATCCCCACGCTGCTGCTGTTCAAAGACGGCCAGCCGGTGGAAACGGTAATCGGGGTACAGCCCAAACCGGCTTTAAGCGCGATGATCGACAAGCACCTGTAACGCCCGGTGGCCAGCGCCGCCCCATAAAAACGTCGCAAACCCCACAAAGTATCTAAAAGTACCACCACGTGATGGCTGATCCCAAACAAGAAAAATACGACCTGGCGATTATCGGCGCTGGCCCGGCGGGGCTGGCGGCCTCGGTGTATGCGTCGCGCTACCGTTTGAGCAACCTGGTAATCGGGCCGGAGCTGGGCGGCTACGTTTCCACCACCCATCTGGTGGAGGACTACCTGGGGTATAAGTCGGTGACCGGTTTGGCGTTGGCCAACGACTTCGTCAAGCATGCCGAGCAATTCGGCGCGGAAATCCTGACCGAAAAAGTCTCGAAGATTACCGGCGGCCCGGCGGGAACCGCGCAGGCTGGCAGCAACTTCGAGCTGACCACCTGGGCCGAGAAGACCGTCAAAGCCCGCGCCCTCCTGCTGGCCACCGGCACCAACCACAACAAGCTCGGCGTACCCGGCGAAGACAAGTTCGAGGGACGTGGCGTCAGCTATTGCGTGACCTGCGACGCGGCCTTCTTTAAAGACAAGCGGGTGGTGATCGTCGGCGGCGGGGACTCGGCCATGAAGGGCGCTCTCCACCTCTCCGAGTTCGCCAGCCAGGTGTACCTGGTGCACCGCCGGGCAGACTTTAGGGCCGAACCGATCTGGGTGGAGCGCGTCGAAGCGCTCGATCACGTCACGTTCGTGCTGGAGAACTCGCTGGAAGAAGTGTTGGGCGAACAGCTGGTCAGCGGGGTCAAGCTGGCCAACGGATTCGAGGGCAGTACCGAACTGGCCGTCGATGGCGTCTTCATCGAGATCGGCTCCACACCCGGCCGTGAGCTGAGCGAGATGGTCGGTGCGGAGATGGACGACGGCAACTTCGTCAAAGTGAACGCGCTCCAGCGCACCACTGCCGAGAACGTCTGGGCGGCCGGGGATAACACCACGGCCTCGGCGATGTACCGCCAGATCGGCACGGCCGCGGCCGAGGGCGCGATCGCCTCGGGCGACATTTACGAGTACCTCAACGATTCGCGGCGGATTTGGAAGCTGGATGAGAAAGTGACGGGACTGGTCACGGACTGAGCCGCTCTTGAAGGATTTTTGACTTTACCTAGTGGTTAAGGTATTTTCTAGCTATCGGCCGACCGGTCGTTACCTTACGAATTAGGAGGAGTGGAGATGGAAGCCAATAGGCTTACGCCGCCGCACACGCCGTGGTACGACATAGCCAAGGCCCGTGAAACATGTCTCGGCAACTTGCTACGCTCACAGCGTCTCACCCCCGGCCAGCACCGGGAGGAGCGTGCATTGCTATGTACGGCGCTCTCGGCACGGCTCAAGGATGCGGCTGACGGCCTCTGCGCCAACCGCAACCAGGGCTCCGAGGAACGGGGGTATATGCAGGAGATGGCTAAGGGAAATGTGAGGATAGTGGCCCAGGTTTTGCACGGCTATCACCAGGACCGCGGCCTGACGTGGAGCCGGCTGGTGGGTCCGTTGTCGACCAGGCGGTTCAAGCGGACCGTCGAGACACTGCTGGCCACGATCGCCGACGACCCGTCAGCGGCGGTGATGCTGCTGCAAGTCACCGCTAACGAACTCGCTGCATAAACCGGGAGGGCTCGGCCACACCGCCGTGTGGCCGAGCCCCGTACGCACACTTTTCAATCGAGGAGGTAGTAATGCTCGAAGAAGACCTTGAAGAGTACCGCGATACCCTAGTGCTGGTTCCAGCACTAGGCAAGCACACACTCCGGGGATTGGAAGAGGCAGATCCGATCGCGTTTCGCGACGTGCTGCTGTATACGGCGTCTGTCTACCAGGAGCAAGGTTTGGTAGCCGACTTGCGTGGGCTGCATAATAGCTACCCCTCCGAATTCGATCAGCAGGAAATGCAGTACCAGCTCCGCGATTGCGCCATCACTGCCGTTACGGACGGACTCGTTTGGGCGCAGACCTACCTGCGACGCATCGACACGGAGCCTGCCCTGCTGAACGAACACCTGTCAGCCTCCGTGGGATGCGCCCGCACTGCCAGTGATGCCATGCGTGAGCTGGGCCAATCACCTCGCCTCACCCTGGCCCAGCGCAACCTCACCAAGTTCGTCGAAGAAGGCAAGCCGAAACTCTGGTTCCGCGGCCGATGGCTCCATGTAGCCGCCCCCCAGTTTCACGGAATTGCCTGGAGATGACACACAACGCGTCCGGCATCGGAAATACCTTATTTCCCGCCGGGCGCGTTTACACGTATGCCTAGTGGGAGGCTTCGGTTGTGGGTATACTCTGAGGAGTAGCACAAGGGGTTGTAGCTCAGTTGGCTAGAGCGCCTGCATGGCATGCAGGAGGTCGGAGGTTCGAGTCCTCTCAACTCCACAACCCTTGTGTAGCTACTGGTATACTCTATTTATGAAACTATGCTGCAATTTTTAGTAGGGGCTCGTTTGATGGCGCGATTTGGTTCAGATACTTTTTGCGAAAAACTGGCAGGCGTACTTAAAAAGGCCATCGGTACGGTAGGTGTTGTATGTGTCATAGTAGCTTCAGCATCCGTAGCATACGGCACATCCGCCCCAGACCTGGGTGAAGCGGGAAAATTTGGAGTTCTTTCCAAAACCTACGTAAACACATCAGAGGATACCGTTGTAAACGGTGGGTATCTCGGATATACTACCGGACCGGCTATTACGCCTAAGCTTGATGTCCCGGCGTTCACCGCTTCTTCCAGTGAGTACTCCGCGGCAGGAACCGACCAGCAAGCAGCCTTAGACTCGCTGAACAGACAACCATGCACCCATACCTTTCCGGCTGGCGCCGTCGACTTAGCCACCGATACGTCGCACGGCCAAACCGGGCTTTATCCACCGGGTGTTTACTGCATGGCAGACTCGAGCCCCGCCACCCTTGGGGGGAATATTACCTTGAGCGGCCAAGGTACCTACATCTTTAGGCTAGGCGGTGCGCTAACTACGGCACCAGGTTCTGTTGCTCTTGCCGAGTTTCCCCCCGATGATTACTCGGTCCCATCCAGCGACGTATATTGGACTCCCACAGGTGCTACTTCACTGGGCCCCAACTCCACGTTTATTGGAACGGTGATTGACGACTCGGGTATTACGGTAGGCGACAATGTAAACTGGTCGGGAAAGGCTTTGGCAGCTGGGGGTACCGTGACCACCGGACAATCGGTAAAAATCATCTTTGCCGGACGCTCTCCCCTGAAAGGATCCGGGCCAGCAGCTCGCTTGGCCGACCCCTCCATAGCTTCTTTCATTGCCGTACCACTCCTTGTGGCAATTGCATTGTTCGGTTATTTTGCCTTTCTGCTCAAACGGAAACGTTTAAGAAACAACAGGTTGCTAGCCGCTGCCCTGGCGTGGTTGGTCTATGCAGGGTATGAAACAGTCGAATGGTTGGTCTTCTTTGATCCTGACGGAGGAGCACCGATCCGGATTGACCTATTCTTAATTTGGCCAGCGTTACTCGCCATCACAATATATGGCCTGTGGCCACGGCGTTCCAAAAGTACTAAGAAATAATCACTACATCTCGTTTCCAGCTGGAGCTGTGGGTTTGACGGCGGAGCAGCGGACTCGTACCGTTAGGGCATGGCCAACGCCCACATCCTCTACGCCCACCTGGCTGACAACGTCTTTCCCTCGGAGGGCGGCAAGCTCAACGTAATCGGCGTGTTCGCCGGGCTGAACAATCCCGGCACGGTCGGCGTGGCCACCTTCCCGAGCGTCTACCCGCGCCTAGCCTTGGCGATTGGCCTTTCTACCACCACGGCCAAGCTACCGATCGAAATCACCTTCCGCACCGACGCCGGCAAAGACGTCGTGCCGCCCTTCACCGGAACGTTCGAAATCCAACGCCCCACCGGCACCGGCCAAGAGGAAGCCGCCAACGTCAACTTCAACCTGAACTTCGACGCCTTCCAGTTGGAAGGGCCAGGCAAACTGTTCATTTCGATTGACTCTGAAAAGAACGAGCTGGCCGAGCTGGAGCTGAACGTGGTGAAGTCCGAGCCGTCCAACCCCGCGCCGGAAGCCTAGGTTCCTCAAGCCGGAGGGCAAATCCGTTTCGAGGTGCGCTACACTGGTAGGCGTACCCTTGACGATCATGAAACGCTACGACCCGCAATCCATCGAACCCAAATGGCAGGCGATCTGGGAAGAGACCGGAATCTTTGAGGCGCCTGACCGACCAGGCAAGCCGGCCGAGAAAAGCTACGTCTTGGATATGTTCCCGTACCCGTCCGCCGACGGCTTGCACGTGGGCCACCCGCGGCCATACACCGCCTCCGACGTGTTCGCCCACTTCCGGCGCTACCACGGCCACGACGTGTTCCATCCGATGGGTTGGGACGCTTTCGGCTTGCCGGCCGAGAATGCCGCGATTAAGAAAGGCGTCCACCCGGCCGCCAACACGGCGGCTAATATCGACAATTTCCGGCGGCAGCTCAGGTCGTTGGGCTACTCGTACGACTGGCAACGCGAAGTCAACACCTCCGATCCGGCGTATTACAAGTGGACGCAGTGGATTTTCTTACAACTGTTCCGGGCCGGCTTGGCCTACCGCGGCTCCGGCTGGCAGTGGTGGTGCCCGAACGACAAGACGGTCCTCGCCAACGAGCAGGTGGTCGACGGCCACTGTGAGCGCTGTGGTTCTGAGGTCACCAAAAAGGAACTGACGCAGTGGTACTTCAAGATCACCGACTACGCCGACGAACTGATCGACAACCTGGCCGACCTCGACTGGCCGGAGTCGATCAAAGCGCTGCAGCGTAACTGGATCGGGCGGAGCCAAGGCGCCGAGGTGACGTTCGCCACGCCGGCTGGGGAGTTGGCGGTCTACACCACCCGACCCGACACGCTGTTCGGCGCTACGTACGTGGTGTTGGCGCCGGAGCACGGCTTAGTCGAGGCATTGACCACTGAGGAGCAGCGCGCCGCGGTCGAGACCTATGTGGCCAAAGCCAAGACTTTTTCGGAAATCGAGCGGACCTCCACCGACAAGGCCAAGACAGGCGCATTTACCGGCAGCTACGCTACCAATCCCGCCAACGGCCAGCAAATCCCGGTCTGGGTTGCCGATTACGTGCTGGCCAGCTACGGCACCGGCGCGATCATGGCCGTGCCGGCCCATGACCAGCGCGACCTGGAGTTTGCCCGGAAGTTCGGTCTGCTGGTCCGCCAGGTGGTGATGCCGGAAACCGGGGAGCCGGCAGCCGGTGAAGAGTCGCGCGCCAGCACCGTCACGGTCGTCGAACGCGCTGATGGCAAGCTGTTGTGTCTGGATTGGGGAGCGCGCGGCGGGACGCTGTTCGTCGGAGGCGGTCAAAAAGACGGTGAAGACGCCGAGGCCACGGCCCGCCGGGAAGTGGCCGAAGAAACGGGCTACCAAGAGCTCGAGCTGGTAGAACGAGGTTGGTTCGCCAAGCACCACTACGTGTCGATCGCCAAAGGGATTCCGCGCTGTGCCACGGCCGAGCTGCTCCACTTCAAGCTGGCGGGGGAGTCGCGTACCGAACCCGCGCTGGAAGAACACGAAGCCGGGATGTTCGAGCCGGTCTGGCTGGGCAAAGCCGAGGCCGCGGAGCGCGTGACCGACCCGATGCACGCCTTCGCGTTTCGGGCCTTGGTTGCCGGCGAAGCGCTGGGCGGGGAAGGCGTGATCGTCAACTCGGGTGCCTACGACGGTTTCCCGAGCGCTGAGGCTCGCGAAAAAATCGTCGCCGACCTCAGCCAGAAGGGCCTGGCCGAAGCCAAATCCGGCTACAAGCTGCGTGACTGGCTGATTTCCCGGCAACGCTACTGGGGCACGCCGATCCCGATCGTGCATTGCCAGAAGTGCGGCCCGGTGGCCGTGCCGGAAGACCAGCTGCCGGTCGAGCTACCGGAAATCGAGGATTACCTCCCTACCGGTGACGGCCGCAGCCCGCTGGCCAAGGCGGAATCGTTCGTTAAGACCAGCTGTCCGGAGTGCGACGGGCCGGCCGAGCGTGAGACCGACACGATGGATACTTTCGCTGATTCGAGCTGGTACTTTCTGCGCTACCCTACGCCGAACCTGGCCACGGCGGCGTTCGACCCGGCGGCGCTCAAACGCTGGCTGCCGGTCGACACCTACGTGGGCGGCGCCGACCACGCCGTGCTGCACCTGATTTACGCTCGTTTCTGGACGATGGCCCTGGCTGACCTCGGGCACCTGCCATTCCGGGAGCCGTTTAGTAGCCTGCGCAACCATGGCATGGTCCAGGCGTCCGACGGCCACAAGATGAGCAAATCGAAAGGTAACGTGGTGAGCCCCGATGCAATCATCACCGCTTTCGGCGCCGACTCGCTGCGGACCTACGAGATGTTCATCGGGCCCTACGACCAATCCGCCAACTGGAGCGCCGAGGGTATCGAAGGGATTTACCGCTACCTTGGGCGGGTCTGGCGGTTCGGGCAGAAGGTGGCTGGAGCGGCGCCTCTCAAGTCAGATCAGCGCTCCCGCGTCGACACCCCCACCGAGTCCATCGCCCTGGCCGGGGCGGAGCGGGCGATCGCGCTGGGCATCCAAAAAGTCACCCGCTCGATCCAGGACTTCCGTTTTAACACCGCCGTTAGCGGACTAATGGAAACGCTTAACGGGCTCTCCAAGGTCGCCGAGTCCGCGCCGCCGGCCGAAGCGGCCACCGAGTGGCGTGACGTCTGGCAACGCTACCTGGTGCTTCTGAGCCCGTTTGCGCCGCACATCGCGGAAGAACTTTGGCAACAGTTAGCAAACACCGAATCGATTTTCGCCGGCCGCTGGCCCACCTACGACGAGTCCGTTACCGCGGAGGACATCGTGACGGTGGTGGTGCAGGTCAACGGCAAGGTCCGGGCCAGTCTCCAGCTGCCGGCCGGCGAGCTCGCGGAAGGCCAGGTGCTTGAAGCCGCCCTGAAAGACCCTAACGTGGCCAAATTCCTCGGTACCTCTCCCGCGAAGAAGCACATTTACGTCCCTGGTAAAATACTTAACATCGTTACCTAATGCAGCTCGACGTGGCACCACTGCGGGGAGCCGAGGTCGGGCAGACGCTCGACTACAGCGTCGAGGCCGCCGCTCCAAAGCTAGCTGACTTAGCGAACCTGACCAACCTCACGACCGCCGGCACGGTCACTAAGCTGGAGGACAGGCTGCTGGCTACCGGCTCGGTGGAGGCTACGTCGCCCCTTACCTGCGCCCGCTGTTTGCAAGAATTCGACCAGGCGCTCGCCGCCAGCTACCGCGAAGAGTTCGCCCAAAAACCAAGCGACGAGCAGTTCGCCTACCAGGGGAACAGGCTCAGCCTGGCGCCGATGCTCCGCACGGTGCTACTACTGGAGGTCCCCCTGCGCCCGCTGCATCAGTCCGATTGCCGCGGGTTGTGCCCGGTCTGCGGCCAAGACCTCAACCAAGCGCCGTTGCCGCACGAGCACCCGTCCCCCGATCCGGACAGTGACAATCCCTTCAGCCAGCTCAAAGGCCTTCCCAAGTAACCCCGGCGCCGTTTTGTGGAAACCACGCGGCAAACCCGTTAAGCTGTAGGTATATGGCTGTTCCCAAGAAAAAGACCTCCAAGGCCAAGCGCAATATGCGCCGCGCCCACGATGCGCTGGCGCCGTTGTCTGTGGTAAAGACGCCGACCGGCTACCGTCTGCCGCACCACGCCGACCCCGACACCGGCCAGTACCGGGGCAGGCAGGTGGTCGGCACCAAACCCGCGAAGTAACCCGTGGCCAACCGGCACTTACTTCGGACGCTGATCATGCAGTCGCTCTATGAACAAGAGTGGCATCCTGAGCAGTCCTTGGTCGAAATCGGCGAACGGAACCGGCGGCTCTCGGCCGCTGGAACCTCGGACGACGACGCGGCCTACATCGCATCCGCGCTGGAGGGCTTAGCCGCTGAAAAAAACACCATCGACGGATTGATCGTCAAACACGCTCCCGAGTGGCCGCTGGAGCAAATCGCCGCGGTAGACCGGGCGGTGCTCCGGGTAGGCATTTACGAGCTACTCTACTCGGAGGGAGTTCCGCCAAAAGTCGCGATTAACGAAGCCGTAGAAATTGCCAAAGCGTACGGTGGGGAAAATTCCGGTTCGTTCGTTAACGGCGTGTTGGGGACCGTCTACCGGGCCAGCCCGCGCTACGATCCCAAGCAAGACAAGTCCGACAAGTCCGATAAACCCACCAAGCCAACTAAGCCATCCAAATCTGCCAAAGCCCGCGTACCCAAACCGCCAGATGAGCCGAACGACTAACCGACCGCGTACCGCGACTGCCCATTCCGCCGGTGGGGTAGTGATGGGCGTACTCAATAGTGAGCCGCGCTTTTTGCTAATCAAGAACAGCTTCGATGGCCGCTGGACGATCCCCAAAGGCCATTTGGATCCAGGTGAAACATCCGAGCAGGCGGCTGTGCGGGAAATCCAGGAAGAAACCGGCCTTGATTCGGAAATCATCGGCTCGGTCGGCAAGAATACCTACCACTTCCGTTGGCGGGAAAAACTGGTGCGCAAACGGGTCGACGTCTACGTGCTGAGGGCGACCGGCAGTACCGAACTGGTTCCGGAACAGTTCGATCCCCTCGAAAAACTGGTAGCCGACGCACGCTGGTTCAGCGCTGATCAAGTAGTCGGAGCGGTGGGATACAAGAATATGCAGCCGTTGATCCAGAAAGCGGTCGACGTGGGGCTGGCTACGCTAAAAGCGAGGCAGTCCACTGGTAGCAAATCCACGCCCAGCACATCCCCGGATTACCAGGCCACAAGCAAAAAAGCCGCCGCCGGAGGATCCGGTGGCTGAGCGTAGTGCCAGCAACCTGGGAACCTTGCAGCAGCGTATGGGTGTGCGCTTCAACCAGGCCGACCTGCTGACCCAAGCCCTGGTGCACCGCTCCTACCTCAACGAGCACCGGAGCTTCGCGTTGCCGCACAACGAACGGTTGGAATTCTTGGGCGACGCCGTACTTGAGCTGATCGTTACCGACCACCTCTACCGCACCTACCCGGATCCCGAGGGCGAGCTGACCAGCTGGCGCTCGGCGTTGGTACGCGGCGACATGCTCGGCATGGTGGCCGGCGAACTGGGGGTGGGCGAAGCCTTACTGATGAGCAAAGGCGAAGAGCGCAGCGGCGGGCGCAAGCGTACCCAGCTGCTGGCCAACGCGATGGAGGCGTTGATCGGGGCGATGTACCTTGACCAGGGCTACCAGGCTACCGAACGCTTCGTCCATGAAACGCTGGTCGCCCGGCTGCCGGAGATTATCAAGGGCAACCTCGACCGCGACCCTAAGAGCCGGCTGCAAGAAACCGCCCAGGAAAAGCTCGGGCGCACGCCGCACTACGAAATCGAATCGGCGGTCGGACCCGACCACGCCAAGCAGTTCAAGATCGCCGTCTACGTGGGCAAAGAGAAACTGGGCGAAGGCGGTGGCGCCAGCAAACAGGTTGCCGAACAGGCGGCTGCCAAGGCCGCTTTAGCGGCCGGCCTCCAAAAGCCCGCCCAGGCATCGGGACAACCCCAGCCCACCCGACCCAAACCCGCCCGGAGGAAGGCCTGATGTTCCTGAAGTCGCTGGAGCTGAGCGGTTTCAAGTCGTTCGCCAAGCGCACGGTGCTGACGTTCGAGCCGGGCACTACGGCCGTGGTCGGACCGAACGGTTCCGGCAAGTCCAACATCGCCGACGCCGTGCGCTGGGTGCTGGGCGCGCAATCCAAGAAGGCCGTCCGCGGCAAGGCTGCCAGTGACGTGATCTTTTCCGGAACCGTCCGCAAAGCCCCGATGGGCTTGGCCGAAGTTTCGTTGACGTTCGACAACGCGCCGGTCAAGCCGGCCGGAGGCAAGCCCGGTGAGGATGCCCCCGGCGGCGGCAGCGGCAGCGCTACCGGAAGCGCCAGCATCGGCGAGCGCCACTTGCCCTATGACTACGACGAGGTGGTGGTGACGCGCCGGCTATACCGCTCGGGTGACGCCGAGTACGCCGTCAACGGCAGCCGCGTGCGCTTGGCCGACTTGCAGCACGCCTTCGCCGTAGCCGGGATCGGTGCCGAGAACTACACGGTGATCGGCCAAGGGATGGTCGACCGGGTGCTCAGCCAGTCCGCCCGCGAACGCCGGGGTTTGTTCGAAGAAGCCGCCGGTATCAAGCAGTTCCAGCTTAAGCGCGACCAGGCCCGCCGCCGCCTGACCGAGACCGACACCAATTTGGGCCGGCTGGCCGACATCGTCCGCGAGCTCGAGCCACGATTGAAACTGCTGCGCCGGCAAGCCAGCGGGTTGGCCCAACGCGAACAGGTCGAGTCCGGCCTCAAAGACGCCTACCGCGCCCGCTACGGCCACCGCTACCGCGAGCTGTCGGACAGCCACGGCCAGGCTACGGCCAAGCAAGCAGACCTTAACCGCGAGTTTGTAGCGATGCAACAAGAACTGGCGGCTTTAGGGTCGCTCGTCGACGGATTGCGCCGCAGTCGCCAAGGCCTCAAGCTCAACGACCTATTGACGGAGCGCGATACGCTGCGCGACGAACGTGAGCGGCTGACCGAAGCCCAAAGCCAGTCTGCCACGGCGATCGAGGTAGCCAAGGTGCAGCAAGAGCAAGCGGAACCCCAGAAGCGCGAACTGACCGACCGGCTGGAGGCCCTGGAAGCTCATGCTCCCGCTCCGGCCGCTGCCGAGAGCGAGGCAGAAACCAAGCGGCTGACGGCCGTCCGCCAGCAACTCGGTGAAATCGAGCGGCGCTACCAAACCCTCAAGCAATCGATGGCCGAAACCGCCTCTGTTGGCGATGGTGACGCTACCGAACGGGTGCTCGTAGCCCTCGAGGCGCTAGAGGTCGCCGTTAACCGGGGTGCCCCGCACGCCGAACTGGCCAAACTCGTTACACGAGCCAAACAAGCCCTGGCGCAGACGGGCTCATCCGCCGGTTCACGAGCCGCTACCACCACGGATCAGCTCGACGGAATCCTGCAGGAGCGCGACCAGGCCCAGGCCGCGCTCAAAGAGCTGGAAATGGCTGACGCCGCCCGGCGTGAGGCCGCCCGGCTCCGGGTGGCCGAAACCCAACGCCAAGAATCGGAGCGGAGCGCCGTGGAGGGCCGCCTCAAGGCGTTGGCCGGTACGCTCGAGCGCGCCGCCCAGACCATCGCGACGCAAACCGAACGCACCGGGACGGCGACCGCCGAGCTGAAAAAGACCGACAAGCGGTTGGCCGCCCTCGACGCCGACATCGCCACCGAACAGCAGAGCACTTTAGGAGAAACCGAGGAGCTCGAAGCCCAAGAGAAAGCGCTCCGCCAAAAACAGTCGACGTTCGAATCGTACCGGCGCGAGCTGAGCGAGCTGAACGTGGAGCTCGCGCGCTCCGAAACCAGGCTCGACGAGCTAGCCAAGGAAGCAAAGGCAAAGCTTGGGCCGGCCTTTCCGCCGGCTCCTGACGAAGCGCTACCGTCTCCCGAAGCCGGCGCGGAGGACGCCATCGCCAAGCTCGAACGCAAACTACTGGAGCTGGGAGCGATCGACCCCGGCGTGCGGGAAGAAGCCCAGGAGGTCGAGCAGCGCTTCGCCTATCTGACCAGCCAATCCGCGGACCTGACTACTGCCAAAGGTGACTTGGAAAAGCTGATTGGCAAGTTGGAGCGCCAGAGCCGCGAAATGTTCAAAGATTCGTTCGCCAAGATCCAGACCGAGTTCAGCACGTACTTCACCAAGCTGTTCGGCGGCGGCGCGGCCGAGCTGGTGATGGTAGCCGACGAAGAACCGGCCGAGGAAGCACCGTCAGGAGGTAGCCAGGCGGCTGGTGGCACTGGCGATGAGGTGGAGGGCGCGGACGAAGCAACACCTACCCAAGACCGGCGCCACTCGAACGACTTCGGCGTCGACATCAAGGCCACTCCGCCCGGCAAGCGCGTGCAGAGCCTGGCGATGCTCTCCGGCGGCGAGCGGGCGTTGACGTCGGTGGCGCTGCTGTTCGCGATTTTAACCGTCAACCCAAGTCCGTTCGTGATGCTCGACGAGGTCGATGCCGCCCTGGACGAGGCCAACACCAGCCGCTTTGCCGAGACGCTTGGCGTGCTGGCCAGCCGGACCCAGTTCATCGTCGTCACCCACAACCGCGATACGATGAAGGCCGCCCAGACGCTCTACGGCGTGACGATGGACGAAACCGGTATTTCCACGCTGCTGTCACTGAAGCTGGCGGAAGCGGAAAAAGTGGCGCAGGCGGCGTAGTATGAGCCGTAAACGGGTGATCATCATCCACGGCACGGAGGGAACGCCGGAGAGCCACTGGCTGCCGTGGTTGGCTACCCAAATAACCGCTGCTGGACACGACACCGTATTACCGCGTTTACCCACTCCCCAAGGCCAGGAATTAGCCCGGTGGAAAAGCGAATTCTACCAGTCGGTAGGTCTGCTTGTGGCAGAAGACATCTTGGTTGGGTACAGCGTGGGGGCGACGTTCGCGCTGCGACTGCTGGAGGAAACCGCCACACCGGTTACGGCGGCGTTCATAGTCGCTGGATTTGACCGGCCGACCAGCATCTCCTCGATTGACCCGCTGGTAGAGTCTTTCATCCAGGAACCTTTCGATTGGGAACTAATTAAAGGCCGTGGCGGCAAGATATCCGCGTACCACGGCGCTGACGACCCTATCGTTCCGCCGAACGTAGGCGAAGCGATCGCGCAGCATCTCAACGCGCCTTTCACGTTAATTCCCAATGGCGGACATCTTAATACTGACTCCGGCTATACGCAATTCCCCCAGCTCTGGGACGACATACAGGAACTGTTCAATGACTAAGCTCTTACTAACATCAGCGGGTATAACGAATCAGATTCTGGCTACTGCGTTGAAGGAACTAGTCGGCAAACCTCCGAGTACGACTTCGATCGCCTTCATTCCGACGGCAGCTAACACCGAGGCTGGCAGCAAGGGGTGGTTGATAGACGATCTTCGGCGTCTCAAGGAGCTTGGGTATGCCGTGGATATCGTCGACATTTCAGCGATTGAGAAAAGCATGTGGCTCCCTCGGCTCGAGTCTGCCGATATCATCTTTGTCGGTGGTGGAAATACGTACCATTTGTTGCACTGGGTGCGCTTGTCGGGGTTGGAAGAAGTATTGCCCAAGCTGCTCGAAACGCGCGTGTATGCTGGAATCAGTGCCGGAAGTATTATCACAGGGCCGAGTCTCCAGGCGAGCTCGCTGCGTTCGTATTACCCAGAGGACGTTGGTAAGGATAGCGCAGGTTTAAAATACGTAGACTTTCACATCCGACCGCATCTCAATTCTCCATCTTTTCCAAAGGTTCGAAAGCCTCAAGCGCAGCAAGACTTCGCTGATTTTGCAGAAGCGGTTTACGTGATTGACGATCAAACCGCTATCCAGGTGGTAAATGGTGATATAGAAGTCATCGGCGAAGGCGATTATTTGGTCGTGCAACCACGGCTTGACCACCCTTAGCTGTTTCCGCTACGCTACTAAGCGTAATAACAGTCACGGAACTCTATGCTGGTCATCAGGCTTTCCCGCACCGGACGGAAGAAACAACCCACCTACCGCGTCGTCGTCGCCGAACACTCGGCGCCGGTCAAAGGGCGCTTCATTGAGGTGCTGGGGCATTACAACCCGCGCACCAAGGAGTTGGTGGTCGACGAGGAGCGCGCCAAGCTGCGCCTGAGCCACGGCGCCAAGCCGTCCGAAACGGCCGAAGCGCTACTGGAGAAAGCCGGAGTACTGGAGCGCGACAAGAAGACGATGATGCGCCGTCCGGAGCGCCAGAAGCGCAAAGAACAGCCTGAGGTCGCCGCCACGCCAGCACCAGCTACCGCTGACAAAGCGCCAGCCGCGGATCCCGCTGGTTCCGACGCCACGGATTCCAGCGGTTCCGACTCAAAAGACCCAGAACCCGACAAAAAATAACACCAAGGAGACAATATGGAAGAAGACCAGCAATTCGTAGAATACGTCCTCAAATCAGTCGTCGATCACCCTGACGAGGTACACGTTGACCGCACCATCGACGAGATGGGCGTGTTGATTTCGGTCAACGTAAACCCGGAAGACATGGGCAAGGTAATCGGAAAGTCCGGCCAGACGGCCAAGGCAATCCGCACGCTGCTCAAGGTAGTCGGGGCTAAGAACGACGCGCGGGTGAACATGAAGATCATCGAGCCCGAAGGCGGGACCGGCGGGCTCGCGCCGTCCGACGCCGCTCCCTCAGATGCCACCGCTACTGACAGCGACGACCAAGACGCCGGCGCCACCGCTACCGGCGGCCGTGACGCATTTGGAAGCACCGACGACATTCCCCAACCACCGACCGATACCCACCAGGCAGACGCGTATGAACCCCAGCCATCGACCGGCACCGATACCGAAACCAGTGCGTCTGAACCGCCCGCCGGCACTACCGCTGCCGCCGACGACGTGCCGGTACAAGAGGAAAGCGTAGCCGAAGCCGTCGCCGAGCAGACCCAGTCTGACGCGGCCGTACCCCAGCCCAGCGAAAACGACGAGATCGTGGACGAAGCCACCGGCGACCGTCTGCCCGACGAGCCACTCACCGCCGGGGACGCATCCACGGAAGCGGACAGCCCGGACGATGCCGATGCCGCGGGCAGCCGCACCAACGACGACCTGGCTCGCCAGCGCGAACGCAGCCCCTTAGACGACCTTTAGGCCGGCCGCCATCTGGCACGGCCATTTGTCCAGACCGGTCCCAAAGGGGCCGGTTTTGCTATTCCGGGTCGGGCCGACGCCCTTGCTGGATGTTTTCCGCCAATGATCTGATCACTTGGAGATTTTCCACCACGGTGCGGCTCCCGACTTCTCCGTACCGCACGTCAGTTACTTCGGCTTCCAGCCCCTGTTCGGTGAGCACGCATATTTCACGAAACGGTCTTCCTGGTCTGTCTCGAAGATTCTTAATCTCAATCTTGTTTCCGCCCAGGATCCACTCTTTCAAATCAGCCCCATCACCCGTCCTGAATCTTTGGCCGACCTTGTCCAAATATGCCGTGCGTAAGGTATCGACGGCCTGCAAGCGGACGATTTCCTCGGGAGGCTGCTCGGAATCGGCTGAGTTTGGCCCGAAAAGTTTCATGACGATTTATTGTAGCATTGAAAGCCGAATCGCTCCCAGCGCTCTTTTTCTCTATGCTAAAGAAAGATGAAAATCGACGTCCTCACCCTGTTTCCTGACTACTTCACCGGACCACTGGCGCAGTCGATGATGCGCAAAGCCACGGAACAAAAGCTCGCCAGCATCACTGTGCACGATTTACGTGAGCATGGGATTGGCCCGCGCCGCCAGGTCGACGACATCCCGTACGGCGGGGGAGCCGGCATGGTGCTGCGGCCGGAACCCCTGTTCGCGGCTTTTAGCGAGCTGGCCGCAGCCCAACCCACGGCTGGTGCCCGCGGAGGGCCGACCCCGATTCGCCGAATCTACTTGACGCCTCAGGGCACGCAGTTTGACCAAGCCAAGGCCGCCGAGTTAGCCGGGCTTGAGCATATCGTGCTGCTGGCTGGGCACTACGAGGGCATCGACTACCGCGCCCGGGAACAGCTGATCGACGAGGAAATTTCCATCGGTGACTACGTGCTGACGGGAGGCGAACTGCCAGCCTTGGTGCTGATAGACGCCGTGGTACGGCTAGTGCCGGGCGTATTGGGCGACGAGCGGTCAGGGCAAGAAGAAACGTTCTCGGAGGCGCTGGACGGCGGCCTGGAGTACCCGCACTACACGCGGCCGGAAACGTTCACCGCGCCGGACGGCCAGCAGCTAAAGGTACCGGACGTGTTACTGTCCGGGCATCACGGGGAAATCGAGACGTGGCGCAAGGAGCAATCTCGCACACTTACGCGAGCGAAACGCCCGGATCTGGGGGCTTAAGTCCAGCCTTCTCCTTCGATATTCTGGCGGAATCGTTCTGCCGCTTGAGCATCGACATGGCTGATCAACATCTGAACCACTTTGGATGTCAGGGGAGCTTCATCAGCCCCATCTAAACGTTCCAAGATATTGTCCCCAGCTTCTTTTAAGGCTCCCGCTAAGATACCCCGCATGTCCATATGGGATTCCAAGGGGGCAAATCTGCCATCAAGCGTGCGGATTGCGTACAGCGGCTTGCCATCCTCGATAGGGTAGACGGAGGTTTTTTCTGTTACAGGGGGAAAGTCAACAGTTTCTCTTTCGAGCAGCAATAAATCGCCTGACCCGTCTTGCACCATCATCATTTCGCGTCCTAGTAACGTGCTTTCGAACACATGATCCGGGTACTCCTCCATCAATTCGTTGACCCGTTGGCTCAGAGCCTCGGCGGTAGGCAGGCGCTGTTCAGTTTCTGATTGCTCTGGCCGTGGCTTATCTGTACTCATTGATGTGCTCCCATAGAAATTAAATAAAGACCGTGTATCGTACCACAGGTTGCATGGGCTGCTGGAATACGGCAACTAGAGAGCCCGGTGCTCTTCTCTGATTGCTCGCCAGTCTTCAAGCTCGCGGCCACGCTGCAGCATCTTATACGTCCGGATGGCAAATCCTATCTCGTCCGTCGAGGACGTATCGAAAGCACTTGCAAACTCCTGGTCGTGCACGAAAATTTCGCCCGCCCATGCACAAGCAGTTTTCGCGTTGCCGAATTCACTCTTGGTTTGCAGATATGTATCCTCGCTTGCCTCTGGGAGCGTCAGGTGCTTTTCCGCGTGCTCAATTTCAATCAGCCGGAACGCCTTAATAATCGCTAGGTGGTTGGCAGCCAGGCGGGCTTCCTCAAGCAAACTTTCCAAACCCGGATGCTCGTCTACGATGCGCACATGCAACTGGGCCGTATCGTAGCTTCCCGTTTCACACTCCTGATGGAGCTTTTTCCGTGCGTCTCCAGAAACGCGCAGCGGTTGAGGACGGCCAAACAGCGTTTCTGGGGTGATAGGGGGACGTGGTTCGGCTTCAGACATAGTAGAGTGGCGACGGTATAACAAGATATACTACATGAGCGATGCCCAAATTCAAACTCCACGCCCCGTATACGCCCGCCGGTGACCAGCCCGCGGCAATCGACAAGCTGACTGACGGCCTGTCCGGCGGCACGGCCGAGCAGACGCTGCTCGGCGTGACCGGTTCTGGCAAGACGTTCACGATGGCCAACGTCGTGGCCAACCTGCAGCGCCCCACCCTGGTACTGGCCCACAACAAGACCTTGGCCGCCCAACTGGCAGCTGAATTCCGCGACTTTTTCCCGGAGAACGCCGTCCAGTACTTCGTCAGCTACTACGATTACTACCAGCCGGAAGCCTACGTGCCCCGCTCCGACACCTACATCGAGAAAGACGCCGACATCAACGAGGAAATCGACAAGCTCCGCCACGCCGCCACGATGAGCCTACTGACACGCCGCGACGTGCTGATCGTGGCCAGCGTTTCCTGTATTTACGGCCTGGGCTCCCCGGAAGACTACCAGAACATGCACATCACGCTGGAAAAGGGCAAGGAATTCGACCGGGCCAAACTGCTGCGCCGGCTGGTGGACATCCAGTACGAACGGGGAGACACGGACTTCCGGCGCGGCCGGTTCCGGGTGAAAGGCGACGTGCTGGAGATTTTCCCGGCGTACGAGGACTTCGCCTACAAGCTCGACTTCTTCGGCGACGAGATCGAGCGGATCACCGCGATCGATTACCTCACGGGCGAGCTGTTGGCCGAAAAGGACGAGCTTCACATATTCCCGGCCAAGCACTTTGTCACGCCGGAAGAACGCCAGAAACGCGCCCGGGTCCAAATCGAGGAAGACCTCCAGAGCCGCTACGACGAGCTGAGCAAAGCCGGCCGGGTGGTCGAGGCCGAACGCCTGAAGAGCCGCACTAATTACGATTTGGAGATGATCGCCGAGACCGGCTACTGCACGGGCGTGGAGAACTACTCGCGCTACCTGGCCGGCCGGGCGCCGGGCGAGCGCTCATCGTGCTTGCTGGATTACTTCCCCGACGACTACCTGACGTTCATCGACGAATCGCACATTACGATTCCCCAAGTCGGCGGGATGTACGCCGGCGACCGGGCGCGCAAGCAGACGCTGGTGGACTTCGGCTTCCGCCTGCCCAGCGCGATGGACAACCGGCCGCTGAAGTTCGAGGAGTGGGACCGCCTGACCAAGCAGCGCGTGTACGTCTCGGCCACGCCGTCAGATTACGAGATCGGGCGTTCGGCCCAGGTTATCGAGCAGGTCGTCCGCCCGACCGGGCTGACCGACCCGCCGGTCGAGGTGAAGCCGACCACGCATCAGGTCGACGACCTGGTCGAGCAAATCAAAGCCAACGTCGCCAAAAAGCAGCGCGTGCTGGTGACCACGCTGACCAAAAAGATGGCCGAGGACCTGACGGATTACCTGCGCGAGGAAGACGTCGCCGTGCAATACTTGCACTCGGACGTGGATACACTGGAGCGGATCGAGATCTTGCGGGAGTTACGCACCGGCACCTACGACGTGGTGGTGGGCATCAACCTGCTGCGCGAGGGCTTGGACCTGCCGGAAGTGACGCTGGTGGCCATTTTGGACGCCGACAAGGAGGGTTTCTTACGCTCCGATACGTCGCTGATCCAGACGATGGGACGGGCCGCCCGCCACGTTGACGGCCGGGTGATCATGTACGCCGACAAAGTGACGGGTTCGATGCAACGCGCGATGGACGAAACGGCACGACGCCGCGCCAAGCAGACCGCGTATAACGAGGCGCACGGCATTACGCCGCAGACGATCATGAAGAAAATCCAGGAATCGATGCGCCCGGCGGAAGAGCCGGAAGAGGACAAGAGCCTGGAGGAGTACGTCGACCTGCCGCCGGAGCAGCACAAGCGCTACCTGCACGACCTCAAGGTGCAGATGGACTTGGCCGCGCAAAACCTGGAATTCGAAAAGGCCGCGCAATTGCGCGACCGGCTGGCGGAGTTAAAGAAGAAGGCTAAAAGCAGGGTTTGAGTCTTTCTCTCAATCAGTACTAGCTTCTTCAAGTGATTTCTGAAGTTCCTGGAGTTCCTCTAAACTTACTGCATCATACTCATATGACCCACCACCAACAGAGGAGCGCCTTCCTGACATGTTATCTTTATAGTTTATCGTTTTACTGACTTCGCTACTGGATTGAAAGTCGTAACTTATCTGAGTAATGTTAGCGTCTTGCGTCTCGTCGCTCGTCCATATTCTTAGCGCTAGTTCTTGGTCTCCGTCATAAGACCTTTCTTTCCAGGTGGGGGTGGTTGCCTCTATATACCATGTCTGTCCGAACGACGTGGTCAAATGCAGTATGGCTTTTCGGTTTAGCCAGGTTCCTTTATCGTAATCACCCAGATGCGACTCTCCTGCTAGGATACGATTTCGTGACGTCTCAAAAAGCCCTACTATGCCCGGCCGTAGTTCCTCTAGGCGAGCGAGTTCTTCCTCTGAGTGCCACTCTCGCAAATCAGTTGAATCAATTTCTTTGCTAAGTAAGTCGGCTGCTCCAACTTTCTCTTGCTGCTCAAACCTTGCAATATGTTCATCATTTTCACCTTCATAACTTTCATCTGACCAGCTGAGCCTCGACTCATCATCAGGCTGCTCTTGCTCAGGTTTGCGGGGTTTGGTAGTCATATTTCCTTAGAATTAAGTGAACAGGTTAGCAGGAAAGAATAGCACGACTCACGGATAAAATCAACTCTGAAACGGCAACAACGGCACCAAGTCGGTAGTCGTCGCCGAACTGTCCTTGTAGGATTCCAAATCGCTCGGCAACGTCACCGCCAGCAGCGGGTAGTAGTGCAGCACCTGGTTGCGGATGAAGAACCCGACGGCGTAATCGCCGGGGGCGACCGCGGCGGCCGGGATGGCCGCAGAGGCCCGGCGCATTTGTGAGGCCATGTCCAGCTCTTCCGCAGCACTTTCGGATGCTGTGACCGGTGCGGCTACCTGGATCACGTGGATTTCCCGGCCGTCGTGGGCGGTTACTACCGGCGTCAGCGGGCCGGCGTTCTTGGTACCGTGCGGGTCGAGTTTGGATCCGCTAACGGCCGCGAACACCAGCTGCGGGACGATCGTCTCGCCATCACTCAGCTGTTTGCTCTCGAGCGCCGCCGCGGCCAGCATCGCGTCGCTCAGGCGGCTCAGGTCGGGAACCGGCTGGTCCAGGGCGATGCTGACGGTCAGCTCACCGGTGCGCCGGCCGAAGGCGAATACCAGCCGGCGTTCCACGGCGGAGGTGCTTATATCGCCAGTCCAAAAAGTATTGATGTCTGTTTTTGTACGCACGTTGAACATAGTGAAATTATCCAACCGTACCAGGATGCGGCGGTGGTGTCAAGGCGTCGGCGGCCGGTAAACGGCCTACCTCTGCCAGCTTACGAAACGAGTAGGGCAACAAACAGTAAGGCCGAGATTCCGATTGGCAGTAAAAGCAGTCGCAGGGAGCCGGTTTCCATGGGGAGTTCCTTGGGTTTCCTAGTTATCGGTACTTATTTTAGCGGTCACCGGCGATTCCGCAACTTTTCCGGAAGCCCCGCAATCCTTGACCGCGCCCGACAATCCCCGCTATACTACTTCGGTCTGCCCTCCGGACGCTCCGCACAGAGGCAGCGCCATTACGCACGTTTTACCGACATTTACGGAGGATTCTCTTGCAAAAGCTGGTCATACGAGGGGCACGGGAACACAACTTGCAGAATATCGACGTGGAGATTCCGCGCGATAAGCTGGTAGTGATCACCGGCCTTTCAGGCTCCGGAAAATCATCCCTCGCCTTCGACACGATTTATGCCGAAGGCCAGCGACGCTACGTCGAGTCGCTCAGCGCCTACGCCCGGCAGTTCCTAGGATTGATGGAAAAGCCAGACGTCGACCAGATCGAAGGGCTCAGCCCGGCGATCTCAATCGACCAGAAGTCGGCCAGCCGCAACCCGCGCTCGACGGTCGGCACCGTCACCGAGATTTACGACTACCTCCGCCTGCTCTACGCCCGCGTCGGGATCCCGCACTGCCCGGAGTGCGGCGCGGTGGTGAAGCGCCAGTCGGCCCAGCAGATCGCCGAACAGATCCAGAAACTTCCCGAAGGTTCCAAGCTGATGCTGCTCGGCCCGGTCGTAATCGATCGCAAGGGCGAGCACATGGGCGTGATCGAAAAGCTCCGCAAGGGCGGCTTCTCGCGGGTGCGAATCGACGGCACCGTGCGCGAACTGTCCGAAGACATCAAGCCGCTCAACAAGAAGCTCAAGCACACCGTCGAGGCCGTGGTCGACCGGCTAATCGTCAAGCCGGACCTGGGCCAGCGCCTGGCCGAATCCGTCCAGACCGCGCTGGGCGTGGGCGAGGGAGTGATGTTCGTGGAAACCGTCGAGAAGAACGGCCGGCGCATCCGCTACTCCGAGGATTACGCCTGCCCGAACGGCCACCAGTCGATCCCGCCATTGGAACCCCGCAGCTTCAGCTTCAACAGCCCGCACGGTGCTTGCCCGCGCTGCACCGGCCTGGGGAACCGGCTGGAAGTCGACCCAAAGAAGTGCGTGCCCAACCCGCGGCTGACGCTGTCCGAGGGCGCGATCCGGCCGTGGAGCCGCACCACCTCACGCATGACCTGGTACACGCGCCTGCTGGAAGGCGTGGCCGAGACGTTCGGGTTTTCGACCGACACGCCGGTCGGGGCGTTGCCGCCGGAAACGATCAAGGTGATCTTCAACGGCAGCACCGAGCAAATGGTGACCGTCCGCCAGGGTTCGCGGACGTTCCAGACCCAGTTCGAAGGGGTGATCCCCAACCTCGAACGCCGCCACAAGGAAACCGACTCCGAGTACGTCCGCCGGGAAATCGAAAAGTACATGACGCTCAAGCCGTGCCCGCTGTGCAGAGGCAAGCGCCTGCGCCCGGAAATCCTCGGCGTGACGATCGGCGACAAATCGATCGTGGACGTGGCGTTGATGCAGGTCAAATACCTGACGAAATTCTTTACCGAAATCGAATTCAATTCCAAGGAAAAGCAGATTTCCAACCAGATCATGAAGGAAATCTGCGCCCGGCTGGGATTTTTGGAAGACGTCGGCCTGAACTACCTGACTTTGGACCGGGCCGCCAACACGCTCTCCGGCGGCGAGGCCCAGCGCATCCGGCTGGCCACCCAGATCGGCAGCGCGCTGATGGGCGTGCTCTATATTTTGGACGAACCGTCGATCGGGCTGCACCAGCGCGACAACGCCAAGCTGATCGCTACGCTGCAGACGCTGCGGGACCTGGGCAATACCGTGATCGTGGTCGAGCACGACCAGGAAATGATGGAATCCGCCGACCACCTGATCGACATCGGCCCCGGCGCCGGCGAGCACGGCGGCAAGCTGGTGGCCCAAGGTCCGCCGGCCAAAGTGGCCCAGTCCAAGCGCTCCAAGACCGGCCACTACTTAAGCGGCGTGGACAAGATCGACGTGCCGAAGAAGCGCCGGGCTGGCAACGGCCACGCGCTGACGGTGGTCGGTGCCACCGAAAACAACTTGCAGGACCTGACGGTGGAAATCCCGTTGGCCAAGTTCGTGACCGTGACCGGCGTGTCAGGGTCGGGCAAATCCAGCCTGATTGACAAAATCCTGTCAAAAAAGCTGGCGATGCACTTCCACCGCGCCCAGGAAGTGCCTGGCGAGCACGAGCGGATCGACGGCTTGGAACACCTCGACAAGGTAATCACGATCGACCAAAGCCCGATCGGCCGCACACCGCGCTCCAACCCGGCCACCTACACCGGCGTGTTCACCAACATCCGCGAACTGTTCGCCTCCACGCCGGAAGCCAAGATGCGGGGCTACTCCGCCGGACGGTTCAGCTTCAACGTCAAAGGCGGCCGCTGCGAAGCCTGTCGCGGCGACGGCGTGATTAAGATCGAGATGCACTTTTTGCCGGATGTCTACGTGACGTGCGAGGAATGCCACGGTGCGCGCTACAACCGCGAAGCGCTGGAAATCCACTACAAGGGCAAGACGATCGCCGACGTCTTGGGCCTGACGCTCGAGAAGGCCCACAAATTCTTTGAGAACATCCCGGTGGTGCGCAACAAGCTGAGCACGCTGGTGGACGTCGGTCTGGGGTACATGCGCTTGGGCCAGCCGGCTACCACGTTGTCCGGCGGGGAAGCGCAACGGGTCAAGCTGGCGACGGAACTGAGCCGCCGCTCTACCGGCCAGACGCTCTACATTTTGGACGAACCGACCACCGGTTTGCACTTCGAAGACATTAAGAAGCTCTTGTACGTCTTGAACCGGCTGGTGGAGAAGGGCAACACGTTGCTGGTGATCGAGCACAACCTGGACGTGATCAAGACGGCCGACTGGGTGATCGACTTGGGCCCCGAGGGCGGGGACGGCGGCGGCGAGTTGGTGGCGACCGGTACGCCGGAAGCCGTGGCCGCGGTGAAGGATTCGCATACCGGGTCGTACCTCCAGAAGGTGCTGAGCGGCCAGCCGATGTTCCAGGCCAAGCCGGAACGCCAGAAGCTGGAGCCCGCCGAATCCGAGCTGGCCGGCGCCGAAGCGTAAGATTGCTGCCCCGCCTGCCGCGGGACTTCGGAACAGCCAATACTACTCGTCCCGCCGGCAGGCGGGGCGCTCCTAGCCTATGTGGCGCGGGTTTGGGTAGTGGCGTACAATGGACTCTTTCCTGCTTGACGGGAAAGGGTAAAAGTGTTATTGTTGAGGGCTTTTCGCACCTTTAAAAAAGCGTTTCTCGAGCCACCAGTACCCCTCACCAGATCGGGGGTAGCGGCGGTTCGACAAACGTCAAACTGAAAAAACAAACGACTGGAGATCCAATGTCCGCAGGTGAAGCAGCAGTCAACAAGGGACGCAAGTGGCTGTCCCGCAAGCTCGATCCATCCGCCACTGGGCAGTCCCAGAAACGGCCTGGTCAGTGGTACGAGAAGCTGCAAAGGGATTTCGCCAAGGCGGAACTCTCCAAGCCCGCTGAACAAGCGTTCCAGGCAACACTTGTCATGGTTGTCCTGGTGGCACTCGGCCCGAGCGCCGTTGAACACTTCGGTGTCTTGGCAGTGCTGGTCCTGGTCGCGGTAGTGGGAACTATTGCACTTATGGCAACCAAGCGGTGGTTCGAAGCAGCCATCGCGATGGGCGTCATCTGGGCAGTCGGTGTGTTTGGCCTCGCGTTGAACACGCTGACGGAAGAGGAAGTATTTCTCGTTCCGATCCTGATTCCGCTCATCCTGACCCTGGCTATGGCGATTTTCATCATCAAACCGCTGTTTTACATCCCGATGTTTGCCGCGGGGCTGTTGGTTTACTTCAGCCCTGAGCTGATCGGATTGCTCGGCGGGGCGGCTGCGTTTGTCGGGTCGGGCATCGTGTTTCTGGTGGTCGCCTTCCTGGCATACAAGCTGCTCCGGAAGTTCAAGAGCATCGAGTATATGGAAATACTCGTTGCGCTGCTCCTCCTGGCATACGAATTTGTAATCGTCTGGTTGGGCGGGGAGGACGGAATCCTGCTCGACAACGCCCAGGAGGTTAGTCCCGCCTTCGTCGGGTCGACCATCGCATTCATGGCGGTCGCCTTTCTAGGCTACGGGATCTTCCGACGGGTCAGCGGAATCGGGTACAAGAAAGTGCTCGTGGCACTGCTGCTTCTGGCGTGCGGTTTCGTCATCGTCTGGCTGGGCGGAAAGATCGGGGTTCTGTTCGTAAACGCCCTCGGTATTGAACCCAAGTACGTCGAGTGGACGGTTGCCGCCGGCCTCATCCTGCTGCTAGGCAGTACGATTGTATGCGGCATGCAGGATTCGTTGCAGAAGGAGCCCCGACAGGCCAAGGAATCGCTCAGTGAGGAGGAGCGCAACGAAAGGCTCTACCTTGCACGGTCGCTTGGCGACATGGATGTACTCACGCCTAGCCGCCGGCATCTCCGCGAGGAGACGCTCGCTGCCATCGGCATCCCCCCGGCGGAGGTGCAGTTGCTTAAGGACGACGAGGCCGCGGCCGAGTCGTATAAGTCGCATGGCCACCAACGGCAGATGGAACTGCTGAGGGAGGCAATCGATGAGGGCGAACGTCCAGCAATGCTAGATAACAGCTGGGGCCTTTCCGTCATCAACAGCATCAACGGCGTGACTGCCGGGTTGCTGGATGAATACAGGGTAACGGTCGAAGAGGTTTGGAGAGCCCAGGGACCGAGTCCACAGGAGGTGGAGCAGGCGCTGGAAAGGCTCTTCGTTTTCGAGAAGACGATCTTGTTGCCTGGTGGCGGTTTCTACAAGCCGGAAGTCCGGAAGACCGGCCTGACTCCTCGGGAGCTGGACTGGTTGGGCATCGAAGCCGACACGTTCCTCAACTACGCCCGTAGCGAGATCCGCAAGGACTTGCGCAAAGCGCAGTTGGACGACAAGCGCCCGGATCCAGTGGACGGCGGCAAGAAGCCGTCGTTTTCTCCCCAGGGAGTAGCTGCCGCTCGTTACGATTTGGACAGAATCCGCGATGTCTATGGCATTAAGCCTGACGACATCGTCTGATCCGAATGAAAGGAGGGTGATACCAGTGCCGCGAGGCAGCAATCCAGCTGCCTCGCGGCACACACCACCACAATCTTCACCCAGGCCAAGCATCAACAAAAACTACCTACCAGTAGTCCGAAAACGACCCACCAACACCCAACATCCCAAAAACCCATAACCTCCTTTCCCCGAAAGGAACCAACCCCCGAAGCAAGCGGACCTCAATTTTATGCACCCCAGCATAACATCGACCCGCTTCTTCACCCCGCCTTGTTTTAGGCCGCCAATGCCCACGCCGCCGCCAAGGCAGGCACGGCAGACATGGCTTCGCTAGAATAAACCTATGACTACCCCGCCTCCAGACAAACGGCCCAAGCCAGCCAAACCTGCCAAAGTCGCAAGACCGGCCAAACTCACCCAGACCCTGGCCAGCCTGCCCACGCAGCCCGGCGTCTACCTGCACAAGGACGCCCGGGGGAAAATCCTCTACGTCGGCAAGGCGAAGAACCTGCGTAACCGCGTTCGTTCGTATTTCCAGAAAAAATCCGAGCTTGAAGCCAAGATCAGGATCATGGTCGCCAAAGTGGCCGATGTGGAGACGATCGTCACGCGCAACGAGGTCGAAGCCTTGCTGCTCGAGTCGAACTTCATCAAGCAGTACAAGCCGCCCTACAACGTGGTGCTGCGCGACGACAAGCACTACTTGTTTATCAAAGTATCCGTCCAAGAGGAATTCCCGCGGGTCACCACCGTCCGCCGCGTGGCCGATGACAAGGCCAAGTACTTCGGGCCGTACACCTCCGCCAACGCCGTCCGCGCCAGCCTGAAAACATTGCGCAAGGCGTTCCCGTACTGCGTACCCCACGACGGGTGTGACGACAAGTCGCGCCGCCGCCCCTGCCTGTACTACAACCTCGGCTTATGCCCGTCCCCGCAGTACGGGCACATTTCGCCGTTCGCCTACCGGGCTAACATCAGTCAAATCATCCGATTTTTAGAAGGCCAGACGGCCGCCGTAACCGGAGCCGTCCGCCAGCAGATGGAAGCGGCGGCAGCCGAAGAGCGCTTCGAGACGGCCGCCCGCCTCCGCGACCGACTGCGCAAGTTGGAATCGTTGACCTCCGACCAGCAGGCCGTGGATACCAAGCGCGGCAGCCGCGACGCCGTCGGTCTGGCCCGGGACGCCAGCCACGCCGTGGTGACGCTGCTGATGGTGCGCGACGGCCGGATCTTGGCGCGCAACCAGTTCGACTTTTGGGGGACGGGCGAGTCGTCGGATGCCGAAATCATCGACAGCTTCCTGGGCCAGTACTACAAAGTGGCCACCGACGTGCCGGACGAAGTGCTCGTGCCGATCGACTCAAGCGGTTTGGCCAACGCGCGGTTAGTGGGGACGTATTTGACGGAGCGGCGTCGCGTAACTGACCGGCGCAGTCGCAAAGTGCAGGTGCAGCGGCCGCAACGCGGCGAAAAACACCGCTTGCTGGAGCTGGCCACGGCCAACGCCGCCAATTACTTACAGCAGCTCCGTTCCGCCTGGCTGGCCGACCAGGAGCGTACCGAAGGCGCCGTCGAAGAGCTGGCCGAGCAGCTCAAATTACCCAAACTGCCGCTGCGGATCGAGTGCTACGACATCTCCACCTTGAGCGGCACCTCGACCGTCGGCTCGATGGTGGTATTCCAGAGCGGTGCGCCAGCCAAAGCCCACTACCGGCGGTTCCGGATTCAGCACGTCCAGGGCATCGACGACTTCGCGGCGATGCGTGAAGTACTGCGGCGGCGGTTCCGAAAGCTCGCGCAGAATCGTGGCGCAGGAAACGCTGACGGGGCAGACGCCACTGTCACCGACCCGAACTTCGGCACGCTGCCGGACCTGGTAATCATCGACGGCGGCAAAGGGCAGGTCAGCGCCGCCAGCACAATTATGGCCGAGCTCGGCCTGACGGACGTGCCGCTAATCGGCTTGGCCAAGCGGCTGGAAGAAATCGTCACCCAAGACGTTGCCAGCAAGCAATTCTCGGTGGCCGTACTGCCCCAGGATTCCTACGCACTCTACCTACTGCAACGCATCCGCGACGAGGCCCACCGCTTCGCGATTACCTACAACCGCCAGATGCGCAGCAAGCAGTCGATCCGCTCGGCGCTGGACACGCTGCCGGGGATCGGGCCGGTCAAGAAGAAGCAGCTAATGCGAAAGTTCGGGTCGGTCAGCCGCATCCGCGAAGCCGGGCTCACCGAAATCCAGGCGGTGGTCGGCAGCGCCGCCGGGAAAGTCGTCAAAGACAACCTCTAGGTTACTTCAGGCTACACTGTGCTAAAATGAGTCCTGTTATGACACGCGTTTTATATGGCTGGGCCGTCAACATGCTGGGGATTTTCCTAGCGGGCATCTTGGGCTTGGTCAGCTACAACGGCCGCTTTTTGACGCTGCTGGCCGCCGCCCTGGCGTTCGGCATTATCAACGCGCTGATCAAGCCGGTGGTAACCGTCCTGAGCCTGCCGGCGATCGTGCTGACGCTGGGACTGTTCGTGTTCGTGGTGAACGCCTTCATGGTGTACCTGACGGCCGTAGTTGTGCCCCAGTTCGAAACGCTCGGATTTTGGCATACGATCGGGGCGGCGGTCGTGATTGGCGCGGTCAACTTCCTCTTGCACACGTTGCTCAAAGACATCACCAAAGAACAGTACCAGAGCCGCGAAAACGCCCAGCAGAAGCTGGATCACTAAAAACCCGGAGAACCCACAAACCCTATGATCAAGACCATCTTCCAACTCGTACTGGTCATCGATTCGATTTTTCTGGTAGCGCTGGTGTTGCTGCAGAACCGCGGCGTGGCGCTCTCCAGCACGTTCGGCGGGGGAGACAGCTCCGTCAACTACCAGCGGCGCGGCGGTGAGAAAATCCTCCACTACCTGACGATTTTCGCGGCCCTGGTGTTCGTGGGAGTGGCGTTCGGCAGCTTGTTCGTGCAATAACATGGGCCGCATCTAACGCACGGAGCGGATATAGGCAGTAGCCAGCCCGGCCACCGCGCCCTATACTATAATCTTGGATTGTCAGTCGCTCGCCGGAGTGGCGGAACAGGCAGACGCGCACGGTTCAGGGCCGTGTGTCCGCAAGGACGTGGAGGTTCGACTCCTCTCTCCGGCACCAAGGCTATCCAGCTAACTCGAATGAGGATATTTTAGAATGCGTATCCGCTTCAGTCCGTTCAACAACCGCCGGCCAGGTCCGGCCGGAGACGTGGCCAGGCCCGCCCTCGAGCCGGTCGCCCCGGAACTGGTACCGGCTTCCATCACCAAACCCAAAGCCCAGCGCAAGACTACCGTGGTGCACCCGGACCAGGAGGCCGCCTACACGTACAAGGCGCGGTTGCTGAAAGACGGCCACCGCCACATAGACACGTTCTTTTTGCCGGAGTCGCTGCTCGCGGTGGTCAAAGACGGCCATCGGCCGGACGTGGTGCTGATCCACGATTTCCTAAGCGATGAATCGGGCCTGACCGGGGTGGAGCTGTCGCACGCCCTGCGCACCCAGCACGGGTTCGGTGGGCTGATTTACTCCACTTCCGACGATCACCGTGGCGTACCGCAGGCCGCATTGGGAATTTACGGGTTTTCCGGCCACGTCAGCGCGTACTTTGCCTCCACGGGCAAGCGCGGCCGGTCGCGATAGGTCCGGTAGCTGGGTTAACTCTGGTAGCTGGCCGCGGGCAGGTACGCTAGACTGGTACAAGTTGCCGAGGTGGCGAAACTGGTAAACGCGCAGGCTTGAGGGGCCTGTGAGCATTGCGCTCTTGGAGGTTCGAGTCCTCTCCTCGGCACACTCGCCGCAACGCAAAAACGGCGATCATCGGGCACTTAGCTCAGTTGGCTAGAGCGCCTCGTTTACACCGAGGAGGCCGGGGGTTCGAGTCCCTCAGTGCCCACCATGAAAGTTTAATCTTGGTGCAGCTCTACGAAGCTGCTCGAACCCATTTTATCTCAAAAAGCTAACCTTGAGCGAAAAATACGAGCTTGCAAGCAATTTCGGGAGGGGCAACTTCGGCCAGCTCCGCCGCCTGTTTCAGCTAAGCTGCAATGCGCCCCGCTTGCAGCTTAGGCTTTGATTGTTTTTAATTTTCCCCGCCGGATTTCTTTTTTCAATTGAGAAAGTCTGGCCTGTGATCGGGTCGCCTGCCCCGGGAGGGCAGTAGGGGTTGGGACTTCGCGAGTGAGCTATACTGAATGGTAATGTCAAAACCAACCAATAAACCACCTGTATTTCACAAACCAAAATGGGTTAAGCCCCTGCTGCTGGTGACAGGTCTGCTGGTTGTTCTTCGTCTAACTGGCGTAATCGATATACCCAAGGGATGGTTCGTTGGTGCTGTAGTGATTGAGATGGCATTGATTGTTTTTGAAGTAACCGTGTTTGTGGTAGTAATTCGGTATTTTTATAAGCAGCACCGCAAGAGCGGACGTAGCAAAGTTGAAGCCTTGACCACTGCCCAGTTTGACGAGCTACGATCCGGCGGACTGCCAGAAAAAACTGCGGGGCCGCTGGAAAAAGCCATGTTGTTTGAGATGAACCTATATAAAATGGTTTATCTGTTTTTAAGGAGTCTGATTAGGCAAAATAAACCCGGTCTTTATTACTATCTAGCCATTTCGTTCGGCATAGCTTGGATAAGCTGGATTGGGGGGTATTTGGTATTTAATGTGCCTCCCAGTAACCCTCGTTTTATCTTAATTTTGCTGCCCGGATCATTAGCACCCGCCTTGGCGGCTATTATTGTTCGTAAGTGGGTCACGCGAGAGGGGTTTGAAGATGTTGGGCTAAGAATCAATCGGTCAGCTTGGCGCTACTACCTGCTTGGCTGGCTGTGGCCTTTAATCGGCGTCGGTTTCATCCTGGCGGCCTTAGCGCTTTTGCAATCAATACATCTGCTAAACTTATATCCAGTAATACCTACCGAACTATCGTTGTCCTTACCGCTAGTAATAGTAATTCAGATGCTGGTCGCCATACCAAGCGCAATTATGCTTCTAGGCGAGGAGTTGGGGTGGCGGGGTTATCTACAGAAACAGCTGTATCCGCACAACCGCCTTAAAGCGTACGCCACAACGGGTCTAATTTGGGGCGTGTGGCACTACCCCCTGATTTTTATTGGTTATGAGCCTTACGATAATCCATACTTAGGTATGGTGGTCTTCACGCTATTCGCAGTAACGTTTTCTATCTTTTTGGGGTGGCTTTATCAGACGTCTAAGAGCATTTGGGTTCCCAGTTTGGCCCATTCCTCCAGCAATATTGTCGGAGCATCTATTTTAATATTGCTATTTGAAGGGCAGTCTAATTGGTTCCTGTGGGTCTCATTATTATCGTGCATGCCTTTGGCATTGCTTAGCCTCTATCTGATAACCAATCGAAAACTAAATGAAATTTAAAAGACACGATTAATTTAGTTAGTATTCTGGAATGAAACTAAAAGCCCAAAGTCCCAACCCCTACTGCCCTCCCGGGGCAGGCGACCCGATCACAGGCCAGACTTTCTCAATTGAAAAAAGAAATCCGGCGGGGAAAATTAAAAACAATCAAAGCCTAAGCTGCAAGCGGGGCGCATTGCAGCTTAGCTGAAACAGGCGGCGGAGCTGGCCGAAGTTGCCCCTCCCGAAATTGCTTGCAAGCTCGTATTTTTCGCTCAAGGTTAGCTTTTTGAGATAAAATGGGTTCGAGCAGCTTCGTAGAGCTGCACCACTACCGCCCATTAGCCGGGCTGTCTGTTACTGGCCCGCTTTCGGTTATACTCAAACCAATGGCCACCACCCGAAAACCAAATCCACGGCGGCGCCCCAAGCCGGCTGAGCCGGACCTGTCCGACGTAGCCTTAGTCGACGAATCGCCCGACAGCGTCGCCAAACGGACCTTCGTCAGCTTAGCGGTGGCCCTGGGGTTCGGGGCCGGGTTGTGGTTCTTGTACCTCGGCCGCCACATCCTCGGCCTGCTCGTGATCGCGCTGCTGATTGCCTTGGCCCTTTCGCCGATGGTCGGCTGGCTGCGCCAACGCGGCCTGCCGCGCAGCCTCTCGGCCGGCATGGCGGTGCTGTTGCTAGTGGTGGTAGTCAGCGGCATCGTCGGTTCGGTGGCCCCGACTTTCATCAACCAGAGCGACGAGTTGGCCCGGGACTTCCCCGGCTACATCGACGAGGCGTTTGACGAAGAACCACTTAAAGGTATCAACGAGCGCTTTAACGTGGCGGAAAAGGCGCGCGAGAGCACCACTAAACTCCCGGAACTGCTGGTCGGGCGGAACACGCCGATTCTGGATACCGCCATCAACGCCCTGAACGCCGTCTTGACGACGTTCATCATCCTGGCGCTGGCGTTCTTCATGCTGATCGACGGCCCGGCCTCCTGGCAGCGGTTCGTCCGCCTGCTCAACCCACGCTACGGCCGGCGGCTCAACCACGTCGCTACCAAGACCACCGATGCCGTCGGAGGCTTTGTCTGGGGCAACCTGCTGATCAGCCTGGCGGCCGGAGGAGTCGCCGCCCTGGTGATGCTGGTATGGGGCGTGCCGTACGTCGTGCCGTTAGCGATCGTGGTCGGCCTGCTGGCCCTGATCCCCCTGATCGGTTCGACCATTGCTACGCTGTTAATGGCGCTAGTAGCGCTGTCGCAAGGGACGGGCACGGCACTTGCCGTCCTGGTGACGTACGGCACCTACCAGGTGTTCGAGAGCAACATCGTCGTGCCGATGATCTTTGCCCGCACGCTGCAGCTGTCTCCGCTGATAATCTTGATCGCCACCATTACCGGCGCCACGCTGGGTGGCATCGTGGGCGTGCTGATCGCGATCCCGGCGGCGGCCGTGCTGCAGATAATCGCCGTGGAGCTATTGCAGGGGACGGTGCCCGGCCGGCGGGCGCACATTCGGGAAAGCTGACAGTAGGCAGCCGCTGAGGTGACCCTGCCGATTAGCTTACTAGCCCAGCGGCTTAGCCTGCGTACGGTTGACCCACCAGTCGTCGTCTTTTTCACCGAACCACCAGCGGTCCGAGTCGGTTTTTTCGATCTTGGCGGCCAATGCCTTGGCCTCCGGCGTTTTGAGGCGTTTGATGGCGCTCGGCAGCCAGGTACGCGCCCGCTCGTTGCCGATGTCGACCTGCTCCTTGAGCGACAAGATGAATTCCAAGTTATCGGCGTCTTTGGCCAGCAGGGACTCTTCGGACGTCCGGGCTTCGTATGCCTTGATCACCGACTTGATTTCGCCCCCGAACGGCAAGGGAGCCGTGATGTCTTCTACCGCCGGTCCCTCTCTCGCTTCGGCGTATTTCTGATGGACGTAATTGAGGTCGGACGTGCGCGATTCGGCCAGGTCGTGGAACAGGCACATCTGCAGCACCTTGCTGGAATCCACGTTTCCGCGCATCGCGCTAAGCACGTAGCCGATGTAGAGGACGCGTGAAATATGCTCGGCAACGCTCTGCTTGCCGCTGCCCAAGAAGTAGAACCCGGAGCGCGGCGTCTTTGCCAGGATGCCGACTTCGAACAGGAAATCAACGATTGAATCGTGGGGGTCGGCGGGCTTTGGCACCTAGCCAGTATACTGTAAATTCTTACCTTGTCCGGAGGCGTGTAGAAACGTATAATCCTCCTCGCAAACTAACCACGGAGCAATCAATGGGCAACGATTCCAAAGAGGGCGACAAAGTGATGAAACGGATGCCGGTGGGCTTTCAAAAGCCTAAGGTGATGAAAGTTAAGCCTGACGGTACGAGGATTACCAAGGATAAGACCGGTACGTACCACAAGCAGAAAGATCCCCGCCAACCCCACCAGCCCCAGATATAGACTATCGCGAGGCTACGACGCCCGCTCCTGGATCTGCATGTAGCGCACCGCAGCCAACAGCAAGACATTGAACCCCAGCCCGAACACGGCGGTAAATTGCGACTCAGCAAACTCAAAGACGTACGTGATGAAAATGCTGACCAGCAACGCCCGCTCGAACTGCTCGTAGGCGGCGTAGCGGGAACGGGGGAGCCGGTAGAGGCCGCTGATGATGAACCCCGCCGAAACCAGCGACGATCCGAGCACGGCGATCGAGACCGTACGCAGCCGGCCGTCCGAGCCGTACAGCAAGCCAGTGAACGCTCCCTGGCCGGATCCCTCCACGGCCAGGTAGACGGCCAGTCCGGCTTTGGTCAGCGCCGCCAGCGCTAACCCGCCGAACACGACCACTATCACGCTGCTAAACCACCGCTGGTGCGTCAGCAGCTGGTACCGTTGGCGCGCGTAACGCACCAACCTGAGCGCCGCCCCCGGCTGCTCGGGAGCAGCGGCGCGGCTTTGTTTCAGCAACGCCAGCGTCGGCGCGCGCAGTGCGTTCGAGTGCCTGACCTGCGTGAGGAAGGCTCCCGCGCGGTCCTTCTCCACGGAGTCCAGGTCGTGGAACGAAGCCTCCTTCAGCAGCTCTACGGCGTTGGCTAAGTATTCGGTTTCCCGGAATCGCTGGTGGTTGCGCAACTGGCGGGTGCCGAGGTAAATCAGGATGAAGATCAGGTAAATCAGCGCGGCCGTCGGTTGGTAGAAATAGTCGTTGTCGCTGGTAATGAACTTGCCCAGCTCGTCGATGAAGGTGCCGAAGCCGAACCCGCCGATCACCGCGGCGACGCGGCGGGTGGAGCGGTTCAGGAACGCCAGCAGCAGCACCGTCGCAACCATCATCAGCAGTCCGCCGTAGAGCATGTGGGCGATGTGGAAACTGTCACCACCGAGCTTGGGGTAGCCGGTCAGTTCCAGGAAAAACCTGATTCCTAAGAGTGAAACGACGGCCGAAACCATGAAGGCGTCGAGCAAGTCGCCAGCCTCGTAATTACGGATCAGATGCTTTGTCCAGCGCATACCGCTACTATACCGTGCAGGTGAGGGGGTGGCACGGCGGTAGAATCTGTATAATCGGAGTAATGCCGGGATAGCTCAGCGGTAGAGCGCTGGCCTGAAGAGCCAGGCGTCCCCAGTTCGATCCTGGGTCCCGGCACATCAACTAATCTAACTGCCGATGAAGAACGTCAAATTAGAGGAACAACTGGTGGGACCAGCGCATTGGTCGAAGTTCGGCATCGTCACGGTGCCTGGAGATCCCCAGGCTCAAGAACTCCGTCCGGACATAGAGCAGCCAGCAAAAGAGGACGTCATCCAATCGTGGCAGATGGTAGCGGTGCTGCGCGTTACGACCAGCGTGCCGATCCGGCTTGGCTTTATCGCCGGAAATCATGCAGAATTCCTCATTGACCCGGTTATGCGGCTAGACGGGCTGATCGGGGTGCACGTAGGTCCTAAAGAAACCACTTTCGCGGTTTGGCCGGAGGATAATAGCTCGGAAACAAATTTAGAGTTGGTGGAAGTTACCACATTAGACGACGCCCGCTATCCCGACCTACCAGTCTACTGAACGGTGCAACGAATCCTGATATACTGAACTCCGTTATTAACAACTTGCGGGTGTAGCTCAGCTGGCTAGAGCGTCTCCTTGCCATGGAGAAGGTCGACGGTTCGAATCCGTTCACCCGCTCATTGAAGACCGCCCAAGCGGTCTTTTTGGTTGGATTTCAGTACAATACCCATATGGCGACGTGGCCGAGTGGTTAGGCAAGGGTCTGCAAAACCCTGTACGGCGGTTCAATTCCGCCCGTCGCCTCAGTTTCGTCCGGCAGCGCGGTAGTGCAGTCGTCCCGAAACACCCGCCCGGGTGGTGGAATCAGGTATACACGACGGACTTAAAATCCGTTGCCCGTAAGGGCTTGTGGGTTCGAATCCCACCCCGGGCACAGCGTAACGTTGCCTTCTCAAAACGCCCTCGCCAGGTGCTACACTTAGCGTGAAACAAAATGAACGACGACATCACTTACCACGCCCCCCTGACAGACGAGGAGGAAGAACCCCAGGCCGCGCTTGACGCGATGGCCAAGGTGAACTTGTTCGAACGGCTGTCAGAGCTCAAAAGCCCTCCGCCGGCTCCACCGCCTCAGGCGCCTTCGATGTCCTCTCCCGAGGGCGGCTCGCCCGACCCGGACTCCCGGCGCCGCCCGACTAAGCGCTTGATTGCCGTGGCGGCGGCCTTACTGCTGGCGGTGGGGGCGGGCGGTGCGTACGCCTACCAGTCCGGCCGGCAGCAAGTAGCCCAAGAACCCGGGCCTTCTGCTGCGCCCGGCAAACAACCTACGCGCCCGCCATCCGCCCGCCCGTCAGCACGGCCTTCCTCAAAACCGAGCCCCCCGCCCCGCCCCGCACCCGCTCCGGCCAAGCCACCCACTGCTCCCGGCACCTACACCGTCCAAGCCGGTGATACACTGATTACGGTCGGCGACAAGCTCAAGAAAGACTGGCGCGCCATCGCTGCCGCCAACAACGTCCCCGACCCTAACTTTATTACGCCCGGCCAGGTGTTGCGCATCCCGTGACCGGCCAGGGCCTAGCCTAACCAGCCGTGGTACGAGTCCGCCTCACCAACCAACCCCGCCACAAACCCTCTGACGATCCTAATCGTCCGGACGTCATCAACCTGCCGGCTACGGCCGAAGAACGCCGGGGAGGTTCGCATGCTGGCGAACAGGAAGCCCCCAAAGGCCACGCGGCGGGCGCGGCCTCAGACGGAGCCGAAGCGGCTGCCAAAGCGCGCTCCGGGCGCGGCCTGACCGAGCGCCAATGGACGATCAGCCTGCTGGTGTTGGCCGGCTTGTTCGTGCTGTTTACGTTCCGGGGATGCGTGCTGCCGTCCGGCGTGGGGCCAAAGTCGAAGCCCGCCGCCCAGGTTACGGCCACGCCAGCGCCGGCCGCTACCACCGCGCCGGCCGGGCAGGAGTATACTGTCAAGGGAGGGGATACGCTTTCCTCGATCGCCCAGCAGTACAACACCACGGTAGACGCGCTGGTCCAAGCCAATAACCTCAACCGCGGTACGCCGCTCCGGGTCGGCCAAAAGCTGACCTTGCCAGCCGGAAACGCCCAGCCTTCGCAGCCATCCGCGCCATAATCCCTGTCAGCGTTCCGATACCCACGTAATCAAGAAAGGTCCTTTATATGTCCATTGCCCTGATCATCATCCTCGCCGTAATCGTGCTGTTGGTACTCTTTGCCGTCGGTGCTTACAATAGCCTGGTGCGTGCCCGTAACCGCACCGACGAAGCCTGGTCGGACATCGACGTCCAGCTGAAGCGCCGCTACGACCTGATCCCGAACCTGGTCAGTACCGTCAAAGGGTACGCCACGCACGAGCGCGAGCTGTTCGAAAACGTTACCAAGGCTCGCACGGCGGCGATTAACGCCGGCGGCGTCCAGGAACAGGCCCACGCGGAAAACATGCTGACGGACGCGCTGAAGAGCGTCTTCGCGGTGGCCGAAAACTACCCGGATTTGCGCGCGACCGAGAACTTCCAGAAGCTCCAGGACGAGCTTTCCGACACCGAGAACAAGATCATGGCCGCCCGGCGCTTTTACAACGCCAACGTGCGCGATTACAATACCAAGCTGCAGTCTATCCCGACCAACCTGATCGCCGGCCCGATGGGCTTTACGGTCCGGGAGTTCTTCGAACTCGACGACGCCGACGCGGCGGCGCGACAGCCGGTGAAGACGGAGTTTTAATGCCCTGGCAAGATTTCGTGTTTACGGGTGGCTCACTGCTATTTGTGGGTGCGCTAATCTCCTCGGTATTGGGCAAAGACAAACCAGCATTACCACTCAGTCTGACAACTGCTTTAGTACTCTCGGTGTTCACTGTGGTGTATGCCACCCTTGACCTCTGGTTTACCGCAATCGTGAATGCGATTATGGCAATTTTGTGGTTTGTGCTCGTCGTGCAGCATATGACAAATGTACGAACTACTGAAAGCGGTAAATAGGATGGCCACCCTCTACACCCAGGTTTCCAGTAACAAAGCCAAGTCGTTACTCTACCTGGCGCTGTTCATCGGGCTGATCTGCGGCCTCGGGTACTTTGCGAGTTACTACTTTGGCAGCCCGCTGATTTTTATCGGTGCGCTGGTACTGGCGGTGGTGATGAGCGGATGGTCGTACTGGTTTTCCGACAAGACCGCACTGGCTGTCTCCGGCGCCAAACAAATCCAGAAAAAGGACAACCCCTACGTCTACAACATGGTCGAAAACCTGGCGATTACGGCCGGCCTGCCGATGCCGAAAGTCTACGTGATCGATGACACCGCCCCGAACGCGTTTGCCACCGGCCGCGACCCCAAGCACGCGGCTGTGGCCGTCACCACCGGCATCGTCGAGAAACTGGAAAACGAGGAGCTGGAAGGCGTGATCGCGCACGAGCTGGGACACGTGGGCAACTACGATACGCGCCTGATGACGATCGTGGTGGTGCTGGTCGGCCTGGTGACGCTGCTGACCGACTTCATGCTGCACATGGCCTTTTGGGGCGGCGGGGACCGCCGCGACTCGGGACAACTCGGCTTGGTCCTGATGGTCGTCGGGTTCGTGCTGGTGCTGCTCTCGCCATTTTTCGCCGCCCTGATCCAGATGGCGATTTCCCGCAAACGCGAGTTCGCCGCCGACGCTACCGGGGCGTTGCTGACGCGCTACCCGGAAGGCCTGGCCAGGGCGCTGGAAAAGATTTCCAAGGATCCCGAGCCGCTGGAATCGGCCAACAAGGCCACCGCCCACCTCTACATCTCAAACCCGTTCAAAGGCAAGGATGAGGACGGCGACGGCATCCCGGACCAGCGGTCGTGGTTCGCCGGGCTGTTCGACACGCACCCGCCGATTCCCGAGCGCACCAAAGCGTTGCGGGAGATGGGCGTTTGAGCGGGAGCTGGCTTAGGTGCTATCGTAGGACGTTATGGGAGCCCCAGACACCAATCCTTCGCCTGCAGATGTTTTTGATGATCCACGCGAGGCGCTTAAAGAGGCCGGTTACCAGACGCTGTCGCGCTCGTACTTCGAGCGCGATGGAGGCGACGTACGCGCCAACAAGGTAGCCGCGAGCCGTCCGTTGCCGCAAAGCGAACCCGGCGGTAAGGTGCTACTTTCCCTTGAGATTACCAGCGATGGCAAGCAGCGCGATGCCTGGGTCTTCCGCAAAGAAAAAGACGGGGGTTGGGAGCGGATCGATTGTGAAGCGTACAGCCTCGACGACATCCCCGAAGCGCACTGGCACGCGCTCGAGCGCTACTACGACCAGATCCACCACGCTGAACGGGAAGCTCCAGCCGAGTAGCATCGCTCACGGCTTTCTGGAGTGACGGCTCCTCCCGCCAGAACCGCGCAGCGCAACAGGGGCTAAGGCCGTAAAAGGTCTCAACCCCTGGGGGTACGTGCGCGTTCGGGGAGATGAGGGAGCCGCCTCTATGGCAGGTTGGCGCCGTATGAGGGTTTGGCGATGTAGTGCTGCAGTACGCCGCTGCCCTGCCGTTGCAGCAGTACCACGTAGTCCCGGCTGTGGCGGGGCTCCCTGGTGACGAGCCCGCTGCCGGGAGAAACGTTCGTGCTATTAAGCTTTTTGAGGGGGATGTTGGTAGCCCGGTGGATCGCGTCGATAATCGACCGGGTGTCGCCCTCAAGAGGCACGGGAAGTTCATCGTCGGATCCCAGCACCTTCTGAATCGCCGTCCGGACTACTTCATCGGCCTGCCCGGCCAGCAAATAATTAGCCATCTTAGTTCTCCTCACGGTCACGAGTTCAGTACCGGTATGATACTGACCATGATGACCGCCAGGAGCCGAACGCGTTAAGGAACTGTCCGAAACCGGACACCTCAGAATACCACCGTCGGTGCAATCTGTCGTTATACTGGGCAAGTGAGTTCCTCCGCCAAACAACGCGCCAAGACCCGTCTCGCCAAGCTGCGCGAGGAGATTAACCACCACCGCTACAACTACCACGTCTTGGACCGCGAGGAGATTTCGGCGGATGCATTGGATTCGCTGAAGCACGAGCTAACGCAGCTCGAGCAACAGTTCCCCGACATGATTACGCCTGATTCCCCGAGCCAGCGCGTGGCGGGGGAGCCGCTCACGCAGTTCTCGCAGGTGGCGCATACCCAGCCGATGCTTTCGCTTAACGACGTCTTTAGCCCCGAAGAACTGGCCGAATGGGAAAAACGGCTGCGCCGCACCGTTGGCACGGACGCCGCCTTGGAGTACTTCGCCGAATTAAAGTACGACGGCCTGGCCGTGTCGGTGCGCTATGAGAACGGCGTACTGGTGCAAGCTGCCACCCGGGGCAACGGGCGGATCGGCGAAGATGTTACCGCTAACGTGCGCACGATCGAATCCGTCCCGCTCCGTCTGCGCGAACCTATCACGGTGGAAGCGAGGGGCGAGGTGATCATGACTAAAAAGGTCTTTGCGCGGCTCAACAAGGAAGCCGAGAAAGCCGGCCGCAAAAGCTACGCCAACCCGCGCAACCTGGCCGCCGGTACGCTACGTCAGCTCGACCCCAAACTGGTGGCCGCCCGTCCGCTGGAACTGATGATATACGGCCTGGTCGACGAGTCAACCGAGTTGCCGACTCATGCGGCCGAGCACCAGCGCGCCAGGGAACTCGGCTTCAAAGTAAGCAGGGAAGAACGGACGACTTCCAAGCTCGGCGGCATCGAGCAGTACTGGCGCAACGTCGAGAAGCGGCGCGCCAAGCTCCCGTTCCAGATCGACGGCATCGTGGTCACCGTCAACGCCCGCCCGTTGTTCCGCCGGCTGGGGGTGGTCGGCAAGAGCGCCCGGGGTAGCGTGGCGTTCAAGTTCGCGCCGGAGCAAGTCACCACCACGGTCAACGACATCCGGGTCAACGTCGGTCGCACCGGCGCCGTGACACCGTTCGCCTGGCTGGAGCCCGTGCGGGTAGCCGGTACCACCGTTTCCCTGGCCACGTTGCATAACGAAGACGAGGTCAAGCGCAAAGACATCCGGATCGGCGACACGGTGATCCTCCAAAAGGCCGGGGACATCATTCCGGAAGTGGTGCAAAGCCTCCCGAACTTGCGTACCGGCCAAGAGAAAGTCTTCAAGATGCCGAAAAAGTGCCCCAACTGCGGGACGCCACTGGAGCGCCAGCCGAACGGTGCCGTCACGCGCTGCCCGAACCCGAACTGCTACGCGCTGGAAGCCGGCCGGCTCGAACACTTCGCGTCGCGGGAGGCGCTGGACATCGACGGGGTAGGGGAGAAGCTGGTGCGGCAGCTACTTACCGCCAAGCTGGTGCGCGACCCGGCCGACTTGTTCCACCTAGAGCCGGGGGATTTGGAAGCGCTGCCCGGGTTTGCCGTCAAGAAGGCCGAGCGGGTGGTAGCCGGCATCGAGGCCGCCAAAGAGGTGGCGCTCGAGCGTTTCATTTACGCCTTGGGTATCCGCCACGTCGGGTTGCAGACGGCGATCGACCTGGCCAACCACTTTGAGACGTTCGAGGCCTTCCGCCGGGCGACCGCTGGGGAACTGGAGCAGGTCGAGGGAATCGGCGGAGTAGTGGCCGAAGCAATCGCCGCGTGGTTGGCCAACCCTACGCACCAAAAGCTGCTCGACCGCTTGCTCGAGGCCGGCATTACCTTCAAAGCTACCGTGCGCACGGACGAACTGACAGGCCTGAACATCGTGGTTACCGGCACGCTCGACGAAATCAGCCGCGAAGAAGCCGAGTCCTTGGTGCGGGCCAAAGGCGGCAAGGCCGGCTCCAGCGTTTCCAACGAAACCGATTACCTGGTGGCGGGAAGTAACCCAGGCAAGTCAAAAATGACGGCCGCCGAGAAGTTCGGGACCACGGTCATCGATGAGGCGGGGTTGAGGCGGTTGGTGAAAGGCTAGTCTTGGCGCGAGCGGTAGGCTTCCTGCAGGCTGTGCTCTGCGCTGTTTTTGGCTATGCCGTCGCGGCGTTCCTGAACTGGAATCGGGGGAGTGTCTTCGCCGCTAAAAAAATCGGCGACTGAGCGCCGGGCGTCTTCAGCTGTAGCGCCAGCAGTTTCTGCAGCACCAGTAACGGTACGGGCGGCGTGCTCTACCCCGGCGGCGGCGTGAGGAGTTTCCTTGCCAATTTGTCCACCGATTTCGTAGGCTGCCTTACTGAGAACCCCACTTACTCCGACTGTAGCCCCTATTGCTGCAACCGTAGCTGCACTCTTCCGCCGCTTAGATGCTGGCGGAAAAATCCGATCAACCAACCCAGGACGATATTCTACGCCAGGTTCCATCGTCTGATCTGTCGCAGAAACGCGGCCGGTTTCAGGACCTACCTGGTCGAGCATATCACCCATGTCGCGGAAGCTGTCGGGGGAGGGGCGGTGAGCTTCTCGTTTAGGCATAATAATTCCTTGCTTAGTGCCAGTTATTCCAGCTCGTCTTCGTCGTGTTCGGCCTGCTCGTCTGCTACCTGCAGGGCGTGGGCCAAAGACATTGTCGGTTCGCCGTGGAGCTCTTCCTCGTAGGTCAGCTCCAGGCCGTTGAAATCATACATCGGATCGCGTTTCATATGGCTTTTGTGTTAGGGGTAGGGGGGTCTGTTCAGATGTGGATTACGTAATATTAGCTTAGTTAAGGGACTTTGTCAAGAGGGGAGGATTGGGCCGCGGTACCAAAGAAGGCACCCGTGCGGGTGCCTTCGGTGCGGAAAGCTACATCTTACGCGCGGCCAGCGGAGCGGCGGGCGCGCTGTTCGCTATAGGCCATCAATCCCATTCCGCTGAGGGCGGCCAGTAAGGCGGCGAAGAGCATCAACATGGGAGTAGCGTGCCGCTGCGTGGACGAGCCGGCGACCGTTACGGGAGCGCTGGCCGGTTGGGCCAAGGCGACGGTAGGCGTTTCTGGATTGGCGACGGCCTGGCTGCCAGCCTCGCTGCCTTCAGCCTGGGCGGGGTCAGCGGCTGGTGCGGCGGCTTCGGTGCCCTCGGCAGTCGCGGTGCTGCCTGCCGCCGTTGCCTGGCTGGAGGCCCGGACGGCTTGGCTACGGCGCGTAGGTGCTTCATACGCCGGTGGCTGGCCGGAGCTACCACCCACGGCTTGGTTGCCGTTCGAAGCCGACTGGTCGATCGGGCGTTGGTCGATCGGTTCCGGATTGGAGGGGCATTGGACGTTCGGATCGACGTCGCACTCCCGGGGACCTGAGGCCGCGGCTGCGCCGGGGAGCACGGTCAGGCTACCGGCGAGGGCAGCGATTAGGATCGTGAGGTGTAATTGTTTCATGGTGACTCCTTTCCCCTTTTGTTTATGTAGTGGCGTGCGATCCGTTTGGAGGGCATGGCCTGTGTCTGACTAAATAGTACTCAATAAAGCTAAAAATCTATATAGTCAAACGTCCAAAAACCCAGCGGTACCTCCTCACGAAAATTGTGATATTTCCTTAATAGAGGGGTTATTAGCGATTCAATTGAGGCTACCACAACCCCAGCGCGCTTGTATACTGGGAGGTATGCAATTAAGCCGTACGGATGTGGAAGCGATCGCCCGCTTGGGCAGGCTGCGTTTAAGCGACGCCGAACTCGAACGCTACCGCGTCCAACTCTCCGACGTGCTCGGCTACGTCGAGAAGCTCGCAGCCGTGGATACCAGCGAGGTCGCTGAGACCGCCGCGACGGTGGCTCCGAACGCTTCGTTGGCCGATGACCGGGCGGTTGCTCCCAACGATACCGAACGCTTGTTGGCCAACGCGCCGGAGCGCGACGGTACCCACGTGAAGGTGAAGGCTGTCTTCGGCGGGCCGGCCTGATGGGTAGGCCAACGGAACCGCAGCTGGCGGTGGCGGGCGGTCCCGCCGCCCCCGCGCCCTTCGCAGCTACGTCCGACGTTTCCGCAGTTACGGCCAGCCCGTACTTATGGAAGAAACCCGACACCGAGGTTTCTTCCGAGCAGGTAGACGGTCCGCTGAGCGGGCTGACGGTGGCGGTCAAGGATTCGTTGGTGACCGCGGACGGCGCTCCCACCACGGCCGCCTCGCGGATGCTGGAGCGCTTTGTTAGCCCTTACGAGGCGACGGTAGTCCGCAAAATCCGCCGGGCCGGCGCCACGATCGTGGGCAAGACCAACTTGGATGAGTTCGCGATGGGATCCTCGACCGAGAATTCGGCCTTGGGCGTGACGGTTAATCCCTGGGACGAATCCCGGGTGCCTGGCGGGACCAGTGGGGGCTCAGCGGCGGCCGTGGCCGACGGCTCGGCCGACCTGGCGATCGGCTCCGACACCGGCGGATCGATCCGCCAGCCGGCTTCTTTTTGCGGGGTGGTCGGGCTCAAGCCCACGTACGGCCGCGTGTCGCGCCACGGCCTGATCGCGATGGCCAGCTCGCTGGAGCAGGCCGGTCCTTTGGCGCGGACCGTCAGCCAAGCCGCCCTGCTATTGGGAGTGCTGGCCGGCCGCGACCCGCACGATGCCACCAGCGTGGACACCCCGGTGCCGGATTACGCCGCCGCGCTCCAGAAAGATGTCAAAGGCCTGACCGTCGGTTTGCCAAAAGAGTACGCTTCACCGGGGATGCAGACGGAAGTGGCGGAAGCCGTCGCCACGGCCGGGGAAGACCTCCAGGCTGCCGGAGCCGTACTCAAAGAAGTGTCCCTGCCGCACACCGAGTACGCCGTAGCCACGTACTACATCGTGATGGCAGCCGAGGCATCGTCCAACCTCGCCCGCTACGACGGCATCCGCTACGGCTACTCCGCCCAGACCGACCCGGAGGTTTCCAGTACCCTCCAAAGCCTCGAAGACGTTTACTTTACCAGCCGTAGCCGCGGCTTCGGGCCGGAAGTGCAGCGGCGGGTGATTCTCGGGACGTACGTGCTGTCGGCAGGATACTACGATGCCTACTATAAAAAGGCGATGCTGGTGCGCCGGCTAATCCGGCGGGACTTTGAGCGGGCCTTCGGTGAGTGCGACATACTCCTCACCCCGACCGCGCCGACCACCGCCTTCAAGCGGGGAGAAAACGTGGAAGATCCGCTCCAGATGTACCTCAACGACATCTTCACGGTGCCCGCCAGCCTGGCCGGTATACCCGGTATCTCGGTGCCGGCGGGCTTTGACGCCGGGGGATTGCCGATCGGATTGCAATTATTGGGCCCGCACTTCGGAGAAGAAAAAATCTTGCGCGTTGCCCACTCCTATGAGCAGCAGCACGACTGGCATACCCGGCGGCCCAGCCAATCAGCGACTTGAAGATTATCACTAGCCAAACTCACTAACCCGGAAGGAAACCATATGGGAAAAGCCCAGAAGCTGAAATCCGAGAGGCGCGACCAACGCGCGCAAGCCGCGCAAACCGCGGGAGAACGCAAATCGCGCAAACGGCTGCTCGGAGCCCTGGCTTTGTTCGTAATTGCCGCCACCATCGCCATCCCCGCCGCGTATAAAGCCGTCGGTAAACCCAAACTACCCGACCTAACCAAGGAAACCGCCATGTCCACTGACTCACCCACGCCAAACCCCCAAACCACGCCCGGTGCCGCCGCCCCGGCTTCGGCCGCCCAATCGACAGCCGTAATCCAGACACCCAAGGGCACCATCACGGTGGCCCTAAACCGCGAGAAAGCTCCCAAGACGGTGGCTCAAATCACCACCCTGATCTCGAAAGGTTTTTATAATAACCTGAATTTCCACCGGGTGGTCCCGGGCTTCGTGGTGCAAGGGGGCGACCCGAAAGGTGACGGGAGCGGGAAATCGGACTTGCCGAACCTCCCGTTCGAGACGAACGACCTCAAGCACGAGAAAGGCGTGATCTCGATGGCGCGTTCGCAGGCCAAGGATTCGGCTAACTCGCAGTTTTACATCACGTTGGATGCCCAGCCTTCCTTGGACGGGGAATACGTCGTCTTCGGCAAGGTCACCAGCGGCATGGACGTCGTCGAGAAAATCGCCCAGGACGACAAGATAAACTCGATCACCCTCAAATGACCGCAGCCCTGTTAACCCTCCTCATATTGGCGGTGGCAGCCGGGGCGGTAGCGCTTACCATCCGGCGTCATCAGCGACGCACGCGCATCTTGAGCGGCGAAGACCGCGCGCTGATCCACGTCCGCTGGCACGAAATCGAACAGTCCGTGCAACGTGGCGGCCCTACGCAGCTGCGCCAGGCCGTGATCGAAGCTGACAAGCTGGTGGATTACTCGCTTAAGCAACTCCAGGTCGGCGGGGAGACGATGGGCGAACGCCTCCGTCAGGGCGCGGCCCGGTTTTCCGATTACCAAGGGGTCTGGGAAGCCCACAAAGTCCGTAACCAGCTCGTCCACGAAGTAAACCGGGAATTGCTGTCGTTTGAGACCACCGGCGTGCTGGCCAAGTTCAAGCGGGGACTGCACGACTTGGGGGCCTTGTGAGCCGGGGTAGGCTGGGTAGCGCTGGTAGCGCGGACGGAGCCAGCGGTGGCTAAGGTACCCGCCCCCTACGAAGCCGTGATTGGTTTGGAAATCCACGTCCAGCTGGCCACCCAAAGCAAGATGTTCTGCCGCTGCCGGAACCTGGCCGGAGCGGATGCTAGCCAGGCCGAAGCCGCTCCTAACAGCGCCACCTGCCCGGTCTGCCTGGGCATGCCGGGCACGCTGCCGGTTCCCAACCGCACGGCGGTGGAGTGGGCGCTGAAGACAGCGATGGCGCTGGGCTGCGGCATCCCGGAGCGCTCCAAGTTCGACCGTAAGCAGTACTTTTACCCCGACTTGCCGAAAGGCTACCAGATCTCGCAGTACGACGAGCCGTTAGGCGGGCCGGGCACGTTCACCTACGACTTGCCTGCCGGGCCGGCGGGAGCAGAACCCAGTGCCGGGGACGGTTCTGAGAACAGCTCCGGGAATCCGGCGTCCCGCACGGTCGGGATTACCCGCTTGCATCTGGAGGAAGACGCCGGCAAGCTGATCCACCCGCCGGGAGCGGCCTACTCGCTGGTAGACCTCAACCGGGCCGGCACACCGCTGATGGAAATCGTCACCGAACCGGATTTGCGCACGCCTGCCGAGGCAAAACGCTTCTTGCAGGAGTTGCGGTTGCTGATGCGCTACCTGGGCGTTTCCGAAGCCGAGATGGAAAAAGGCCACCTACGCGCCGACGCCAACGTTTCGGTCCGCCCTTCCGGCCAGGCCGAATTGGGAACCAAGACCGAGCTGAAGAACCTCAACAGCTTCAAGTTCGTGGAAAAGGGGTTGGTAGCCGAAATCGCCCGCCAGATCGCCGAACTGGAGGGGGGAGGCACGATCGTCCAAGAAACCCGCGGGTTCGACGAAGCCAGCGGAGAGACCGTCAGCCAGCGCAGCAAGGAAGGAGCTAACGACTACCGCTACTTTCCGGAACCCGACTTGCCGCCACTGGAGCCGAGCGGCTTAGGCTTGGAGGCGTTGCGCCAGGCCATCCCGGAGCTGCCGTCCGCCAAACGCCTGCGCTTTATCGCACAGTACGGCCTGGCGGAGCGGCAGGCCGAGCAGCTGGCGGCCGATCCGGCCGACGCCGCGTTCTTTGAAGACGTCGTCACGGCGGCCGGAGCAAACGCCGCCGTAGCGGAAGCCGCCGTTAAGTTGTTACTGGGACCCTTGACCGAAGAACGCAATGTCAGCGGCCTTCCGTTTACGTCGCTGCCCGGCGGTGCCGGGGCGGTCGGACAAATTGCGGCCTACCTCGCCGAAGGAAAGCTGGACTGGTCGGCTGCCAAGCGGATGCTGGCAGCCGTCGGCCAAGGGACCGAACCGGCTGAGCTGATCAAGCGACCCGAATACCAGCAAGCTGACCAAGCCGACCTGGATCGCTTGATTGGGCAAGCTTTGGCCGCTAACCCAGCAGTGGTCGAAGACTTCAAGTTCGGCAACCCGAACGCCGCTAACGTGCTAATCGGAGCCGTGATGAAGCAGGCCAAGGGCTCGGTAAATCCCCACACAGTTAAAAAGGCGATCCTCAAAAAATTGGAAGACTAAGCCCTTTACCATGGATGCTTGACCGTGAGGCTTATGCTGCCATACTTAAAAAGATAACTAACGAAGGAGGAAACGATGCTGCAGGATTCCCAGCAAGACGGACAACCATACGGCCAGAACGCTTACGACGCGGAAAAAGAAGCCAAGGAGGAAACGACCGCGCCGAGTGCCGCCCAAAACGGCGATGGTGCCGTGACCGAAGAAGCCAGTCCGGGAGATACCGATGACGACCAAAGCACCGGAGGCGATAGCACTACCAACGCGCCGTCCTCTGACGATGCCCCGGCGGGCGCCGACGAAACCACCGCTGACGAAACCGACTCAGGCCAAGAAGATCCCGGCACGCCAGCCGTTTAACTAATCAAGAAAGGAATCTGAACATGGAAGTAACCGAAGTACCAAACGCAATTCTCTGGATTGCCGCCGTGGGCTTGGTAATCCAAACGATTTTGGTAGCCGCCCTGGTAATCGCGATGGTGTCGCTGGTTTCCCGTGTAAAGACGTTGGTCGACAAGGCCAACGAGGTGGTCGAACCGATCAAGGAAGCGGCTGAGAACGTCAGTAATACCGTCAGCAACTTCTCGACTTCACTGCTTAGGCCAGTGGCCACTGCCGCCGGCGTGTTCGCCGGATTCCGGCGCGGTGCAAATAAATTTGGCGGGCGCAAAAAGCGCTAACTGCGCTTAAGCAAGTATGGCCCGACGCATTACCACTACTGAAGAAACGGACACGGCACCGGCCGAGCCGGCTGTGCGGGAGCGCGCCGTCGAGCGCGACACCGATGACCGCGCGTTACGCAAAGTGGAGGACTTCATCTGGTTCATCCTGGCGATCGTGCTGTCGGTACTGCTGATCCGCTTCATCCTGCTCTTGTTGGGTGCCCGGACCGGCGTGCCGTTCGTCGATTTCTGGTATACCATCTCCGCGCCGTTCGTGGCTCCGTTCGCCGGCATCTTCGGTACGTCGGACAGCTATGGCGTCTACGACAACGGGGCTAGGATCGAACCGGAAGCCCTGGTGGCGATGGTGATTTATGGATTGCTAGCGTACGTAATCGTGCTCGGCATCCGCCTATTAAAACGTAATTCTAATGAAAGGAGTGCCTGATGGCTAACAGTAAATGGCAGTGGGTAGATAAGGTGATGGAGCAAGCTAATATGCCTAAGGAAATCCACGTCGAACGCAAAGTGAAGAAACGCGGGGTGTTCGTGCGCGGTACGGTAATCGGGGCCGCGCTCGGCGCCGTAGCCGGGATGATGCTCGCTCCCAAGCGGGGAGCCGAGTTCCGCAAGGACGTGGCCAAGCGGTCAAAGAAGTTACAGCAGCAAGCCGCCCAGCAGGCGGACGCGCTGAGCAAGACCGCCCAGCAGCAGGCCGGCAAGGTCAGCGGCAACGCCGGCCAGGGCGCCGACCAAATCCGCCGGAGCGTCACAAAGAATGCCGATAAGGTGCAACGCGCGGCGGAGTCGACCATCGATAAGACGGCCCGCAAAGCCAAACGCACTACCCGCAAGACTTCCCGCGCCGCCAAGGGTGCTGCGCGGAAGTAGCACAGATGGCTAAAAAGCCACGCCGGAGCGACCAAGAGCGATTGTCAGACCCCGATTGGGGGCTGGTCTATAAGTTCGCGATCGGTCTCGAGAAGGGGCGTTTCAACGAATACATCGAAACGCTCCAAGACACCAAAAAGCTCCTTTGGAAAAGTTTTTTGAGCGGGGTAGCCAAGGGATTTGGCGTCGTCGTCGGGGCGACCGTAGTGGTGGCGATTTTGGTCGCCTTATTGGCGTTGCTAGCCAAGGTCATCCCTTCGCCGGTCGACCAGCCACTGATCGATACCGGCAAAAAAATCCAGGATTCGACCCTGTAGAAATAGCGACTAACGGGAGGCGCTTCACCGAGCAGCCGGCCGTAGTATGATGGCGGCATGGAGGACGCGCCCAACCAGAATCGGACGGTAGACTGGACGCCGGTCGACGAAGCGCTGGCCGAGGGGACTGCCTCCGGCGCCAAGCTGGCCGTGCTCGAAGCCGGCAAGATCTTGGAAAGTTCGTTAGCCAACGCCAAGCTGCCCGGTGATACCCCGGCGGCAAAGCTCGGTAAGGCTCGGGGAATGCTGGCGCGGCCCGCAGAGGTTACCCAGCTGCAGCAAGCATTAGAGAAGCTCCACCGCGGCGACTCACCGGCGCTAAGCCCGGAGCAGGCCAAACACCACGTCCAGACCGTCCGCCAGACCTTAGCCGACCTTTCGAGCATTCCTTCCGCCGACCGCTCGCCGGCTACGCGTATAAAGCTGCTGGCGGGAATGTTCCGAGGGCGGCGGCAGTTAGGCTTACAGGTGCTCGGAGCCGCGACCGTGGCGTTCGTGCTAATCCTGTTTTTGGCCGATACCCCGCCTGGGCAGGCAATCGTCACTGGCGTAGTCGGGATCGTCCACTTCTTCTTCCGCTGGTTGCTGGGGCTGGTGATACTGCTGGCGGTGCTGGCGGCCGCCGTGGCCGCCACGGCCCTCTACCTCGACCGCCGGCAAGCCGACCCCAAGATCAAAGGCGAGTAAGCCCGGCCGGCAAGGCTCCCGGCAACCGCGCCCGCACTACTAGATGCCCTGGAGCAGGGCACTGCCGGCGCGGTACAATGGGGCGGATGTCCCAATTCGTCCACCTGCACGCCCACTCCCACTACAGTCTGCTCGACGGCTTGAGCAAACCGGCCGACATGGTCGCCCACGTCAAGGCCCAGGGCGCACCGGCCTTGGCCCTCACCGACCATGGCGTGCTGTATGGCGCGATCGACTTTTACGAAACGGCGGTGGCGGCCGGGATCAAGCCGATCATCGGCCTAGAAGCCTACATGGCGCCCGGCTCCAGGCTCGGCAAAACCCAGGCCGACGCCAACCCCTACCACCTGATCTTGCTGGCCAAGAATAAAACTGGTTACCAGAACCTGCTCAAACTGGTCACCGAAGCCCACTTGACCGGGTACTACTACAAGCCCCGGATCGACTGGGAGCTGCTGGCCGAACACCACGAGGGACTGATCTGCACGTCGGCCTGCCTGGCCAGCGAAACGTCCCAGCTAATCCTGAAAGGGAATTACGAGGGCGCCAAAGAAGTCGCCCGAAAGTACGCAGGGCTGTTCGGTCCGGACCATTACTACCTGGAGCTCCAGCACCATCCGAACATCCCGGAGCAAGGCAAAGTCAACGAAGCGATCAAGCGGATCGCCGCCGAACTCGAGCTGCCACTGGTGGCAACTAACGATTCGCACTACGTCAAACCCGAAGACGCCGAAGCCCAGGACGTGCTGCTGTGCGTGCAGACCGGCAAGCTCTTGGACGACACCCAGCGGCTGAACATGACCGACGAGGACTTCTCGCTGAAGACCCCGGCGCAGATGGCCGAGCCGTTCAGAGATACGCCGGAAGCGATCGAGAATACCGTCAAGATCGCCGGGATGTGCGACCTGAAGCTGGAGCTGGGCGGGATGATCCTGCCGAAGTTCGAGCTACCGGAAAAGGTGGGGAGCGAACGCCAGTACTTCCGGCGCTTGGTCTACGAAGGTATGTTGGAGCGCTACCGGACGGACCAGGAGCAACCTGCCGCAGAGCCAAACCTGGCGCCGCTGGCCAGCGGCGAGTCCGCCGCCGCCACCAAACTGCTAAAGTCTCACGGCCTAAGCGATTCCATGCTCGAGCGCGTCGAGTACGAGATGGGCGTGATCGAGCGGATGGGCTACGAATCGTACTTCCTGATCGTGGCCGATTTTGTCAACTGGGCCAAAGCTCAGGAAATCGTGGTCGGGCCGGGGCGCGGCTCCGGCGCCGGTTCGATTATCGCTTATGCCCTGAAAATCACCAACTTGGACCCATTGGCATTCGGCCTGCTGTTCGAGCGGTTCCTCAACCCCGACCGGATCAGCATGCCGGACTTTGACATCGATTTCGCCGACGACCGCCGGGGCGAAGTAATCGAATACGTCGCCCACAAATACGGCGCCGACCACGTCGCCCAGGTGATTACCTTCGGGACCTTGGGCGCCAAGGCCGCCGTGCGCGACACCGGGCGGGTGATGGGGATGAGCTACGACACGGTCGACGCCGTCTGCAAGCTGGTTCCCGGCCGTCCCGGCACCAAGCTGGCCGACGCCCGCCGACAATCCGACATCACCGGTCTGGAGCGTGACGACGCCCAGATCAAGCGCCTGCTCGACCTGGCCGAAAAGCTGGAAGGCTCCAACCGCCATGCTTCCACCCACGCCGCCGGGGTGGTGATCGGCGACAAGCCGCTGGTCAACTACGTGCCGCTCCAGCATGCCACCCGGGGCGACACCTCGATCGTCACCCAGTACTCGATGTTCCCGATCGAGAAAATCGGGTTGCTGAAGATGGACTTTTTGGGCCTGGCCAACCTGACGATTATGCGCAACGCCACCGAGATCATCGAGGCCGTGCACGGCGTGGCGATCGACGTCGACAGCTTGCCGCTGGACGATGGCCCGACTTACGAACTGCTGGCCAGGGCCCAGACCCACGGCGTATTCCAGCTGGAGTCTGACGGCATGCGGCGCTATATCCGGGAGCTCAAACCCAACCGCTTCGAGGACATCGTGGCGATGGTCAGCTTGTACCGGCCGGGACCGATGCAGTTCATCGACAGCTTCATCAAGCGCAAGCACGGCCAGGAGCAAATCAAATACGCCCACCCGGACCTGAAGAACGCGTTGGAAGAAACCTACGGCGTACTGGTCTACCAGGAGCAAATCATGCAAGTTTCCAAAGACCTGGCCGGCTTTAGCGGTGGGGAAGCCGACACGCTGCGTAAGGCCGTGGGTAAGAAGATCAGGTCACTGATGGACAAGATGCGCCCGCAGTTCGTGGCCGGGATGGTTAGCAACGGCTACAGCGAGGCACTCGGCAAGGAACTGTTCGACCTGTTCGAGGCTTTTGCCCAGTACGGCTTTAACAAGGCCCACGCGGCCTGCTACGCCCTGATCGCCTACCAGACGGCGTACCTCAAAGCGCATTACCCCAGCCCGTTCATGGCGGCGCTGATGACGGCCGAGCAGGAAAACCTCGACAAACTGGCGGTAGCGATTACCGAGTGTGAGCAAATGGGGCTCAAAGTACTGCCGCCGGACGTCAACGAATCGTTCGCGGGGTTCGCCGTGGCGGCCGACAAGCAGTCGATCCGCTTCGGGCTGAGCGCGATCAAGAACCTCGGCCGCAATACGGTCGAGGCGATCATCGCCACGCGTAAGGCCGACGGACCGTTCACCTCGCTGACGAACTTCTTGGGGCGGTTGCCGGGAGGTACGGCCAACAAGAAGTCGTTGGAAGCACTGGTCAAAGCCGGGGCGTTGGATAGCCTGGCGGAGCAGGCTGAAGAGAGCGCGCGAACGGGCGGCGGACGAGTCGACGGCCAGGCCGCAGGCGGTGCTACTGCCCCGGCTGGCGACGGCCGGGCGCGGATGCTGGCCGGCCTCGAGATGATGTGCCGGTTTGCCGCGATGCGGGCGGGCGAGCAGGCCGCCGGCCAGTCCAGTCTGTTCGGCGCGGAAACGGCGATGCAGACTGACCTCAGCCTGCCACCGGCCGGCACGGTCGACCAGCGCCAAAAGCTGGAGTGGGAGCGCGAGCTGTTGGGGATGTACGTTTCCGAACATCCGCTCAGCGCCTATGAGCCGCTGATGAAGAATTACCCTAAGCTGGCCGAGCTCGCAAACCAGCCCGACGGCAAGAACGTCACGGTGGCGGGCTTGGTGGGCACGGTCAAGCGGATTTCTACCCGCAAGGGCGACCCGATGGCGTTCGTGACAATCGAAGACCGTTTCTCCAAGCTCGAAGTGATCGTTTTCCCGAACCTCTACGCCGAACAGACCGACCAGCTGGCGCCCGGCAACTTGCTTAAGGTCAGCGGCAAGCTCTCCCGCAAGGACGGCGAGGTAAAGCTGTTGGCGAACAAGTTGGCACCCCTGCTGGGTTCGCCGGTTCCGTCCGCCGCCGAGCGGGACGGCTTTGCGGTGACGGATTTGGACGATGCATTAGGAGGCCTCGGAGGATCAGCTGAAGAAATGTCCTTCATCCCCGATGCCAAGGAAACGGACGCACCTGTGAAAGTTTCCGTATCGGCGCAGCCTGGTGCAGAAAATAATCCCTCTAGTGACACGACAGCGCCAGAGGAAGCCCCGGGGCAAGGAGTCCCTGCCCCTGGCGACATTCCAGAATCGCTGACGATCGAGCTCAGCCCGTCGACCACCTTGGCGACGCTGCAAGCGGTCAAGGAGGTCCTAATAGAACACCGCGGCGAGTCGCCAGCCTACCTGGTGGTGCCGCAGAACGGGGAACCGAAGCGGCTCAAGTTGCCGCAGGGCATCCGGCATTCGGCGGCGTTGGTGGAGGCGCTCAGGCAAGCCGACCGGCACGTGGACGTGGTGGTTAGGTAGACGCTTAGTAGTTACGAGCGCTAGCCCGCGTGGTATGATTTCCAGGTAACTTTTTGATTGCCATGAGCGAACTCCTCACCAAAATCTCCGCCTCTTACGTCAAGCCGACCTATACCGAAGTCGAAGTCGGCGACACCGTCCGCGTCTACACGCGCATTAAGGAAGGCGAGAAAGAGCGCACCCAGTACTTCGAAGGCCTGGTAATCCGCCGCCGCGGCGGCATCGGTACCTCGGCCACCTTTACCGTCCGGCGCATCGCCTCTGGCGTGGGCGTAGAACGGAATTTTCCGCTCCATTCGCCGCTGATCGAGCGCGTCCAGATCCAGCGCGCCGCCAAGGTCCGCCGGGCCACGCTCTACACGATGCGCGGCCTGACCGGCAAGGCTGCCCGGCTGACGGAGCGCCCGATTAAGCGTGAAGACCGTGACCTGAGCCATCCGTGGATCGCCAAGTACGGTATCAGTACCGCCTCCGCCGGTGCTCTCCAAGACGATTCCTCCGACGACCCGGCCGAGCCCGAACAGCAGACAGCACCCGACACCGAGGAAGCCGCCACTAGCCAGGCAGCCGATACGCCCCCGCCCGCGGCGGCTGACGTGCCGGAGGGCGACGCCGGCCAGGATGAAGCCGCGGCCAAGGCCGAAAAGACCAAGGAGGAGGCTGCCGATGAAATCAAAGACGCGCCAGCCAAGGATATTCCAGAAGATGACAAGGCCGATTCCGTCAAGCAAGCCGAGCAAGCCCAAACCGAAGCCGACAAGGCCGACGCCCAGACCACCGGGAGCAGTGCTGAACCATCCAAAGATACGCCCAACGCCAAGCCCAAAGACGCCGAATAAGCGGAGGCGGGGAGTAATCCCAAACCGCGCGCGGGAGCGGGCGCTCGGCGGGGATGGAGGCGTGGTTGCCGGCGTAGACGAAGTTGGGCGGGGAGCCTGGGCCGGACCAGTCGTGGCGGCCGCCGTGGTACTCGATCCCGAGTACCGGCTGAAGAAAGTAAAGGATTCCAAGCTTCTCTCGGCTGCCGAGCGCGAGGCGATGGTGGCGCGGATCTACGCCAAGTCCACGTCCGTCGGGATCGGCGTGGTAGAACTCGCCGAACTCAACCGGAACGGGTTGTCGTGGGCGGTTAGGCAATCGGGCTTGCGCGCTGTCGAGGCGCTGGATATTTCGCCGGCCCACGTGCTGCTCGACGGGCACTGGGATTACTTTAAGGCAGCCTATCCGTGCACCACGGTGATTAAGGGCGACGCTACCGAGTTGTGCATTGCCGCGGCCTCGGTAATCGCCAAAGTGCACCGGGATACCCTGATGGCGCAGCTGGACGCGCAGCACCCGGGCTACGGGTTTGCCGAACACAAAGGCTACGGCACGCCGGCCCACCGGGCCGCCCTCAAAGCGCACGGGATTTGCCCCGCCCACCGCACCGGCTGGCAGCCAGTGGCAGCAATTATGCAAGCAACCTTAGAGCTGTCATACTGACGACGTGACGATCGCGCGCAAACAACTCGGGGCCCGCGGAGAGCTGGCGGCTCGTCGTTACCTCGAGTCACGCGGCCTGAGCTTTGTGGCCGCCAACGTGACCACCCGCTATGGCGAACTTGACCTGGTGATGCGCGACGGTGCCACGCTGGTGGCGGTCGAAGTAAAGACCCGCGGCAGTTTAAGACATGGACTGCCGCAAGACGCCGTGGACTGGCGCAAGCTCGGCCACATTACGCGGACAATGCAAACGTACCTTCAGTACAGTGGCCACACTGGCCCCTGGCGCGTGGACGTGGTCGCCCTCCACGGCCAGGACACTACGCACCTGCGTGACGTTACGTCGCAAGTCTGACTCCTTTGACCACCGGCCGCTCCCGCGCTACTCTTAAGGCAGATGGAGCGTAGTGACGTTCCGTCTTTTTTGACCCCGTGCGCATTACCCTAATCGACGCGCCCCCACTGATAACCAGGAAACCACATGGACATTTCACCCAAAGCATTGATCGAGGCGATCGAGCAGGTCGCGTTTGAAAAGAAGCTTCCGCCGGAGCGTATTTTGGAAACCGTCGAAGCAGCCCTGGCCGCGGCCTACCGCAAGGACTTCGGCCATCCGGAGCAGATCGTACGGGTCAAGCTGAATCCCGAATCGGCCGCCGCCGAAGTGTCGGTGGTGCATGAGATTGTCGACGAGGTAGAGAATCCGCACACCCAGGTCACTCCCGCCGAGGCTAAGGAGCGCGGCATGAAGGCCGCCAAAGCAGGTGACGAGCTGGTGGAGAAGGTCGATCCGCCGGACGACTACGGCCGGATCGCCGCCCAGACCGCCAAGCAAGTGATCATCCAGAAAATTCGCGAAGTGGAACGGGAGATCGTCCAGGAGGAATTCTCCGGCCGCGAAGGCGAACTGATGACCGGCGCCGTCCAGCGCGTGGAAGGCCGCAACGTCTTCGTCGAGCTCGGCCGCGCCTTGGGCGTGCTGCTGGGCGAAGACCAGATCGAGCACGAGCGCTACTACATCGGCCAGCGGCTCCGCGTAATGCTCCGCGCCCTCGACCCCGAAGGCCGCGGTGCCCAACTGCTGCTGACGCGCAGCAACCCCGACTTCGTGCGCCGGCTGTTCGAGCTGGAAGTACCGGAAATCCACGCCGGGACCGTCGAGGTCATGTCGATCGCCCGCGAAGCCGGCGTGCGTACCAAAGTAGCCGTCCACTCGCACCAGGACGGCGTCGACCCGGTCGGCACCTGCGTAGGCCAGCGCGGCACCCGGGTACAGGCGATCATGGCCGAGCTGGGCGATGAGAAAATCGACATCGTGCTCTACGCCGAAGACGTGGTCACCTACATCATGAACGCGCTCTCGCCGGCCAAGATCAGCAAGATTGACTTGGACGACGAGCACAAGACCGCCAAGATCCACGTCGCTGACGACCAGCTGAGCCTGGCGATCGGACGCGGCGGGCAAAACGTCCGCTTGGCCGGTGACCTGACCGGCTGGCAGCTCGACATCGAGAAGTCCGAAGCCCAGAAGCGCCACGATGTGGTGCGCGCCGGGGGCGCGGCAGAGGACGCGGCTGCCGCAGACGGAGCGGACGGGGGGATCCCGCTGGCCGACGTGGAGGGAGTAGGGGCCAAAGAAGCCGCAGCGTTCGCTGCCGCCGGGCTGGGTACCGCCCAACAGACCGCCGCCGCTACGCCCGACGAGCTGGCAGTAATCACCGGGATAGAGGCGGAACGCCAGGAAGAAATCCGGGAACTGGCCGCCGCTGCTGTCAGCGAATCCGGTGACGCGTCTGACGCGGCCGTGGCCGAGCGCGACGCCGACGCCGCTGAAACCGAGGCAGACACCGACATCGAGGCCGTACCGGAGCCGTCCGATGCGGAACTGGCCGCCGAGGAAGCGGCACTTGATCCTGAGGAGCTGAAAGCCGAAGATCCGGAAGCACCGCCCGGGAAAGCCAGCGCCAAAACCGAGGCAGCAACGACCGCCGCCGCCAGCGAGGAAACCAAAAAGTCCAAAGGCACCTCCAAAGACACGTCAGCTGACGAACCAGCTGACGAACCCGCTAATGAGGCACCGAAAAAGTAGCATGGACGACATTCCACCCTGGTCCGCTGCCGCAGAGTCGTTGAAACCCGGACGGTATCGTCACTTCAAAGGTAGCGAGTACCGGGTATTCTCCGTGGCGCGCCACAGTGAAACCGGGGAAGAGTTGGTCGTATATGAATCCTTGAAGTATCCGGACCGCAACTGGGTGCGGCCGTTGGAAATGTTTACTAGCCAAGTGCGCCGCGACGGCTACGAAGGACCGCGGTTTGTCCACATAAATTAGCACTCTCTTACACCAAGTGCTTGACGTCTTGATATTTCTGCTATACTAGAGCTAGAGTTAGAGTGAATCCAAACTAAAAGGAAACCAAAAATAAAAATACGTTACGGGCAGGCAATCTGGCGACTTTCCACTGGAAGGCGTTTTTGCGACCCCCGAACTTCACCCCTTAGACTGCGCGTCTAGAATTCGCGTCTGAAAGAAGGAGCACCCATGCAAAGCGAACACTTTGAAAAATTTACCAAGAACGCCAAGCTTTCGCTGACGTCGGCCCAAAAAGCCGCCCGGGCGATGGGCGAGGCTTACATTGGCACCGAGCACATCCTGGTCGGCCTGGTCAGCAATCCCGAAGCACTAGCGGCCGAGATCCTGGAAGGCCACGCCGTCACGTTGGAGAAGGTCCAGCTGGCATTATCGTTCTCGTCCAAGTCACGCTTCGACGGATCGGGCCAAGGGCTGACCGACCCCGCCAAGAAAGTAATTGAGAAGGCCGTCGCCACGGCGGCGCGCCACCAGCACTACTACGTCGGAACCGAGCACCTGCTGCTCGGCATCCTGACCGACAAGAACACCAAGGCATACTCGATCCTAGAAGAGCTCGGCCCCGACCCGGAGCGGATCAAGGCCCAGGTGATGAACCTGTTCCGCCATACTGGCGGGGAAAACGCCTCCGCACCTTCCCCCGCCACCGGCGGCAGCATCGGACGCGACACGGCCATTCCCGGCGGCGGGCTGCTTAAGAAGCCCTCGGGTACCGGCAAGAAGCGCCAGACCACGCCGGCGCTCGACTACTTCTCGACGGACCTGACCGAACTGGCCGCCAGCCACAAGCTCGACCCCGTGGTCGGGCGGGCCGACGAGGTGCAGCGGGTAATCCAGATCCTCGGACGGCGCACCAAGAACAACCCCGTCCTGATCGGCGAACCCGGCATCGGCAAGACGGCGATCGTGGAAGGCCTGGCCGCCCGGATTATAGCCGAAGAAGTGCCGGAAGCCTTGCACGGCAAGCGGATCCTGGCGCTTGACCTGCCGCTGATGGTGGCCGGTACCAAGTACCGTGGCGAGTTCGAGGAACGTGTCAAGCAGGTAATCGACGAGCTGAAGAAGCAGGAAGATACGATTATCTTCATCGACGAGCTGCATACGATCGTTGGCGCCGGGGCTGCCGAGGGCTCGATGGACGCCGCCCAGATCCTCAAGCCGGCCTTGGCCCGGGGAGAGGTCCAGACGATCGGCGCCACCACCTTGGACGAGTACCGCAAGCACATCGAGAAGGACGCCGCCTTGGAGCGCCGCTTCCAGCCAATCCACGTCAAAGAACCCAGCCCGGAAGAAACCGTGGCCGTGCTGCGCGGCTTACGCAAGGCCTACGAGGAACACCACGGCGTAGAGATCACCGATCAGGCCATCGAAACGGCCGTGCGCTTAAGCACGCGCTACATCGCCGACCGGTTTTTGCCGGACAAGGCGATCGACTTGGTTGACGAAGCCGCCTCCGCCGGCCGGTTGCGCCAAGGCGGGATGACGCCCGAGCTGAAGAAGCTCAAAGACGAGCTCAGCCAGGTGAACCGCCAGAAGGACCAGGCTGTGGAAGCCCAGGACTACGAAACGGCCGCCGCCCTGCGCGACAAGGCCGAGAAGGTCAAGGCCAAGCTGAAGACCGCCGACGGCGGCGCCAAGGTAGCCGTGACGGACGAGGACATTGCCAGCGTGGTCGCCCAGTGGACCGGCATCCCGGTGATGCGCCTGGTGGAGGCCGAAGCCGCCAACTTGGTGGGGCTGGAAGCCAAGCTGAAGTCCCACGTGATCGGCCAGGACGAAGCCGTTTCCGCCGTGGCGCGCTCGATCAGGCGCTCGCGGGTCGGCATCGGCTCGCCGAAGCGCCCGATGGGCTCGTTCATCTTCTTAGGTCCAACCGGCGTGGGCAAGACGGAACTGGTCAAGGTGCTGGCACGCGAAGTGTTCGGCTCCGAAGACAACCTGGTGAAGATCGACATGTCGGAGTTCATGGAGCGCCACAATGTATCTAGGCTGGTCGGCGCGCCGGCGGGCTACGTGGGCTACGACGAGGGTGGCAAACTGACCGAGCAGATCCGACGCAACCCCTACTCGGTGGTGCTGTTCGACGAGATCGAAAAGGCCCACCCCGAGGTGTTCAACGTATTGCTGCAGATTTTGGAGGACGGCTACCTGAGCGACGCCAAAGGCCGCAAGGTCGACTTTCGCAACACGATCATCATCCTCACCAGCAATGTGGGGGCCGCCGAGCTCCAGAAGACCGCCAACCTCGGATTCCGGGTGCAAGACGAGGCCAGCAGTACGCTGGAGGCGCAGTACGACCGGATGAAGCAGCGCGTGCTGGAGCAGCTGCGTGACCAGTTCAAGCCGGAGTTTTTGAACCGATTGGACCAGATCGTAGTGTTCCGCCCGCTGGTACGCGAGATCGTCGGCCGGATCGTTGGCTTACAGCTGGTCGAGTTGGCCGCCCGCCTGCGCGACCGCGACCTCAAGCTGGCCGTCGACACCAAGGCCAAGGAAGCACTGGTGACCAAAGGCTTCGATCCCAAGTACGGCGCCCGGCCGGTGCGGCGGGCGATCCAGACCGAACTGGAGGACGCCCTGGCCGAAGGGTTATTGAGCGGCAAAATCAAGGACGGCGACCGGATCAGGATTGGTTACGCTAAGGATGCGTTTACCTTTACGCCGACGCGGACGAAGAAAAAGGCTTTGGCGAAGAAAAGCTAGCTTCGACGGTTTTTCCTGGCATAGCGCTGTTCCTCTAGTTACGCTAACTTAATGAGCACTTGCGTGGCTTAACCGGGCGGTGTAGGATTATTCGTTATGAAAGAAGCAGAACTGATTCGAGACGGCAGTGTTTGTGAAGGCGACTTCATGGAAGGCATAGATACGGTTGCTGAAATGCACGTGCGTGCAGGCGAGCGTGAGGCGTGCCGTTTCTTTCCGCATGAATGCCCGATGCTGGATTTTCGCCAAGGGCCGTCGTGTATCCAGCGATATGGGTCTGAAGTAGCCAAAAATGTGGTGAAATCTGGAACGTCGGTCGACGAAGAGCTGAAAGACTTTGCTGCGGAAGTTCCGATGCCAGCTAATGGGTTCTTTGACCCGACGGTTGAAGAGCCGAGGGATGCGACTCTTGATAGAGAGGAGGCGGTTGAGCGGGTTGGTGCGGCCGCATCAAAGATACTCGGCATAGTGGAGATTGATTCAGGGAGCGTAAACAAGGAGTTTCGTACACAGCCCGATAAGGACCTCTTGCAAGAGCACGGAGTTCTTGAGGCGTCGGTCTTTGACGAGGATAACTCAACCTGGATTCACTCGTGCGGAACTACGATAGCGACTGCTGAGACTAAACACCCAGTTCACCTAAAAATGATGCCGTTAGCTGGGCCAGGGCGAGTTGTAACCAAACAAAAACCTTATTGCCCAAGCTGTGAGGATGAGCCGAATCCGAATGGCGCGCCAGTCTACGTGGAAGATGAAGAAGAAGACGAAATGGCGAAACTTCGGGAGCTTAGGAATCGGTTAGGGGGTCTGTAAACAACAGAATCAGAAATCACACTTAGCTTGAGAATGCTTAAGGCACCCCTATAAGCACTACTCACATAATGCTTGCTTGTAACAAGCAATGTTGACTAGTACAATGGCGGTAAGTCTTTATCTTTCCTGTATTCTCAAAAATGCCAAAAACGACCATCGCGTACGTCTGTAATGCCTGCGGCGCCAGCCACTCCCGCTGGGCCGGCCGGTGCGCTACCTGCGGTGCCTGGAACACCTTAGAAGAAACCGCCTCGGTGGCACCACCCAAGCGCGGCGCGCGGTTTTCGCCGTCGGGCTCCAATGGTTCCGCCGCGCTTGAACCGACACCAATCAGCGCCCTCAAAGCCCATACCGTTCGGCGCATCCAGCTGCAATCCGCTGAGCTGAACCGCGTCCTCGGCGGGGGGATCGTGCCCGGCTCGGTCGTCTTGCTCGGCGGGGAGCCGGGAATCGGCAAGTCGACATTGCTGCTGCAGGTTTCCGGAGAAGTCGCGGCTGACCGGCCTGTCCTCTACGTTTCCGGCGAAGAATCGGCGGAGCAAATCGGGCTTCGGGCCGAGCGGCTGGGAATCAGCGCGGACCAGTTGCTGCTGCTCTCTGCCACCGATACAGATGCGGTGATCCAGACGGTCATCGCCAGGCAACCCGGGCTGGTAATCATCGATTCGATCCAGACCATGGCCACCGAGCAGTTTAGCTCGGGGCCGGGTAGCCTAACCCAGGTGCGGGAGTCCGCCGCCCGCCTGCAGACCGTCGCCAAATCCCAGAACGTGCCGATTATCCTGGTGGGCCACGTTACCAAGGACGGCACCGTGGCCGGCCCGAAACTGCTCGAGCACCTAGTGGACGCCGTGCTGTATTTGGAAGGGGAGAAGTGGCACGGCCACCGGCTGGTACGCGGCGTAAAGAACCGCTTTGGCGCCACCGACGAGGTCGGCGTGCTGGAAATGACCGAGGGCGGCTTGCGCGACGTGACTGACCCGGCGGGCGTGTTCTTAAGCGAAGGGACTGCCGGCACGCCAGGCACGGCCGTGACCGCCACCTTGGAAGGCACGCGCTCGCTGTTAGTGGAAGTCCAGGCCTTGGCCGTCGATTCCTCGTTCGGCTACCCCAAGCGGACCGCCTCAGGGGCAGACCTCAATAAGCTCCAGCTCCTGATTGCCGTGCTGACCAAGCAGGCCGGGCTCAAGTTGGCCAGCAGCGACGTCTACCTGAACGTCAGCGGAGGCTACCGGCTCGGTGAGCCCGCCGCGGATTTGGCAATCGCATTAGCGGTGGCGGGAGCGGTACGCAACCAGAAACTGAAGCCCGGCACGGTCGTGCTCGGCGAGGTCGGCCTCTCCGGCGAGTTGCGTCCGGTGACGGGAATCGGCAAACGGCTGGAAGAGGCCAGGCGTTCCGGCATGACGGCGGCGATTATCCCGTACCGCGGCCAGCCCGAGCAACTGCCCCGTGGCCTAGAGGTGACCGCCGTAAAGAACGTGGCGGAGGCGGTAGCCCAACTAGAACCGGCTCAAGCCAGGCAGCCGCAGCCTGCCAATGCGCGCCCCAGTGTCCACCCCGCGGCCTCACCGGCCAAGGAGGAATCCTATGCCAATTAGTCTGGTCGTAATCATGGTACTGCTGGTGCTGACGGCGTTGGCCGTGACTGCCCGGCTAGTCCGCGTCCGCACCAAGACGCTGCTGACCAGTTTTGTCGGCGTGCTGATCGGGCTGGTGGTCGGCGCCCTGCTCAGCCTGCCGCTGTCTACGCTCCCTGCTGACTACGGCCAATGGCTGCCGTTGGCCGTGACGATCCTCTCGGCGATCATGTTCGGCAGCCTGTTTTCGGCGCGCGGCACGCTGTTCGTGTCGTTTTTGTACCAGGCGGTCACCGGCAAGGGAGCCCTGTCCGGCGCCGGCCGGGAAATCATCGTCGATACCTCGGCGATCATCGACGGGCGAATCAGCGAAGTGGTCGCCACGGGATTCTTGGCGGGGACGTTGCTGATCCCGCGCTTGGTACTCGAGGAGCTCCAGCACATTGCCGACTCGACCGACCCGCTGCGGCGCGCCAAAGGACGGCGAGGCCTGGAAGTGCTGACGGCGCTGGAGAAGAACGCTGGTGTGACGATTGAAATCTTGGAAAACGAAGGACGGGTAAAGACCGTCGATGCCAAGCTGGTCCAGATGGCCAAGGAGCGGGGCGCGGCGATCATGACGACCGATTACAACCTTAACCGCGTCGCCGAAATCCAACGGGTGGCGGTACTGAACGTCAACGAGCTCTCCAATGCGCTGCGTCCGACCGTCTTGCCTGGCGAAGAGCTGGTGGTGAAGGTAGTCAGCAAGGGCAAGGAGAAGGGGCAAGGCGTAGGCTACTTGCCCGATGGCACGATGATCGTGGTAGAGAACGGTGACCGGTTAAGCGGCAAAGAAGTCACCACTACCGTCACCCGGGCGCTCCAGACCGTGGCCGGCAAGATGATTTTCGTCACCCCGAAAAGCGATCGGAAGACGAAGCAGGACTCAGCCGGTTAAGGCGGGCCTTCGGCGTCGGGTTCAGGCTGAACGTGGCTGCCGCGCGCGAGGCGGCTAATGCTGGCCCGATCGACCCGGACTGCAGCTGCCTGACCTGCACCAGCCACTCCCGGGCGTACATCCGCCACCTGTTAAATAGCCACGAGGCCTTGGGGCCACGCCTGGCTACGGTCCATAACCTCCACTTTATCCTAGAACTAATGCGCCAGATCCGCGCTGCCGTTGCCGAAGGGCGGCTGGAGCGCCTTGCCAAAGAGTGGCACGTTGCCTAGGCTAATACAGTCATAACCCGAGGAATACCATGGACTTACTGCACGATTTGCCAATTGGCGACCCACCCGCCAAACTCAACGTAATCATCGAGATTCCGAAAGGGACCGCCAACAAGTACGAGGTCGACAAAGACACCGGCGTGGTGACGCTGGACCGCGTGCTGTATTCCTCCCAGGTCTACCCGATGGATTACGGGTTTTTGCCGCAGACCCACTGGCACGACGGCGATCCTCTCGACGCGTTGGTAATCAGCACGCATCCCTTCCTGCCCGGCGTGGTTGTGCCGGCACGCCCGATCGCGGTGATGCGGATGATCGATGCCGGTGAAAAAGACGAGAAACTGATTTGCGTGCCCCTGAAAGACCCCCGTTTTGACGGGTTTAAGGATTTAGCCGACATTCCGCCGCACGTGGTCAAAGAGCTCCAGAATTTCTTTGAAACGTACAAGCTGCTTCAAAACAAGGAAGTGTCGATCGAGGGCACCGAAGGCCGTGTGGCGGCCGAAGCGGTCGTTGCCGAAGCCCAGCAGCTGTATAAGGAAAAGTACGGTAAGTAGGTGGGTCGGATTGGCACGGCAGCCGACTGAGCCGGCACGGGAGCCGGGCCGGCCTACGCGGAAGCAAAACAGCTTAGGACAGCAAGCCGTTACATTGCCACGGGAATTTTACGCCCGCGATACCCTGGTAGTGAGCCGGGAGCTTTTGGGCATGCGCCTGGTGCGTAACTGTGACGACGGGCCGCATCAAAGCGTCGTCACGAGTAGGAATCCGCGCCGGCCGCGAACACCCGTGGCGTTTTTACGTGGCTGATAGTCCGTACGTTTCAGCCCACCCGCGCTACTGAATAAGCGCTACCCGTTACCCGGAACTTGTTGGGCTCCAGGAGCTGGCTGCCTCCGCGGTACCGCGTCCGCCGGCTGGGGGGTGGTACTGGGCTCGGGCGTCGGCGTGGTTTCCTGTCCGCTTACCGTTACCGTAATCTGCGCTGTCTTGGTGTTGCCCTCGCTATCGGTGGCCTTGGCGCTGACGGTGTGGCGCCCGCCGGTGTCGCGGATCGTGTAGCTGGTCGAGAAGGGGGCCCGGGTCAGCGTGTCGACGACCTGGCCGTCGTAGCTCAGTTCCACACTCTTAATGCCGCGTGGGCTGGTGGCGCGGGCTTGGATCTGGATCGTGCCGCTGACCTGCTCGCCGTCGCCGGGCGAGGTGATGCTGACTTCCGGTCCGCACTGCTCGCTGTTCCCGGCATTCGTCCGGCTGCCGCCTGGCGCCACGATGCCGTTGGCCCGGATATACGCCTGGACCGGGTTTTCCCAGGCCGGGTTAGTCGGGCGCTCGCTCTTCAGTCCTTCGACTTTGACGTCGCTTCCGCACGGGTCGGCATTGGTCTGTACGCTCTTTTGGCGCGGAGCGTTGCCGTCGGTGAATATCTCGGTCTTGGTCGGGTCGCCGTTGTTAGGGAGCTGGCCGGTCACCCGGTTTACCTTGATGTCTTTGACGCCACCGGGTCGTTCGAACTTCTGCTCAGGCTGGCCTTCCAGGGCGCGCTTCATGTACTCCTGCCAGATCGGGGCGGCTCCCACCGAACCGCCGACGCGGTTCATCGGGGTGTTGTCGTTGTTGCCGATCCAGACGCCGGCTGTCAATTGGGGAGTGTAGCCCACCGTCCAGCCGTCGCGGAAGCTGTCGGTCGTTCCCGTCTTGGCGGCGGCTTCGCGGCCGGGCAGCGTCAGGGCGCTGTTCCGGCCGAACTGCGGCGCCCTCGCCTGGTCGTCTTTGAGCACGTCGGTAATCTGGTAGGCCAGCTCGTTGCTAACCGGCTGGGTCTGCTTGGGCTTCTCTATTTTCTCCTGTTTGCCCTTGGTGTTACGGACTTCGAGGATTGAGTTGACGGCGTTACGCTGGCCCTGGTCGGCCATTACGTTGTAGCTGGCCGTCAGGTCGAGCAGCTTGACCTCGCCGCCGCCCAGCACCAGCGAGTCGCCGTAGCGGTCCGGGCTCTCGTTGAGCGTGGTAATGCCCATTTCGTGGGCAAAGTCGATCGCTGCTCTAGGGCCGATCAAGTCGAGCATCTTGACCGACGGTACGTTGAGCGACTGTTGGAGGGCATCGCGCGCGTTGACCGGGCCGCGGAACTTATTGTCGTAGTTGTTCGGGGCGTACCCGCCAAAGTCGGTCTTGACGTCCCACAGCAGCGTAGCCGGGTTGAAGGCGATATCCGGCAGGTTCGGGTCTCGCCCTTTCTTAAAAGCAGCTAAATATACCAGCGGCTTGAACGAGCTGCCGGGCTGGCGGTCGGCGGTAGCCACGTTGACGTTGCCCTGGGCGGCTACGTTGAAGTAATCGACCGACCCGACCATTGCCAGGACCTGCCCGGTCTTCGGATCCAGCGAAGTCAGCGCGGCGTTCGAGGCGCCGTAGCCCTTAAAGCGGTTACGGGCGGCTTCGGCGATTACATCTTCCGCAATCTGTTGCTTGCCGTAATCCAGCGTGGTCTTAACCTTCAGGCCGCCCTCTTGCAAGACCTTGGAACCGTAGCGCTGCTCGAGCTGCTCCCGCACGTAAAACACGAAGTGCGGCGCCTTGATTTCTTCACCCTTGGCCGCGGCAAACTCCAACCCGGTGTCGATCTGGGCTTTGGCGGCTGCCGAATCGTCACCGGAAACGTACTGTTCCCCGACCATCCGGTCCAGGACGTACTTGGCCCGCCGCTTTAGCCGCTCGGGATCCGGCGAGTTATACGGGGAATAGAAGCTCGGTGCGCGGGGCATACCGGCCAACGTGGCGCACTGGGCCAAGCTGAGGTCCTTGGCGTCTTTGCCAAAGTAGGTCTGGGCCGCCGCTTGGACGCCGTAGGCGCTGTTTCCATAGGGGATTTCGTTGAGGTACAGCCGCAGGATGTCGTCCTTGGCGAACATCTGCTCGATCTCCAGGCTCAGCACCAATTCCTTGGCTTTGCGCGTGTACGTCTGTTCGGGAGAAAGCAGGGCGTTCTTGACCAGCTGCTGGGTAATCGTCGAGCCGCCCTGGGCGGTCGAGTTGCCGGACTGCAGGTTTACCTTTACCGCCCGGGCCAGGCCACGCGGGTCGAGCCCCTGGTGCTTGTAAAAGTCCTGGTCTTCCACGGCCACCGTGGCCTGCTTGATGCAACCCGGCATCTGCTCGAATGGAATCGGCGAGCGGTTCTTATCACCCCGGATCTTATAGAGCAGCGTGGTGCCGTCGTTGGCGAAAATCTCGGTGGCTTTGACCCCTTCGGCGCGCACTTTGCCGGGGAACGGTAAGCCAAGCGACGCCAGTGCCAACACCAGGGAGAGCGCAGCCGTCCCGCCGGCCACGGCAAATTTGGCCACCCGTTTCTTACGTAAAGAACCCTCCGGTCCGCGCAACAGCGTACCGCCATCGGCCTTGAGCTGGTCGAGTGCCAGGAGGTTCTTGATCTTCAGTCGGAGGTTTTTCATCGGTAGGTGAGGGCGAGGTGAGGGCGGGTTTGGAGCGATTAGCTATACTAACGATGGAGCGAATCCATTATAGGTCTTCGGCGCCGAATACTCCACGCATCACCCGACGAACGCCACCCGGATACCCACCTGAAAACTTTATGAGCAAACCACCCCTAAGCCCGGCCGAGCGTACCCGCCTGATTGACGAGCTGTTGACCCGCGGCGTAGATACGGCCTACCCCACCCCCCAGGCGCTGGAGCGGCGGCTTACAGACGGTAAGCCTTTGAGCGTTTACTTGGGAGTGGACCCGAGTGGCGAGGACTTGCACATCGGCCACGCCATCGCCCTCCAGAAACTGCGGCAATTCCAGCAGCTGGGACACCGCGTGATCCTGCTGATCGGGAGTTTCACCGGACAGACCGGCGACCCGACCGACAAGCAGGCCGTCCGCAAGCCACGCACTAAACAAGAAGTCCTCGCCAATGCCGTGCACTACCAAGCGCAGGCCGCATCGGTTTTGGACTTCGCTGGCAAAAATCCCGTCACGCTCCGCTACAACGGCGACTGGCTGGAAAAGCTGACCTTTAGCGAAGTAGCCGAGCTGGCTGGGCACTTCACGGTGCAGCAAATGCTCGAGCGCGACATGTTCGCCGACCGCCTTAAGGCCAGCAAGCCGATTTCACTGCGCGAATTCCTGTATCCGCTGATGCAGGGCTACGACTCGGTGGCGATGGAGGTCGACGTGGAAGTCGGCGGCACGGACCAGACGTTCAACATGCTGGCCGGCCGAAAGCTTGCCAAGGAGTACCTTGGCAAAGACAAGCTCGTGCTGACCGTGCCGTTACTGGCGGATTCAAAAGGCGTGAAGATCGGGAAGTCGGAAGGCAACGCGATTGCGATTACCGGCCCACCAGAGGAGCTCTACGGACAGGTGATGGCACTGCCGGACGAGGTGACCGTGCAGGCCTTGGAGTGGTGCACGTCGGTTCCGGCCAGCGAAGTCAAGGAAATTGCCAACCTGGCCGGCTCTGAGCCGCGTGATGCCAAGATGCGGCTGGCGTTCGCGGTAGTCCGGGAATTCCAGGGAGAGACCGCGGCCGCGGCCGGGCAAGCACACTTCGTGCGGGTGTTCCAAGATAAGCACGCGCCGGCTGACATGCCCACCTGGAAACCGCCCAGTACCACGATGAACCTGCGCGACGCGCTCAAAGCCGCCAACTTGGCAGCCAGTTCGTCGGAAGCGCAGCGGCTAATTGCCCAAGGAGCGGTCCGGATCAATGGCCAGGTGCATGACACGGTCGGGGAGGTGGAGCTGAAAGATGGCGTGGTGATCCAGGTGGGTAAGAAAAAGTTCGTCAAAGTTGCCAGTTAAGCGACCCGCTGCAAATATGCCTAGTGCATCCGCCAAGGCGGCCATCGCCCATCTCAAGGCCAGCGATCCGGTTTTGGCGGGTTTAATGGAGGTGGCCGGGTCGCTGGATTTGCATCAGCGTTGGCAGAGTCCGCCGGTCGAACCGTACGGGGCGTTGGTGCGCTCGATTGTCGGCCAGCAACTTTCGACCATCGCAGCGGGCAGCATCTACCGCCGGCTGCTCGGACTCTTCGGCGGCCGCGTACCGGGCACCTCCGACCTACTCGGCGCGTCACAGGATGACTTGCGGGCGGCCGGCTTGTCGCGGCCGAAAATCGCCTACCTCAAAGACCTCGCGGCGCATATCGAAGACGGCCGCCTGAAAATAGATAAGCTCGGCGCGCTGCCGGACGACGAAGTGGCCCGCGAGCTGACGGCCGTCAAAGGGTTGGGCCAGTGGACGGCCGACATGTTCCTGCTGTTCCACTTGGGACGGCCCGACGTGCTGCCGGTGGGTGACCTGGGTATCCGCCGAGCGGTCGAGCGGGCGTACGGATTGTCCGGCTTGCCGTCGGCGACGGAACTGGCCACGCTCGCTACACCCTGGCAGCCGCACCGTTCGGTGGCCTGCTTGTACCTCTGGCAGTCGCTCGGCAACAATCCGGCGGCCGGGGAGTAGGCTGGAGGCATGAGTCCGGCCAAACCACGCGGCCCAGAGCCTTTCTTCAGCGCCGAAACGCCCGTGGGCAAGCTGGCCGGCGTCGGGCCGGCGTACGCCACGCGGCTGGAACGGCTCGGCATCGCCACCGCCGGCGATTTGTTGCACTACTTCCCGCGCCGCTACGACGACCTGCGCGACGTCAGGACAATCTCCGAGCTGGCGCGGTTCGGCGGCAGACCGGCCGGGGAAACCGTCACCGTAAAAGCACCGGTCCTGGCCGTCCAGTCCAAACGGACACGGTTTAAGAAAACCGTGGTGATGGCTCAAATCGGAGGATCCGGGGGGCTATTAGAGGCAGTCTGGTTCAACCAGCCCTACCTGGCCAAGCAGCTTAAAATAGACGAGGAATTCGTGTTTTCCGGCAAACTAAAGGATTCTTACGGCCGCTGGACGCTGCAGAACCCGGCCTTCGAGCCAGCCTCAGCCGAGCTGACCGACGTCGCCCGGCTGGTGCCGGTCTATCCCGAAACCGCCGGCCTGTCCTCGAAGTGGCTGCGCCGGCGCATCCAGGCGGTGATTACCCTGGCGGACGAAACGCCGGAAGCGTTACCTGGCCCACTGCTTCGGGAGCGCGGCCTGCCCGGCATTGCCGAGGCGCTCCGCCAGATCCACTTTCCCGACTCACCGGAGCTAGCCGCGGCGGCCCGCTACCGCTTCGATTTCGAGCAGATCCTGTTGATGCAGCTGCTAACCCTCAGCTCCCGCCGAGCCTGGCAGGATACCCAAACGGCGCCTCAGGTCCGTTACGATCCCGAGCTGACCAGGCGCTTCGTGGCTAGCCTGCCGTGGCCGCTGACCGACGACCAGCGCCGCGCGGCCCACGAAGTGCTTGGCGACCTGGACTCACCGTCCCCGATGATGCGCCTGCTGCAGGGCGACGTCGGGTCCGGCAAGACGGCCGTGGCGGCGATTGCCCTCCACCAGACCGTGGCCGCCGGCTGGCAGGCGGCCCTGATGGCGCCGACGGAAGTACTAGCCCGCCAGCACGCCGCCACGTTGCGGCAGTGGTTTGCACCGCTAGGCATTCCGGTGACGCTATTGCTGGGCAGCCTGTCGGGCTCAAAACGGATCCAAGCTTTGGACGCGATCGAATCGGCCACGCCCGGTGTAGTGGTAGGAACGCAAGCGCTAATCCAAGAGAAAGTAGCCTGGAGCCGGCTGGCACTGGCGGTCGTCGATGAGCAGCACCGCTTCGGCGTAACCCAGCGCAACGCCTTGCGCGGATCCACGGCGCCCCACCTCCTGACGATGACCGCTACCCCGATCCCCCGCAGCCTGGCTTTGGTGGCCTACGGCGACCAGGACGTCTCGGTCTTGGAGGAGCGTCCGGCCGGCCGGCCACCGGTGGCTACCACCGTGGTCACGCCCGCTGAGCGCTCCCAGGCGTTTGCCAAAGTGGCGGCCGAGCTTGCCGCCGGACGCCAGGCCTTCGTGGTATATCCGCTGATCGAACAGACCGATCAGTCAGCCGGGCTCAAAGCGGCTACCAGCGAATTCGAGCGGTTACGCAGCGGAGAGCTGGCCAACTTCCGGGTAGGCTTGCTGCATGGCAGGCTGAAACCGGCCGAGAAAACGGCCGTGATGGAGCGCTTTATGGCGCATAAACTCGACGTGTTAGTGACGACCTCGGTAATCGAAGTCGGCGTCGACGTGCCCAACGCCACGGTGATGGTAATCGAGGAGGCCCAGCAATTCGGGTTGAGCCAGCTCCACCAGTTCCGCGGTCGGGTCGGGCGGGGGAGTGCCCAGTCGTACTGTTATTTGCTGAGCAACCAGCGCGACCATCACGGCGAAGACAACCAACGCTTGGCGGCGATGAGCGAATCGGATTCGGGGTTTTACCTGGCCGAAGTGGACCTCAAACTGCGCGGGCCGGGCGACCTGATTGGCACCAAGCAATCGGGATTCGACGTTTCGCTGGCCGGCCTGGCTAATCCCCAGCTGATTGAACACGCCCGCAAATCCGCGCAGGCGTTGCTGGCCGCCGACCCGAAGCTACGGCAGGTCCCGCTGCTCGCCCAGCGGCTGGCATCTGCCCAGGCGGCCGTGGGGTCGTGAGGTGACAACGTGAAGGGCTTGACATCCTAGCGACCAACCATTAGATTGTTACTAGCAAGTAACCGTATGGTAACGCATGGAACAAGCCCGGCAGTGGTGGGAACAGCATCGGACAATCGCAGTAGCCGCAGCGGTAGTGGTAGCGCTGCTCGGTGCACTGGCCTGGCAGCAGCTGCAGGCCAAGCCGCAACCGCTGGCCGTGACCGACGCCAAGCCGGCCGAAGCCACCGGGGCAGAGATCGTGGTTGACGTCGAAGGAGCCGTGGCCGTACCTGGCGTGCGCCGCTTGCCGGCCGACAGCTTGATCGAAGACGCCCTCACGGCGGCCGGCGGACTGACCGAGCAAGCCGACCAGGCCAAAGTTGCCAAAGACCTCAACCGGGCCGACAAGCTGAAGAACGGCCAGAAAGTGTACATACCGCCGCTCGGCGAAAGCACGGTAGCGAAAGGTTCTGCAGGAAGCAGCAGCGGGAGCGGCACTGGTGGCAGCAGCGAGGTGGCGGGGAGTGCGTCGGGCGGCACCATTAACCTTAACTCCGCCAGCCAAGCCGAACTGGAAGACTTGCCCGGCGTCGGGCCTGCCACCGCTAAAAAGATCATCGACCACCGCGAATCCAAGGGTCCGTTCACAGCCATTGAAGGGCTGATGGACGTTTCCGGCATCGGTGAGGCCACCTTCGAGAAGCTCAAAGACCGGATCGCGGTATGATCCCACATCAGGCCACAAAATGGATACGCAGGCTGGATCGTTGGATTACCGTGATGCGCTCCGTCCGCATTTTGTGCGCCCTGCGGATCTTGCGGTGGCAGCTCACGCACTTCAAGCGGCGCGCCGACGAGCTCTACGAAGAATGGAGTGCCCTCACAGCCGACGGTGGCAACGCCAACTCCGCTGAGCGTATACAATAAACCCGGTTAAGTCGTCCGACGAGGCCGGGGTGGCGGAACTAGGTAGACGCGCTGGGTTTAGGACCCAGTGGGGGAAACCCCGTGGAGGTTCGATTCCTCTCCCCGGCACCAAGCGGCGCTCGTGGCTCGTGCTAGAATCAACCCATGCCTGCCAGCGGGAAACCACAGCGCGACCTCGAATTCCTATTCGAGATGGGGAGCATCCGCCACATCCCACGGATGTGGAAACGGTTCCTGGGGGCTGACTTCGCAAACCTGGCCGAACACCACTTCCGGACGTGTTGGATCGCAATGCTGCTGGCCTCCCGCGAAGGGGCTGATTCGGGAAAAGTCGCCAAGCTGGCAATGGTGCACGACATTGCCGAAAGTCGCTCCGGAGACGTCGATTACCTGGCCCGGCAATACGTCGAGCGCAACGAGGAACTCGGGATCACCGACATGCTGGCCGACACCTCTCTCGCTACGGAGTTCGAGTCGCTCTGGGAAGAATACCAACGTCGCGAAAGCCTGGAAGCAAGGATCGTCAAGGACGCCGACAACCTCGACATCGATTTCGAGTTGGCAGAGCAAGCGGCTAAAGGTAATCAGCTCAGAAAAGATTTTATCTACCGCAAAGACATCACGAATCTTCTCTTCACGGAAAGTGCCAAAACCATCCACGCCCAACTGATGGCGGACGTCAATCCACACGACTGGCACCTGAATGGACGTAACCGTCATAACAAAGGCGAATGGAAAGGCCTTGGAAATCTAAAGAAGTAGCATGGGCTGACTGTCTTATCAGGCGACCGCCCGCCTAAAACTTGTTACAATCAACTTAGGTAAAACCAATATGAAGTACGTCATCGGAAACTGGAAAATGCACTTGACCGTGCCGGAGGCAATCGCCCTGGCGGGATCGCTTGAAGATGGGCTGGAAGACCTCGCCAAAGGTGGCCGCGACGTGCCGGAAGTAATCGTCTGCCCGCCGTTCGTGTCCTTAAGCGCCGTCCGCGACGTAATCGGGGAGCGCGTGCTGAAGCTCGGCGCCCAGGACGTGCACCAGGACGAAGACGGGCCCCACACCGGCAACACCTCGGTGCGGATGCTGCAGGATCTGGTGCGTTACGTCCTGATTGGCCATAGCGAGCGCCGGCGTGACGGCGAAACCGAAGAAGAAACCGCTGCCAAAGTGGCCGCCGCTAGCCGCGGGGGACTGGTGCCAGTGCTCTGCGTCGGCGAAGAATCGGCCACCGACATCGCGATCGAAGACGTCGACAAGGAACTCCGGCAGGGCTTGCACGACGTCAACCCGGCCAAGTTGGAGCGGTTACTGGTAGCATACGAACCGGTCTGGGCGATTGGCAGTGGCGCCCCCGCCGACCACGGCCACATCAGCGAGGTAGCTGCGCGGTTGCACCAGACGCTGGACGAACTCGGGTTCGGATCCGCGGAAGTACTCTACGGCGGCAGTGTTACCGGCGAGAACGTCGGTGATTTCTTGAACATCAAAGGCCTAGGCGGCCTGCTGGTCGGCGGCGCCAGCTTGGACGACCGCGACTTCATCAGTATCGTCGAACAGGTGGCACAGGCGGTACCGCATGGCTGAGCGTGCGAACCAGTCACCGCATCACCCGGACGTGGCCGCCAAGCTGGACCAGCTGTTCCCGGGCGGAACAGGATTCTTCCTGGCATACGACCAGGGATTCGAGCACGGCCCGAAGGACTTCCACGGCGACAACGCCGATCCCGACTACATCCTCCAAATCGCCGCCAACGGCCACTACCAGGGCGTGGTCTTGCACCACGGCACGGCTGACAAGTACTACCCGCCGTACCAATCAAAAGTACCGCTGCTGCTCAAGCTCAATGGCAAGACCTCGCTGCATAACGACGAACCATTGTCCCTCGCGGTGGCCAGCGTGGCCGACGCCGTGGAACTAGGCGCCGCTGCGGTCGGCTACACCGTCTACGTCGGCAGCGAACACGAGCCGCAAATGCTGGCCGAATTCGGACGGATCATCCACGACGCCCACGCCGCCGGTCTGCCGGTCTTCGGCTGGATGTACCCAAGGGGTGCGGCCGTCGCTAACCCGACCGACCCCGAGACGATCGCCTACGCCGCCCGAGTGGGCCTGGAGGTCGGCGCCGACGTGGTCAAGACGTACTACCCCGGCAGCCCGGAAAAACTGGCCGAAGTAGTCACGCTGGCCGGCCGGACCAAAGTGGTGATCGCCGGCGGGACGCGCCAGGATCCGGCCGCGTTCCTCGAGCAAGCCAAACTGATCTTGGATGCCGGCGCGGCCGGCGTGGCGGTGGGGCGGAACGTCTGGCAGTCCGACGATCCGGACGCCGTTTCCCGCCAGCTGGCGGCCTTGCGCGGCCCGGCGCTCCCAGGCCCAGTACCGGCCGATTCTGACCAACCAGGTGGTGAGCAGCCGGCAGCATGAGTGCGCCGGCCGACCCTACCTACGACCTGATCGCGATCGGCGGAGCCACCTGGGACGCGATCGTCCCGGCCGATGACGGCGCGATATTCGAGCAAGCCGGCCGTAAGTACATCGGCTACCCCTACGGCCAGAAAGTCTATATGGAGCGCACGTACTTCGGTTTCGGCGGGGGTGGCGCCAACGTGGCCGTAAGCGCGGCCCGGCTGGGGCTGAAGACGTCTTACGTCGGGGCAGTCGGTACCTCGCACGTAGCCGAGAGCATCCTGGACAATTTCAGGGAATCTGGCGTCGATACCGACTTCGTCAAAAACGACACCGAGCACCGCACCGGGATTTCGTTCGTGCTGACGGCTCCTGATGGCGAGCGGACGGTGCTGCTGTACCGCGGGGCCAACAACTACCTCAGCGGCGCCGACGTCGACTGGCAGCACTGTACCGATACGGCCTGGTTGTACGTTTCGTCGCTGTCGGGCGAATCGAACCGGTTGTACACCAAAGTGGCCGAAACGGCCCGCCAGGCCGGCGTCAAACTGGCGCTCAATCCTGGTTCCACGCAAATCAAACGCGGCACCAAAGGGCTGCACGTGGCCTTGGCTGACTCGGCGGTACTTCTCCTCAACGAAGACGAGGCCAGGGAGCTGCTGCGGCAGCACGGCCAGGCCGGCGAAGACGTGCCGGAAATGCTGAAGACCCTCCAGGGAATCAACCAAGGCATAGCCGTGATTACGGAAGGGGCCGGGGGCGCCCAGGTCTACGACGGCAATAACCTCTACACTTTGGAACCCTGGCCTACCACACGCATCAACACGCTGGGCGCCGGTGACGCGTTCGGCTCGACCTTCGTGACCGCCTTAGCCAAAGGAGAAGCGCTGCCTCAAGCCATCCGCTACGCCAACCTGAATGCCGCCGCCGTGGTTTCCGACTACGGGGCCCAGGCCTCTTTGCTCGGGTGGGACGAATTGGTCGAGCGCGCCGCCGCGCCGAGCAGCCAGGATTGGCAACCTACGGTAACCAAGCTGTAGCTATACTGTTGGAGTGATTTCAGGTAACCTGACCTAACGTGAAAAGTACCGTCGAAACACTACCGGACAGCCAAGTCAGGCTGGAAGTCAGCTTGTCCGCCGACGAGCTCAAGGCGGTGGCCGCCAAGGTCACCCGCCAGCTCGCCGGCCAGGCCAACGTACCCGGCTTCCGCAAAGGCAAAGCGCCGCGGGCCGTGCTCGCCAAGCGTTACGGCGCTACCCAAATCGAGCACGAAATCCTGGAGCGGGCACTGGTGGAAAGCTACTACGAGGCGGTCAAGGAACACCAGCTCCAGCCGATCGGCCAGCCAGAGACGAAACTCCCCGACAGCCATCACGACCTTGAGAAGTCAGGCCTGAGCTATACCGCGACGGTGCCGGTAACGCCGGAAGTGAAACTGGGTGATTACTCCACGGTTTCCGTGGTGCCAACCGTTTCCAGCTTCAAAGACGAGCTGGTCGACGAAACGATCGAGCAGCTTCGGGGGAGCCGGGCCGTGACGTCCCCAGCCGACCGGCCCGCCGAAGCCGGCGACAAGGTCGAGATTGACTTCGTCGGGATGCGCAAAGGAGCCGAAGTGCCGGGCGCCAAGAGTGAGAACCACCCCTTGGTAATCGGGGAAGATAACTTCGTTCCCGGCTTTTCAGACCAACTGGTGGGTTTGCGGGCCGGCCAGATCAAGACCTTCAAACAGCAGTTCCCGAAGGAGTACCACGACTCCACTCTGGCCGGCGCCAAAGTCGACTTCACCGTGACGATGAAAAGCGTCCAAGCCGTAACGCTACCCGAACTCAATGATGAGTTCGCCACGGGTTTCGGAGCCGGCTCGATGGATGAGCTGCGCCATCGTTTACGCGAAAACCTCCAAGCCGAGAAGGATCGGGAAGCCCGCACCGCTACCGAATCGGCGGTCGTCGATGCCGTGGTGGCCACCGCCGAAGCCGCCATCCCCAAGCTGCTGGTCGACGAGGAGCTCGACCGGATGCTCGGTGAGTTCCGTCAGGGCATCGAGCGCCAGGGCATCCCGTACGACAAATACCTCGAGCAGCTGGCCCAAACCGAACAGCAGATCCGCGACCAACAGCGCGACGAGGCCGCCCGCCGGGTGAAGACCAGCCTGGTGCTCAACGAACTGCAGCGGCGCGAAAACGTCGCGGCCGGACCGGAAGAAATCCAGGCGGAAATCGACCAGCAATTGGCCACGACTCCCGATGAACAGGCCAAAGCCCAAATCAATTCCGAAGAGTTCCGGCGCTACGTGGCCAGGATCATCGGCAACCGCAAGGTGGTGGCGCTGTTGGTAGCCCGGGTAACGGGAGGTTCGAAGCCAGCTACTCGCTTGGAGCAACCACTAAAACCGGTTACATGAGCCGGGTGCCTCCGGAAGGCACGTGGTGGGAAATCGGCCAGCCGCCGGGGCTACCGGAAACGACGCCGGAAAAACGAGCCGACAAGCCTAAAAAGGAGGCGGATGCCGCCACAGGCGACCAGCCGGCCAAACCGCCTGCCAAAGAAGCGGTGCCTGAACACCCCGCTGGCTCCCCCGAAACCGAAGAGGCGGGGGCCTCGGCCGCACGCCGCCGAACCGAGCGGCAATCAGACCGCGAAGCAGCCAGCCAGACGCTGAGGCGGCGGGTCGAGTTGGCTGAGCTGTACAACCGGGTGGCGCCCGCCGAGCGCGGAGCGGTGCTCGAGCTGCAAGCCTCGTTGGCCCGGTACGGCGGCGACTGGCACCTCGAGCAAGGCAGGCTGCTCTATAACCGCATCGTTAGGCGCGAGATCCGCCAGCTCCAGCGCCGCCCGGTCGAAATCACCCACCGTTTCGCGTGGCGGCGGGATCCGGAAGCCCACCTGGATCCGGCACTGCTTAGCGAAGAAGTAAGCGAGGTGCTCGATACCGAAGAGCCGCCCGAAGCCGCCGTGCTCCGGCTGCGCCCGTTGCGTAAACGTGTTTCTCAAAAAGATACGGTTTTAGTCCGTTGGCGCTCTCCGGGACGCCCAGAAACCGTGATTGAGATTACCGCCCGCGAAGTCAGGCTGCGGGAGTCGGAGGAAAGCGCACCGGCTCCAGCGGAGGGTCCGCCCGAATCGGACGGTAATGGAGCAGAGCAAGGGCGGCTGGCCACGCCACACGGTGAAGCCGTGGTGACCCCGGACCTAGGCCAGGAGGAGTCGAATCCCACCGGGCCTGCCGAAGTAGTGCTGTTCGAACGCCCGGAACCGGACCGCCGCCACCCGGAGCCGCCGCCCCCGCTTACCCCCGAGGAAGCCGCCCCACGCCTGCCGCTCGACGAAGCCGCCGAAGCAGCTTGGCTGCAGGAGCAAGCCGAACGGGTGGAAGCCGAAGACGGCGAGGAAGACGACCGCGAGACCGCTGGCCAGGAAGTAGCCCCTCCACCGGAACGCCGCGATGGAGCAGACCGCGCAACTGAGCCGCAAACCCAGAGGTCGGCAGTCGAAGGAGCGCCGGCTAAACCTGTAAGCGCCGAGCGCCTACTCGACGCCGAACGCCCCTCCGAAGACGCGCCGCCGGACGAAACCGAACCTACCGACCCAGGCCCAGAGCCTGGAGCGCTTCCGCCACTCCGCGAAACCCTCGAGGCCCTTTCGAGCGTAGGGGACCGGGCCGTGGCCGCGACGTTACCGCCAGTCGCGGGCGGCTCAGGCGAGCTCCCGGCCGACCGCCGCCGGCGCCAGCCTACGGTCACCGAAACACCTCCCCGCCGTCCGCCGCCGCGCCGGCTGGCGGCCCACCCCCAGCCGCCCCTGGGTAGTGCTGAGCAACCGGTCCAAATCCCGCCCAGCCGGGCAGGGGAGCGGATTGGCCTGCACCCGGAACGGGTATACCCGGCGGAGCGGCGGCCCAGCGCGCGTCTGCGCCGCAAAGCCCGCAAACTCGCCCGGATCCTGGCCCGCCGCTACCACTTAAAACTCACCCCGGAGCTCGAGGCGTACTTGGTGGCCCTGATGTTGCAACCGCAAACGGTCAATGGCCGGCGGGTAATCGGCTTGAGCGTCAACCGCGACGCGCTCTTACGGGTACTTTCCACGCTCTGGCTGAATTTTGGCGACCTCTATGTGCTACGGCCCAAACCCCCTCCGTCGGCGTCACCGCCACCGCTAACGCCACCTAAGCCGCGACCCACCCAGCGGCCGTAACCCGGCCGCATATCCTGATCCGCTGGCGGCCACGGCTGGCTGGGCTATACTGGAGCGGCAGCCCACCTGCCGAGCAAACGACTCCAGCTAACTACCTAACGCACATGAACCCCACCGACCTCACTTCCCAGCTTAACCCCGGTCACATTACTACCCCCGCCGGCGAAACCGCCGCGGACGGCGCACCGAGCGGCCCGACCAACCAAATCCTGGTCCCGACCGTGCTGGAAAAGACCCAGTTCGGCGAGCGGGCCTATGACATTTACTCCCGCCTGCTCAACGAGCGGATCGTCTTCTTAGGGACGGCGATCGACGACACCGTCGCCAACCTGGTGATGGCCCAGCTGCTCTTCCTCGATTCGGTCAACCAGGACCAAGACATCCACCTCTACATCAACTCACCGGGCGGCTCGGTCACGGCTGGCCTGGCGATTTACGACACGATGCAATTCATTAAGGCCGACGTTTCGACGATCTGCATGGGCATGGCCGCCTCGATGGGCGCGGTCCTGCTGGCCGGCGGCTCCAAGGGCAAGCGCTATTCCTTGCCGCACTCCCGCGTGATGATCCACCAGGTCTTAGGTGGCTTCGAGGGCCAGGCTACTGACATCGAGATCCACGCCCGGGAAATCATCCGGATCAAGCAACTGCTCAACGAGATCCTGGCACGCCACTCCGGCCAGACCGTCAAGAAAGTCGGCACCGACACCGAGCGCGACTACTTCATGACCCCGGAGCAGGCCAAGGGCTACGGGCTGATCGACAGCCTGATCAGCCACACCAAGACGCTTGACAACGTCCGTAAGTAGCGGCGGTAGCGTGAACGTTACCTTGGACGCTAACCCCGGTCCGGCCTGATGTTTGTGCGATTGCTCCGGCTCTTCCGCGAGCTCGGTCCGAACCGCCACTTCGCCGTACTGTGGGCTTCACAGCTGCTCAGCCTGACGGCGTTCAACATGGTCAACTTCACCCTGCTGATCAGGGTTTTCGAGCTGACCGGTTCGACCACGTTCGTCAGCTTGTTCGTACTGAGCTTCGGTTTGCCGAGCCTGCTGTTCGGGGCGGTGGCCGGGGTTTTCGCCGACCGCTGGAACCACCGTAGCGTGCTGATTACCACCAACGCGCTGCGGACGCTGGTGGTACTGCTCTACCTGCCTGCGCTCGCGCATTTACCGACGATTTACGCCGTGACGTTCGTAATCGCGACCGTCACGCAGTTCTTTACCCCGGCCGAAGGCGCCCTAATTCCGGAGCTCGTGGAACCGAAGCGGCTGGTGGCCGCCAACGCGGTCTTTACGATGACACTTTTCATTAGCTTCGTGCTGGGCTACGGCCTGGCGGGTCCGTTAGCGGCCACGGGCGGAGACAGCCTGCCGATTATCGTCGCGACCGCAATGTTCGGGCTGGCCACGCTGGCTTGCCTGGCCTTACCTAAACTGCCGGAGACCCACCGCCGGGTAGCGATCCGGGCGGCCTACCGGAGCGTGGGAGGGCAGCTGAGGGAAGGGTTCCGGGCGGTCCGCGCTAACGCCCCCGTGCGCTACGGCCTGGCCCACCTGACGGTAATCTGGGCGACGATCGGGGTAGTAATGGTGCTGTTGCCGGCCTTCACTGGCGAGGTGTTGGGGCTCAACTTGCGCGAAGTCAGCCGCTTAATCATCCTGCCGATTGGCGTGGGGATGGTGGCGGGCGGGTACGTGCTCCACCGCTCCCGCCACCAATTTTCTATCCGCTCGATCATCACGGCCAGCCTGGTATTGGCGGGTATTTCGATTATCACGATGGGTCAGATTGGTCCGTTGAGCGGAGTGCTTAGCAGCGCTTTTTCCTGGGATCAGGGGGCGCTCCGCGAGGTGCTCACCAGCAGTTTTTCCACGCTGCTCGGCGTCGGCGTGGCGGCGGTGATGATCGCCTCCCAGACGCTGATCCACGAACGCACGCCGCGCGAGATGCGCGGCCGGGTATTCGGGTTCTTGGGAACCAGCGTCAACGCCGCCAACACCGTACCGGTTTTTGCCGCGGGCGCGCTGACCGACGTCTTCCGGGTGGCCACGGTGGTGACGTTGCTTGGCGGTTTGCTACTGGTGTGGGCGGTGGCTTCGAGACGCCTGGGAAAAATTCCGTGAGCCGCTAAGTTACGAGGCCAGGGTGGGAGCGTGAGGGAATCGAACCCTGCAGCCACATTGACAAGGTAACTGTGCAAACCTGCCCACGCCCCACCCACCTCATATTAGCAAGTAACCATTATAAAGACAATAAAAAAGAACCTCCCGGAGGAGGCTCTTTTGGGGTGCTGCAGGCAATCCGAAGATTACTGCCCAGCTACCTTGTCAACGCCCACATGATAACAAATCCGTGGGCAGCATGCCAGGCGATGAAATGGAAAGAACCTCCCGGCGGAGACCTCTTTGGGGGTGCTGCAAGCAAAAGTCCGCACCTCCCTTGATTGACGGAGTGTCGGGGGTACATTTAGAGGGTGAACGCCCCCAAACCAATATCAGTCCTTTCTGAACTACCGCTGGCCTTACGCCTAGTGGTCTTTTCGGCAATCCTCGCCGGCACCGTGGTGCTGGTACCAGATACCGCCCGGGCTGTCGAATCGACTGACCAGACGAGTACCGCAGCTACTACCGCTACGGCACAAACAGCCCCTGACGCTACAACTACTGAAACCGTTTCCGAACCAGCCGTCCAAACGTCCTCGCCCACAACTACCGACTCGATTACGAATACCGGCGAGACCAGCACGTCTACTCCGGAGTCCCCGCCAGCTGTTACCCAGGCGGCGCCTCCAGCTCCCACTCCCACTCCTACACCACCGGTCAGTGCTGCCGTTACCACGGTGCAAAACGGCAACCTCGTGTTGCACGCAAACAACCCTGGAAATTACCAAGTCTATTCGATCAGTCCGACTGGCACTAATTACACCCGCTTAACCAACAACCTTGTCGACGAAGTTGAACCAAATTACTCACCAGACGGCCTAAAGATCACGTTTAGTACCCCCAGGGACGGTAACTATGAAATCTACATAATGAACGCCGACGGCACAAGCCAGACTCGTTTGACGAACAATAGCGCAGTTGATAATCTGCCGCATTTTTCCCCGCTTGGCACCCAAATCGCTTTTACCAGCAACCGTGACGGGAATAACGAGATCTACATCATGAACGCCGACGGCTCAAACCCGGTGCGTATAACTAATAACAGCGCGTCTGACTACGATGCAGTTTGGTCACCGGACGGCACGAAGTTTGCATTTATTTCAGAGCGCGACGGCAACAATGAGCTTTATGTCATGAACGTTGATGGAACGAATCCAGTACGCTACACCACAAATTCTGTAAATGATATACACCCAGAATGGTCACCTGATGGTGCGAAAATAGCCTATACGAACCACCGTGATGGCGATTATGACATCTTTACGATCAACGCAGATGGTACCGGTGATACGCAAATCGTCAACGCGCCAGCACAAGATTTTCACCCAGAGTGGTCACCGGACGGCACTAAGATAGCCTTTCAAGCGCTGCGCGATGGAAATTACGAACTGTATATTATGAATCCTGACGGTTCGAACCAAACCCGGATTACCAATGATCCGGCTGACAATTCGGTACGTGACTGGCAACCGGTACTCGTCATCACGCCAGACCCCGTTACGCCGCCGATCGTTCCGCCTGCTGACCCTACCACGCCGACTGACGGCACGGCCGCGGGCACGGGTTCCGGCAGTGGGCTGGCGGCGGCTCAAGTCTCCAACCGGCTTGACTCAGCCTCTAATGTGGCTACAGCCGATTCATTGCCAGATGCCGGCAGCTCACCGCTGCTCCCGATCCTCGCCTTCGGCCTGCTCTCGGCGGGCTACTACGGCTACCGCAAGCGGCCGTTGCTGCAGTACTGAACAAAGTAACTATTCCCCCTTGTGTCCGTCGCCGCACGATGCCCACAGAGCAGCAGGCCAATAGGCCGGCGGTTGAAGTTTTTAAATCCTCCAACCGCGGTATTCAGCGCCCGCTACTTGACAAGCAAGCATTAGTAGCGTAGTATGTCCTTGCAATGGCTGAACTTACCACAACGTACCTTGATCAGGCTCTTAAGGCGCAGGAGAAACGTCTGAGGGAGAGTTCCGCCACTAAGGATGACCTCAAGGACTTTGCCACCAAGGACGACCTCGCCAAGGAAACGGCCATGCTAGAGAAGAAGATCGTTGCCTCAGAGCGTCGTATGCTTGATGCTATTGAAACTTCGGAGCAACAGGTAACGTCTGCCATTAAAGGAGCCGTGGCCGACCTGGCCCACAAAGCGGAAGTCGAGAACCTCAAGTACCGGGTCGGTGTGCTGGAGCAGAAAGCCGGCTAACCGCCGCGCCAGCCACCCCGGAGTTTGAAGCTTGACACCCCACCGGCTGCCTCTATAATACGTATCAGATGGTACTTCGGCCACGTCGCACACACATTTGAGCGACCTTAAGTGGTTTACTTAAGGTGGTTTTTGCGTGTTTGCGTCGCAACGTCGTCCAGGCACCGCTTCAACCAGGCGGATCCGGCCGGAATACCTCGAGAGAGCAGTTTGGGTAACTAACAAGTAGGAGTGTCTTTTGGCTGACCGACGCTATTTCAAAGCCGCACCGCCAGTTTTGGATTTACCAAACCTGATCCAGGTGCAACGTAATTCATACGAGTCCTTCATGAAGGAGGGGCTGCGCGAGCTGTTTGACGAAGTCTCACCCGTGCGGGACTTTACCGGCCGCAGCTTGGAGCTGACGTTCCTCGACTACAAGCTCGACCAGCCCAAGACCGACGAGTCCACCGCCAGGGAACGGAACGTCACCTACGAGGCACCGCTCCGCGTCCAAGTCCAGCTGACCAACCTCGAAACCGGCGAAATCCGCGAACAGGAAGTGTTCTTAGGCGACTTCCCCAAGATTACCGGCCGCGGTACCTTCATCATCAACGGCGTCGAGCGCGTGGTGGTCAGCCAGCTGGTCCGCTCCGCCGGCGTCTTCTTTACCTCCGAGCGCAGCGGCAACCGCAACTACTACGGCGCCAAGGTAATCCCCACCAGGGGCGCCTGGCTGGAGCTCGAAACCTCCAACAAGGGCCAAGTGTTCGTGAAGATCGACCGCAAGCGCAAGCTGCCGATTACCAGCCTCTTGCGCATCCTGGACATGGCCTCCGACCAACAGATCATCGACACGTTCGCCGACGTCGATACCGGCGAACACCGCTTCATCGAGGCCACGCTGGAGCGCGACCCGGCTACCTCCGTCGACCAAGCGCTGATCGAGATTTACAAGCGGATCCGCCCGGGCGACCTGGCGACCGTAGACAACGCCAAGTCGCTGATCGAGGGTACGTTCTTTGACTTCTCGCGCTTCGACTTCGGCAAAGTCGGCCGCTACAAGCTCAACCAGACGCTCGGCACCGAGCTACCCAACGACAAGGAACACCGTATCCTGATGGCCCAAGACGTGATCGCGATCGTCAAAGAGGTGATCAGGCTCAACAACACCCAGGAACCGGCTTCCGACATCGACCACCTCAAGAACCGCCGAATCCGCTCGGTCGGCGAACTGGTCCAGCTCAGCTTCCGCCGCGGACTCTTGCGGGTGGAACGGATCATCAAGGACCGCATGAGCGTTTCCGACGCCGAAGCGGTCACCCCGGCGCAGCTGATCAACGTCCGTCCGATCGTCGCGGCCACCCAGGAATTCTTCGCCAGCTCGCAGCTCTCCCAGTTCATGGACCAGAACAACCCGCTCTCCGAACTCGGCCACAAGCGCCGCCTAAACGCGATGGGACCGGGCGGACTGACCCGCGAGCGCGCCAGCTTTGAGGTGCGGGACGTACACGTTTCCCACTATGGCCGGATTTGCCCGATCGAAACCCCGGAAGGGCCGAACATCGGCCTCGTCACCTCCCTCGCCAGTTACGCCCGGATCAACGAGTACGGCTTCATCGAGACGCCCTACCGCAAGGTCGAGAAGAAGGGTAACCGCGGCAAGGTGACCGACACCGTGGAGTACCTCGACGCCGGTACCGAAGAAGGCATGGCCGTCGCCCAAGCCAACACCAACTTGAGCCCCAGCGGCTTCATCGAGGACGAAGAGGTAATCGTCCGCAAGGGGTTCGTGCCGACCACCGTCAGCGCTTCCGAAGTGGACTACATCGACGTTTCGCCGAAGCAAATCGTCTCTATCACCGCCGCCCTGATTCCGTTTTTGGAACACGACGACGCCAACCGCGCCCTGATGGGTTCGAACATGCAACGCCAAGCCGTCCCACCGCTCAAGCCGCAGGCGCCGATCGTCGGCACCGGCATCGAGAAGCGGACGGCGTATGACACCGGCCAGATGATCATTTCCGAACACGCTGGCAAGGTCAGCTTCGTCGACGCCACCCGGATCGACATTTCCGGCAAGCAGGGGACCCAGAGCTACGGGTTACGCAAGTTCGTGCGCTCCAACCAAGACATGGGATTGATCCAGCGCCCGATCGTCAACATGGGCGACGTGGTAAAAGCCGGCGAGGTGGTCGCCGACGGACCGGCCACCGACAACGGCGAGATCGCTTTGGGCCAGAACCTGGCCGTGGCCTTCATGGCCTGGGGCGGCGCCAACTTCGAGGACGCCGTGATCATCTCCGAGCGCGTGGTGGAGGAAGACCGCTTTACCAGCGTCCACATCTCCCGCTTTACCACCGACATCCGCGACACCAAGCTGGGGCCGGAAGTGACTACCAACGACATCCCCAACGTGGGCGCCGAAGCGCTGAAGGACTTAGACGAGAACGGCATCGTCCGGATCGGAGCGGAAGTACGCGCCGGCGACATCCTGGTCGGCAAGATTACGCCCAAAGGTGAAACCGAACTAACGGCTGAGGAGCGGCTATTACGAGCAATCTTCGGCGAGAAGGCCCGGGACGTCAAAGACACCTCCCTGCGCCTACAGCACGGCGAGTCGGGAAAAGTGGTGGAAGTGAAGATATTCGACCGCGAGTTGGGCGACGACCTGCAGGCCGGCGTGCTGAAGAAAATAGAAGTCAGCGTGGCCCAAGTCCGCAAGGTCCAAGTTGGTGATAAGATGGCCGGCCGCCACGGTAACAAAGGCGTGATTTCCGAAATCCTGCCGGTCGAAGACATGCCGTACCTGGCCGACGGTACGCCCGTCGACATCATCCTGAATCCGCTCGGCGTGACCTCGCGGATGAACCTGGGGCAGGTTCTGGAAACCCACTTGGGAGCCGCCGCCCAGAAGCTCGGCTACACCCTGGCCACGCCGGTATTCGAAGGCATCACCACCGAAGAAATCAAAGAAGAGCGCAAAAAAGCCGGCTTGAGCGAAGACGGCAAGGAGCAGCTCTACGACGGCCGTACCGGCGACCCGTTCGACCAGCGCACGACCGTCGGTACGGTCTATATGCTCAAGCTCCACCACTTGGTCGAAGACAAGATGCACAGCCGTTCGACCGGCCCCTACGCCCTGGTTACCCAGCAGCCGTTGGGCGGCAAGGCGATGTTCGGCGGGCAACGGTTCGGCGAAATGGAAGTCTGGGCGCTCGAAGCCTACGGCGCCGCCCACACCCTCCAAGAAATGCTGACGGTAAAGTCTGACGACGTGGTCGGGCGTGCCAAGACGTACGAGTCGATCATCCAGGACCGCCCGCCGCAGGAACCGCAGCGGCCGGAAAGCTTTAGGGTGCTGGTCAAGGAACTGCAGAGCTTAGGCCTTAACGTAGAGCTGGTCGGGGTGGAAGGCGCCGACCTGAACGCCGAGATCGACACCGAAGTCGCCCAGGCCGTCGACCCGAACGTACTCGACGTACTCAACGTGGATTCAGACACCGAACGCACCCAAATCAACCCCGGTAGCGACGCCGCCACGGCCGCCAGCGATGACGACGATGATGATGATGACGAAGGCGACGATACCGCCACCAAGCCCGCAGAAAGTTCCGAAGCCGCCGACCCGCTGGGTATCAAGGCCGGCTCCGCCCAAGGCCCGAGCCCAGCTAAAAGCACAGGAGACGCCTCATGAGCATGTCAGCCCCCAAGAACCAACCCCGAGACTTCAGCGCGATCCGGGTATCGCTGGCCAGCTCGAACCAGATCGAGCACTGGTCGCACGGCGAAGTAACCAAGCCGGAAACGATCAACTACCGCACCCAAAAACCGGAGAAGGACGGCCTGTTCGACGAGCGGATCTTCGGCCCGACCAAGGACTGGGAATGTTACTGCGGCAAGTATAAGAAAATCCGCTACAAGGGAATCGTCTGCGACAAATGCGGCGTGGAAGTGACCCGTTCCGCCGTCCGCCGCGAGCGGATGGCCCACATCAAGCTGGCTGCCCCGGTGGTCCACATCTGGTACTTGCGCGGCACCTTCAGTCGCCTCGGCTTGCTGCTGGGCATGAGCATCAAGTACCTCGAGAAAGTCGTCTACTTCGCTAACTTCGTGATTACCAACGTCGATGACGAAAAACGCGAGCAGATGAAGCAGCAGCTCGGTACCGACTACGAAAAAGCCAAAGCTGAGCACGACGCCGCCCACCAACAAGCGTTCAAGGAAATCAACTCATCCAAAGCCGAACCCGCCGAAATTACCGCCGAGCGCGAACGGGTAATCACCGAACACGCCGCCGAGCTGGAAGTATTGGAAAGCGGCTACACCCTGGCGCTCGACGAGCTGGCCCACCTGGAGCGGATGGAAATAATTTCCGAGGCTAAGTTCCGGGAATTCTCCGAAAAGTACGCCGGCGTGTTCACGGCTGGCGTGGGTGCCGAGGCGATTTTGGAAATCATCGAGCAGCTCGACCTCAACCAGCTGGCCGCCGAACTGGAGGCCGAAGCCAAGGAAACCACCGGGCAGCGCCGCCGCAAGGCGCTCAAGCGCCTAAACTTGGTCGAAGGCTTCCGCAAGGCCGAACTGAACCCAGCCTGGATGATCGTCACCAACCTGCCGGTAATCCCGCCCGACCTCCGCCCGATGGTGCAGCTGGACGGCGGCCGGTTCGCGGCATCTGATCTCAACGACCTCTACCGCCGCGTAATCAACCGCAACAACCGCCTGAAGAAGCTGATGAAGCTGCGGGCTCCCGAAGTAATCCAGCGCAACGAAAAGCGCATGCTCCAGGAAGCCGTCGACGCGCTGATCGACAACTCTGCCCGCCGTGGCCGCGCCGTTTCCAGCGTCGGCAACCGTCGCCGCCTGAAATCACTCTCCGACATGCTCAAGGGCAAGCAGGGCCGCTTCCGCCAGAACCTGCTCGGCAAGCGCGTCGACTACTCCGGCCGCTCCGTGATCGTCGGCGGCGCCAACATGAAGCTCGACGAGTGCGGCTTGCCTAAGCGCATGGCGCTGGAACTGTTCAAGCCGTTCGTGATCGGCAAACTGCTGGCCGGCGGCTTCAGCCACAACGTCAAGAGCGCTTCCAAAACGATCGACCGCGCCCTCCAAGGCGCCTCCGAGCCGGCGGTCTGGGACATGCTCGACGAAGTGACCAAGCGCCACTACGTGCTGCTCAACCGCGCCCCCACCCTGCACCGGTTAGGCATCCAGGCCTTCCGCCCGATCCTGATCGAAGGAAAAGCGATCAAGATCCACCCCTTGGTCTGCACGGCCTTCAACGCCGACTTCGACGGCGACCAGATGGCCGTCCACGTGCCGCTGAGCATCAAGGCTCAAGAAGAAGCCCGCTTGTTGATGAGCTCGAAGCACAACCTGCTCAAGCCGGCCGCCGGCGAACCGGTCGTCGCGCCCAGCCTGGAAATCGTCCTCGGCTGCTTTTACCTGACGAACGTCCGGGCGGGCTCAAAGGGCGAAGGCAAGGTATTTGCTTCCGCTGACGAGGCGGTGATGGCCGAGCAAGCCGGTGACGTGCACATCCAGGCCAAGGTCAGGGTGCGTCTGCCCGGCCAAGGACTGATCGAAACCTCGGTCGGCCGGGTAATCTTCAACGAAATCCTGCCGGACGCGGTGGATTACCGCAACGAGGCGATGAACAAGAAGGCCCTGCGCGCCCTGGTCAGCGAGTGCTACCGCCGCTGCGGCAACGACGAAACCGCCCGGGTCGTAGACGATTTGAAGAACCTTGGATTCAAATACGCTACCATCTCCGGGATTACGATTTCGTCTTCCGACCTGACGATTCCCAAGGAGAAAGAAAAGATCATCGAAGGGACCCGCAAGAAGACCGCCGACGTGGCCACCCAGTACCAGGAAGGACTGATTACCGAACAGGAACGCTACAACAAGGTCGTCCTCCTCTGGCGCGACGCTACCAAGCAAGTAGAACAGGCGATGCTGGCCGCCCAAGACCCGCACAACCCGGTCTACCAGACTGTCATTTCCGGTGCCCGGGGTGACGTCAGCCAGCTCAACCAGATGGCCGGCATGAAAGGCGTGGTGGTCAACCCGTCCGGCCGTATGATCGACCTGCCGATCATTTCCAACTACAAGGAAGGCTTAAAGGCCCTCGAATACTTCATCTCCACCCACGGCGCCCGCAAAGGCCTGACCGACAAGGGCTTGCGCACGCCGGATGCCGGTTACCTGACGCGCCGCTTGGTCGACGTGGCCCAAGACACCGTGATCACGATCGCCGACTGCAAGACCAAACAAGGGCTCACCTTCGTGACTACCGAAGTCGCCGCCCGCGGCGAGCAAATCGGCGACCGGATTTCCGGCCGCGTCCTGCTGAAAGACGTCAAAGACGCCAAGGGGAAAGTGGTCTGCAAGAAAGGGACGTTGCTCGACCGCGAGATCCTGGCCGATTTGTTGGCTACCAAGCCGACCGAAGTGACCGTCCGCTCGGTACTGACGTGCGCCCACGACTGGGGCGTCTGCCAGTGCTGCTACGGACTTGACCTTGCCCTGGGCCGCCGCGTGAACATCGGCGAAGCCGTCGGCGTAATCGCCGCGCAGTCGATCGGTGAACCGGGAACCCAGCTGACGATGCGGACCTTCCATACCGGTGGCGTGGCCGCCGAAGACATTACCCAAGGCCTGCCGCGGGTCGAAGAGCTGTTCGAAGCCCGGCCGCCGAAGGGCCAGGCCGTGCTTAGCGAAGTTTCCGGCGTGGTGACGATCGAAGAAAGCGAAGACAAGCGCAACATCACGGTCGCGGCCGGCAAAGCGTCTACGAAGAAAATTACGCTGCCGGAAGGCTACAAGGCGGCCGTCAAGACCGGCGCCAAGGTAGCCGAAGGCGACGTGCTCGCCAAGCACCCCGAAAGCAAGAAGAAAGATTTGACCGCCCCGGCCGACGGCACGATCCAAGTTCGTAAGGACGGCCTGGACCTGCTGAGCTACAGCGGCGAGGTCAAGGAGTACAGCAGCCAGACCTTCGTGCCGCTGATGCCTGGCATCGAGTCCGGCAAGGAAGTGGAAGCCGGCACCCAACTGACCGAGGGTACGCTCAACCTGCACGACCTGCTGCGCATCTCCGGATCCGAAGCCACGTGGCGCTACATCATCAGCGAAGTACAAGACATTTACGCCTCGCAAGCCCAGTACATCAGCGACAAGCACATCGAAATCGTGGTCAAGCAAATGCTCTCCAAGGTACGCGTGACCGAATCCGGCGACACCAACCTGATCCCGTCCGAAGTGGTCTCCGAAGAAAAGGTCGCCACCGCCAACGAACTGGCCAAGGCCGCCGGCAAGGAGCAAGCCGAAGTGGAGCCGATGGTGCTGGGAATCACCAAGGCGAGCTTGCTGACCGACAGCTTCCTCAGCGCGGCCAGCTTCCAAGAAACCACCCGGATCCTGATCGACGCCGCCCTGACCTCGCAGACCGATACCTTGCGGGGGCTGAAAGAAAACGTGATCATTGGTAAACTGATTCCAGCTGGCACCGGCATGTCCGACGACTACCTCTACACGAAAGTCCCCAAGGAAGTCGCCGACGCCGACCCGCACCGCGCGCTGGCCCACGTCGGCCTGCCGGAGGGAGTACTGAGCTATCCCGGGTCCGACCGCGACCGCGACCGCCCGCAGCCGCCCGCCCTAGCGCCGGAAGCCGTCGCCGAAAGCCCGGAAGTTCCCGGGTCCGTCAGCAGTTCACACACGTAAAAACACCATCCTAATTCCAACCTAACGATGCCAACCATCAACCAGCTCATCCGCAAAGGCCGCTCCACTTCCAGCAAGAAGAGCAAATCGCCGGCGATGCAACGCACCTTCAACGTACTGAAGAACCGGCCGGTGCAGCTAAGCAAGGGCAGCCCGCAAAAGCGCGGCGTGGCCGTCAAGGTGAGCACCCAGACGCCGCGTAAGCCGAACTCCGCGATGCGTAAGGTGGCCCGGGTGCGGCTGACCAACAACATGGAAGTGACGGCCTATATTCCCGGCATCGGGCACAACCTTCAGGAGCACTCCGTGGTGCTGATCCGCGGCGGCCGGGTGAAAGACCTGGCCGGCGTACGCTACACCGTGGTGCGGGGTACGCTGGACACCGCCGGCGTTTCCGACCGCAAGCGCGGCCGCAGCAAGTACGGGGCGAAGAAGGCGTAACGATGGCACGCAAAGGCCGCGCGGAGCTGCGCGAAATCACTCCCGACCCCAAGCACAATTCGGTGCTGATCAGCCGGTTCGTAGGCACGTTGATGCTAGACGGCAAGCGCACGCTGGCCGAGCGGATCCTCTACCAGGCGCTCGACATCGCCACCGAACGGAAGAAGGACACCGAGCCGGTCGCACTGTTCGAACTGGCGCTGAAGAACGTTTCTCCGGTGGTCGAGGTTAAGGCCCGGCGCGTCGGTGGGTCCACCTACCAGGTGCCGATCGAAGTTTCGCCGCGCCGCCGCACCCAGCTGGCGATTCGCTGGATCATCGGGGCGGCAAGGGCCAAGCAGGGGAGCTCGATGGCCAAGCGCTTGGCCGACGAGCTCGTGTCGGCCACCGAAGAGTCCGGGGACGCCTTCAAACGCAAGGAGGACGTCCACAAGATGGCCGAGGCCAACCGGGCGTTCGCGCACTACGCGCGGTTCTAAGTCTTCAAACTGGCTTTTCGAGCGGCCACAAACCTGCTATAGTCTGCACCTTAGCGGCGTAGCTTTACATTTGTTGGATGCCGAACCGAGGTTAGGTCACATTCTAGCTTCGGCACGGTACCCAACGAGAGGAGAATGATGAACCCCTGGTGGATGGGTCTTAGGCTTACCTGGAGCGATTTGCTGCTACCACCGTTCCACGCCGTCCGCGCCTGGTGGCGCCGGCAAGGCGGCGCGGGTCACGACACAAAGATCCTTGAGGAGGCGCTCGGGCTGCCGATCTTGGCCTACTGTCTTGCGCTGCCAGAGGAGGACGTCCAGTTGATCAGGAGCGGAGAGTTGGGGGTTTCCGTCGAGAGTGGTCGGCGGCTGCATCAGCTTCGAGTGATGGTCAGGGAATTGCGCGGATGTAACCGTCACCATCTCCACAAGATCATGATCACCCATAACCCTGGGCTCAGCCATAACCCTGGGCTCGGCGGTACACCGCTCGAACACTTCCACCGAGGCTTGGGATCCGATGTGCTTCGCCACCTCGACCATCTCAACCAGGCCGCCTGACCGCATCACTGTGATCTGGATCACATTGCATTTACTGCACCGCACGGGAAAACAATCCAGAAGACCGAGTTTTCCCACTCAGCCCTTTGAACGACTACCGAGTTTGGAGGGCTTTAATTATTTTGCATAGACGCGATTTTGACTCAGCTTGCCAAGCTGTGATAGTTTATTATGTTATGGCAATCAAAGAATCAGGCGAAGGGCATACAGGCGACGGTCGGCACGTGCGGTTCATGGTGGACCGTGAGGCTGGCGGGCGGGAAGCCGGGATAGAGGCACTCAAGCTGCTTGAAGAGCTACGGTTCCCGGAGCAGCACGAAGTAAACATGGAGCACGGCGGGTATGGACGGTACAGCCGGTATGAAGTTGCCCAGCACGAGTATGCGGGGGGCGATAACGAAGTTGGCGGAGGATATTATGAAATACTGGAAGTTGCCGATCCTCCGGCAGACCGCCACCCGATCGTGTCTTACGGGTATATGTATACTGGCCAGCGGGCCGAAAGTTTCTTTGTAGAGTGGGAATCAGTCGAAGCCGCCAGGCGAGATATGGGAACCGAAGCTTCTACGAAGCTCCACACCAAGAAACATTTTCAGGACGCCCTACCGGAAGGGGCTATACGCCTAGTCGAGTGCGGGTATTTGCAGCCATGGTTTTATGCTGTAGGCAACCAAAAGCTGGTGGGCGATTATACTCTTCCAGACCATCTTGCCGAAGACCCGGTCTACCGCTTTGGTCGGGAATTCGTGGTGCCGGAAGACCAGACCTTCCTAAAACGAGACGGTCAGACCAATACCATGAAAGTTTGCATGGGAGTAGCCCGGCTCGAAACCAAGCGCCCTGAGTATCCCTATGGCACTTCTGAGTCCGAAGCCGATGTTACGCGGATTGTCCAATGGCATGACGGATCGACCACTGTGATTAATGATACAGCCCAAGTTGAAGCCATTCCCCGGGCTGCCCAACCAGGCGAGTTGTGGGTGGCTGATGCCCAGCGGGAGTTTGACAGGATGCTAAATGCTGATGTCTCCCGTTTCGAGATTAAGTTTGCTGACGGGGGAAAGTTCATTGGCCGCTATGTGGAAGCTCCCACGGGTCCGAAAGAAACCCCTGCCGGGATGTACTCTGTTGAAGTCACTTTCTCCGACGGTAGAAAACCGGCTGGCGGCTGGATTGACTTTGAGCCTAGCGAGGAACATCCGTCGCTTGGTTCGTACATTCATGAAGAGTTATCGCGCCAGGGGAAGCCCGTAGAAAAAGTTGTCGTACGGGCTCCAGGCCGAGACAACGCGCCCGGTAAACGACTTGGCGCTTTCTACCGCCGCGGCACCTAAAGGCGCGACCAGCGGGGTGTTCATGGCTCTTACCTCCATATTCGGCTAGGCCGGCACTGACGCTGCTAATCGGATAACGGAAGCTCGAGTAGTAAGCGGCGTTCCTTCTCGTAAACTTTTCTGTAACCTTCCCCCAGCGACCCCCGGACAACCGACAATTTCGGGTCGGCCCGGTGGTCGAGCAACAGCTCATGCACGATCTCTGCAAGGGTCCCTTTTTCTTGGTCTGGAATCTCCATGTTGAGATGCGCGGCATCAGTCAATGAGTCCATGGCCTCTTCTAATCGTCCTGTGTTAGTTAAGAGCCGGGCTTTCACAATCAAACCCTCTACGCGCGCCATACCGGCCGCATGTTTCTCAAGGTAGTCATTAATATCTTCTTCGGCTGTAGCGTAATCCCACCGCTCAATATGACCGACGGTACGCATCAAAACCAGCGTCCGCCTCCGTTCGGATTCTTCTAGCGGGCTTTCGTGGCGATCGGGGCTCTCGGGGGTAGGTACTTCAGGCATGACAAATTACCATACCACAAACGTGAAAGCCCCGGCAGGTTTGAGTCGATCGCTCGACCAAACCCACCGGGGTACTGCTTTGTTAACTGTGTTGGTGTTACGGTGCGACGGGTAGCCGCAGAACTAGCGGCGCGGACGAATCCGGCCGGTTCAAACTACTTCAGCCACAGACCGGCCAGCGGCGGCGCCCACCGTGACGCCAGTACCACATCGCACCGAGCGATGAGTATTTGGCGTTGGTGCGCGAGCGCCGTTTGGTCTTTAGCTGGCCCTGTGGATCCCTCACTACCGAACCCTTGGCCGTCCGCACGATCTTCTGGCTGTGCGGAGTGGCGTTCCAGGTCGGCTTGTCGAACTGCCAGGGACCCAGGTACGGGCCGTTTTCAGCGTGACGACTGAACGTGGATTCGCAGCTGACGGTGGCCAGGGCATCGCGGGGGTTTTGCCCGTAGTACCGCGCCGCGTACACGACGTAGCACTTGGTTTGGCTTACCGAACCGCGTGGTTTGCGGTTGCACCTCTTTCGTTGGTGGTAGTCGCGCAGGCAGCGGTAGGACCCGCGGCATTGCGCCTTGCTCTTGTCGTACCGGGCGATCTTGCCAGTCTTGGCAATCCCGGCGTCTGGTTGACTACTCCTCCCCTCGGCTTGCGCCGAGGGTACTAAAACGGCCAGCATCGTCATGAAGACGAGCGGGACGCCCCTCAGCGCTCGTTGAGTCGGCTTGCGTCGGCTCGCTGAGCGAATAGTACAAACACCTCACTAGATTGTTAACAAAACGGTCAGACGCAACGTTGATACGTGTCACATCCAACAGAGCAGGCGGCGCTTTGAGCCGCTTGCTAGTTACTAGTGTGGAGGATATTGCGGGGGAGGTCAACGGGATGGTCTATACTGAACGTAAGGGGTAAGCGAAAGGAACATCCATGGCCCTACCTCCAGACCTAGTTTTTGTACGTCATGGCGAGTCCGAAGGGAACATCGCCAACCGTGCTGCGCGCGAAGGAAACTTTGAGCACTATGAGGCAGGGCTTGCTGAGCGGCCTGGTCACGACTTACGCCTGACAGAGAAGGGGATAGGACAAGCCCAGGCGTCGGGCGAGTGGATACGCGATAATATATCAGAATGGTTTGACGCATATTACGCTTCCTATTATCTAAGAACGCGCGAAACGGCCGCCCACCTAGAGTTGCGGGACGCAAAGTGGCGGCTCCACCCGTTTTTGCACGAACGCCGGCTCGGACAAATATCGGGAATGGGTTATTACAAAGATGACCAAGACATCGATATTTCTGAACGAGACGAAGATCCCTTATGGTGGCTGCCGCCGAACGGGGAAAGCATTATGGACGTGGCCCACCGTTCATACACCGCGCTAGGTACATTGCATCGCGAGCATGACGAACGCGGTGCAGATAAAGCAATTGTGGTGACCCATGGCGATGTTTTGGCTTCGATGCGGCTATTGCTTGAGCGCATGAACGAGTTAACGTTTACCCAGTGGATGCAGTCCGATGAGGCATCTGACCATATTTTCAATGGGCAAGTGCTCCACTACACTCGCCGGATTGATCCGGAAAACCGGAATTCTGACTTAGCCAGCGCGCCGACGCACCTGCGCTCGGTTTACCCGTGGGATATGGCTCGCTCGACGAATGAGTGGAGGCAGATTGAGCGCCCGACGTACACGAACGAGCAGATGCTGGAAGGCGTGGAGTACCGGCCGAGGATTGTGCCGTAGCCTATCGGGAATTGCAGTAGTATGAACTTATGAGCGCCACTGATAGTTTACGCGTAAGGTTAAAAATACTATACTACCCTTCGTATGCCTCGAGAATACAGCCTAGAAAACACCCGCAATATCGGGATTATCGCCCACATCGACGCCGGTAAGACGACGACGACCGAGGGGATTCTTTACCGTACCGGCCGTACCCACAAGATCGGCGAGGTCCACCAGGGCGAGGCCACGATGGACTGGATGGAGCAGGAACGCGAACGCGGCATCACCATCACTTCTGCCGCTACCACCTGTTTCTGGAACGACACGCGCATCAACATCATTGATACCCCCGGCCACATCGACTTCACGGTCGAGGTGGAGCGTTCACTGCGCGTACTCGACGGCGCCGTCACCGTGTTCGACGGCAAGATGGGCGTGGAGCCGCAGTCCGAAACCGTCTGGCGCCAGGCCGACAAGTACGGCGTGCCCCGGGTCTGCTTCATCAACAAGATCAACCAGACCGGCGGCGACTTCTACAAATCACTGGACTCGATCCACGAACGCCTCTCTGATCGCGCCTTCCCGATCCACCTGCCGATCGGCTTCGAGCAATCCATCAACGGCATCGTCGACCTGGTGGCGATGAAGGCATTTACGTACAAGGACTACACCGACAAGGAACTGAGCGAAGGCGACGTGCCCGAGAGCATGTTGGCCAAAGCCGAGGAGTACCGCGCCAAGCTGGTCGAGGCCGCCGTGGAAGCCGACGACGCGCTGATGGAAAAATACCTCGAAGGTAACGAACTGACCGAAGACGAGCTTAAGCGGGCGATCCGCAAATCGGTTCTGACAGGCAAGTTCTACGTGGTTTCCGGCGGCGATGGCCGCGGCGTGATCGTCGAGAAACTGCTCGACGCCGTGGTCGACTACCTGCCCTCCCCGCTCGACGTGCCGCCGATGGTCGGCCACGACCCCAAGGACGAAGAAAAGGAAATCATCCGCAAGCCCGACGACGCCGAGCCGTTCTCCGGCCTGGCGTTTAAGATTGCCGCCGACCCGTTCGTCGGCAAGCTGACGTTCTTCCGGGTCTACTCCGGCAAGCTCGAATCCGGCAGCTACGTCTACAACGTCACCACCGGCCAAAAAGAGCGCATCGGCCGAATTTTACGGATGCACGCCAACACCCGCGAAGACGTCAAGGAAGTCTTCTCCGGCGAGATTGCCGCCGCCGTGGGGCTCAAGAACACCACCACCGGCGACACCCTGACCGACCCGGCCCATCCCGTGGTACTGGAGAAAATCGTCTTCCCGGAACCCGTGATCCAGATCGCGATCGAACCCAAGACCAAGGCCGACCAGGAGAAGATGGGCGTGGCGCTCAACCGCCTGGCCGAAGAAGACCCGACCTTCCGCGTCAGCTCAGACAACGAGACCGGCCAGACGTTGATCGCCGGAATGGGCGAGCTGCACCTTGACGTGCTGGTCGACCGGATGAAGCGCGAATTCAAGGTAGAAGCCAACGTGGGACGGCCCCAAGTTGCCTACCGCGAGGCAATCAAGCAGACGGTGGAACAGGAAGGCAAGTACGTCAAGCAATCCGGCGGGCGCGGCCAGTACGGCCACGTCTGGATCAAGCTGGAGCCGAACGACACGGGCGCCGGATTCGAGTTCGAGAACAAGATCGTCGGCGGAAAGATTCCCCGCGAGTACATTAACCCCGTCGGCCAAGGCGCTAAAGAAGCGCTCCAGAACGGCGTGCTGGCCGGCTACCCGCTGATCGACACCAAGGTCACGCTCTATGACGGCAGCTACCACGACGTAGACTCCAGCGAGATGGCGTTTAAGATTGCCGGCAGCATGGCCGCCCAAGAAGGCGCCCGCAAAGCCGGCGTCTACCTGCTCGAGCCGATCATGGCGATGGAAGTGGTGACGCCTGAGGACTTTATGGGCGACGTAATCGGCGACCTCAACTCCCGCCGCGGCCGGGTGGAGGGGATGACCGAGCGTGGCAACGCCAAATCGATCAAAGGATTCGTGCCGCTCTCCGCGATGTTCGGCTACGCCACGGAATTACGCAGCATGACCCAAGGCCGCGCCAGTTATACGATGGAGTTCGCGCAGTACGAGGAAGTACCCCGCAACGTGGCCGAAGAGGTAATTGGCAATCGGACGGGCGCGAAAGCTGAAAGGTAGCTTTTCGGTTGTCAGCGTCCGTTCCAGCGTTTGAGGATAATTTTGTTGCTGATATATACTATTTCGCTCGGGTGTTGCCGCTAAACGGAGCAAGCGCTGGCATTGGAAGTTAGTACGGCAATGGACGCATGTCCTTAGGCGAAACTTGCAACGGACATCATCAGCCCAAGGACGAGAACAGCCATCACGACCGCGAAGATCAGCACGGCCTTGCCAAGCCGCTTGTCCACCGGGCTGGGCTTAGAGATATAGATTATCCCGGCGATCAAGCCAACCAATGGGATAAAAAACGTCAGCACGATCAAGACCCAAAATCTAAACTGGGAGGTTAACGGGGTCGGAGATGCCGGAGTGTTCATTGATATTTCGTCAGTCATAATTTTTACCTTTCTATTTTTACTTAATTGGCTCCAGTGTAGACTAGCCACTCTGGCTTGACCAGACTTATATCTGGCTACGCCTTACCATCCGTCCTTGCGTCTGACGCCTGGCTTAGGTACTATTTAACGAGTGCGTATGCCATCTATACAGCGCATACGATGATTTAGCATTCAAACGCCTAACTAAGAAGTCTAAGTAGAGAAGGAGCCCCATGGCAGAGAAGTTTTCACGCAACAAGCCGCACATCAACGTCGGCACCATCGGTCACGTCGACCACGGTAAGACCACCCTGACCGCCGCCATTACCAAGGTGCTGGCCAAGAGCGGGCAGGCCACCGCGCGTGACTACTCCCAGATCGACAACGCTCCGGAAGAAAAGGCCCGCGGCATCACCATCGCCACCAGCCACGTCGAGTACGAGTCCGAGAACCGCCACTACGCCCACGTCGACATGCCGGGACACGCCGACTACGTCAAGAACATGATTACCGGGGCTGCCCAGGTAGACGCCGCGATCCTGGTGGTTTCCGCCGCCGACGGCCCGATGCCGCAGACCCGCGAGCACGTGTTGCTGGCCCGCCAGGTTGGGGTGCCGAACATCGTGGTCTACCTCAACAAGACCGACCAGGTGGACGACGCCGAACTGGTTGAGCTGGTCGAGGAAGAAGTCCGCGAACTGCTGACCAAGTACGAGTACGACGGCAAGGGAGTGCCGATCGTCAAAGGCTCGGCACTGAAGGCACTGGAAGGCGACGCAGACGCTGAGAAGTCCATCCAGGAGCTGGTCGCAGCGCTCGACAGCTACATCGAGGAGCCCAAGCGCGACGTGGAGAAGCCGTTCCTGATGCCGATCGAAGACGTCTTCAGTATCAAGGGCCGCGGCACCGTGGTAACCGGACGGATCGAGCAAGGAATCGCCAAGGTAGGCGAGGAAGCCGCGATCGTCGGCATCCGCGACACCAAGAAGACCACGATCACCGGCATCGAGATGTTCAACAAGGAGCTCGACCAAGGCCAGGCGGGTGACAACGCCGGCGTGCTCTTGCGTGGCATCGAGCGCACGGACGTGGAGCGCGGCCAGGTACTGGCCAAGCCGGGAAGCATTACCCCGCACACGGAATTCGACAGCGAAGTCTACATCCTCAACAAGGACGAAGGCGGACGCCACACCCCGTTCTTCAAGGGCTACAAGCCGCAGTTCTACATCCGCACCACCGACGTCACCGGCGAGATCGAGCTGCCGGAAGGCACCGAGATGGTAATGCCGGGAGATACGATCCAGATGAAGGTCAAGCTGATTGTTCCGATCGCGATGGACCAGGGGCTGCGCTTTGCGATCCGCGAAGGCGGCCGCACCGTCGGCGCCGGAGTGGTCACTAAGATCACCAAGTAATAACCCCTCACGCACCTTGGCAACCCGGGAAGACGAAGCAAAGCAGCGGATCCGCATCCGGCTCAAGGCCTATGACCACAAGGTCATCGACCAGTCGGTCCACCAGATCCTCGACAGCTCGACGCGCTCTGGTGCGACGGTAATCGGGCCGATTCCGCTGCCGACCCACAAGGCGCGCTACACGGTCAACCGCTCGACCAATATGCACAAGGACTCCCGCGAGCAGTTCGAGATGCGCACGCACAAGCGGTTGATCGAAATCGTCGACCCGACCCCCAAGACGATTGATGCGCTGATGAGCCTGAACCTACCGGCCGGCGTGGATATTGAGATTAAGATGTAGCCTGGGTTGACCCGGTTCCAACCGCCGGATTGCCGGCACGGAGCCTGGTACGCCCGCCCAATCCCTAACCACCGTAAAATGATCGGGTCCAAGAGGCCCGGTTTCCCTGACTAGCCCGTTTCCATTAATTTAACCCGTTAAGCGTACGCCTAGACCATGAAAGTCCTCCTCGGCAAAAAACTCGGTATGACCACGATTTTCGACGACGCTGGCCGGAGCCTTGGGGTGACGGCTGTGGAAGTCTGGCCGGCCACGGTGCTGCGCTTGCGTACCGCCCAGAAGGACGGGTACGAAGCGATGCAGCTCGGGGCAGGTACGGCGAAGGCGCCGCGTGGCAGCAAGACGCCGCGCAAGACCGCCGTCGGCAACGGTGGCGGAACCGCCTACGCCGTCATCAAGGAATTCCCGCTGGTAACCGTCGGTGAAGGTGATGACGGACCGGCGATTGCGCCCGGCGCCACGCTGGGCATCGACCAGCTCGAAGCGGGCGAACGCCTGACCGTGACGGCCGCTTCCAAAGGCAAAGGCTTCCAAGGTACCGTCAAACGCCACAACTTCTCCAGAGGCCCTAAGAGCCATGGTTCCCGCAATTACCGCGCTCCAGGTTCCATCGGCGGGACAGGTGCCGCCAGGGTCTTCCCGGGTCAGAAGATGCCCGGACGGATGGGTGCCACACCCGTCACTACGCTCGGGCTCAAAGTAGCCGCCGTACGTACGGACGAGAACGTGGTGCTGCTGACAGGCAGCGTGCCGGGACCCGTCGGCAGCCTGGTAACGATGAGGTCGCGGTGAGCATCAAGGTGCTTGATTACGGCGGCAAGACGGCTACGGGTACGTTTGCGGTACCAGAGCACAAGACGCTGGCTCCTGAAACGGTGGCGACGGTGCTCCGGGCCGTGACGTCCAACGCCGACCGCCAGCAACCGCAGACGCTGACACGCACCAACGTGCGTGGCGGCGGCCGCAAGCCGTGGCGCCAGAAGGGGACCGGCCGCGCCCGCGCTGGCTCTAGCAGTTCGCCGCTGTGGCGCGGCGGCGGCGTGACCTTCGGCCCGATCGGGCAGATGCGGGCGTACCGCAACATCAACCGCAGCGTCCGCCAAGCCGCCCTCGCCACCTTGTTAGCGGCCAGGGCCAGTGACGACCGCCTGGTGGTACTCAAAGGCCCAGCCAGCCTGGCCAAGACCAAACAGGCGGCTGGGTTGTTTGGCGCCCTCGGCTGGACAGGACGGACGCTGTTCGTGGCTACTTCGGCCGAACTGCCCCACCTGGTCGGGGCACGCAACCTTGCCACGGCCGAGTGTAGCTCTGCCGAGGACTTCAACCTGGCCGATTTGGGCCGTTCGACGGGAGCGGTCTTTACGGAAGCGGCCTTTGCCCAGGTAACGGCCAGGGCTCCTGCCAAAACTCCCGGCAAAGCCGGCTCACTCCCGGCAACTCAACCCGAGCCCGCTGCCAAACCTCCAGCCAAAACATCACCCAAACCCGCCGCCCGGCCAACTACTCCGCCCGCGGCTACCACGCGAACTAAACCAGCACCACCTAAGAAATCATGAAACTCGTCCCGATCATTTCCGAAAAAGCCCTGGCTGGCGCCGAGCGCAGCGTCTACACTTTCAAGGTTTCCAAGGACGCCACCAAGCAGGTGATCCGGGCGGAAGTGCAGGGTGCCTTCAAGGTGACGGTCGTGAACGTCGCCACTGCCCGCACGCCGGGCAAGCTGTTGCGCCGCGGCCGTGTCCTGGGGCAACGGGCCGGCTACAAAAAAGCGATCGTCACGCTTAAGAAAGGCGAGAAAATCGCCGAGCTGGAGGCCTGATGCCCGTCAAAGTCTACAAACCGACTACTCCTGGCCGCCGTAACTCGTCGGTGCAACGGGGTGAGAACCTGGTTAGCGGGCCGTTCAAGCCGCTGACCAAGGGACGGCCTAACGCCTCCGGGCGTGGCCGGGCCGGCCGGATTACCGTGCGCCACCGCGGCGGAGGGTCAAAGCGCCTCTACCGAGCCGTGGACTTCCTCCAAGACAAGCAGGTTCCCGCCGTGGTCGAACAGATCGAGTACGACCCCTACCGTACCGGCTACCTGGCCTTGTTGCGCTATGCCGACGGCGAACGCCGCTATGTCCTGGCCGAAGCTTCGATGCAGGCCGGCCAGGCCCTGGAAACCGGAACCGGGGCAGCGATCAAAGCCGGCAACCGGCTGCCGGTGGGCGCAATCCCCGCCGGCACCAGCATCCATAACGTCCAGCTCACCCCGACCGGCCGCTCCACCTTGATCCGCTCGGCGGGCTCCAGCGGCAGCGTGGTCAGCCACGAGCGGGAACGCGGGCTCAGCCAAATCAAACTACCGTCCGGCGAAGTGCGGCGGATCGTTTCCAGTTGCCTGGCCACGATCGGCAGCGTTTCCAACCCGCAACACGAGAACGTGCGGATCGGCAAAGCCGGCCGCTCGCGCCACCGCGGCATCCGCCCCTACGTCCGGGGCAAGGCGATGAACCCCGTCGACCACCCCCACGGCGGTGGCGAAGGAGGCTCACCGATCGGCCTCAAAGGGCCCAAGACGCCGTCCGGCCTCTACACGCTCGGTCGCAAGACCCGCCGCCGCAAACGGCCCAAAAGCGTCGTCCGGAGTGCCCGGTGAGTGCCCCGCAGCCGGCGGTGATTTTTACTGTAGCTGCGGGCGATTGCCGCGTACGCCCGGCCACGCTACACTGGACTGAGTATCCACGCCTAATCACTACTTATATTTCATGACCAGATCCCTCAAGAAAGGCCCGTACATCGACGAAAAGCTGCACCGCAAGGTGGCAGCTCTAGGACCGAACGACAAGACCGTGATCCGCACCTGGGCGAGAGCTTCGACGATCGCTCCGGAATTCGTTGGTAAGACCGTGGCCGTGCACAACGGCAAAGAGCATCTGCCGGTCTACATTACGGAAAACATGGTCGGCCATAAGCTCGGCGAATTCGCCCCCACCCGCAAGTTCCGCGGACACGGCGGCCGGCTGGCCAAGGAGCAGCGCTAAATGGAAGTGACCGCCCGCACCAGGCACTTACGGATTTCGCCGCGCAAAGTGCGCTTGCTGCTGCCTGCCGTGCGCGGACGGGCCGCCGCTGAGGCGATTGCCCGGCTCCGGTTGGCGCCCCAAGCGGCCGCCCTGCCGTTGAGTAAGACGATCCGCTCGGCGATTGCCAATGCCGAGCATAATTACTCGCTGGATCCCAAGGCGTTGGTGGTACATACGGCCACGGCCGACGAAGGCCGCGTGCTCAAGCGCTTCAAGCCCGCTGCCAGGGGCCAGGCCAAGCCGATCCGCCGCCGCTCCAGCCACATTACCGTGGTGCTGCGCGAAGTGGCCTTGGAACCGGCTACCCAGCCCAGTAGGGGGCGTGCCAAAGCCGTTGCCAAGGCGGTTACCAGCCGGGCGCCAAAGCCCGCTAAGCCAGCTGACAAGCAGCCTACGACCGATTCCAAGGCGACTACCACGCCGTCCCCACTGACAGAATCCAAGCGACCCGCCGCCACTCCGAAGGCCGAACCTAACCAAGCCAAAGCCCCGGCCGCAGCCTCCCGGAAACCGACCGCCCCGACCGCTGCCGACCAACCTACCCCGCGCCGTACTGCCCAACAGACCGGCCGCGACACCACTACCCGCCGAAGTACTAAGAAAGGATCCTGATGGGACAAAAGATCAACCCGGTGAGCTTCCGCCTCGGCACCAGCGCCGAACACAACGTGCGCTGGTTCGCTAAGAAGGACTACGCCAAGCTGCTGGGTGAAGACATTAAGATCCGCGACTTCCTCGAACTTCGCTTAGGCCGCGCCGGCGTAGACAAGGTGCACATCGAGCGCTCCAAGAACCAGCTGACAATTACGATCCACGCCGCCCGACCGGGCGTGATCATTGGCCGCGGGGGAGCGGGCATCGAGGCCGTCCGCCAGGGATTGGCCAAGATTACCAGCACCAAGCTCCAGCTCAACATCGAAGAAGTCCGCCAACCAGACCTGGCGGCCCGGGTAGTCGCCGAAACCGTGGCCACCCAACTCGAGAAGCGGATCGCCTTCCGCCGGGCGCTCCGGCAAGCCGTCGAGCGCGTCATGAAAGCCGGCGCCCAAGGGGTAAAGATCAGCGTCGGCGGACGTTTGGGTGGTGCTGAAATGGCCCGCCGCGAAGTAACGCACCGGGGCAAAGTGCCGCTGCATACGATCCGGGCCGGCATCGACTACGGCTACGTCAAAGCCCGCACCACCTACGGCACGATCGGCGTAAAAGTGTGGGTATATACCGGGGAAGTCGGGGAGTACGCCGAAAAGAAGGAAGCCGAAAGCCCGTTCCTGACCCGTCCGGAGGCTCCCCGTGCTCGCCCCGCGTAAGGTCAAGCACCGCAAGATGATGCGCGGCTCGATGGGCGGCAACTCCGAACGCGGCAACACGATTGCCTTCGGCAGCTACGGCTTAAAAGCCACCACGCGGAGCTGGGTTACCGCCCAACAGATCGAATCGGCCCGGCGGGCGATGACGCGCTATGTAAAACGCGGCGGGAAGATCTGGATCAGGGTTTTCCCTGACAAGCCGATTACCGCTACCGCGGCCGAAACGCCGATGGGCGGTGGCAAGGGCAACCCCGTCAGTTTCGTGGCCGTGGTGAAACCCGGCCGCGTGCTCTTTGAGATGGACGGCGTGACCCGCGAAACCGCGGTCGAGGCGATGCGCCTGGCTGCCCACAAACTGCCGGTCCGGACCAAGTTCCTCTCGCGTACGGAGGACAATGGCTAAGCCGACCAAAACCTTGAAAGAGCTGCCGGCCACGCCGGAGGGGTTGGCCAAAGAAGCCGCCAAGCTGAGAGCCGAATTGCGCCAAGCCCGGCTCGACCACGTCTTGCAGAAGCTTTCCTCGCCTGCTACATTACGAAGCACGCGCAGGCAACTGGCGAGGGTGTTAACGGTGCAACGTGTCCAGAACGGCCTAACCACCAAATCAGCCGTCAAGACGCCGGTTAGCGCGCCTGTTAACCCGGCCTCGGCTACACCTGCCAAGACTAATTCATCTGGAGATTCCCATGGCTAATCCCCGCCGGATTACCGGCACCGTTGTTAGTGATAAACCCGACCAGACCGTGATCGTGGCGACTGAGCGCCGGGTGGTCCACCCGATTTACCGTAAATCCTACGCGGCTACCAAGCGCCTGGCTGCCCACGACCCAGACAATCGCTACAAGACGGGCGACACCGTGACGATCCAGGAAACCAGGCCGCTGTCGGCCACCAAGCGGTTCATCGTGATTACGCCAGATAGTGCTCCGGCAACTGCCAAATCACCTAAGTAACTACGTTAGTAACCATCTCCACGACCAATGATCCAACCTGAAACCAGACTGCATGCCGCCGATAACTCCGGCGCCCGGAAACTCGCCTGTATCAAGGTGCTGGGCGGCAGCAAACGCCGCTATGCCCGGATTGGCGATACGGTCGTGGCTTCGGTCAAAGAAGCCGCTCCGAGAGCCAACGTGAAGAAAAAAGAAGTCGTTAGAGCGGTAATCGTGCGTCAGGTCAAGGAATTGTCTCGGCCGGACGGCTCGACGATCCGCTTCGACGAAAACGCGGCCGTACTGGTCAACAACGACGGCCAGCCGCGCGGCACGCGTATCTTTGGCCCCGTCGGCCGCGAACTCCGCGAACGCGGGTTTGCCCGCATCGTCTCATTAGCGCCGGAGGTGCTATGAGTAAGGTTACTGTGAAAGGCCGCGCCTTGCCGATCAAACTCCGCCAGGGCGACCAGGTCAAAGTAATCGCCGGCAAGGACCGCGGCAAGACCGGGACGATCGAAGCGGTCATCCCTAAGCGCCAGCGCGTCGTGGTCGGCGGAGTAAACGTGCTCAAAAAGGCGATCAAACCCTCGGCCGAAGTCAAGCAGGCGGGAATCATCGAATTCGCCGCCCCGATCCACGCTTCCAACGTGATGCTGATCGATCCCAAGTCCGGCGAACGGACCCGGATCGGCTACCGGGTGGGTAGCGGGGGACGGGCCAGCAAGGTCCGCTTCGCCAAAAAATCCGGTACGGAGCTGACCGCCGCCAAACCAGGAGCAAAGACGTGAGCGTACTCAGCGAACAGTACGGCCAGGTCGCCGCTGAACTTAAGGACAGCCTCGGTGGCAACGTCTACCAGGTACCGCGCCTGGAGAAAATCATCGTCAACGTCGGTATGGGGCGGGCGCACGAGGATTCCGCCTACCGTGACATGGTCTTGGCCTCGCTAACCACGATCACCGGCCAGCGCCCGGTGGTGACCAAAGCCCGGGCCTCGATTGCCGGGTTCAAGCTCCGGGAAGGCATGGAGGTCGGTGCCAAGGCGACGCTACGCGGCACCCGGGCGGAAGACTTCTTATACCGCTTGATCCACGTGGTCCTACCGCGCGTCCGGGATTTCCGGGGCTTGTCCCCGAAGGCCTTTGACGGCCACGGCAACTACAACGTGGGCGTAAGCGAGCACGTGGTATTCCCGGAAATCTCGTACGAAGACGTATCCCGCACCCATCCGCTCCAAATCACGATCGTCACCACCGCTACCGAGGACGGTCCGGCGCTCGAGGTGTTGAAACGGCTGGGTTTTCCGTTCCAGGGCCAGAGGGGTACCGATGGCACGTAAAGCCCTGATCGCCAAAGCCCAACGTCCGCCGAAGTTCTCTTCCCGGGAGGTGCGCCGCTGCCAGCGCTGCGGCCGTCGTCGTGGCTATTTGCGGGACTTCGACCTCTGCCGGATCTGCTTCCGGGAAATGGGCAGCAACGGCAACATCCCGGGATTAAAGAAAGCTAGTTGGTAACGCGTGAGGACACCATGACAATGACCGACCCGATTGCCGACATGCTGACCCGTTTGCGAAACGCCGCCGCGGTAGGCAAGACCACCGTGCGGCTGCCGCACTCGCGGCTCAAGCAAGCCGTCGCCGACGTGTTGGAATCCGAAGGGTACTTGGCGGGCGTGGCTACGGAGGAGCGCGAACTGGTACTCGAACTGGCCCAAGCCGACGGCCGGATCAAGATTTCCGGCGTGCGGCGGATTTCCAAGCCGGGTCGGCGTCTCTACGCCCCGACCGGCCAGCTGCCGTGGGTCCGCCAAGGAATCGGCGTGGCCGTAGTTTCGACCTCCCAAGGCGTAATGAGCGCCCAGACTGCCCGCAAGCGCCGGTTAGGCGGAGAAGTATTGTTAGAAATCTATTAAGCATTCGAATTTGAAATCATATGAGCCGCATCGCTAAGCAACCCATCCCCCTTCCCACCGGCGTGACCGTGACCGTCACCGGTGATACGGCCGTGGTCAAAGGCCCCCAAGCCGAGCTCCAGGCACACCTGCCGGGCGGCCGGGTTACGGTCAGCCAGACCGAAGGTGAGCTAACGGTCGCGGCCGCCAGTAACGCCCAAGCCGACCGGGCGGCCTCCGGACTGGTCCGTAACCTCCTGGCCAACTTGGTCAAAGGAGCGTCTGAGGATTTTACTAAAGAACTGGAATTCAGCGGCGTAGGCTACCGGGCCGCCGCCGAAGGCCGTAAGCTGACACTCAACGTAGGCTACTCGCACCCGGTGGTGCTGGAAGCGCCGGATGGCATCAGCCTGGCCGTCCAGAAGAACGTGATCAAAGTCAGCGGTGCCGACCGGCAAGTCGTCGGCCAGTTCGCGGCCAACGTCCGCCGGACGCGGCCGCCAGAACCGTACAAGGGCAAAGGAATCCACTACGTCGGCGAGCAGATCCGCCGCAAAGCCGGCAAAGCCGGAAAGGCCGGGGCATGAAAACGGTGGCCAGGGCCGCCCGCCACCGGCGGATTCGCCAAGCGGTCAAGGGTACGGCCGCACGGCCGCGCCTGGTGGTCTTCCGTGGCAGCAAGACGCTGTCCGCCCAGTTGGTGGATGATGCGGTCGGGCGAGTGCTTTTGACCATCGCCACGCCTGCCTCTACGATTGAGGGTGGAACCAAGGCTGGCACCGAGCTAGCTGCAGCTGCCAAAAAACTGAACGTCACCCAGGCAGTGTTTGACCGCGGCGGCTACCGCTACCACGGGGCCGTCAAGGCCGTGGCCGAAGCTGCCCGTAAAAACGGACTAACGATTTAACCGATTGAGCATATGCAAATGAACGCTTCTCCAGGATCAAAACTACCGGCCGGGGTACGGGCTAGACCCGCTTCCGAATTCGAAGAGCGGGTCGTCCAGATCGACCGTGTCGCCCGGGTAGTCAAAGGCGGTCGCCGTTTCCGGTTCCGGGCGACGGTGGTAGTCGGCGACCGCAAGAACCGAGTCGGGTTGGGCATCGCCAAAGCCGGCGAAGTGCAAGGAGCGATCCAAAAGGCCGTGGCGGTAGCCAAAAAAGACATGATTACGGTCAAGATAATCAACCACACGATCCCGTTTGCAGTGAACACCTCGTTCTCCGGCGCCGACCTGATGATGAAGCCGGCCCGGCCGGGTACGGGAATCATTGCCGGTGGAGCCGTCCGTCCGATCATCGAACTAAGCGGGATTACCAATATCCTCAGTAAATCGCTGGGCTCGAACAACCGCATCAACAATGCCAAAGCGGCAATGCGCGGCTTGCGGCTGATTTCCGAGACCGACATTTCCAAGCTGACCGACCGGATCGCGGCCGTGGCAAAGCGCCAAGCGGCCCAGGCCTCCGCGCAGACGGTCGCCACCGAGCCCGCCAACGGTGAGCCCGAGCCAGGTGACGCTGCCGCCGCGAAACCGGCTGGCGCGCCCGCCAAGGCTGCCAAGAAGCCCGCCAAACGGGTTTCCGCCAAGGCGACTTCCGCTAAGCCGACCAAGCAGGCTGCCTGATGAAACTCCACGAACTGCCGGCTTCGGTAACCCGACGCAAACGGGTAGGCCGCGGAACGGCCACTGGTACTGGCAAGACGGCCGGACGCGGCACCAAAGGCCAGAAATCACGCGCTGGCCACCACTACATGCCGGTCCACTTCGAAGGTGGCCAGATGCCGCTGACCCAGCGCATCCCAAAGCTCCGGGGATTCCGTAACCCCGTCGCCTACCGCTGGGCCACCGTCACGGTCGCGCAGTTGGCCAACGCCAAACTTGCCAAGGCGGACCTTGGAATCCTTAAGGCCGCCGGGCTAGTGCCGCGCTCCGCGCGCTACCTGAAGGTAATCGGTACCGGAGCGGTACCGACGCGCCTGACGCTCCAGACCGACCGGGTTTCGGCCGGTGCGCGCCAGGCCATCGAGGGTGCCGGGGGCAGTATTGCATTATTAGCGCCGAGCGTGGATACCGCCAAGTCTGAGAAACCGGCAGTACCCAAGCCCACGATTCCCACACCCACCGAACCGCCCACCGAGGAAACCGATGCTTGAGAAGGTCAAGGCTGCCCTGACCCATAAGGACTTACGGAAGCGCTTGCTGATCGTAATCGCACTGCTGGTACTGACCCGCGTGCTGGCGCACGTCCCGATTCCCGGCGTGGACCTTGAACAGATCAAGAGCTTCTTCTCCCAAAACCAGGTCTTCGGGCTGGTCAACCTGTTCTCCGGAGGGGGATTGGCCAACTTCTCGATCGCGATGATGGGCGTCGGCCCGTACATTACGGCCTCGATCATCATGCAATTATTGACCATGGCCACGCCTAAGCTGGAGCAACTCCAAAAGGAAGGTGGCGAACAAGGCCGGCGCAAGATCAGCCAATATACCCGCCTGCTGACCGTCCCGCTGGCGATGCTGCAAGCCGTCGGCATGATTCGTTTGTTACAAAGCCAGCAGGTCGGCGGGAAGCCGATCATCGGCCAGTTCGCGCTGGAGCAGTGGCTACTGACGATCATCGTGCTCACGGCCGGTACCGTTTTGCTGATGTGGCTGGGTGAACTGATTACCGAAAAGGGTATCGGCAACGGTATCTCCTTGATCATTTTCACCGGTATCGTGGCGGGGCTGCCCGGAGCGCTCGGACAATCGTTCCAGGCGGCACTGTCGGGATCGCAAGTGCTGACGATCGGGCTGGTCGGGGTAATCGCATTGGCGGTGACGTACGCGATCGTCTACATCACCGAAGGGCAACGCAACATCCCGGTTACCTACGCCAGACGCTCGAGCGGGTTGCGCGCCGGTGGCAGCAATACCAACATCCACCTTCCCTTGCGGGTCAACCAGGCCGGCGTAATCCCGATCATCTTCGCGGTTTCCGTCGTCTTGCTACCAGGCATCCTCTCGGAGTTTTTCAAGCAGGACAAAAACCAGCTCGTGGCCAGCGTGGCCCGGACCGTCGGGGACGTGTTCGCCACTACCAAGCCGTGGTACTGGCTGACCTACTTCGTGCTGGTACTGGGCTTCGCGTACTTTTACACCTCGGTCACCTTTAACCCTAAGAACGTGGCTGAAAACATCCAGAAACAAGGCGGCTTCATCCCGGGTATCCGCCCCGGCACCGAAACGGTCGGCTATTTGCGCTACGTGCTCAACCGGATCACTTTGGTGGGCGGTACGTTCCTGGGGTTGGTTGCGGTCCTGCCGTTCTTAGTCCAGTTCGCCGTCCCCGACGTGCGCACCCTGACGATCGGGGGTACCAGCATCCTAATCGTGATCAGCGTGGTTTTGGAAACGCTTAAGCAAATCAACGCCCAGCTATTGATGCGCCGCTACGATTATTACGGCCGCTCGTGAGCCAGAAGCTACTCCATTTGGTGGTGTTTGGGAAGCAGGGGGCAGGCAAGGGGACCCAGGCCAAAGCGCTGTCGCGCCACTACGGGCTGGTTTACCTGGGTCTCGGGGAACTTTTTCGCGAGCTGGCAGAAGAAAACACTCCCATCGCCCAACGCGTGAAGCGGACGATCGATGCCGGCCATCTGATCCCCGACCCGATTACCAACCAGCTGGTCGCCCAGAAGCTCGGCAATATCCCGCCGTCCGAAGGGTTCGTCTTGGACGGGTATCCACGCAACGTGCTCCAGGCCCAAGCGTTACACCGAACCCTGCACGGCCTCAACCGACTGGTTCCCAAACCGGCTTTCCTTAACTTGGAAATCGACCAAGAGGAGTTGCTCGGGCGCCTAGCCAAACGTCGCCAGACAGAGCAGCGCGTCGACGACAGTGATGCGGGGATTGCCAAACGGCTGGAGATTTACCACAACGAGACCCATCCGGTGCTCGAATCGGTAGCGGAATGGGCGGAGGTTTTCGGGATAGACGGCAACCGGACAGTGGCCGAGGTGACCGCGGCGATTCATGCCGCCTTGGATAAGGCCGATACTTCCGATGGCTAAGGCGGGCTTGCTCACACCGGACCTTCCCTCCCTGAGGGCCGGCGGCCAGCTGTTGGTTGAAACGCTGGAACACTTAGTAGAAGCCGCCAGCCCTGGCGTCACCACGCTGGAACTCGACCGGTTGGCGGAAGGGCATATCCGCAGCCACGGCGGCGTACCGGCGTTTCTGGGCCACCGTGGCTTTCCAGCGACGATTTGCGCTTCCGTGGGCGAGCAAGTGGTCCACGGTCTCCCCTCGGACTACCGGCTGGTGGAGGGAGACGCCTTGAGCATCGACTTAGGCGTGAAAATGAACGGGTGGTATACCGATTCGGCAGTCACGGTGGGCATCGGGAAGCTGGAGCCCGAGCTAGCACGGCTGCTTACGGCCACCCAGGGCGCCCTGACGGTGGCTTTAGGAGAAGCCACGGCCGGACGCCGGACCGGTGATCTGGGAGCGGCCGTCCAGCGGTTCGTCGAATCGGCCGGCTTCGGCGTAATCCGGGACTGCGTCGGCCATGGCATTGGCCAGCAGCTCCACCTGGAGCCGAGCGTGCCCAACTTTGGCAAAGCCGGCACGGGTACTAGTTTTAAGGCTGGCATGGTGATCGCAATCGAGCCGATGGTGACGCTGGGATCGCCTGAAATTACCGTAGCTGACGATAAATGGACCGTTCTGACCCGCGACCGCTCGGCGGCGGCCCACTTTGAGGAAACCGTGTTGATTACGGATGGCGAGCCTGAGCGGCTGACGCCGTTGGACACGGTCCTGGCGAAGGTGGCCGGAACGTTGTCCGGGCGGTTGCCGGGCGTAAATTCCGGTGCTAGACTAGGCAGAGTAGCATGAGCGAGAAACAGGTCATTGAAGTCAGCGGAACCGTCCTCGAGAACCTGCCAAACGCCATGTTCCGGGTTGAAATTGAAGGCGGTCACGAAATCCTGGCCCACATCTCCGGCAAAATGCGGATGCACTACATCCGGATCCTGCCCGGAGACAAGGTTACCGTCGAGATGACGCCGTATGACCTCAGCAAAGGGCGGATTACCTACCGTCATAAATAATTCGATTTGAGCAGCTACCCACTCCACCTCCATGAAAGTACGACCCTCAGTGAAGCCGATGTGCGCCAAGTGCAAAACCATCCGCCGCAAGCGGGTGGTCAGGATAGTCTGTGAAAATCCGCGTCACAAACAACGGCAGGGTTGATGGCTAGGGTGGCCGGAGTCAATTTACCCAACGAGAAGCGCGTGGAAATCGCGCTGACGTACGTCTACGGAATCGGCCGCACGATCAGCAAAAGCGTCCTTGAGCAGGCCGGCGTCAGTCCCGATACGCGGGCCAAAGACCTCACCGAAAACGACTTGCAAAAGCTCCGGGGAGCGCTCGAATCACGCACCGTGGAAGGCGACCTGCGGCGCGAGCGCACGATGTCGATCAAACGGCTGCAAGACATCCAGACCTACCGGGGCGTCCGCCACACCAAAAAGCTGCCGCTGCGTGGCCAGCGCACGAAGACTAACGCCCGCACCAAGCGCGGCAAACGCGTCACGGTTGGTTCCGGACGCTCCAAAGCCGCCGCCAAGACCTGACCCCGACCTACCTCATTAATCCTTTTACTAATCCTCAACCATGATGGCACCACCCACCAAGAAGAAGCGACGTAAGCTCAAAGTCACCGGCGACCACGGCCGGGTGTACGTCCAAGCGACGTTCAACAACACCCTGGTTTCCTTCACCGATGCCGGCGGCAACGTGATCAGCTGGGGCTCTCCTGGCGTGGCCGGCTTCAAAGGTTCGCGCAAGTCAACGCCGTATGCCGCCACGATGGCAACCCAGCCGGCGGCTGAAACCGCCAAATCTGCCGGCCTGAAGAGTGTCGACGTGTACGTGCGTGGCGTGGGCTCCGGTCGGGACGCCGCCGTCCGAGCGCTGCAAGGCTCCGGCCTAACGATCAGCTCGATCCAAGACCTCACCCCGATCCCGCATAACGGTGTCCGGCAAAAGAAACCGAGGAGGGTCTAGTGGCACGTTATACCGGACCAACCGCCCGGCGCTGGAGACGGGTCGGGCAAATTCCGCCCGACGGCTCGGGCACGGCCGTCGCCCGCCGCAATTTTCCGCCGGGACAGCACGGTTTGCGTCGCGGCGCCAAGCTCAGCGAATTCGGACAGCAGCTCCGGGAAAAGCAAAAGGCCAAGTATACCTATGGCTTGCTCGAGCGACAGTTCGCCAACCTCTACCGCAAGGCCGACCGCAAGTCTGGCGTGACCGGCGAGAACCTGATGCGGATGCTCGAGCGCCGGTTGGACAACGTGGTCTTCCGCCTCGGCTTAGCGAGCACTCGCGCCCAGGCCCGTCAGTTGGTCAACCATGGCCACGTGCTGGTGGGAGGAGCCAAGGTCGACATCCCGTCATACCAGGTTTCCGAAGGGGAAGAAGTCAGTTTCGCAGCCGGCTATCGCAAGCAGTTCGAGCAAGACCTCGACAAGGATACGCTAGGCCAGGCCGTGCCCGACTGGTTGTCACTCAACAAGTCCAAGCTGACCGGGAACGTCGTGGCCCTGCCGACCCGTCTCGACATAGATGCCAGCATTAACGAGCAATTAATTGTAGAATACTACTCACGATAAGGAGACCCCATGCAAGAGATCACCCTACCAAGCATTACCCCCCAACACACCAGCGAGTCCGAAGGCACGTTCGTGGTCGAGCCACTGTACCCAGGCTACGGGACCACCGTCGGTGCCGCCCTGCGCCGGGTGCTGCTTTCCAGCCTGCCGGGAGCAGCCGTCAGCTCTGCCCGGATTTCCGGTGTGGACCACGAATTCTCGACGATTTCCGGCGTCAAAGAAGACGCCTTGGAAGTCCTGCTTAACCTCAAGCTGGTACGCTTTCGGCTGTCTGGCGACGAACCCGTCACCGTCAACGTCACCAAACAAGGTCCCGGAGCCGTTACCGCCGGCGACATCGCCGGCACCGACCGCTTGAGCATCATCAACCCCAAGCAACACCTAGCCACCCTGGCTGACAAAAAGACCTCCTTTGACGCCGAGCTGACGATCGAGAAGGGGCGCGGCTACCTCCCGGTCGAGCGCCGCGAAGAACAGAAGCTGCCGGTCGGCACGATTGCCGTAGACGCCGTGTTCACCCCGGTCACCCGGGTGACCTTCGAAGTGGAAAATACCCGCGTCGGGCAGATGACCAACTTTGACCGGCTGCTCCTGACGATCGCCACCGACCAGACCGTCGAGCCTGAGGCCGCCCTCCAACAGGCCGCCCAGATCTTGGTTTCGCAGTTTGAGCTGTTCCTAGACCCGAGCGCTGCCGCGGTATCCCAAGCGGGCACCAGCGGCCCGAACCTCGCGATCGAAGATGCCGGCTTAAGTGCCCGGGCCACCAACGCCTTGCTCAATAACGACCTCACCACGATGCAAGACGTAGCCGCGCTGTCGGATTCCCAGCTCAACAACCTCAAAGGCTTTGGCAGCAAGGCCGTCGACGAAGTAAAGGCCAAACTGGCCGAGCTCGGCTTGTCAGGAGAAGCGGTAGCCTAATGCGCCACCGCGTCAAAAAGCGTCCTCTGGGCCGGAAGACGGCCCATCGCCGTTCGATGCTGAAGAACCTGGCAACGTCACTGATCGTGCACGGTGAGCTGGTTACCACCAAGGGCAAGGCCAAAGAGCTGCGCCGCTTCGTCGAGCCGCTGATTACCAAAGCCGGGACCGAATCGCTGGCCAATACCCGCCAACTCGCCGCCGTAATCGAGCAAAAGAAAGCGGCTACCAAGCTGCGTACGGAACTGGGACCAAAGTACAAAGACCGTCCGGGCGGCTACGTCCGGCTGGTCAAACTAGGAACACGTCCCGGCGACGGGGCGACTTCGGTAAAGGTGCAGTTGGTATGAGCGCCCTGGCGATTAATACCAAGGCTACCAAGACCTCGGTGCCCAAGCCGGCCGAATCACCCGAACAGTGGTACGTACTTAACGCCAACGAGGCGGTCCTGGGTCGCTTGGCCACGAAGGTGGCGACGTTGCTGAGAGGGAAACACCAACCCACTTTCGCGCCGCACGTGCCGACTAACAACCACGTAATCATCACTAATGCGGCACATATCCGCGTGACCGGTAACAAGCTGGAAGCCAAGCGCTACTACCGCCACTCCGGACGGCCCGGCGGGCTGAAGAGCCGTACCCTGGCCGAAGAATTGGAACGCCACCCGGCCCGGCCCGTAGAGAAGGCAATCGAGCGGATGCTGCCCGACAACCGGCTGCGCGCTATCTGGATGCGGCACTTGCACGTGTATCCGGGTGCCGAGCATCCTCACCAGGCCCAGCAACCCGCCGAAGTAGGGCTCGATGGCTGAACGTTATTTGGCCGGTACCGGACGTCGTAAGTCGGCCGTAGCCTTGGTCCGGCTGCATACTGGCAAAGGCGAGATCAAGATAAACCAGCGTGAGTTGGCCGAGTACTTCCCGGTCGACTCCTGGCAGCAACAGATCCTGGCTCCGCTCAAATTACTCGGCCAAGACGGCCAATACGACGTTTCGGCTAAAGTGGGCGGCGGGGGAGTACCCTCCCAGGCCGACGCCGTCAGCTTGGGAATCGCTCGGGCGCTCCTGAGCAGTAACGAGGAATGGAAAGCTACGCTCCGTAAGGAGGGCTGGCTGACACGGGACGCCCGTACCAAGGAGCGCCGCAAGTACGGCCTGAAAAAGGCTCGCAAGGCACCGCAGTTCTCAAAGCGCTAAGCAACCCGACCCGCTTGACCCGCTGGTTCGTGGCACCAGAAAATCAGGCCAGCCGACGCTTTAGCGCGGTTTTAATCATCGCTGCCGCCGGGGTATACTGGGGTAGCTTGAGATAATCGCGAAATGCCAAAACAAACCACAAAAGCATGAATTTGTCACTCCTCAGTCCTTTGGGGGCGAACGCCGACGGCCGGGTGGGGGAGTTCTTGCGTGTGTTCGATTTCAGCCCGTTGGCAATCTTGGACCTGGCGATCGTCGGGCTGATCCTGTTCGGGTTGTTTAGGGTGTTGCGCGAAACCCGCGCCCTCGGGATCATTTACGGCATTTTAGTGTTGGTGGTGGTGTACGTGTTGGCGCGGATCTTACGGCTGGAACTGCTCAGCCTGATTACTGCCAACTTCCTGACGTTGCTGTTCGTGGCGATTCCGGTGCTGTTCCAGCCAGAATTACGCCGCCTGCTCGAACGGCTGGGCCGCACGCGCCTAGGGACGCTCAAGCCGGTTCGCCGCCACGAATACCGGCAAACCGTGGCCATTGTAGCCGAAGCGGCCCGCATCCTCTCGACTACCCAGACGGGGGCTTTGATCGTCTTTAAGCGCACCACCGGGTTGGCCGACATGAGCACGGCCGGAACCACGCTTGATGCCAAAGTTACTACGCCCTTGCTGCTCAACTTGTTCTATGATAAATCACCGTTACACGATGGAGCGGCGATCATCGACCGCGACCGGATTACCTCGGCCGGGGTGATGTTGCCGCTCTCGGAACGCGAGTACGGCTACACGCTGGGCGCCCGGCACCGAGCGGCGGTAGGCTTAACCGAACAGTGCGACGCCGTGGTCTTGGTGGTGTCCGAAGAAAAAGGAACGATCTCGCTAGTGGTCGGAGGCAAGATTACGCCGGGCATCAAGCCGGACGTCCTGCCCCAGGTCCTTGAGGAGTTCCTTAACCGGACTTCGCAAGCCGCCCTCGACAAGGTACGCGCCAAAGCCAAAAGCGCTTCCCGGCGTCCGAAAGGGAGCAAGCCCTGATGCCTCTTAAGTTCTACCTGATCGCCTTGGCGGCTAGCAGTGTCTTGTGCTGGAGCGCCCTGATCCTGACGGTTAGCGGGACCAACCCGAACCAAGGCGGCCAGACGGCCCTGCTGGCTTTCTACCTCAGCTTGAGCTTCGCTCTGTTGAGCACCCTGTCGTTGCTCGGGTATGGGGTGCGCCGTTACCTGAGCCGTAACGAGACCAAATACGAGGTGATCAGGACAGCCTTCCGTCAGGCCTTCTTGGTCACCGGCGTACTGGCAGCGGCTGGAATCCTCCAAGCCGTGCGGTTACTTTCGTGGTGGGACGTGGTACTTTTGCTCTCGATCGCAATGTTATTAGAACTTTACCTGCGCTCCTATGCCCGCCCAGCCAGCCTTTGAGAAAATCCTTGCAGAAGCTAGCTCCCGGCTCGGAGCGGCTTCTCGTTTGGCGGAGGTAGAAGAGCTACGGATCCGCTACCTCGGCCGCAAGGGTGTGCTGACGGAAGCCCTGCGCTCGCTGAAGACGCTACCGCCTGCCCAGCGCCGCGCCGCGGGGCAGGCGGGCAATGCGGCTAAGCAAGCGTTGGAGGGGCAGCTTTTTGCCGCCGCCGCGCGTTTTACCACACCCCAGCCGGTACGCTCCGTCGATGTGACGGTCCCGTTGCACGACCACCAGCCCGGCCACCTGCACCCGATCAGCCTGGTGCTGGCCGAACTGGAGGAAATATTCGGATCCCTCGGTTTTAGCGTGGTCGAAGGACCCGAGGTAGAGGATGCCTGGCACAACTTCGAAGCACTCAACATGGGTTCCGACCATCCGGCCAGGGACATGCAGGACACGTTTTACGTCAAAGGTTCGGACCGTCCCAAAGGCGAGTTCCGGATTTTGCCGCGCACCCACACCTCGGGGGTCCAGATCCGTACCATGGAAACCGAGGAGCCACCGCTCAGGATCATCGTGCCCGGCCGGGTCTACCGTAACGAAGCCGAAGACGCCACCCACGGCGCCGTCTTCCACCAGCTCGAAGGGCTAATGGTCGACCAGGCGACCTCGTTCGCCGACCTCAAGGGCATTTTGCTGACGATGGCGCAACGGTTGCTCGGTGCAGATACCAAGCTGCGGTTCCGACCAAGCTTTTTTCCGTATACCGAACCGAGCGCCGAAATAGACATGAGCGCTCCCAACGTCAGGGACGGTGCCTGGATCGAACTGGGTGGCGCCGGCATGGTCCACCCGGACGTACTGGAGCGGGTGGGCTACGACCCCGACGTTTTCCAGGGGTTCGCTTTCGGGATCGGCCCCGGCCGGCTGGCGATGCTGAAGTACGGCATCCAAGACTTACGGGAGCTCTATAAACCGGACATCCGGATCATGGAGCAGTTTTGAAAGTCTCGGTTGAGTGGTTGCAGAGCTACGTCCGGCCCGGCGTTGGGGTGCACCAGCTCGCGGAAAAGCTCACGTCCACCCTCAACGAAGTCGAAGAAGTGCGCGAGCTCAGCGGGCTGGCTAAAATCGCAGTCGGCGAAGTGCTGGGGATTGCCCCGCATCCGAACGCCGAACGGCTGTGGCTGACGAAGGTCCAAGTCGGCCGGCGCCAGTACTCGATCGTCTGCGGCGCTTCCAATCTCGCTCTCGGCCAAAAGGTGCCGGTGGCCGTGCCGGGCGTAACACTTCCGAGTGGCTTGGAAATCGAGCGCCGCACGATTCGCGGCGTGGAATCGTACGGCATGCTGTGTTCTGCCCGGGAGCTCGGGGTGGGTGAAGACCATTCCGGAATCTGGGTTTTGCCGGCCGACGCGGTCTCAGGCCAAACACTTCCGCAGGCCTTAGGTAGTCGATTCGACACATTCGAGCTGGAAGTGCTGGCCAATCGGCCGGATTGCCTCGGCCACCTTGGCGTGGCCCGGGAAGTCGCCGCGGCGTTTAAGGTACCGCTCCGCGAACCGCCCTTAAAGACCCCATCCAAACCTAAGCGGGGACCCTGGCGGGCGGTAAGCTCCGAACCAGAACGTTGCAGCCGCTTTAGCCTGGCGGTACTTTCGGGTCTCACCAACCGGCCCAGCCCACTCTGGATGCAGCGTCGCCTGACGGCGGTCGGTATGCGCCCGATTAACGCGATCGTCGACGTTACTAACTACGTCTTACTGGAATACGGCCAGCCGTTACACGCCTACGACGCTGCCAAACTAAGCGGCCGCCGCCTGGAAGCCCGTTTAGCAAGACGCGGCGAATCAGTCCGCACGCTTGATGGCCGCCAGCGCCGCCTTGATCCCCAAACGCTCGTGATCGCGGACGCCTCGGGGCCGTTAGGTCTGGCCGGGATCATGGGCGGACAAAGCAGCGAAGTGGGGAATGCCACCACGGGCATCGTCTTGGAATGCGCCCACTTCGCGGGCGCCCCGATCCGTCGCACGGCCCGCCGCTTAGGGGTTCGGACGGAGGCCAGTGCGCGTTTTGAAAAAGGAATCGCCGAGGCCACCACGGCCCCGGCGATCCGCCGTGCTGTGGACTTACTGTTAGAGATTTGCGGCGGTCAGCTGGATCAGCTGGGCGGATTGGGTAACCCGCCCCGCCCTTCGAAAATCCGGCTCGAGTATACGCGGATGGAGCGTTTTTTAGGAATCGGCATCCCGGCCGTCGAGGTCAAGCGCCTGCTCAAACGGCTCGGGTTTGGAGTGGAGGCTACCACCACACGGACGCAGGTCAGCGTACCGTGGTGGCGCAGCGACGTTCGCCAACCCGTCGACCTCTACGAAGAAGTGGCTCGCAGCTACGGCTATGACGCGATTCCCGCCACGCTACCCGTTGCTCCGCTGGCGGTTTCCAACCGACCCCCGCTTTACCGCCTGACCGAGCAGTTGAAGACGCTGCTGGTGGCGGCTGGGTTTAGTGAAGTGATGACCCATTCGCTGCTGGGAGACCAATTGCTCGAGCAGCTGGGATATCCCACCGACGGATTAGTCGAGATGGCCAACCCGTTGTCCGCCGACCATACCAAGCTGAGGGGCTCCCTGGAGCCGCGTCACCTAGAAGCCGTGGCCGCGAACCTACGCTGGCGGGATTCCTTGCGTCTGTTCGAACTCGGTACCGTCTTTGCGCCGGTCGAACCGGCCACCAGCTTACCCACCGAGTACTTCCAATTGTTACTGACGGCCGCTGGTAAGCGGCCGGGCGCTGCCGTGGCCGAGCTTAGGAGCGCGCTGCAACTGGTTTTCCAGCGCCTCCGTATCGACCCCAGCCGGATCGGCTACGAGCGCTTGGGCAAAGGCGGTTACCCGGTTTCCCAAGGCTGGGCGGTCAGCATTGACGAAAAACAGCTCGGCCACATTGCCGAGTACGCCCACCCGAAACGCCTGAAAGCTGGTGAGGTCTGGTTTGCGTGCCTAAATATCGCCCCATTGGCAGAGTGCGTACCGGCGCAGTGGAGCGTAACCGCGCCACCACCGTTTCCGGGTGTAACGCGCGACCTTTCGGTCCGCATGCCGGCGAGGGGGACGTACGCCAACTTAGCCGTGCTGATCCGGCAGAGCGGCGGGGTATTGTTGCATTCGCTGCGGCCGCTGGAAGAATACCTTTCCCAGAATGAACGCAGCCTGACGGTCCGGTTGGAGTTCGCGCACCCAGAGCGCACCCTGACCGACCAGGAAGTCCACCAGGCTGTGCACAAGCTAAGTAGCGCCCTAAAGCGGGGCGGGTTCGCGCTGCGGGAGTAGGGTTTTCGCCTCGAAACGAGGCGCCGAACCTGCTATAATGAGGCTGTAAACACGGTTGATTTTTACCAAAACGAAGGAAAAACGAATGGCCAAAGCCACCCCCGCCGAATCACAGTACACCGCTAAAAACATCCAGGTCCTGCAAGGCCTCGAGCCAGTCCGTAAACGGCCGGGTATGTATATCGGCGGTACCGGCTTGCCGGGGTTGCACCACCTGCTGTGGGAAGCCGTCGATAACGCGATCGACGAAGCGATGGCCGGCTACTGTACGCAAATCAACGTCACCTTGCACCAGGGCAGCACCGTCACCGTTTCCGATAACGGCCGGGGTATTCCGGTCGACAAACACGTCCAAACGGGCAAATCGGCCCTGGAAACCGTGATGACTACCCTCCACGCCGGCGGAAAGTTCGGCGGCGGCGGCTATAAAGTTTCCGGTGGCCTGCACGGCGTCGGTATCTCGGTATTGAACGCCTTGAGTACCACGGTGCATACCGCCGTAGCCAGCAGTAATGACGGTCACCTCCATACCCAAAGCTATTCCCGGGGTAAAGCCACCGGACCGGTCAAGAAAGGTGCCAAGGTCGGCTACTCCGGAACCACCCACACCTTCGAACCCGATTCCGAAATCTTTGCGGAAATCGCCTGGGACCGCGGTCTGATCCTCGACCGGCTGCGTCAACAGGCCTACCTCACCAGGGGGGTGACCATCACCCTGGCCGACGAGCGGGGACCAACAGCTGCGGCGATGAATGATCCAGCCGAATCGAGCGGATCGGCTAACCCCGCCTCGAAACAGGTTGCTAATGCAGTCGTCACATCCGGGGATGATTCGCTCCGCTACCGCTTCCACTTCGAGAACGGCTTGCGGAGTTACGTCCGGCACTTGAACAAGCAACGCACGGCTCTCTCGGAAGTGATGTTCATCGAGGCCGAGCGCGATTCGGCCCAGGTCGAGTGCGCTTTGCAGTACACCGATACCTATACCGAGCACGGCTTCAGCTTTGCCAACAATATCAATACGGTCGAAGGCGGCACCCACGTGTCCGGGCTGCAACGGGCGCTGACAAGGGTGATCAACGACTACGCTAAAAAGCAGGGGATGGCCAAGGCCAACGACCCGAACTTATCCGGCGAAGACGTCCGCGAGGGCCTGACGATGGTCTTGTCGGTCCGTTTAGGTGACCCTCAGTTCGAAGGGCAGACCAAAGCCAAGCTGAACAACCCGGAAATCCGGGGCGTCGTTGAGTCGGTGATCGGAAGCGGCCTAGCTACCTACCTTGAAGAACACCCGGCCGAAGGCAAGCGTATGGTCGAGAAAAGCTTTTTGGCCGCCCGCGCCCGCCTGGCCGCCAAAGCGGCCCGCGACACGGTCTTACGGAAAGGCGCGTTGGAAGGCATGACCTTGCCGGGAAAACTGGCGGACTGTAGCTCAAAAGATTCTAGCCAATCGGAACTGTACATAGTCGAAGGTGACTCAGCCGGTGGAAGTGCCAAAGAGGGCCGTAACCGCGAATTCCAGGCGATCCTGCCGCTCCGAGGAAAGATCCTCAACGTGGAGCGCGCCCGCCTTGACCGCATGCTGGCTTCGGAATCAATCCGCACCGTGATCATCGCCCTCGGTGCCGGCATCGGCGAGGAGTTCAACATCGAGAAAATCCGCTATCACCGCGTGATCATCATGACCGACGCCGACGTTGACGGGTCCCATATCCGCACGTTACTACTGACGTTTTTCTTCCGCCACATGCCCGAGATTATCCGCTCGGGATACCTCTACATCGCCCAACCGCCGCTCTTTAAGATCAGTTCCGGCCGCCAAGTGCAGTATGCGTATACGGAGGCAGAACGCGACGAGATTATCGAGGCCTTTGCAGCCAAAAAGACAGATGCCAGTGCGGTCAAGCAAAACCTTGAAGCAGGGGAAGGAAAAGCCACCACCTCGGCTACCAAGGAAATCGGCGGCATCAATATCCAGCGTTACAAAGGGTTAGGCGAGCAGAACGCGGACCAGCTTTGGGAAACCACGATGAACCCGGAAAACCGGACGCTGAAGCAGGTCTCGGTCGACGACGCCGAGCGCGCCGACGACCTCTTCGACACCCTGATGGGTGCCGATGTGGAACCGCGTAAAAAATTCATCCAGACCCACGCCGCCTCGGTGGCCAACCTGGACGTCTAGCGGGCTGCCGAATCTCGGCCAAACGGACCAAATAACTACAAACGAGGAAGCGTATGCAAGGAAGAGGCTGGTTCATCATTTACGGGGTCTTGCTGCTGATGGTAATCGGCCTGCTGATCGGAGAACTGAGTCTAAGCGGCCAACTCAGTGCCGCGCGTCGGGACATCGCCGAGCTGAAGAAAGGAACTTCCCCAGCTCCAGAGAGCCCGGCTCCCGACCCTTCGGCCAGTCCGGCTCCCACCAACGGCGAGCCCGATCTATCCACTCCGGCGGGCCGTGACGCCAAGCGGAAGGCTGACCTCGCGAAGATCCACGATGCCCTGACGGCATTCAAATCCGACACCAAGGCGTATCCCAAGGCGCTGGCCGAACTGACCCCCAAGTACCTTCCCGAACGCCCGGCCGACCCCGCGCCGGGGAAGACCTATCGTTACGCCAAGGTCGGGGCAGGGTTCCGCCTGACCAGCGTGCTCGAAAGCAACGATCCGGAAGACGTTTCTCCGGTCGATCCTAAGAAAGACCGGATTTACGTGCTGACCGAGCGCTCTCCCAGTCCGGCCGCCCAGCCACCCGCCGCACCAGAAGCAAGCGACAGCGGGACGTGAGCCTATCCTCGAGTCGCTCGGGGCAGCAGACGCGTAAGCCCGGAAAGCTACCCCCGGCCTTGGTCTTAGCGGCTGGCGATTCGTCGCGCTTCTGGCCCCTTTCGACGCACTGCCATAAGTCGATGGTCCAGCTGTGCGGCCGCCCGGTGCTGGAGCATACGCTCCGTTCGCTGGCGGCGGCAGGCGTGACGGAAGCAATCGTGGTGCAGTCTCCTAAGCCGCGGCTGGGGGACTGGCCGTACCTGACACCAGAAGAGTACTTTGGTGACGGCCGCCAGCTCGGCTTGGGGCTTAGTTACGTGACCCAGGAAGAAGCTACCGGCCAGGGGGATGCCATGCTGCTCGCGGCGACACACCTACCCGACAGGTTTTTTGTAGTACAGCCTGAAAACATCAATGCTGGAGAGATCGCCACAGAATTAGTCAAAGCGCACGACCCTGCCTGCGCCGGAGTAGTGGCTACCCAGGAAAAAGAAGAAACGTGGCTTTTTGGAGTATTTGCGTTAAAGGGCGGACGGGTGGTGGACATCGTCGAAAAACCAGTGGCTGGCGAAGAGCCGAGTAAGCTCGTTAACATGTGGGTAGCCTTACTCGACCAATCCTACCTAACGGCATTGCGCTCCCAACCCAGCCACCCGCATAGCAGCGTCTTCGCCCTTAAAAAGCTAGCTAACGAACGCGGCTTGGTCGCCGTCGTGACCAAGAACCCGTTCTTTCCGCTGAAGTTTCCGTGGCACTTGCTAGCGATGCGTGACTACCTCTTTGAGCGGCAAACCGGCGCCGTTTCTCCGAAAGCCGTGGTTGACAGTGGTGCCAGGATCGAAGGCAACGTGGTAATCGAAGCCGGTTCCCAGGTAGCCGCTTCGGCAATCATTAAGGGCCCCGCCTACATCGGCCCCAACGTCGTGATCGACGAGTTCGTGATCCTCCGGCCAGGCTGCGTGATCGAAGCCGAAGTAACGCTGAGGCCATATACCGACCTGTTCAATACCTTGGTCGGTCGGGGCACCCGGATCCACCGGAGCTACCTGGCCAACTCGATCTTAGGAGAGGGGATTTGGACCGACGCCAACTTAGCCGCTACCAACACAAACCTCCACGGCGGCGAGGTAACGGTCGACGTCAAAGGCCACACCATTTCCACCCAACTGGAGAAGCTCGGGGCGGTGGTGGGGCGCGGTAGCCGGTTCGGGGTCAACGTGACGCTGTTGCCGGGAGTGATGGTCGGGGCAGGGAACACGGTGGCGGCTGGCAGCGTAATCGAGCGGAACTTGCCGGACCAGCCCGGCCAACCTGGACAGCCATCCGTTGCCAGCTAGCAAACCGGGCAGGATTGATTGAGAACGGGGCTGAAAAATGCGATACTAGGACGGTAGCGGGCGTGGTTCGAACCGTAAGCAGCGCTCCACGAGCCACCCCGAAAACAACCTCCAGAAGCACCACCAAATGAACGAAATCGGATACATCAAGGACCAGCCCATCGAAGGGGAGATGCAGCGCAGCTACCTTGATTACGCCATGAGCGTAATCGTGGCCAGGGCCCTGCCAGATGTCCGCGACGGCCTCAAACCGGTCCACCGACGCATCGTCTACGCGATGGGCGTCTTAGGCCTGCGCAGTAACGCCAAATACCGCAAATCGGCCAACGTAGTCGGCGAGGTGATGGCCAAATACCATCCCCACGGCGACCAGGCGATTTACGACGCGATGGTCCGGCTGGCCCAGGACTTCGCGATGCGTTACCCGCTGGTCGACGGCCAAGGTAACTTCGGCTCGATGGACGGCGACAACGCCGCCGCGATGCGCTATACCGAAGCCCGGATGCAGGGGATTACCGACGAAATGCTAGCTGACATCGGCAAGGATACCGTCGACTTCCAGGACAACTACGACGGCTCCCACCAGGAGCCCTCCGTCCTGCCGGCCAAGTTGCCCAACCTGCTACTCAACGGGACCGTCGGAATCGCCGTCGGTATGGCCACTAATATCCCGCCCCACAACCTGCGCGAGGTAGTGGCCGCGGCACTCCACGTGCTCGACCACCCGGAGGCCACGGCGGTTGAGCTGATGGAGTTCATCCAAGGCCCGGACTTCCCGACCGGCGGGGTGATCTTCGGCCGCGAGAACATCGTGGCCGCCTATACCACCGGACGCGGCAAGATCGAGCTCAGGGGAGTGGCCGAAATCGAAGAGCGCGGCAAAGGGTTGCACCGGATCGTGGTTACCGAGGTCCCGTACCAGGTCAACAAGGCGCTGCTGATCGAAAAGATGGCCGAGTTGGTCCGCTCCAAGCGGATCGAGGGAATCAGCGACCTGCGCGACGAGTCCGACCGCCAGGGCTTGCGGGTCGTGGTCGAGCTAAAGCGCGACGCCTATGCCAACAAGATCTTAAACCAGCTCTACCAGTTCACCGACCTCCAGAAGGCGTTCCATCTGAACATGCTGGCGCTGACCCCCGCCCTGGAGCCCAGGGTGATGAACGTCAAGGACGTTTTGGGCCACTACCTCGAGCACCGCATGGTGGTCGTCCGGCGCCGCACCGAGCACGACCTGGGCCGGGCCCGAGAGCGCGCCCACGTGCTGGAAGGCCTGTTGATCGCCCTTAACAACATCGACGCCGTGATCGATACGATCCGGAAGTCCGCTGACCGCACCGCCGCCCACGCCAACCTGGTCAAGGCGTTCAAGCTGACCGACGTCCAGGCCAAAGCGATCCTGGACATGCGCCTAAGCCAGCTGGCCGCGCTGGAGCGCCAACACGTGGAACAAGAGCACGCCGACCTGCTCAAGCTGATCGGCGAACTGGAAGCACTGTTGGCCTCAGAGGCCAAGATCCGCGCCGTGATCCGTTCCGAGCTGAGCGAAATCGCGGAAAAGTACGGCGACGAGCGCCGTACCGCCGTCCGCCCCGAACCACTGGACCGCTTAGGCGCTCTGGACCTGATTCCTGAAGAGGACATCTTCATCACGCTGTCGGCCGAAAACTACGTCAAGCGCCTGCCGACATCGACGTATAAGGCCCAAGGACGCGGCGGCAAGGGCGTGATCGGGGCCAATAACAAGGCCGAAGACTTAGTCGAGCACGTGGTCACCGCCGACACGCATTCGCCGATTTTGTTCTTTACCAACAAGGGCCGCGTCTTCCAGTTGACCGCCCATGAAATACCGGCGGCTTCCCGCACCGCCCGGGGGACGGCAATCGTCAACGTGCTGCAGCTCATCCCAGGGGAAAAAGTGACCTCGCTGATTCCGGTCAAGGACTTCGGCGACGGTGCCTACCTGTTCATGGCCACCAAGGGCGGGTACGTCAAAAAGACTTCGCTCGGCGACTTCGGCAACGTCCGGACCAGCGGCTTGATCGCAATTGCGCTCGGCAAGGGGGACGAGCTCAAGTGGGTCAGGGTCACCAGCGGCCGCGACGACATCCTGATGGTCACTAAGGAAGGTTCAGCGATTCGCTTTACCGAAACCGAAGCCCGTCCGATGGGCCGGGCCACCCGCGGCGTGCAGGGGATGCGCGTCAAGAAGAGCGACGAAATCGTCGGCGTGGAAGTGGTCAAACCCAAGCTTGACTTGCTGGTGGTGACCGACCAGGGGATTGGCAAGCGGACGGTCCTCGAAAGCTACCCCCGGCAGCACCGTAACGGGGGTGGCGTGAAGACAGCCCGGGTTACCAGCAAGACCGGCACGCTGGTGGCCGCCCGGGCGATTACCGATGACACCACCGAGCTGCTGTTCAGCTCTTCGGCCGGCCAGGTGATCCGGATCCCGCTGGAAAGCGTTCCCCAGCTCTCTCGGGCCACCCAGGGCGTCCGGCTGATGCGGCTGGACAAAGGTGACCAGGTGGCCACGATCGCGGCCTTATGACCCCCTCCGGCCACGCCTGGCTGGCCTCCCAGTAACCCATCATGAACGAAGACTCCCGCAACCTCCAGAAGTACCCGCCGATCCTGTTCGACGAAGCCAGGCGGCGTGAATTCGTCGATCCGGACGGGCTGGTCGAGCTGATTGGCCTTGAACCTGGCGGCCGCGTCGCCGACTTCGGGGCCGGGGCGGGTTTTTTCAGTATCCCGCTGGCGCACAGCGTTGGCCCGGACGGGAGCGTGTACGCCGTCGACATAAATCCCAACAACCTTAGCATCATCCGGGGCAAAGCCGACCACGAAGGCGTGCTGGAAACGATTACCCTGACCGAAGCGAATGTGGAAACCGGCCAGGGATTGGAGATCGCTCCCGGCTCGCTCGATGCCGTCGTACTCTCGAGCGTACTCTCGCAGTTCGCCGCCAAACCAGCCGTAATCAGGACGGCCGCCCAACTGCTTAAGCCAGGCGGCTTGCTAGTGATTTTTGAATGGCACCAGCGCGATATGCTGCTGGGTCCAGCTCCGAAGGCCCGGATTGCCAAGGAGTCCGTGATCAACCTGCTGTTTGAAGGCGAAACGCCGGTCCGTTTGGAGCGCGATGTCGAAGCCGGGTTTTACCACTACTGCTTGATTTTCAGCACGACCCACTCTTCCGGCAGCGACCAGGCTCGATCCGAGGGTTCCGGCAGATGACGATCGCGCCGCTGATCGTGATTGTCGCTCTGGTCTGGCTAATCAGCGAAACACTGAAGTACCTGATCCGCCTCAAGACCGAGGAGCGAGCCTACTTCGGTGATTCCGGCGGCATGCCCAGCTCCCACGCCTCGGTAATGGCGGCCACCGCCACCGTGGCCGGCTTGCAAGACGGCTTTGACAGTTCTGTGTTCGGACTGGCCGTAGTAGTGACGGCAATCGTCGCCCACGACGCCGTCCGGCTAAGGGGGATGGTCGGCAGCCAAGGCACGCGCCTCAATGCCCTGCTCGCTGCTTCGCAGCTGGCCGACAAGAGCCCGCTCTACATCTGGCGGGGCCACCGTCTGCGCGAGGTGGCGGCGGGGTTAGTATTGGGGAGCGTACTCGCCACCGGTTTACACTACGCGCTCAATCTGGTGCTGGTGGCCGGGCCGTAAACAGGCGTTCCGTAGGAGGGGGAAAACTACCACACCGTGGGTATTTTGCTATTTAGCAAGGAAGTACGCCCTTGTTAATTAGTTTGCTTGCTCATTAGATAATCCGTCGACTGTGAAGCCCCCTAGCCCTTGACATTTTGCCGCATTCGGAGTATATTTACGTAATTTCTATCTGCGCCCGGGCGGCGCCCCGAACTCGACGTCCCAACAAACACCAACCATAAAACGCCCCTCGATGCTCGACTCCTTCCGCCGATCAGTCCGCCGCCACCCCCGCCGCACAGCTGCGCTCGCCGCCCTGGCCGTGTTGCTGCTGGCCGGGCTGCTTTGGCTAGCCTTCTTCCGGGCTCCCAAGCCGGATCCGGTGGGGGTGGGGGAGGCTGTCCCGACCGCCTCGCCATCGCCCCAGGCGGATGGTTTCTCGGTAGACGTAGCCGACGGGACGGCGGGCAGTAACGTGAAGTTCTCCACCACGCCGCTGAAAGGCAGCGATGGCGCGCCCAGCGCCAACACGCCCGTCACCTTTAGCCTGAGCGGCCCAGCAGGGACTCCAACCCCCGCTCCCCCTGCGGCTACCTTCACCAAGCAGACCGACGCCAAAGGCGAGGTACGCGGCGAGGTACGCGCTGCCAACCTTCCCACCCCCGGCAGCTACACATTGACGGCAACGGTCGCCGAGCGGAACGCCACCGCCCGGGATTCCTTTACGGTCGCCGCCGGTGCGCCACCCGCCGGTGCGTCGCCCGCCCCGGGTAACGTCAGCGCTCCCGGCAACGTCACCGCCGGGAAAGACGTTACCGCCGGTCAGGACGTCAAAGCCGGCCGCGACGTTACCGTAGGCCGTGACCTCCGCGTCGCCGGCAGCACTACAATCGGCAATGCCTTGAACGTCTCCGGCCCGACGGTGCTAGCCAGTACCCTGCAAGCCGGTAGCTCCACGTTGGCTGCCCTGAGCGTCACCAACGATGCCCTGGTCGGCGGCGACTTAACCGTAAACGGCACTACCACCTTCAGCGGCGGCACGGTTACCAGGGGAGATACGGTCACGCAAGGCGACCAGACCACGAACGGCAACACCACCACCAACGGGAACTCCACCACCACCGGCACCACCACCACTGAGGACCTGGTGGTTACCGACGACGCCGTAATCGGGGACAGCCTGACCGTGGGTGGCCCCGCCTCGTTTACCAACACCCTGGCTACCGCCGGGGACTTCTCCGTCAATACCAACAAGTTCACGGTCGACTCGGTCAACGGCAACACGCTGGTAGGCGGCGTGCTCGGCGTTACCGGCGACCTGGCCGTGGGTGCCAACACGTTCACGGTCGCGGCCGCCAACGGCAACACTACCGTGGCCGGCACCCTCCAGGTAGCGGGAGCCACGAACTTAGCCGCGCTGGTAACGGCCGCCTCCGCCACGATCGGCGGGCAGCTCAGCGTCAACGGAAGCATCTTGCCGGGTACGGGCGCCGCCTACGACCTCGGATCATCTTCCCTGCAGTTTAGGGACGCCTACCTCTCCGGCACGCTGTTTGCCGGATCGACCAGCTTCTCCGGAAGCACCATCAACGGCAACCTGACGGTCACCGGCAACACCAGCTTAAACACGCTGCAAACCTCGTCCACGGCCAGCTTCGGCGAAAACGTGGGCGTGGCCGGTAACCAGAGCGTGGGCGGGACCTTCACGGTCGCCGGGGCCTCGAGCCTGGGTACCCTCACGGCCGGAGCCACCACCCTCGCCAGCCTCAATACCACGGGGAATGCCACGGTGGGCGGCAACGCGGCGGTAAGCGGTACCTTAGGCGTCACCGGAGCCACTACCCTCGGCAGCTTGTCTGCCGGTACCACCACCTTGGGAGCTTCCACCGTGGCCTCCCTGGGAGTGACCGGAAACTCCACCCTGGCGGGTACGCTGAATGTTGCCGGGGCCAGCACCTTGGGGACCTTACAGGCGGGCAGTTCCACCCTGGCCAGCCTCGGGGTAACGGGCAACGCCACGGTGGGCGGTAGCTTAGCCGTCAGCGGGCCGACCAGCCTGGCCAGTACGCTCAGCGTCACGGGTGCCGCCAGCCTAGGCTCTACCTTGGCCGTTACGGGGCAGATTACCCAGAGCGGCAACAACGTCTGTGATGCCAGCAACAACTGCGGGTTTGCCGCCGGCACAGGATCCAACAGCTACATCCAGAACCAGAATACTACCGACCAGGCGGCTAACTTTAGGATTAGCGGGAGCGGGCAGCTTGGCGGCTCATTGCTGTTCGGCAGCACGGGCGACACCAACCTCTACCGCACAAGCGCGAGCAACCTCAAGACAGACGGAAACTTCACAGCAGGGTCCCACCTAACCTCCCAAACGGGAAACGTCTACCTCCAAAGCAATACCGGGCAGCTCTTGTTCGGATCGACGTCTGACACCAACCTCTACCGCAGTGCGGCAGACACCCTCAAGACGGACGACGCCTTCCAGTCTGCCAGTACGGTGCAAGGCACCCAGCTCATCTCTACTGCCGCCACCGGCACGGCACCCCTAACCGTTGCCTCCGCCACCAAGGTGGCCAACCTCAACGCCGACCAGCTCGACGGGCTGGATTCTACCGCCTTTGCCACCTCCAGCGGATCCAACAGCTACATCCAGAACCAGAATACGACCGACCAGGCCGCTAACTTCCGGATCAATGGGAACGGTACGTTCGGCGGCAACGTCGGCATCGGAACTACCAACCCTACAACTGCCAAACTCGTTGTCAATGCCGGAGCAGGTGCCCAAGGCATAGATTTATCTAGCGCTGACTCCTATTTGAATGCTCGGGTCATCCAAAATACCAACTATGGCCTAGACAAAGACCTATACCTTGGTTTTGGCAGTGGCGCTACCAGCTCATTGCATTTGTATTCCAACAACAGTGAAACTTTGACCGTGAAAGCAGGCAACGTCGGCATCGGCGAGACCAACCCGACCAACAAACTGCAACTAGCTGCTTCCACGTCCGCCACCGGCGGAATCGGATTCGGCACCGACACCAACCTCTACCGCTCTGCTGCCGACACGCTAAAGACCGATGACAATTTTGTAGCTGGCAACGGCCTTACCGTTGCAGCTGGTTCACTAAACCATTTCGGCACATTCCTTAACTTGTCTGC